>OKOG01000003.1_pt1 | contig 398399 bp, 340 predicted proteins | sample 1610191 | NCBI WGS metagenome assembly OKOG01 (sample SAMN04436628, study PRJEB24849) | human gut metagenome | biome: human gut; feature: NICU; material: stool | host: Homo sapiens | place: USA: Saint Louis, MO | collected 2012-04-22
CAAAACCACCCAGAAACCCGGACAACCCCGCAAGGACTCGGAAAACAATACACACTCTCCGACCAGATGCAAAATCGGCCCCAGGACCAGTGTCCTGAGGCCGATTCGAGATGCAGGTGACGTGGTACTCACTCAGTGTGACGAGCGACGTCCGGTGCCGCGGTGCACACCGCACCACGCATGTGACGTACTCATCTGTGACGACTCATCGTTGTACCGCACCGATCGTCTTCTTGCCGCGTCGCAGGAAAGCCACCCCGCCGGGAAGGAATTCGTCGCTGGTGAGTGGCTGATCTGCGTCAGTCACCTTGACGTTGTTGAGGTAGGCGCCTCCCTCGCGAACAGCCCGTCGGGCGGCAGACTTCGACTCCACGACACCGGCGAGAACCATGGCATCGGCAACTGTGGGCAGGGTCGGCCCCTGCAACGTCACGGCGTCGACCTCACGCGCGACCGAGCCCAGGGTCGTCTCGTCCAGCTCGTGGAGTTCGGCCTTGCCGAACAGGGCCTGCGCCGCCTTCTCGGCTGCCCTCCTGGCTTCTGGACCATGCACCATGTCCGTGATGTCGTCAGCCAGTGCATGTTGGGCAGCACGTTTCCATGGTTGCTCGGCAGTCTGGCAGGCAAGGTCGTCTATCTCATCGTGCGGACGCGGGCTGAACACCTTGAGGTAGTCGATGACCTTCGCGTCCTCCGCATTGAGGAAGAACTGGTGGAATGCGTAGGCACTGGTGAGTTCTGGGTCCACCCACACCGTTCCCGACTCCGTCTTGCCGTACTTGGTGCCATCGGCCTTGGTGAGCAGCGGAGTCACCAGTCCGTGGACGACGTCGCCGGAGGTACGCCGGATGAACTCCGCCCCGGCGGTGATGTTGCCCCACTGGTCCTGGGCACCGGTCTGGAGGGTGCATCCATAGCGCTCGTGCAGTTCCTTGAAGTCCAACGACTGCAGCAGGACGTAGCTGAACTCGCTGAACGAGATGCCTGAGTCCAGACGTCGGGCCACGACGTCCCGGGCCAGCATGCGGTTGACGGAGAAGTACTTTCCGACATCACGCAACAGGCGCAGGGCGGAGTACTCACTGGTCCAGTCGTAGTTGTTGACGACACGAGCGCCTGCCGGTCCGTCCATGTCGACGTACTTGCTCACCTGGGCCTTGAGCGATTCCACCCAACCCTCGACGACCTCGCGATCATTCATCTTGCGCTCGCCCGTCATCTTGGGATCCCCGATGAGGCCAGTTGCCCCACCGACGAGCAACAACGGATGGTGCCCATGCTCCTGCATGGCTCGAACCACCATGAGCTGCATGAGATGACCAATGTGCAGGCTCGATGCAGTGGGGTCGAAGCCCACATAGAAGGTCACCGGCCCCTGGGCGAGATGGCCCGCAAGGGCCTGCCTGTCGGTGGAATCGGCAATCATGCCACGCCACGTGAGTTCGTCCAGGACGCTGTTCACCGGATGATCCTTTCTTCTGGCTCTCTGACCCCTTCACCATACCGGGTCAGTTCGTCGCCCGGTGTGAGTAGGGGGTTTCGTCAGCTGCTCGTGGCTTCGGCGGCAAGTATCGGCGCAGGAGTTCCCGACTCCGCCATCGAGCGGAAGGCCTCGGCCATGTCGGTGGCCCGGATGCCCGACGCGCAGATGATGACGATGGTGTCGTCACCGGCAATCGTGCCGAGAATGGCCTGCGACCCAGCCAGATCAATTGCCGAACCAAAGTACTGGGCAGCACCGGGTGGGGTCTTGAGGACGACGAGGGACTCATTGTTGCGTACTCCGGTGCACAACTCCTTGGTGAGCCGGGCAAGGTGTTCCCAGGCCGGTGATCCAGTCGTCACATCGGAGGGGTGACTTCCCTCACGAATCGTGTAGCGCAGTTTGCCGTTCAGGTCACGCCCGCGTACCGCTCCGATCTCCACCAGGTCCCGTGACAAGGTGCCCTGGGAGACGGTCAGCCCCTCGGCTGCGAGGATCGAGGCCAGGTCCGACTGCGAGGCGACCCGTCCGCACCGTACCAATTCACGGATGCGCGCCTGACGAGCAGTTCGGGATGCCGGGGCGTGATTGTCCTGGGCCATCATCTCTCCGTGATCGAAAACCTTCCAAAACCACGAATAATTATGCATCGTGGGTTGTCATCACACAACTGGCACCACGGATTCCCGTCACCAGCAGCCTGACTCCGACGTCGAATTCGATCTCCTGGGCCTCGGCGTCGAAGGTGTCGATGACGTTGAGCTCGAAGAGTTGGCGACGCGCCTGCTCATCCATGACGTGCCCGACGACCAGATGGGTGAGGGCCTGGGAGGCTGCTCGGGCGGTCTGGGAGTCGCACCCCCCACAATCCTGCAGAAAACTGGCGAGCTGCACGCTCGGGTCGGTCGTCACCAACCCGACCGACATGGCCGATGAGACCAACTCGGCACCGTCCCGATGCGCAAGGAGCTTCGAGCGCAGCGCATGCGCCCACCCCAGCAGTTCTCGGGCCAGCTCCCCACCATCGTCCGTGAGGGTCAACTGCTCCTCCCCCCCCAGAATCTCATCGGCCCCCAGAATCTCATCGGCCATTGCAGCGAGCAGGGTCTGCTTGTTGGCAACATGCCAGTACAGCGCGCTGGCCTTGACGTCCAGCAGCTGTGCCAGCCGTCGCATCGACAGGTCCTCCAACCCGTAGTTGTCCAAGATCTCCAGACCCGCTGCGACGATGTCGTGTGTGGTGAGTGACACCGGACCCCCTCATTTGCACTGACCCAACGTGAGATAAATTGAACACCGTTAAGATGAACGGCGTTCAACACGCATCGTGTACCTCACAGGAGCTTCCATGAATCTAGCTGACATGACAGCACGTGGCCTCAACGGGCAGCCCATCACCCGAGAGGAAGCGCTGGAGATCCTGCGCAGCGACGACTCCGAGCTGCTGTCCATTGTGGCAGCTGCCGGAAAGGTCCGCCGCCACTTCTTCGACAACCGCGTACGCCTCAACTACCTCGTCAACCTCAAGAGCGGTCTGTGCCCGGAGGACTGCTTCTACTGTTCGCAGCGGCTCTCCTCCCAGGCCAACATCATGAAGTACTCCTGGGCCGACCCCGAGACCGTTCACAACGCCGTCGAGGCAGGAATCGCCGGCGGCGCACGACGCGTGTGCATGGTCGCCTCGGGCCACGGACCATCCAGCCGGGACGTGGACCGCGTCAATGCGATGGTGCGTGACGTCAAGTCGGAGCACCCCAATGTCGAGGTCTGCGTGTGCATGGGATTCGTCGACAAGGACAAGGCCGAGTCCATCAAGGAGGCCGGTGCGGATTCCTACAACCACAATGCCAACACCGCGCAGAGCAACTACCGCGACATCTGCACCACGCACACCTATGAGGAGCGCATGGAGACCGTCGACGTCCTCAAGGAGGCGGGACTCTCCCCCTGCTCGGGTGTCATCGTCGGCATGGGTGAGACCGACGAGGAACTCGTGGACGTCATCTTCGACCTGCGCAAGCACGGCGTCGACTCGGTCCCGGTGAACTTCCTGCTGCCCTTCGAGGGGACTCCGCTGGGCAACGCCCACACCACCGACAACTTCACCCCGCGGCACTGCCTGCGTGTGCTGTCCATGGTGCGTTTCATCCACCCGGACGCCGAGGTGCGTTCGGCTGCCGGTCGCGAGGTGCACATCCGTACCCTGCAGCCACTCATCTTCGAGGTGGCCAACTCGATCTTCCTGGGCGACTACCTCACCAGTGAGGGAGCTGCGGGTGCCTCCGACCTCGCCATGATCGAGGACGCCGGATTCGTGCTCGAGGGCGGCGAGGGCCAGCCCGTGCCGGTGAGCCAGGTCCGCAAGGACCGCGAGCAGCTGCATGTCGACATCCGTCATCGCGGCATCGGGTCCCCAGAGCCGGCGAACGCCTGATTCGTACTGATCCCCCACCGGTCAGCCCCTCCTCGAGCCTATTTCGGGGAGGGGCTGACCGTTCCCGGCTCAGCCCTCCTGAGGAGAGATCAGGGGATCGGGAGTGGAAAACCGGCGTCGGAACGGACGGGGCAGTCGGAACGGACTGGGCAGACGGGCCCGCCGGGAACGATGGCGACGACGTGTGAGCGCCGATGGGCGTGAGCGCTGGTGGTCGGTACTGGTGCACCGACCACCAGTGGCGGAGTCACTGGGCCCGGAGTTGGGCCCCACACACCTGCTCGGCACGAGCCACGGCAGCGTCGCGTGCCTCGGCAGCCTCGGCATCGGTGAGGGTGCGATCAGCTGCCCTCAGCCGCAGACTGAACGCCAAGGACTTCCTGTGCTCGCCCACCTGCTCGCCGGCGTAGACGTCGAAGAGTTCCACCGATTCCAGCAACTCACCGCCGCCAGCGACAAGGGCCTCGCGCACCTGGGCTGCGGAGACCTCCTCGTCCACGACGAGAGCGACGTCCTCCTTGGCCACCGGGAAGGTGGAGAGCCCCCGGATGGTGCCGCCGTCGGGGGCAGCAGCAATCAACGCGTCGAGATCCAGCTCGACTGCACAGGAACGAGCCGGCAGACCAGCCTTCCGGCACACGGTGGGGTGCAACTCACCGGCATGTCCGATGACCTGTCCTGCAACGACGAGTTCGGCACAACGCCCCGGATGCCACGGCATCAGGGCAGCAGCACGACGCTGCAGTTTCAGACCAACTGCGTGACAGGCCTCCTCGGCCAGCAACACGGCATGGGTCCAGTTCACCTTGACGGCCGTGCCGTCCCAGCGATCCGGCAGCCAGTGCCCGGTGAGCAGTCCGGCCAGCATCCGCGGCTGGGCGGGCAGGGCTGCTGCGATCTCAGCGAGTTCTGCGTCGCTGGGGCGATGATCGACGGCCGGACGCGGCGCAGCAGCCTTCGACGTGGCACGGAAGACCGTGCCGGTCTCGAAGATGGCAAGATCATCCTGGGAGCGTGAGAGGTTGCGTCCGGCCGCCTCGATCAACCCGGGCAGCAGGGTGGTACGCAGGTAGGGATGGGTGTCGTCAAGCGGATTGGCCAGTTTGACGGTGGCCCGACGTGGATCCTCGGCGTCCAGCCCGAGATGGTCGAGGTCCGCATCGCCCATGAATGGCAGCGAGATCACCTCGACGAACCCGGCACCGGCCACGGCGGCGGTCACCCGACGACGCGCCTGTTGGGCCTTGGTGAGGCCACCACCGCCAGCGGTACGCGGCAGCACCGACTCCACGGCGTCGAATCCGCGCTTGCGAGCCACTTCCTCGACGTAGTCGAACGGATCGACGAGATCCGGGCGCCATGTGGGTGGCACCAGGGAGAGACTGTCTCCCATGGCCGTCACCGTGACCCCGGAGCGGGTGAGGATGTCGATGACCTCGTCCTTGCCGATGTTCTGGCCGAGGACACGAGACGGAAGGTCTGCGTTGATGCTCTGACGCGGCATCGCAGCGATCGTCCCGGCGGCGGTGGCAGCTCCCACGGTGGCACCGCCATAGCGGACCAGCAGTTCGGCAGCACGGTTGACGGCTGGAAGGGTCGCAGCGGGGTCCACACCTCGTTCGAAACGACGGGATGCCTCCGAACCGAGCTTGTGCCGACGGTAGGTGCGAGCCACCGTCATGGCATCGAAGTGGGCACCTTCGAGAATGATGGAGCTGGAGTCGGTGGACATCTCGGTGGTGGCACCGCCCATGACTCCTGCCAGGCCGATCGCACCGGAGTCGTCTGCAATGACGAGGTCATCGGGATCCAGCGTGCGCTCGACGTCGTCAAGGGTGCGCAGCTTCTCACCCTGACCTGCCTTGCGCACGACGATGGATCCAGTGACCTTGTCGGCGTCGTAGGCGTGCAGGGGCTGTCCGGACTCGAGCATGACGTAATTCGTCACGTCGACAGCAAGGCTGATCGGACGCATCCCGGCGCGGAACAACCGATCCTGGATGAATCGTGGCGTGGGTGCGGTCGCATCAAACCCTTCCAGTGGCAGGGCGACGAACCGGGAACAGGCCTCGGATTCCAGACGTACCGGCACCGATCCCTCGACCGTGACGGGGCCATCCACGCAATCCTCGGTGCCGGTGGCGCCGACACCGCCGTAGATGTCGCTGAATGCCCCACCGAGAACTCCGGAAACCTCGCGGGCGATCCCACGCATGGACATGCAGTAGCCGATGTCGGGGGTGACATCCACCTCGAGGACGTCCTCGGGAATGTCGAGAATCGTCCTGGCATCCTCACCGGGCACCAGTGCATGACCGTCGACGGAGCTGGGCAGCACGAGAATACCGGTGTGGTCCTCACCAATTCCCAGTTCGTCAACGGCACAGATCATGCCGTCGGACATGTGACCGTAGGTGCGGCGGGCAGAGATCTCGAAACCGCCCGGCAGGACGGATCCGGGCAGTGAGACGACGACGAAGTCACCCACGTGGAAGTTGTGTGCACCGCAGACGATGCCACGACCCTCAACACCGTCCTCGACGTTCCTGGGGTGGCCTTGGGCATTGAGTGCCGGGCCGACGTCGACGCGGCACCAGTTGATCGTCTTGCCGTTCTTGTGCGATTCGGGGACCATCGACAACACTTGACCCACGACGACCGGACCACTCACCTCGCCACCGACTCGCTCGATACGCTCGACGGCAGCCGTGTGTTCGGTGAGGGTGCGTGCCACGTCGGCAGTGGTCGTGCCCTCGGGCAGCGCGATGAGCTCGCGCAGCCAGTTCATAGGTACCCTCATCGTGCTCCTCCCATCAGGGAACGGCTGAAACGGACGTCTCCCTCGACGAAACCACGCATGTCGGGGGCATTGTTGCGGAACATGACGGTGCGGTCGATGCCCATTCCGAACGCAAAACCGGTGAACTCAGCTGTGTCGACACCGCAGGCAGTGAGCACCCGCGGATTGACCATGCCACAACCACCCCATTCGATCCAGCCCTCGGACTTGCAGGTACGGCAGGGATGCTCTGGATCGTCCACCGAGGCACCGTGGCACACGAAGCACTCGAGATCGACCTCGGCGCTGGGTTCGGTGAACGGGAAGTAGTGCGGGCGGAACCGGGTACGCACCTCACCGAACATGGCCCGTGCGAAGGCGTCCAAGGTGCCCTTGAGATGGGCCATGGTGACGTCACGATCGACGCAGAGTCCCTCGATCTGATGAAAGACCGGCAGATGGGTGGCGTCGTACTCATCGGCACGAAACACCTTGCCGGGGCTCACGATGCGTACCGGGGGTTCCTGGGAGAGCAGGGTGTGGATCTGCACCGGGCTGGTGGCGGTACGCATGCACTTGCCGTCGGAGACCGGGTCGAGCCACAAGGTGTCCTGCAGGGCCCGGGCAGGATGATCGGTACCAAGGTTGAGGGCGTCGAAGTTGAACCACTCCGACTCCGCCTCCGGCCCCTCGGCCACCTGCCAGCCCATGGAGACGAAGACATCGGCTGCCATGTCCATGAGAGCGGTGAGTGGGTGGACGGCCCCCCGCGGATGTGTGGTGACCGGCAGGGTGACGTCAACCGTCTCGCTGGCCAGCGCAGCCTCGAGCTCGGCGGAGGCCAGTTCCTTCTGCTTGGCCTTGAGGGCCTGGGAGACCCGGCCACGTGCTTTGCCGATGCGCTGGCCCGCTTCCTTGCGAGCGGCAGGAGGGAGCGCCCCGATCTCACGGTTGGCCAGGGCCAGCGGTGAACGATCCCCGGCATGGTCCAGACGAACCTGCTTGAGCTGCGCGGTGCTGGTGGCCTGCTCAATGGCACTGAGCGCCTCGTCGACGCGTTGCGCGACGTTCTGCTCGTCCAAGGCGCTCACCTGCACCGGGTCGTAATTGGTGTTGGGCCCGCTCATGGGCCTCCCTCCCTGAAATTGGCCAGATGTGCACGGGGGCACCCCCGCGTCACTGGCAAGTTTAGTGAAAGAGCTGATCGACGTATCGCTGGGCGCCCATCATGGGCTTACCGTGCACCGACTCAGCTGTGTGTCTGCACGTCCACGCCACAGTTCAGCAGGCACGCCACGGTTCAGCAGGTGTGTCGTACCCAGCACGTTGCCAGGGCAGTCAGTCGGATCCCCCAGCACGTTGGGCACTTGCCGTCGCATACAGGCAGATGCCGGCTGCCGTCGACAGATTCAGTGATTCCGCCCGGCCCCACATCGGCACACCGACCACCGCGTCGGCCAGATTGCGCTCGGCCTCGGGGAGGCCCCACGCCTCATTGCCCATCAACCAGGCTGTTGGTCGAGCCAGGGCACCACTGCGCGACAGCTCGTCAAGGCTGTCTCCCCCGCCGTCGGCGGCAAGCACCTGCATGCCATGATCGTGGGCCCACCGCACAGCGCTGACCGAATCGACCCCCACCGACACCGGTAGGTGGAAGAAGGAACCGACCGAGGCACGCACCGTCTTGGGATTGTGTGGATCGACCGACCCGCGAGTGAGGATGACGGCGTCGGCGGCGAAGGCGTCAGCGCATCGAATCACCGTTCCCGCATTGCCCGGATCACGCACCTGGGCGCAGATGACGACGAGTCTAGGATCCTCGATGACGGGTAACTCATCGCTGGCAAGTCTCTGACACACGGCGAAGAGTCCCTGGCTCGTCACGGTCTCCGAGAGAGTCTCGACCTGGGCCTCGTCGAGAAGGACACTACGAATACCACGCTGCCGAGCCATCGCGATGAAATCGACGTCACGACCCGGATCGCAGGTGGCCAGCAGACTCACCCGTCCCGACCAACGCAGGGCCTCCCGAACTGCTTGGGCGCCCTCGGCGAGGAACTGCCCAGCCTCGTCCCGACCACGTCGGGACAACAGACGACGGGCCGAACGCAGCGCCCCCTTGGAGATGGGAGGCAAGGCGCCCGACCCGTCGGTCATCGTGATGTCACTCACGCAGCAGTGTTCGCGGGCTGGTTCTGCTTCGCGACAGCCACGAGCTGGGCGAATGCAGCCTGGTCGCTGACGGCAAGCTCGGCAAGCATCTTGCGATCCACCTCGACACCGGCATTCTTCAGACCATTGATGAACCGGTTGTAGGTCATGCCCTCAGCGCGAGCTGCAGCATTGATGCGCTGGATCCACAGCGACCGGAAGTCACCCTTCTTGGCGCGGCGATCACGCAGCGCATAGGTGCCGGAGTGCAGCAGCTGCTCCTTGGCCTTGCGGTACGAGCGCGAGCGCTGGCCGCGGTAGCCCGAGGCCTGATCGAGGACTGTGCGACGCTTCTTCTTGGCATTCACAGAACGCTTGACGCGTGCCATAGTTGCTCTCCTTGTTCATGTGTCCGAGCCGATGGACTCGGGGTTCATGTGTCCGAGCCGACGGACTCGGGCGAAGTTTCTGTGGTCCGAACCACGGGGACCCGGACGCGGATGATTGAGGTGGTCTCAGCGGCCCGGGTGCTTGACCAGCAGCTTGCTGGCCTTCTTGGCCGCACCCTTGGGCAGCACGGACTGGCCGGTCAGACGGCGAGTGCGACGCGAGGACTTGTGCTCGTTGAGGTGACGCTTTCCAGCGCGGTTGTGGGCGATCTTGCCAGAACCAGTCACCTTGAAACGCTTCTTGGCACCCGAGTGGCTCTTCATCTTCGGCATGGTGGCTCCATTTCATAGTCATGCGGCCATGCGACCGCCTGGAGTGGATCTGATCCCGACGGATCAGAGGTCGATGTCAGGGTCCATGTTGTCGGCGGGACCCTTCTTCTTCTTTGCCTGCCCAGCGGCTGCGGCTCGCTGACGGGCCTCGTAGGCCTTGTCCGCTTCGGCCGCGGCGGCACGTTCGGCAGCCTTGCGATCACGCTCGGCACGCTGGTCGGCACGCGCCTCGGTCTTCTTGCGGGTCGGGGCCAGGATCATGAGCATGTTGCGCCCCTCCTGCTTGGGAGGCGACTCGACGGTGGCGTACTCGGCCACGTCGTCGGCAAGGCGCTTGAGGAGATTGACGCCGAGCTCCGGCCGAGACTGCTCACGCCCACGGAACATGATCGTGATCTTGACCTTGTCGCCGCCCTTGAGGAAGCGCACGACATGGCCCTTCTTGGTCTCGTAGTCGTGATCGTCAATCTTGGGCCGAAGCTTCATCTCCTTGATGATGGCATTCGACTGGTTGCGACGAGCCTCACGGGCCTTCTGGGCAGCTTCGTACTTGAACTTGCCGTAGTCCATGAGTTTGACGACAGGGGGACGGGCCTGCGGGGCCACCTCCACCAGGTCAAGTCCATGTTCACGGGCCAACTGCATGGCCTGTTCCACCCGGACGATACCGACCTGTTCGCCATTTGGCCCAACCAGGCGTACCTCGGGAACTCGGATCCGCTCGTTGATGCGGGGTTCAGTGCTGATGCTTCCTCCAAGGACTCGTATTCTCGTCGACCGTGACAACCGCGACAGTTGGCCCGGACTGTGCTCATGTGCACAATGCCAAGGACCGACCGAGTCAGGACAGACCAAAAAGGCTCCTGCAGATGCAGGAGCCTGACACAGAACTGCTCGCGGCGACGCATGTCAACACGCAGCAGCCAGCACGTCTTGACGACGGGCCACGAACCCGGCAGAAACTCTGAGCTGCTCGCAGTCACAAGCTCCGCTCGGGTGGGAGATCAGGCCTCCACTTCCACAGACCACCTCGCGGTTGGTCACGCGGAGAGTATAGAACAGCTGGGACCTGGCACAAAATCCCTGCCACAAGATCGTGGCAGCGTTCCCCATGCCTCGCAATGATCCGCAATGACCACGTCGGACGCCCACCCGATCCTACCGTTGTGCGCCCACCGCTGCGCACACGTGACAGGTCTGCGACACCACAACCCTCCCCATCGTCCCCGTTACTCACTCGTCCTGAGCGAATACGGACCACCGTCATCTCGCATGTGGTTAGGTTGACGCATGGACGAAACCAGCATCGTCATCCTCGTCACGATCATCACCACCGTGCTCCCGGCGCTCTGGGCCGTCTTCGGGTGGCTCGCCCGACGTTCCTGGCGGCCGGTGCTACGCGGACTGGGCCTGGCGCTCGTTCCCATCGGCCTGCTCGTCACAGGTCTCATGCGACTGCTGGTACGCGCGCTCACTCTCGTGGTGAGCTGGTTCGCACACACCCAGATGACAACAACGATCTGGACTGGTGTGATCGTCGCCGCCATCGGCCTGCTCACATGGATCGGAGCAGGATTCATGACCCCACTGACGAGGGAGGAAGCCCGACAGCGTCGCGCCGAGCATCGGGAGCGCAGGGCTGCCGGAGCGGCGGGGAAGCCCACTGCACCTACCTCTCGGGCCTCTCGGACCTCTCAGGCAGGAGCCACCAAGACCCGACGGACCGCATCCTCACCCGCTGCGTCCCGTGGATCCGGACTGTCGCCCGAGGACGAGGAACTCGAGAAGATCCTCAAGGATCGCGGAATCTGAACCGCTCACAACCTGCAGGCCGAGAGCTCCGTGGAGATGATCGCACGGGCACCGGCATCCCACAGGTCGTCCATGAGTGACTGCACGAGTCCGCGACCCACCATGGCGCGCACGGCGTACCACCCCGTTCTGCTCAGCGGGGAGATCGTCGGGGACTCCAACCCCGGCGTCAACTCGATGACGCGGTCCAGGGCGTCCTCCGGCACGTCGTAGTCGAGCATGACGTACTCCCGCGCCACCTGGACACCATTGATGCGTTGCAGGAAGTGCTCGAAGATCGTTCCACCAGTGAAGCCCTGGCGCTGGATGACGACCGCCTCGGACTCCAGGATCGTCTCACCGAAGAGACTCAGCCCAGCCTTGCGCAGGGTCGTACCGGTCTCCACGACGTCGGCAATGGCATCGGCCACCCCCAAGCTGATCGATGACTCCACCGCGCCGTCAAGTTCGACGATGCGGGCGTCGATGGAGTGGGCAGTCAGGAACTCCTGCAGCAACCGGGGATAGGAGGTCGCGATGCGTCGCCCGTCGAGTTCGGCGGGAGTGCGTGGTCCCGTCTGCGGACCGGCAAAGCGGAACCGGGAACGTCCGAAGCCCAAGCCCCGAACCTCCGCTGCCGGGGCACCAGAGTCGTGCAACAGGTCTCGTCCGGTGATGCCCAGATCCAAGGTGCCCTCCCCCACGTAGACCGCGATGTCACGCGGGCGCAGATAGAAGAACTCGACGCCATTGTCCTCGTCTCGCAAGGTGAGGTCCTTGCGATCGGTGCGTTGTCGGTAGCCGGCTTCCCGCAACAGCTGAGCCGACGCGTCCGACAGGGCGCCCTTGTTGGGCAGGGCTATGCGCAGCAGGTCCGAGTTTGCGCACTGATCAGGGTTGGGGACTGATCTCGACATCATCACACCTCACAGGTACTCATACACGTCGTCCAAGGTGAGGCCAAGACTGATCATCATCACCTGCAGGTGATAGATCTCCTGACTGATCTCCTCGGCAGCACGATCCTTGCCCTCGTACTCAGCGGCCATCCACACCTCAGCCGCCTCCTCGACGACTTTCTTGCCAATGGCATGCACGCCATGGTCCAGCTCGGCGACGGTGCCGGAGCCCTCGGGGCGATTGCGGGCCTTGGTGGTGAGTTCTGCGAAAAGCTGCTCAAACGATTTGCTCACGGCTCAAGGGTAAGTTGCCCCGTGATCGTCTCCTCGTCGTGCTCAACCAGCGGACCCGGTTGCCCAGAGCCCTCCGAACACTTTCGGATGGGGGAATCGGATCAGTGCGTCTGTCGCGGCCCCGAGGTCTCACCGGGAACGTGGGATCTGGCAGCCAGATCGGTTTTCCGGGACTGTTCCCTCTGGGTCCGACGCCACAGCAGAAAACCGTAGAGGCAGAACAGCCCGTAGAAGATGTACATGATGGCACTGGGATAGTACTGGGCCGCGAGCAGCAACGGAACACCGACGACGTCCACGGCAATCCACACGAACCAGAACTCGTTCCAGCCACGTGCCATCCCGAAGGTGGCGAGGATGGAGCCGGTGAGGATCCATGAGTCGGCAAGCGGCCCCCACGATCCCAATGCCCTGAGGACGACGTAGCAGACACCAAGCATGATGAGTGCAGCTCCTCCAGCGACGACACGCTCGGATCGGGTGGCCCAACGTGGGAAGACCCCAACCTTGGACGTCACGTTGCCCCGTCGGGTGCCGGCCCAGACGATCCAGCCATAGGCCGAGGTGATGAGGAAGAACACCTGCCTACCGGCCTGCCCCCACATGTCGAGATTCTGCGGGGTGTGGAACACCGCACCCAGGAACACGGTGAACAGCACGAGATTTCCCATGATGCCAACCGGCCACGCCCACACCTTCCGATGAGCACCACCGATGGCCGAGGCGAGTCCGAAGACGTTGCCGACGACCTCTCGGTACAGCACCGGTTTGCCCAAGCCCACGTCCAGCTGGGCATTGACGATCTGAGTCAGCGCCTCACCCATGAAACTCCCCTCCCCTACGACTGCCGCTCCCCGGGGCAGCACCTGTTGACAACGGTGAGCCCCTGTCAGGTTTCTCCTGGGGTGCCGATGGACAGCCGTGCTGGCTGCACCGACACTCATTCCAGCCCCACCACCATCGGTGGACACACGGTACACGAATGGTCACAGGAACAGCGGCCGTCGATATCCGTTGGCACGAGGGCAGAGGTGGCCACCGGGGTTCATGGGCTGGGCACAGAACGGACAGATCGGACGTCCAGCGGCAATGACCTGCCGGCACCGAGCGGCGAATTGACGGGCCATTGCGGGAGGCATTCGAATCTCCACCGAGTCGGGAGCGGCTTGGGGAGAGAGATCGAGCAGGAATTGTGGATCGGCAGCCATCACCTCGTCATCGGTGACTGCGAAGAAGTCCAGCCCCACCAGATTGCGGGTCTCCTCCCACAGCAGGGCAACGGTGCCCAGTTCGAACTCGGTCTCCATCGGCAGCTCGAGGGGGCGCTGGTCATCAGCCTCATCCGCCTGGGGCGGGATGGGTAGTCGTCCCTCCGAAAGTCGATGCAGATCGTTGAGCAGCCGATCGAGGCTGTCGGCGAGGGTCTGCAGCTGTTCCTTGTGGCAGAGCATGGTGAACAGTTCATTGGACTGACGCACCTGAATGTGGAAGGTACGATGTCCGGGCTCCCCCACACTGCCGGCGACGACGCGATCGGGGTGATGGAGTCGATGGGTGATACGCGTCATGCAGCTCACTGTAGTGCCTGATGACGGTTTCACCGACGCACGTTGCCCAGCCTTCGCAGACTCTTGCCATTATGGTTTGTGTCGAGACTCTCATGGGAAGGACACAGATGGCGTCGAGAACCGTCGGAGCCAGCGGCCTGCAGGTGTCACGGCTGGGTTTGGGGACGTTGACGTGGGCAAGCACCACCCCGACCGCGCAGGCCCGGGCCATGGTGCATGACTTCGTCGAAGCCGGTGGCACGCTCGTCGACACCGCGCCCACCTATGGCTCCGGTCAGGCCGAGGAGCTGCTGGGAAAGCTCATGCACACCGACCTGACTCGTGACGATCTCGTCATCTCCACCAAGGCCGGATTCCGCGTCGAGGACGGCACCCGGATCATCGACACCTCCAGAACTGCTCTGCTCAAGGATCTGGAGGGCTCATTGCGACGCCTGAGGACCGATCACGTCGACCTGTGGCAGGTGCACGCCTGGGGATCCGCACCGATCGAGGAAACCTGCGAGGTGCTGGACCATGCAGTGACCTCCGGCAAGGCTCGCTACGTCGGGGTGTCGAACTTCGTGGGGTGGCAGTCGGCCACTGCAGCCACCTGGCAGAAGGCCATGGGATCGCGCATCCCCATCGTCAGCAACCAGGTGGAGTACTCCCTGTTGGCACGTCGCGCCGAGATCGAGGTCATCCCGGCAGCATCCTTCCACCACATGGGGGTTCTCGCCTGGTCGGCCCTGGGACGAGGTGTGCTGGCCGGACGTTACCGCACCGACACGCCGCGTGACTCCCGGGCGGCATCGCAGGAACTTTCGTGGTTCGTCGAGCCATATCTGGCGCAAAAGCCTCGAGCCGTCGTCGACGCCGTGGCCAAGGCCGGGGAAGGATTGGGCATGACGCCAGCCCAGGTGGCACTGTGCTGGGTGCGAGATGCACCGACAGTGGCAAGCGCCCTGGTGGGGCCACGCCATCGCAAGCAACTCACAGAACTGCTCGCGACAGCGGACATGAGCCTGCCCGACGAGATCACCACGGCCCTCGACGACATCACCGGTGGGCCCAACCTGGCTCGACGCAAACCCCAGGGCCAGGACGCCGGCCAAGGCTGACCGAGTACGTGGGCTGAGAATCCGTGGGGTGTCCTGGAACGCCTCCGCTCACCGGGTGTGAGGTTTCCTCGATCGACACCGACGAGACGGGCAAGTACCCACGCAGTGCGGGTGCCCGCACGGCAACCCTCCACACCAACGGAGGATCCCCGCACCTTCCAGCCACCCCTGTGCCAATCGCCCGGGGCCGATTCAGGCCCCGGGCGATTGGATGCAATCAGTGGTTACGACCGCTCCTCACGAGGCACCCACGTCATCGATGCCGGCCCGTCGTAGACCTGCCGAGGTCGGCAGATGCGGATGCTCGGATCGTTGAACTGCTCGAGCCAGTGCGCGATCCAACCGGGGACCCGTCCGATGGCGAACATCACGGTGAACATGTTCAGCGGGATTCCCAGGGCTCGCAGCACGATCCCGGAGTAGAAATCGACGTTGGGGTACAGACGACGCTCGATGAAGTAGTCGTCGGCCAGAACGGCCTCCTCCAGCTCCTGGGCGATGTCGAGCAATGGGTCCTGACGATCCATCCGCTCCAGCAGCGGTCCAACCACCTTGCGCAGCACCCGAGCCCGCGGGTCCCAGTTGCGGTACACCCGATGACCGAAACCGGCAATGCGCACCTTGCCATCCTTGGCTCGCGCCACGTACTGCGCCGGGGTGAGGCCAGATTCTTTGATGGTCTGCAACTGACGAACTGCGTTGACGTTGGCCCCACCGTGCCGATCGCCCCACAGGGCACACACCCCCGCCGAGGCCGAGGCGAACAGATTGGCACCAGAGGAACCAACGGTCCGCACCGCCGTCGTCGAACAGTTCTGGCCGTGGTCGGCATGCAGGACGAAGAACAGGTTGAGGGCACGTGCCGCGACGGGATCGGGTTCGTAGAGCTGGTACGGTAGGGAGAACATCATGTGCATGAAGTTCTCCACGTACTTGAGGTCCATCCGCGGATAGATGGCTGGCTCACCCACCGAAGCCTTGTACGACGCAGCTGCGATGGTACGCACTCGCGACATGAGCTTGGCCGAGTTGCGAGTGGCGGAGTCCTCGTCGGTGATCTTCGGACGATCATGGGTGCTCATCGCATTGATCATCGCCGACATGATCGCCATCGGATGGCTGTTGGGCGGGAAGGCGTTGAAGTGCAGATCCATGTTGCGATGCAGTGCCGAGTTGCGCGCCAACAGCTCGGAGAAGGCATTGCGCTCCGCCGGGGTCGGCAGCCGACCGGTGATGAGCAGCATGGCCGTCTCCACGAACGACACCTTGTTCTCGGCCAAGGTCTCGATCGGGATGCCTCGGTAGAGCAGACGCCCGTTCTCGCCGTCGATCCACGAGATTGCCGACCGGCACGACGCCGTGTTCGCCAGGGACGGGTCCAAGGTCGTCACACCGGTGAGTTCGCGCAGCCGCGAGATGTCGATGGCCCGATCCCCCGTCGTCCCCTCGACCACCGGGAGCTCAACGGTCTTGCCGTCAATGGTGATGGTGCAGGTGTTCTCCGTCATCTCAGGACTCCCCCAGAATTCGATCGACGACACGGGCACCGAACTGCAGTGCGTCGAGTGGGACGCGCTCGTCGACACCGTGGAACAGCGACAGGAACTCAAAGCCCTCGGGCAGACGCAGCGGGGTGCATCCGTAGCAGTCGATGTGGCGACCATTGGGCAGTTCGCCAAAGCCCTTGCCATCGGTGCCGGCAGGATTGAGGAAGGGCAGCACGACGGCACCATCGTCCTCGGCCTGCAGGGCACTCGTGATGGCATCCACGGCAGGCCCGCGCCACGGCGCCTCCACCGAGGGTTTGGTACTGATCGTCTCGAACTCGATCCCCTCGCCGGCAAGTTCCTTGATGGTGGCGATCATCTCGTCCTCGTGACCGGGGATGAATCGGGCATCCAACTCGGCAGTGGCACGACTGGGAATGACATTGGCCTTGTACCCGGCGTCGAGCACGGTGGGAGTGACCATGTTGGTGCACCCGGACCCAGCCATGAGCGCCAACGGCCCCAGTGGGGCAAGCGACCTCTCCACGTTGTCACGGTCGATGGTGAGGTTCCACAGCTCGGCAGCCCTGGCGAGGAACTCCTCCTGCACGGGATGGCGTAGATCTGGCCACTGATGACTTGCGATCCGATTGACGGCTGCAGCGAGCCGAGTGACGGCATTGTTCGGATTGTGCATCGACCCATGTCCGGCCAGGCCAGTGGCCTTCATGCGGAACCACCACAGCCCCTTCTCGGCAGACTGCACGACATAGGCGCGTTTGCCCGACGGGGTGGGCAGGGAGAATCCACCGACCTCACTGATGGCCTCGGTGACTCCGTCGAACACCTCAGGATGGTTCTGCCCCATCCAGGTGGAGCCCAGATCACCCGAACCTTCCTCGTCGGCGAAGAGGATGAATCGAACTGGACGCGACGGCACCTCGCCACGGCGGTGTCTGGCCCGAATGGCTGAGAGGATCATCGCAAGGAAGTCCTTCATGTCCAACGTGCCACGGCCCCACAGAAATCCATCGCGAATCTCGCCGCTGAACGGATCCACCGTCCAGTCCTCGGCGGCAGCGGGGACGACATCGGAGTGGCCATGCAACAACAGGAATGGACGGGAGGTGTCCGTACCTTCGGGGACCCAGTCGGCCACCAGGCACGGACGCCCCTCCACGGCGCTGTACCGGGTGGACGTGACACCGATTTCGGCAAGCAGTTCAGCCACGACGTCGGCAACCTCGGTCTCACCACGAGCTCCATTGGCCCCATAGTTGGATGAATCGATACGCACCAGACGCTGGCAGATGTCGATGACCTCGGCGTCGGGGGTGTTGGACACGACACTTGGTGAAGAGATGTCTACCATGACCCAATGATGCCACCGGCGATCGCCATGCCACGACCCGCCCAGATTCTGGGAGGTCGAACGTTGATTTGCATTGCTGCTGGATCTTCCACTACTATCCTTGTCCTGTCCGAATGGTTCACACGTGATTCAGCAGGACACACGTCCGGGTGGCGGAATTGGTAGACGCGCTAGCTTGAGGTGCTAGTGGCCGCTTTTAGGCTGTGGAGGTTCAAGTCCTCTTCCGGACACAGTGGCGCAGGCCGGTGGCCAGGTGAGAATCCTGGTCGCCGGCCTTGTTGCTTCTCCGTGTGCTCCCGCTCCTCACATCCGTCAGCACAGACTTCTCGGAGCACGAGGCGGCACCCGTATCCCATCTGCTCACCTGCCACGCCCCGATCAAATGCTTCCATCCATACCTGATCTGACGACCGTCTGGACACCCCTCAGGAACCTGCGGGGACAAGACTGGGGTGTGAGGATGCCAGTCAATGAACGTCCTTCAGCTGTCCGAGCGGCCGGGAACACTCAAGTAGAAGAAGCAGAACCTGCTGCTCAGCGTTTGCGACGCGGAATCGTGATCCCCATGGCGAGGGTCAGGGATGCTGCGATGTAGCCCAGACTGCTCACCGGATCGGAGTCGACACCGGTGGGTGGCAGTCCGATGTGTACCGGATTGTCCACTCGTCCACCCGGCTGCTCAGCCACCTTGTGGTGCGACACGTCGGTGAGCGTCGTGGTACCAGCTGTGGCAGGTGGAAACTCGAAGGCGGTCCTTGCGCTCTGATCCGTTCCTCGGCTGGTGGTGGCGGAAAGAGTTTCTCGTTCTCGACCAGTGTTGGTGGAAAGATGGGTGGCGAGGGCTTTCTCGGCCTTGTCCAGATCAGCCACAGCTGTCCGGTACCTGGCCAAGGCGGCGGCGTACGCAGCAGAGTCCTCCGCCTCGGTCGCAGCTACCTTCTCCAGAGCCGCCTTGGCATACTCCGCAGTGGCACGAGCCTGGACAAATTTCTTGACAAGGGCATCGATGGTGGGGTCCTCGCCGAAGGATCCCGCTGCAATGAGATCGTCGATCATGACGTTGCTCCAATGGGCCAGACGCTCATCAGCAGCAACCTTGTCTGCTTCCGCCTTCTCCACAGCCGAGGACGTGGCACCAACCATTCCAACGGCATCTGCGCGCTCCTGACTGGCCTCCTGCACAACAGCACTGGCCTCGGCCACGCGCTGCTGAGCGTCAGCGTCGGCCTTCCGGGTCTCGGCAAGATGGTGCCGGGCAGCATCCAACGTGGCCCGGGCCTGGGCACGACGTGCAGCGAGATCGGAGCCGGCGGAAACCGCGGCGTCGTGAGCCTGAGTGGCTCCCTCGGCCTTCTTCTCCGCGGCGGAGACGACCTCCTCGGCCTGAAGCCTGTTCTTTCTGGCATCCGCCAATGTGCGCTCAGCCTCGTTCCAGACACGCAGGGCAGCGTCAACCCTGGCTTGGAGATCCGTGGGTGAATCCACGCCTTGCTCGGCTGCGGCCAGAGCTGCCCTTGCCTGATCCAGCTCAGCCGTCGCTTGGTCGACAGCACTCTGAGCGGCCTGACAGACGCCCTGGGCATGCACCTCGGCCTTCTGCGCCTTGGCAAGCTCATCCCGGGCAATAGAGTTCGCCTTGTCAGTGTCAGCGACCTTCGTGTTGGCCCTGTCCAGTGCCTCGTCGGCCGCGTCGGCAGCCTTCCTGGCGTTTTCGTACGCTGACCGGGCGGCGTCGTGGTCGGACTTCGTCATACGAGAGTTCTGCTTGGCTGCCTCGAAGGCCTTGCGTGCCTCAGTCAACTTGTCCCCGGCCTTCATGGCCTGCTTCTCGGTGCTGACCGCACGTTTCCTGACAGCGGCCAGCGACGCATGAGCGGCGTCAAGACTGGTCTGGGCTGCTACCATGCCAGCAACGTCATTGGCCACCGTGGCCTTCAGGGCTGCTGCGGTCTCGTCGCGAGTGGACGATCCCCGTTGCTTCGTGTTCGCCACCGTGTTCTTGGCCTCAGCGAGACTGTTGACGTACTCGTTGTGCTTCTGGGAAGTCACGATGGGCACAACCGGGGCACTTTCTGCGGCAGCCGTGGTGGGATGGGCAGCTGCCATGATGGCAGAAACGGCCAGCGGAACGGTCACGAGACCGGCAATGAATGGGGTGCGTGCATTCATGGCACAAACCTACGCCATCTCGGCGTGACATCTCACATGGATCATGTGGTCGTTCCGGGCTGGTCGCCAGACGCCCCTCGCTGCGGAGTGCTCACGCCTCGATCACCACAGTGCCCCTGCTTCGACACTGTTGCGTGCACACGCCAACAAATTCTTGGATTCAGCTCAGGAATAATGCACAACGACGTAGCGTTGTGCTCAGTGCTGGTACACACCGGCCCTGTGGAGCCATCCACAATGAGTGGATCCAGATGCTCGGGAACCTCGAGCGTCATTCCCACAACAGTTCACGAAAGGACTTGACATGGCACTTGACGACAAGATTCAGAGCAAGGGTGACGAGCTCAAGGGAACAGCCAAGGAAAAGATCGGGGAGGCTACCGACAGCCAAGACCTCAAGAACGAGGGCTCGAGCGACAAGGCCAAGGGCAAGCTCGGTCAGGTCGTCGAGGGACTCAAGGACGACGTCAAGGAAGCCACCTCGAACCTCAACGACAAGATTTCCGAGGTTGCCGACAAGAACAAGTGAGCCGTCTCACTGAAACAGGCATGTCGGCCCGATCTGGATCCGTCCAGATCGGGCCTTTTTCCGTCTACCGATGGCATCGCCCATCCACTCCTCGCCCTGATCCATCTGCAGTGAGTATCAGTGCATGACTGACACATGCTTGGTGTCACCAAAGTTTTTGGAACCACGTCCAGGAATCAGAACTGCGTGACGTCTGCATGCGTCACCATGAATTGCATGGGTGAGCAGTCACTCGCAGATCAGTCACATGCCGCACGCACCCCGCTGCCATGGTGGTACCACTGACCAGGTGCCATCTGATCCCCGCTGCGCCATCCCCAGCTCAGCCAGCTCCGCCAACAACGCCAGACATTCACTCACCGCCACTCCAGCATCGAGTGCGATCTCATCAACCCAGGATCCCCCGGAGGCCGGGAGCGCCTCGTGAACTGCCAACAGATCCGAGCGCAAGGTGTCAATCTGCCGCTGCGGCGAACGCACTGGTGGCAGCTCAGGCTGCAATGGTCCAATCTGGGCGCTGACGTCGTCAGCATCGCGTACCAGAACAGCCTGGTTGTCTCGAATGAGCCGATGGGTACCTGCGGACATGGATGACGTCACTGGCCCCGGAATGGCCATCACAGGTCGCATGAGCGCATTGGCCCACATCGTCGTGTTCAGTGCTCCTGATCGAATCCCGGCTTCGACGATGACCACTCCAGACGACATTGCTGCGATGAGACGGTTGCGCGCCAGGAATCCGGGTTTGGTGGGATGAGCACCCGGTGGTACTTCTGAGACCAACGCTCCACCGCAGGCGACGTGCTCCAGAACTGCGGTGTTCCCTCGCGGGTAGAGCTGGTCAAGACCACCTGCCTGAACGCTCACAGTGCAACCCCGCGCCGCCAGTGCTCCCCGGTGTGCCGCCACGTCGACACCGAAGGCTCCCCCAGAGATGATCGTCCACGACGTGTGATCGGGAATGTCACTGCGCCGGGCGAGATCAAAAGCCAGTTCCGAGGCAACGTCCTGCCCATAGCTCGTCGCTGCCCGAGATCCGACAATGGCCACACAGTTCGTGACACGGTTGGCGAGGTCGGCATGTCCGCGGGTCCACAGCCCTACTGGTGGCCCACCCAGGTGCTCGTCAACAAAGTCAAGATCGCCCAGGCTCACCGGCCACTGCTCATCGGTGGGGATGAGGAATTCAAAACCCAGTTCCTCGGTGGTGTCCATGAGCCTGTCCACGCTCAGCTTGTGAGCTCGTCTGGTACGAGCATCCTCCTCACTGCTGTGTGAAATGACGTCCCAGAGCTCGACTGCGCTCCTGTCGTGCAGTGCACGCCGCAACCAGGGATCTCCTGGGGAACATACTGCACACAGGCCGGCTCGGGCACGTCGTTCGTCGTCCCACGTCATGATCAATCCCCCTGCCGCAGTGCCATGGCCTGTCGAATGTGAGTGGCCGTCACGTCATCGCACCTAGCCAGGTCGGCCTCGGTCCATGCAATACGCAGTACCTTGTCGACTCCGCGTGCGGTGAGTTGTCTGCGTGCCAGGGCATCCTCGATGACCTGGACAGCCGCCGGTGAGGGAAGTCTTTTCCGAAGCTGTGAGCCGGGAACTTCTGCGTTGACGCGCCACGGAGTACCTGCCCAGCGTCGGGCAGCACGGTGGCGGGCCTCCTGGACGCGTTCCCCCACAGTCCTGCTCGACTCGCCCTGCGGCAGACTCGTGGCACCGACGAGATGCATCTTGGTGAGTGGGCGCATACGTTGATGGATGTCGACCCGGTCCAGGATCGGCCCGGAAATGCGACTGGCGTATCGGAGCACCATCTGCGGTGTGCATCGACACCCGCCATCTCGGTCGTCTGCCAGGCCACATGGGCAGGGATTGAGTGCCATGACGAGCTGAAACCGTGCCGGATAGGTGGTCTGGGCCTGGGAGCGACAGATCGTCACGTACCCGTTCTCCAGCGGGCCGCGCAGCGCGTCGAGCACCCGCGGTGGAAACTCCGGTGCCTCGTCGAGGAAGAGCACCCCACGATGGGCCAACGACACCGCTCCGGGACGTGCCACACGAGCTCCTCCCCCGACCATCGCCGCCATCGACACGCTGTGGTGTGGCTCGGACAACGGGGGTGTCGTCATGAGCTCATGGACCGCACCATTTCCCACGAGGGAGTGCACCGCGGTGACCTCCAGTGCCTCCTTCTCATCCAGTGGGGGAAGAATCGTCGGCAGTCGCGCCGCCAACATGGACTTGCCACACCCCGGTGCCCCACGCAGCACGATGTGATGTCGACCTGCTGCTGCCACCTCCATGGCATGACGTGCCTCCAGCTGTCCGATGACCTCGGAGAAATCCCCTCGCCCAGCACTCGAGGGGCCTGCGGTGGAGGGTTGCGTGAGCGGCTCGTCAGCGTCCTCCTCACGTGGCGCACGCCCGTGCAACACGTCGATGAGCTCACTGAGGTGCCCCACCGATGTCACGGCCATCCCCTCGACGAGCCTGGCCTCGGCAGCCTGTCCACGCGGGACGACGGCGCGGTGAAAGCCCGCCTCCCGAGCTGCCAGCAACGCTGGGAGCACACCCCGCACCGGACGGACTCGTCCATCCAGTCCCAGCTCACCCAGCAGCACCGTCGAGGAGAGCATGGCCGTGGGGATGACTTCGTCTGCTGCCAGGGCTGCTGCCGCGATGGCAAGGTCGAAGTGGGTACCTGCCTTGGGCAGACAAGCTGGGGTGAGATTGATGGTCAGGGCCTGCGCGGGCCATGACAGGCCAGCTGAGGCCACGGCAGCTCGGCACCGGTCACGAGCTTCGTACAGCGAGGTGTCGGGCAGCCCCACCAGAATGGTACGGGGAAGACCACTTGCGGTGGCGGCCTCCACCTCCACCATCGTGCCCGCCACACCGATGAGGGCGACTGACCGTGCACTGGCCAAGGTCATTGTCCCACCCCTCGCACATGAGTGATCTGCGGGTCGGCCGAGTTGCGCCTCAGCACACCGATGACATCGACTCGAATGTGGTGGTGTTCCGGATGCTGACGTCGCCAGACCAGGGCCAGCTGAGTGAGCTTGTGAAGTTTCGCCGGGGTGATGGATTCCAAGGGTGTGCCGAAACCGGTGCCGGTACGGGTGCGCACTTCCACGAGCACCGCCCAGCCCTCGTCATCGAGAGCAATGATGTCTGCCTCACCGATGTCCGTCACCCAGTTTCGGGCGACCATTCGCCATCCCAGGGACGTCACGTAGCGTGCAGCAACATCCTCACCCCATGCGGCGATGTGATGTCGATGTCCCCTCCTGGCTCGCAGCGCGGCGCCGCGAGTCGTCGTGGGGACGTCCTGATCGACTGGTCTGACTGGCATGTGGACCACCTCCACACCCATCTGATGCGTGGCAGGCCGTCAACCGGCAGTTGTCCACAACCCAATTCTCCCGGACGCGTGACCCGCCGAGTTGTCCACAGGAATTGGCATTCCTCGTAATCTCGCGGTCACACGGCAGTTGGAGAGCTCAGGCCTCCGGAACCTCCAGCTCGGAATGTGCGATCTCCTCGATGGACACGTCGCGGAAGGTGAGCACCTTCGCCGTCTTGACGAATCGCGCCGGTCGATACATGTCCCACACCCAGGCGTCGGCCATGGACACCTCGTAGTAGACGTCACTGCCTTCGGTGCGTACCTTCAGATCGACGGCATTGCACAGGTAGAAACGTCGTTCGGTCTCCACGGCATAGGTGAAGATACCGACGACGTCCTTGTACTCGCGATAGAGCGACAACTCCGCCCGGTTCTCGTACTCTTCAAGATCCTCGGTGCTCATGATGTAAGAACTCTAGCCGCTCGACGCACATTGGCGTAGGTCAATCGATGCTCTGGGCAGGGCCCGAGGGCCTCCAGTCTCTGTTGGTGCAGCTTCGTCGCATACCCCTTGTGCACGGCGAAGTCATACCCGGGAAGACGCACATCCAGGTCGACCATCATGCGATCCCGCACCACCTTGGCGACGATCGAGGCCGCGGAAACGCAGGCGCACACGGCATCCGCCTTCCACATGCCGACATTGCCGCAGTCCAATCCGTCGACGGCGAAACCGTCACTGATGACGTAGCCAGGCCGAACTGCAAGACGATAGCTGGCTCGTCTCAGCCCCTGGATGTCGGCCTCCTGCATCCCCAGTCGATCGCACTCGGCTGCGGTGACCACTGCCCAGGACACGGCTCTCGCCCGGTCGGTGATCTCATCGAAGAGCCGATCACGTGTCCTGGCGGTGAGCCTCTTGGAATCCGCGAGTCCAAGAATACGGCGCTGGGCAGAGTCGTCAAGGATCACGGCAGCTGCCACCAAGGGGCCAGCGCAGGCACCACGACCGGCCTCATCGCAACCAGCCACTGGCCCCAGACCGGCGCGAGTGAGCAGACGCTCGTGCCCGCGTACCCCAGTACCGACTCGCCAGCTGCGAGCAGTCGGTGCCCGAGTCACCCCAAGGTCACGGTTCGAGGAGTCTTCCATCGGTCAGGACTCAGGAGCACCCGGCATCATGCAGGGTGATGTCGGCCTTGTCGGGAGCCGAGGCCGACCGGTCCGCGATCCCGTCGAAGGTTTCCGGAGTGGAGAAGTGCGTCATGCGGGACAAGGGGGAGACGGTGAATTTTGCCGGCCCCACGACATCATCGATGGGAATGAATGCGCTGGCCCCACGGTAGGCGCCGGGAGCCGGATCACTGAGATGGCATCGGGAGTCTCCCGAAGCGTCCCGGTGGTCACCCATGACGAAGATGCGGTCCCTGGGTACCCGCACCTCGAATCTCATCTGCGAGGGTTCCACTGGCACGCCATTGGTGCGATACAGGTAGGAGTTCTCGTCCAGCGGCTTGCCGTTGACGCTCATTCGCCCCTTGGGACCGCAGCAGGACACGGTGTCACCAGGCATCCCGATGACCCTCTTGATGAGGTAGTTCGAGCTCGTGTTGGGCAGAACACCGACGAATTCGCCAAACTGCCCAGCAGCGGAACGCTTGGGGGGGTTGGCTCCCAGCCAGTGACCAGAATCCTTGAAGACGACGATGTCGCCTCGCTTGAAATCAGCTGGTTTGATGGCAGCGACACGATCACCGGGTTCGATGGTCTGCTCCATGGAGCCCGAGGGGATGACGAAGAGCTGGCCCACGAAGGCTCGGATGACCGCAGAGATGACCAGTGCCAGAACGAGGATGAGAACTATTTCCCGAATCCCCTTGAGGAATCGAGTACCGACGCCGCCGGTTGAGGTACTGGTCTCGCCATGTGTTTTTCTGCTCACTGATCCATCCTGCTCGACATCGTCCATGACCCACTGCAGATCGGGGACGGGAAACAGCTTAGCCCGTCACGAGAAAGGCTGATTCCTCACAACCTGCCGAAGCGTCGACGGCACCGGATCACGGTCCATGACAAAAGCGGCAGGTCACCATGATCGATGATCTGCCGCTTTCTCCACATCGTGGAAACGTCTGAGGGCTCAGCCTCAACGGTTGGAGCCGCGCTCCTTGATCTTGGCGGCCTTGCCGTGCAGGCCACGCAGGTAGTAGAGCTTGGCGCGACGCACGGCACCGTGACGGTCCACCTCGATCTTGTCGATGATGGGCGAGTGCAGCGGGAAGGTGCGCTCGACGCCGGTACCGAAGCTGGACTTGCGGACGGTGAAGGTCTCCTGGACCCCGCCGCCGTCACGGGCAATGACGGTTCCTGCGAACACCTGGATACGCGACCGGTTGCCCTCGACGACCTTGACGTGCACCTTGACCGAGTCTCCGGCACGGAACTCGGGGATGTCGTCACGCATGGCGCTGCGCGCAATCTCGTCCAGAACGTTGCTCATGATTTTTCCTCGCCGGTGCCACAGGTCACCTGGTGGTCTGAAGACAGTGACATTCTCCGAACCCGAACGATCCCCCTGTGGCAGGAGTCGGGACGGACAACAGCGATACATTGTGTCAGCTTTTCATGGTGAAGTCCACTTTTGACGTCGGTTTTCCGCAACACCACCGAGCCATCCGGTCAGGACCACGATCCTGGGCAGTCGATCTCACGGGCCTCTCGGCCCCCCGCACGGGTGCGGACGTGTCACTCGTCGGTGAGGAGGTCCGGACGCCGACGTCGGGTGAGTTCTCGCGACTGTTCCCGGCGCCACTGCGCGATATGGCCGTGGTGACCACTCATGAGCACCTCGGGGACGTCCCAGCCACGCCAGGAGACTGGACGGGTGTACACCGGGTACTCCAGCAGACCCTCCTGATCCTGCGAGTAGGACTCCTCACTCAGCGACTCCGGATTGCCGATGACGCCGGGAACCAGACGAACGATTGCCTCGGTCATGGCGAGCGCAGCCACCTCTCCCCCGTTGAGGACGTAGTCACCCAGACTGAGCTCATGAACACTCCAGTGCTCGCTGGCATAGTCGATGACGCGATGGTCGATGCCCTCGTAGCGTCCACAGCAGAAGACGATGCGATCGGCATGGGACAGCTGCGCGGCGTCATTCTGACGAAACGGCGTGCCCGAGGGGGTGGGGATGACGACGTGCACGCCGGGGTCTGGGTCGGCTCCGAGCAGGTCGTCGAATGCCTCCCCCCACGGATCGGGTTTCATGACCATGCCCGCTCCACCGCCACAGGGGGTGTCGTCCACCGTGCGGTGCCGGTCATGGGTCCAGGTGCGCAGATCGTGGGCATGGATGTCAATGATCCCGTTGTCGACGGCCTTGCCGAGCAGGGAGATGCCCAACACGTCGAAGAACTCCGGAAAGATCGTCAGGTAGTCCAGTCTCATCGCGCTTCCTCGGCCTGATCGTCCAGCAGACCGCCGGGTTCGGCAATCGTGAGGGTGCCCTGGTCAAGATCCACCTCGGGGACGAGTTCGCCGACGAATGGCACGAGGCGTTCCCCACCATCCACCTCGATGACGAGGAGATCCTGGGCCGGCAGGTGGAGCACGTCGGTGACCTGTCCCAGCCGGTCACCAGCTGGGTCGAGGGCGCACAGCCCTCGGAGCTGACGGTCGTAGTATTCGTCTGGGTCGTCGGGCGACTCGTCGGGATCGACGTCGACGAACAGTTCGGCGCCACGCAACCGTTCTGCCGCCGTGCGATCGGTCACCTCGGCGAATCCGACGACGAGTGATCCCTTGAACCATCGGGATCGGACGATCGTGAGATCACGGTCGGCGAGACGAACATGTGCACCGACCGCGAAACGCATCTCTGGCTCGTCGGTGCGGACCCTGACGACGACGTCTCCCTTGAGCCCATTGGCTCGGCCTACCGTGCCGATGAGGACTTCCTCGTGATCCATGATGACTCTTTCCTACCTGCGCTCGGGTGTACCGATGTGCAACTGGCCTCACACAGAGCAATGACCGCGGCCCCTCGGGACCACGGTCACATCAATGCTTCTGCTCTCAGCGGCGACGTGCGCCACGTCGGTCGACGTCGACGAAATCGACGCGGACCTGCTCACCGCCGGACAGCGCCGAGATCACCGTGCGCAGTGCAGATGCGGTACGGCCCTGACGACCGATGACCTTGCCGATGTCGGAGGGGTTCACGCGAACCTCGAGCATCCGGCCTCGGCGCAGGTCCTTGTCGCGCACGCGGACATCGTCAGGATTGGCGACGATGCCGCTGACCAGGTGCTCCAGTGCGTCAGCGAGCATGATCAGGCCTCGTCGGAGGAGGACTCGGCCTCGTCGGCCTTGGCCTCATCGTCCTTGGCCTCATCCGCCTTCTTGGTGATGGCCTCCCGAGGAGCGTCATCCTCCTCGGCCAAGGCAGCGGCGAAGAGCTCGTCCTTGTCCTGACGGGTCGGCTGTGGGTCGATTCCGGCGGCGGTGGTGTCGCCGGTGAACTTCTGCCAGTCACCGGTGCGCTTGAGCAGGGCGATGACGGCCTCGGTGGGCTGGGCACCCACGCCGAGCCAGTACTGGACACGCTCGGAGTCGACGGTGATCTCCGAAGGATCGCTCTTGGGATGGTACTGGCCGATCTCCTCGATCGCGCGGCCGTCGCGCTTGGTACGCGAGTCCATGACGACGACGCGGTAGTGCGGGGTACGAATCTTGCCGAAACGCTTCAGACGAATCTTGGTAGCCACGTGTGTGGAATCTCCTGTTGATCTCACCCGGGAGGTCCCGGGACGTACGGGGTCGGACCATCATGATGTGGGGTCACCAGTCAGCTCCGAGAATGGACCACCCGAACGGCATTGAGAGGGCACCGGCCGGGCAGAAGCTCTCGATATTCTGCCACATTCGGGGGTCGGAGGCCAACCGAGCCACCAGCCAGTCCTGCCACAGTACAGTCACACACTGCAAGCCTTGCCGCACTCGCACTGTGGCTCCTACCGAACCTCTGACATGCTCATCACCTGTCGCGGAGCACCCGACCACGCAGGACGACGAACGTGGGATGGGCGATGGCCGTGACGTCGCGACGTGGATCGGCGTCGAGGACGAGCAGATCGGCTGCGGCACCAACCCCCAAACCGGCAGCCGTCTGGTCGCCTGTGAGCCAGCTGCGAGCTCGCCAGGACGCTGCCCCCAGGCCGAAGAGGGGATCTCGCAGCTGCGACAACAGACGGATCTCGGTGGAGATCTGGCCGTGGGCGATCGTGCCTCCGGCGTCGGTGCCCGCATAGACCGGAACCCCGGCATCAACGGCCTTGCCCACCGTGTCCACATGGCGTTGGTGCAGCGAACGCATGTGCGCGGCGTACACCGGGTACTTGGCCTCGGCCCGGGCAGCAATGTTCGGGAAAGTCTGGATGTTGACGAGCGTCGGCACCAGGGCCACCTGCCTGCTCGCCATGAGCTCGATCGTCTCGTCGGTGAGACCGGTGCCATGCTCGATGCAGTCGATTCCGGCTGCGACGAGCTGGGCGGGAGCCTCCTCACTGAAGCAGTGTGCCGTCACCTTGGCACCGAGTTCATGGGCTCGGGTGATGGCGGCACGTGCGACGTCGGTTGGCCACAGTGGCGCAAGATCGCCGATCGACCTGTCGATCCAGTCGCCGACGAGCTTCACCCAACCGTCCCCGGCCACGGCCTGTCGCTCCACCTCGGCGACGAGATCATTCGGATCGACCTCGGCTGCATAGTTGCGGATGTAGCGCTTGGGTCGGGCGATGTGACGTCCCGCTCGAATCATCCGAGGCAGGTCGTCGCGGGCGTCGATCCAGTGTGTGTCGCTGGGAGACCCGGCGTCGCGGATGAGCAGGGTACCCACCCGTGACTCCACCCGGGCCTGCTCCTCGGCAGTCTCCCGGTCGACGGCTCCGTGGCCATCCAGGCCGATGTGATTGTGGGCGTCAACGAGACCAGGAATCACCCAGCACTCGGACGCCAGGGTCCGGGCATGCGGCAATGGCCCCTCGACGCACTGACCATCATGGATCCAGAGATCGCGAACCACTCCAGCCGGAAGCACGACGCCGCGGATGTGCAGGTCCTGCGTCGGGGCGAGCCGTTGACCGGCGGGAAGGCGCGAGTGGGGATGGTCGTGACCGTGGAAATGCGGCAGCACCTGCTCGGGCATCCTCTGCTCAGCCATCATTGCTCGCTCATCGCCGACCCTTGTTGGCCTGCTTGAGCATCTTCTCCATACCCGAGGGCATCTGGAACTCGGACATGGCCTGCTGCAGATCTGCCTGGGAAGACTTGGAGTTGCCCAGACCGAAGGCACTGCCCTGAGGCTTCTGCTTCTTGTTGGCACGCCCCTGGGCAGCGGCACGTTCCTGGGCGGCACGCTTGGCCGGGTTTCCGGAACCCCTGCGGTTCTTCTTCTTGGACTTCTTGCCGCGCTTGGCGACCGATCCCATGACGCGTCCGGCCCCGGGGCCCATCATCTGAGTCATCTGACCCATCATCTTGCGAGCGTCGACGAACCTATTGACGAGGCTGTTGACGTCCTTCACCTCGACTCCGGAACCCTTGGCGATACGGGCTCGCCGCGATCCGTTGAGAATGCCCACGTCGGCTCGCTCGGCCGGAGTCATACTGAGGATGATCGCCTCGATGCGATCGATGTCGCGTTCGTCGATCGACTCGATCTGGTCCTTCATCTGGCCCATGCCCGGCAGCATGCCCATGATCTTGGACATGGGCCCCATGCGTCGCATCTGACGCATCATGCCGAGGAAGTCGTCCAGCCCGAACTCCCCCTTGCCTGCCATGATCTTGGCGGCAGCCTCCTCGGACTGCTTGGCGTCGAAGGCCTTCTCCGCCTGTTCGATGAGGGTGAGCATGTCGCCCATGTCGAGGATGCGCGAGGCCATCCGGTCGGGGTGGAAGACGTCGAAGTCCTTGAGTCCCTCACCGGAGGAGGCGAACATGATCGGCTTGCCGACGACCCGGGCGATGGACAGCGCCGCGCCGCCGCGGGCGTCACCGTCGAGTTTGGTGAGGACGACCCCGTCGAAGCCGACTCCCTGCTGGAAGGCCACGGCGGTGTTGACGGCATCCTGACCGATCATGGCGTCGACGACGAAGAGCGTCTCGTCGGGGTGGGTCACTGCCTTGATGTCGGCAGCCTGGGCCATGAGTTCCTCGTCAACGCCCAGGCGGCCAGCGGTGTCGATGATGACGACGTCGTAGAGCTTGCGCTGTGCCTCGGCGATGGCGTCCTGGGCCACCTGGATCGGGTTGCCGACGCCATTGCCGGGTTCGGGGGCGAAGACCTGCACCCCGGCCCGCTCCCCGACCACCTGCAACTGGGTGACGGCATTGGGCCGCTGGAGGTCGCAGGCGGCAAGCATCGGGGAGTGCCCCTCCGCCTTGAACCATGCGGCGAGCTTGCCGGCCAGGGTCGTCTTGCCGGCACCCTGCAGACCAGCAAGCATGATGACCGTTGGCGGATTCTTCGCGAATCGGACGGTACGCGTCTCGCCGCCCAGGATGTCGACGAGTTCCTCGTTGACGATCTTGATGATCTGCTGGGTGGGGTTGAGCGCCTTGGACAGCTCCTCACCACGACAGCGTTCCTTGACGGCTGCGACGAATTCCTTGACAACACTGAGGTTGACGTCGGCCTCGAGCAGCGCGATACGGATCTGCCGAGTCGTGGCATCGATGTCAGCGTCAGTGAGACGACCTTTTCCACGCAGCCCCTTGAAAGTGGCTGCGAGACGGTCCTGCAGAGTGTCGAACACGGATAGTCCTTCGGTAAGGGTCACGAGACGAGGTGCGCAGGGAGCGCTCCTCCTAGGCTACCGCCTCACCTTGTCATGAGAGGCGGGGAACCACGGCACAGGCCTCACAGGCCGAACTGGCCAAGCCATCTCAGACATTGGCCAAGGTACGGAACATAGGTCCCAGTACCATGCCCTCCTTGGTCGAGGACGATGAACTCATACTGCTTGAGTGCGTGGGCATGATTCCAGAAATCCTGTCCGTCGGACCACACCTGACCGTTCAACATCAGCGGATTGTCCACGTCGCCCCATGTTGACCGATCGCGTTTTGACATGACCGAGAGGAAACGCACCCTGGAGTCCACATTCCCCGCCTTGACCCTCGCCAAGGGCGAGTTGTCAGCAATCAACTGAGGCGTCACCTTGGAAAGTGCTGGCCCCTCGAAGGTCGGATGATAGTACCCTGCCAAGGCGAAACCCGCATTGAAGTCGAGCGGGTACTTGGAGGTGAGGTTGGCAGCGCAGTAGCCGCCAGTACTCCATCCAGCCACGAATCGCGATTCCCGTGTGCTCCCGATGCGATAGTGTCTCTCCACCTGTTCCCGGACCGTCTTCATGACCCATGTCTGATGGTTGGTCCCCGCAATGTCCATGCATTCGGTATCCTGCCCAGAACGAATCTTGCCCGGCAGGACGACGACGATGAATGGGGTGACCTCACCGCTCTTGACCAACGAGAGTGCCGGGTCGATGAGCGGGATCGATTGCAGAGCGTGGTCACCGGTGTCATTGACGCCTCCGATCCAGTAGAGGACCGGGAACTGGGTGTGTGCCTCGGACTTCTCGAAGTACTGTGGCGGCAACCAGACCGGCACATGCGAGTACGCAGGGTCTGTCCCCGCCACGTCGACGCCGGTGAGGAGACCACCCGGATTTGGATTGTGTGGTGACACCGGAACGACACTGGCCGATGGACTCGTCATCGTGACGAGGTCGTGAGTCGAGACGGTGGAAGTCCTCCCGAACAACTCGTCCCAGCTCGTGTAGAACGCATAGGTGTTGTTGACGTGCAGGAATACGGCGACGAGCCCGAGTGCCTGACACAGAAGGACGACGACGAGGGCGGCCGCACCTCGTCCGATCCGTCGTGGAACCGATCGACCCCAGCTACGCAGTGCCACGACAATGCCAATGATCAGTGGCGTGGCAACTGCGAGAATGGCCACGGTGAGCTCAAGGCCCGGGCTGAGTATGTCGATCACGTTGGGCGATCCTATATCGACGCTGCTTACATCGGCACAGGCTTATGTCGGCACCGGTTCACATCGACATGGGGCACACACCGTACAGCGTGCCCATCTCACTGCCCCATGAGTCCATCGACGAAGCCCGCGGCCTCGAAGGGTGCGAGATCGTCGGGCCCCTCACCCAACCCGATGAGCTTGACGGGCACGCCGAGCTCCTGCTGCACCTGCACGACGATGCCTCCCTTGGCCGAACCGTCCAGCTTGGACAGGACGACACCGGTGACGTCGACGACCTCGGCGAAGACGCGGGCCTGGGTGAGGCCGTTCTGACCAGTGGTGGCGTCAAGGACGAGGAGCACCTCGGACACGCTGGCGAGCTTCTCGATGACGCGCTTGACCTTGCCCAGCTCGTCCATGAGCCCCGCCTTGTTGTGCAGTCGACCAGCGGTGTCGACGATGACGACGTCCGCACCGTCGTCGATACCGGTCTGGACGGCTTCATAGGCCACCGAGGCGGGGTCGGCCCCGGCGTCCTTGCGCACGGTGCGCACCCCGACGCGCTCCCCCCAGGTCTCCAGCTGCTCACCGGCAGCTGCGCGGAAGGTGTCGGCGGCACCGAGGACGACCGATTTGCCGTCGGCGACGAGCATGCGGGCAATTTTTCCGCAGGTGGTCGTCTTGCCCGTGCCATTGACTCCGACCATGAGGATGACTGCCGGCTTGCCCTCCTCGTGGTCCAGCTTCAGCTCACGGTCCATGTCCGGGTTGACGAGTGTGACGAGTTCGTCGTGCAGCACCGTGCGGGCGCGCTGCGGATCGGCGACACCGTCGATGGCGAGTTCGGAGCGCAGCTTCTCCACGAGTTCGGTACTCGGCCCGACGCCGAGGTCGGAGGTGATGAGGGTGGTCTCGAAGTCGTCCCAGGTGTCCTCGTCGATGTGGTCGGAGCTGAGCAGCTCGGCGAGACCGCGAGCCAGGGCATTGTTGCTGTTGGCCAGACGGCGACGCAGCCGTGCCAGACGTGAGGTGGAGGCCTCCGGCGTCTCCACGGTGGGCTGGGCCTCGGCACGGTCGGCCGGTTCCTCGGCAGCCGGGGCACCGGTCGGTTCCTGGGCAGGTGCTCCTTCAGCCTGGTCCGCTGCACCTGCATGTGCAGCTTCATCGGTGGGGATGGGCTCGCCCTCACCGATCTGTGGACGCTGCCCACTCTTGACCTGTTTGCGATTGACGATCGCGACCCCCAGGGCGATCACCCCGAGGATGACAAGAATGACAAGGATGGTTCCGATGACAACAGCAGAATTCACGATGCCATCCTATCGGGTCGGGGCAAGACGTCCTTCGAGTGACGCTGGGGTCTGCCGTGGATTCAGATGATCCGTGGCACCGCAGGCACGGACGTGGGAACAGCGATCACCGAGCCTGACGTGAGGCGTGTCGCCATGTCACCGGGAGTATTCAGCGACAGTCGTGGAACCGCTGGTGGCTGCCGTCGGATCACCAGCCGATTCAGCAGCTCCAGTAGGGCGCCTCGCAGCCGCTCCGTCGGCCTCGATGTAGGCCAGCGTCTGTCCCTCATGGCTCTTGACGGCTCGGAAGGTCCACAGTTTGTTGACGGCGAAGTTGATGGGCATCGTGACGACGATCGTGATGATCTGCGACCAGTACTCCCGGGAGTGCAGACCGGCTGACTCGTGGAAGAAACCCTCGGGGAGGTAGACGGGTGAGGTGGGGTTCGTCAATGCCACCTTGATGAACAGGCCGGCGACGGCGGCCACCGAACCGACGAGGAAGAACGGGCCGAACTCGGCCCACCAGCCGCGACGCACATCACGTTTGAACGTCCAGGAGCGGTTGAGCTGGAAGTTGAAGACGTTGGCCACCAGGAAGGCCACGATCCACACCAGCGAGGTGAACCGGAAGTTCCACCTTGTCCCGAACAGGTTGAACAGCACGTCCTGGGCATGTGCGGTGCCGCCGTGCATTTTGTTGAGGACGATCGCGACCAGGATGTTGACGACGAACCCGGATCCTCCGACGATCCCGAACTTGATGAGTTCGCGCAGGGTCTTCGCCCAATCTCGCTGCTTGTGGGTGGACATCACGGCCGTAATCCTACGGCGATGGGCAGAATAAGGCACATCACGCTCGTGTCGAGCCCAAGGCGAAGCTCGCGATGCGGCCCAGTCGTCATCCTCGAGCGGTTCGATCCAGAGCAGCAAGCTCATCTGCAGGCAGAGGAACCGTGACCACGTCCACAGGCTCGGCTCCACGCCCTGGATGACCTCGACCACGTCGCTTGAGTGCCGCAACGTCATAGCCAGCCTCGGCTTCAGCGACCCATGCCTGGATCTGCTCCTCGGTAGGCGTGTCCTTGTTCATACGACAATGATGGACATGCACCGAAGCGCGGCATGTGCCGTCAGCGCAGCCGTTGACACCCCGGACACAGGTGGCTGGACCGGTTCATGAACGACTCGCGAACGATGAGCGTTCCACAGCGGTGGCAAGGCTCACCTTCTCGTCCGTAGACGTCGAGGGAGCGCCCGAAGTATCCCGAGCTGCCATTGACGTTGACGTAGAGCTTGTCGAACGAGGTACCACCCTGCTCCAGGGCCTCGACCATCACCCCGCGAGCAACCTGCCACAGCTCGACGGCCTGCCGCTGGCTCATGGCATTGGTGGGGGTCAGCGGATGCAGCCGGGCACGCCACAGGGACTCATCGGCATAGATGTTGCCGATCCCGGAGACGAGACTCTGGTCGAGCATGGCGCGTTTCACGGTACTGCGTCGCCGACGCATCCGCTGGGCGGCCTCCTCGAGGTCGATCTCTGGGTCGAAGAGGTCCCGCCCGATGTGTGCGATCTCGGTGGGCAGCGCAGCACCACCTGGGCTCACCCACATGGCCCCGAAGGTGCGTTGGTCGACGAACCTGAGGATCCCTGCCCCACCGGAACGGGCATCACTGCGAGCCGTTTCATCCAGGAGGAAGGTGGCGCGGGTGTGACGGTGTCCAGCGTCAGTCGGTTGCCGCCCAGAACCAGCCGACTGGTGCCCACTGCCAGCCTGCAGAGGTTCGGTGCGGACGGCGTGGGGTCCGGCGTCGACGCGGAACTGCCCGCTCATCCCCAGGTGTGCCACCAGTGCGGCGTCGTCATCCAGGGCGAACCACAGGTACTTGCCGCGGCGGCGCACATCGACAATGGTGCGATTCCGGCATCCGTGGACGAATGCAGCAGTACCCCCGACCTGGCGTCGCACCAAGCGGGGATGGTTGACCTCCACACAACGGATTCGGCGATCCAGGACGTGTTCTCGCAGGCCGCGTCGGACCGTCTCGACCTCAGGAAGTTCCGGCACTCGTCAACTCGGTGACGGCCAGGCGAGCAGCTCCCTGCTCGGCCTCCTTCTTGTTGTGGCCGGTGAAACCGGTGTGTGCCACATCAGCGACAACGGCGTGGGCCTCGTAGCGTCGGTCGTGATCCGGCCCCGATCCGACGACGTGGTACTGCGGACCCTCCCAGTCATGGGCGGCGCACAGCTCCTGCAGGACGGTCTTCCAGTCCGTACCGGCACCGGTGCGCTGGGCCTCGTCGATGAGCGGATCGAAGAGGTGGTGGACGAGCCGCAGGGCACTTGGCAACCCCGCGGACAGCTCCACGGCGCCCAGGAGCGCCTCGGTGGTGTCGGCCAGGATCGACGTCTTGTCGTGTCCACCGGTGAGTTCCTCGCCCTTGCCGAGCTTGACGTACGGGCCGATGCCGAGACGTCGTGCCACCTGTCCCAGCGACACCGTGCTGACGACGGCTGCGCGCAACTTGGCCAGATGGCCCTCGCTCAGCTCGGGGAAGGCTCGATAGAGGTAGTCGGTCGTCCCAATTTCCAGGACGGCGTCGCCGAGGAATTCCAGTCGCTCGTTGGTGGGCAGTCCGCCATGTTCGAAGGCGTAGGAGCGGTGTGTGAGGGCGAGATCAAGGAGTTGGGGGTCGATCTCGACCTCCAACTCCTTGAGCAACGCCAGGAATGCCCAGCTGTCGTCGGGGGTGCGGGCCCCCGGCCCAGCTGCTGGCCTGGCCATCAGGCCTGGGTCACCTGACGCATGTTGCTGCGGGAACCGTACTGGCCACACTCCGGGCAGGCGGTGTGCGGCAGGTGCTTGGCACGGCAGGCAGGGTTGGCGCACATGACGAGGGTCGGGGCGACAGCCTTCCACTGCGAACGACGGTGCCGGGTGTTGGAACGGGACATCTTCCGCTTCGGGACAGCCACGATCTTCTCCTTGGGGTATGTGTCTTGACGGCGTTTTCGGGCTCAGGACTCCGTGGGGTCGAACTTCGCCAGTTCGGCCCATCGAGGGTCGATCTGGTCCCCGTGGTCGTGATCGGGATCATCGTTGAGGTGGGCTCCGCACTCGGGGCACAGCCCCAGGCAGTCCGGGTCGCACAACGGGTTGAGCGGCAGGTTCAACACGATGGCCTCCCGAAGAACTGGGTCGAGATCGATGGTGTCATCGTCCTGCACCCACAAGGAGTCCTCCTCGGCCTCGCGATCGGGGTAGAAATACAGCTCCTGAAGGTCAAAGGTCCGAGGATCCTCGATCCGGTCCAGGCAGCGTGAGCACTCCCCCACCAGCGTGGTCGATGCAGTTCCCGTCACGAGGATCCCCTCGACCACCGACTCCATACGGAGATCGACGTCGATCGACGAGCCCTCGGGAACACGAATCATGTCCACACCGAGCTCCGCTGGAGCGGGGAACGGACGATGCACCGCAATCATCTGACCAGCTTGACGGCGCAGTCCGCTGACATCCATCAGCAGGGCATTGTCACCGTCAGGACGGCGATGGTTGGTGTTCATCGCAAGATTCCCTTCGACCAGTGGAACACGACGAGGTCATGACCGGCGCATCAGTTTACTCTCTCTGACGTCTCAGACAAATCCCCTCGGACGCACCGGGCCATATGTCGCCGTGGGTCGCGTCACTCGTCACGACCGGGCTCGCCCCCCAACACGCCAGAACCGAACTTCCGGCGCAGGGCCTCGGTGACCGTCGGAGTGACGAATGCGCTGACGTCTCCCCCGTAAGAAGCTGCTGAACGAATCATCGACGAGCTGATCGTGCCGAATTCTCGTCCGGCCGGGAGCAGGATCGTCTCTATGCCGCTCATCTCCTTGTTGAGGTGGGCCATCTGCAGCTCGTAGTCGAAGTCGCCGCCGAATCGCAGGCCACGGACGATGACGTCGGCACCATGTGCGCGGCAGAAGTCCACGAGCAGCCCGTCGACGAGATGCACCGAGACCTGCGGTATGTCCTTGACGGCGTCCCGGACGAGGGAGACCCGCTCATCCATGGAGAAGATCCCGTTCTTGGCGGTGTTGACGGCCACCCCCACGATGACCTCGTCGACAAGGTTCCTGGCTCGGGTGACGATGTCGACATGGCCCCGGGTGATCGGGTCGAAGGACCCGGAAAAGACGGCCTTCATGGGCGTTCCTCCTGGTGTGAGTTGGTGCGGTGGGTTGACGTGGTTGCAGGCCGGTGGGCGGGCTGCCGAAGAACTCATTGACTGGGATCAGCCCGTTGGGCGTAGTGGACGACGGTCTGTCCGTAGGACGACGACCAGTGCTCCATTCCCTCGGGAAAGGTCGGTGTTGCGGTGCGAGCGGAGCGTTCGACGACGAGGAGCCCGGAGTCGACGAGCAGGCCGGTGGCTCGGGCGATGAGCTCGTCCATCTTGGTACTGGACAGGTCGTAGGGAGGGTCGAACCACATCACGTCGTAGCGCCCGGTGTCGTCGTGTCCCGGGGTGTCGCGTCCCGGTTCGCCATGCCCGGTGCCGTGTCCCGGTTCGCCATGCCCGGTGACGTCATTTCCAGCGGCACCGACAGACCGGGAGATCCAGGCAGAGACGTCGGCGGTGACCACCTGCACCGTGGCAGACAACGCCTTGGCATTGGCACCGATGATGGCGCTCGTCGCGGGCGTTTTCTCCACGCACACCACTGGCCCGGCCCCTCGGCTGGCAGCCTCCAGCCCCATCGCCCCCGAGCCGGCGAAAAGGTCTGCGAAGGCGATTCCTGCCAGGGCATCGCTCACCGGCTCGTCGGCGGTGCCGTTCCACGAGGCGATGGCGGAGAACACGGCCTCCCGCACGCGGTCGGTGGTCGGACGGGTCAGCTGGGTGGGCGGCGTCTTGATGCGGCGTCCTCCGTGACGGCCAGCGATGATTCTGCTCACGGTTCCAGCATATCGACCCCGCCTGGGAAGGTTCGACGAGCTGCCAGCGCCCGGCACGTGCCGCGGCTGCACACGGCTCCATGGACATCGTGTCACCAATGGCCCCTGCTGCCACGGGCAGATGCAGATGCCACGGTCTGAAACAGAATTGCCACACGCGTTGCCCTCTCATACCTGTCGCGAGCGGTGTTGCATCGGGCACAGGGAGCGCATGGGTCTTGACAGCCCCACCACCATCCGAGGAAGACCCCTGCTGGAGTCATCTGGGCACCGTGCAGGTGGGGCGGCTGGTCACCAGCATGGGTGGTCAAACAAAGGTGTTCCCCATCGTCTTCGCCCTGGAGGGCCCCTCCATCGGCTCTCGTACCGCCCTGGGACCCCACTTGAGGAGATCCTGCGCACCATTGCGTCATCCTCGAGGCGGCCGGTTGGAGCGACGGGCGCGGTTGGAGTGCATGCTGCGCAGGCGTGTTCGTACTGCAGAACCGTGCCTTCTGCGGAAATCCCATGCTGCCCGAGATGCCGTCACCTGCAAGTGTCGAGCTGGCTGCCTTCCTGACCAGTCCTACTTGACTAGCCCTGCTCCATGAGGTCGCCGGTGGCCATTTCCTCGGTCGAGCGCACCATGTCTGCCAGACGTGGATCATCGGGATCCTGACTCACCCATCGGGTGGCCAGGTCCTTGGCCGCAGTGATGACGTCGGCATGATCGAGCACCCGCAGCATGCTCAGCACCGAGCGTCCGGACTGATCGGCTCCCAGCACATTGCCCTCGTGTCGTTGAGCCAGGTCGAGTTCGGCGAGCCGGAATCCGTCCCGGGTGCTGGCCACCGCGTCCAGCCGGGTGCGTGCCGGGGTGTCCGGGGCGGCCGAGGTCACCAGCAGGCACAGCCCGGGGTACTGGCCCCGCCCGATGCGCCCGCGCAGCTGGTGCAGCTGGGAGACGCCGAACCGGTCGGCATCCATGATGACCATCATCGTGGCGTTGGGCACGTCCACCCCCACCTCGATGACGGTGGTGGCGATCAGCACCTGCGACTCGCCTTCGGCGAACCGTGCCATGATCGCCTCCTTCTCCTCGGCGTCGAGCCGGGAATGCAGTGCCTCGATGCGCAGCCCGTTGAGTGGGCCGCGAGCCAGGCGGGGGCCGAGCTCCTCCACCGAGGCAGCCGGTTTGACTCCCCCGAGGTTCCCGGAGCCAGCCCTGCCCCCGGCATCCCGCGACATCCCCGGATCAGCCCCCATCTCGGCATCCTCGGCGCCGATGCGTGGGCACACGATGAAGACCTGATGGCCGGCGTCCACCTCCTCGCGCACCCGCTGCCAGGCCCGGTCCAGCCATGCCTGGTGGATCGGCAGGTCGACGACGGTGGTCTGCACCTCGGCCCGGCCGCTGGGCAGCTGCGCAAGAGTGGAGACCTCGAGATCGCCGAAGACCGTCATGGCGACGGTACGTGGAATCGGAGTGGCGGTGAGCACCAACTCGTGGGGGCGGGCGTCGTCGCGTGCAGTGAGCAGACCGCGCTGGGCCACGCCGAACCGGTGCTGCTCGTCGACGACCACCAGGCCGATGTCGGCGAACTGCACCGTGCCGGAGAGCAGTGCATGGGTGCCGATGACGATTCCGGCCTGCCCGTCGGCGATCCGGGCACGGGCCTGCCGAGCACTGGCCGTGCGCATCGATCCGGTGAGCAGCACGACGTCGGTCGCGTTCTCCGGCGCACCGAGCACCTGTCCGCCGCCCAGGTCACCGAGCATGGACGTGATCGTCTGCCAGTGCTGTCGGGCCAGCACCTCGGTGGGGGCGAGCAGCACCGCCTGGTGTCCGGCGTCGACCACCTGCAGCATGGCACGCAGCGCCACGAGGGTCTTGCCGGAGCCGACCTCGCCCTGCAGGAGCCGCTGCATGGGGGCGTCTGCTGCGAGATCGGCGCTGATGGTCTCGCCAACCTGTTCCTGGCCCTCGGTGAGGGTGAATGGCAGCCGGGCGTCGAAGGCAGCAGCGATGCCGTCGTCACGATGCGGGCAGGCTGACGCCCTGCGGGTTGCCGCCACCTGACGACGGTGTGCCATCGTCACCTGGGTGGCGATGGCCTCCTCCCACAGCAGACGTTCGGCACCCTTGGCGGCATCGGAGACCGCCGCGGGACGATGCACCCATTCGTAGGCCTGCGCGAGCGGTGCCAGATCGGCCTCCGCGACGAGCCAGTCGGGCAGGGTGTCGTCCAGTCGGCCGACCTCGGTGAGCACGAGGTCGATGGTCTCGGCGATGGTCCAGGTGGGCAGCTTGGAGCTGGCAGGGTACAGACCCACCAGTCCGTTGCGCATCACCTGGCTGGCCATGGTCTTCTTGTCGGCGCGCCCCACCACCTGACCGGTCTCGTCGAACATGACGAAATCGGGGTGGGTGAGCTGGGGTTTGTCACGAAACGAGGTCACCTTGCCCACGAAGATGCCGTGGCTGGAGACGGTGAACTGCTTGCTCCAGTAGGCCACCAGCCATTTACGACCGAAGAACGTCACGGGTAGGGTGGCCCTGCCGTCGGTGAGGGTGACCTCCAGGCGTTGCCGGGCACTGGATCCGGCCCCGCCGGCTATGTCGTGGATCTCGACCCGGGAGACGTCGGCGATGAGCGCCACCTCGGTGCCCACGACGAGGTCGGAGAGGTCGGTGTTCTGGGTGCCGGTGAGGTATCGGCGTGGCAGGTGGCCGAGCAGGTCGCCGACATCGTGCACGCCCAGGGCGTCGAAGGCCTTGGCGGCTCGGTTGCCCACCACCGAGCGCAGGGGCCGGTGCAGTTCCTTCTGGGTACGGGTCAACCACGAGACATCAGCCACGGCTTCGAGGTTACCGGACAATGATTTGAGCGGCACACGGCTGAGGCAGCCTGGCTGTGGGGGCGGCCGCACTCCCGGGACTGTCGGGGCAGGTGGGGATCCGGGGTGCGGGTCATCGGGTGCAGAAACGGGGCGCTTGGACGAATCGGCCCCCTGGGGCCCACCTGACCCGCGCCCGGCTCACCTGGTCACGCGGCTATGGCACCGCAAACACGACGAGAGCCCGTCCACAGGGACGGGCTCATCGACTGAGGTGCCGACCAGTGTTGATCGGTACCGGAAAAGGTCAGCGTCCGACAGTGCCGGACTTGAGGCACGAGGTGCAGACGTTCATCCGCTTGTGAGTGCCTTCAACCACAACGCGCACGCGCTGGATGTTCGGGTTCCACCGCCGGTTGGTCTTCTTCTTCGACCAGGGGACGTTGTGTCCGAAACCGGGGCGCTTGCCGCAGACGTCACAGACAGCAGCCACTGGGAGATCTCCTTGTTCGGGGTCGGCGCCACGCGGACGCCCACACAATCGATGGGTTCGAGGGTTCCTGGGGACCTCAAGGGTTTCCCTTGGGAACTGGACAAGCTTATACGGTCGAGCGACCAGAACCCAAATCCGATGAGATGGGCAGCTCCGGCAGCGATCGGACGATGTCCATCGTCACACGCACCCTCTGGGAGCGCCCGCACGCCCCCAGAGCCGGAATCACCCTCACACGACGATGATGGCCGGCACAATCATGGGACGACGTCGGTAGGTCTGCGCCACCCAACGCCCGATGGTGCGCCGGGCGACCTGCTGGAGCTTGTGTTGGTCGCTCATGCCGCCGCGCATCGCCGACTCCAGCTCGCTCACGAGCCGGTCGCGGATCTCGTCGTAGCCACGATCGTCCTCGGCGAATCCCTTGGCCTTGATGTCCGGCCCCGACACGATGCTCGCGCTCTTGGGGTCGATGGCGGCCGACACCGAGATGAACCCTTCCTCACCAAGGATCTTGCGATCGGCGAGGGCGTCGGGGGTGAGCTCGCTCACCCCGGTTCCCTCGACGAGGATGTAGGAGGCATCCACCTTGCCGACGACGATGGCCCGGCCGTCGTCCAGATCGACGACACCCCCATCGGTGACGACGATGGCGTCCTCGGGCTGCACACCGGTGGACACCGCGATACGGGAGTTCGCCATGAGGTGCCGGTACTCGCCGTGGATCGGCATGACGGCACGCGGTCGCACGACATTGTAGGCGTAGAGCAGCTCACCCTGGGCGGCGTGCCCGGAGACGTGAACCAGCGCATTGCCCTTGTGCACCACGGTGGCACCGCAGCTCATGAGGCCATTGATGACGCGGGTGACGGCGTTCTCGTTGCCGGGGATGAGCGAGCTCGCCATGAGCACGACGTCGCCCTCCCCCACCGAGATGTCCCGGTGCTCACCGTGGGCGATGCGAGCCAGGGCCGACAGCGGCTCACCCTGGGAACCGGTGCAGATGATGGCGACCTTGTCGTCGGGGTACTTGTCGAGGTCGCGCAACTCGATGAGCGAGTCGTCGGGCACCTTGAGGTAGCCCAGATCGCGGGCGATCGCCATGTTGCGCACCATGGAACGTCCGACGTAGCAGATCTTGCGCCCGTGCCGCACGGCGGCGTCGACCGCCTGCTGGACGCGGTGGACGTGCGAGGCGAAGGTGGCGACGATGAGCTTCTGGGTGGCCTGGTCGAAGGTCTGCTCGATGGCCGGGGCGAGGTCGCGCTCGGAACGCACGAATCCGGGCACCTCGGCGTTCGTGGAGTCGACCATGAAGACGTCGACACCCTCCTCACCGAGCCGGGCAAAGGCCCGCAGGTCGGTGATCCGCCCGTCGATGGGCAGCTGGTCCATCTTGAAGTCGCCGGTGTTGAGGATCGAACCGGCGTCGGTCTTGACGTAGACGGCCAGCGCGTCGGGGATGGAGTGGTTGACGGCGACGAACTCGACGTCGAACTCCTCGCCGATCTCGGCGGTGCCGCCCTCACGCACCACGCGCAGATCGTAGTTGCGGATGCGGTGCTCCTTGAGCTTGGCCTCCACCAGGGCAAGGGTGAGCTTGGATCCGTAGACCGGGATGTCCGGGCGACGCTTGAGCAGGAACGGCACCGCACCGATGTGGTCCTCGTGGCCGTGGGTCAGCAACAGGGCCGTGACCCGCGACAGTTTGTCGTCGTCGAGGTAGTCCAGGTGCGGCAGGAGCAGGTCGACGCCGGGATGGTCGTCCTCGGGGAACAGGACGCCACAGTCGATGAGCAGCAGTTCCCCGTTGATCTCGTAGCAGGACATGTTGCGGCCAACGTCGCCCAGCCCTCCCAACGGGATGATGCGTAGCACATTGGGCTTGAGGGCGGGTGGGGTCTTGAGTCCTTGAAACTGCACGAAATCAGCATAGCGGCAACGATGCGGCTGGGTGGTCAGCACAAGCCGCACGGCCCACCTGTTGCCCAGAACTCTCGGAAATCCCCAAACCCTCGGAACTCTCCTGCGTCACCTCATCCGTCCCCACCGCAGGGGCAACCCCGCTGGCGAAGCGGCCTGGACCGTCCATTCGCATCATCGCCCTGGCCAAGCCCCCATGCGTCAGAAGACCTCGTAGGCTGGTGACATGGCTGACTCCCACACCTGCCCTGCCAACCCGGCACACACCGCCTCGGTGCGACTGGCCCTGCCCACCGAGGCGACGGCGATCGCCGAGATCCAGCAGCGCGCCTGGACCGACGACCCCGACCTGGCCGTCCTGACGAACGAGGTGAGCGGCACCGACGCCGCGACCGCGTGGTCGGAGGCGATCATGCGCCCACCGATGGCCGATTTCCGGGTGTTGGTGGCCGTGGAACCCGACGAGGACGGCGCGGCAGTGGTGCGCGGTTTCGCGGCAATCGGTCCAAGTGAGGATGCCGACGCCGAGCACACCGACGCGCTGGTCGCAGAGTTCGCCGTCGACCCCCGGCACCGTGGTCAGGGGCATGGGTCCAGGCTGCTCAACGCCGTCGTCGACACCCTGCGAGCCGACCGCTTCACCCGGGCGACGTGGTGGGTACGCGCTGGCGACGACGCCACCCGCCGATTCCTCACCGAAGCTGGCTGGGGTGCCGACGGCGCGCACCGCGAGACCGGCACCGAGGATGATCGGATACGCATCAAGGAAGTCCGGCTGCACACCGGGATCGGTACGGACTGAGAATCGCCACCGGCGGAACGCACCGCTGCCAGCTCGGACCTGCTCGCTGCAGACCTCTCACGGCGCGGGGATTCCGGACCGCGGGGTATCAGGGCCGCGCCGCCACACAGTAGTCTCTGTGTTCCCCATGTGACCGTGCCTGACATGACACGAGGGGCATCCCATGACGGGACGCCCCTCGCACAGCCGACTGAGCAGCCAGAACTGTCGGCAGATCAGAACCGCGGAATGTTGCGCATGTTCGAGGTGGCCATCGACACGGCCTCGCCAGCACCACGGTTGAGGACGACCTTGCTCATGGCGGTGGCGAAACCGATCATCTGCTCACCCTTGATCTCCGGGGGCAGCGACAAGGCATTGGGGTCGGTGAGCACCTCCACCAGCGCCGGTCCGTCGAACTCGAGGGCGTCGGTGAGGGCCTGACGCACCTGCTTGGGATCATCGACTCGCTGGGAGTGGAATCCGGCGGCCTGCGCGATTCCGGCGTAGTTGACGTCGTGGACGTCGGTGCCGAAGTCTGGCAGGCCGTTGACGAGCATCTCCAGCTTGACCATGCCGAGGGTCGAGTTGTTGAAGACGATCACCTTGACCGGCAGGTTGAGCATACGAGCGGTGACGAGCTCGCCGAGCAGCATGGACAGCCCGCCATCGCCGGAGACCGAGATCACCTGACGACCCGGGTGCGAGGCCTGGGCGCCCAGGGCCATCGGCAAGGCGTTGGCCATCGACCCGTGCAGGAACGAGCCGATGAGACGGCGGGTGCCCAGCGGATCGATGTATCGAGCGGTCCACACATTGCACATACCGGTGTCGGCGGTGAAGACCGCGTCCTTGTCGGCCACCTCGTTGAGGATGTGGGCGACGTACTCGGGGTGGATCGGCTTCATCTTCTCGACGTTGCGCGTGTAGGAGCCGATCGGGGCCTTCATGATCTTGGCGTGGCGCTTGACCGTCTGCTTGAGGAACTTGTCGTCGTGCTCCTTGAGTCGAGGCAGGATGGCCTCGATGAGGGCCTTGACGTCGGAGCAGACCGGGAAGGAGACGTCGGTGCGACGTCCGAGCTTCTCCGGGTTGTTCTCCACCTGGACGGTGAGGGTGTCGGGCAGGAACTGGTTGTACGGGAAGTCGGTGCCCAGCAGGATGAGCACGTCGGCATCGTTCATGCCCTCGGCGGCGGCACCGTAGCCGAGCAGACCGGTCATGCCCACGTCGAACGGATTGTCGTACTGGATGAAGTCCTTGCCACGCAGCGAGTGGCCGATCGGGGCCTTGAGCTTGTCGGCCAGCGCCAGAACCTCGTCGTGGGCGCCCTCGACACCGGCGCCGGCGAAGATGGCGATCTTCCGGGCGTCGTTGAGGAGCTTGGCCAGCTGCTCGACGTCCTCGGAGTTGGGAGCGAGCACCGGACGACGGAACGGCACGTAGAGCGGGGTCGGTGCGGTGGCCTTCTGATCGGTGATGTCACCGGGCAGGGTGACCACCGAGACGGACTTGTTGGCCATGGCGTGCCGGATGGCGCTGTTGACGACACGCGGTGCCTGGTCGGCGGTGGAGATGAGCTCGCAGTAGTTCGAGCACTCCAGGAAGAGGCGATCCGGGTGGGTCTCCTGGAAGTAGTTCGCGCCAATCTGGACGCTGGGGATGTGCGAGGCGATGGCCAGCACCGGGGCCTGGGAGCGCTGGGCGTCGTACAGACCATTGATGAGGTGAAGGTTGCCCGGGCCGCAGGAACCCGCGCACACGGCAAGCTCGCCAGTGAGCTGGGCCTCGGCGGCAGCGGCGAAGGCGGCTGCCTCCTCGTGACGCACGTGCACCCAGTCGATACCGCCCTTGGCGGATCCACCGGTCTTGCGTACGGCGTCGACGACGGGATTGAGCGAGTCTCCGACGATGCCGTAGATACGGCGCACTCCCGCATCCAGCAGCTGGTTGACGAGTTGTTCGGCAACGTTCATGTAAGTCCTCCGGTGTAGCAGCGGCGATGAGATGGCCAGCACGACCCACGATCATGCTACGACACGTTTGGTGAAGTTTCTCACCTTTCGCGCCCCGCCAAGTACTATGTTCCCCACGATGCCGCTCTCGCCGCACGGCTGCAGGTGGTACGAGGGATCCGTGCGACCAACACAGTTGGGTATGCCGCTTGACGAAAGCTCCTAATTGTCGTCGTTTTCGTCACCATCGTGCACAGCCTGGATGAGGCGGACGGCAGCTTCAGCGAGCGGAAGGACCGCACTCACACCGGCAACGGCCCAACGTCCCGTCACCACTGCGAAAATGACCAGCCCCAAACAGGTGACGGTGACGGCAGCGTGGGTCCAGATGCCAACCTGCGTCCCCAACCTCACCAGTCGCGTATTCTCTCTGGTACTCCGTGCGCGCTCTGGCAGCTTCGACCTCGGCCTCATGGGACTGCTCCGCCATGTGGAAGATGCGGTCAGCATAGCTTTCATCAAGATCGTTGTAGCCAGCCAGGATCTCAGGTGGCGGAAGCGGACCCTGGAAGCTCAGTGCTCGGACGAGGGTGGCGTCGTGGAGCCCTGGGACGGCATCTCGTCCATCGCTCGGTACAGGTGTTTGCCCGCCTGCTCCCAAGCCATCTGAGTGATCTGGTAGGCGCTGACCTCTTGCGGCTCTCGTTGACGACTCAGCGCGGCGGGGTCTGCGCGGGTGACCAGATGCGCCCCGCGAAACATCGCCTTCCTGAAACTCATCGCCATCGTGCTCATGATTCAACCTTACGTCATTTCTGTCTTTCACGATGCCTCGATTCCGTCGATCAGAACTGGCCATGAGTAGAGTTGCCGACGCTCAGCGAATCCTGAGATCGGCCAACCGCACATTGTCACCGGACATCTCGATGGTGAGGCCGTCCTCGTCGGCATGCAGGTCGGTGTAATCGACGCCATTCAGCTCGGGCAACGGAGCGCTCTGGGTCATCGAGTCCAACACGGAGTCCAGCAGGCTCTCGGGAATCGACAGGTTCGCCACCTTCGCGTGGGCATCGGTGAAGACCACCACCTGCCGCTGCGTGTCGATACCGGGCTGGGCGCTGACGACGACCGGAACGTCCACCCCCAGCACATTCATCTCACGGTGCAGTTCCACACGGCCCTGCTCGGCGAATCCCACGTCGGACTGGGCAAGTCGGGACAGCTCGTCGTAGCCGATCCGACCGGACATCTCGACGTGTCCAGCGGTGGCATTGTCGTTGTCCCGGACATTGCGCAGGTCACGCGCATGAGCTGAGAGGTTGCTGAGGGAGAGGGTTTTGTCTCCCTCGGTCACAGTGGCCTGTGGCACGGTGATGTCAAGGGACGTGAGCGTATTGGTCACCATGACCGCCAGGAATGGCCATCCGCCGATACTCGTACTCACCTGGGAGGGGTCGATGTTGGCCTGGGTGGCAACCTCCTGGTCGATGCGCTGTTCGGTTCTGGCACGTGCCGTGGCGTCACCGATGACGAAGCCAGCCACCACGACGATCACGACAAGAATGGCGATGAACCTGGGCAACCAGCGTCGGCGACGCTTTCGTGGCGTGATCGGGGCCTGGGGCGCTGATGTGCGGGCATTCATCTGCGGTGCGGCCTCATGGGCTGCTGGACTGAAATCGGGCATGGTGGGCTCCTGACCAAGGATCATGGTGGGGGCGTCGTCCCAGTACTCCTCCCCGACCTGGTACCCACCGTCGCGCTGATGGCCGCTGGCGTTGGAACGGTCATCACCACTGCCCCATGGCTGGCTCACCGGTATGTCGCGGTCCCAGCCCAGGGGCTGGGTGGGTGCGGTCGGATCCCATGGGCTGGCCGGCGTGATGGCCGTGACATCGTCCTCAGCACCCCCCAGTGACCACGTGGGATCGTCGCCACCGAAACTGCTGGACCGGCTGTGATCAGTCAAGATGGAGAAGATCCTCGATACCGATGGTCAGGCCGGGACGATCCTGCACGGCCCGCACCGCCACCAGGACACCGGGCATGAACGAGGCGCGATCCAACGAGTCGTGGCGGATGGTGAGGGTCTCGCCCTCCGATCCGAAGAGCACCTCCTGATGGGCCACCAGGCCGCGCAGCCGCACCCCGTGCACATGGATTCCGTCGATGTCGGCTCCGCGAGCTCCGGGCTCCTGCTGTGCGGTGGCGTCGGGAACCGGGCCCAATCCGGCATCGGCCCGGGCCTGGGCAATCTGGGCGGCGGTGGTGCGGGCGGTGCCGGAGGGGGCGTCCACCTTGTTGGGATGATGCAGCTCGACGATCTCGGCGGACTCGTAGAACCGTGCCGCCTGTTTGGCGAAGTGCATCATGAGAACAGCGCCGATGCCAAAGTTCGGTGCGACGACCGCACCGGTGTGTGGGTGCTCGGCCAGGTGGGCGCGCAGCTGCTCGTAGCGTTCCTCGGTGAACCCGGTGGTGCCGACGACGACGCTGATGTCGTGGTCGATGGCCCAGGCAAGATTGTCCATGACGGCATCGGGCCTGGTGAAGTCGACGATGACGTCGGCCCCGGCCAGGGCGTCACGCGAGTCCCCGTCGTCGACCCCGCCGACGAACTCCATGTCGTCGGCATCCGTCACGGCCTGCACGACCTGCGAACCCATCCGTCCAGCAGATCCGAACACTCCAACCTTGATCATCTGGCAACCTTCCTCATGAACGACGATCGGTACCAAGACTACCCAGCTGGTGAGACACTTTCGATGCACCTTCCTCGTCCCTGCCCCACCACCAGTCTCTGACACCCATGACAGCGGGGCCCGGAAACCGCACCGAAGCTCTCGAGCGGAACTGCCGCGGGGCACTCGAGCGAAGGCATCCCGTTGCCGCCGGTCCCCACACGGCCGCAGGTCCCCACACACGGGGCCAGGGATGACGAAGGGGCCTGCGCCACCGCACAGGCCCCAACCACAGCCACTCCGATCTGGCCCGCCATGAGTCACGGTCGAATGCGGCAGATCACTGGATCCATCACATCTGGCACCCGGAGCACATCCGTGCTCTGAGGGGCAACAGACTCCGGCGGAGCAGCCGACTCAGACGTCAGTCCTCGTCATCCTCATCGGAGGCGACGACCAGGGAGAGCTTGCCACGATCGTCGATCTCGGCGATCTCGACCTGCAGCTTCTGCCCCACCGAGACGACGTCCTCGACGGCCTCGACACGCTTGCCATCGTTGAGCTCGCGCATCTTCGAGATGTGCAGCAGACCGTCCTTGCCGGGCAGCAGTGAGATGAAGGCGCCGAAGCTCGTCGTCTTGACGACCGTGCCCAGGTAGCGCTCCCCCACCTCGGGCATCTGCGGGTTGGCGATGGCATTGATCGTCGAACGGGCTGCCTCGGCGGCATCACCGTTGTCGGCCCCGATGAAGATCGTGCCGTCGTCCTCGATGGAGATGTTGGCGCCGGTGTCCTCCTGGATCTGGTTGATCATCTTGCCCTTGGGGCCAATGACCTCGCCGATCTTGGCGACCGGGATGTGCACGGTGATGATACGCGGGGCGGTCGGGGCCATCTCGTCGGGCACGTCGATGACCTCGTTCATCACACCGAGGATCGTGGTACGAGCCTCCTTGGCCTGGCGCAGCGCCCCGGCCAGCACGTCGGCGGGGATGCCGTCGAGCTTGGTGTCCAGCTGCAGGGCGGTGACGAACTCGCTGGTGCCGGCCACCTTGAAGTCCATGTCACCCAGGGCGTCCTCGGCGCCGAGGATGTCGGTGAGGGCCAGGTACTTGGTCTCGCCGTTCTCGTCGGTCTCGCTCATGAGTCCCATGGCGATACCGGCCACCGAGGCACGCAGCGGCACACCGGCGTTGAGCAGGGCCAGGGTGGAGGCACACACCGAACCCATCGAGGTGGAGCCATTGGAACCGATGGCCTCCGAGACCTGACGGATTGCGTAGGGGAACTCCTCACGAGTGGGCAGCACCGGGATGAGGGCACGCTCGGCGAGGTTCCCGTGACCCACCTCGCGACGCTTCGGGGAGCCGACGCGGCCCGTCTCACCAGTGGAGTACGGCGGCATGTTGTAGTTGTGCATGTAGCGTCGGGTGGTCTGCGGTGAGAGGGTGTCGAGCTTCTGCTCCATGTCGAGCATGTTGAGCGTGCTGACGCCCAAGATCTGGGTCTCACCGCGCTGGAACAGGGCCGAACCGTGCACCCGGGGGATGATTCCGGCGTCGGCGGACAGGGTACGGATGTCACGGGGGCCGCGACCGTCGATGCGCACCCCTTCGTCAAGGACGCGCTTGCGCACGATCTTCTTCATGAGGGCCTTGAAGGCACCGGAGATCTCGTTCTCACGCTCGGGGAACTTCTCGGCCAGCTCGGCCTTGATGCGAGCCTTGAGGGCGGACTCGGCGTCCTGGCGTTCCAGCTTGGCAGCAATTTGCTCGATGCGTGCCAGCTCGTCGGAACCGAGCTCCTCGACGGCAGCGTAGACGTCGTCCTCGTAGTCCTTGAAGATCGGGAAGTCGTAGGTCTCCTTGGGCAGCTTGGCTGCCAGGGCCAGCTGGGCATCGCAGAGCACCTTGATGAACGGCTTGGCGGCCTCCAGGCCGGTGGCGACGACCTCCTCGGTGGGGGCGGTACGTCCACCGCGCACCAGATCCCAAGTGGCGGGGGTGGACTCGGCCTCGACCATCATGATGGCGACGTCACCGTCGGCCAGCACACGCCCGGCGACCACCATGTCGAAGGTGGACTCCTTGCGCTGCTCGACGGTGGGGAAGCAGACCCACTGGTCACCGATGAGGGCCATGCGCACGCCACCGATCGGGCCGGAGAACGGCAGACCGGCGATCTGGGTGGACATCGACGCGGCATTGATGGCGACGACGTCGTAGTAGACCTCGGGGTTGAGGGCCAGGACGGTGACGACGACCTGCACCTCGTTGCGCAGCCCCTTGACGAACGACGGGCGAATCGGCCGGTCGATGAGACGGCAGGCCAGGATGGCGTTCTCCGATGGGCGTCCCTCACGGCGGAAGAACGAACCGGGAATGCGCCCGGCGGCGTACATGCGCTCCTCGACGTCAACCGTCAGCGGGAAGAAGTCGATGGAGTCGCGTGGGGTCTTGGCAGCCGTCGTCGTGGACAGCAACATGGTGTCGCCGTCCAGGTAGACGGCAGCCGAACCATCGGCCTGCTGAGCGAGCAGACCGGCTTCGAAACGGACGACGTGCTTGCCGAAAGCACCGTTGTCGATGATTGCCTCGGAGAACTCGAGACCGGGTCCCTCCATGGGGTGTTCCTTTCAGGTGGGGATGAAACCGCCACCCTGCGGCGCCTTGTGCACCGCCCGGCACTCGCGCCGGTCTTCGATCGAAGTCATCGGGTCTGATCCCGGTGACCACTACCGAGGACCGAGACGTGCGTCCGGCGGGTGAGCGATCAATGGGCGGTGTGCATGTGCACACCTGTTGTGATTCAAGCCTACGGTACCGAGCGTGAATAGCGAAACGGCTACGGGGCGCGCAGCAATGCTCTGCGAGGCAGCAGGGACTCCACCCGGGCATCGGGATTCTCGGGGCCTTGATTCTCGCCGAGGGATTCACCGTTTTTCTCGTTCCCCATGTCTTCTTCGTGTTCCTCGGGGGCAATACATTCCAGTACTTCCCCGAGAAAAGCCGCAGTTCCCCCGAGAAACGCCGCAGGGGCCGCTCCATGAAGGAGCGGCCCCTGCGAGCAAAGAATCCGATCCCGGCTCCGGCCAGCAGGGCCGAAGCAGGATGCATGTTCGCTCAGCGGCGCAGGCCCAGACGGGCGATGAGTTCACGGTAGTGCTCGATGTCGTTCTTGGCGACGTAGTTGAGCAGACGGCGACGCTGGCCGACCATGAGCATGAGGCCACGACGGGAGTGGTGGTCCTGCTTGTGCGACTTGAGGTGCTCGGTGAGCTCGGCGATGCGGTGCGTCAGCAGCGCGATCTGGACGTCCGGGGAACCAGTGTCGCCGGGGTGAGTCGCGTATTCCTCGATGATGTGCTTCTTCGTGGCAGCATCCATGTCTGATACTCCCTTTCCATCCGTTGCGCGGCGTTCCCGATGCTCGGTGTGCAGGGAACTCTTGTGAGACCGCGGCCGTTCTGACGGCAACTGAATAAGGATATCAGCTCTTGCTCACCAAGCGCGAATTCGCGTGTGCTGAGCAGCAGCCAAGCGCCTCATGCAGAGGGTGTGCCCAGCCTGGTGTATCCGGTCTGACGAAGGTTCCGGCCAAGGCACCTGGCCCGCACCACGGATCGGAAACGGGCCGCACCTGGATGGTCTTTCGGCACGTGACCAGCGGCACCATGACCCACTGTTGCCCGCGGCGCTCGCACCCCGTACCGGTCCATTGGCTGCCGACGTGATGCCCGCCTCAGGCCAGGATCTTGCGAGCCGCGTCGACATCGTCGGTCATCTGCGAGATCAGCGGCTCGACACCGTCGAACTTGACCTGCCCACGCAGTCGCTCGGCAAAGGTGACCGTGACGTCAACCCCGTAGAGCTCGAGATCATCGCGATCGATGACGTAGGTCTCGACTCGGCGCTCGAGACCATCGAAGGTCGGGTTGGTCCCCACCGATATCGCAGCGGGAAGTCGGCGACCAGCGTCCGGACCACTACTGGGTTCCAACCATCCGGCGTACACCCCGTCAGCAGGAACGGCACGCCCTGCCGGCAGGACGAGGTTCGCCGTCGGGAATCCCAGTTCGCGTCCGCGCTGGTCTCCCATGACGACGACCCCGCCGACCTCGAAGGGGCGTCCGAGCAACTCGGCGGCCTCCGCGACATCGCCAGCTGCCACCACCTCGCGAACCCGGGTTGACGACACCGTGACACCGGACATGGCGACGAGATCCATGGCATGGACCTCAAAGCGGTCCCGGCCAATCTCTGCCAGGGTCTGCGGAGTGCCCACGGCGTGACGCCCGAAGCGGAAGTTCTGGCCCACCAGGACGTGCTCGGGCTGCAGAGGGGTGATCATCCGCTCGACGAAGTCCGCCGGGGACCACTTCGCGATCTCCGGGGTGAAATTGACCACGCGCACCTCGCTGGCACCGGCCCCCGTCAGCCAGTCAATGCGTCGTTCCAACGGGCACAGCAGGGCTGGGGCTTGGTCAGGGGCCAGGACGGTCAGTGGATGGGGCCAGAAGGTGACGACGACGACATGACCGTCCGGATCAAGCTTCTTGGCTTGCTGGACGAGGGCCTGGTGGCCACGGTGCACACCATCAAAGTTTCCGATGACGACGGTTGGCGATTCTTCGGGAACAGACACGTCCGTCATTCTATGGTGACAACCGCCCATGACCCGAATTCGACGATCATCACTGAACGTCGTCCCCCGTGAAATTGGCAGGCGCCTCACCGCGTCGGACGCGAACCGGGCCGCCCACCTTGGGGCGGCCCGTCCTGTCGATCATTTCTCGGTGAGTTCACCGGACTTGAGCTTGTCGACCCACGCCTCGTTGTGCGAGGTCCACTCCGCCACGGCCTTCTCCTGGTTCTTGCCACCGTACTTGTCCGCGGAGAACATGGTGTCCTCAAGATCGGAAAGCGTCTTGTCGTCGAAAGCCATGTTGCGCATCAGCTGAGCGGCCTTCGGGAAGTCCTTCTCGAAGCCCGGACGAGCGAAGCTGTAGATCACCTCGGCGTCACCCATGGCGTTCTTGGGGTCCTCGAGGTCGCGGACCGGGAAGGCGCCATAGGCCCAGTGCGGACGCCACAGCGTCACCGCGATGTCACGGTTGGCGGCAGTGGCCTTCTTCAGCTGGGACAACATCGCCGGTGTCGACGAGATCTTGAAGTTGAGGTTCTTCAAACCGTACTTCGGAATTGCAGACTGCTGGGTCACCTTGGTCAGTCCAGCACCCGCCTCAATGCCATAGAGGGTGTTGCCATAGTCGTCGCCCATCGACTTCAGGTCGCCGATGGTCTTCGCCTTGGAGTCCTTGTTGACGGCGATGGTGAGTTTGGCGTTGTCGTACCAACAGCCAAGGTTCTCCATCTTGTCGCCGTAGCGCTTGACGTAGTCGGCGTGGGTCAGGGGAAGCCAACCGTCGGTGATGAGGTCGATGTCCCCGGCGACAAGTCCAGCATAGCCTGGGCCGGCGTCGAAGCCCTTGATCGTCACCTTGTAACCGTCCTTCTCCAGGACGTTCTTCATGATCCCGGCGGTGGCGAAGGACTCATCCCAGCCGTTGAAGGCGCCAATCGTGATGTTCTTCTTGCCATCGGCCTTCATGGACGTCGTGTCCTTCGACCCCTCGCCCGGGGTGCAGTCGGCCCACTTCGTGTTGACGTTGTCGGAGCCCGTGTCGGAGCTGCCGGACTCTCCATTTCCACTGTTGGAGGCATCGCAACCGGACAGGGCCAGGGCCCCCATCGCCAGGATGGAGGTCACGGCGATGACCTTGCGTCGAATCATACCTGTGCTCATCTTTGTTACCTCGTGTTCGTGTTCTGCATGGGACTCGGTCGTCCTCCTGTGTTCAGCTGTTTGTCATCAGTTGGCACGCTGCGCCCGGGCGAGCGAGGTGCGATTGGCCAGTCCGTTGGTTATGCGGTCCAGGTAGACGGCCACGATCACCACTGCCAGTCCAGCCTCCATGCCCAGACCGATGTCGACCTGGGACAGGGCCGCGACGACGTCACCACCGAGACCACCGGCGCCGACCATGCCCGACAGCACGACCATGGACAGGGCCAGCATGATGACCTGGTTGACGCCGGCCATCACCGTCGGCATGGCCAACGGCATCTGGATGCGCCACAGGATGTGATGCGGACTGGCACCGAAGGCTGCGCCGGCCTCCACCGTCTCGGTGTCGACGCCGCGGATGCCCAACTCGGTGAATCGCACGCCAGGCGGCAGGGCGAAGATGATCGTCGCGATGGCACCGGGAACCTGGCCGATGCCGAAGAGGACGATGACCGGGACCAGGTACGCCAGCGAGGGCATCGTCTGCATGAAGTCGAGAATCGGCTTGATGATGGCCGAGAACCGTTTCGACTTGGCAGCCCAGATCCCCAGCGGAATCGCCAGGATGAGGGCCAGGATCACGGCCACCACGACCAGGGACAGGGTGTGCATGGTGTTGTTCCACTGATCCATGGCCCGGACCAGGTAGAAGCCGATGAGCGCGAAGAGGCCCACCTTCCAGTTGGCGCAGGCCCAGCCGATGGCGGCGAGGATCACCATCATGACCAGGTACAGCGGCTTGGACAGGACGAGGTTGAGCCCGTCGTACATGCCACCGATGACGACATTGGTGAAGGTGATGAGCCAGTCGAAGGCGTGCTGGAACCAGTCGAAGAAGGTTTCGATCCAGCTTCCCAACGGAATACGGGGGTTGGCGAAATTGAAGCTCATCTCGATCAGGCCTCCTTCTCGATGGTCGGGGTGGCAGCGGTCGTCGTCTGGTCAACTGGCGAGAGACCGACGGGGTCTCCGGCGTCCTTGATGACGGGCAACTTCCCGGTGTCCTCCAAGGACCTCACCGATCCGTCGGACGCGTTGTCCTGGGACCTTGACATGGAGTCGAGCAGGGCGATTCGGGAAATGACTCCCATGAGGTGGAAGTCCTCGTCGACGACGGCCAAGGGCACTCGTGCGTCCTTCGACGGGGCGAACAACTCCGACAGCGGGGTGTCCGTGCGCACGGTGAGGATGCCGCCGGTCTCGACGACCGCCGCAATGCTGCGATCCCCACGACGGGCCACCTCGGTGACTTCCTGGTCACCGACCATGCCGAGCAGACGACGGTGCTCGTCGACGACGAAGACGCCAACCCAGTCGTGTTGATCCATGATGCGCTGGACACGTCGGGGGTCCGCCGACCCGGAGACGACAGCCTCGGTGGGTCGCATGACCACCGATGCCGTGAGCACTCGGCTACGGTCGACGTCCTGGACGAAATCCGCAACGTAGTCGTCGGCCGGCTGGGTGAGGATCTCGTCGGAGGTGCCGATCTGGGCGACTCGGCCGTTGCGCATGACCGCGATGTGATCGCCCAGGTACATGGCCTCGTTGAGGTCGTGGGTGATGAAGATGATCGTCTTGTTGAGGGTGCTCTGCAGCTCGAGGAGCTGGTCCTGCATCTCGCGGCGGATGAGCGGGTCGAGGGCCGAGAAGGCCTCGTCCATGAGCAGGATGTCGGTCTCCGCGGCGAGGGCACGGGCCAGACCGACTCGCTGCTGCATACCACCGGAGAGCTGATGGGGATACTTGTCACCCCATCCCTTGAGGCCCACGGTGTGCAGCCATTCATTGGCCTTCTCGAGTCGGTCCTTCGACTTGAGCTTGCCCTGCAGCTTCAGACCGTAGGCCGCATTCTCACGCACGGTGAGGTGAGGAAGCAGTGCGAAGTGCTGGAAGACCATGGACACATGGTCCCGGCGCAACTCGCGCAACTGGGCGTCATTCATGTCGGAGACGACCTTGCCGGCGACCTCGACGGTGCCCTCGGAGGGGGCCCACAGCCCATTGATCATCCGGATGAGGGTGGACTTCCCGGAACCTGACAGGCCCATGACGACGAAGGTCTCTGCCTTGGCGACCTCGAAGCTGACGTCGATGACAGCCGCCGTGCCAAGAGGGGCCAGATCTTCCCGAGACTCCCCTGCCTTGAGTCTTTCGATCACTTCTCGTTCGTGTTTACCGAAAACCTTGTACAGATGGGAAGCTCGAACCAAATCCACGTCGTACGGCAACCTTTCACATGGGCTATGGGGTCAAGGAGGGGCAGTTGGAAGCAACTCATGCGGATCACGAGGGCACCACGACTTCGCGTCACGGGCGGTGGGCCGCAAAAAATCACGCCAAGCCCAGAGCAAAGTACCTTTTGAAGGTATCATGACGTATTTGCACCTGCAACCAGAGGGAATTGTCGCCGATTTGAATCAATTTCGGCGAATACTCAGAAATTGCTCTGCGTCAGCTGCACAGGTGCCGAATGGTACAAAGCCGTGTGGGACGCCTCACCTGCCGATGGCAGCCGGATCGCGTCCTGACGGCCCCAAACGCACCTGCGTGCGTACGGTCAGACCAGCACGCAGATCGCGCGGCTCTGCCCCCTTCTCTCGCCATCTGGTCGGTAGAGGGCCAGCATCTCTCCGGTTCCGGCGATCATCGCAGTGACGTCGGCGGGGACGATCATGTCCACACGCCGTCCGACCCGGATGGCAGCCTCCTGGTCATCGGTGACCTCGACGACCGGGAAGCTCAGCCTGGCAGCCTCGGCCATCGTCATCGGGGTCGGGGCAACGGCATCATCGGCAAAGATGTCGGGACACGCCGCAGTGAGGTCGAAAGGTCCGATCCGGGTGCGCCGCAGCGCCGTGAGGTGACCTCCGACTCCCAGATCGGCGCCCACGTCACGGGCCAGGGCCCGCACATAGGTGCCGGAGGAACAGGTGACCTCGACGTCGACGTCGATCATCTCGTCATGGCGTCGTGTCTCGGTGGCCTCGAAGCGGGAGACAGTCACCGCGCGGGGTTGCAGGACGACGTCCTCCCCGGCTCGCACCTTGGCATAGGCACGTTGACCGTTGATCTTGATTGCGCTGACGGCGGTCGGAACCTGCTGGATCTCACCGGTCTGGCGTGCCATCGCAGCGAGGATCGCCGCGTCGTCGATCCCGGATGCGTCGGTGGTGCTGGTGACATCCCCCTCGGCGTCGTCGGTGACGGTGCTCTCCCCCAGCCTCATCGTGGCGGTGTAGTCCTTGTCGCGCAGGGACAGATGGCCGAGGAGTCGGGTGGCGCGATTGACCCCGATGACCAGAACCCCGGTGGCCATCGGGTCCAGGGTTCCGGCATGTCCGACCTTGCGGGTGCCCATGAGGCGACGCACTCGCCCCACCACCTGGTGGGAGGTGACACCGGCAGGTTTGTCGACGACGAGGATGCCAGACTGGAGAGTATTCATCGAAGCCAGTATCCCGGTTCGGGAGGGGCTTCAACAAGCTGGCCTGTCGCCAGTCACACGGTGATCTCGGGCTGATTGCCCCGGGACCACCGACGTCATGGGGCCACCGACGTCATGTCGGCAGCAGGCGCGTCACTCCTCCTCGTCACGGTGACGGTAGGGATCGGTCTCGCCGGCAGGCGTGGCCCCCGCGGAGCGACGTGCGATCTCGGCATCAGAGGCAGCAGCCCGGGCCAGAGCGTCCTCGATGGACTTGACGGTCTCCGGGGTGGCGTCGCGCACGAAGGTCAGGGTGGGGGCATAGCGCAGGCCGAGCCGCTTGCCGACGGTGGAGCGCAGCATTCCCTTGGCCGATTCCAGGGCGACAGCCGTGTCGGCGATCTCCTTGTCGCTGCCCATGGCAGTCCAGAACAGGGTGGCGTCACGGGAATCCCCGGTCAGACGCACATCGGTGATCGTCACGAAGCCGAGCCGGGGATCCTTGACGCGGCGCTCCAGGGTCGCGGCAACCACAACCCGGATCTGATCGGCCAACTTGGCGACACGTGGATTCGGTGTGTTCATGATCTCTCCTCATTGACCGCAACGGGGGGGTGAACGGCTTGTCCATCTTGCCACACCCGCGGCATGTCCCGATCATTCAGCGCGATCGACCACCACACCGACCCTCATATCAGGAGCAGCTCGCCGCGATGTCGAGGCTCCCAGTCCCATGGTGCTCAGGCTCCATACACCACGCAGGTTTCCCGGCGGGCGTCCCTTCTTGGTAGTCGTGGGACTGCCAAGACAGTCGAGGAACCGCCATGGTGCATGGACGGTGAAGGCATGGTGATGTGGCGAGAGGCCGCCCAATCCTCGGATCGGACGGCCCCGTCATGATCACTGGACTCAGTCGCGAGCGACCTCGACCATCTCGTAGCACTGGATCTCGTCACCCACGTGCAGGTCGGAGAAGTTCGTCAGTGTGGCACCACACTCGTACCCCTCGCGGACCTCCGTGACGGCATCCTTCTCACGCTGCAAGGTGTTGATCTCCGTCTCCTTGACCACCGTGCCGTCGCGCACCAGACGTGCCTTGGCGTGACGCTTGATGACACCGTCGGAGACCATACAACCGGCGATCGTCCCGACCTTCGACGACTTGAAGATCTGGCGAATCTCGGCCGTACCCATCGCCTTCTCCTCGTAGATCGGCTTGAGCATGCCCTTGAGGGCCGCCTCGATCTCGTTGATCGCGTCGTAGATGACCGAGTAGTACCGGATGTCGACGTTCTCCTCGTCGGCCATGCGCTGGGCATGGGCCGTCGGGCGCACGTTGAAGCCGATGATGACGGCGTTGGAGGCCGATGCCAAGGAGACGTTCGTCTCGGTGATGGCACCCACACCGCGGTCGATGACACGCAGGCTGACCTCGTCGCCGACGTCGATCTTGACCAGCGCGTCCTCCAGCGCCTCGACGGAACCGGCACCGTCACCCTTGAGGATGAGCAACAGTTCCTCGGTCTCGCCCTTCTTGAGCTGGTTGAACAGGTCGTCCAAGGTCTTCGGGCGCGACATACGGGCCTGCTGGGCGGCGCGCATGCGGCCAGCACGCTTCTCGGCGATCTGGCGAGCCATCCGGTCGTCGTCGACGACGAGGAAGTTGTCGCCGGCACCGGGCACCGAGGTGAGACCGAGCACCTGCACCGGGGTGGAGGGAGCAGCCTCGTCCACGTTGCTGCCCTGGTCGTCGATGAGGGCACGCACACGTCCATAGGACGAACCGGCCACGATCGAGTCACCGATCCGCAGGGTTCCGCGCTGGATGAGCGCCGTCGCCACCGGGCCACGGCCCTTGTCCAGGTGCGCCTCAATGGCCACACCCTGGGCTGGCATGTCCGGATTGGCACGCAGATCGAGAGCAGCATCTGCCGTGAGGACTATGGCCTCCAACAGCTCGTCGAGACCAGTGCCCTGCTTGGCGGAGACGTCGACGAACATGGTCTCGCCGCCGTACTCCTCAGGCACCAGACCGTACTCGGTGAGCTGACCGCGCACCCGGCTCGGATCGGCCTCGGGCTTGTCGATCTTGTTGACGGCCACCACGATCGGCACATCGGCCGCCTTGGCGTGGTTGAGCGCCTCAATTGTCTGGGGCATGACGCCGTCATCGGCCGCGACCACCAGCACCGCGATGTCGGTGGACTTGGCACCACGGGCACGCATGGCCGTGAAGGCCTCGTGACCAGGGGTGTCGATGAAGGTGATGGCACGGGTCTGACCGTCCACCTCGGTGTCCACCTGGTAGGCACCAATGGTCTGGGTGATACCGCCGGCCTCACGTTCCACCACGTGGGTGTCACGGAAGGCATCGAGCAGCTTGGTCTTGCCGTGGTCGACGTGACCCATGACGGTGACGACCGGCGGACGTGCCGCAAGGTCCTCCTCGCTGCCGATGTTCTCACCGAACTCGAGGTCGAAGGACTCGAGCAGCTCACGATCCTCGTCCTCCGGGGAGACGACGACGATGTTGTAGTCGAGCTCGGCGCCCAGGACCTCAAGGGTCTCATCGGGCACCGACTGAGTGGCCGTCACCATCTCGCCGAGGTTGAAGAGCACCTGCACCAGCTGTGCGGCATCGGTGTTGATCTTCTCGGCAAGGTCGGACAGCGAGGCACCACGACGCAGGCGCACCGTCTGGCCATCACCCTTGCGGATACGCACACCGCCAACCAGCGGTGCCTTGATCTCGTCGAACTCCTGCCTGCGCTGCTTGCGAGACTTGCGACCGCGACGCGAATTGCCGCGTCCGAAGGCGCCCTGCGTACCACGACGACCACCGCGGCCACCCATGGGACGGCCACCGAAACCGCCGCCGAAGCCACCTGGGCGAGAGCCACCACGACCACGACCGCGACCACCGCCACGGCTCGGGGTATTCTGGCCGAGCTGTTTGGACTGATGCTTGGGCATCATGGCCGGGTTGGGGCGCGGCATGCCAGAGCCGCCACCGGGGCGTGGCATCCGATCTCCACCCGACCGCGATCCACCGCGACCGGATCCGGAACGGCCCTGCCCACCGTCGGAACGGTGCCGCTGCTGACCCATTCCCTGGCTGGAGGCGAACGGGTTGTTGCCCGGGCGGGGAGCACCGGAGCGCCGACCGCCCTTGGCGTGTCCACCGGGGCCGGGGCGTCCGTTGGAGGGACGAGGACCGGGCTTGGGCCCGGAGCGTCCTGCCGATGATGGCCGCGGACCGGGAACCGGACGTGGCCCGGGCTTGACCGACGACGGAGTTGGCCTTCCAGCACCCTCCGACGTGGGCCTCCTACCATCGGACTTCGTGTTCTCGCCGCGGGAGGCCTTGCCGGTCTGCGATGCCTTACCGGGTTTCGGAGTCGGCTTGGGCCCCGGCTTTGCACTGGGTCTGGGCTCAGCAGCAGGTTTGTCCTGCGACGTGGTGGGCCTGGCCTTCATGAGGCCGGGACGTGGTGTCGCAGACGTCCGGGCCGCCGACGACGATGCCGTCGAAGGGGCAGTACGTGCCCCGGGACGCACACTGCGTGGAGTCGGGTGCGGAACTGGTTTGGCAGCACCGGACTTGCCGGCATCCTGTTTCCCGGTTGCGGACTTCGCACCGCCCTTGTCGGAATGGGGACGGCTCGGCTTGGCGTCCTTCTTGACCGACGCACCGGGTTTGGGGGCCGGTTTGCCGGGCTTGGGTGTTTTCGCCGCCGGGGCGTCGGAATTCTTGGTCACGTAATCGGAGACCCGGCGCACCACCGGAGTCTCCAGGGTGGAGGACGCGGACTTGACGTACTCCCCCATGTCGTTCAGCTTCCCCAGAAGCTGCTTGCTTGTCAGTCCGAGCTCCTTGGCGAGCTCATAAACGCGGACCTTGGCCACTACTCTCCTTCGGGCCTGGTCCGGTCAGGACTCAGGCCAACTGCTTGACGTGGATACTCATTGTCGCGAACTCATCGAGTGGTCATGAGCGTGTGCCCACTTTCTCTCAAGCCCAGCAGATGATCTGGGCACGTTCGGTGAGGCTGTCGGACTTTCCGGCAGACATGTACGGCCTAGTGTAGTCAATCGGCCCCTGCCAGCTCAATTCAGCAGGACTCGATCACCGCGGCAAGATCGTCACTCACGTGGACGGCGCGGCGGAACGACCGGGCGAATCCTCCACGCCGTGCAGCAGTCAGGCACGTCTGCCGGGGATGCAGCCAGGCCCCACGTCCCGGAGCCGTGCGCGAGACGTCGGGTATCACGAGGGATCCGTCCAGCACGCAGCGCACCATGGCGCCGGGGGCGTCCTGTTGACGACACCCGACGCACGTGCGTACTGGTTCAGTCACCCTGCATCCCCTGACTGGCTCTGCTCGCACCTGGCCGTGATTCAGCCCTGAGCTGGACGTCGCATTCCCGGCTGTGCTCCATCGACCGGGGTGCCCGGGGCGACCGGGGTGTCTGGACGAATGTCGATCCGCCACCCGGTGAGGCGAGCTGCCAGTCGTGCGTTCTGCCCCTCACGGCCAATGGCCAGGGAGAGCTGGTAGTCCGGCACCACGACACGAGCAGCGCGTGCCTTGGGATCGACGATCGTCACCTGCTTGACCTTGGCCGGGCTCAGAGCCTCCCCGACGAATCGGGCCGGGTCCTCCGACCAGTCGATGATGTCGATCTTCTCCTCGCCCAGCTCGTGCATGACGGCGCGTACTCGCTGCCCCATCGGGCCGATGCACGCGCCCTTGGCCGAGACATTCTCGTTGTGGGACACGACGGCGATCTTGGTGCGGTGTCCCGCCTCACGGGCGACGGCCTTGATCTCCACCACACCCTGTTCGATCTCGGGCACCTCCATGGTGAAGAGCCGACGCACCAGATCCGGGTGGGTACGCGAGACGACCACCTGGGGACCACGCATCTCCTTGCGCACCGCCACGACGAAGACTCGCAGCCGGCGTCCGTGGCGGTAGTCCTCGCCCGGCACCTGCTCATCGGGCGGCATGATGGCCTCGAGCCCTCCCAGATCCACTCGGACGGTGCGGGTGTCACGGTAGGACTGCTGGACCACACCGGTGACGATGTCGCCCTCCACGGCGGAGAACTGACCGTACTTGTGCTCGTCCTCGGCCTCACGCAGCCGCTGGAAGATCACCTGGCGAGCCGTGGAGGCAGCAACCCGGCCGAAATCGTCCGGGGTGGCGTCGTACCATCCGACGACCTCGCCCTCGTCGTCCTTCTCCGGGGCCATGACGGCGACATTGCCCGACTTGCGGTCGATGTCGACCCGAGCGTCCTTGACGGGATGCTCGGTCTTGCCGTAGGCGTTGAGCAGCGCGTCCTCAAGGGTCTTGACGAGGAAGTCGAGCGAGATCTCCTTCTCACGTTCAATCATTCGCAGTGCGGCCAGATCGATGTCCATGTTCAGTTCTCCTGGGTGTCGGTGGGGCGATTGAGTTCGACCTGAACCACAGCATGCTGAATCTGCGTCAGGTCGATCATGCGCTCGTCGTACACGCGTTTGTGGGGTTTGGAATTGGCAGCCTCGACCTGCACGACAATCTTCTCGTCGTCGGCACTGAGGATGCGACCGAGCAGCTGTTCGGTTGGTTCGCCCGCGAGGGTCAGTTTGACCAACCGGGTGACATTGCGGCGGAAATGCCTGGGTTCGGTGAGTGGGGTCGACACCCCACGACTCGTCACCTCGAGGGTGTAGGGGGACTCCCCCATCGCATCGGCGTCGTCCAGGCCATGGGAGATCGCATTGGTGGCCTCGGCGATCTCGTCCAGATCGGGGCCGTGACCGTCCTTGCCGTCTCCATCGACAGTCACCTTGACGACGCGGCGTCGACCCGCAGGAACGACATCGATGCGGTCCAGCTCCAACCCCAACTGATCGAGAATCGGGGCCACCACGGCCCTCACCCTGTCACTGCTCATAGCCTCAAGCCTGTCCTGTTGTCGTCATGATTGTCCACGCCATCTTAACGAACTTCGTGAGAACACTCATGACGCGCACTCCACCAGTGCCGAGCCGTGGCCCAACGGCGATAAAATGCCAGTCATGGGATTGTGGTCACGCCGTCAGGTCATCGGGACGGCCCTGGGAATGTCAGCACTCGCACTGGCGGGGTGTGCACCCGATCCGAAAGCGAGAAAACATCGCGGTGAGAAGGAAGCACCGGGGGGCAGACAGCTCACTCCCCAGGTGCGCAACGACCTGTCTGCCGGGGCACACAAGGAGAACCAGCTCGCAGACCTTGCCACCGCCGTGGCTGGTGCGGACGCCGCCAACCGTGCCAAACTCAACGCCCTGGCAGCAGCCCATCGCCGCCACGCAGCAGTGCTGGGCGCCGACGACCCATTCGATGCCCAGGCCGCGACCAAGGCTTCGAGCACCCCTGCGAAAACCAGTTCCTCCCCCACCCCGGACGAGTCGCCCACCCTTGACTCGCTGCGCAGGACACGCCGGGAGACGGCCGCGTGGTATCGCACCCACGCCGTCAGTGCAGATGATCCCTCCCTGGCACTGCTGTGGGCATCGCTGAGCGTCTTCGCCGGCAACTCCTCAACGGCTCCGGCGGCTCGTCTCGACGACATCTGGCTGGTACAGATCGACGAGGAACCCGTGGTCGATGCCCAGCAGGTGCTGCTCAGTCACATCAACGCGATGCTGGGCGGGCTGGAGTGGGGACTCGGCCAGACCACCGATGCCACCCTGCACGAGTGGGGCTCGCAACGCCGCGAGCAGCTGCGCACCTTGCGCACGAGCATCCATGAGCAGGTGCGCGACGCATCGGCCACGCCCACACCGTTCAACCCGGCCTACTCCATGCCCGGACGACCGGCCAACCCCGCTGCAACGCGAGCCATGTGGGCACAGCTCCAGGAGAACGTCATCTCGGCGGCTGGACGCGTCACCGCTGCGACGCAGAGTCAGAAGCGCGCCGATGCCGTGAAACTCATGGCGGACGAGCTCACCCATCTGGGTGAGCTGGGTGCGGCGACCCCGACCTGGCCCGGCTGGGTGTGAGCCCCGACGTGCCGTACTGGCTGACCTACCGTAGAAGATACTGCCCCATGCGCCAATCGTCGGCACGCTTCCTGCGCGGATGTGGCGAGTGGTTGGCGTGCGTGAACACCGACCACGGATCAGCGGCTGGCGCTCAGCGTGAGTTCATCCGCCCCAGATCATCTCGACGAGCAGCTTGACCCCCAGCACGGCAATGACGACGAGGAATGCCTTGCGCACGAAGCTGTCACCATGTTTCTGCGCGGTTCTGGCTCCCACGAGTCCGCCGGTGACATTGGCAATGACGAGTGGCCAGACCACGTGCCACAACACGGCTCCATGAAGGGCCAGCGTGACGATCGTCACGAGGTTCGTCACCGAATTGCACATCTTGGCCATACCGGAGGCGCGCAGGAAGCTGTAACCGCCCACGGCAACGAAGGCGAGCACCCAGAACGTTCCCACCCCTGGACCGATCGCAGCATCGTAGAACCCCAGGAAGAATCCGATGATCGCCATGAGCAATGAATGCCCGCCCTGGTCGGCCTCGTTGACCTTGACCCCCATCGTGGGACGCCGCCAGGTGAAGACACCGATGACGACGAGTACCACCAGGAGAATGGGGGTGTAGACGTCGCGAGACATGAGACGAAGCACGCGCACCCCGGCCAGCGCACCCAGCAACGCGGTGAACGCAGCCCACAGGAAGATTCGCCAGTCCGGGCGTTGCCTGCGAAGGTACGACGCCCCGGCAGTGATGTTTCCCACCACTTGAGCCGTCTTGTTGGTACCGACGACGCTTGCCACCGGAACCTCCCGGGGCAGACTCACCAGCAGCGAGGGCAGCATGATCAATCCACCACCACCAACCACGGCATTGACCCATCCCGCTCCAAAGGCAGCTGCGATCAACCCGATCAGGACAGCGGTCGAGACCATGAATTCCTCTCCCCAGACATGACGTCGGCGCCATGCATTCGGCTGACGCTCCTGGACCTGGCTTTTTGAGAACCCGGCACTCTGGAGCCCAGCGTCGCGGAACCTGACACCACCTCACAGGCAACCACTCACGACCACCGAACCGCAACTGGCCACGGTGCAGCGGCAGTCCAATCCCCCACCGGAAGGTGATCGGCTCCCATGCCGTGATGGACCTGACGTCGGGCATCCTGCCGTACAGGACTCCGGTGGGAATTGGCCCGTGCCGTGGTGGGCACGGCGCGGCGTCCGATCCGTCCAGCCGGAAAGGTTGTGCGCGACAATCCTCAATCCTCGGATGACGACCCAGAGCGCCCGTCCAAGATGTCCTTGGACGGGCGCTCGTGAGCCGGTCAGGCATCCCCCGTGACTGACCGAGTTCCTGTGAATGAGGGGAGATGGGGCAGGAGATCAGGCCCAAGGGTGTGCCAGCAGAAGCTCGGTGTTCTGATCCGTGCTCTTGCCCATACGGCTGTTGCCGTGGTGGTCGATGACGCCCAGGTGACGGTCGTTGGCGGCGAACTCACGGTAGAGGCTGGCCAGACCCTCAGGGGTGGTGGTGTCGTAGTCCACCTGGTAGGGGGCATCGGACTCGATCAGGGTGGCGAACAGGCTGATCGTGCCGTCGTGGTTGTCGGTGACCTCGAGGATGCGACCCATCTGCGGGAAGTCGACGTGGGAAGCAGTGTTGATCTCCCACCAGCAACGACGCGCATCGTCGAAGTTGCGGTGCGCAACGATGTTGTTGTTGTGGGTGTGACCGTTGACCCAGGCCAGGACGTTCGGGTAGTGCCCCAGCAGGTCGACGAGCTGATTGCCGCCGTGCCGCTTGCCGGTGCCATCCATCGGCGGGATGAGGTTGTTCATCGTCCACGAGGTGTGGTGGCTGAACAGGATGAACATCTGGTCGGAGACCTGGTGGTGACGACGCACACCGAAGTCGTCGTAGTAGGTGGAGCTGCCAGCCCGCAGCACCTGCTTGAGCCACTTCCACTGCACGTCGTCGAGCGAACCGTTGGTGTAACCAGCCCGGTTCGTGGAGTCCATCGAAATGCCAGTGACGCCCGGAGCGATCTGGAAGGTGTAGTAGCCGCGCACGGCGTCGAGGTCGTTCTGGGTGAAGCCGTGACCGGGGGCTGGGGATCCGGCGGGGGCGTTGTCGAGGTGCGCCTTGATGAACTGCGCCGGGGTGAAGGGGCGGCGCTTGGCATCCGGGGTGACGTGCTGGGTGAGCGAGACGGCACGGTTGGTGAGGTCAACCTTCTGACCACCCTTGGTGGCCGTGAGGAAGGCCTGCTTGTCGCGCTCGTCGGCGAAGCCCATGAGCTTCTGGTCACCGGTGTACATGGCCTCCAACAGGCCCCAGTCGGAGGGCAGGGTGCCTTGGACCGAGTCGTCGTGGTTGCCGAAGACGGCGTACCACGGAATCTGGAGGCCCGGGGAGCTGAACGGCCTCATGATGCGCTCGAAGTAGCGGTCCACCTTGGGGTAGCCGGCCTTCTTGTACATGTCGTTGATGCTGGACTCGGGGTTGTAGTACAGCTTGTCGCCAAAGGTCTGGACGGACTCCCAGCGCTCCTTGGAACCACTGTTGGCGGTCAGGGTACCGCCGGAGAGAATGGTGAGGTACCACTCGAGCTCAATGGTCTCGTGGTTGTCGGTGTTGTCACCGGTGCTCACGACCATGTCGAACTTGCGACCGGTGAACGGTCCACCGGGCAGGGAGTTGATGCGGCGCACCAGGGAGGCAGTGCCCAACGGACCGAGGGGCTCCTGGGGGCGGAAGGCCGGTCCGGCAAGGGGATGCATGAACTCCACTCGCATCGGCGACTGGACGTCGGTGACGTGCAGGTCGGTGACCTGCACGAAGCTGGCCAGTGCGGTACGACGATCGTCGCGTCCGCCCTTGGCCGAGATCATGTCCTCGCGCACGCGCAGCGGGAAACCCTTGTGGGCGACAATGCGCTGGTAGCCGTCATTGCTGGCAGGCAGGCCAACCTGCTCGAGGGTGGTGCCGGCAATGCTGTGAGTACGCTCTGCGGCATGACCGGGGACCACATCGGTACCCAGGAGAGCTGCAGCAGAAACCAAGGTGGCACCGCCGAGGAAACCACGTCGGCCGATGTTGGTGTTGGTGAGGTGGGTGTCGGGACGATTCTCGGGCATGTTCGTCAAGGCTCTGACTGTCCTTCCATACGCGGAAAACCACATCCGTCAAGCGACTCGAGGTGTCATGGTGCCCATGAGAGGCACCATCGACATCGCGACCCAGCTTGACGAACGGGGTCGGTCTTTTCTGCATACTAGGCAGATGGACCGACCCCGAGGAGTCATCGAGTCATCGAGAAACTGAAGTTCAGGTTACGTTCTGGAAAACAGTCCCGAGGGGCCGGAACACCCCGCCGGTGAATCCATCGCCGACCACGAATTGCGTCAGCCCCGAACCTCGTCGAGAACCTGGGCGACGACATCGGCCACGGCCACGTCACGACGCTCGGAGCTCCTGCGATCACGAATCTCGACCAAGCCGTCCTTGAGGCCACGCCCGACGACGACGCTGGTCGGCATGCCGAGGATCTCCGCATCGGCGAACTTGACTCCCGGGGATGCCTTGCGATCGTCGAACAGCACCTCCAGGCCGGCCTCCGAGAGCTCGGTGGCGATCCGGGTGGCCTCGGTGCGGATGTCGTCACCCTTGCCGGTGGCCAGCACGTGCACGTCGAACGGGGCGACGCTGCGCGGCCAGGCCAGGCCCTTGTCGTCACAGGTGTACTCGGCCACGGCGGCCACGGCACGCGAGATTCCCACGCCATAGGAGCCCATCGTCACGGTGACGAGCTTGCCGTTCTGGTCAAGCACCTTGAGCCCCAGCGATTCGGCATATTTGCGGCCGAGCATGAAGATGTGGCCCATCTCGATGCCACGGGCCAGGGTGAGCGGCCCCGAGCCGTCCGGAGCCGGATCACCCTCGCGCACTTCGGCGACGTCGATGACACCGTCGGGGGTGAAGTCGCGCCCGGCAACGAGATCGTAGACGTGTCGTCCGGCCTCGTCGGCACCGCTGATCCACACCGTACCGGTGACCACCCGCGGATCGACGAGGTACCTCACCTTCGACTCACTCGTCTCCCCCAGTGCCCGCGGACCGATGTAGCCCTTGACCAGGTGTGGATGGGCGGCAAAGTCCTCGTCGGTGAACGGGACGGCCTCAGCTGGTTCCAGGGCTGCTTCGAGACGCTTCTCGTCGATCTCACGGTCCCCGGGCAGACCGATGGCCAACGGGTGGGTCGTGCCGTCGGGCTCGATGACCTTGAAGAGGATGTTCTTCAAGGTGTCGTCACCCTGCCAGGCTCGGTCCTCACGCGGATAGCGCTCGTTGGACAGCTGGACCAGAGCATCGATGCTCGGCACATCCGGGGTCTCACGCACCTGCGCCTGCGGAACGTCCGAGAAGTCGAGCGGTTCGGGGGCAGCGACGCGCACGGCCTCGACATTGGCGGCGTACCCACCCGGAGAGCGCACGAAGGTGTCCTCACCGTTCTCGGCGACTGCCAGGAACTCCTCGGAGCGTGACCCACCCATCGGGCCGGACATGGCTCGCACGATGGCATAGTCGAATCCCAACCGGTCGAAGATCCTGATGTAGGCCGCACGATGCTTCTCGTAGGAGGCGGCAAGACCCTCGTCGTCGATGTCGAAGGAGTAGGAGTCCTTCATGACGAATTCGCGGCCACGCAGGATTCCGGCACGTGGTCGCGCCTCGTCGCGGTACTTGTTCTGGATCTGGTAGATCGACAGTGGGAGGTCCTTGTACGAGGAGTACATGTCCTTGACGAGCAGGGTGAACATTTCCTCGTGGGTGGGCCCGAGCAGCAGGTCGGCCCCCTTGCGGTCCTTGAGGCGGAACAGGTTGTCGCCGTACTCGACCCACCGATTGGTCTGCTTGTAGGGCTCCGATGGCAGCAGCGCCGGGAAGTGCACCTCCTGGGAGCCGATGGCCGCCATTTCCTCACGAGCGATGGCCTCGATCCGGCGCAGCACCCGCAGCCCCAACGGCAGCCAGGTGTAGATGCCCGGTGCCGTCCTACGGATGTATCCCGCCCGTACCAGCCAACGGTGGCTGGGCACCTCGGCATCGGCCGGGTCCTCCCGCAGCGTTCGGACGAAGAACTCGCTCATGCGCGTCAACATGTCTGCCTTTCCGGTGGTGCTCGGCCCTCCGCCGCCCTTCGGCGTGACTGTCACCAACCGGGGTGATCCTATCGCCTCCGAACCGATCATCCGGTGCGCAGCCCTCGACGCAGGACGCTCAGCCGAGAACGCTTCAGTACAGGATGGTCGTCATCGTGCCGACCCGGCGAAAACCAACCGCGTCATAGGTGCTCCGCGCAGCGACATTGAAGTCGTTGACGTACAACGTGACGGTGTGGTGGCGAAGCCTGGCGAGCTGAACCACACCAGCCATGGCGGGGGCGGACAGACGTTGGCCACGCAAGGCGGGATCGAGCCACACCCCCTGGATCTGACAGACCCCGCCCCAGGACAGGGCAACGTCGGACTTCCATCGCACGATGCGATGCTCGTCGAGAATGCCGAAGGTGTCCCCCCGCTGCATCATGGCGAGCATGTGACGCCGATATCCGTTGGACGGATTCAGCGGGCTGACGCCAACCTCCTCGGTGTACATGTCGACGGCAGCACGGAAGTACGACTCGAAGTCCTCGAATCCCACGATCCGAACTCGCGGATCCGGCGTGATCGCCGGTGGGGCGTCGATGACGAGCAGGGGCTGGTCCGTGCGTGTGGCACGGGGGTGTCCCCATGCTCGTTCCGACAGATGGGTGAGGTGCTCGTGGAACGGCAGCACGGCTCGTTGGGTACCCATGATCGACGTTGACGTGCGCCACGGCCCCACCCGGGCTGCCAGGGCGGCGAGTACCTCCTCGTCATCGGCAACCGGAACCAGGTTGGACCCGACATGCACCAGTCCGACGAGGTCGTCATGACGGAACGCCCCGTACACCGGGCAGCCCAGCCGCGATCGTTTCAGCCCGCCTTGCTGGATTCGATCCAGGAGGAAGAGGTTCTCCACCGGGCGGGCACCAAGCAGTGCCAGGGCGTCGGGGAGGTCGTCGTCGTCAAGTGGACGGACTCGAGTCCTCACCTCAGGAAACCGTCACCTCGGGGGCGCCGCCCTCGTCGAGCTCTGCCGCCATGCGATGGGCCTCGGAGACCAACGTGTCAACGATCTGGTCCTCGGACACGGTGGTGATGACCTCGCCGTGCTGGAAGATCTTGCCCTTGCCATTTCCGGCTGCCACCCCCAGATCGGCCTCGCGACCCTCCCCGATGCCATTGACGACGCATCCCATGACGGCCACGCGCAATGGAGCGTCGACATCGGCCAATGCGTCGGTGACGTCGTTGGCGAGCTTGAGGACGTCAACCTGGCAGCGACCGCACATCGGACACGAGACGATCTCCAGGCCGCGGGGACGCAGGTTGAGCGACTCGAGGATCTTGACGCCGACCTTGACCTCCTCGACGGGGTCGTCGGACAGCGAGACCCGGATGGTGTCGCCGATACCCTCGGCGAGCAGGTGCCCGAAGGCGACTGCCGACTTGATCGTGCCCTGGAACGCCGGGCCGGCCTCGGTGACACCCAGGTGCAGGGGGTAGTCGCACTCCTGGGAGAGCAGCTCGTACGCCTTGATCATGACGACCGGATCATGATGCTTCACCGAGATCTTGAAGTCGTGGAATCCCACCTGCTCGAAGAGGCTCGCCTCCCACAGGGCGGACTCGACCATGGCCTCGGCAGTGGCCGAGCCGTGCTTGGCGAGCAGTCGCGGGTCCAGGGAGCCGGCGTTGACACCGATGCGCAGGCTGGTGCCGTGCTCGTGGGCCGACTGGCAGATTGTCTCGACCTGGTCGTCGAACTTGCGAATGTTGCCGGGGTTGACGCGCACTGCTCCGCAACCGGCCTCGATGGCGGCAAAGACGTACTTGGGCTGGAAGTGAATGTCTGCGATGACCGGGATCGGTGACTTCGCCACGATGGCAGGCAGGGCTGCTGCGTCCTTGTCGGTCGGGCAGGCCACCCGTACGATGTCGCAACCAGCGGCGGTGAGGGCAGCGATCTGCTGCAGGGTGGCCCCGACATCGTGCGTCTTGGTCGTCGTCATGGACTGCACACTGATGGGGGCGTCACCACCGACCAGCACGTCACCGACTTTGATCTGGCGGGTCTTGCGACGCGGTGCCAAGGTCGGGATGGGGGGCGTGGGCATGCCCAGATTGACGGTCATGACGTTCTCCTCGCAAGCGGGTGCGATCCAACATGGCGAGCCTAGTACCTTCTCCACGGCAGTGGTGCAGACCCAGGCGTTGGGAGCCGAAGCGTGGGCCCCGTGATGGTCTGTCGCCGTGGCGTGCAGCCGTGGTGGTATCAGATGCCGAACTCATGGTAACCCGCAGGCGCAACACGTCTGGAGCACCAGAGCCGCCCCCACCACGAGTGGCAGGGGCGGCTCGGTGACGAATCAGCCGATGGCGTGATCAGATGATGGCGCCATCAGATGCCGGTGGCCGGCAGGGCCGGTAGATCGGCAGACCCGCCAGGTACGACGGCAGCCTGAGCGGCATCCCCCGACACGTCGTCAGTACCGGTTCCATGTGCGGATGCCGAAGCCCCCGCCGGTGTGGCGCTCGGGGTGCCGGGCGTCCCACCCGCAGTAGCACTGGACTCGTCACCGGGTGTGGCAGGACGAGTCGGCTCCGGGCTCACGGTGGGCTCCGAACTCATCGCGGGCCCGAGGGTAACAGTGGACTCGGGAGTCACCGTGGGGACGGGGAGCACACTGGGCTCATCGCCCGGATCAGGCGTCGGCAACGCAGGCAACGACGGCGAGGCAGACGGGGTCGAGACCGACGGAGCCGGGGTGACAGACGGCCCACCAGGCGTCACACTCGGCGTGGCAGGCGACGCAGTGGGCGAAACAGACGGCTCACCACTGGGCGGTGTCGACACCGACGCGCTCGGCTCGACGGACGGGGCTTCACTGGGCTGCGGGGTCGACGCGCCCGGGAACGTGATCCCCACCAGGGCGGGATCGTGGTCCGAGGCGGCCCACGGGCCGCTCGTGTGGAAATCCGTCACATTGTAGTTGCGACGGGAGTACTGCATGGCGATGGACTCGTCGGCATTGATGTCCCACACCCCGGCACCACTGACCATCCTCATGGCCGCCGCGTTGGCGAAGATGTGGTCCAGGGAACCCAGACGTCCACCGTACTGGAAGGTCGACGCGCCAGGAGCGAGCTGCTCGACGACCTCGGTGTAGCCGGCGTCCTTGATCTTCATGACCGGATCCTCCATGCCGTAGGCGTTGAAGTCACCGAGCAGGAACACCGGCTCGCCGGCGAACTCCTTGGCGCTCCAGTCAATCAGTGCCTGGGCCTGGGCAGTACGTGAGGGGTTCGACTTGCCCTGACCGGTGCCGTCGTCCTCCCCGGAACCCTTCGACTTGAAGTGATTGGCGACGGCGACGAAGGAGCCCCTGACGTCCTTGGCCACGAACTTCTGGGCCAGTGGCTGACGGGCATTGGCGTAGGCATCATCCATGAGGATGAGCGATGGTCCCTCCGGGCGCACCGAGTCGAGTCGGTAGATGAACGCGGTGCGGATGACGTCCTCATGGGGCGGCACGACGGTCGGCGAGGCGACGTAGCCCCAGACCTGGGAACCAGCAGCCTTGTTGAGCTCGTCCACCAGATGGGTCAGGGCCTTGTCACGAGGCTGACCGGGCAGGTAGGTGATGGACGCGGAGTTCTCCACCTCCATGAGCGCGACGACGTCGGCGTCCAGACCGTTGATGGCCGTGACGATCTTGGCCTGCTGGTCGTGGAACGCCTCCTGGGTGTAGGCACCACGCACCGTGCAGAAATTGGCGGTGACCGGCGTGCCGGTGCGATCCGTGTAGGCCTTGCAGCCGTCCTCGTCCTTGCCCAGGTCGGTGAAGTAGTTGAGCACGTTGAAGCTGGCGAGTTTGAGATCGGAGTCGAAACTCGGGGCCTTGGCCGGACGATCGTTGGTGGTGGTGATCGGGCTGTTGGGTGACTGGGCGCCCGAGACCATGCCAGTGGGCTGGAAGTTCCACCCGAACCGGTAGTCCATGATCACCGGTCTGGTGAAGCCCACGTGGGAGCCGGTACGCATCGGTGTGTCCTGGGACAGGTACGGCAGCGGGGAGTTCTTGGCCTCGTCGTTGGTCTGATAGTTCCAGCTCGCACCGTCGTCCAGATTGATGGATCGGGCACGGTTCTCGTCCTCGACCTTCTTGGCATCCTCACCGGGACGGGCCACCTCGGTACCTTGGTACAGCGGCTCGGTGCCGAAGGCAAGGCCAACGGTGCCGAACTGGTTGAGCTGGTAATTGTTGGAGATGGTGTAGGTGCCCTGTGGCTCCACGAACATGGACTCATACGCTTCACGCTGCGCATCGGTGCGCGGCAGGGCTGCGAGTTTCACCGGCTTGACGTCGGCACAGCCCTTGGTCTCGGTGACGCTCGTCCCATTGATCTCGGTGAGACCGTTGAACTCCGAGACCTCACCGGAGACGACGACGCACTGACCTGCGGTGTAGGCACTGGCGGCCTTGGCGGAGTGGACGAAGATGCCGTCGGAGGCATCGGTCGGGGCCTTGGCCACACCACCAGTTCCGGGGGTCTGGATGTAGAGACCATTGAACCCGCCCTTGGGGTAGGCGGCGGTGACGACGCCCGTGGTGGTCACAGTCCTGCCGACCATCGGGCTGGTGTCGGTGGTGCCCTGGATGTCGGCGATGCTCGTCTGGCCAGTCGGGGTCTCGGAGGCAGTGGGGGTTGCTGAACCGCTCGGGGTGGGGCTGGCCGTCTGGTCAGGAGTGCCTGGCGTGCTGGGAGCCGGTGTGCTGGCGGAGTTCATCGGGCTGGGAGTGCCGATGACGAAGTCCGCAGAGTTGTCGTCGGTGTCCTCGAGGCCACCCCGCTGGGCCGAGGTGGTGTTCGACAGTGCCTTGGTCGGTTTTCCCTCGGCCTTGGCGGCGGCACCGTAGCCGACGAGGTCGACGACCGTGCCGTCCGGGCCGACCAGCTGCACCGATCCCTTGGTGCCACTCATGTTGGCACCGCAGGTGGCATCCGGGGCGGGCAGTGCCTGGGTACCACCGGCTCCCTTGGCCTGCTGGACGAGGAAGTGACCGCCGGGACCGACCGACCCGCTCAACGTGCACCTGTTGCCGCGATTGCCGGTGGCTCCGTAGTACTCCACGACGTACCCGTCCAGCGAGATCGTCTCGGAGGTGGGATTGACGAGCTCGACGAAGTCGTGGGTGAGGGTGGCTCCACTGTTGCCACCGCCACCGTAGACCTCATTGATGAGTAAGTGGGAAGCTGGGCCGGCATTGGCACTTGGCACGAGCAGACCGGCACATGCGAGGGCCGAGGTCGTCACCGCGGCGATACCGGTCAGCACCCGGCGCACATGGCCAGAGGCGTTCATCATCGGGTACTCCAGGGGTAGAGCTTTTCAGCCGCAGAGGCGCGGCCACAGCACACTTTGCCCCTTCACATGACAGTCCATCCAATGATTACCGGCCTTTCACCTGTCATACACCCGAAGGACCCCGAAACTTCACGCAGTGGATCCGCAACCGCACGCGTTCCGGAGCACGATCGGACGAACGACGCCACCTCAGAACAGCCGTACCGGGCTGACGAGGTCGGCAATGATGAGGATGATGCCCATGACCAACAGTGCTCCGCCGATCACCCACGCCACCGGAAGCATCATGGCGGTGTCGGCTGGACCGGGATCGGGCCTGCCCAGTAACCGGAAGACACCGCGTTTGATCCACTCGTAGATCGCCCCGGCAATGTGTCCACCGTCCATCGGGGGCAGCGGGATGACGTTGAACCAGAACAGGAAGAGGTTGAGACCACCCAGCAGGCTCGCCCCGAACGCCACCTTGTCCCCCGTCGTGAGCTGGTCGTTGGCAGCAACGTCACCTGCCACCACGGAGGCCCCGACGATGCTCATCGGGCTGTTGACATCCCGTGCCTTCCCGGTGACGACGTCGGAGGCGACGTTCCACGTGAGTACCGGCAGACGCACCAGCGCGTGCAGGGACTGCTTGGACATCTGCCACATCTCGGAGACGGTGTCACCCGGCCCGGAGTGCACGACGACGGCCTGCGGCATGAATCCCATGAACCCGGCCTCGACGGTGCGGGTCGGGTCCAAACGGTCGCGCACGGTGTTGGTGACGGTGTTGACGGTGGGCAGGGTACGTCGCTGGCCGTCCCGGACGATGACGAGGGTGGCCGGCTGGTCGGTGTTGGCCCGGATGAGATCGGAGAGCTGTTCCCACGACGTCACCTCGACACCGTTGAACGAGACGACCTCGTCACCTGGCTGCAGACCCATCCGGTGGGCCGGCGTCTCGGGATCATTCGCGGTGCACGACCGCGACGGGTCGCTGGTGCTCAGCACGCACTCGTTGACTGCCGCCACACTCGTCGTCTGAGCTGGGCGCCCGGCGATGCCGAACACACCCCAGAACAGCAGGAAAGCCAGCAGTAGATTGGTGAGGATTCCCCCGCTCATGACGACCAGACGCTGCCACACCGGTTTGTCGCAGAACAGACGCCCCCGGTCCTGCGGGGTGATCTCCTCGCTCTCGGCCTGCCGGGCCTGGTCGGCAACCCTCGTCAACCACGTACTGCGCCGATGGGTGACGTCGACCGGATACATGCCGATGATCTTGGTGTAGCCCCCGAACGGCAGCCACTTGAAGCCGTAGGTGGTCTCGCCCCGCCGCGTCGACCAGATGGTCGTCCCGAAACCGGCGAAGAATTCGGTGGCCTTCATCCCGAACAGTTTCGCCGGGATGAAGTGGCCAGCCTCGTGCAGCAGCACTGAGACGATGATGAGACCGAAGAAGACGACTCCGCCCAGGATCGAGACGAAGACGTTCACGAGTGGGTCCTGTGCTGCACGCAGAGTTCTGCGGCACGTTCGCGACCCCACGTGTCGGCAGCCAGGACGTCGTCGAGACTCACATGGGCATCGTCGACGTGGCCCTGGGCAAGGTGCTCGTCGACCGCCTCGGTGATGATGTCGGTGATGTCGGTGAACCCGATCTCGCCACGGCAGAAGGCGTCGACGCAGGACTCGTTGGCGGCATTGAAGACGGCTGGTGCCGTCCCGGCGGCCTTGCCGGCTCGTCGGGCCAGTTCCACCGCACCGAAGGTCTCGGAATCCAATGGTTCAAAGGTCCATGAGGCGGCCTGGGTCCAGTCGCAGCCGGCGGCGGCATCGGGGAGACGATCCGGCCAGGTGAGTCCCAGGGCAATGGGCAGCCGCATGTCCGGCGGGGAGGCCTGGGCAATCGTCGCTCCGTCGCAGAACTCGACCATGGAGTGCACCACCGACTGCGGATGGACCACCACGGTGATGTCGTCGAGGTCGACGTCGTAGAGCAGGGCGGCCTCGAGCAACTCCAGCCCCTTGTTCACCAAGGTTGCGGAGTTGATGGTGATGACCCGCCCCATGTTCCAGGTGGGGTGCTTGAGGGCATCGGCAGCGGTGACGTGGGCCAACTCGGCACGGGTACGCCCACGGAACGGTCCGCCAGAGGCAGTGAGGATGAGACGACGCACCTCGCTGCGCCGTCCGCCACGCAGGCACTGGGCGAAGGCCGAGTGCTCGGAGTCGACGGCAACCATCTGCCCCGGTGCGGCCGCCTGGGTGACGAGCCCTCCGCCGATGACCAAGGACTCCTTGTTGGCCAGGGCCAGGGTGGTCCCTGCCTCGAGGGTGGCCATCGTCGCGAGTAGGCCGGCAGCGCCGGTGATGGCATTGCAGACGGTGTCGGCCGGACGGCCGGCAAGTTCGGCGGACGCCCCCGGGCCGGCCAGCACCTCCACCTCATGGAGTCTGACACCGCAGCTGTTGGCATGACGGTGCAACGCGGCACGGAACTCCCCAGCCAGTTCCTCACGTGGCAGGGCGACGACGGGGACGTGAAAGTCCACCGTCTGCCGAGCCAGCAACTCCAACTGGGAGCCACCGGCTGCCAGACCAACCACCCGGAACTGATCGGTACGCGAACTGATGACGTCGAGTGTCTGGGTGCCGATCGATCCGGTTGACCCCAGGATGATGACCTTCTTCACCCATCCAGTTTTCCATGAATCGTCACCAGACCAACACCAGCCGGGCGGGAAGTAGCCCATACGGCGCTCCTCGCCCCTCGTCGATCAGACGATGCCCTGGGCGATGACGGCGTCCGCCACCTTGATGAAACCGGCGATGTTGGCACCCACGACGTAGTCCCCCGGATGTCCGTAGAGATCAGCCGTCTGGATGCAGTTGTCGTGGATGTCGTCCATGATCTGCTGCAGTCGAGCCTCGGTGTCCTCGAAGCTCCACGAGTCCCGAGCGGCGTTCTGCTGCATCTCCAGGGCCGAGGTCGCCACACCACCGGCATTGGCCGCCTTGCCCGGTGCGAACAGCACCGAGGCCTTCTGGAAGGCTCGCGCCGCCTCGGGGGTGGACGGCATGTTCGCTCCCTCGGCGACGGCGATCACACCATTGCGGATGAGGGTCGCAGCTGCATCCCCGTCGAGCTCGTTCTGGGTGGCACAGGGCAGGGCGATGTCCACCGGCACGTCCCAGATGGATCCAGAGGTGTGGAAGGTGGCGCTGTCACGACGTGCCGCGTACTCGCTGATGCGTGCCCGCTCCACCTCCTTGACCTGCTTGAGCAGGGCGACGTCAACACCCTTCTCGTCAATGACATAACCGCTGGAGTCCGAGCAGGCCACGACGGTGGCGCCGAGGGCCTGCGCCTTCTCCACAGCATGGATGGCGACATTTCCCGATCCGGAGACGGTGACCCGCATGCCGTCAAGATCCTTGCCAGCCTGCTGCAACATTCTCTGGGTGAAGAACACCACGCCGTAGCCTGTGGCTTCGGTACGCACCAGGGAACCACCCCAGGTGAGGCCCTTGCCGGTGAGCACACCGGATTCGTGGCGATTGGTGATGCGCTTGTACTGACCGAACAGGTAGCCGATCTCACGCATGCCCACACCGATGTCGCCGGCGGGAACGTCGGTGCACTCGCCGATGTGACGGTACAGCTCGGTCATGAACGACTGGCAGAACCTCATGATCTCACCCTCGGAGGCCTGGTGCGGATCGAAGTCCGAACCGCCCTTCGCGCCGCCGATGGGAAGTCCGGTGAGGGAGTTCTTGAAGATCTGCTCGAATCCGAGGAACTTGATGATTCCCAGGTTCACCGACTCCCGGAATCTCAGACCACCCTTGTACGGGCCGAGCACCGAGGAGTACTCCACGCGGAAACCGCGATTGATACGAACCCGACCCGAATCGTCCACCCAAGGGACTCGGAAGATGATCTGCCGTTCCGGTTCACAGATGCGTGAGAGCACTGCCCCCTCGACGTACTGCGGGTTCTTGCGAAGCACAGGACCAAGCGACTCGAAGACCTCGAGGACGGCCTGGTGGAACTCAGCCTCTCCGGGGTTGCGTCGTAAAACGTTCTGGTAAACGTTCTCCAGCTGGGAATCCATCGGGCCTCCTAAGGATTGATGATCTGTACCACCATTTTTCCACCGTCGGCAAAACGGCCGCTGGACGTCCGCATTTCGGGTCGGGATGACACCGGGGCGCACACTGTGGCCCTGTGAGATCGCCAGCCCGCTTCCGCCTCTCCCACCGACTCGCACTGCCCGACCAACCGGGCTGCCCCACCGATCGGGCCGTGTCGTGCCGGGCATGACCAGCCACGTCTTGCGCTCTGCGGCCAGATCCGTGCCCGGGTCACTGGCCAGCAGCACTCGAGCATCGCTTCCAACCACTCAACCCCGGTGGTCCGACCTCGTCCGCGTGTCAGTGTGAGCGCACTACCGTGGTGGTCATGAGCAGTGCAGAAGTGGTTGAGGTGACGACCGAGGTTTTCGACGAACTGGCAGCAGCGGGATGCCGTCCCCACCGGCTCCTGGTCTGCCAGCACGGACGTCTGCTCGCAGCATGCCGGAACGCCCCGTGGCAGAAGCACCAGCCGTCACTGGTGTACTCAGTGTCCAAGACGTTCACCTCCATGGCCGTGGGCATCGCGGTCGACGAGGGGCATTTCGGATATCTCGACCGTCTGGTCGACCTGTGGCCGGAGATCCTGCCCGAACAGCTGGGGAAGGTGGCCAGCCAGATCCGGGTACGCGACCTGCTCACCATGTCTTCCGGGCACAGCCCGGAACAGACCGAGCAACTGCTGGCACGCAACCACCCACCCGCGGAGTCGTCGGTGGCGGACTTCCTGGCCACCGAGCCGCTCAGCCGTCCAGGCACCGACTTCGCCTACAACAATCTGGCAAGTTGGATCCTGGGACGCCTCGTCACCCGACACACCGGACGCACCGTCGTCGACCTGGTGGACCAGCACGTCCTCGCTCCCCTGGAGATCACCGACTACTCCTGGCAGCGTGATCTGGACGGCCAGGTGCTGGGCTACAGCGGTCTCCACATCGACGCCTCGGATCTGCTCAAGGTGGGGCAACTGCTGCTCGACGACGGCATTCATCACGGCGCGCGGCTACTCCCAGCGGAGTGGATCGACATGCACCGACGCACCCAGGTGAGGACGGACGGCAACGCTGGCCCGGACTGGGCACTGGGCTATGGCTGGCAGGTGTGGACCTCACAGCACGGTTATCGACTGGACGGGGCCTTCGGCCAGTACGTCCTGGTGCTCCCCGAGCAGGACGCCGTCATCGTCTCGACGAACAACTGTCCGGCAGCAGGCCCGGGAGCGATCCAGACCGTGTTGAGCACGATGTGGCAACGCCTCGTCCCAGCCCTGGACAGGACGGCACACAGCGACCCCGAACCAGACGATGCGGATCACACCCTGGCGGACGACGACGTCACAGAGGTGACACGCACGATCCCCACCATCGACGGGGATTTCGACCCAGTCCGCTCGGTGCAGACCATGCTGGAGGGTGGTCATCTTGTCGTGGCCCCCGGACAGAACGGGTGGAACCTCACCTGGACGTTTCCCGACGACAGAACCCTGCGGGTGCGGGTGGGACACCAGCGTTGGGAACACACCCGCTGCGCGCTGCCGCCCCAGTCGTCGACCGGTGGCGCCGAGGGTCTGCTGGACGTGGCCTGCTGCGGAGGATGGACCGCGGCGGGACTCGTCGTCGACCTTGCCGTGATCTCCAGCCCGCACACCCTGCGCCTGGTACTGGGTGACGAGCCGTGCGCCACATGGGACTCAGAGCCGCTGGGTGACCAGACGTTGTGGTCCCTGGTACGCCCCGTGTGAACATGCCCCGTGTGACGGCCGCATCGTGCAGGAGTCGGGAACCGCCGGTCACGCGCACCGGTCGCCCGGGATCGCACGAAGCACAGCCATGCCAGGAGCGACAGAACACCTTCTGCGGGTTTTCCGGGCCAAGGCCGCCACGCGTGGAGCCACTCACACCCCGAGTTCGTCGACGCGCCCCTTGGCCGCCAGCTGACCACACGCCCCGTCGATGTCGGAGCCACGGGTGTCGCGCACCGTCACTGGAATCTTCCACCGTTCCAGGGTGGCGACGAAGGCGTCCTGGTCCTCCTGACGCGAAGCCGTCCACCGCGACCCGGGCGTCGGGTTGAGGGGGATGAGATTGACGTGCGCCCAGTTCCAGTCGCCCCGACGCCGCAGCTGTCTGGCCAGCACGGCAGCGCGATCGGCCTGGTCGTTGATGTCACGCATCAGTGCATACTCGATCGACACTCGTCGTTTCGTGGTCTCGGCATACTGGAACGCCGCATCGAGCAGGTCGTCGACCTTCCAGCGCTTGTTGGCGGGAATGAGCTCGTCACGAAGTTCGTCGTCGGGGGCGTGCAGCGACACGGCGAGGGTGACCGGCAGGCCTTCCTCGGTGAGCGCCCGAATGCGCGGCACCAGTCCGACCGTCGAGATCGTCAGGGCCCGGGCGCTCATCCCGACACCTCCTGGGGTGGGGGTGGTGAGGGTTCGCACTGCGTGCAGCACCGATTTGTAGTTGGCCATCGGTTCGCCCATGCCCATGAAGACGATGTTGTGCACCCGCTCACGTGCACCCCGCACTCCCCCGGCCGCGATGAGACGGTTGGCTGCAAGCACCTGGGTGACGATCTCGGAGGCCAGCATGTTGCGCTGGATACCGCCCTGGCCCGTCGCACAGAACGGGCAGGCCATGCCGCACCCGGCCTGGGAGGAGATGCACAGCGTGGTGCGTGCCGCAGAGTGCCGAGTGGCCGGGTAGTGCATGAGCACCGATTCGACCAGCGCCCCACCGATGAGACGCCACAAGGTCTTGACGGTCGTACCGCGATCGGCGCTCTGCTGGGAGACCTGGGTGATCATGGTGGGGAACCAGGCCTCGGCGATCCGGGCCCGGGCGTCCTTGGGAAGGTCCGTCCACTCGGTGGGGTCGATCTCCCATCGTTCGAAGACGTGGGAGTTGATCTGCTTGGCACGGAAGGCCGGCAGGCCAAGGTCCTTGACGGCTTGGACTCGTTGGTCGTCGGTGAGGTCGATCCAGTGCTTGCGCGGCATCCGACGTGCTGGCGACTTGACGACGACCGGCCGCTGTTTTCCTGGTTCGGCCAAGGGTGTCTCGGGCAGGGCGAGGCCGAGCCGCGACGTGGTGGGGCGTGCATCGTGGGTCATGGAACCATCCTCGTCATCGACACCGGACGTGGCAACCGGACAAGAACGTCAGCGGCATCACACCGGTGATCGCACGTCGTGGTGCTGCTCGTACCTCGTCACGTGTGTGGCGGGTGAGAGACGATGATGCCTCCTGCGCACATGGTCGGGGCGACAGGACTCGAACCTGCGGTCTCCTGCTCCCAAAGCAGGCGCGCTAGCCACTACGCTACGCCCCGTTGACCTGCCCAGCTTACTGGATCAGGCCGCGTTGTGCGAATTGCCAGGAGCTCATGGCTCTCGGACAGCTCAGCCGGATCCGTCCGGAACATGGTCTGGCACGCTCACACCCTGCGAGGCCTGACCAGCGGGAAGGCAATCGTCTCACGGATGGATGCCCCGGTGAGCATCATGACGAGCCGGTCCAGTCCCATGCCCATGCCCCCCGACGGGGGCATCGCATATTCCAGTGCCTCCAGGAAGTCCTCGTCGAGTTCCATTGCCTCGGGGTCACCACCAGCGGCTCGCAACGACTGGGCAGTGAATCGTTCCCGCTGGATCACCGGGTCGACGAGCTCGGTGTAGGCCGTGGCCACCTCCGAGCCCAGGACGATGAGGTCCCACTTCTCGGCAAGCCGTGGATCGTCACGGTGCTGACGAGTCAGCGGAGAGACCTCGGTGGGAAAGTCACAGTAGAACGTCGGCTCGACGGTGGTGCGTTCGCTGAGGTGCTCGTGCAGCTCCAGTACGACGTCACCGCGGGAGGCGGACGGCTTGACGGGAATGCCGAGCTTCTTGGCGTGGGCGACGAGTTGCCCCCGGGACGTGTCGGCACTCACCTCCTCACCCAGCGCCTGCGACAGTGCCTCGTTGACGGTGACGACTCGCCACGGTGCGGCCAGGTCGAACTCGTGACGCATTCCCTGTCGATCAACCCCATGGACCATCGTCGTGCCCAGTGCTGCGGTGGCAGCACGACGAATCATCTGGGCGGTGAGTTCGCGCATCTGGGCATAATCACCATATGCCTGGTATGCCTCGAGCATGGTGAACTCCGGGTTGTGGGTGGCGTCGGCCCCTTCATTGCGGAAATTGCGTCCGATCTCGAACACCCTGCCCACACCGCCGACCATGAGTCGCTTGAGGTACAGCTCCGGGGCGATACGCAGGTACAGATCAGTGTCGTAGGCATTGATGTGGGTGCGGAACGGCCGGGCATTCGCCCCGCCGTGAATGGTTTGCAGGATCGGGGTCTCGACCTCGAGGAAGTCATGGGAGAGCAAGGTCTCCCGTACTGCCCGAATCGCCCGGGACCGTGCCACGAGCTGATCGCGAGAACTCGGGTTGACGATGAGGTCGAGGTAGCGGCGTCGCACCTTGGACTCGGGGTCCGTGAGACCGTCACGCCGGTTGGGCAGTGGGCGCAGCGACTTGGCCGAGACCTTCCAGTGCTCGGCCAACAGGCTCGTCGTGCCATTGCGTGACCTGCCGATCGTCCCGGAGACGACGAGGTGATCCCCCAGGGAGAGTTGACTGCGCAGTCGTTGCATGGATCGGGCACCCAAGGTCGCCTCCTCGAGCAGCACCTGACACTGCCCCGACCAGTCGGCCATGTCGCAGAAGACCACTCCTCCATGGTCACGTGCCGCCACGACTCGGCCACTGAGGCTCATCTGCTCACCCATCGCCGCATGCGCCACATCGCCCGGGGCATGGTCGGGGGTGCAGTCGGGAGGGTAGGGCTGGACGCCGGCATCAAGCATGTGCTGGCGAGTCGCCATCCGTACCCGCATCTGCTCGGGCAGCAGACGCTGCGGCAGCGATGGCGCATCGGCCCGGGAGCTCAGGAAGGCAGCGATCTCGGGATGTTCCTCGGAACGGTAGATGGGTTGTTCGGGCGGGACACCCCGGTAGAGCCAGCGCGGGATGTCGAGTTGCCCCTCGGCAATGCCCATGGCCAGCCCCACCTGTGCCAGATCTGCCGTCACCGGGAAGACGAGGTACCGGGGCTGCCAACTGGGCAGGTACTTGACGTTGGAGTGGTAGAGCTGTTCGATCTGGAACCACCGTGACGCCGTACCGACCAGCCGGCGGTTGAGACGATGCACCATGAGGGCGCCGACCTGGTCACCCTGTTCGATCATCTCGCGCAGCACGGCGAAGTTGAGTGAGACTCGATGAATGCCCATCTCACGCCCAGCAGCCATGAGACCGGCGACCATGAGTTCGGTGACGCCGTTGTCGGCCTTCTGCAGATCACGTCGCATGACGTCGAGACTGAGGCCGTCGGGGCCCCAGGGCACGAAGGAGAGCAGCGCTGCAGTGCGTCCTGCCATCGGCCCGTCCACCGGGTACAACGCCTCGACCATCACCGAACGCCCGTCCAATGGGTCCCCCAGTCGGGACAGGGCCATGGAGAATCCACGTTCATCGCCGTTGCGACGCCACAGGTCGGCCAGGGCGATGAGGTGGGCGAGTTCCTGCGGGTCGATCTCGTCATGGCGTCGCACCCGAGTCGTGTAGCCAGCTCGGCGCAACCGGTTGACGCTGGTGCGCACCGATTTCATCTCCGGAGCTTCCAGGGTGAAACTCTGCGGCGACAGGATGGCTTCATCGCCGATGCGCACTGCTCGCAGGCCCGCCCGCTGCCATGCAAGGGTGCCTTGTTCGGAGGTACCCAGCACGGCAGGCGTCCATCCGTTGGAATGAGCCATGTCCATGAAGGCCGAGATTGCCCCAGACCACTGTCCCCGCGGTCCGATGGGGTCCCCGGAGGCCAGGGCCACGCCCAGTTCGGCGCGGTAGCAGATCGCTGCCCGGCGATTCTCGGAGAAGATGGCTGCCTTGTCACGCCGCAACGAGAAGTATCCCAGCGAGTCAGCCGGGTTCTGTGCCAGCAGACGACGCAGCTCCAGTTCCTCGTCGATGTCGATGAATCTGATGTCGTGCTGGGACCGCATGAGGACGATGAGCGCCGCAACCACTGCCACGGCCATGAGGAAACTCACGATGCGGAACAGCCATCCGGGCATCGTCGCGTCCACCGGGACAATGCCCGGAATGTTGGTGAGATGTTCGAGCAGGGTGAGCAGCCGGGACGTGGGGCTGTCGGTGACACCTGCTGCCGAACTCATGGCCCACCCGGCTGCGAGCGAGACGAGGACACCGACGAGGGCGACGAGTACCGCCCGGTTGAAGTTCCGCCTGGCCACCCGGGCCACGAAATCTTGTCGGTCGGCGATGAGCAGGCAGAGTATGGCACCAATGCTCACCACATTGAACAGGTACTCGGCGAGACAGTAGTCGGACACGTAGTCCGTGGGCCGCCCGGAGGCCACCTCGATGACGAGGGCAGCGACGTAACCCCAGGTGATGAGCCAGCGCACCAGGAAACCCGCCACGCACACCCACCAGGCGATTCTCCTGCGTTGCTTGAGGGAGAACGAGAAGATGACGAGCAGAACAGCCGTCAACCAGCCCGATCCTTCGATGGGGAACACGAGAATCGTGAATGCCCGAACGAGCCCGTCAAGCCACCAGGTTCGGCGGAAGAGCAACGCGAGGATCAACAGTGCAGCCCCGACACCCATGAGTCTGGGCACCAGGGAAGCCGCATGGGGTCTGCTGTGACGAGTGAATGGCACGATGCATACTTTGCCAGCAAATACCGGTAATTCCACACCGAGGACTGGCTGGGAGAACCGATCTCCTCCATCTGGATCACCGGGCAGGAGGATCGATCCGGTTCACCACGTGAGCAGGGCCAGGACGGCGTCGTCGAGATGCTCGACGGCCAGTAGGCGACGTCTCGCTCGATCCCGCATGACGCCGATCGGTTCACCGAAGGGTTGATGCAGGCCGGGCCACACCGAGGTCACCGCCAGCGCCCAGGCCGTCACCTCGAGGGGCACCTGACCATCCCTGGCCATCAACGGCCCCGGGTTGACGGCCGGGACGACCTCCCCCAACAACCATGCGGCATGGTTGGCACGTGGGCCGACGGTGGCAGGTGGCGTGAGCCACAGGTCACGTTCCGCCGCTGCCAGCACGGCCGCCCAGTCAGGACTGTCCACATGGTCGGTGGACGGATCGCGTGGGATCCGTGGGTCGCAGTTCTCGGCATCGCCGGCACCCGAGCGCCGGGGACGGTCGCTGATCGGTTCGGCCAGATGTGCCGGATCTCGACCCGGGCCACTCACCGAGGCGGCGGTGTCCATCGCATCGTCCGGACCGGGGCGGCCGGTCGCCGCCCTGACACTGGCCATCAGCGCCTGGGACATGAGTGCCCCCGGCGAACCCCGATCAAGGTGTTGACAGGCACGTTCTGCCGTGTCCCACAGCTCGTCGTCAGCGAGGGACCAGGAGGCCTGGCATCCTGCGCAGGTGGCCAGGACATGATCGCCCCGAAGACTGGCAGTGCCGCTGTGGTCATCTCGTCTCGCCAGCACGTTCTCCACGATCTCGCGTGCGAGCAACAGGCCGTCATGATCGACGAGTCCCTGCAGGCTGGCCCAGGTGAGAAGCCACGCCGCGCCGCCGCTGGCGCGACGCGGATCAGCAGATGTGAGGAGCTCGTGGGCCCGGGCCGTCACCCTGGCGGCCAGGCTCGGGGCCGACCCCACGTCGAGCAGGACGTCGCCGCTGGCACGACGCATTTCGAGCCGGTGCATGCCCAACGGAACGGTGACCTGCTCCGAGGCCATCTCGTCACCGTCCAGCAGGATCGCCGAATCCGGGTCGCAGAGATCGATGACACTGCCCATCTCGACGACCAGGCTCGCAGGCAACCAGCCAGGCAGCATGGCTCGCACCCGTGCCACGTCCGGCACCACCTCACCGCGCCAGGATGCGAGCAGCGGGTGATCGGGGCTCACCTGCACCGTTGGGCCCCACAGTGACACTCCTCCATTGGCCAGGCCCGCCCGGCCGGCCTGCTCGGTCCACACGAGGAGTTCACTGCCCACGCGAGCAACGACACAGCCACGTGATCCGGCTGGCCACACCTGCACGGGTTCATCGACGTCGAAGCACCACCGGGGACCGGGAACCCGTACTGGGCCGGGTCCATCGGCCTTGAGCACGACGCGCAGGGTGAGGCCGGGATCCACGCCGACACGTGAGACGAGGCTTGCGCCGGCTGGATGGTGCCAGCGACACACCCGTTCTGCGAACTCGGTCTCGTCGCTCACCAGTTCCCATCCTGGTGCGACGACCCGACTGGTGCGTTCATCCCAGGGCGGAAGCTGCGGACTCTCGGACTGACTCATCGGCTCCTCCCCGGGGTTCAGTGATGTCTGCGCTGGCAGCGCGGGCACCAGAACAGGTGGCGTCCGGCCACGGTACGTTGCTCGATCGGGGTGTCACAGACCAGGCAGCGTTGCCCAACTCGTCGGTACACGTAGACCTCCCCGCCGTGTCGGTCGACCCGTGCAGGGCGTCCCATGGCCTGCGGGGTGTGCTCGGGGCGCACCGTGTCGATACGTCCGCTGGCCACCCCGGCGCGCATGAGCACGACGAGATCGTCCCAGATGGCGTGAAACGTGGCTGCTCTGAGATCACGGCCAGGCGTGGCAGGGTCGATTCGATGCCGAAAGAGCACCTCGGCGCGGTAGATGTTGCCCACCCCTGCGGTGATCGACTGGTCCATGAGCAGTTCGGCGATGGACCTACCACTGGCTCGTACCCGACGCCACGGGACCGTCCAGTCCGCGTCGTCTCGGATGGGGTCGGCACCCAGGCGTTCCCGCACCCGGCGCCAGGCTGCTTCGTCGAGCAGTTCACAGGTCTGGGGTCCACGCAGATCTGCATCCGTGGCACCATCACCGATGCGCAGTCGCACCTGACCTCGTACCGGGGCGTGCGGGGCCAGGGAGAACTTGCCGATGAGCCCCAGATGGATGTGGATGAGGTGTTCTGCCGGACGGTCGATGTCAATGACGAGATGCTTTCCCCAGGCGTGCGCTGCGCGCAGGACCTCACCGTCCAGCACGGCTGCCTCGGCAGCGAACCTGCCCTGTGGGGAGCTCACCTGGACGGGCCGACCGGCAAAGGCGTCGTTGAGCGCACCGGCAAGACGATGAATGACGTGACCCTCCGGCACGAGACCCTCCCCGATGGTTGAGCTGAGGTTCCAGTATGACCCATGGGAAAAAAACGTGGTCGGGAACTGACTGCCGCCCCCGTCGTGGTGAAATGGCACGGTGAGCAAGAAGAACCGCGGCAAGACCTCCCATCCCCAGGGCCAGAAGACGAATCCCGACACGGTCCGACAGCAGCAGGAGGGACACTCCCGACCTGGGAGTCCTCGTCAGAAGCACGGGCGCGGCACAGCAGCCCCCAACCATGCCGGGGATTCCCGCGCGGCACGACGTGAGAACCCCACCTCCCCCGGCCGGCGACGCCACGGCCCAGTGGTCAACGGTCTGCGGGCGCTGCGCAGCCGAGAGCTCAAACCCTGGTCCCGGCGCGAGAGGACGTCAGGATCGGCCATGCCGGCCAAGGGCAAGGAGTGGGATCACATCCTGGCAGACCTGCGCCGCCGTGCCGAGGGAAGTGCGGTCACAGCCGACCCGTCTGCTCCCAGGTCGTCAACTCATCGATCCGACGCTGGTGACGCTCCTCACCGGTGAACTCGGTGGTGAGGAACACCTCGACCATCTGCCAGGCCTCCTCGTGGGACTGCATGCGTCCCCCGAGGCTCAACACATTGGCGTCGTTGTGCTCGCGGGCCAGCCGGGCAATCTCGGTGTTGTAGGCCAGCGCGGCACGAATTCCCGTGACCTTGTTCGCGGCGATCTGCTCACCATTGCCCGACCCGCCGAGTACCAGCCCCAGTGATCCGGCGTCATCGACGACGGCCTGGGCAGCAGGGATGCAGAACCGTGGGTAGTCGTCCTGGGAGTCGTACTCGTGGGCTCCGTGGTCGGCGACCTCGTACCCAGCGTCCTGCAGACGGGTGACGAGGTACTCCTTGAGCTCGTACGCAGCGTGATCGGTGCCGATGTGGACTCGTGTGGGATGGAAAACCATGATGCCATACTGTCACCTGCACCACATCCGCGGCGGCGCGGGACGGCCATTTCCGGTCCGGACGCTGCTGGCGTGGGGCGGGAGGATCGGGACTCGTGCCCCGGTGGAATGCGTCCTCCAGCAGGCAATTCACCTCAATTCATGTGTGGGGGTGACGCCGAGAGACTACTTTTGTGATCATGACAACTGCTGAAACAGGTCACTTCCACCAGCTTCCCGAGCAGTATCGATTCGCCCTCGTCGACGCCAATGGTGAGCCCACCGAGCAGTGCCGGAACCATCTACGCGCCATCTCCATGGGATTTCACTACGCCGCGCCCGACGAGGATGGGTATGCCCAATATGCCAAGGATTCGACTGGGGCACGGCTGCGCGAGGTCCGCGAGGTGGAACCCAGCGGGGAACTTCCCGGGCTACCGATTGCGACCCTCACCGGCTACGACCAGACCGTCAACACCGGCCACGGACACCTGGAATCGGCAGAGTTCATCACCGACGTCACGGTGCGTGCCACCCATCGCAGACGCGGGCTGCTGCGCTCCCTCATGACGTACGAACTCGACCAGGCACGCCAGGCCGGCAAGACCTTTGCCGCCCTCACCGCCACCGAGGGAAGCATCTACGGACGCTACGGGTTCGGCATCGCCACCCAGGCGATGAGCGTCGAGGTGACGAAGGGACGCAACTTCTCCCTGCCCCACGAGCCGGCCGGAACCATCGAGATCGTCCATCCCGGAGCGATCGACGACGTGCGTGAGGCGGTGTTCGCCGACTTCCACGCCAGCCACCGTGGTTCCCACGGCCGACAGCGTCTGCAGCTGAACTACGCGGCAGGTCGCTGCACCGCCGACCACCTCTCCACACCGAATCCGCGAATGCGTTCGGCCGTGCACCGTGACGACTCCGGCCGGCCGGACGGCGTCGTCTCCTACGAGGTGACCGAGGACTTCGGCAAGCTGCTCAAGGTGCACGACTTCGTCACCGTCAACCCGGATGCCGAGTTGGCGCTGTGGAAGTTCCTCACCTCGGTGGATCTGGTGACGAAGGTCGAGGCACCGATCGTCGGCCGCTCGACCCCGCTGCAGTGGGCGATCAAGGATCCCTACCAGATGCGGATCACCGGCATGAAGAACTTCACTTGGCTGCGCGTGCTCGATGTGCAGCGTGCCCTGGAGGTGCGTGGCTGGGATCACGCCGGCACCGTGCAGTTCTGCATCGAGGATCCGCTGGGCTGGTGCGACGGCACCTGGCAGGTCGAGGTATCCGAGCCCGGTGCGCAGGCCGTCGTCACTCGGATCGACGACCGCGACGACGTGGCGAGCTTCGGCATCCGGGCACTGGGATCGATGTACTTCGGCCTGGCGCACGCCCATTCCCTGGCCGCGGCCGGACGCATGAACTGCACTCCGGAGCAGCTCCTGGAGCTTGACCGGTTCTTCGACACCTTCGATCAGGCGTACAACATCACCGGATTCTGACCCCATTCCCGGGGTGCCACACGCCTGAGGCTCCACGGCACGTGAGGTGTGGTGGGCAATGACCCGCCCCAGCACCAGCTGAGTCGCTTTCGGAACGGCTGGGTCGACTCCTGAAACACTGGACGCCGTGCGGGGCTGGAGCGGGTGGGAATTCTCGTGCCGAACCAGTCTCAGGCGATCGTCGGCACCGCCCGGGGGCCGTGTTCGAGCAGGTGTCGGAATCCGGACTCGTCAAGGATCGGCCTGCCGAGTTCGCGGGCCTTGGTCTCCTTGGAACCGGCATTCTCCCCGACGACGACGTAGTCGGTCTTGCGCGAGACCGATCCGGCTGCCTTGCCACCGCGGCTGACGATCGCCTCCTTGGCCTCGTCACGGGTGAATCCCTCCAACGACCCGGTGACGACGACCGTGAGACCTTCCAAGGTCTGTGGTGCGGTGTCGTCGGTGTCGTCGGCCATGCGCACCCCGGCGGCACGCCACCGCTCGATGATCTCGCGGTGCCAGTCCACCTCGAACCAGGCGACGATGGAGGCCGCCAGCACCGGGCCCACCCCGTCCACCTCGGAGAGTTCGTCGACGCTGGCACGTGCCAGGGCGTCGATGGAGCCGAACCGTGCGGCAACGCTGCGGGCTGCGGTGGGACCCATGTGCCGGATCGACAGGGCCACCAGCACCCGCCACAGCGGCTGGGACTTGGCCTTGTCCAGTTCCGCGACGAGCTTGCGGGCGGTGGCGTTGGGGGCGGCCGGCCTGGTGGCCGTGGCCCGGGTGGCGAAGAATGGCTCACGTTGCCAAGGACCGGGACCGGCCTTGGTCTTGCGCTGCCGCCAGACCTTGACGCCCATGAGGTCGTCGACGGTGAGGTCGAACAGACCTGCCTCACTGGCGAGCAGCGGAGTCTGCGGGGCGGGCAGCTCGCTGGTGTGGTCGGCCGAGTCGGCGTCATCATTGGCGGCGCCAACCGTCTCGTCACGAGTCGCACTGAGGCTGCCCCGGGCTGGGTCTCCTGCGCCGTGACCATCGGGGGTGGGCCGGGACTCCTCGGGGTTGGTGAGGGCGATCGCTGCCTCCCAGCCGAGCGACTCGACGTCCAGGGCCTGTCGGGATCCCAGGGCGAACACTCGTTCGCGCAACTGTGAGGGGCAGCTGCGCGAGTTGGGGCAGCGCAAATCCTTGTCGCCGTCCCTCTCGTAGCGCAGCTCGGTGCCGCAGGCCGGGCAATGGGTCGGCATGACGAACTCTCGCTCGGTGCCGTCGCGCAGTTCGACGACTGGGCCCAGGATCTCGGGGATGACGTCGCCGGCCTTGCGCAGTACGACGGTGTCACCGATGAGCACCCCCTTGCGTTTGACCTCGAAGCCGTTGTGCAGGGTGGCCATCTCCACGGTGGATCCGGCGACCGTCACGGGTTCCATCACCCCGAAGGGCGTCACCCGGCCGGTGCGCCCCACGTTCACCTGGATGTCGAGCAGTGTGGTGTTGACCTCCTCGGGTGGGTACTTGTAGGCGATGGCCCAGCGCGGTGCCCGTGAGGTGGCCCCCAGCCGTTTCTGGGTGGCCACCTCGTCGATCTTCACGACGACCCCGTCGATCTGGTGACTCGCGTCGTGTCGGTGTTCGCCCCAGTGTGCGATGAAGTCGAAGACCTCGTCAGGGGTGTCGACGAGCTGGTAGTACGGCGAGACGGGCAGCCCCCAGGCAGAGAGTTTCTCGTACATCTGCGCCTGACTCGTGACGTCGAGTCCCTCCACGGCCCCCAGGCCATGCACGATCATCGACAGTGGCCGGGTTGCGGTGACCGAGGAATCCTTCTGACGCAGCGACCCGGCAGCAGCATTGCGTGGGTTGGCGAACGGGTTGCGCCCCTGCTCCACCAGGGCGGCGTTGAGACTCTCGAAGTCGGCCACGGGAAAGAACACCTCGCCGCGCACCTCGAGCAGATCGGGCACATCCACACCGCGAAGTCGCGTGGGGATGGCCTTGATGGCTCGTACATTGGCGGTGACGTCCTCCCCGACCCGGCCGTCGCCACGAGTGGCACCGCTCACCAGACGTCCTCGTCGGTACACCAGATCGACGGCGAGCCCATCGATCTTGAGTTCGCAGAGAAGTCGCACCGGTGCGTCGGCAGCTTCGGTGGTGCGAGACAGCCAGGCCGCCATCTCGTCGCGATTGAAGACGTTGTCCAGACTGAGCAGCCGCTCCAGGTGCTGCACCGGGGCGAACTCGGTGACCCGCTGGGGTGCCCCGACCCGCTGAGTGGGTGAGTCGGGCACTCGCAGCTCGGGATGGTCATCCTCCAATGCCTTGAGGCTGGCCATGAGCTCGTCGTAGGCGGCGTCGGAGATCGTCGGAGCGTCGGAACCGTAGTAGGCGTCCTGGGCGTCGAGGATCTGGCGGACGAGTTGCCCCCAGCGGTGGCGCAGATCGGCCTGTTCGTCGGTGTGCTCCAGGCCAGCGGCGTCCGACTCGGCGCCGTCAGGTCCAGTGCTCCCAGACCCGGTGGCCTTCGTCATCGCGTCCGCAACTCCCTCGTCGGCAGCTCTTTCGTCCGCCAGCTCGGTGTCCACATGCTCGGTGGGATCAGTCATGCCTCCATTCTTGCGCACTGCAGCGGGCGACATGCACCTCGCAGATCCAGGGAGCAGCTGGGACGACGCGGCTCTCACCCCGTCCTGCGTCGCAGTCTCCTCGCACCGTGCCGGAAGATGAGATGTTCACCTGCCCGGCGCGCCGCTGGCACCACCAGCGCGGCCACCGTCCACACCAGGGTGAGCACGACGGCAGTGGTACGGCTCACCGGAATGGTGAGGGCCTCCGACTCGCCGGTGTAGACGAGCCGCCAGGGACCAGCCAGTGGATGCACCACGGCAACCCACTCCCACGTCGTGGTGATCAACGCCACGGCCACCGCGAAACTGCCGAGCAGGATTCCCGCCAGGGCCAGCACCCATCTGGCCGACCAGTTGACCACACCGAGCAGCACCAGGCCAGCTGCGAACCCGACAAGCACTCCCACTGGCAACGCCGCCCACGAAGCAGTCGCGGCAGGCCCCAACGGGGAGCCCTCCCGCAACCCACCGAACAGACCGAACAGGCCTGACGACAGTATGGCCACCCCGAGCAGCAAAACGGACATGGTCAGCCCGGCTAGAGCCTGGCAGCCGCGCAGAATCATCAGTCGTTCCCCGACCGTCCGGTGCACTTCGTCAAGGTGGTCATCACCGTCCAGGCCGACGGCAACGACGGTGAACACGAGTGTGACGAGGACGGCGGGCCATCGCAGAACCGTGACAGCGTCGCAGAGCGCCGCGGTGAGGCCAGTGGTTGCGTCACCGCGAAGAACGGATCGCCATGCACCGGTGAGACCACCGACGATGACGGCTGCGATGATGCTGCTCCATCCGCCGCAGCGGTGCCAGGCGATCGTCACCTGAACTCGTCGATCACCCACAGAGATCACCATCCTCATGCACGCCCACAACCTTCCAGGTGCCGTCGGCACCTGACATGCACAGTGGGATCTGTCTCTCACCGGAGACCACGATCGCGTAGTCGTGGGCATGAACCTCCTGCAAGGTGAAGGTGGTGCCCTGCGACAACGACCCGACCGCCCACAGGTAGTCGCCGAACGCCGCCTTGACGTCCCCACCGACGACGAAACGTCCCGCCTGTCTGAAGTTGGTTCGCAGTGACAGTATGAATTGTTCTGCCTGTTGCTCCGGGGCTGCCCCGACCATCTCCTCGACGCGCAGGTAGGGACGCTGCTGGATCGGCATCTCCGTGGTCACTGCACGTGGGATGACGAGCCCACCGACGCCCACCAGCATCAGGGCCAGCCCCAGGCCGATCCCTCGGCGCATTCGCGGCCGGGGGCCCGCTGCCCCAGCGCGGCGGCGGGTGTGGGCACCGCCCTCCTCCAGCGATGGCTGGCGCATCGCTGCCCAGAAGGCGAGGCACGTGCAGATCGTGATGCAGGTGAACGACGCCAGCTGCACGGCACGGCTCCACGGGAAGGAGCCTGACCCCTGCATGGCACGCAGCGCAGCCACCGGATCGCCCACCCGCAACACGGTGGCCAGCGGCGAGTCGGGCGTGAAGGGCAGAACCCAGGTGATGACGACGAGAATGCCCATGAGGACACCGCCACGGCGTAGTCCGTACCTCCGCACTGCACCTGCAGTCCACAGCCCCACGAGCCAAGCCCGCACGACTGGCAGGCACAGGGCAGACGCCCAGGTGGGTTCATTCATCAGTGGTCCGCCCAGGTCGGAGAAGACAAAACACGTCACCGCCGTCAGCACCCACCACGACAGGAGCAGCACGGCAATGACGAACAGTCTCTGGCACATCCATCGCCGGTACGAGAGCCCGGAACATGCCCGATCCCGCTCCACACCGGAGCGGGAGTCGGGGCCGATCACCCAGGCACAGATGAGCACTGCCACCAAGGTGCTCACCGGATCGATGCCTTGATCCAGCCACTGAACGACATTGCGCCAGTGCGTCGGCTCATCGGTGGATTCCTGCAGACCTTGAACAATGGCCAGGAGGGCGACGAGGCACAGGGCGATCCGTGACCGGCCAGCCATACGCCATGCCGATCTCACTGGGCGCCCCCTCGCACGGCGGAGAAGTAGAGATCCTCCAGGCTGGCCCCGGCTGCGAGGTCGGAGGTGTCGCCTCGGGCGATGCACGTGCCGGCGTCGAGCATGAGGTAGGAGTCCGACATCTGTTGCACCTCGTGCAGCATGTGGCTGGAGAGCACGATGGCGTGGCCGTCGTCCTGCAGCATCTGCACGATGTCTCGGAACGACTTGAGGAACACCGGGTCGAGACCATTGGTGGGCTCGTCGAAGATGATCACCGGTGAAGCGAGCATGAGGGCGCGCGCAATGCCCAACCGTTGCCGCATGCCTTGGCTGTACTGGGAGAACGGTACCTTCACCGCGTCCAGCTCCACGGTGGCCAAGGCTCGCGGAATGCGGTCGATGCGGGCTGCGACCCCACCGCTGAAGGCCTCGAGATTGCTGCGGGCGGTGAGGAATGGGTAGAAGGCCGGCTCCTCGATCATCCCGGTGATGGACACCTCGGGGCCGGTGCGCACCGGTGGTGCGCCAGCCATGAGGACCTCACCGGAATGTGGGGTGAGCAGTCCCAGCAGCATGCGCAGCACGGTCGTCTTGCCGGCACCATTGGCGCCCACCAGCCCCAGACAGCCACCGGCGGGCACGGTGAGGTCGATCGGCCCCACCGATGCTCCCGAGCGGTAGCTGTGGCTGAGATTGTGTGCCTCGAGCATGGTCATGGACGTTCCCATGTGACCTTTCCCTTGGGGGTCATGAGGGCGAGCTGACCGGAGGGGGTGAACACCGCTGCAATCTTGCCGTCATAGGTTTTCTTGGTACGGCCGTCGATCGTCTCGACGACCACCGCAGAGCCGGAACGAAGCGCAATCATCGTTCCATCCGGGGAGATCACCGGAGCAGATTCACCAGTTTCCGTGCGCTCTCGTAGAATTTTTCCATTGGCATTGAAATGGATCAACCTTGTTTTGATTTTAGTTTTCCCAGAATCACTATTGGGATCACCTATAGATGAAGCGATCACAGATCCATGAGGCCCAATGACACATGCTCCCAACTCTTCGGAGGAAATTCCATCCATCACCTGATCCTTCTTGCCAGAAGGTCGATGCAGGATCACGTCATCATGCATTGGAAGAATCCAGGAACCATCGGTGGCAGCACAACCGGACCCTGCCTCATCTACCTGAATTGCCGAACCGATATCACCAGCTCGGCGGATGACACGAGCAAATGTCTTACCAGTTTGACCATCATCCTCTGAGAAAAGAACCCCAGAAGCACCCTGTCCTGGATTCCAAAAAACTCTTGACGACTCCAGGGGAGAAGCATTACCAGAAATACTTTTTCCCCACCATCGTGCGGTCGATTTTCCCGATTTGTCTGCCGTGACAACCAAAACTTGACCATTGATTGACACTGGCACGAAGACCTTGCGCGCCTTGGGAAGGCGAGCAATGTCCGCAGTATGGTACCCCACCTCAGGTGTGGCCACCACAGGGGAGTTGAGCGCATCAAGACTGCCAGAGACAATCGCCTTGGGGCATTGCGATACACAGACAGCCAGTCCTTCATGTCCCGGCTGCGACCAGATCTTCTTGCCCTGTCGATTCAGTCCAGCCATGACATCTTCTTTTCCGGCTTCCTGAATGATCACACCATGATCATCCGCTGTCACCAGGGCAGCTTCCTGCGGAGGCTCCACCGAATCATCCTGACGTTCCTCATCTGGCCCAACACAACTCGAGGTGAGCGCAGCGGCAAGGACGAATACTCCGATCAGACCTGCTCTCAACCGTTTGTGGACGTGCTCACGCATCGACAATCTGAACCTCCGTGAGAAAACCAACAAAACAGCCCCACTCACATCTCATGGAAAATCATCACATCCTCGTCGAAAAAATCCACAACCACCCCCCATCGCAATTGACGGCATACCCGCCATCCCATGCTTCATAGGTGTGCTCACCATACTACACCTCATCCCATGCCAGCCATCTGCACTGTCATTCTCGATGGCCAACCGGACTCATATGTTCGGCAGTTGCTGAAACGTCTGCTGTTCGTGACCAATCGCCCCATCCGACACATGGTGCGCCACCGCGCCCCGATACAGTGAGCAGTATTGAGACCCAACACCGGATGCCCATGTGCTCCGGCTCATGGATGACAGGAAGGCACGATGAACTCGCTCAACATCACCCGCGACGAGGCGCATCGCCGCTCAACGATCGTCACTGCACACAGCTACCGCGTCGTCGTGGATCTGTCTGGCCGGGACCCTCGAGGAGAGGCCTTGGCCGATCCGACCGGCACCTTCGTGTCGTCCTCCACTATCTCATTCACCAGCACCGGGGGCCAGACCCATGTCGACCTCGTCGCGGACGGGGTGTACGCCGTCGTCCTGGACGGGGTGCCACTGGACCCGGCCGCCCACCAGGGCAACCGCTACCCCATCAGCGTCGAGGCCGGCGAGCACTGCCTGACGATCATCGCGCTGTGCCGCTACTCCCACACCGGCGAGGGGCTGCACCGCTTCGTCGACCCCGCCGACGACCGGGTGTACCTCTACAGCCAGTTCGAGACCGCCGACGCCCGTCGCATGTTCGCCACCTTCGAGCAGCCGGACCAGAAGGCCACCTTCGCACTACAGGTCATCGCGCCGAGTCACTGGGTCGTCGTGTCGAACTCCCCCACTCCCGAACCGGAGGATGGCCCGTACGAGGACATGAGCAGGTGGAGCTTCGCCCCCACCGTGCCGATCGCCACCTACCTCACCGCCCTGGTCGCCGGTGAGTACCACATCGACCACGGCACCATCACCTCCACCAAGGGTGAGCTGGGGGCCGACATCCTGTGTCGTCAGTCGCTCAAGGAGCATCTGGACGCCGATCGCATTCGTCACATCACCCAGCGCGGGTTCGACGTCTACGAGTCCGAGTTCGACTATGCCTACCCCTTCGAGAAGTACGACCAGTCGTTCGTGCCCGAGTTCAATGCCGGTGCCATGGAGAACGCCGGGTGCGTCACTCACCGAGACGAGTACCTGTTCCGTTCCCGGGTGACGTCGGCAGCCCACCTCAACCGCGACGTGACGATCCTGCACGAGCTGGCACACATGTGGTTCGGCGACCTCGTCACCATGAAGTGGTGGGACGACCTGTGGCTCAACGAGTCCTTCGCCGAGTGGTGCTCCTACCACTGCCGCGCCGTCATCAGCGCCCAGGACGGTGGGGAGGACCCGTGGGTGTCGTTCGCCAACCAGCGCAAGACGTGGGGCTACACCCAGGATCAGCTGCCCACCACGCATCCGATCGCAGCCGACATGGTCGATCTGGACGCCGTGGAGCAGAACTTCGACGGCATCACCTATGCCAAGGGCGCATCGACCCTCAAGCAGCTGGTGGCCTTCGTCGGCCAGGAGAACTTCCTTGCCGGGGTGCACGAGTACTTCGTCGCACACGAATTCGGCAACACCGAGCTCGCCGACCTGCTCACCGAGCTGCACGACGCCTCCGGGCGAGACCTCTCCGACTTCACCGACACCTGGCTCAAGACCCCGGGCGTGAACGTCATGCAGGCTGATTTCGACGTCGACTCCCAGGGTAATTTCACTCGGTTCGACGTGGTGCAGGGTGCCCCCGAACGGTTCCCCGTGCTGCGCACCCACCGGATGGGGATCGGCATCTACTCCCTGCGCGATGGTGCCCTGGTGCGTACCGACGGTCTGGAGGTGGACGTCCACGGCGAGCGCACCCCCATCGCGGCCCTGGTCGGCCACCACCGTGGCGACCTCGTCCTGCTCAACGACGGTGACCTCACCTATGCCAAGGTGCGGCTGGACGACGTCTCCCTGGCAACTCTGGAGGCACACATCGACGCCATCACCGACCCGCTGGCCCGCGCCCTGTGCTGGGCCTCGGCATGGGACATGTGCCGGGACGGTGAGATGACGGCCCAGGACTACGTACGTCTCGTGACCACCGGCCTGGGTTCGGAGACCGACCTCACTGCGATGCAGGCTCTCGCTGCCCAGGCGACCATGGCCACCGAGCGGTTTGCCGCCGCGTCGGTGCGCAAGGACACCCGCATGGCCCTGGTGTCGAGCCTCGCCGCACAGCTCAAGGCTGCCGAGCCCGGATCAGACCGTCAGGTGGCGCTGGCCAATGGTCTCATCGACGCTGCCGGCCCCGAGGCTGTCGAGGTGTTGCAGGGCTGGCTGGCTGACGAGGAGGTGCCCGAAGGGCTCACCGTGGACCAAGGTGTGCGCTGGCGTGTCCTCATCGCGCTGGCCCGCCTCGGTGCGGCCGACGAGGCCCTCATCACTGCCGAGCAGCAGCGTGATGGCACCAGTGCGGGAGCCGAGGAGGCCGCCTCGGCCCGTTCGGCCGCTGCGGACGCCGACCTCAAGGCTGCCGCCTGGCACCTCGCCACCGAGGACCCGACGGTGCCCAACGAGACCTACCGGCACATCACCCGCAGCTTCATCCAACCTGGTCAGGAGGACCTGCTGGAGCCCTACGCTGCCAGATACCTGCAGCTGTGTGAGCAGATCAACACCGGACAGGGGCAGTGGGCCAACGCCGGTCACGCCCAGGTGCAGAATGCGCTGACCTTCCTCTTCCCGGCGACGCTGGCCGACCGAACCTGGCTGGACGGGTTGTACTCCTGGATGCGTGACACCGAGTTGAACAGCACGGTGTTGCGCGTACTGCTGGAGCGGGCCGACATGGCAGAGCGTGCTCTGCACTGCCAGAACGCCAGCGGCGCGCGCGGCTGACGCCTGGCCGATCCGACTGCTCCGTGCTGGCCAACTGCACAGCATCACCGACCAGCTCGCAGCATCCACCATCGAACCCATGAGGAGTCACATGTCCACCCCGACCTCGTCGCGTGCCAGCCAGATCGGCACCACCCCCGGGTCAGGAGGACGTCCCGGCCCCACGGGCACCGATGCCGAGCCGTGGTGGCGTTCGGCCGTCGTCTACCAGATCTACCCGCGTAGTTTCTTCGACGCCGATGGTGACGGCACCGGTGACCTGCGCGGCATCACCAGTCATCTGGACCACGTCGTGAGCCTCGGGGCAGATGCCATCTGGATCAGCCCGTGGTATCCCTCCCCCATGGTCGACGGTGGTTACGATGTCGCGGACTACTGCGGCATCCACCCCGACTTCGGCACCCTGGACGATGCCGAGACCCTCATCGACACCGCCCACGCCAAGGGGCTGCGGGTGCTCATCGACCTGGTGCCCAACCACTGCTCGGCACAGCACCCGTGGTTCCGCGAGGCCGTGGCCGGTGGACCGGGCCACCCCATGCGTGACCGGTTCGTCTTCCGTGACGGCACCGGCGCACACGGTGAGCTGCCACCCAACAACTGGCCGTCGGTCTTCGGCGGAGCCGCCTGGCAGCGCGTCGTCGAGCCGGACGGGAAACCCGGCCAGTGGTACCTGCACTTCTTCGATCCCGGCCAGCCGGACTGGAACTGGGACAACGAGGAGGTACGTGCCGAGTTCGACCGGATCCTGCGGTTCTGGTTCGATCGTGGGGTGGACGGATTCCGCGTCGACGTGGCGGACGCCCTCGTCAAGGACATGAGCCTGCCGGACGTGCCGATCGATCCGAGAACCGGCCGAGGCACCCTCGACAAGTCGATCGACAATCCAATGTGGAACCAACCCGGTCTGGCAGAGATCCAGCGCCGTTGGCGTGCCATCGCCGCAGAATACGCCGACACCCCGGGCGGGGAGCGGGTCTTCGTCGCCGAGGCATACCTGCCCCATGACCGGCTCGTGCAGTTCCTCGCCCCGGACCGGTTCCAGATGAGCTTCGACTTCGAGTTCCTGCAGTCCGCCTGGGACGCAGACTCCCTGCGGTGGGTCATCGACGGTTGTCTGGCGGCTCACGCCCGCACCGGTTCCAGCAACGACGAGCAGGCTCCCGGGCTCGGCAGCATGGACGACGTGGCTCGGCCTCGCGGGGGCGAACACGTCGACGCGAGCACGGCCACCTGGGTCATCGGCAACCATGACGTCATCCGCCCTGCCACCAGATATGGCAAACCCGTCACCGGGATCGACTTCCGACATCCGGAGGATTTCGACGACATCGCCACCAAGGCGATGCCCTCCGACGTCGATCTGGGACGGCGTCGAGCCCGGGCAGCCCTGCTGCTGGAGATGGCCCTGCCCGGCGGCGCCTACGTGTACCAAGGCGAGGAACTTGGCCTTGACGAGGTGCAGGTACCCACCGGCCGTATCGAGGACCCCACCTGGCAGCGTTCCGGGCATGTCGATCGCGGCCGGGACGGCTGCCGGGTGCCGATCCCCTGGGGCGATCGGCAGGCCCCCTACGGGTGGTCGACGACCTCCGACACCTGGTTGCCGATGCCAGATCACTGGGCCAAGCTCACCGTGGCGGCCCAGGAACAGGACGCGAACTCGACCCTGAGCCTCTACCGTGCCGTCCTCGCCGAGCGACGGGAGAACCCGGCCCTGGGAGCAGGCCGAATGGTCTGGGAGGACGAGACGAGTTGGCCTGCCCTGGCCGGGGTGGCCGAGCACGTCCTCGCGTTCCGACGCGAGCCAACGCTCCCCGAGCCCGCGTCGGGGTCCCAGCGTGGTGCGGACCCACGAGGTGGGGCCGGGCTGCGGTGCGTCGTGAATTTCGGTACCGCCCCAGTACCGTTGGACACCGACACGATCATCATCTCGTCGATCCCCCTGACCGACGGCCTGCTGCCCCGCGACGCTGCCGCCTGGGTGCGACTCTGAGGTCCCTTGCCCTGCGCATCCGCCACGGGCGAGGTCACCCATGCTGATCCCGGGCGGTGCGGATTCCGGACGACGCAGTGCTGCTTCTGGACGGTGCCGTGCCGATCCAGGCCGTGCAGTGCCTCTGGAGGGTTCAGGGGGCGTACCTGAGACTCCCAGAACTGCCGGGCCATCGGGTCGTGACGGCAGGTCCACCGGGCCCTGACGACGGATCCACCAAGCCCTGACGACGAATCCACCGGGTCGTGACGACGGATCCACCAGGCCCTGACGGCGGGTCCACCGGGTCCTGACGGACTGGGGGACTCAGGACCGTGCGACGAGGTGCGCCGCCAGTACCTTCCTCGTCTCCTCCGCGATGGGGGTTGCCCGGCCGGTGGCACGATCAACGCACACCAGCACTGCCGCCGAGTTGAGGATGGTGTCACCGTGTGCCTCCACCGAGGCAGCCAGGGTGATCGAGGAGGTTCCCAACCTGACAAGCCCGGTGTGCACTCGACACTGCTGTGTGCTGGGGTGCAGCTGGCGGACGTAGCGAACGTCCTGCCGGGCCACCACCCACAGATTCTCCCCTGCACGCCTCATCGCCGGTGACCACGCCGTGGTGGCCAGGATGCGCGCCTCCTGCAGGTACCCCGCCAGGGACACATTGTTGACGTGCCCGTACCGGTCGACGTCCGACCAGCGAATCGGCACGGTGACGACGTCATTCGCATCGGTCCGCCCGGCCACGTCGACCACGGGCAGGGCAGGCCATGACGTGGCCGGGGCCGACATGGCCAGCATCGCCGACTTCTCCTGGGAGTACATGCGACGCAACCGGCCGGCAACGAAGTCGAACGGGCACAACTCGGTGAGGGCCCGCGCCACCTTGGTGCCGCGATGATGGGCCGCATACTCCATGATGATTCGAGCCGCACCCACCCTCGAGCACCACACGTCCACCAGCAGCGGCTCCTCGTCGACGACGAAGGACTGCACGAATTCGACGCGCTGACTGGCCACCACCATGCCGCTGTCGAGCATCGGGGCAGCCTCGGTGGGGATGAATGCCTGGTTGCGGGCCTCCTGCACCAGCTCCCAGATACGCACATTGTTGACGTGTCCCTGGGCATCCATGTCGGACCATCGCAGCGGAATCTCGACTCTCACCGGCCCAGTTGACGACACCTTGACTCCTTCTCGTCGGTTCTGCTGGCGAGGTTGAGGATACGCGTGTGCTCAGGCAGTGGTCTCGTCGGTCTCGTAGAGCGACTCATACAGGTCACGGAACTGCTGGGCGACGACGGAACGGCGCACCTTGAGGCTCGTCGTCACCAGATCCTTGTTGTTGGACATGTCGTAGTCGAGGATGGCGAACCTCTTGACGGTCTCCCAGCGCTCCAGGCGGGTGTTGGCACGATCGACGCCAGCCTGCATGGCGGCGATGAGCTCCGGGTCACGAATGAGGTCGGCATAGGTGGCCCGGGACTTTCCGTGCCGACGTCCCCACCGCAGAACCGCCCTCTCCTCCAGGGCCAGCAGGGCGACGATGTACTTGTGCCCCTCTCCCAGGACGACAGCCTGGGAGAGCAATGGGATGTTCGCCGCCAGCGAAGCCTCCACCTTCTGGGGGGCAACATACTTTCCCCCAGAGGTCTTGATGAGGTCCTTCTTGCGGTCGGTGATGTACAGATTGTTCTGCTCGTCGAACTCGCCGATGTCACCCGTGTGGAACCAGCCATTCTCGAATGCCTCGGCGGTGAGTTCCGGCAGGTGGTGGTAGCCGCGTGCGACGATGGGCCCTCTGACGAGCAGTTCGCCGTCCTCGGCGATTCTCGTCTCATTGCCGGGGCAGACCGGGCCGGCCGTGCCGAACTGTACGTTCTCGGGAGGGGTGAAGAACGCCACGGCGCACATCTCGGTGGCACCGTATCCCTCGACGATGGGGATTCCAGCCGAGTAGAACCATTCCTGCACCTGGGGAGACAGCTTGGCGCCACCGGAGATCATGAACTTGACATCGCCCAGCCCGGCTCGCAACCGGGAGAAGACGAGCCGATCCGCAATGCGGTGCTTGATCGCAAGATGGGGTGGCATTCTTCTCCTGCCCAACCGATAGGCAGTGGTTTCCTTTCCCACGGCGAAGGCCCAACGGGAAATCATGGATTTCAATCGTCCAGCCGGGAACTGCGTCATGACGCCCGAACGGATCTTCTCGAAGATTCTCGGAACACCGCACAGAACAAATGGTTTGACCTCTTTGAGGCTGCGGGAAAGACGCGGAATCCTCGGTTCGACCGCCTGGCAGATCCCGATCTCGAAGCAGATGGCCAACAGGCACTTCCCAAAGGCATGGGAGAGCGGCAGCCACAGCAGGTGGGTGTCTCCCAGGTGCAGGAAGTCGCCGTGCTTCCATGCGGCGCCCATGTACGTCCAGGAGCGATGTTCGATCTCCACTCCCTTGGGGGTCCCGGTGGTCCCGGAGGTGTACATGATCGTGGCCAGGTCACTGGGCTGGATCGCGTCGATGGTGCGACGTACCAGATCCGGGTCCTGGGCCAGGGCACGCCGCCCCATGGCGACAAGCTCATCCATGGTGATGACGCGGTCGTCGTCGACGTGGTTCAACTGGCGATCATCATCGAAGATGACGATGTGACGCAGGTGCTCGTCGACGTCATCACTGCCCAACGCCTTGGCAAGGTTGGCCGAGGAGTCGACGAAGAGCACGCTGGACTCGGAGTCGGCGAGGATGTAGCAGGCCTCCTGCGGCCCGGAATTGGGGTAGATCGTCGTCGTGGCACCACCGGCACATGAAATGCCCATGTCGGCCAGGATCCACTCAATGCGAGTCCCCGACATGATCGCTGCTCGGTCCTGGCGTCCCAGTCCCAGGCTCAGCAGGCCGGCGGCGACGTCATGGGCCTGCCGGCGAAACTGGGCAAAGGTCAGCGGAACCCACTCGTTGGGCTCATCGGACCCCCCGACCGGGGTGAGGAATGCCACGTGATCGGGGTGCGCGTCGGCCTGGCGATCCAGGATGGCCCCGAAATTCTGGGCAGCAGCAGCGGACAGCTCCTCTTGCAGACTCATACCCTGCGATATCCTTCCCGGACGTGGACACGATGCCAACGAGCCTTCACGATAGGGCATCCACGGCTGGAGACTTCCGACAACGGCTCCAATCCTGCTTGCAGAATACCTACAGAACACGACTCGATTCTGCCGATGTGGGAATAATTTTCCTCCAAAGTTCACCGAAGGATATACCCTGCGCAATCCACATCCAATACGCTGGGTGGTATGCAATCGACACCTGAGTCACGGGGAAATCTCGGCGCCGAGGCGGCCGAGACCGACTCGGCACAGAGCATGTCCTCACCCGGGCAGGGGACGACCGACACGGTACCGGCGCTGAGTGCCGAGGAAGAACTCATCTGGCGCAGCTGGCTGGCCGGCACCCATCGCCTGGCCTCCTACCTCGACGAGCAGCTACGCCTCGACGGGCTGGACTTCACCCAGTACGAGATCCTCGCGAATCTTTCCACGGCTCCCGAGGGACGATTGAGCATGACCACCCTGGCAGATCTGGTGCGGCAGACCCGATCCTGCCTCGTCCAGGCGATCTCGCGCATGGAGGTCGACGGCTTGGTGAGCCGCACCGCCGATCCACACGATCGCCGTGGTGTCGCGGCGAGCATCACCGAGCGCGGCCAGGCCGTGGTGGAACAGGCAACACCTCATCACATCCGCGCCATGCGCAGAATCCTCATCGACATCGTCGATCCCGAGGACCTCAATGCCGTCGGGAGGGTCATGCAGGCCATCCTCACAGCCGAGATCTGACAGCTGGGTGAGACCCAGCCGAGGGCTGAGGTCGACGTCACAGCGTGCAACGTGCCGACGTGTCTGAAATCGTGTCGTGACCTGTTCGACGCCCAGGCCGGACGGGAATTCCATCGTCGACCTCGGCCGTGACGTGTCCAGAACAAGGTACCGTACACCACAGCCATGCCGACCTGAGGCAACGGTCTCATGACGGTCGGACGGACGCCCCCTGCCACCGTCGTGCCAGACTTCCGTCATGACAGCAACCGCATCCCACACCGAACAGTTGGCTGATTTTCGCGCAGAGTTGCGCCACCTGGATCCCGACATCCAGGTTGACGACTCACGTCTGGCACGTGCCCTGTACTCCTCGGATGCGTCGATCTACCGCGTCGTACCCGCAGCGGTGGTGCATCCGCATGACGAGGCTCAGGTGCGTGCCCTGTGCCAAGCCGCTTCAGCGGTGGGTCTGCCAATCACCTCACGCGGAGCAGGTACCAGTTGCGCCGGCAACGCCGTGGGCCCCGGCGTCATCGTCGACCTGTCGGGAATGGACGAGATCGCCGACGTCGACGTCGAGCACAAACGCGTCCGGGTGCAGCCCGGAGTGGTTCAGGAACAGCTGCAACGAGTGCTGCGACCGTTTGGTCTGCGTTACGGGCCGGATCCCTCCACCTCGAGCAGGTGCACGATCGGTGGCATGATCGGCAACAACGCCTGTGGCCCGCGTGCCCTGGCATACGGTCGTACCGCGGACACGATCGAGAGTGCCCGTCTGGTCATCGCCGGCGGTGAGGTCGAGTCTCTGGCCGCCGCAGCGTCGAGTGACCGGGCCAGTGAACGCGTCAGCGCCCTCGTCGAGAGGAATCTGGGCACGATTCGCACCCAGTTCGGTTCCTTCTCCAGGCAACTGTCCGGCTACTCCATGGAACACCTGCTGCCGGAGAACCACCGCGACATGGCCAAGTTCATTGCAGGCACCGAGGGGACCCTGGGTATCGTCACCGAGGCATGCGTGTCCCTGGTGGCGGAGCGTCCGTGCAGCATCACGGTGGCCCTGGGATACGCCTCGATGGCCGAGGCTGCCGACGCCATCACCGCCCTGCTGCCGTTCTGCCCGGTGGCCTGTGAGGGATTCGGTCGCCGGATCGTCGAGGTCGTCGCCCGATCCGGCAAGCCCGTCCCCGATCTGCCCCGCGGGGACGGTTGGATCTTCGTGGAACTGCGGGCTGACTCGAATGCCCAGGCTCGCCGGGACGCCGACGTCCTGGTCTCGGCATCGAACGCGCTTGACGGGCGGGTCGTCACCGACGAACGCGAGGCTGCCGCACTGTGGCGGATCCGGGCCGACGGAGCCGGATTGGCAGGCGTCTCACTGGAGAAACCGGCTTGGGCCGGCTGGGAGGATGCCGCCGTCCCACCGGAGAGGCTCGGAGCCTATCTGCGCGACTTCGACCGCCTGCTCGCCGAGTACGACCTGCACGGACTGCCCTACGGCCACTTTGGTGAAGGGTGCGTGCACTGTCGCATCAACTACCCGTTGGACGAGCCGGACGGCCCGGCACGCTACAAGCAGTTCGTCACGGCAGCAGCCGAGCTGGTGGCCAGTCACGGCGGTTCGATGTCTGGTGAGCATGGTGACGGGCGGGCCCGCTCCGCCCTGCTGCCGACGATGTACTCCCCCGAGGCATTGGACCTGTTCGCCGGTATCAAGCACATCTTCGACCCGCACAACATCATGAATCCGGGTGTGCTGGTGGATCCGCATCCCGTGGAGGAGAACATCCGGGTGCACCAGGCCCGCACCTCACCGCTGACCCTGAGCCATCCCGACTTCGCCGCAGCCGTGCACCAGTGCACCGGCGTGGGCAAGTGCATCGCCGACAATTCCGGGGCGGGCGGGGTGATGTGCCCGTCCCACCAGGCGTCCGGCCTGGAGAAGGACTCCACCCGTGGCCGGGCAAAGGTGCTCCAGGAGATGGTCAACGGCACCTTGGTGCACGGGTGGAACTCACCTGAGGTGGCCGAGGCCCTGGATCTGTGCATGGCGTGCAAGGGATGTTCCCGCGACTGCCCCACCGGGACAGACATGGCCAAGTACCGCTCGCGGGTGTTGTACGAGAAGTATCGGCACCGTCTGCGTCCTCGTTCGCACTGGACGATGGGACAGCTGCCACGGTGGGAACGCATGATGGATGCCATCCCCGGACTGGCACGCACGGCCAATGCCGTGCTCTCGGTGCCACCGATCACTCACCTAGCACGGTGGGTGGCCGGGGTGGACCAGCGACGGCCACTCCCCCGGTTCCGACGCTCGGTACGTCGCGAGATGCCCCCTGCGCATCGCACGAGCTCTGCCCAAGCGGTCCGTTCCGGACGGGACGTCTCCCAGGCCCCGCACGGACGACAGGCCCCGCACGGACGAGTCGTCATCTGGGTGGATTCGTTCTCCGATCGTCTGGAGGGGTGTGACCTCGCAGCGATGGTGGCGGTGCTGGCGAACGCCGGTTATGCCCCCGAGGTGCTCACCGACGAGGCGTGCTGCGGATTGACGTGGATCACGACCGGCCAGCTGGACACGGCTCGGCGCCGGTTGCGCGCGGCGCTGGACGTGCTGGGTCCGCTGGCCGAGGCCGGGATCCCGGTGGTTGGTGTGGAGCCGTCGTGCACTGCGGTGTGGCATTCGGACGCCCTGGACCTGGTGGGTGATGATCCTCGCACCGAGGCGGTCGCACGCAATGTTCACACCTTGGCGGAGATGTTGCAGGCCGCCCGGTGGACACCGCCGTCGTTGGCCGGACATGTCGTCGTGGCCCAGCCACACTGTCATCACGCCTCGGTGCTGGGCTTCGGCCCGGACGCCGAGCTGCTGCGAGCTGCCGGTGCCGAGCTGCGAGTCGTCGGTGGATGCTGCGGCTACGCCGGCAACTTCGGTGTCGAGAAGGGCCATTACGAGTTCTCGGTGGCCGTGGCGGAGCACGACCTGCTACCAGCGATCGAGGAGGCTGGCCCCGAGGCGATCATCCTGGCCGACGGTTTCTCGTGCCGACGTCAGACCTCGGAGCTGGCCGGGCGACGTGCCCTCACCCTGGCGGAGCTGTTGGCCTCACACCTGCCACAGTGACGATTCCGCGCGGGACGGGGACTCCACCCACGACATCCTCCATGCGCGGCGCAAGGATCTGACTGTTCCATGCGGGACTGGGCTCCACGCAGGTCGGGGCACCACGGGGGACGGGGCCCTTTTCCGACGTGTCCCAGCGGTGGACCAGTCCGAGAATCCCGCTGAGCTGGATCGACGTCTTCGGCACACAAATTGCGCATCGTGGTCAGTGCGAGATTCCGCTGTGGCAGGAGACCGGGACGGGGCGGCGTCCGCCCTACGATCCGATGGGTCACACCGAGGAGAGATCACACCAGCCGATCCGGGAAGGGACGAGTCCGGGGTGGGCCGACATGTCGTCCCACCCCGGGAAGCACCATCCGTCCCGAACGGGCCACGCGTCCAAGCTGGCATGGTGCCCAGGTCGAGGAGCTCGCCGCCCCGCCCTCGAGCGCGCCACGCGTCAGGCGTGGAATCCTCAGTCACGCATGAGGCGACGGTGTCGCGAGGCATGCGGGCGGGCTGCCTCCGGTCCGAGGCGTTCGATCTTGTTGGCCTCGTAGTCGGCGAAGTTGCCCTCGAACCAGAACCAGCGCGGGGTCCCGTCCTCGTCCTCACCCTCCCAGGCGAGGATGTGGGTGGCGACGCGGTCGAGGAACCAACGATCGTGGCTGATGGCCACGGCACAGCCGGGGAAATCGAGCAGGGCGTCCTCGAGGCTGGACAGGGTCTCGACGTCGAGGTCGTTGGTGGGCTCGTCGAGCAGGAGGACGTTGCCGCCCTGCTTGAGGGTCAGGGCCAGGTTCAGCCGGTTGCGCTCACCACCGGAGAGTACCTTGGCGAGCTTCTGCTGATCGGGGCCCTTGAACCCGAAACTGGCCACGTAGGCGCGCGACGGCTCCTCGAAGTTGCCGACCTTGATGTAGTCCAGACCGTCCGAGACGACCTCCCACAGATTCTTGTCGGGGTCGATGCCGGCACGATTCTGGTCGACGTAGGAGAACTGGACGGTCTCGCCCACCTTGAGGCTGCCCGAGTCGGGCTCCTCCAGACCGACGATCGTCTTGAACAAGGTCGTCTTGCCGACGCCGTTGGGGCCAATGACACCAACGATCCCAGCGCGCGGCAGGGTGAACGAGAGATCCTTGATGAGGACTCGGTCGCCGAATCCCTTGCACAGCTTGTCGGCCTCCAGCACGACATTGCCCAGACGCGGGCCCGGTGGAATGTTGATCTCGGCGGTGTCGATCTTGCGGTTGCGCTCGGCCTCGGCAGCCAGCTCCTCGTAACGAGCCAGGCGAGCCTTGTTCTTGGCCTGCCGTGCCTTGGGCGAGGAACGTACCCACTCCAGCTCCTTCTCGAGGATCCTGGCGCGTTTGGCGTCCTTCTTGCCCTCGATCTGCAGTCGCTGACGTTTGGTGTCCAGGTACGTGGAGTAGTTGCCCTCATAGGGGTGCAGTTGACCGCGGTCGACCTCGCAGATCCACTCCGCGACATTGTCGAGGAAGTAGCGATCGTGGGTGACGGCGAGCACGGCACCCGGATAGGTCTTGAGGTGCCCCTCGAGCCAGTTCACCGACTCGGCGTCAAGGTGGTTGGTGGGCTCATCGAGCAGTAGCAGGTCCGGCTGCTCCAGCAGGAGCTTGCACAGGGCCACGCGGCGACGCTCTCCACCGGAGAGCACGTTGACCGGAGTGTCACCGGGCGGGCACTGCAGGGCATCCATCGCCTGCTCGAGACGAGTGTCCAGATCCCAGGCATTCGTGTTGTCGAGTTCAGTCTGCAGTTCGCCCATCTCAGCCATGAGCGCATCGAAGTCGGCGTCCGGATCGGCCATGGCAGCCGAGACTGCATTGAAGCGATCAAGCTTCTGCTTGACGTCGCTCACTGCCTCCTCGACGTTCTCGCGCACCGTGGTGTCCTCGGTGAGCGGGGGCTCCTGCAACAGGATGCCCACCGTGGCACCCTTGGCCAGTGCCGCGTCACCATTGTTTGGCTTGTCGAGGCCAGCCATGAGTTTGAGCATGGTGGACTTACCCGCACCATTGGGGCCCACGACGCCGATCTTGGCGCCGGGGAAGAACGACAGGGTGACATTGTCGAGAATGACCTTGTCGCCCACCGCCTTGCGCACATTGTGCATGGTGTAGATGAACTCCGCCATTGACACTCTCCTTCAGGATGGACAAGGTCGCGCAACGGCCTGCACAACCGCTGGCAAGTATGCCAGCCGTGCACATGTTAGGCCACTGATCTCACTCCCCTCGCCCGCACACGGGGATGACCCCACACCAGTGCCATTCACACCACTACTGACGTTGGTACGTCCCGAAGCCTCACCCCTGGACCACGAGTACTTGGCAGCGCCCCGATGGTCTCAGCTCGCCGCAGCCATGAGCGACGAGGGAGCCATCTCCTGCTCACCGGTCCTCGCACTGTCCAACATCGTGATGCCACCATCCGTACCGTCGGTCGCAGTCCTGGCGACATCCGAGGCACTGCTGGAGCCATCACGCGTCACACGTCGAAATTCAGAACATCCGCGAGCCAGATCGTGCCCCACCGATGAGGCGACGATGGCCAGACTCTCGTGTTCCTTGTCGTCGGAATCGCGCCACACCTTGGTGCGTAGGCGTCCTGAGACGATGACGGGATCACCCTTGACGAGGCTGTCACGGCAATTTCTGGCCAGCCGACCGCTGGTGCGTACCGTCAGCCATGTGGTGTTGCCGTCGACCCATGCTCCATCGACGAGGCGTCTGGGGGTGTGGGCCACGCGAAAACGTGCTGCGCACCACCCTCTCCCTTCGATGTAGTCGACGTCGGTACCCAGGTTTCCACTGAACGAGACATTGGCATCCATGTGAGCTCCTCTCCACTCATCACCAGTTGTCGTGGCGCCGAGGGAGAACCGGACACGGGCAATCACATCTGTGGACAGTGGACGGATCGCAGCACGACGGTTGTGGACAACCAGCATCAGCTGCTGCACAGGTCATCTTCTGTACGGGGGTCATCTGCTTCGCGGGGCAGCTGCACAGGCATCTTCTGTGCGGGCTTCCCCACCCCGCGACTCACAGTTTCCCCGCGACTCACAGTTTCCTGAGCACCTCTCGAGCCTCGTCGCGCCGATGCAGCTCATCCTCCACCGGGGCAATGACGAGCCGCTCGGCGACCTCCTCGACGGAGTCGACAAGGCGCGCCCGCACCGTGTGGCCGCGATGCCGTGCCGACACCTCCACCGCAGCCCGGCTCACCAGCCCCACGACCACACCACAAGCAGCCCCTGCCACGACCAGGCACGTGGGCACCGGGAATCGATGCCACCTCGCTGCGGGAAGGGGAGGCATCTGCAGATATGCCAGGACCAGATCGACGAGAAGCCATCCCAGGCCCACGATCACCATGATGATGAGGAGCCACTGCAGCACACGAATGATCTGGCGCCACCAGAGCCCCTCACCCATGCCCAGATCGGTGGTGGCGATCGCCCGGTCAACCTCATCGGCCAGGTCGTCGCGATGCGCTGTCGTTGCACGGCGCACCGATTGCGCCCAACCCCGGGGCAGGCCAAGGCTGACGTCGTCGGACATGGCACGCAGGGCATTGTCGACCTTGGCCGATGCCACCCCGGATCGCGACGGCAGTGCGGTACGTTGCACGTCGATAGGCTCGATGTCTTTCCTGGCTGCCCGCGTCGTCCTGCGCCTCCTCCGATCCGAGCTGCTGCCCGCCGTGAGGTGCAGCCTGCGCAGTGGGTCCGGACGCAACTTCACCAACCAGGACACGACAGGCCACCCGGTGGCAGCGATCCCCCGGCGCCGAGTGGCATCGGTGACGGCATCGACGACCACGTCAACACCGCCAGCCAGGCACAGGGAGTCCAGCAGCTCGTCGGCCTGCCGACCAGACACGGTCGTGGCACCGCCATCGCCAACCTGACCACGCATCTGCTGGGCCACCCGAGAGATGTCGGCCTCGAGCCGGTTCGCCATTGCAGTCCGGCTCGACACCGCCTCGGCAAGGTGCTGGCGCAGCTGATCCATGCCTTCCCCGGTCACCGTGGACACCGGCAGGATCTCGGTTTTGATCAGCCCCTCGTCGTCCAGGATGCGGCGCAGGTCACGAATGCATGAGGTGCGTTGCTCGTCGGTGAGCCGATCGATCTGGTTGAGCACCACCGTCATCACCGCGCTGTGGCTGGACAGACCACGCAGGTATCCGTCATGCAGGGCGGCATCGGCGTACTTCTGCGGGTCGACGACCCACACCATGAGATCGACCATCGTGATGAGACGGTCAACCTCCAGCTGGTGCGAGACCTCGGTGGAATCGTGATCGGGAAGATCGAGCAGGACGAGCCCGTCGAACGCGTCCCTCTCGGGCACCTGGACCCGGCGTGTCACCTGGAGCCAGTCGAGGAACTGCGTCGGTGGTACGTCGGACCAGTAGGCGGCCAGCGCCTGTGAGGTCGTTGGACGACGAATCCCCGGTTCGGCGAACTCATGGCCGGCAAGCGCGTTGAAGGTGCTGGACTTGCCCGACCCCGTCGCTCCTGCCAAGGCCACCACCGTGTAGCCCCCTGACAAGGCGAGACGCTGATCTGCGTGGTGGGTGACCGCCTGGGCACGTCGTTGCACGTCATCATCGATGCGCCCTCGGCACAGATCGACCGCTCGGTCGAGATCTCGGACCTCATCGGTGAGGTCCCGGCGTCGAAATGCCATCAGCGCTCCTCCTCACGTATTCGTCCATCCTGATCCTCGGGCACCCGGGAGTCCGGGAGCTCGGGGCGTGTCTCCTCCTGTCGGGAACGAGCAACGGGGGTAGCGGACTGTGTCGAGTCAGGCGCGGTACCCAGCTGAGCCGTGGAAGTTGCCATGTCGAAATCTGCGCTGGTGAGCACGTCGATGATCGCGGCCACCCGGGACCGAAGCTGGTCCGCCACCTGGGTGGGCACGTCGAAGTCCGCCAAGGCATCGTCGAAGCGTGCCGCCTCGGCATCGACGACCTGGGCAACCCTCTCGTCGAGCGCATCCTTGGACATGTCGGCAAGCTTGCGTACCGCGTCGTCACCGAAGATCGCCTCGAGCAGTCGCTGGGCGACGACCGCTGACCCACCAGCGATACCGGCCTCGGCACCCGAGAGCCCGCCGGTGTGGACGAAGACGAGCATCATGAGGGCCACCGAGACACCGTTGACGCCCAGGGCCATGAACCTGGCTCGGGAGCGCTTGTTCATCCCCTCCCCCGCGACCAGCTCCATGACGTCACCCTGCCAGTCACGGATGACCCGCTCCACGCGGTCGTCGAAATCGGGCTGTACCCGTCCCAGTTGGTCGGAGGAGTACTGCAGGACGGCGCGGCCAGCTGGTGAGGAGTCCCACGCACCGACGGCACGTTCTGCTGCGGCATCGGTCTCGGAGCGCACCAGCGCGGCCAGACCGGACTCGACGGCGACACTCACCTTGTCGGCCTCGGGCGGCGTACCCCGGATCGCACCGACGACGCGGTCGCGCAACCATGACACCTTCTCCTCCATGGCGCGCATGAACTGACCGGTGCCGACGAACTCGTGCCAGCGTGCCAGCACCTCACCGCGCAACAGGGTGCCGTCGGCCGACTGCACCGAGATCTGGCGCCGTGCCTCGTCGAACTGGTTGGCGGCGTCGGTACGCAACCGCTGCAGGGTGAGGGCCTGGTCGTCGAGGTGGTCGGCGATCTGTGGGGTTCGTTCGCACATGGACCGAATCGATCCGGCAAGGGTCTGCAGGACGACGCCACGACGTTGATCCTGGTCGGCGGCGAGCCCGGCCAGGAACGAGCGAATCGGGGCGATGGCCTGGTCGGGCAACATCCCCTCGGAATCGGTGACGGTCTCGGGGATGGCGAACAGTGGCGACTCGGCAAGACCGCGGGAGGTCATGAGCTGGCCCAGATGCGCTGGCACCTCTCGCATGGCTGCCGGTGGCACCCGATCACAGACGACGGCGACGGCAGCATGGCGTCCGGCGGCCTCGTGCAGGAAGTCCCACGGAACGGCGTCGGCGTATCGTGCGGCGGAGGTGACGAAGAGCCACAGGTCGGCGGCCTGCAGGAGCTGGGCAGCCAGGTGACGATTGGCGGCGACGACGGAATCGATGTCTGGGGCATCGAGCAGGGCCAGGCCACGTGGCAGGGAGGGTTCGGCGACGAGATGGACGCTGGTCGAGTCGCCAGTGGACTGTTCGGTGCGCACCAGCCCCGGCAGGATTCTTCTGTCGGTGAACCACTGGGCGTCATCAGGATGGTGGACGAGTACCGGTGAGATCGTCGTGGGGCGGATGACCCCGGGGGTGGAGACCGGGCGACCCACCAGGGAGTTCACCAGGGTGGACTTTCCCGCACCAGTCGACCCTCCCACGACGGCCAGCAGCGGGGCGTCAATGGTCTCCAGACGCGAGATGACGTAGTCATCGAGTTGATGACGAATCGACTCGGCCGAGGCACGAGCCGTCTCGACCTGTGGCAGGTCAAGGGGGAAGCGCACCTGGTCCAGATCGGAGCGCAACCCGCTCAGCTCGGCCAACAGTTCCTGGGTACCCATCGTCACAACCTTCACGAGAATCAGCGTGGGGATCCTTGTACCCAAGACTATCGAGTCTGTCCTGATTCTCCTCCCCTGATTCTCCTTGCGAGGAACGGGGCGAAGCGACGCTCTGTCCCGGTCCCCGCCCCTGCGCACATGACCTCGCGCCGAATCACCGTCCTTGACGAGGCGTCATTACACCTCGTCCTTCGCACACATGGCCTCGCGCCGTGATCAGGAAACGTGCTTGGTTCGGAAACCGGAATCACCCTCAGCAGCTCGAGGGGAGGTTTCACCGGGCCGATTCGCGACCCATGACCGGAATCGACGTGCCCGAGGAAGGAGGGAAGTACTCCACCAGCCACCGTGGCAGATGTGGTTTGACGAGCCGGGCACCGCGTGATTCGGTGACGGCCATCGCCGAGAGCCCCCGGATCTCGGCGAGCAGACGGGCCTGCCGTGCCGTCGAGTTCGCTGCAAGACCACGAACCTCCGCATCCCGCAGATAGGCAAGTTCGGTGGTGCGCCGTAGATATTTCAAGGTCTGCCACCAGCACCTGATTCCGTGACTCAGGGCGACGGCACTGATCCACCAGCGTCGATGCAGAACGGAGACGACCTCTCCGACTCGCGCGGGAAGCCATCCCATGACGGCGTAGTCACCGAGACGACGGGCGATCATGCGTCCTTCCGCCACCAACCGAAGCACCAGGCCGAGGATGAAGATCATGACGATGGTCACGCTGACCCACCAGTACGGTCGAAGCTCGTCGAGATTGCGGGTCGAGGACAGCCCGTTGAAGGCCATGTGCCCCATGACGGCCATGACGAAACCGGTGAGTGGCGCCATGACACGCACGATGCGACTGCGGGCTCGCAGACCGAAGGCCAGGCCCAGAGCAGTCATCGAGGTGAAAAGTGGGTGGCCGAATGAGGTGAGCGCACCTCGCAGTACGACCATCTGTCTCAGGGCGGCCTCGGGATCTCCTGCGTCGATGGTGACGCTGGCGTAGTTGTCGGCTCGAGCGTAGTAGACGATGTTCTCGACGAAGGCGAAACCGATGGCCGACAATCCGGCCAGGCTCACGGTCTGAACGGCCGAGGTCAACGTGGGGCCGATGACGGCGGCAAGGATGAACAGAATCGTGGCTTTGAAGAACTCCTCGACGAAGGGCGCGGAGAAGATGGCGGGACCTGCCCCGGCAGATGGGTCGACACCGCCCTTGACGGAGAGCATCGAGGCCATCCACGTGTTGGCGTACATGCTTGCCCAGCAGGCCACCGAGCCGCCCCAGGAGAACGCGATGAACCAGATCGGGAAATGTTTGGTGCGATATCGATCGAGCAGGATGAACAGTGCCGACCACACCGCCGCAGTGGGCCAAGCGTAGTGGATGGCCTTCTTGAAGGACAGATCGGTGATTCCCGGCGAGACCAGTTCCTTGCCCTCGACCTCCACGGTGGTGTCGCGGCTGAGGAGTGAATACGTGTCGCCGAGTGTGAGGATCGACAGGACGATCATGACGACGACGGCCCACGTCCACGGGTTGCCCAGGACACGACGCCACCAGGCGTCGCGGGGTTGCACAGGATTCAGGCCAGACATGGCCCCCACCCTACAAGCTGTGTGCGAGACGCCCGGCACCGTGACGTGCTGGGACGTACTGAGCGATCATGGTCTGGTGCACGATGGACCGCGGAAGCACCACGTCGTGCATGTCATGTGGCGGCCCGGGTGGGAATCGAACCCACGCGCGACAGATTAGAAGGCTGCTGCTCTATCCGCTGAGCTACCGGGCCCGGCTCGTCAAGTGTATCGACTTTTCTTGACACCGTCCTCGCTGGTCCTCCGCGATCCTCCACATCGCTTCCCAGCAACCCTGCCGCGTATCCCAGCAATCCCCGACGTCACGAGATCGGCTCCTGCGCCACGCCGTGAATCAGCCACACCAACTAGTCTGGACCATGTGAATGACATGTTGGTGTGGATTGACTGTGAGATGACCGGGCTGGATCTGGCCCACGACGGACTGATCGAGGTGGCGGCGCTCGTCACCGACGGCCAGCTCAACGTACTGGGCCAGGGAGTTGACGTCGTCATCAAGCCGGAACCGCAGTGGCTGGAGCACATGAACGATTTCGTCCGGGGAATGCACACCCACTCGGGTCTGCTCGACGAGCTCGATTCCGGGGCGACGATGGCAGACGCTCAGCAGCAGGTGATGGACTACATCACCAGCCACGTCAAGGAACCGCGCAAGGCTCCGTTGGCCGGGAACACGATCGGTACGGATCGATCCTTCCTGGCCAAGGACATGCCCGAGCTGGAGGCCTACGTCCACTACCGCAATGTTGACGTCTCCTCGATCAAGGAACTCGCACGCCGCTGGTACCCGACCGCTTTCAAGCACACCCCGGCCAAGCAGGGAAATCACCGGGCCCTTGCCGACATCCAGGAGTCGATCGAGGAACTCATGTTCTGGCGCGAGGCGGTCATGGTTGCGGCCCCTGGACCGGACTCGCAACAGTGCAAGGAGATTGCCGCCAAGTATCAGGGCCTGCTCACCGGAGCGGGACACTGAGACAGCGACCCGGACGAATGTTCCGGAGTGGCATGAGCGGGATCGGGACACCGACTCGGTCTGGTTCCGTTCAGCCAAACACGGGTCCCTGTTCAGCCGGACACTGATCCGGGTGCAGCAGCCGGGCCCCATTGAGCACACCCCGGGCCGGCTGAGCCCCCCTCGAGCACACCCCGGCCCCACTCGGAACGATCCCACCCAGAACAGGGACGCCGGGGAACCCGCTCCCCCGCTGCGCCTCGGCTGCGTGACGATTCTGCGACTTGCACAACACGAGCCGAATTCGCTACGCTACCGGGGTTGCCCGGTCAACCGGGAACATGGTGGCTATAGCTCAGTCGGTAGAGCACCTGGTTGTGGTCCAGGGGGTCGCGGGTTCAAGTCCCGTTAGCCACCCCGAGGTAATCCGCGTCGTCTATGTGGGCGGCGCGGATTTTGCATGTCCGCTCACCCGCACCCCATCTGGATCCATCCCTTTTGGGCCCATCCCCCTCTGATCCCAGCCCCCTTCCGAACTCATCCCCCGGATCGCCGATCCACACCGATCGCCAGTACACACCGCGGATCATCCTCGGCCTCAGGCCCCATGAACCGTCATGGCCTGACCAGCCACAATGACCTGGCCAGCCACATCTCGCCACCTGGTCATGCAAGGGTTTCCCCATCATGACGGGATCCCTCCGACCAGTTCCGACGAGATCCCATGCACTCCGCGGTCATCACGAGCCAGTACCACCGATCGTGACCAATGGTGCCGCGTGACGCTCACCTCCACCTCGTGGATCGTTGAAGAATGACCTGCTTGTTGCGATTTCCACCATCCGATGGTGCGCACATCAATGTGTGTGACCGCGCTGGACCACTCCCCGCAGATGACCAAGGTGGACCGACGGGCCCTGAGTCTGGTGGCGAGCCTGCGAGAGGCCTCCAGTGACATGGCGGGCGGCGCACAGGCATAGATCACGTCCAGCTCCTCCACGAGAGCAGCGACGGTGGCCAACCAGCCACGGGAGCTCGAAACCATGACCAGTCGTGACGCATCAACCCCCCACCGTCGCACCTGGGCACCTCGCAACTCCGGCATCCCGACAACTCCGCACCATCCATTGACGAGCAACCCCAGGCCTACGTCCGATGCGCCATCGAGGCTGTAAGCCTCCGAACGCAGTCCTCCCGGAAACAGAGGACGTAGCAGAGGATGCACCGGATGCCCGGTGACATCCCCCTCCAGCATGAGGTCACGTCTCAGCGCAGGAACATGGGGTACCAACAGCTCGTTGTCCGACAGCTCTGTGATCGCCATGACCCCATGATCGAACTTTCATTCGAAAATGTCAAACATATATTCGATCTCATGGTATGATGAACAGCGTCAAAGCCCCGGCGCCACCCACTTCCTCCATCTCGACCCACCCGGAGAGCCTTCATCATGACCACTGTCCTGAGACACTTTTCCGCTCCACGAAGCCGCCAAACCACCAGACCCATGACGTGAGTATTCATGAAGCCGGCAAGCCTGCGATGATGGACCTCATGACAAGCACCCAGATTCAGGCGCCGCCGCAACCAAGCCTGTCCTTCCGGCTACGCGCTGCGCTGATGATCGGACGACTCGCGGCATCAGCCTCCCGTCTCGCCGGCAAGGGTTCAGGATCCTCGATCAGGGGAAAGGTCACACTGGCCTTGGCTCCACAGGCATTCCCCGAGCTCATCGCGCCACGCCAGATCGCGGCCGTCACCGGCACCAACGGCAAGACGACGACGACCCATTTCCTCACCGCCGCGGTTCACGCGAGCCGCGGCATCGAACCCGATGACATCGTCACCAACGCCGACGGGGCCAATCTGCATGCTGGGATCGTCTCTGCCCTGGGGCAGGCCCCGGAGGCACGAAATGCCATTCTGGAAGTCGACGAGCGAGTCGTCGCCGATGTGGTGCGCCAAGGTCACCCGCGTGTCCTGGTCCTGCTCAATTTCAGCCGCGACCAACTCGATCGCAATCATGAGCTGACCTTCCTGGGGAGAGAATGGCGCGAAGCCCTGGAGGAGGCAGGCGAGGAAGGCCCCACCGTCGTCGCCAATGCCGCCGACCCACTCATCGTGTGGGCCGCCCAAGCAGCGCATCGGACGGTGTGGGTGGACACGAAACCGCGCTGGACGGCCGATTCGGTGCTGTGCCCGCAGTGCGGATCGATCCTCCTGCACGACGACAACGGTTGGCGCTGCGAGGAGTGCGGGCTGCACCAGCCCGAGGCCGACTGGTGGGTGGACGACCGAAAGGCCATGCGCAAGGACGGCCACGAGTATGAACTCGAGATCAGCGTTCCCGGATCATTCAACCTTGCCAATGCAACCTGTGCACTTGCCGCCGCAACGGAGATGGGAGTGGACCCCTACGATGCCCTGCTGGGGATGCGCGAGGTCTCCTCGCCGGCTGGTCGCTATGCCACGACCAGCATCAACGACGTCCTGGTCCGCCTCATGCTGTCGAAGAACCCGGCAGGATGGACGGAGTCGCTGCCCTTGGCAACCTCCGATCCCCTGATCCTCGCCATTGACGCCGTCGCAGCCGATGGCAAGGACGTCTCCTGGCTGTGGGACGTCGACTATGAGCAGCTGGCCGGGCGAACGGTGATCTGCACCGGACCACGGGCCTTGGACCTAGGCGTACGACTGGAGTACGCCGGGGTCGACCATGTCGTCATCGAGGACCTGTCGGACGTCTTCGTCTGTCCTCTGCTGCAAGGACGATGGGACCAGCCCCACCCCATCGACGTATTGGCCACCTACACCCCGTTCCAGAAACTACGCCGGATGGGAGAACACATATGAGTCTCGATCACCCCAGGATCGTCCTGCTGTACCAGTCGCTGCTGGGCATCTACGGCGATCACGGCAATGCCGTGGTGTGCCAGAAACGTCTCCAGTGGCGTGGCCTGGACGCCGAACTGCTGACGATCGAGCCCGGCGAGCCGGTCCCCACGGACGCAGACCTCTACCTGCTCGGCGGCGGCGAGGACACCGCCCAGATCACCGCAGTGCGCCAACTCAAGGCAGACGGCGGACTGTTCACCGCCCTGGATCGTGGAGCCGTGCTCTTCGCCGTGTGCGCTGGCTACCAGATCTGCGGCTCCTCGTTCACCATCGGCGCGCACGACGAGATCATCGAGGGTCTCGGCCTTCTCGACGTCCAGACCCGTCGCGGACCACAACGAGCCGTGGGCGAGGTGCTGCATCACTGGACGAGGCCCGATGGCACCGAATCACTCGTCACCGGATTCGAGAACCACGGCGGGTGGACCACCCTGGGAACGGATGCCACGGCCCTGGCCGACGTCGAGATCGGGTGGGGCAACGGGGACAGGACCACCGAGGGTGCCATTCAGGGCAATGTCATCGGCACCTACCCGCATGGACCGATCCTGGCTCGCAACCCCGAGCTGGCAGATTTTCTCCTGGAGCGATCACTGGGCACCACCCTGGAGCCCCTGGACAAGCCTGAGATCGAGCAGCTGCGGGAACGCCGAATTCGCTCGGCACGCGCAGGAAAGCCCTAGTCATAGCGGCTTTCAAGGAGCTTCTGGCGTCCTGGAGGTACATCCATGTACACCCGGTTGCCACCTCGATTTTGCAAACACGATGAAGTTCGGTAATGTTCTTCCTCGTGAGCGCTGCTAGCTCAATTGGCAGAGCAGCTGACTCTTAATCAGCGGGTTCAGGGTTCGAGTCCCTGGCGGCGCACTCACCGAAGGCCTCAATCCGCATGGATTGGGCCTTCACTTTCATCACGCACTCCGTGAATCGAGCGATGATGCTCATGTCCCGTCATGAATCGTCACCGATCCTGCGCCCGTATCAAGTCCCATCACCATCGAGTGATCGGTTCATCGAGCAACGTCTTCGAATGCCGCACAGGCAATCACAAAGGTGTACGAAACAACTGCCACACAACCCAGCCACCTGGAGTATCTTTCTGTGCAGTGGCAAAGCTCATCGCCCCGCCAGTACTCCGGCGAGGTGATGAGACGGCGCAGCAGCTGCGCCAGCTTCGAGCTTTCCAAAGGAGGAAAACGAACATGACGAGCCATTCTCGCCGAGCATTTCTTCAAGGATCCCTGAGTGCCCTGGCACTGGGCGCCCTGGCCGCCTGCTCCAACGATTCCGATTCCGGCAGTGCCGCCGACTCCCAGGACTTCTCCGGCACCGGCCCCATCAACTACGCCCAGGGCAAGGACTTCTCCAGCGGCATGGTCCAGAAACGTCTGGACGAGTGGAACAGGAAATATCCCGACGAGAAGGTCACCCTCATCGAGCTGTCCTCCGAGGCCGATCAACAGCGCAGCTCGTTGGTCAACAGTGCCCAGACCAAGTCGGACGCCTACGACGTCATCTCCCTGGACCTCGTCTGGGTCGCCGAGTTCGCCGCCAATCGATGGGTCATGCAACTGCCGGCTGACAAGTTGAAGAATTCCGACATCATCCCCAGCGTGTGGGAGACCGGCCTGTACCGCGACAACATGTACGGCATGCCCTACGTCACCGATGCCTCCCTGCTCTACTACCGCAAGGACCTGCTCGACCAGGCTGGCGTCAAGAAGGCCCCCACGACATGGGACGAACTGCTCAGCGCCATCGAGGCCGTACGCAAACTGCCCGGCCATGCCGACATCGGCGGGATCGGCGGCCAGTGGAACAAGTACGAAGGCCTCACCTGCAACATCTCCGAGTTCATCCACACCATGGGCGGAGCCATCGTCGACGATCAGAGCAAGGTCGTACTGGGCGACTCCACGTACCACGACAAGAACGTCAAGGCCATCCAGTTCGTCATCGACGCCTTCAAGAGCAACGTCATCCCCAAGGAGGCGCTGGAGTGGAAGGAGGAGGACGGCCGCGGCGCCTTCGAGTCCGGCAAACTGCTGTTCTACCGCCAGTGGCCCTACCAGTACTCCAACAACGTCAAGAACCTCGGCACCGACAAGTTCGACGTCGCCCCCATGCCATCCATCGACGGCAACAAGTACGTCGCCACCCTGGGAGGCCACAACTGCGCAATCTCCACGAACTGCAGGAACAAGGCCACGGCACTGAAGTTCATCACATGGTGGACCAGCAAGGAGACCCAGCAGTACAACGTCGACAAGCTCAGCAATGCCCCGATCCTCGGCTCGTTGTACTCCGACAAGGCCAACGTCAAGGAACTGCCCTACCTGCCGCCGCTCAAAGCCTCCCTGGACAAGGCCAAGGGACGCCCGCGTGTGGTCAACTACGGTGACGTCACAGCTGCCGTCCAGGACGCCGTCTACCCAGCAATCAAGAATGGCGGCAACGCAGAGGACGTCGTCGCCACACTCAACGACTCGCTGAAGTCCATCATCAAGAACTGAGTGACACGTGCCCAGGGGCGGCTCCCTCGAGCTGCCCCACGCTGCACACGCGTCTGGTTCCCCTGCCAGCGATCATGCCTCCGGAAAGGCCACCCATGTCCTCAACAACTGCACCACGAAAACGATCGGCACGAGCCCGGTCCCAAGAGCGTCTGGCCCTGCTCCTCATCGCACCCACACTGCTCGTCCTGACGATCGTCATCGTCGTACCGGTCTTCCAGTCGTTGTACCAGTCCCTGCATGGCCAGCCCGGCCTGGACCCCCAGACCGGATTCGTCAACGACACCGAGCCGTTCGTCGGTCTGCGCAACTATGCCGACATCTTCACCGGAGGAGGTGACCGGTTCTGGAATGCCTTCCTCAACACCACGCTCTTCGGTGTGGTGACCGTGCTCCTCGAGACCGCACTGGGCGTCATCATGGCCCTCATCATGCACAAGGCGATGGCTGGACGAGGTGTGGTGCGTGCCGCGATCCTCGTCCCGTGGGCCATCCCCACCGCCGTCTCGGCGATCCTGTGGGGGTGGATCTTCAACCAGAACGGCGTCGCCAACGCCATCCTGGGCCAGCACATCATGTGGGCCTCGGGTGATTGGTCGGCCAAGTGGTCCATCATCATCGCCGACGTGTGGAAGACGGCCCCCTACATCGGCCTGCTCACCCTGGCTGGTCTGCAGGTAATTCCCGAGGAGGTCTACGAGGCGGCCAAGATGGACGGCGCTGGGGTGTGGAAACGGTTCACCTCCATCACCCTGCCCCTGGTCAAGCCGGCCCTCGTCGTCGCCGTCCTGTTCCGCACCCTGGACGCGCTGCGTATGTTCGACCTGCCGTACATCCTCGTCGGCCCACGCAAGAATTCGGTGGAGACGCTCTCCATGCTCGTTCAAGACGAGGCCTCCAACCTGCGCTACGGCGCCGCGGCGGCATATGCACTGCTGCTGTTCCTCTACGTGTTCATCATCGTCTTCGCATTCATCAAAATTCTGGGAGCCGACATCACCGGATCGGGCAGGCAGGAGCGTCATCACAAGGTCAAGGCGTCCAGCTTCGTCAACGGTGGCAGCCCCACCACACGTCGGGAGCGCAAGGCTGCCGGACGTCGTGCTGATGGGAAAGGAGTCTCAGCATGAGCACTACGACAGCTGATGCGAACGCAATCCTCACGCACCCTGGTGGCGACACAGGCATGACCGGGAAGAAACGCGGCGGCGCCGGGAAGGTCTTCTCGGCCATCGGGATCGCCCTCATCATCATCTACTGCCTGGCGCCGTTCTACTGGATGCTGGTGTCCTCGTTGCGGCCCGACAAGGAAATCTTCGAGAACACGTGGTGGCCGCGACACGCCTCGTTGGAGAACTACCGAGCCGTCTTCGCCCCCGGGAACAACTTCCTGCGCGCCCTGGGCAACTCCGCCATCGTCTCCATCAGTGTGACGATCGTTGCGCTGCTCATCGCGACCTTCGCGTCCTATGCGCTGGCTCGTCTGGAGTTTCGAGGCAAGGGGGCGTTCCTCGTCCTGGTCATCGCGACGTCGATGTTCCCGCTGGTGGCGATCATCGTGCCGCTGCTGAAGAACTTCTCGGCATGGCATTGGATCAACACCTATCAGGCGATGATCATCCCGGATCTGTCGTTCTCACTGCCACTGGCGGTGTGGAACCTCACGACGTTCTTCAAGCAGATGCCCGACGAACTCGAGCAGTCCGCAATGGTTGACGGCTGCACCCCACCGCAGGCATTTCGCAAGATCATCCTGCCGCTGGCCACCCCGGGAATCTTCACCACCGCGATCATCGTCTTCATCGGCGCATGGAACGAGTTCCTCGTCGCCGTGACGATGATCAACGACCCGAAGATGCAGCCGGCGACGGTGATGCTGTCGAAGTTCACCGGATCCTCACAGTTCAACACCCCGTTCGGCACGCAGATGGCTGCCGGCGTCATCATGACGATCCCCTTGGTCATCATGGTGCTCATCTTCCAGCGTCGGATCGTTGAGGGGCTGTCCGCCGGTGGACTGAAGTCATGACACCGCGCACTGTCGAGAGAGAAACTTGGGCCCTGCCACCATCTGTGGTGGCAGGGCCCATCAGCTGACGCAGAAGTATCAGGTCTCGGCGCCGGACATGCACGCTCCTGCGAGAAAGGCGCACATGCGGGCACCTGCGCGGCGCTTCCAAGAAACTCTGCGACGTCGCTCGCACCAAGGTGCCCTGATATACGGAACTCAGTCCTTGTTCTCGGCGGCGGCTTCGGCACGCAGCACGGATGCCTGACGCAACAGGGACTCGGCAAGACTGCTGAACTTGGACTCACCGCCGTTCAGGTCGACGACCTGGGCGACGTCCTTCTTTCCACGATGCCGGTTGCGCTTGGCGGCAGCCTTGCGTGCGGCCTTGCTTTCCTTGGCGGCCCGCTTGGCATTCTTGAGCTGCTGCTTCTCCAACTTGCGTCGGGTGGTGGCGCCGGTGGCTTTCCCGACGATCGCGCGAGCAGCGGTCAGCAGCACGAGGCCACCGACGACGACACCACCGACGAGGATGAGTCGGTCCTCGCGCCAGCCGTTCTCGTCCTTGACCTGCCCCTTGGCCTGGTCGAACTGTCGCTGTGCAAAACTCTTGGCATCGTCGACAGCGTCGTTCTTGAGGGTCTTGGGATGGAACTGCTGGGTGGCGTCCTCAACGGTCTGAGAAACTCGCGACCTTGCGGCGTTGAGATCCTGCCTAATCTGCTCGGCGGTGCGAGTGTCCTTTTCCTTGCTGGCCATCTGGCCCCCCTTGCTCGATGCTGCGGATATTTCCAGTACGGACGGACAAACCCGCCTCCCTGAGCTCTCAGCCTATATCGTGGACGTCATGAGCACGCATCTAGAGCCCGGATATTCCGCCCCCGACTTCACTCTGCCTGCCGCGGACGGCACGAAGGTCACCCTCTCCGAGCTGCGCAACCGCAAGGTCATCGTGTACTTCTACCCTGCTGCGATGACGCCGGGGTGCACCACACAGGCAGTTGACTTCACCGCCCACCTGGACGACTTCACCACCGCAGGCTACGACGTGTTGGGCATCTCCCCCGATCCCGTTGACAAGCTGCAGAAGTTCGTCACCAAGGAATCGTTGACTCTGACGTTGCTGTCCGACGAGTCCAAGGGGATCATGAAGGCATACGGTGCCTACGGACCCAAGAACGTCTACGGCAAGGAGATCGTCGGTGTCATCCGCTCCACCTTCATCGTGGACGTCGATGCGGACGGTAATTGCACCGTTGCCGAGGCACAGTACAATGTTCGCGCCAAGGGTCACGTCGACAAGCTGCGCCGGGAGCTGGGGATCAGCGACTGACCCGCACCGTTGGATCGAGTGTTCCTTGGTTCCGGGACCGCGATGTCCCGTTGCCGGAGTGGTGGAATTGGCAGACACGCAGGATTTAGGTTCCTGTGCCGCAAGGCGTGAGGGTTCAAGTCCCTTCTCCGGCACCAGCACGATCAGCCCGGTGAAATGATCTTGTCACCGCGCATTCTCACAAGCCTCCCCACGGCAGACATGCACTGAGGCTGTCTCAGACTGCCAAACCATACTTTCCACGCCTCAGTGAATCCCCAGGAGCAAAGCACAATCGGATGTGTGACCGATCCCGCGGCAGGAGCAGTTGCACACGACGCCGCACGACGGCCCGAGCCAATGGGCCGTTCCGCGTGTGGATTTCCGGCGCGAGCGGGTGACGGTTGCCACGAGACGTGGCAGCCTCTGGGATCCCGAACACGATTGCCACACGCCGTTTTCCCGGAACCGCGTCTCCTGTGCTCCTGCCAGATCATTGGTCCTCGGTTCGCCGTGGCGATCCTGCACCGAACAACCCCACCTGCCACATGGCGTGGCACAACCCCGTTCAGCACCATGATTGCCACACGTCACTCGATGAGGTGCCATGCACGAACCCCTCACAGTCAAAAACTGACCCAGCGCTCGAGCGCGCACCCCACACCCGCCGCACCGGCCCCACACTCACCAACCTGGGGACAGGACCCACAGGGAGCAGGGCTAGCGCTACGAGCCACCGTGGCGATCCTGCACCGAACGACCTCACCTGCCACGTGGCGTGGCACAACCCCCACTCCCACACATGATTGCCACAAAGGCACGAGCAGGGCAGTGCCCCACCCCCTTGCCGGATCGTCACGCCAGAGCATCCACCACCACGCCTAGGCATTTACCGACACCAGGGCATCCGTGGTCATCCTGTGCTGGACGCTCCCCCGTGCCACGTGCCGTGGTATGGGATCCAGTTCAACCCAGGATTGCCACAGCAGCTGAGCTGAGTCACTGCCCTCAGCTGTCATCATGGCGTGGCCCCTGAGGAGATGTAAGATCCTTTACACAAGATGCTTTAAACGAAAGGTTGAAAACAATGGCGTTCGGAGCCTTCGACAGTCAGATCACCCGCCGTGGCTACGTGACCGAGGCAATGGACACCATCTGGTCCGAACGATCAACGGTACAGAGCTGGTACGACGTCGAGGCAGCACTGGCCCGCGTGCAGACGAAGCTGGGAATGATCCCCGAGGGCACCGGAACCCGAATCACCCAGCAGGCGAAGGCCACGGATGCCGTCATGGAACGTATTTTTTCTGGGACGGCAGGAAATCCCTTTGCCCTGGGACTTGACTGCCTTCGGCAGACCCTTGACGAGACGACCCGTCGATGGGTCCATTTCGGGGCCACGACCCAGGACATTCTCGACACCGCTCGAAACCTGCAGATCCGTGACTCGCTCGATCTCATCGATTCCTGCACCAATGACCTTCTGAAAATCACGCGACTGCTGGCCGACAGGCATGCGGAGACCATCATGGTGGCACGCACCAATGGTCAACATGCCGTTCCCACCACTCTCGGCATGAGATTCGCCAGATGGACCGCCGATCTCGAGCGATCCCGTGAGCGCATGACGCAGACCCGGCACCGTTGCCTTCTCGTGCAGTTCTCCGGTGCAGCAGGCACATATGCTTCGATGGGGCCGCACGGCGCAACGGTCGCCACCGAGATCGCCCGAGATCTCGGGCTCACCTGCGAGCTCATCGCCTGGCATGCATCCCGAGACGCCCTCACGGAGCTCTCCTGCAACCTGGCCATCCATGCACAGGTTCTGGCCAAGATCGCCGAGGACCTCTACAACATGCAGCGCACCGATCTTCGGGAAGCGGCCGAGGCCCTTGATCCGCATCTCTCCGGATCGAGCACCATGCCTCAGAAACGCAATCCGTTCTCCACCATGAAAATCACTGCCGCAGCTCGTATGGCTGCCGGTGCGGCAGCCACCGTGCTCACCAACCCGCCCGGTGACTTCGAGCGGGACCACCGACAACTCGAGGTCGAGCGCGACGCGGTTCCCCGAATCCTGGCGGCAGTCGACGGGGCCGGACAGAAGCTGTTGACACTGTTGAACGCACTGGACTTCAACGTCGACCAGCTTGCCGCCAACGCTCATCGAGAAGGAATCCTGCTCGTCAGTGAAGGCATCATGATGGAGCTTGCCCCACGCCTCGGCCACGAGGAGGCTCACGACCTGCTGCAGGAATTCTCCGCTGCCCATCGAGCCAATGGAATCAGCCTGCACGACTTCATCGACGCGCATCCGCACGTTGCCGAGAAACTGTCAGGTCTCGATCTTGACGAGCTGTCCGACCCGTCCCGCTACACCGGTCTGTCCGCCAAACTCTCCCACCTCATTGCCGAGGACCGGCCCCACACCGGCAACGACGTCATGGGGTGATGAACACCCCGAGGTCGTCGAACAACCCTTGCATGGCTCTGACCCTGCCCCGCTCGACGTCTGGATCGGTCGGGGCCAGGGCCGCCACCAAGGATTCCAGCAGGATGAGATAGCAGACGCGCGACCGGAAGGCGGTCGACGACTCCGAGGCCACCAGCAGGACGTGCTCGGCGTATCGACGCATCGGGGTCGAGGAACGATTCGTGAGCAGGATGGTGGTCATGTCGCGCTCGTGGAACATCCGTAGCACGGATTCGACCATCCGGGAGTGCCGGTCGAAGACGGACGCCAACAGGATTGCGTTGCTGGGCAGATCAATGAGCTGGTGCGCCATGCGGTCGGTCGATTCCAGCAGGATGACATGGGGCCGGTAGTAGCGCACCAGCAGGCTGAAGTAATCCAGCAGTGTGTGCCCGGTGGCGGCTGCCACGAGGTACACCGGCCGCGAGTCATCCTTCAACACCTCAACGACACGATCGAAGGCTTCGCCGTCCAACGCCCCCAGGCCAACGTCGATACTGCGTCGAGCAGCCTCCATCTTCGAGCGCCACATCGCACCCGGCGCGTCAGATTCAGGACTCCTGGTGGCGCGGTCACTGGGCAGATCAAAGTTTGCTGCCACCTCCTCACGCAGGCATCGTGAGAAATCGCGGAAACTGGCATATCCCAGTTTGCGAACGAAACGTGTCACCGATGCCGTCGAGACGTCGGTGGCCGCACTGATCTCGTCAAGGTTCTCCAGAGCCAGATGGGGAAAGTCGTCCTCGAAGTACTGAGCAATCACACTCTCTGTCGGAGTCAGCTCCTGCAAGGCTGCAAGTCGTCCATACAGATCCCCGGATTCCTCCGCCATCGTGGCGCCCCCCTGTACACGCTTCCGTCACCACGAAATCTCGTGGCGGGCTTCACCCTACCGGTGCTCAGATGAGCACCAGACTCGAGATCATCATGACGATGAAACCCACCAGCATCGGAAGTGCCGTGCGACGCACCACCGCCATCGGCGAGATGCCCGCGGCACCAGCCACCGTGATGACCACCCCGGAGATTGGTGAGACCGAGCGAAACAGCCCACCACAGAACTGCATCGGGTTGACGATACTTGCCGCGCTACCACTGAGCCCCTTGGCAATGCCTGGGGCCAGGGAGGCGAATGCCGTGAAGGACCCCACCCCGGATCCGGTGAGGAAGGTCACCACACCGACGACCACACTGAACAGGACTGCCATGCCCCACAGTGGGAGACCAACGCCCTCGGCACCATTCACCAGGAGTTTGATGACTCCAGCCTGCTTGAGACCTTCGGCGAACAGCTGGGCACCGATGATGAGGGAGACGACCTTGGCGAACATATTGCCCATTCCGACGAACATGGCGTTGGCGTCACCCAGAACCTCCGAGCGATCGTGGTTGCGTATCAGCTCGACGAGGATGGTCACCAGCCACACCAGCAGGAATGCCGACACGGTCGACAGCTGCACGGATTTCACAGCCAACGGGCTGAAGACGATGAGCAGGATGATCGGCAGCAACAAGAAGATGGCATACCACTTGGGAGCCTGACGAGCTGCCGCAGGATCCTCGTCACGATGCTCGGCACTGTCGTCGCCACCCCTGCGATCCAGGCGACGCTGGACGAAGAAATGGGTGATGGCCACTGCAACAACCGTGGGGATCGCAACCGGAAGCTGATCGCGGACGAAGTACACCGCCGGGGAGAGTCCCACCGTGTGGGCGGCCAGGATCTCCGTGCCAGTGGCAGGCCCGATGGGCAGGGCACTCGTCGTGGCGATGACTGCGGCACCCGCTGCGGCGCTGGCCCCGGAAGCGGTGATGATCGGCATCATGATGACGACGAGCAACATGGCCAGGCCCGCGGCGCTCGGGATGACCATGAAGAGCAGCTGCCCCAGGACGTAGGTGAACACCAGGATGAGATAGGGCTGCTTGAGCCTGGTGACAGGCCCAATGACGAGACGCACCAGCGCCTCGGTGGCCCCAATACGGTTCATGTAGGCCGAGAATCCACCAGCGGCCATGATGATGAGGCCAACCCCGGTGAGCTGGCTCTTCGCAATCGACTCGATGAGCCCGATGATGTCGAACCAGACGCTCCCGGAGCTCTCATCGCCTTCCAGCAACGGGACCGACGGTCTGAGGATGACGCGGATGAGGACCAGCAACAGACCGGCTCCCAGCAGCACCAGCACAGGCTTGTACCTCTTGACCAGCAACCAGCCGGCCAGAACGGTCACGACAAGCGCGCACAGCGCCAGCACCGTCGTCATGATGACCTCCTCGTCATGTGACCCATCACGATGAAAGTAAATATACATCTTTGCATCTGCGCGATGAATAACTGACATATTCTTGTCGGGAAGATTTTCTGCGCCCTGAAGGCCACTGTCCAAGGAGCACCGATGCGTCCAACGTCACTGAATCACCGAGCACGATCGTCACTGCACGTGTTGATCTGTCTCCTGCTCATCATCATTGGTGCAGTGGGTTCGAGCCTCGCACAGCGTGACGGTGGAAAGGTCAACGTCCAAGGACTGATGATTCCGGGCAAGGACGGCACCCTTGTCAGTGCTGATCTGTTCCGCCCCGACACGGCCACCGAGAAGAACAAGGCTCCGATGGTCATCGTGAGCCCCGGTTTCCAACGCACCAAGGAGACCCAGATCTCGTACTCCATGGAGCTTGCTCGCCGGGGATACGTCACCCTGGTCGTCGACCCGTACAACCAGGGCGAGTCGACCTCCCAACCACCGACCAATGACGATCCGAGCATCAAACCAGCCATCGACTACGTCTCACGCACCACCACGTTGAACTACGTGGACAAGTCCCGGATCGGCATCACCGGCCATTCCGCCGGCGGATCACAGGTACGCCGCATGGCAGCAGAGTATGGCGCCAAGGAATCCAAGGCCCTCAAGAAGGCCAAGAGCCCCAACTCCCCCGGCGGCACCACGATCACCAAGGAGGAACGAGAGAAGGCCGAGGCCCTCAACCCCATCCGATCAGTGTTCATCTCCGGATGGCTGCAGAAACTCGACGCGAAGAAGTTCAAGAAGGTCCACTCCAATGTCGGCATCGGCTACGCGTTCTACGACGAGGGCGGCTACCGCAACAAGAACGGCAATGGAGATCTGCGCACCGCACCAGAGGCGTTGGCCGTCATCAACTCCGGACTGCCGGAATCCCAACACGTCGACCATGTCGTCATCGGCAAGGGGTATGGATCGACCAGCGACCGTACCTATCGCGTCGCCTACAATGACCGCACCATTCACCCCTTCCAACCTCTGACACCCAGCGCCATCGGATCGATGATCCAGTTCTTCGACGACACCCTGGGCGCACCACACGCCATGAGCACCACCAATCAGACATGGTGGCTCAAGGAGCTGTGCAACGGTCTTTCCCTCGTCGCAGCCCTGGTGATGCTGGTACCCCTCACGAAGCTCCTGCTGACCATCCCGTGGTTCTCCCTGGCGCGCACCGAGGTCTGCCCGGCACCGGCGAAGCCGCGAGGCCGAGGCGCGGTGATGTTCTGGACGATCTTCGTCATCTCGGCCGCCGTGGCATGCGTGACCTTCATACCGTTGTCAGCGGCCAGCCAGCACGTCTTCTCGGCCGCGGCGAACAAGCAGAACGGCTGGTTCTTCCCCGGCCGTATGGTCAACGCCGTCGTGCTGTGGTCACTGGTCAATGGTCTGTTCGGCCTGATCCTGCTGTGGATCAGCCACAGCATGTCGAAACATCGTGGTGCGGACGAGCCCCGGAACTGGGGGGTTCGGATGACTTGGGCCCAGACCGGACGCACCTTGGCCCTGGCACTGCTCGTCATCACCATCTTCTACACGATCCTGGCCATCGTGTACGGGTTCTTCCACGTCGACTACCGTCTGTTCGTCGTGGCTGCTCGTCCACTGACGAAACGCTGGTTCCTCATCGGCCTGACATATGTGCCCGCACTGTTCCTGTTCTTCTTCTCGAACTCGTTGCGCGTCAACGCCTCGATGCGGTTCAGCAACCAACGTCGCTGGGTCAACTGGCTCATCATCGCCTTGGCCAACTCCATCGGTCTGGCTGCGATCTTCGTCATCCAGTACGTCACCTTCTTCAGCACCGGAACCGTGTACTGGACGACGAACTGGCTCTACGTCAACATGCTGCAGTCGCTGCTGCCCATGATGATCGTGCTGCCGTTGTTCAACCGCGCGTTCTACCACGCCACCGGGCGGGTCTGGCTGGGCCCGATCGTCACGACGACGATTTTCACCCTCATGGCACTGGGCGGATCGGTGGCGTACATCCCGATGTTCTGAGGTGACGAGGCACAACGGATCCACGGACTGAGACAGCTCACAGGGTCCAAGGGAAGATGAGGAGTATCAGCAACCAGACAAGTTGGCTCCAGAGAATCACGGAGCACGTCAGAACAAGAACAGCCATGAAACCCATTCGCAGGATTACTGATCCACCATTCGTGTAAATATGTTCTCGCGTTTCCCCAGAACCCATCCTGCAAGGATGAATACCGCCAAGGGAATCAAATAGACGACGAAGGCCCTGCCGCTGAGGGCGGTGCCAGCCGGCATCTCCATGTATTTCGGCTTCGGTACGAAACCGTGGTAGACGATCGTCAGCAGAATCCCGAGGAGGGTGGACATGACAACACCGATCATCAGAGCCCTGCGCCCCCTGTCAGCCGGGTTCCCACAGGGACGAACCTTCCTCCCCCACAAACCAGAAACCCATCCCAGTACGGGAAACGCAATTGCGACAAGATCCAACCTCACGTTCCCCGAACCATCACTCACCGGAAGAACATCGGGAATCCGCAGCACGACAACCCAGCAGACTCCAGCGATGACTCCGATGATGAGGCCGTTGAGGGGCGCGCGACGGTACTGCTGCTGCGCTGCGTTCTCACATGTCGTCATCGCTGTGTCTCGGTTGCGCTGGCGAGGCTGAAGGTCGATGGCGAGGGCGTCAGGGCCAGTGCCGCAGCGATTCTCGCTACGGCAGCTGTGGTTATCAGAAACATCTCATCAGATTCTTTCCGAGGGTTTTGGTTCGATTTTCTGAGGCGCTTGCACGCCAATTTCAGACCTGTTAAGGAGGAGCTGTGTTACTGGAGGATACGCAGCAGGTATCCAGTTCGGTGGGACGCAGTTTAACCAGATAATGTCATGATAACACATATGCTCACAGCCGAGCTAAACGCTCATGAAGCTTGTCGTCATACAGAGAGACCATTCAGGGTGCGAAAAAGAATAACATATGAAGGTACAAGCTGAAAAAAAGCCAAAACCCCACACACAGGGACAGCAGCACAAGCACCATGAGAGTCATCGTTGGAATGACTCTGCGGCTATCGTTGCTCACCCGGATGACACCAAGGGTCCAACCAGCGAGGGGGAATGGGATCAGCGGCAGCACGTACAGAACCAACGCCTTCCAACTGAAAGCTGCGTTACGGGGTACGCTCATCGGATTCCGATCCGTGCTGATGGAATAGAAGGCGATGGCCGGGATGACCCCGATCAAGGTCGTGGTAACAGCATGGAGCATCTTGATGTCACGCCGCTGCGCGGACAAGGGTCTGTGCGAAATGATGCTTCTTTCGCACAGACCGTCAATCCATCCGAGTAGAGAAAACGACAACACCAATCCCAAGGCGACCGCCAATATTGCGAGATTGAACTCCGTTCCCTCGGAAGCCAAGAGGAACACGGCCGCGCAGACGGTTCCGACGATGGTGCCGATGATGAGGCCGTTGAGGGGTGCGCGGTGGTACTGGTCCTTGGGTGCGTTGTTGTGGGTGGTCATCGTAGTGCCTTGGTGTTGGGGTCGCAGGCGTCTCCTACACCGTTGTGGTCGGTGTCGGTCTGGTCTTGGTTGGCGATGGTGGGGCAGTTGTCCCGGGTATCGGGCACGCCGTCGCCGTCTCGGGTGATGTGGATGGGGAAGGTGAGGGTGTCACTGGTCCCGGTGGTGTCGGTGATGCGTAGGTGTGCCCGATACCTTCCCAGCTGCTTTAGGGTGCGGGTGATCCTAGGTGTGGCACTGTCGATTTCGTAGTGGCCATCCCCGTCAAGGTCCCACTGCCAGCGTCGGATACGCCCGGTCGACGTATATGACGATGACCCATCTAAAGAAAATGGCGTATCAGCGCGTACTAGATTTTGCCCAATCACAGCGGCCCGTATCCGCACGCTCGGAACCGACACGACATGCGTGGCTGCGTCACTTACCGAATTCGCACTCCACATCACTTTTTGAAAGAGCTTGCTTTGAGCTAGGGCAGCAATCTTGATGTGACCGGTTATATTTGGATGGTAGTAATTGTTCGGGTCAGGAACAAGTATAGGAAAATTAGGCCAAGGCCTTCGAAACGACCCCGCCGAAATTGTTACACCGCTCTTGCTATCGGTATATCCGGCGGTTTCTCCGATGGCATTAATCCAACGGTAGGGGTTTTGTTCGCCATTATGGACTAATGGTTCCGGTTCGTGAGTGGTGAAGAGTTCGGTGGTAGGCGCATATGTCACGTGGAGCCTGTGACTTTGACTCCATTTACTGATAGTGGCGTCTTGCTTGGTACGGAACTCGTCCTCGGCTGCTCTCACGCGAGTGGAAGGTAAGTCACTTCCCGGAGCATCACGGTCTGCGGGGACGAGGTAAGGATAGCCGATCAAAACAACACGGGTATGAGCCGGATCCGCCAGCCGCTTCTGAATGTGTGACAACAATGTCGTCGTGTTCGCCATCGTGGCACCAAGCTTCTTACGAGCTGCGTCAACAGAGCCGCCACACTTAGCTGCTGACCACACCCTTTCTATGAAGCAGTTTTCTACGACGTCAGCGAAGTTGAGGTCGTTGCCTCCGGCGGTCATGAGGATCACGCCGGTGTGGGGATCCATGGTATCGGCTTGGCTGATGATGTTGTGGTCTCCGGTGGCGATCTGGGCGCCGCTCCAGGCTTTCACGTCGAGTTGGTACGTTGTGTCCGTGTTTTTCTGGTTGAGCATGCCGGTGAGTACCGAACCATAGTTCTTGGGGCTGCGATACGACCCATCGGCCGGATACCCATCTTTCAGGGTTCCGTTGCCTGCCGAGTACGAGTCGCCCAGGACGGTCATTGTCACCAGCCTACGGGGCGGGTGGGTCCCGATGGTGTCGAAGGACTGCAGACCACGCAACACCGGTACCGCCTGTATCGTCGCCATCAACGGCGAAAAGTTTGACGGGAACGACCCATCAGCCTGCTGTTGGGCGGCAAGCCATGTCTGGCCGGCCACCGCCTGCGCCTTGTGGCCCGCATCACCAGCCCGGTACAGTCCCGGTGCCACCCGCGTGGTCGCACGCACACCCGCGCCCTGCCCCTTCGGGCCCCAGGCACCATCCTGCTTGTCAGCATCGAGACGCTTGACGAGCGCCGCCTTGGCGGCCGTGACCTGCCTCTGGCGATCCGGGGTGGCCTTCACATGAGACAAGGCGGTGAGCATGACCCCATCGGTACTGACAACCCCCGCCATGTGCCTCGGCGGTGTCACCGCATAATCGGTCACCAAGTCGAGCAGCTTCTGCGGGATCGGTTTGCCCAACCGCTCCAGGGCAATCATGTCCAACGCCTGATGAAAAGGATGCTCATTGAACTTCGACGACGCCGAGGTCACCGGTGCGGCATAGTCGAACCCGTCATAGGTGGTCGACTCACCAAGAGCCAACAGAGTGATGACCACCTTCGCACACCCACCCACATTCTTCGGGGTGCAGTAACTCGGCCCCTGAGCCTTGATGCTGTCCTTGACCTTGGCGACGGTAGGCGAATCCTTCCTGCCAGCCGCCACCAACGCCAAAGCCCCATCCAACTGCGAACCCAAATCGCCCTTGGTCAGGTCAGCACTGTGACTATCAATGTAGTCGGCCGCCTTGTTGGCCTGGGCGGCATAATCGACAGGCCGAGGATCAGACGTCCCAGCCGTTTCCGCTGCCCGGGCAGGAACCGCCCCCACTGCGCCCACCATCAGTGCGGCAGCCACCACCGGACCCACCACACGCCTACACATCCCCACCACGGACATGCGCTCCCCCTCGAAAGCACGTTCCGACAGGTTCACGGGACAGCACAGGCGTGACATGCGTCGGTGTCGATCCGTAACCCTCGACGGAACCAGAAACCACTCCCCGCGGTGATCTGGTACTCCGACTTCCACACGAAATGTGGTCACGGTTGCGGGACAGCGCCGGACTCCCACCGACTTCCCCACACCACCCGGGCATCAACCCCTATCAGGCTGACAGCGAACACAATACCCCCACATGTATTGGGAAAGCTCCCCTCACCGCCAGGATCTCACCAGCCCTTCCGGTCCGGAACTCCCCCGGACGGCGGCGGTGCCGTGGGACCACTTGACGTCTTCTGGGATGACCCGTCGTTCTGGGCGTCCCGCTTCTGCTCATTGAGGGCCTGCTGGTTTTTCGTCGACAGGTCCTTCTCCCGCTGCTGCTCGGAATCATTCCTGCGCGACGATTCCTTGTCCTGCGACTGAGAACCCTGCATGTCCTGTTTCATCTCCTCATCGAGGCGTTTCATCGTCGTGGACTGTTCGGTCCTCTGATCGTCCGAGGTCTGCCGGGTGTGGGACTGGGGTGCAGTGGTTCTGCCCTGACACCTGAGCCGTTGCGCAATGTGCTTGGCCTCCCTCAACGTGCCGGCCTTGGCCGTGCCACGGTTGAGGTTCTGCATCGTCGCCGATTCCTCCATCGTCCACACCAGGTTCATGCCCACCCGGCACCTGTACTCCTGTGGTGCCTTGTCGAGTGCGGTGCGAAGGTCATCCTCGGCGTCGGCGTAGTTGCTCTCGGCTGCTCGGACAGTACCGCGGTCGTAGCTGGCGATCCACGGCTCGGTGACGTTGAGCCTCATGTTCGCCCCGAAATAGCGCTCGGCCTGGTCGTACTGTTGGGAGGTGAAGGCTCCGCTGCCGAGACGGTCACACACCAAGGTGGCGGCGAGTCGACATGCGGTGAGCACGAGAACGGCGACGAGCAGCGCCGTCACCCCGATGGTGGCCCGGCGTGCCCGACGAGCCTGCCCGTGGCTCATCACGTCCCGCCGGGAGTGTCGCGGATCGGTCTGACGAGTGCGGCCGGAACCTCTCATGGGACGTCCTTTCGTGCCCGGCGCAGTCGGCGGGCGCTCATGGTCAGCTGGACGGCGACGTCGGCGGCAGCGACGAGGCCGAGGATCCACGCCAAGTCCATGCCCGCGCTCATCTGCTCCTCATGGCTGGTGCGGTTCAGCGACACCTGGGGCGGAGTGAGCGTCCTGCCCGGTGACCGGGCGGCGAACGACAGACCCGCCTGACGAGCGGCAGTGGTCAGCGTGACGTGGTCGGCGTGGGAGACGGCCTTGCGACCGTGGTAGGTGACGTCGCTGGAGTCGAAGGCCGAGCGGGCCATCGGTGCCCCCTTGGCGGTGCCGTAACCGTAGATGATACCGCTGGTCACCAGGGGTTTGAGCGCCACAAAGGAGCCGGGTGCCCTGGTGGCCGTCTGCTCCCCGTCGCCCAGGTAGAAGACCATCCTGGTGGCCTGGGGTGCCGATTCTCGGGCCTTCTGCAGGGCTTCGACGGCGGCAGGCACCCCCACGCCGATGTCGGTTCCGGTGCCCTTGGTGTCCTCACGCCAGGTGAGGGAGTTCGCTGCGGAGACGATCGTGCCGGTGTCGGTGGTCGAGGCCACCGCCACGCGGGCTTCGTTGTCGAAGGTGACGAGCGTGAACCGGGCACCGCTGAAGGCCGAGGCGAGCTGCGCGATGTCGCGAATCGCCCCGGAAAGACGCGTCTTGTTCCCGTGGTCGCGGGCTGCCATCGAGGTGGTCGTGTCGACCATGAGGACGATGTCGGCGTCCACGGTGGAGTTCTCCCGTCCGGACTCACCGATCACGGGGTGCATCCCGATGAGTCCGACGAGCACGGCCAGCACGATGTCCAGCACCATCGTGGCGATCCTGCCGCGGGTGTGACGACTGCGCACCCCGAACCACACGGCCACGACGAGCAGGAGAACGGCAAACCCCACGGTGAGGGGATGTGGGTGAAAACTCATCGTTCCTCCCGCCGCCGAGCAACCAAGGCACCGAGCGTCCCGATGCCGACCATGAGCGCCCCCGGCCAGGGCCTGTCGTAGGAGCGGTGGGTGGCCATGGCCATGACCGCCTTCTTGGCCTGTGACTGGATGCGGTGGGCGATGTCTGCCGTATCGGCCTGCCCGTCGGAGGGGATCGTCAGGGTCTGGCCGTGGGTACGCAGTACCTGCTGGTGCAACTCGTCACCGGCCGCCCGGGCATCCAGATCGGTGTTCTCGGGGACGATGCCGAAGACCATGACCTGCCGTCGCACCGCCAGGTCGATGGCCTGGGGCAGGGTGTAGACCGAGGGGCCGGCGTTCATGTTGTCGGTGGCGAGTACGACGTTTCGAGACCGGGGCTGATCGAGCTGGTCGAACCTGCTGAGACAGGAGGCCAGGCCATCACCGACCAGCGACCCGCCCGGACCGTAACGTACCCCGGAGGGGAGGTCGGCCCGGTCGAGCTGGTCCCTGGCCTGTTTCAATCCAGTCTTGACGATGTCCCGGTCGTGGGTGAGGGGAAACACCGTCACCGACGAGGAGTCGAACATGACGAATCCGATCCGGTCGTCGGTGATGCGATCGGCCAGCTGGATGTAGGTGTTGATGACCTGACGATCCACCCCCTCCATCGAGCCGGACACGTCGAGGCACAGCATGACGTCACGGGTACGTATCTGACGATCGTCATCGTCGATCCCCTGCAATCTGGCGGCCACCAGACCGACTCCACAGGCCGCCACCGCCCAGCACACCACCTCGACCACCAGACAGCGAACGCGTCGCCGGGCGTGATCCCGGTAGGCGGGAAGGGCACGCAGTCGGTCGACATGTGCCACTGCAAGTCGCTCGATGCTCTCGTGACGGCGCAGCACCAGCCCGATGAGAACCGTCATGGCGACCGCGACGACGACGATCGGCCACATCCACCACCACATCAGGTCCATGAGCGCACCGTCCTCACGGCATCGGCCAGCAGCTCGTCGGTATCGACGCCGTGGCCCTTCGGGTCGAACTCCACCGCATAGCACCGTCCGACGACCGCGACGACCGGATCGAGCCGCGGGTCCTCCTCGGCATGGCGAGAGAGTTCGTCCAACCCCTCGTAGTCCAGGTCGCTGTCGCAGGCGAGCGCGGCGAACCTGCGCAGGGCCATGCTGATGTCTCGGCACACGGCACGGTCTGGCTCACCACGTCGACAGGCGTCGGCGGCGGCATCGAGATCTCGTAGTGCCGTGGCACGGATCGTCTCCAGCGTTGCCGGTCCCTCTGCCGTGGCTGCGACGTCGATTCTCGTCAGGACGCGACGACACCCCCACAGCACGGCTGCGGCTGCGACCAGGCAGCCAAGGACCACCCACCACCATCTCGAGTCGTGTGAGACGGGCGGGTACAGGTCCAGCACGGGCAACAGCCCTGGTGAGGCACTAGTGACGGGAGGCATGACGCATCCTCTCGAGGAGTCGGACGATCGCGGCAATCGAGTCGTCCACGTCGGCAACGGACTCGTGGATGATGCCGAGCCGGTCCAGGGTGTGGCCGCGGCGCCTGGCTCGCTCCTGTCGGGCGGCCACGGCCTGCTCACGCACCTGCCGGTCCCGGGCCACGAATCCCGGTACGGGCTGGCCACTTGCCTGGTCACGGGTCGGCACGGCGGCCAGGGCCGGATCGGTGAGGTCGAGATCGGACACCTCGATGGCGAGCACCTCGTGGCGGGCGCACAGACTCGCCAGGGCATCGATGTCTGCAGGACGGGGATCCCAGTCGTCCAGTACGACAACGACGACGCAGCGACGACGCAGCCCCGAGGCGGTCAGGTCGAGCAGCTCCACCAGATCGGGATCGGGTGCCTCCAGACGACATCCGGCGTCGAGCCCGGCGAGCATGTGCTCGATCTGTGTGTCCCGGTACGACGGTCGCGCCACGCTCGGACCGTCCTGACCGGGGGCCACGACGGTGACGTAGTCGCCCTGGTGGCACGCCACCCATGCCAGCACCCCGATCGTGGCAAGCACCACGTCGATCTTGGAGTGGGTGAGCGTGGCGGCACTGGCCAGCGATCCACCGGTCGGCACGACGAACGCGAGGGTGTGCCTGCGCTCGGCCCGATAGCTCTTGATGAGCAGCTCCCCGGCACGTGCCGAGGACTTCCAGTCGATGTCCTTGACGTCGTCGCCGGGCACGTAGGAGCGCAGATCGTCGAAGTCCATGCTGCGCCCCGTGGTCATCGACGCGTACTGGCCGTCGAGCAGACCCATGACCAGACGTCTCGGGTACAGCCCCAGACGTCCTTGGACAGCTGTGAGGTACGCCATGGTCAGGGAGTGGGCACGGCGCCGAAGATGCCGTCGATGATCTCCTCGACGGGCACCTGGGTGGCGACGGCCTCGAAGGTGAGGATGAGCCGATGACGAAGGATCATGTGGCGCATCGCCCGCACGTCGTCGGGGATCACGTGGTCACGTCCGTGCATGAGTGCGTGGGCACAGGCTGCCTCGACGAATGCGATGGTGGCACGTGGGCTGGCACCGTACTCCAGGTAGCGGGCCTGCTCCTGGGGAAGGTAGTCGCCGGCGTGCCGGGTCGCATGGACGATCTGGACGATGTAGTGCAGCAGGGACTCGTCCACGTGGACACGGCGCGACAGGCCCTGCAGCCACAGCACGTCGTTGCGGCTCACCACCGCGGAGACGGTGCGTGACTCGAGCGCGCCGGACTTGAGGCGGCGCAACATCTCCACCTCGTCGGCCGGCGAGGGATAGTCGACGATCACCTTGAGCAGGAAACGGTCCATCTGCGCCTGGGGCAGCACGTAGGTGCCCTCCTCGTCGATGGGGTTCTGGGTCGCCAGCACCAGGAACGGGTCGGGCATGGGGTACGTCTTGCCCCCGATCGTCGCCTGCCTCTCCTGCATGGCCTCGAGCATGGCGGCCTGCGTCTTGGCGCTGGACCTGTTGATCTCGTCCAGCAGCACGACGTTGGCATGCACCGGGCCCAGCTCGGTGGTGAACGTGCTGCTGCCGGGGTTGAACACCTGGGTGCCGATGATGTCGCTGGGCAGCAGGTCGGGGGTGCACTGCACGCGCGAGAAACTGGCATCGACGGTGGAGGCCAGGGTGGAGGCCGCCAGCGTCTTGGCCAGGCCCGGCACCGATTCCAGCAGCACGTGACCCCCGCCGATGAGTCCGACGAGCAGTGCCGTGCGCAATGCCTCCTGACCCACGACCTTGGAGTCGAAGGCCCGCGAGATCGTCTTGACGAGACGACATGCCCGGTCCACCTCTGCAGGGTCGATCCTCGACCCCGTCGTGCTGGACTCGCCCCTCGCGACGGGCGTGCTGTTTCCTCCGGGCCCACCGTGCCTGTCGAACTCGCCACGTCTGTCAGGTTCGCCGCGGCGGGGACGGTTTCCTGCCATCCAGCCCATGTTCATGGTCGTCTCTGCGCTCACGCTGTGTCCTCCTGGTCCGTGAACCATGCCTTCGTCCTTGTCCTTGCCTGTTCTCGTCGCTCGACTGCCTCGGAACTGATCGGTGTGCTGCGGCTTGTCGGGGCCTCGTCGGTGCGCCGGTCGGGACTGCCCCAGGCGGTGCGCAGCGCCCGGATCGTCGGCAGGCCGATGATGATGACGCCGAGCAGGGTGCACACGCCACGGGTGAGGTCGATCCCCATTGAGGTGCGCACCGAGTAGCGCACGAGCCGTTGGATCGTCTGCGTGCTCGACAGGCCGGTCACGAAGGCGTCGGACGTGTCCTGCCCGACGGTACCGGCCTCGTCGGTGGGCCAGCCGATGAGGTTGAGCATCACGCCCAGCACGGGGCCGCACAGCACGGCGAGTGGCCACGAGACCAACCATGCCGGTCTGGCCGGCACCCGCACCAGCACCGAGCCGATGAGCCCGGTGAGCCCCCACGCCAGCATCTGTCCGGGCAGCGGCGCGTCAACCGTACCCACCAGCATGCTGGAGACCAGACATGATCCGGCTCCCACGAGGAATCCCGCCGACGGCCCTGCGGACACCCCGACCAGGAAGGGCAGGATGAACACCGGCTCCACACCGAACACCCGCGGCGACATCGTCACCCGCACCAGCGAATTCACCACGACGAGGCACACCAGCAGCCCGACCCGCCAGACCCGACGGCCGTCATCGATCCATCGACACACCGCCAGCAGCACGAGACCGGCCGTGAGGAACACGGTCATCGCCTGGGCCTCGACAGTGGCCTGCTGCCGGGTCCCCGCTCGCATCGAGTCGATGAGCGGGATGGCGAGCCACATCCCGGTCACCACAGCCAGTATCGCCGTGACGACTCCACTACACCAGTTGCGCATGAGCCCAACCTCCCTCCGCAACGGCATCGGCCCCCGGGACCAGGGTCAGATCGGTCGCCCTGACGACGTGACAGCCGGGGAACACCTGGGCCACCTGGGGTGGGCACGGAAGATCGTCCACCACGGAGCCGGGGCGTCCGTCGGCGACAATCTCGTGCTCATCGACGACCAGCACCCGATCGCACCATCGGGCCACCAGGTCGACGTCCCGACACGCCATGATCACGGCCGCCCCCCGCTGCCGCACCGCCTTCACCAGACGATCACCGCTGGCGGCGTCGACCGCCCATCCCGGGTCGATCCACAGCACGACCTCACCGCCTGCGCACGCCAGCACGTCGGCCAGCAGACGTTGCTGGCCCTCGCCGTGCTCGACACCGCGACGCGCACCCACCGGCCCCAGCACCTCGTCGGCCAGCTCCATGCTCGTCCCGATCGGGCGATCGGATCGGCGGTCGACCAGCTCGCAGGCTCGCCGCACACTCGTCTGACGCAGCAGGGTGTGCAGCAGACGATCGTCGGGACCAGACGGGTTCACCGTGGCAGCCAGACGACGTGCCACCCGATGCGCCTGGACCGGGTCGTGGGACACGACCCCCAGCACCTGACCAGCACGCACGTCAACCAATCTGCCGGACAGCCGCAGGTCCGCCGGGTCCACGCGGGTGAGTATCGGCCCCTCGGACTGTTGCGGGTGGGCACAAGACATCGCGGTGACCGCCTCCGCGGCGAGAAGATCGCGGGCCTGGGCCGGATCGGTGAAGAACTGCTCACCCGATCGGGCAGCAATCTGCTGCAGGGGCGTCGGGGGCAGCTGGCTGGACGACCACGACGGGGCAGCCGTCTGCTGGACGTGTCCGTCGACGATCTCCACGACGCTGTCGGCCACTCCCAGGGCGTGTTCCAGGGCATGTTCGGCCCACACGACGATCCGACCCGCCCGGGCCACACGGGCGATGCAGGAGGCGGCACGAGACCGCCACATCGACGTCATGGGTGCCAACACCTGGTCCAGCAGCAGCACCGGCGCCTCGGAGGCGATGCCCTCGACCAGTGCCATGCGGGCCGCCACGCAGGCCGGCATCCGTGCCGCTGGTGTGCCGCACCACCGGGTGAGCCCCAACTCCTCGATGACGCTGCGCAGCTCGACGTCATGGGCTCCGAGACCCTCGAGGTCGATCACGCCTCCCAGCGGACGGTGCCCCACCATCGTCAGGAGGGGACGCAGCTCGGCACGACTCATCTGGTCGATCCGCCGCCCAGACAGTCGAACCACGCCCCGTCGGCGCACCACCTGCCGATCCCGGTACCCTGCGACGAGACGCAACAGGGTCGTCGATCCGCAGCCACTGCGGCCCGTGACGAGGGTGACTCCCTGCCCTGCCCGCACACTGACGTCGTCCAGGATCCGGCCGACCCGCGAGACATCCACACACATCGACTCAACCTCGAGCACGTCGATCTCCAGCGTTGAACGTGACCGTCACGGCGACCGCACCGAGCACCACGGCGACACACAGCACGACGGGCATCCCGCTGGGCGTCGCCAACGCAGCAGCATCCCCCGTCCACCCCCGAACCAGCCATGCCACGACCGTTGCGATGGCCGCAAGGACGAGGGCGACGTCCACCAGTCGCAGCCGCCCCACCCCGGGCAGCCCGTGCACCATGAGCACCACCAAACCGGCCAGCGCCCACAGACCGGCAACAGTCATCAGGGCACGGTCCCAGTATGGGTCCACGGCGGCAACCTGCCACAGCGTCCAACCCGTCATGGTCTGACGGACGCACGCCAGCAGCACGACGAGTGTGCCGGCCACCCCCAGCACCCGACACCAGGACCGGGGCGATCTCACAAGCCGGGCCTCCTCCCATCGATCCTCGATCTCGCGGCCACGATCGATGCCGTCGACCAGAGCCTGCAGACGCGAGGTGCGCAGGCCGCCGCGGCGCAGCCGGACCCGATCGGCCACCGCCACCGAGACGCCCTCTGCCATGCACATCCCCGGAGCCATCACCCGCGCCCCCCGGCCCAGCCAGCACATGGCCAGGTCGAGCCAGTCGTGGGCGGGACGCAACTGCACCAGCACCGCCCCGGCAACCACTGCCACACACGCCTGCACGGCATGATTGGCGGCGTTCAGCGTCGGGCCGGCGTGGACGACACCTCCGATCTGCTGGCTGCCGATCAGGATGGACGGCAACGTCACCACGATGCCGCCGGTGGTCGTCACATGACCCAGCACACCGGCCAGGAGCAGTGCCCAGATGACGACCAGCACCACGCAGATCTCGCGGACAGGCCGCCACACGGCCCGCCGGGGACCACCTGCCACCGCCGCGACCACGCACAGCGCCACCAGAGCCGTCAGTGACACCACGAGTTGATCTGCCATCCACGCCACGGCCACCAGCGAGACGACCCACAGCAGGGCCGTCAGGGGATGCACGCGTTTCATGCTCGTCCTCTCATGATTCGGGGTCCTCGCCATCCGGCACCGGCTATCGCCGCTGCGGCCACCACGGCTCCTGCACCAACGGCCCCCTGCACGATTCGGTTGCTCGGATGCCTCTCCTCGGCTCCTGCCAGACTCGACGCGCCCCTGTGGCGCGGTTCGCGGAACGTGCCCTTGTAGGGGGCCTGCACGGGGTGGTCCGAGGGAACGACGTCCCAGCTGTGGACCACGATCAACCCGTCACCGCCATAGGAGGTCATCCGCATCTTGTAGCGGTGATGCCTCATCCCGCGTGGCAGCTGGTAGCCGATGTCGACCGGCTTGGAGGGGTCGTCCATACACACCTGGGCCGTGTCGGGGCTATCGAAACGCGCCACCACCCCAAGGCTGCCACTGCAAAAAGGCTCATCAGGATTAGTTTTCCGGGCCTTGGTCACGTTCACCCAGTGTCCCGCATCGTCCTGGTACTCGATCTGGTACGCCCCCGTCAGCATCGACCCGACAGTGCGTACCCCGATCGTCTGCCCCACGGGTTTCTCCAGTCCCCAGCCGTCCCCCAGCACGGTGGGTTTCAACGTTCCGTATGGCACGAAGCTGCCTGCCGCCCTGTCGAGGTTGTCCATGGTCACGTCATCGGGCCCCACAAAGATCCATGCACTGGGTATCTTCGCCGGATCATCCTGAACGGTGGGGAACCCAAAGCTGGTGCCCACGATCCCGGTGTCCCCGACGACCACCGGCTTGTCTCCCGCGGCGAAGCGTTCCAGCTTGGTCAGCTTGCCGTGATCGTCGGTACGCACGTAATAGGCCGCCAACCGCACCCGGGTGCCCGGCTTCCCGGTCACGTCGACTCCAGACCCGGACACCTCGCGTGCATCACCTCCATACACGCTCACGGTGCACTCATAATTGGGATCAGCACATAGCCGGCCCGAGACGTCAGCATCCGCATGTGCCGCAACCGGCCACCAAGTTGCCACACCAGCAGTCACCACAGCAGCCACCCACGATACCGTTCTACGGGCCTTCACAATCCATCCCCTCTGCAACCCCAACCGTGCAACCTTTGGCATGACGGAAGGGGATCGGCGAGACCCCCAGACCTCACCGATCCCCTTCCGCTACTCACTTACTTCTTGACAGGAGGATCGATCGACGGAATTTCCTTTCCGCCCAAGGTCACGCCCACCCACGTGTTCTTACCCGGTGTCGGCACCATCATGTTCCACTTCCCGCCAGGCTTGGAGGCCATGGAATACATCCAGTACTTTCCCAAATCCTCATTGTCCTTGACACCGTTGACCGTGTCGATGAGACCCACACCGTCCTTCGGGGCATACGTGATCCCCACTGCCTTGAGCGGCTCGGTCCGGCCATCACCATCGGAATTGGCCCACTGGCCACCCACATTGCACCGCACCAGAATCCCTTTCTTGGCTGTCCAATTGTCCGGAATGATCGGCTTCTGGCTCATGTCGGCACTATGATCCACCACCACCGTCTGCCCCTCATTGGCAGCGCAGGCTCCGTCATGCCATCCCGGCCCGGAGGCTGGCCCAGCCGCCTGGGCCGCCCCCGTTCCGGTCACGGCACCAGCGGCAAGCAGCACCGCGACCAGCGGACCAGCGATCCGTCGGCTCATCGTCGACATTCCCATCTTCTTCTCTGTCATCATTGCATCTCTTCCCTTCACAACAGATGACACACCTACGGGTGTCCCACCCACCGTCGCCTGGTCAGGCTCCGGTGGCGGGCAGTGCGGGAGCAGCCAGTGACCCGCCATCTGACCCCGGGGCTGCAGGTATCTTCGCGTCACCGCGACCATCTCGGCCATCCACCGGCCGCACCGTCGAATCGGTGGGATTCACAGACGCATTCGGAGCAGGGGTGGTGGTCCCGCTGGGGTTCGTGTCCGGAGTGGGCAGTGGCGTCAGGGTCGGCGTGGCAGTACCAGTCGGGACCGGGGTGCCGGTCGGGGACACCGTCGGGGTCGGAGACACAGTCGGAGTTGGCTCCGGAATCGGTGCGGGAGCCTCTCCGTACTGGGGCCGGTGCTCGGGCCGGTTCGGGTTGTCGCCAGCGAAATAGAACTCCGCCCCAGGATTCTCCGGATCGTCTGTGTGCCCATCAGGGTAAAGAGCAATGGCCACAGCCATTCCCTTGACAGGCTTCTCGGGCAACGGGCGCCAACCCGCATCCGCCGGCTTTCCCGGATAATCCTCATCGTCGTGAACTTTCTCCGGCCACCCCGGCAGCTTGCCATCTTTACCAGGCACCACCGTCACACCCGAGGCCGTAATCCCATCACCAGACGAGGTTTTATCACTGTAGAGATTGATCCCCAAGAAACTGGCCCACCCATTCGGATCCACCGTCCCGGGAATACCCACACTCGCCGCCCAGTTCGCCGGCTCCATCTGAAAGTTGAAATCATGGCCCTTGGCGTACTTGACCGGCTCCAAACCCTTGTGGCAACGCACTAGCCAGCCATCCTTGACATGGGCGTCGGTGTACGTGGTCGTGGCCGGGTTCAAATCACCCCGATCCTTCGGATCCAACGCCGCCAAATCAATGAGAACCGAATAGCCGTTCTCATCCTTGGCACACCAGCCCGGATGCCACTGATCCGCCGACGCCGTCGGAATCTGCTCCACATCATCATCGGCCCATGCAGGCACGACGAGGCCGCCGGCCGCCATCACAGCAGCCAGACCCCCCGTCACCCACCTCATCATCGCTCTGCCCATCGATCCTTCACCTTTCTCACCCACACATGTCCTTCACGTGTGGCAGTCTTGACAAAACACACATGCGCCCCGCCGTGTGGACGCCTCACTCGAACAGATCGGTCCCGACCTCGTCGTCCTCACGATCCCGGCGTCTACCACGCGTCATCCACCACGCCACGACACCGGCAACCACCAGCACACCCGCACCGGTACCCCACACCCAGCCAGGTACCCGACGACGAGCATCCGACGCCGAGGGACCCTGCTGCTCAGAACCCCACACCCGGCCATCACCAGGAGACGGCGACACCACCGCACCAGCCGAAACCGACGGAGAAGTCGACGGAGACGGGGTGACAGACGGGGACACCGATGGCGAGACGGACGGCGAGGGCGTGACAGACGGCGACGCGGACGAAGAAGCCGATGGAGACGGTGTGCGCGCAGCCCTGCGCACCTGCGAGCTCACCCGGCCACCCGCATGAACATCCTTGTGAGCGTTTCGATGGAAGACTCCATGGTGAGGAGTGCCATCGCGACCAGTGGCCCCGCCCACACCTGCACGGTGCTGGCCAGGATGCGGCCTGGCGGGAGGAGTCGGCCTACGAGTATGCCGCGGCCTGTGCGGATGCGGCCCGTTCCCCGACCCCGGACCCCGCGTGGGACCAGCCGTGGGAACAGAAGGCTGCGGTCGCGGATCCCCACTCGGCGTCGGAGCAGGCTTGGGCTCATCCACACCATACTGAGGAATCAGTGTTCGTTCCGGATGCCCCGGATACCTCCTTGGATGCTGCGCCGCCTCACCCAAACACACATAACGAATTCGCTCTAAATCTCCAAGGTTGGGTTGCCCTCGAAAACAGTGCCCACCCTCTTCACGCCCATATTCTATGTATACAACGGCGCCATCCACGACATCATTCTTCTGTAAATCACCACTAGCATCCAAGGGAAGGACTCTGTTACCTGCACCAGCCGAGGGCCACGGATCGTCCACTGCAGAACCATGCGGCGGCCACCCACCCGACAAATCACCAGAGGCGTCCGGCCGAATCCCGAAAGCAAAATTCCATCTATACATATTGTTAGAGTCGGCAGGACACCACGTTCGCGCATGCATAATCTTGAACTGAGAAATATACACCGCACACTCCCCGGCATCTGGCGGGATATTATCATTCGGGTCAGGCTCATCGAAGTGGAAGACTCGATGGCCTTCAAGCCCCACCGACCCGGCTACACTAAGCCAGTCCATCCCCGTGTATGATGATGACGATTTCGCTCCGTACGGGCCCTCGTGACAGCGCACGATCCAGCCATCGGCCACCGTGGGGCCAAACTTCTTGACATGCTCCAGGGTGGGCGTCAAGTCACCACGGTAATCCTCCGGGGCACCAGAAACGTCAACGACGACCGAATACCCTTCACCGCGCTTGCACCAGCCATCACGCCATCGCCCACCCTTGTCGCGGAACGTCTCCCGCGAGGGGCCATGATCCGGATACACCCCCAACTCCCCATTCGACGGCCGAGAATCCTCATCACCGGACGCCACCGCGCCCGGCACTCCAACCCCACACACCACACCGGCCACCAACACCACGACAGCCGACACCAACACCCACCAGCGCCGCCGATTCATCAAGTCTCCCATGCCAACAACTCAAATCCACCAGTCCCGTGATCGAAGAAGAATGACCCATGTGCGGGCCAAGCCCTTAGGGCTTGGCCCGCACATGCATCCGGTCACAGATGACCTGGACCATCACCGATCAGTGAACTTGCACCATCTTGGCCTGGCTGGCACCCACCGTGTCGTAGGAGGCCAGCTGACGTAGTGCCGGAACCACCTGCGTCGTCGCCATCATCTTCCCCGCGGGAGTCTTCACGGACCCCGTGAAAGACCCATCGGTCTGCTGCTGCTTCACGAGCCACGTCTGACCGGCCACCGCCTGCGCCTTGTGGCCCGCATCTCCAGCACGATCCAGACCAGCAGCCACCCACGCCGTGGTGTTCACACTCGGCCCCTGCCCCTTCGGGCCCCATGCACCACCCTGCTTGTCGGCGTCAAGACGCTTGACAAGACTCGTGACAGCCTTCTGCTTGTCCGGAGACTCCACATGAGACAGGGCCGTGAGCGTGAGGCCATCGGTGTCCGGATCATCCCACTTGGGAGTCGTGGTCGCATACTCGGTCACCGCTGTGAGCAGCTTCTGCGGAATCGGTTTGCCCAACCGCTCCAACGCGATCATGTCCAACGCCTGATTCGTCGGGTACTCCTTGAGCGCCGAATCCGGCAACGATGTCACCTGCTTAGCGTAATCAGTTCCCTCAAAGGTGGTCGACTCACCAGCCGCCAACAAGGTGATCGTCACCTTCGCACACCCACCCACATTCTTCGAAGTGCAATAAGACGGCCCCTTGGTCTTGATGTCATTCTTGATCTTAGTGAACGTAGACGCACCAGTCTTACCGGCAGAAATCAACGCCAGCGCCCCATCCAACTCCGGACCCAACTTGCCCTTGGTCAGATCGGCCTGGTGACCATCGATGTAGTCGGCCGCCCTGCCGGCCTGGGAGGCATAATCGGCAGGACCAGACGCCTGAGCTGCCTGGGCAGGGGCCGCCGTCACCCCCACTGCGCCTACCATCAGTGCGGCAGCCACCACCGGGCCCACCACACGCTTGCACGTCGTCGTTGCTTCTACTGCCATGTCGCTCCTCCTCGGGAAGCACGTCCCGAAAGGGGTCGCGGGCAGCACAGGCGTAGCAAGCGTCGGTGACGATCCGTAACCCCAGACGGAACAGGAAACCAATCCCCGTTGGTGATCTGGTACTCCGACTTCCACACACCAGATGTGGTCACGGTTGCGGGACAGCGCCGGATTCCCACCGACTTCCCCACATCACCTGGGCATCAACCCATTCATTGGGCTGACAGAGAAAAAGATACACCCCATTTCGACAGATGCCACACCCCCCCAGGAAACGCTCACCAAACGCTCATCGACACAGGCATCCACCACGTGAGTCGGGCTTGTGGGCATCCACCCCGCGAGATCAGTGGGAAGGCTCATCCTCCGATGAGGGCCTCTCCCGGTCCTCCGGCTGCCATGCCAGGTCCAGGGGGTGCGCCGGGTGCAGGGCCGCGTCGTCCTCGGGAACCGACCGCACCCTGCCGATCGGGCTGCCGCGGTACTCGAACCGGCACGTGACGACGCCGTGACCCGATCCCCACACCCAGCCGCGGCCGTACTCGTCGTGAACCACGTCGGCGCCCGGCGGCCACCGTCTGCCGTCGAAGGATCGCCGCCGCCCGAACGGCCCTGGCTGGATCAGTGGGACGCCCTCGCTGACCACGGGGTCGTCACGCAGCTGGCCCTCACCGTCCAGGTCGAACAGTTCCTCCTGGGCCGAGGTGGTGAAGTTCGACACCCCGACGCCCAGCAGTCGCACTCCCTCGCGCAGGTCGAGGGAGTCGAGCATGCGCACCGCCAGGCGGGCGATCCGCTCCGGTGAGTCGGTGGACCCGCTCAACGTCACCGACCGCGACCACACCGTGAAGTCGGCCATCTTCGCCTTGAGCGTCACGGTGCGGGCGAAATGGCCGGACCGCTTCAACCGACCACACACCAGCCCGGCGTGCCGCTCGACGATTTCCCGGCACTCCCGGCGATCGGTGAGGTCGTGTTCGAAGGTGTCCTCCACCGAGATGGACTTGGCGATCCGGCTGACGCTCACCGGGCGATCGTCCTGAGCCCGTGCCAGGGCGAACAGGCTCGCCCCGGCGGCCTGACCCAACTCGTGCACCAGCTCCGCCCGACGGGCGGCCCGGACGTCACCGATGGTGCGAAACCCGAGTGTCTCCAAACGTTCTGCGGTCACCGGTCCGACGCCGGGAATGGCCCGTGCCGGTAGGGGTGCGATGGTCTCGGCCTCGGTTCCGGGAGCGACCAGGGCGACCTGATCGGCATGGCCTCGCGACGGTTTGGCCATCTCGGAGGCCACCTTGGCCATGAACTTGCTCGATCCGATCCCCACCGAGCAGCTCAGCCCCTCGGTGCGCTCGGCCACCCTGGCCCGCAGCTCGGTAGCCATCTGGCGCAGGGCGTCGAGGTCGTCAACGGGCACTGCCCCCGCTTCCAGATCGACGAAGGCCTCGTCCAGGCTGAGGGGTTCGACCAGCGGGGAGAGCTCCCGCAGGGTTGCCATGACGACCCTGCTCGACTCCCGGTAGGCCTCGAAGCGCCCGGACAGGAACGCGGCATGCGGTGCCAGCCGGCGGGCCTGTGCCCCGGCCATCGCGGAGTGGACTCCGAACACCCGGGCCTCGTAGGAGGCCGTCGCCACCACTCCCCGGCCGCCGACCCCGCCGACGATGACCGGTTTGCCGCGCAGGGAGGGCTTGTCGCGTTGCTCCATCGAGGCGAAGAAGGCGTCCATGTCCAGATGGAGGATCGACGCCGTCGGCCTCACGACGTCACGCGGCGGTAACCGACGAAGTCGAATCCGTCATGCGGTTCACGCCGGGTCTCGGCCCACACCGCGGGATCGATGGTCGGGAACCGCGCCGACCCCTCAGGGCTGCGATGCACCTCGGTGATGTCGAGCTCGTCGCACAGGTCGAGGGCATCGGCGTAGATCTGGCCGCCACCGGCGATGTAGCAGATCGTCTCACCGGCGTCCCGAGCCATCTCGACGGCCTCACGCGGGCTGGCGGCGGCGTCCACTCCGTCGGCCGACCACTGCCGGTCGTGGGTGCAGATGATGTGGCGACGCCCCGGCAGCCTCCCGACCTGCTCGAAGGTGCGCCTGCCGAACACCAGGGTGTGTCCCATCGTCACCTTCTTGAAACGGCGGAAGTCCGCGCTGATGTGCCACAGCATGTCCTGTCCGGAGCCGATGACGCCGTTGTCGGCGACGGCAGCGATGGCGACGACCTTCATGGAATCCTCCTGACGAGCCGGTCAGACGGCGATCGGGGCGGGAATGGCCGGGTAGGGGTCGTACCCCGTGAGCTTGATGTCGGAGAGCTCGAACCCGTCTATCTCACGCACCTGCGGGTTGACGGTGAGCTGCGGTGAACTGCGAGGCTGGTGCTGCAACTGCTCGTGAACCTGGTCGAGGTGGTTGAGGTAGAGGTGGGCGTCACCCAGGGTGTGGACGAACCGCAGCGGCTTGAGACCGGTCACCGAGGCGACCAGGTGGGTGAGCAGGGCATAGGAGGCGATGTTGAAGGGCACCCCCAGGAAGGTGTCGCCGGAGCGCTGGTAGAGCTGGCAGCTCAGCCAGGTGGACTCCCCCTGCTCGTCTGGGGTGACGTAGAACTGGAACAGGGTGTGACACGGTGGCAGGGCCATCTGGTCGACCTCGGCCACGTTCCACGCCGAGACGATGTGCCGACGCGACCACGGGTTGGTGCGGATCTGCTCGATGACCCGGGCGATCTGGTCGATCGCCTCGCCATCGGTGTCGGGCCAGGAACGCCACTGGTGGCCGTAGACCGGGCCGAGGTCGCCGTCCTCGTCGGCCCACTCGTCCCAGATGTGGATGTTGTTCTCGTGCAGCCAGCCGATGTTGGTGTCCCCGCGCAGGAACCACAGCAGTTCCCCGAAGACGCTGCGGGTGTAGATCTTCTTCGTCGTCACCAACGGGAAACCCTCGCGCAGGTCGAAGGTCATCTGGTGGCCGAAGACGCTGAGGGTGCCGGTGCCGGTACGGTCGGGGCGACGCACCCCCTCGGTGAGGATGCGCTGCAGGAGGTCGAGGTACACCTGCATCTCAGTGGCCTTCCAGGTGGGCGACGACGGCCGGGACGATGGCTCGCACCGCCTGGCCGCGATGACTGATGGCGTCCTTGTCCTCGGCGGTCATCTCGGCACTGGTGAGGTTGCCGGGCTGCGCGTCGGGAACGAACATCGGGTCGTAGCCGAACCCATTGGCTCCTCTGGCCTCGGAGATGACCCGACCCTCCATGGTGGCGACCTTGGTGATCTCGATGCCGTCGGGGTCGACGAAGGCCATCGCACACACGAAACGGCCACGACGGCGCTCGGGGGCAAGGTCGAAGGTCTGCTCGAGCAGCAGTCGAAGGTTGCGCTCGTCGGTGGCCTGCGGCCCCGACCAGCGTGCCGAACGGATGCCCGGCATCCGGTTGAGGGCGTCGACCTCGAGGCCGGAGTCGTCGGCCAGGGCCGGCAGGCCGGTGTCACGGGCAGCGGCGCGCGCCTTGATGAGGGCGTTCTCGACGAAGGTGGTGCCGGTCTCGGCGGGAGCCGGGGCGTCGCTCACCTCCGACAGACCGACGACCTCGACCGGGGTGCCGGTCGACTCGAAGGTGCGACGCAGCTCGACCAGCTTCCTGGGGTTGTTGGAGGCCAACACGATGCGGCTCACAGGCTCACCCCCAAGGCCTCGGACTGGACCTGTTTGAGGGTGGCACAACCACCAGCGGCGAGGTCGAGCAGTTGGTTGAGCAGATCACGGTTGAACGGAGCTCCCTCGGCGGTGCCCTGGATCTCGACGAAGTCGCCGGTACCGCTCATGACGACATTCATGTCGGTGTCGGCCCGGGAGTCCTCCTCGTAGGCGAGATCGAGCATCGGGGTGCCACCGACGACTCCCACCGAGATGGCCTGCACCGATCCGGTGATGGGTTCCCCGGCCAGACTGCCGCGCTCCCGCAGCCAGTTCACGGCATCGACCAGGGCGACGTAGGCGCCGGTGATCGAGGCGGTGCGGGTGCCGCCATCGGCCTGCAACACGTCGCAGTCGAGGATGATGGTGTTCTCACCCAGCGCCTTGTCGTCGACGACGGCGCGCAGGGACCGTCCGACCAGCCGGGAGATCTCGTGGGTGCGCCCGCCGACCTTGCCCTTGCGGGACTCCCGAGCGGAGCGCTCGTTGGTGGCGCGCGGCAGCATCTCGTACTCCGCCGTCACCCAGCCCAAGCCCGATCCCTTGCGCCAGCGCGGCACACCCTCGGTGACCGACGCATTGCACAGCACGGTGGTGCGACCGAAACTCACCAGCACCGATCCCTCGGCCTGACAGAGCCAGTTGCGCTTGATGGTGACCTCACGCAACTGGTCAAGTGACCGTCCATCGACTCGGGGAGCGGCGTCTGCATTCTGGGGGTTGTGGTTCTGCAGCTCATTCACGCACACCACCTTAACCGACCAGGTGAGACAGTTTTTCGTGGGCGATGGACGCCGAGGCGTCTGACGTCCCATCCGGATCACTGCGACGTCATGGCCCGGCACCCTCACGATCCGGCGCACCACGAGGCGTGGAACGCGAGGCGCGCAGATTGCAGCAGTGGAGAAGGACGAGCGCTCAGCCCTGCCTGCGCACCACGGTGTGATCCCCGAGAACCGATTCCACCCCGACATTGCGCACGTCGTGAACGAATCCCGACATGAGCCGTCGCCCCAGCCGCTCGAAACGTTCGGCATTGCCGGTGGTGAGGAAGTACCTGTTCGCCTCGCGCGGCGTCGAGTGCAGGATCTGTTCCTGCCGGGCCCGGGCGTAACAGGCCCGAGCGCACTCCTCGGAACTCGAGATGAGGGTCACCTCGTCACCCAGGATGCAGGAGACGAGCCCGGCGAGCAACGGGTAGTGGGTGCAGCCCAGGATGAGCGTGTCGCAACCCGCTGCCTGGATCGAGGCCAGGTAGCTTCGGGCCACCTGCTCGAGTTCTGGTCCCGAGGTCACCCCGTCCTCGACGAACTCGACGAACCTGGGGCAGGCCTGGGTGGTCACCGTGATGTCCGGCACCGCCGCCAGGGCGTCGTCGTAGGCCTGGGAGCGGGCCGTGGCCTCGGTGCAGATGACCCCGATCCTCCCGTTGCGGGTGGCCTGTGAGGCACGTCGGGCCGCTGGGGTGATGACGTCGATGACTGGTACGTCATAGCGCTCCCGAGCATCACGCAGCACCGCCGAGGAAGCCGTGTTGCAGGCGATGAGCAGGGCCTTCACACCGTGACCGACGAGTCGGTCCAGGCACTGCAGGGCGTACTCGCGCACCTGGGCAATCCTCTTCTCGCCGTAGGGGGCTCGAGAGGTGTCGCCCAGGTAGACGATGTCCTCGTTGGGGACGAGGTCGACGACTGCCCGGGCCACCGTCAGGCCACCGAATCCGGAGTCGAAGATGCCGATGGGTGCAGTCACGAGTTCGGCCGGTGCGTCGCCACCAGTCGCCTCGGTGCCTGCACCACTACGTACCTCACGGGCATGGTTCGTTGCAGCCCTCACCTCGGAATTCGTCACGAGCAGAGCCTATCGCCGACCTCGAGAAAAATTTTTGTCATGTTTTCCTCACAAAAATCCACCCCGGGGTGGCATGTAAGCCTTACCTAAGTTATTGTGATCATCACCGGGAGGGCCCCGGCTTCGTTCAGGAGGAGAACACGATGGTCGCACAGGTACTCGAGACGCCGATCACTCCGATCGACACACCTGCCCAACCGACGAAGGTCGTGCCGCTGAGCAGCCTGCGTCCCGGTGAGCACGGGACGATCTGCGCCATGGATGGATCCTGCGATCCAGCCATCTGCCACCGTCTGCAGCTGCTCGGATTCGGCACCGGACGCACCATCTCCAAGACGCGTCAGGCACCGATGGGTGGTCCGATGGTGTTCCAGGTGTGTCACGCCAACATGTGTCTGCGCCGCGCGCAGGCCGACATGATCATGGTCGAGGTCGACAGCGACCAGACCTGCGATCTCACCTGACCTGTCTCGGCCCACCTCGAGCCGACGGCGTCGACTGCGACACGACGCCCGAGCCCGCAGCACGCACTACCCGCGTGTCAATGTCATGACACGACGACCGCGTGCATCACTCGTCGCCTTTCCCATTCACCTGCCCTGAGGCACCGACCGTGGATTCACCATGCCCCAAACAGAAATGACCTGCCACTCACCTGCCACCGAGCAAGCCCCCGACGGTGCCACCCGCATCGCCCTCATCGGCTCGCCCAACGGCGGCAAGACATCCATCTTCAACCAGCTCACCGGACTGCACGCCAAGACCGGCAACTATCCCGGCGTGACGGTCTCGCGCAGCGAAGGCGTCGCCAGGACCCACGACCACACCTTCGCCATCGAGGATCTGCCCGGCACCTACTCCCTGAGCCCCATCTCCCCCGACGAGCAGGTCGTCGTGGACGTCCTGGACGGCCGAATGGACCAGGTGAGCGCCCCGGACGCCCTCGTCGTCGTCGCCGACGCCACCGCCCTGCGCCGTTCCCTGCTGCTGCTCGCCGAGGTGCTGCCACGTCATCTGCCGACCGCCGTCGTCGTCACCATGACCGACGAGCTGCGCCGCCGTCAGGGATCCCTCGACGTGACAGCCCTCAGCCAGGCTCTCGGTGTGCCGGTGGTTGCCGTCGTCGCCAACCGAGGCATCGGCATCGGCGAGCTGCGCAACCTGCTGACGACTTGGCACGACTGGGACCGTCCACCACTCGATCCCCCGAGCAGGTCCTCCGAACTGGCCGGGTGGGTGGACTCCGTGCTCGACACCGCTGGTTACGAGGACCCCGACCCGGACTCTCGCACCGAGCGCATCGACAAGGTGCTGCTGCACCCGGTGTGGGGCACGATCGTCTTCTTCGCCGTGATGTTCCTGTTCTTCCAGGCCCTGTTCGCCTGGGCCGCACCGCTGCAGGACGCCGTGGAAGGATTCTTCGACTGGCTCGCCTCCCTGGTGGGCGAGCATGTCGGCAACCCGATCCTGGCCAGTCTGCTGGGAGACGGCATCCTCGGCGGCGTCGGGGCGGTACTCACCTTCGTGCCGCAGATCCTGCTCATGTACCTGCTGCTGGCCCTGCTGGACGCGGTGGGCTACATGTCGCGTGCCGCATTCCTCATGGACAAGGTCATGAGCCGGGCCGGGCTGGAGGGGCGGGCCTTCGTCGCCATGCTCTCCTCGTTCGCCTGCGCCATCCCGGGCATCATGGCCACCCGAACGATTCCGTCGGCCAAGGATCGCATCGCCACGATGCTCAGCGCTCCCCTGGCCACCTGTTCGGCACGTCTGCCGGTGTACGTCCTGCTCGTGGGTATCCTCGTGCCTGCCGGGTCGAGCCTGGGGCCGGTGAGTGTGCGTGGCCTGGTGCTGTTCGGCATGTATCTGCTCGGTGCCCTCTCGGCGATGCTTGCCGCCCGAGTCGTGAAGAAGATCACCGACCGCTCCGGCACCCTGCTGCCGTTCTACATGGAGATGCCGCCGTACCGCATCCCCACCCCGCGTTCGGTGGGCATGGCGATGTGGGAGCCCACCAAGGCCTTCCTGCGCAAGGCCGGGACGATCATCATGGGGGCAACCATCGTCATCTGGGCACTGACGACCTTCCCGCTGCGCAGTGACGCGGAGATGACGGCTGCCGGGGTCGATCCGAGTGACGAGGTGGCTGCCACCGCATACAACATGGAACACTCCGCCGCGGCCAAGGTCGGCAAGGCCATCGAGCCGGTCTTCGCCCCACAGGGCTTCGACTGGCGCGTCAACATCTCCCTCATCGGGTCGATGGCAGCTCGCGAGGTCGCCGTGTCCACCCTGGGTCAGGTCGCCTCGGCCTCCGATCCCGAGGACGACGTCTCGGTGAGCGAGTCGGTGCAGAAGTGGACCTACACCGACGGCCCACACCAGGGTGAGAAGGTCTTCACGCCCGACACGACGATCGCCATGCTCATCTTCTTCGCCTTCGCCCTGCAGTGCGTCGCCACGATCGGCATTCTCAAACGCGAGTCCGGGGGCTGGAAGTGGCCCGCCATCGCCTTCGGATACATGTTCGTGCTGGCATGGGTGGGATCGTCACTGGCCGCCATCATCACCCGAGTGGTCATGTGATGGCCGAGCAGGTCGTCGCCATCCACCCCGAGTCCACCCCGGATTCACAGACCCTGCGCTGGGTGGTCTCGCACCGCAGACTGCCATTCGTGGGGACGGTGAGCTCGGCTCCCGGACTGGACGAGCTCACCGGGGTGGTGCAGAAGGTCACGGCACGCACCGACTCGCTGCTCGTCACCCTGGCGACGGGACGCTCCTGGCAGCAGGACGGGTCGGCGGTGCGGTCGGCGCTGGGGCGGGCCCTGTCCGAGACCACCAGGTGGCAGGGTGGTGACGACTCCCGGGAACTCGACGACGATGCCGCCCTGGCCATGTTCGCCACCGAACTCATCGACGGACCGATCGGGGAGATTGCCCGGGCGCATGGCGGGTCCATCGAGCTCGTGTCGGCGAACAAGGGTGTGGTGTCGGTACGCATGAGCGGGGCCTGCCGGGGCTGTCCGGCGGCTGCCATCACCATGCACCAGCGTCTCGAACATCAACTGAGACGCCGGTTCCCCGATCTGCGGGAGGTCGTCGAGGTGGGCGGACCAGTCGCGGCACGTCCGCTGCCACTCTCGTTGACACCCGGACGGATCAACCACGACTGACGGCACCATCTGATCTCCTGGAGCAGAACAGCTGGAACCCAGGTCAACGGGGCGCAGATCACACTGATACACATACGCTGGAGCGCGACATGCCGGGACCCGGGCTGAGATTTCGAGAATGGGGCCCTGGCCGTGGAACCTGAGAATCTCAGCCGTCCTGCTGCAACATCTCGACGAGGAACTCGGTGACGTAGCCCAGCCACTCGTAGACCCCGTACTGGGGAGCGAGGACTCCCTGCGCCGCCGATTCCTCAACCATGCTGGCGCTGGCCTCGTCAACGATGCCCAGCCACTGGGCGATCCCCACCCGGGCGGTGGAAAAGGTACGTATCCAGCGCAGCAGGACCTCGTCGTTGATCTTGAGGGGGCCGTCCGCCAGGGCACGCAGGTCCCGCTGGACGGCGTCGAGATCGGCGAGGTGTTCGTTGCGCAGCTCATCGTCATGACGTCGGTGGAAACGTTCGTTCCGTTCCGGATCGTCGGGAAAGGCGTCCTGATGGAGACCTCCGATGGCACGGCCCTCAGCCTGTGTCATTTGCCGTTCCCACAATTGGAACGGATCGTCCGGGTCTGCCGGGTCGTCCAGACCCTCGCCGCCACGCACCTCGCCGGTTCGTGCACCCCCGTTCACGAGATCATTGGCGTGCACGGAATCATTGACGTGTGCCGGATCATCCGGGAGCAGACTGCCCGGCCCCATGAACCCACCGGACCCCATCAATTCACCAGGTCCCATCAGCTCGTCAGGCCCCATCAATTCATCAGGCCACGTGAGATCGTTGAGCTCCATGACGGAGCCGGACGTCGAGTCGTCCGACCCGAGCAGAATCGCACGGAAACCGTCCACAGCCAGATTCAGCACGTGGTTCTCCTCGGGTTCGAGCCAGAGCAACCACGTGTGACCAAACCGTCGTTGTGCCTTCACCGATTCACTCCCCGTTGCTCATCGTTGCGCGCAGCCCATAGCGATGCATGGCGACGACGTCGGCCTCCATCTTCTCCCTCGTGCCGCGCGAGACCACCGCTCGCCCCTCGTGATGAACGGCGAGCATGAGCTGGTCAGCCTTGTCACGGCTGTACCCGAAATGGCGCATGAAGACCATGGTGACGTAGCTCATGAGGTTGACCGGGTCGTCCCACACGATCGTCACCCATTCATGGTCCCGCTCGAGGTCGTGCTGGGGCTGTTGCCGTACTCGGATGCTGGGAAAGGCCAGAGGCATGCCCCCATTGTCCCCCAATGACGAGCCCGGATGCGAACCATCGTCGGGAAACTCACATTGCCTGCCCAACTTTCACATAGTGCATCCCCCGTCTCGGGGATGAGCACGTTGCTAGTCGTGCCTCCAAGATGGATATGACAGAGACCTGATCTCTCCCCACCAGACCAAGATATTGTTATTGTCATATTGTTATTGTCGATACGTATGTGTCATACTTACTTATGTGAACATGGACGACGCTCAAAAGTTTCGATGTCAACTCATGTCCCTCCACCGGCGATTGCGCCGCCAACATCCGCAGGAGCGCCCCCTCAACGATCTACTCGTGCTGGGAGCCATCGACCGGTTGGGTGCATCGGCTGCTCCCAAAGCCATCGCCGTCGATCTACACATGCAACGCACCAACGTTGCCACCTATCTCGGGAGACTCGAACGTGACGGTCTCGTCTCACGCCACATCGACCCGGATGATCATCGTCGCAGTCGAATCCAGCTGACCGACGCCGGACAGAAAGTCCTCATGCAAGACCGTGGACTGCGCGACTCATGGCTCGTCCACACAGCTGCAGCCATCCTCACGGAAGAAGAAATCGCAGTGCTCACACAATCAGGAACGCTGATGGAAAAGCTCGCAACTGCCAGCGATGACCATGACACGTGCCAGGTCCAGTCATGACCAACACAGCACTCATCGGGCTTGACTACATCGTCGACATCATGGGCGACAACGGCACAATCGCCAGCAGCTCCGCTGAAGCCAGACGACGGGACGTCATTGCCCATTTCAACGTCGCAAAGGCCGTCGCCGACGACAGAGACTGGCTGACCATCCTCATCAAAGTTGGTTTCGAACCCGGCTACCACGACCAGCCGAAGAACTCACCGATCTTCGGCACGGCCGACCAATTCGGCGCGCTGGATCTCTCAGGTCCCGGTACAGATTTCCATCCCGACCTCGATGTCACCGGGCACGAGGTAGTGCTCACCAAGCCCCGTATCTCCGGGTTCTTCAATACGAGGTTGCAAAGTGTGTTGGACGCCAGCAATATCGACCGGCTGGTGATCGCTGGAGTTTCGACAACGTGGGCCGTTCAGGCAACTGCACGCGACGCTCACGACAGGGACTTTGCTACCGTCATCGTCGAGGACGCATGCGCCGCCTCCACCGAGGAGAGCCACGAGCAGAGCATCACCATGCTCAAGTCCATCGCGATGGTCGTGAAATCCACCTCCCTCACCATGCTGTGAGCATGAGCGCACTCGCACACGGAGTCCTGTCCACTTACCGGGGTAAAGAGCCGAACGCGCACTACAACGCCGGTCTGGGATTCCTGACATCGATATGTGTGGGTGACCCGCTGGCCATCGGGCAGTTGTCCAACCGTCAGGTAGATGGCGGCACAGCCGCCTTGGCCGCGTGGTTCATTGCTCTCATGGTCACTCCCCGCACCGCAGGACGACGTGCATTTGAGCTCGGCAGACGAGTGCTCATCACGACCGCAGCAACTGCGCTTGGAGCCATCATCGGTGACAACATGTGGGGCGCGTCTGCGGTGCTGGCCGTGCTGGCCCTGCTCATCCCCGTCCCCGGAATGACCATCACACCACTCATCTGCCTCATCATGGGGCAGCGCACTCCACTCGGCATGTCGTCTGCCGAACACGTCATCGCATTTGCCGCTGGGGCAGCGTGGGCGTTCCTCGTTCTCATGCATCCCGCATCAGCCGTGCCATCTCGAAAAAACACTCCTACCATCTACCAACGATCAGTGCGCGAGGTCATTCTGGGGCATTTGCTGACACCCGGTGCGAAACGGAACTATGCCACTCAAGTTGCCGTAGTCATCCCTATCCTCAACATCGTGCTGACGACATGTCACTGGCCACACGCAGGTTGGGTACTGATCGGCGTCCTCACGACCCTGCGGCCCAGCTGGACTGCCATTCATGCCCGAGTCATCAAGCGCAGCATCGGCATGGCGGGCGGAAGCCTCATGACTGCACTGGCACTCTGGATCACCCATATATCCTCAACATGGGTGGCTATCGTCATCATGACTGTCCTCGCCGCACTCGCCCGCCCCTTCCGACAGTTCAACTATGGCTACTGGCCGATCTTCGGCACTCCCGTGCTACTGCTTCTCGTCAATTTGTCCGAAGCATTGGAAATCAGCGATTGCGTGTGGAGGCTGTGCAACAACCTACTCGGCGCAGCATGCACCCTCGCCACGGTCTCCTTGCTGTGGCCTCACCCCGAACAACAACACCGTCTGCATCGACCCAACTCCTGAGGAGTCTACGTGTCTGGCCCACTATCCGACTTGACTGTCCTCGATGTATCCACTCTTTTTGCTGGGCCAATGGCGGCCCGAATGTTCGCCGATTACGGCGCCACTGTCACAAAGCTCGAGCATCCCAAGGGCGACCCGCTGCGCAACTTCGGACCCGCCCCAAAAGCTGGCGACTCTTACGCCTAGAACGTCATCAACCACAGTAAACACCGTGCCGAGTGATCCATTGGACCATTGGTGCACACAGTCAGGATTTATGCCCTGCATCCTGCATCCCCACCCCACGTACCGACTAGTCTGACGGCATGTCCACCTCTCTGCTCACCGACCACTACGAACTGACGATGGTCGAGGCCGCAATGCGCTCGGGCACGGCCTTTCGCCGCTGTGTCTTCGAACTCTTCCCGCGCCAGCTGCCACCCGGCCGGCGCTACGGTGTCGTCGCCGGTACCGGGCGTGCCTTGGAGGCCCTCGCCGCCTTCCACTTCGACCCGGACGAGGTGGATTTCCTCACCCGCACCGGAGTGGTTGGCGCCCAGATGGCCGACTGGCTCAAGGACTACCACTTCTCCGGCTCCATCAGCGGATATGCCGAGGGAGACCTCTACTTCCCCGGTTCACCACTGCTCACCGTCGAGGGCACCTTCGCCGAGGCGTGCCTGTTGGAGACCCTGCTGCTGTCCATCTACAACCACGACTCCGCGGTCGCCTCGGCGGCGTCCCGCATGACGCTCATGGCCGAAGGACGCCCGATCATCGAGATGGGGTCGCGCCGCACCCACGAGGAGTCTGCCGTGGCAGCGGCTCGGGCCGCCTGGATCGCTGGTTTCGGGCCCACCTCCAACCTGGCTGCCGGATACCGCCACGGGGTGCCCACCTCCGGCACCGCGGCACACGCCTTCACCCTGTTGCACGACAACGAGTCCGACGCCTTCACCGCCCAGCTGGCCGCCTACGGGCGCGACACGACCCTGCTGGTGGACACCTACGACATCGAGGCGGGTGTGCGTGAGGCGGTGCGGCTCACCGACGGTGAGCTCGGTGCGGTGCGCATCGACTCCGGGGACCTCACCATCGTCGCCCGGCAGGTACGCGACCTGCTCGACGACCTGGGCGCGACGTCGACTCGGGTCATCGTCACCTCCGACCTCGACGAGTGGCAGATCGCCGCGCTGCGCGGTGCCCCGGTGGACGGCTACGGGGTCGGCACCTCGGTGGTCACCGGATCGGGCGAACCGACCTGCTCGTTCGTCTACAAGATGGTGGCACGGGCCACCGACGAGAATCCCGACTCACCACTGGTGCCGGTGGCCAAGAGGTCGGCACACAAGTCGACGGTGGGAGGCCGCAAGTACGCGGTACGCCGTCGCGACGACGAGGGAATCGCCCAGGCGGAGGTTGTCGGCGTCGACACGCCGGTCGCCACCGCCGGGTTGGATCGTGACCTGCTCGTCGACCTCGTGAGGGACGGGCAGATCGTCGGGGCCGAACCGCTGGCCAGGGCACGGGAACGTCACCGTCGCTCCGTCGAGGAACTGCCGATGTCTGGTCGCCGCATCTCGCGTGGTGAGCAGGCCATCCCCACCGTCATGGTGCATGGCGAGGGCCCGGATGCCGTACTGGGCGCATCGTTGGAGTGATCGACCATCGAGCCACCGGCCAGGCTGGTCACAACCGGCAAAAATCCCTGATTGCAGGCCCATTCGCTTGAGAATTGCATTTTGGGTTGATTAGGCTCTCAGACAGAGGAGCAAGTCCTGCAACGGTTCGGCCACCCCGGTCGACCACCTCCAAGTCATCAGACGTTCTAGGAGATCACATGACCAAGTCCGAGCTCATCAAGGCCATCGCGAAGAAGTCCTCGCTCACCGAGGCCCAGACCAACGATGCCGTCAAGGCCCTCACCGATGTCATCACCGAGGCCCTTGCCTCCGGTGACAAGGTCCAGCTGCCCGGCCTGTTCACCGCCGAGGCTGTCGAGCGTCCCGCCCGCAACGGTCGCAACCCGCGCACCGGCGAGGCCATGACCATCCCGGCCCACCGGGCCGTGAAGATCTCGGCGTCCAGCACCTTGAAGAAGGCCGTCGCCGAGTGATCTGAGCTCGACACCAGGGCTGCCCGATGGGCTGGGCCCCAACGCAGGGCTGCCCCTCGTCGGGCAGCCCTTCTTGTCTGCGCCACACCTGCTGCGTCCGGCACACCTCATCTGGGCCGTACCGTCGAGCTGCGGCGCTCATCACCGAACGCCCCTCCTCATCCAGATCGAGCCGGCCATGTCCCGCGGCTCCCGGCCGGCTGAGGGGTTTTCAGCCGCGTAGCACCTTGGCCATGCGGGCCACTCGATCACTGGAGTAGAGATCCTCCAGGTACACCGGTTCGCCATCCGGCCCCGACAGGGGCACCCGCCAATTGGGGTACTCGTCCTCGGTGCCCGGAAGGTTCTGGGTGCGCGGGTCCCCCACGGCATCGGTGAGGGTCGCATTGATGACCTTCGACGGGGTACGGGTGAGCAGGGTGTGCATGGCGAGAGTCACCTGTTCCGGATCGTCCTCATCGGCTTCCAGGACGCCCTGCTGTCTGAGACTGGCAAGCCACGTCTCGCGCTCTCGCCGTGCATTCTCACGCTCCTCGTCCACCGACTCGGTGAGCAGCCCCAGCCGGTCGCGCAGCTCGACGTGGTCACCGCGCAGATAACTGCTCGTGGGTGGCAGGTCGTGGGAGGTCACCGAGCTCATGGCATGTTCCCGCCACTGCTGCGGCTGCCTGGGACGACCGTCCGGGCCGGTCTCGAACCACATGATCGACGTCCCCAGGATCCCCCGGGAAGCGAGGTGGTCCCGCACCCACGGTTCGACCGTGCCCAGGTCCTCACCGATGACCAGTGCACCGGCGCGGTACGCCTCCAGGGCCACGACGCCCACCATGGCCTCATGGTTGTACCGCACGTAGGCGCCATGCCGTGGGCCCAGCCCCCTGGGCACCCACCACAGACGGAACAGCCCCATGATGTGGTCGATGCGGACTCCGCCGGCGTGACGCAGGGCGCTCGAGACCATCTCACGCAGTGGCGCGTAGGCCATCTGCTCCAGCACGTCCGGACGCATTGGCGGTTGCCCCCAGTCCTGGCCGGCCTGGTTGAACGGATCCGGTGGGGCTCCGACGTTCATCTCACGGGCGAACAGTCCGTTGAGCATCCATGCGTCGGCACCCGATCCGTTGACCCCGACGGCAAGGTCACAGATGAGCCCGACCGGCATGCCGGCATCCGTGCCGGACGACTGGGCCGTCGAGAGCTGCTGGTCGGCGATCCATTGCAACCACATGTGAAAGTCGATCCGGTCGGCATGTTCGCGGCGCACCCGAGCCACGGCAGCCCCATGGGGATCGTGCAGCTCGGCAGGCCAGTCGTGCCAGTCGGAACCATGCAACTCGGAGAGCAGGCACCATGTGGCGAAATCCTCCAGACGTCGTCCCCGAGCCACCCGGAACGCGGTGAAGGCCATCCGGCGCGACGCAGACATGTCGACTCGGTGGATGAGCTCCAGGGCCTGCGACTTGGCCTGCCAGGTGCGATCGCGATCCAACAGGGCCTGGGGATCGTCGTCAAGGGTCGTCGTGCGCAACGACTCGATGAGGGAGGCATCGTACTGGTCGAGGTCGTGGTACTCGGCGATGAGTTCGGGGCGAATGTAGATCGGATTGACGAACAGCCGGCTGCTGGGCAGGTACGGTGAGGGCTCCATCCGCCCGGTCACCTCGGCGGCGTGCAACGGGTTGGTGAGCAGGTATCCCGCCCCCTGGCTGGCCGACCACGTGCACAGATCTGCCAGGTCGGTGAGATCACCCAGCCCCCACGAGTGGTGGGACCGCACCGAGTACAGCTGCGCTGCATATCCCCACACGCGCGACGCACCCATCCGACGAGGCAACCCCACCCGGTTGGGGGTGACGATGATGGTGGAGGTGGCCGTCGCGTGGATCCCGCCGTCCGCCTCACTGCCATCGGCGTCGTGTGTGCCGATCGTGACGATGAGTTCGTGGTAGCCCAGTGGCAAGTTTCCCGGAATGCCGAAGGTGGCCTCGCCGATCATCCGCCCGTCGATCGGACGATCCGGGTTCCAGTTGTCCACCTGCCAGGGCAGATGGTCGTTGCCGTCCTCACCGACGATTCGCAGGCTCACTGGCGCACCGGCCGGCACATGGACGTCGACCCGACCCTCCTGCCCCGCACGCAGGACGACACAGGGCTGCACGATGCGTCGCCAGTGGTCATCACGCACCCGTTGCGCCGCCGCACGTGCACGCTCCGGGGTGGATGCGTCGACGCCAAACTCGGCGAGGATGGCAATGACGGTCTGCTCACCGACCTGTGTGTGTCGTCCCTTCCAGTCGTAGAACTGTGTCGAGATGCCGAATCGATCGGCGAGTTCACCGAGCGCGGGATCTGACAGGGCCATGACGTTTTCTCCTCGGGTCGGTCAGTGGTGGGGTGCGGGCTCTTCCCAGCAGGTGGCGGGACCGCAAAACCTCCGGTACTGGGTCAATGGTTCGGGTCGTCGTGCCGCGGCACCGTGATGACCTGGGTACCGGCGATGAGGTCGTGCAGGGTCTGGCGACGTCGCTGGAACAGCGGCATGAGGTAGCTGATTGGCGTGAGGACGATGAGGAACTGGTTGAACGTCTCCACCAGTGACCACCCCAGCGCTCGAGCCAGTGCACGCAGCACCGGTAGTCGTCGATGGGAACGCCCCTGACCGTTGGGGATGACTCTCATACGCATGACGAGCTGACCGACCGACGCTGCACAGGCCGAGAGCATGATGAACTGGTACACCGCTTGGGCAATGACGTATGCGGTGATCAAGGTCGTCATGGGATCGATGAAGTGGAATTGACTGGCGATCTGCTGCGGATTCAGCGTGGGAGTCTTCCCGGCAGCCACCTGGTCGTTGGCCCACTGCATGAATCTGGCGTACTCGTGGGCGGCATCGGTGACCTCATGGTTGAGACTCGCCATGACGACCACGGCGATGATGACGAAGTCGATGATCGTGGCCGCCACCCTGCGCCACCACCCGGCGAGCTCGAACCCGTCCTCGGTGCTCCCCCACCTGCTGGGACGGGGATCGGGGCGAGATGACGGCACCTGCTGCTGGGCAGGTGTGGGCCGACCATCCTGGACGCGTCTGGGTGCCGCTGGTTGCAGGGCGGCCAGTGACTCCGGCATCGTCGCGGGCTGCGGTTCTGGTGCATCACGCAGGTTGCGCGTCCACGACGTGCCGTCCCAGTATCGCTCCCCCGGGCCACCCGCTGGATCGGGGTACCACCCCATCGGGGGCAGGTTCGCCTGGCCCGACGAGGATGCCGAGGAGGATCCACCGCTTTGAGCTCGGCCGGTGCTGTCGTCGTCGGCACGTCGATGGGGCGCTCCGGTGCTGAATCGGTCATTGCTCACCCCACCACTATCCCACGGAAAACTGGATGATCCACGATCCCGGGACAGCTCATGGCGAGGTTCGGTGGTGGTTTCGCCACTGCCTTATCATGGGGGCATGAGTACCCAACTGGCACCCGGTTCCCAGAGCGCAGTCGAGGAGAAGACCCAGCCGAGCTTCGAGGACGGTGACGCAGAGCGCTTCTCGCACTACGTCCCCAAGGCCAAACTCACCGATGCCATCGTCAACGGCACACCGGTCGTCGCCCTGTGTGGCAAGGTGTGGGTACCCAGCCGCAACCCGGACAAGTTCCCGGTCTGCCCGGACTGCAAGGAGATCTGGGAGTCGATGAACCCTGGGAACTGAGTCCTGGGGAACTGGGCCCTTGGCAGCTGGGCACCGTCCCGATTCCGATGCGCCGGGCCGTTCCGATGCGCAGGGGCCAGCGCACGACACCATCAACGTGCAGTACGGATCGGCGTGCAGCACGGCCTGCCAACCCCGACTGAACAGGCCGGTCGTCCCACTGTGTCAGATGGTGTCGTGTGAGGTCAGATGGCGTCGCCTGAGGCCAAGTAGCGCAGTGCCAGGTCGTACCCGGAGATTCCCAGCCCGGTGATGGTGCCGGTGACGTAGGCCGACACGACGCTGTGGTGTCGGAACTCCTCGCGCCTCGCCGTGTTGCTCAGATGCACCTCGATGACCGGGGCCTCCACCTGTGCCACGGCATCGGCAATGGCGATGTTGTAGTGGCTCCACGCCGCCGGATTGATGACGACCGGGATCCTCCGATCGGCGGCCTCGTGGAGCCACCCGATCATCTGCGCCTCCGAGTCGGTCTGGCGCACCACCACGTCCAGCCCGAGCCGGTCTGCAGTGTGCTGCACATGGTCGACGAGTTCGTCATGGCTCATCGACCCGTAGATCTCAGGTTGACGCCGGCCGAGCCGGCCAAGATTGGGGCCGTTGAGCACCCAGACCATTCTGCTCACAGCTGCACCACGTCGTCGAGACGGCCCAGCCCCAACGCCACATATGCTGCCATGTAGCGTCCCTGCATGAGCAGGGTGACGTATGTGCGGACCGGATCGGAGTCCTCGTCCACCCCGAGCGGAAGGTCGATGGCGTGCACCGGCACGTCAAACCGTTGTGCGACCTCCTCAAGGCCGGCACGGCGTGGATCGGGGACGTGGTCGTCCATGACCAACAGCACCGGACGTTGTTGCGGACCGTCCACCTCGGGATCGCTGAACGGATCGCGTGGATCGGACGAGCAAATCACCGGGAGCAGCTCGGCGGCGTCGGCACACAGGGCAGGCTCCCCAGTGGCTCTTCGGAGCGCCTCGGCAACGCGTCGTGCCGATCGGGCCGCCAACACGGATCCACCCCACAACAGTGGTGTGGCGTCGGCCATGGCACAGGCCAGCTCCTTGGCACGGTTGAAGGGCATCTCCCGGAACGGGGAGGACTCCTCCGCAATCATGTCGGCGGCTCGCCCCACCTGGTTCGGGTCGGTCTGGGGCCCCAACCCGAGACGTCCCAGCACCGCCAGAACGGCGACAGCAGCAGCCAACGGATCATCACCGCAAACCGGCACCCGGACACTTGCCCCGCCTGCCGTGCGCCAAGCTGGGGAATCCTCCGCAGTCGCCACCAGGATGGCAGCTCCACGTCTGGCTGCCTCTCTCACGGCACCAACGGTGTACGAGGGCTCGGCGAGAGACGCAGCTCCATCCCACGGAATTTCCTGCTGATCGACACCGACGACGAGATCCAGGGGCCCCACCCAGGCGGGCAGGTGTGGCAGGGACCACGCAACGATCGGAACCGGGCACAGCGGTTCGAGCACGGCACGGATGAAGCGTGCCTCCGCACCCACGACGAGCACGCCACGCGGAGTACCGATGTGCTCCACGGCAGAGCCAATACCATCGATCTGAGCACCGACCCGACGGATTCGTGCTCCTTCACCGGCCAGACGGCGTAGCAGGTTCTCGGCTCCGGCCGAGAGGTCACGTGACTCCAGTCGCGAGTCGTCGAAGATTGCCTTCACCGCCGCCCTCACTCAGGACGAATCGAACTGATGCGGGTGGTCTCGTCGTCCTCCCCGGTCTCCGGACGACGAGCAGCGTCGATACGCAGATCCGGGACACCGTCGTGCACCTCGAAGGCCAGTCCGCAGGACGGTGAGGAGCAGACCAGTTCACCACTGTCGTAGTCGAGGGCGAAGGTGGAATGGCACGAGGGGCAGGCCACCACCTCGAGGAACTGGGGAGCCAGGTCAAGGGCCTCAGGCGTCTGGGGAATCTGGGTGGGCTGAGTGATCTTGGCGGACCGGAGCATCGTCGTCACCTCTCGAGAGCTGTTGCGCTGCACTCACGTTAGCGCACGGAGTCGCGGTCGGCGATGACTGCGAGGTGACCTCGTCGTCCCAGGACGGTCACCCCAGCCATGTTGGGCACGCCGTGGGACTCTGCCGTTGCGCCGCCGCTGGCGGGGGCGATCTCGTCATCGAGCATGCCGATCTCGCGCACGGCTCGGGCCAGGGCCATGATGTCGTCGGGTTCGTGCTCATCCGCGGTGCCGTCCACACCGGGAAGACGAATGAGTTCCCACCCCTTGGGGACCGTGAGCTCACCACTGTGTTCGCTGCACAGGTCGTAACCGCCCGGATGCTGCTCCGGGGACAGCGGGCCCAGGACTGCCGAGGACTCGGCATAGACATAGGTCAGGGTGGCCACTGCTCGCCGCCGACATCCGCTTCGCACACACAGTCTCACGATGGTTGAGGCTACGCCGGTGCCGCGGGACAACCCGGAGGACTGGCCGAGGGGTGCGAGGTTCGGCTCGCCGAGTCCGCTGTGGACGGCTGTGGTGACCTATCGTTGTCCGCATGAGCACCCGACGAGATCGTCACGGCCGTGGGCCACGCGGGCCAGTCGTCCTACCGCGGGAACATGGTGGGGTGACCAGGCGTCTGCGCCCCACCCGCAACGAGTTCTTCCAGCTGTGCGTTGCCCAATCGGCACAGCGCATCCTCGACAACTGCCCCGGCGTGCTCAGTCAGGTGATCATTGGGATCGAGGACGTCTCGGGCTCCACCGAATGGACCCAAGGGCGCGTCCCCCTGGCCAGTGCGCAGGACCCGGACGGACGTTCCCCGGCCAAGGTCGTGCTCTACCGTCGTCCGCTGGAACTGCGCGCCGCCACCCGTCCTGGACTGGCGATCCTCGTGCACCGCACCCTCGTGGAGCAGTTGTCGGCACTCACCGGCTTTCCGGTCTCGGTCATCGATCCCCACGAGGATGGCATGATCTGAGGTCCCCCAGACACGGGTCCACCGTGAGATGATCATGTGGGGCAGGGCGACGCCGCTGACGTCCATTATTGGAATGACCGCAGCTGCCGCTCGCTCAGGATGCAGCGTGCATCGCCTGAATGATCGCTCGACCGCTCAGGCGCGACGCCGCAACCTGCGTCGCTCCATCTCCGACATGCCGCCCCAGATACCGAACCGTTCATCGTTCTCCAGTGCGTACGACAGGCACTCGTCACGCACCTCGCAGGACTCGCAGATTCGTTTGGCCTCGCGAGTGGAACCACCCTTCTCGGGGAAGAACGCCTCCGGATCGGTCTGGGCGCACAGGGCTCGCTCCTGCCACGACATTTCTTCGTCGTCGCCGTCGGGCAGCGACACCAGGACATTGGTGGGCATGAAGAGATCTCCTCTGGAAAGGGGGAAGGCAGTCGCGCTGAGATCTGCTCGTTCACCAAGTTACACGACTGTCATTCATCTGTCATTCATTCCGTGAACTCGTGAGACTCCCCTGTCGGTGCCCCAATTTCTGATAAGAGCACCCCGGTCGCTGATGTCAGGGCTGGCGGGAGTCATCGTGCTGAGGCCCTTGCGGATCCTGGTCTCGATGCTGAGTGGCAGACCAGTCCAGTGCCTGCCCGGACGTCCCCCAGGTGGAGGCCTGGGCCCCATTCGCTGCGTCGGATGCCTTTGTCCACGAGGCTCCAGCGGCCTCATCGGTCGTCCACACCGGTGTGTTGCGCTCATCCTCCCCACTGGAGCCAGCAGGATCGTCCTGTTCCGATCCAGCAGGCACCGGGCGAGGTCGTGTGGTCTCACCACTTTGCTCACCGTGGCTGAGTGGTGATGCCGCCACGATGAGGGCAATGATCGCCAGCACCTTGACCGTCACCACCATGAGGGACCCGATGAACCCCAGGGCCACGCCAAGGGTTCGACCGGGAGCATGCACACATGCCAGAATCGCCAGGACGAGGTCGCAGCCCGCACCCACGGCGACGACGATGGCGGCGACCTTGGCGATGACCGTTGACCTGGTCACCACCGGAGCCTGCAGGCGGCACCACCACACGGCAGCCACCATGGCCAACATGATGGTCAACCCCAGTGAGCCACCGAAAGAGCGACGAGCGACTTCGAAGACGGTGTCCTCGCCCTGGATCAGCGCTCCGCAGAAATCCACCAGGAAGATGATCGTGAACCCCGTGCCAAGGGCGGTGAGCACCCAGGCCAGCGGTTCACGTACCCGCAACAACTTCTCGACAAGTGGGTTCATGCGTAGTCCCGTCCACACTCCTCTGCCACCACGGCGACGAGCTCCTTGACCCGCTGGCTGTCGGCCAGCGGAACGACGAGTGTGGCCCGATCGGTGGTCACCACGGCCATGGCATGCAGCCCAGCCACGGCGAGTACCGCGTCGGATCGGGTGTTGATGAGCAGATTCGCCTCGGAATCGATGGAAACCGTGGCCCCGGTGGCATGGTTTCCCCTGCCGTCGTCGGGAAGGTGCGGGGCAAGGGTCTCGAAGGAGCCGACGTCATACCACTGGATGGCCAGCGGCACGGCAACGACATGGCATCCGGCTCGACCCGCTGAGACCGGTTCCATGACGGCGAAGTCCACCGAGATCTTCTCCATCTGGGGATAGACCTCCTGCAGGGACTCTGGCTCACGCACGAGCTGACCCGCCTGACGGGCAGTGGCCGGTTTGAGCTGGGAGACGACGTCGAGCAGAGTCGCGGCCCGCCAGACGAACATTCCGGAGTTCCACCAGAACTCCCCGGAGTCGAAGTAGCTGCGCGCCAGCTCCGCATTGGGCTTCTCGACGAATTCACGCACCTCGAAGGCGCGGCGATCCTCGTCAATGGGGTTGCCCCGGTGCAGATACCCGAAACCGGTGTTCGGCTCGGTGGGAATGACACCGAAGGTCACCAGGGCCGAGGAATCGGTCTCGGCGATCTCGAAGCCGTGGTTCAGGGCGGCGCGAAATCCACTCACTGGGCGGATGATGTGATCGGCGGTGACGGTGGCAATGACGGCGTCCGGGTCGGAGTCGGCGATGACGGCAGCCGGCCACGTCACGGCGTTGAGGGAATCCCGCCCCACGGGTTCCCCGAGGATGTTGCCGCCAGGCACCTCGGGAAGGATGTCGGAGACGACGTCGGCATAGGCCTGCCCGGTGCACACGAAGACGTTCTCGTCCGGGACGACACCGCGCACCCGTTCGAAGGCCATTCGCAACAGACTCATCCCGTCGATGAGGTCGAGCAGCTGCTTGGGTTCACCCTGGCGTGACAACGGCCACAGTCGGGTACCGGATCCACCAGCGATGATGAGGACGTAGCGCATGCCTCAAGGCTAGCGACGAATTGCGTCGATTCTCGCAACGCCGGGCCGAGCACGGCATGATGGCTGCCATGAACACCAGCATCGAGCAGTCCGGCGCCGAGGATGGCTGCGGGTTCACCGGCACGAAGCTGGCTGCAGCCATTGCACGCCAGGTCCACAATCCCGACCCGTTCGTCACCTGGATCCACGACGATTCACGTCTTGACCTGTCCGGGAAGACACTGTGCACCTGGGTGGCCAAGACCGTGGCCCTCATGACCGACGAGGGCATCGGCCGCGGGGACCGGGTGGCACTTGACGTCGTGACCCAGCATCCCGGGCACTGGATCGCACCGATCTGGTTCATGTCCAGCTGGTGGGCCGGATGGCACGTCCTGCTGGGTGCCGAACCAGACGGTGAACCTAACGCCCTTGTCACTGGTCCGAGGCAAGACTTGGCACAGTGTCACCGGACGTCGGCAGCGCAGGTGCCTGCGTCGACGCTCGTCCAGTGCTCGCTCAAACCGTGGGGCGGTCCGTGTGACGACCTCGCACCTGCAGCCATCGACCACGCCGACTGCATGGCCATGCCGGATGCCCTGCCGCCAGCAGATGCAGATCCACATGTCGTCCTGGGCGCTGCGACGCAGCCGCCAGGAGCGGGCGAGCCGAGCACGCATGTCACCACCCCGATCGGTGATCGTGTCCTGCTGGCCCACCCCACTGACACACAGGTGGCATGGGTCACCGCGCGGTGTCTGGTGGGTGGGGGCTCCCTGGTGCTCATCGACTCCGTCGAGGACGACACGGCATCGACCGACCCCACCTGTCACGACACAGCAGTACGGGAACACGCTCGAGTCATCGCCCGGTGACGCAGCCTCCCCGCTACGACTCACGGCGTTCGAGGTGCAGGGTCACTTCACTGCGCTCGAGGTGCGGGCAGCCCCACGATGAAACCGGCCCCCCAGCTCATGTGCATGACGGTGAGCACGAGCGGCAACCGTGCTCGTACGGCAGGTTTGAGGGGCTGTTTGAGCAGCAGGCTGCCGGCCGTCATGGCAGCGAGGTATCCCGCTGGTACGGCAAAGCCCGCCAGCAGACGGCTGGGACGCCCCCTCAGGACCGAGCGCACGATCCCGGTCGCCCCCCCGATGGCCCCGGCCGTGCACGCCACGACCGTCGCCGGGGCGGCCAGGTACCGCAGGCTTGCCGAGTCCCGATGAGTACGTATGACCTGACGACGCCACTGTCCGGTGTGAAAGAACTGGGTGGCAAGGGATTTCACATCCGAGCGAGGCCGATAGGTCACCTTCAGACGAGGGCTGAACCACACCTCGCGTCCGCTGTGACGCAGCCGATAGTTGAGCTCCCAGTCCTGTGCCCGGTCGAAGGTGGGGTCGAAACCGCCGACCGCCAGCAGGTCGGCCTTGCGATACACCCCCAGGAAGACAGTGTCGGCAGGGCCTTCCGGTGAGTTCTTGAGATGGAAGGAGCCGCCTCCCAGCCCGAGTCGGGACGTGTAGGCCGCAGCCACCGCCTTCTCGAAATCAGTCGTTCCCTGGGCGTCCATGATCCCCCCGACATTGGCGGCACCGGTACGCTCCAGCAACTCCACGGCGGTGGCGATGTACTCCGGACCGAGCTCACCGTGAGCGTCGACCCGCACGATGATGTCGTACGTGCTGGCCGCCACTCCCAGGTTCATGGCCCTGGGTGTCGTGCCCTGCGGGTTCGCGATGACCCGAATCCGCTCGTCGCCGTCGGCAAGCTGCTCAGCGATCCGTTCGGTGTCGTCCTCGCTGGGCGCGACGACGAGAATGATCTCCATCGGACCGGGATAGCCCTGACCGACGATTCCGGCGACGGAGGACGCCAGAAATCTCTGCTCGTTGCGCACGGGCACGACGATGGACACAGGCGGTGCGAAATTGGAGGCCATGTGGTTCATTGTGCCAGCTCCGCCATGAAAGTCCGTGGCGACGATCCGGTACAGCCAGGCACTCAGGGATCATCATGCCCGACACCGGCATCAACACTCACTGTCCTGGCGCTGCGGAGCCATGGTCCTGGCACGGGAGCCACCGTCCTGACACTGAGGCAGCAGCGCAGAACTCCGTCGCTGTGATGAGCTTTCCTGTCGGTTTTGTGCGCCTCACACGGCCGGTCACGATTCTTTTCGCGCACAGTGATGGATACGGTTGTCTGCATGCCAACACCGCGCGACAACCACTCCCATCAGGATGACATGAACTGGTTGTACGGCAGTTCGGAGAACTCCCGTACCACGGGGTCCCGCCGTGCTGGCGACGAGAATGGCGCGGGACGACACCGCAGCACGAGGCGTCCCCGGGGCGGTGAAACCCGTGGCGGCCGGTACGCGACCGATTCCCGACCCCACACCGATGATCCGGTTCGCCGTGGCGACACCGACAGCCATGACACCTTCCGTACCGATCAACGTCGGCGACGTCGTGACGCCGGCACGCGTTCTGGTGGCACCCGACCGGCGAGATCCCGGTCCCGCAGTGGGACGGCAACCGTCGCGTCACGCTCAGCCCAGTCTGCCCGATCAGCCCAGTCTGCCCACTCACCTTCGTCTCACCGCAGGAAGGCCACACCAACGCGACACAAACACTCCTTCGCCAAGAAGATCACGACCCTGCTCGTCCTGTGGATCATCTGGCTGGTCGGTGTACCGGCATACGCCCTCCTGGAGGGCCAGAAGGTTGACGCCACTGCCGGCGGGGAGCGACCCGACCCCCAACCGGGCACAGCTGTGCTCCTGGTGGGCACCGACCAGCGCGACAACCTCACCGAGAAACAGCAGAAACAGCTAGGCACCGGCACTGCCGAGGGAACCCGCACCGACACGATGCTGCTGCTGTACCGACCCCCGAAGGGCAGGACGATCCTCGTCTCCCTGCCTCGTGACTCCTACGTGCCCATTCCGGGGCACGGCCGCAACAAGCTCAACGCCGCCTACGCCATCGGTGGGGCGCCGCTGCTCACCGAGACCGTGGAACAGGTCACCGGGGTACGTCTGGACGGCTACATGGAGATCGGCTTCGGTGGTTTCGTCAACATGGTGGACGTCGTGGGCGGGGTGGACGTCTGCCTCGACAGACCCATGAAGGACCGCGACTCCCACACCGATCTGCCGGCCGGGTGCCAGAACCTGGACGGCATCTCGGCGCTGGGATACGTACGTATGCGCAAGGCTGACCCGCTGGGTGACCTCGGGCGCGTCAAACGTCAGCAGGAGGTGGCCTCGCAGGTGGCCCACAAGGCCATGTCACCGTGGACCTTCATCAATCCGGTGCGCTACTGGAAGGTCGTCAACGCCGGCGCCTCCACCGTACGTCGTGGGGAGGACACCTCGCTGGGCACGACGGTCGTCACGGCTCGCTCCCTCATGCGTCTGTCCGGCTCCGACGGGATGAAGCTCACCGTCCCGGTGGCCAATCCCGACGCCCAGACCGCTGCCGGGTCGTCGGTGCTGTGGGACCGGGAACGCGCCCTGCGGCTCTTCGAGATGATGAAGACCGGCGACACGTCGAATGCGGACTCCTTCCGTTGAGGCGTCTACCAGTTCCGCTGAGGTGCCTGCCAGCTGAGGTGTCTGCAGAGCTGCCCCGGACGGGGCCATTTCAGTGGAAACCCCCTGCTGGGACGTGGTTGCGGCCTCTCCTTGCCATACTGCGTCCACGCCCTTTGGAAACCCTCTGCTGAGGCTGGCTGCGGAGCGGTCCCACCACGAACCAGCCCCTCTCCTGAAAAAGCCTCGGCGTGGCGAGGCACGTGACGGAGACGGGGCCATGCGAGGACAGGGACACGTGACGGCTGGACCAAGTTACCGGGGGCGTGGCTGACCGAGGAGACGTGACGGCTGGACCAAGTTACCGGGGGGCATGGCTGACCTGGGACACGGTTGACGCAACGTACCTCGCGCGCATCAACCCAGCTGACCTGCAGGACCACACCGACGAGCGGATCCGGGTGGAACCCCCGTCGTGGGCCCACCCCGGGCCGTGGAGCTCCGGATCGCCAGATCAGAACCGGCCCCCTGAATCAGACCTTGGAGTGCGTCCGGACGATCTCGCCCTTGGCGGTGGCGCGATCACGCAGGGCCTGCTGGTAGTCGAGCATCCTGCCGATGAGCTCGTCGTCCCCGGCGGCAAGCATGCGCACCGCGAGCAGACCGGCGTTCTTCGCATTGCCGACGCCGACCGTGGCCACCGGCACCCCACCGGGCATCTGGACGATGGACAGCAGCGAGTCCATACCGTCCAGGTGGGCCAGCGGCACCGGCACCCCGATCACCGGCAGCGGGGTGAGGGCAGCCACCATGCCGGGCAGATGGGCAGCGCCACCGGCACCAGCGATGATGACCTCGATGCCACGAGTGTGGGCGGCACGCCCGAACTCCACCATCTCCTCGGGCATGCGATGGGCCGAGACGACGTCGGCCTCGTAGGGCACGCCGAACTCGTCGAGCACCTCAGCGGCGGGCTGCATCGTCGGCCAGTCAGAGTCCGACCCCATGATGATGGACACTCGTGCACCGGACTTCTCGGGAGCACCAGAGCCCTCAGAGGTCAGTGGCGCGGTGTCGGGTGGAACGGTGTTGTCAGGCATTGTGGTCTCCCATCAGATATCCAGCGGCATGCCGCGCCCGGCGCGCGACCTCGTCCACGTCGTCCCCCACACAGGTGACGTGGCCCACCTTGCGTCCCGGACGCACGTCCTTGCCGTAGAGCTCCACCCGCAGGCCGGGATCGCGGGCGAAGCAGTGCTGCAGGGCGCCAGTGAGGTCGTCCTCCGAACCGCCGAGCACATTGGCCATGACGACGGCGGGGGCGGTGAGCGAGGGATCGCCCAGCGGCAGGTCGAGCACGGCGCGCAGATGATTCTCGAACTGGCTCGTCGCGGCTCCGTCGATCGTCCAGTGCCCAGTATTGTGGGGTCGCATGGCCAGCTCGTTGACGACGACCGATCCGTCGGCGCGCTCCATGAGTTCGACGGCCAGCACACCGACCACACCGAGCCGACCGGCGATGTCGAGGGACATGGCCTGGATCTCGGCCTGTCGGGTCTCCGACATGCGCGGGGCCGGGGTGATCGTCTCCACGCAGATGCCGTCGCGCTGGATCGTCTCGCTGATCGGGTAGGCCACTCCCTGCCCCGATGGGGAGCGTACGACGATGGCCGAGAGCTCCCGGGTGAAGTCGACGAGTTCCTCGGCGATGATGCGGATGGGCTGGTGGCCGTCGGCCAGGCCACCCATCGCCTGGAACGGGGTGGCCACGTCGTCCGGCCCGTCGACCTTCCAGACTCCCTTGCCGTCGTAGCCGCCGCGGGAGGTCTTGGCGATGACCGGCCATCCGATCTTCTCGGCGAAGTCGACGAAGGCCTCGTGGGAGTCACAGACCTGCCAGCGCGGGTTGGGGAACCCGGCACGCTCCATGAACTGGCGCATGACCGCCTTGTCCTGGGCGTGCACCTGGGCATCGGCACCGGGACGCACCGCCACCCCGGTCGCCTCCATGCGGCGCACCAGTTCGGTGGGCACGTGCTCGTGGTCGAACGTCACGGCGTCGCAGTCCTTGGCGAAGGCCAGCACCGCCTCCTCGTCCAGGTGTGATCCGACGACGACGTCGTTCATCACCTGGGCCGCGGATTCCTGCGGCGAGGTCGCCAGCAGTCTCGTGCGAATGCCCAGCCCGATGGACGCCTGATGCATCATGCGGGCCAGCTGCCCGCCCCCGACAATCCCTATGGTGTACGTCACACATGCCATCGTAGTGCCCATGGGCTCGGGGGACGCCCAACACTGCTTCATGGGCCCAAGAGCACTGACTGATGCCCGTGAGCTCACGAGATGACCAACACCACCTCGCCGACCGCACTGGCGGCTCGGTAAATGCCCCGTGAGCTCAGGAGGTGCCCGGTGGCCAGACCTCACCCCCAAGCGATGCGTGGGCAATGTCCACAAGCTCAAGGAGGGCGATCGGTGCCGGCCGGGTTTTCGGCGGCACCACGCCGTAGTGCCCATGGGCTCAAGGGGTGTCTCACCGGGGCTGGAAACCGCTGCAAAATCTGCCGTCTGCGTTCATCTGCCGACCCTAGCCCGCTGCAGAACCAGCCACCCGCGTCCGTCTGTGACCCATGATCAACTGTAGAATCTGCTCCCGCGTCCACCTGCCGACCATGATCCGCTGCAGAACCTGCCACCTCCGTCCATCTGCCGACCACGGCCCGGTTCCGGGAGTGGAATGGTTCGCATCAGACAAGAAACACAGCAAACTGGGGTCACAGCAGACGGGGTGCGAGCTCCTCCCGGTAGATGCCCGAGGAGGCAGGTTCCTGGGTGGTGGCGATGCGCCCCACCGTGGCCTCCTCACGCTCGGCGACCACCTCGGCGAACTCGCCGTCGGTGAACTGCACGGCAGCGCCGTCGTCAACGGCGTACCCGGCAGGCAGCACGCCCGAGGCCACGGCTTGGGCATAGACCTCCGCACGATTCTCCTTGCGGTCGAAGTGCGGACAGAATGACCCGTCGAGCAGTCCCAGCCCGCCGCGCCAGGCCCGAATCGGCCCGAAGGCGTCGGTGACGCACCCTTGGAACCAGCACGATGCGCCAGCCGACACCCCGCCCAGGACGAGATCCTCGCCCTTGCCGATCTTGTGACGCAGGGCGACGTCCACCCCGTGGGTGTGCCACAGGGCGACGAGGTTGGCGACCGACCCGGCTCCCACGACGACGACGTCGGCCTCGGCCAATCGTTCCACCGACTCATTGGCCCCCTGCCACAAGGTGAGCACCATGGTGCGTGCCCCCAGTTCGGAATAGGCGGCGAGGAACCGGTTGACGTAGACCGGGTCGTCGGCCGAAGCCGTCGGTGCGAAACACACCAGCGGGGAGGACTTTCCGGACAGGTCGAGCAGGTGGCGGTCGATGGCGGTGGGCTCCCCGCGCCGAGACATCGAGAAACCGCCACCACCCATGGCAAGGATGTGGGTCGTCATGGCCCATAGCTTAGGCAATGACTCCGAAGGGCTGCGCCGAAAGGGCTCAGCGCCATGCTCCAAGTCCGGTGGCTGCCGAAGGTACGGCACGATCCCCGCCAGATCAGGTCTGAGCCAGCTCGGTGAGAACTCGGACCGACGCCATCCAGATCTCACCAGCCCAAACCGACTGAACCGACAACCTGATGTGGTCAATCAGGTCTGGGGGAAGATCAGCGTGGACGCAGGTGGGTGACGTCGCCGGCAGCGAACGCCTTCCTGCCCTCGGGGGTCGCCACGATGATCGCACCAGTGTCGTCCACGTCCACGCCGACCCCGTCCAGAACCGTGTCCCCGCCACCGATGAGCTCGGTGTCGAAGGTGAGACGCACCCGCTGACCCACGGTGTCACAACGTTCCCGATAGGCCTGACGGACGTTCCCGGTACGCAGCCAGTCGGTGACGTGGTCGTCCAACCGACGCAACAGAGTGGCGATGAGGAGGTTCTTGTCCTCACACAACCCGCACAGTCGTAACGACGTGGCCGTCGGCACCGGAAGTTCCGAGGAGTCCATGGAGACGTTGAGCCCGATTCCCAGGATCGCGTGGGTGCCCGCTGGGCCTTCGACGCGTTCACAGAGGATGCCACACACCTTGCCACCGTGCCCCGTGTCGCCGTTCCTGGTAGACGTGGCCCCCACGTCACCGGAGCCAGCAGTGTGCTTCGCAGCACCGGCATACGCCGTGCCCACCGAGTCACCACATTGATGGGTACTGGGCAGGTCTTGTCTGGAACCGTCGGCATCAACGCGGCGGTGCTCCGTGTCCTCACCCACCCCCGGGTTCAGGCTGGCACACCGGTCTGCGTCATCATGCCCAGCATCGCCACAGCTTTTCCTTTTGAGAGTTGGATCATCCTGCAGGACAGGATCCCCCTGCTGAGCCATTTCCTGGGCAGAACCATCCCGCTGGATCACACTCGGCGCAGGGTTGTCAGGCAGAGCAGACATGCACGTGCTGCCCTGGTCAAGGAGTACGTCATTGGGCCATTTGAGGGTGACCCGGTCGCGGGTGGCTCCGGTGACCCCCTCGATGGTCTCGACCATCGCAAGCCCGCAGATCAGGGAGAGCCAGCCCCAGTCCTCCGCGGGTCGATCCGCCGGCACCAGGACCGACATTGCCACCGCAGTGCCCGGCACGTCCTGCCAACGCCGGTCGAACCTACCACGTCCAGAGTCCTGGTGGCTCGCCACCAGCATCCGGGGCAGGGTGCCACCAACCTTGACGAACTCGGCCATGTCGGTGTTCGTCGACTCGGTGGAGTCGATGCACGTCACCCCACCTGATCCCGGGCGGGTGAACATGGTGTCGGGAGCGAGGGCCGTGATGGCTCGGGCGTCGGGAAAAGCAGTTGCAGGCACGTACCAAGGCTATGCCCGACATCAGGAACACGAATACCACAGCCGTTCAGATGGCGCGCAGCCACGCAGCCTCGCCAAAGCCATGCGGGAGCGCCCTGCGCTTCTGCAGCCGGTGTGGCAATCCTGCACAGAACCGCTCCATCTGCCACGCACGGCGGCATCACCCCCACTCACCAACACATGTGCCACGCGCCAGGGATGTTCCCCTCTGCCCCGCAACACCCGAGATCTGCTGACATCCAAAACCTTCCAGCGATCCTGAAAATCGTCCCGCAGCCTCCACGAACCTGACTTCCGCGATGGGTAGGAGGGGGCGATGAGTCAGTCACTCGTTCCACAGCCGTCAAGGACCTGACCACTGCTTTCACCCGCCGACAAGGACACGTGGCACACCTGCACTGGATCCCCCCGGTTGCCATCTGCAGCAACGCTCCACACCCATACCGCGGTAATCCAGCGAGGCGTCATTGATGGCCTTCACGATTGCAACGCTCCACACTCGTACAACGAGTAATGCCCATTGCGCTTCCTGCAGCCGTACTCGGCAACCTGCGCCGGTGTGGCAATCCTGCGCGAAACCACCCCACCTGCCACTCCCGATGGCAACGCCCCCACTCATGAACCAGAAATCCACGGGCCTGGTGATGGGCTCACTCATGCGGCATGATCGCATCTCGTCGTCCCCAGGCTCACCTCACCGCGCTCAGGCCATTCACCGCACCCGGGCCCAACATCTGGGGCCAGTCCAAGCTCAGCGCTCGGGGCCATCCGCAGGCACGATTCCGTGGCCTGGTCCCCACGCATTTTCTGGCGGAGGGCCGCACCCTTTCCCAGATGACGACTGATCCGCCCAGAACTCGACAATCTGGGTAGGCTCTGTGTCATGGAGATCGACATCCACACGACTGCCGGCAAGATCGCCGATCTGGGACGCCGGATCGACGAGGCCGTCAACGCCGCCCCGGCCGCAGCCATCGACAAGCAGCGGGCCAAGGGCAAGATGACCGCCCGGGAACGCGTCCTGCGCCTGCTCGATGAGGGCAGTTTCACCGAAGTGGACGAGTTCGCCCGCCACCGCTCGACCAATTTCGGGATGGAGCGGAACCGCCCCTACACCGACGGCGTCGTCACCGGAATGGGAACCATCCATGGTCGTCCGGTGTGTGTGTTCAGCCAAGACGTGACGATTTTCGGTGGATCACTGGGTGAGGTGAATGGCGAGAAGATCTGCAAGATCATCGACCTCGCCGTGAAGACCGGCTGCCCGCTCATCGGCATCAACGAAGGTGGCGGGGCGCGCATCCAGGAAGGTGTGGCCTCCCTGGCCAGATTCGGTGACATCTTCAAGCGCAACACCCGCGCCTCGGGCGTCATCCCACAGATCTCGATCATCATGGGAGCGGCGGCCGGCGGGCAGGTGTACTCCCCCGCCCTCACCGACTTCATCGTCATGGTCGACCAGAGCTCCCAGATGTTCATCACCGGCCCGGCCGTCGTCAAGGCCGTCACCGGCGAGGACGTCTCCCTGGAGGAACTGGGCGGGGCCCGCACCCACTCCCAGGTCTCGGGCAACTCGCACTATCTGGCCGCCAACGAGGATGACGCGCTGGAGTACGTGCGCGATCTGCTCACCTACCTGCCACAGAACAACCTCGAGGATCCGCCGGTCTACGACGACGATGAGGAGTCCGACCTCACGATCACCGACCACGATCGCGAGCTGGACGTCCTCGTCCCGGACGAGGCGAATCGTCCCTACGACATGCACGAGGTCATCACCTCGGTGCTTGACGAGGACACCTTCCTGGAGGTGCACGAACTGTTCGCCCCCAATGTGCTGTGTGGGTTCGGCCGCATCGAGGGACAGGCCATCGGCATCATCGCCAACCAGCCGCTGGTCAATGCCGGCACTCTGGACATCGACGCCTCGGAGAAGGCGTCACGATTCCTACGCACCTGCGACTCGTTCAACATTCCGATCCTCACCTTCGTCGACACGCCGGGATTTCTGCCGGGAGTGGGCCAGGAGCACGCCGGAATCATTCGCCGTGGGGCGAAGCTGATCTATGCCTACGCCGAGGCCACCGTGCCACTGGTGACGGTTGTCACCCGCAAGGCCTACGGCGGTGCGTACATCGTCATGGGCTCCAAGCACCTGGGCTCCGACTTCAACCTCGCTTGGCCGACCGCCCAGATCGCCGTCATGGGCGCCGATGGTGCGGTCAACATTCTGCACCGCAAGGAGTTGGCTCGCGCCAAGGATCCTGAGACCCGTCGTCAGGAACTGGTTGACGAGTACGAGACGACCTTGTCGAACCCGTACCAGGCCGCTGAACGTGGCTGGGTGGATCTCGTCATCCACCCTCACGAGACTCGCGCCTCGGTCATTCGGGCGCTGCGCATGCTGCGCTCCAAGCGTGAGGCACTGCCTCCCAAGAAGCATGGGAACATTCCGCTGTGACCGCCGACGAGACGAAACCGACGATCAGCGTCTCCAAGGCACAGCTCACCGATGAGGAGCTGGGGGCCCTGGTGACGGTACTGGCAGCCGTTCTCCAACCTGCCGGCAACCCCCACGCCCCCGAGCAGAGCGTCATGGCATTCGGGTGGAAATCGTACTGGCGACCGATCCGCGAACCGTTCCTGCCCGGCCAGGCGGCATGGCGCGGATCCCTACGGCGGTACTGATGCATCAGCTCATCCTGGCATCGGGTTCCAGCGCCCGACTCACCCAGCTGCGCTTGGCAGGACTGGACCCGCGGACCATCGTCTCCGGAGTGGAGGAAAACCCTCTACCTGGTGAGACGGCGCTTGAGCTGACCTGTCGGTTGGCCCAGCTCAAGGCTCGAACCGTCGCTGACCACGTGGAGATGAACGGTCCGATGATCATCATCGGCTGTGACTCGGTGCTGCAGATGGAGGGGCGCATCCACGGCAAGCCCGGATCCATCGAGCGTGTCAAGCGATGGTGGCACCAGATGCGTCGTCAAAGCGGGATGCTGGTGACTGGCCACCACGTCATCGTGCGGGACGATCGCGGTGAGCGCAGCGCCACTCGGGCAGCTTCCACCGCACTGACGTTCGCCGACCTCACCGACGAGGAGATCGACGCCTACGCCGAGACCGGCCAAGCCACCCAGGTGGCGGGCGGAGTCATGATGGACGGGCTGGGGGCACCGTTCATCACCCGGATCGTCGGTGACCCGCACAATGTCACCGGAATCTCGCTGCCGCTGCTGCGTCAAATTCTCCTCGACCTCGACGTGCCTTGGCAGAGCTTGTGGCAGAGCTCCGAGGCGTGACAGGCCCGAATCACGCAGCCACAACTGGGCGAGAACACTGAGTGACTGGGCGAGAGCACTGGGGGTTGGATGGAGGCTCCGGGACGAGCTCCCCAGAGGATCCTCTGCGCCCCCACTCCCAGATCGTGGCAGGTCGACGTTTCCCATCAACGCTGTTCACCGAGTGAGCAACTGCATGTAATTGCCGCACAGCGCTCCGTGGGCTTGAGCTCGCCCCACAGCACTCATCCCCATGCAGGCTGGGCCACCATAGGGGGACGGCCCGGGGCATGGGGTCATGGTCGGGCACGCTGCCGTCCAAGCAGGCAGAGCGCCCTCACTTCCGAACAACCGTCGACATTGCCCTCCCTATCATGCAGGCTGGACAGAGGGGATGGTCCGGGGATAGAGAGTCATGGTCCGGCTCGCCTCATCCAGGACAGGCAGAGCCCCCACCTTCCGGACAACCGTTGGCATTGCCCCTCACCGCCATCCAGAATGGGCAGAAAGGTTCAGCCCACCGGGCCGGCAGGATGGTACAAGATCAGGTTGCTGCCCATCCTTCAGCCCACCGGGCCGGTGCGCAGGGTGAGGGCGGCCGCGTCTGCGGAGGCCGTGTAGGCCCCGGTCCAGCCTCTCCCGTGGAAGATCAAGGAGTTGTTTCCATTGGCGGTGATTGTCATCCCCATGGATGCCAGCCGGTGGATGAGGAACTGATAGGTCTGCTTCCCCTGGCTCGGGTCTATGACAAGGGTGACGTTGTTGGGATTGTCGACGACGTGCACCGCCACCGTCCGAATGGGCAATTGAAAACCGCGTGGGCCATGGGTGAGGCCAAAAGCATCCAGACCGCTCACCGGCGGCACCGAGAATGCCGGCGTCGCAGGCGTGTTCCCGGGCACTCCCGCAGCACTGGGTGACGCTGGCCGTGGTGACCGTTCCTCCGCGGAATTCGGGTTTGCGGGACTCGCATCGCTCTGCATGGCGCGGGAGGTATCGGATTCGGGGGATTCCGTGGTCCGGACGGTATGGCCCGCTGAAGCGGGGAGCCCCTCGGTCTGTCGGGTCGCAGGGGTGGGGACCAGCACCGCTGGTGTCGGGCTGGTAACCGCAGTGCCGGAGCATGCGGCAGGCAGGACGCACGTCAGCACCGTCACTGGTATCAGTGCGCCGATTCTCACCCCGTCAGCTCTCACCACGCCGGCCACTGTACCGGGGCCCGTAGGGGCACGTTGTGTCGAGCCGTGTCATCGCGAGAAAACCCGCCGCAACCTGCCCTCCGTCACCCCGTCGACGACTGTTTTTCCCGCCAGCGGAGCCACCAGCTGAGCCAAGGCTGGACTTCCCCGGAAGAACACCTCGCCCATCTGCCAGCCGCACCTCCAGTCACCGGGGGTCAAGGCTGGACTCCCGCGTAAAACACATCGTCCGTCGAGCCAGCCGCGCCCCAGCCACCGCCAGCGTGGAGCACGAGATCACCATTGCCCGGGCGAGACGCGGGTGAGCACGCGGCACCCGAGCAGCCGGTGGCAGTGCTCTCACTCCAACCGGCGAAGCGGCCCCCATCAGCTCTTTGGCAACGGCTCTCGCAGTATCGGGCAGCTCATGCATCGTGGACCGCCGCGGCCCGACCCCAACTCCGAACCGGGGATGGTGAGCACGTCGATGCCAGCAGCTTCCAGACGGCGATTGGTCTCGACATTGCGGTTGTAGGCGACGACCACTCGCGGGGCCAGCGCCAGTGTGTTGTTCCCGTCATCCCACTGCTCACGCTCGGCAGTGACCGGGTCCAGGCCGGTGTCGATGACCCGCAGTCGATCGATCCCCATCGCCTCGGCAGCAGCGACGAGGAATGGTTGGGGCGATCCCACCACGATCTCGTCCCCGTCGGCCGTCATGGGCAGGGCCTGCAACTCATCGGCGACCTGGGGATACATGACGACGGCATCGGTGTCGACCATGGTGCACACGGTGTCAAGGTGCATGGTGGCTCGTTGTTGATGTATCGGTACGGCGAGCACGGTGTGAGCGGCACCAAGCTTGAGGGCAGTGCGCGCAATGCGTTCGGCACCTGCTGAGGAGGTACGCTCCCCCACCCCCACGGCCATGACGCCCGGTGCAAGATGCATGACGTCGCCACCCTCGAGATTCTCGTCACGCCAGCCGTGGGCATGCTGCGTCCCAGCGAATCGTGGATGGAAGGTGTAGATGAGTTCGGTGAGTTGGGTCTCGCGGCGGCGAGCCGGCATCGTCAGTGAGGTGACGGCTGGATACTCACCGATCCAGACACTGGAGTCCCTGGTGAACAGCAGATTGGGCAGTGGGTCGACGACGAAGTCCTCATCGTTGAGCAATGACGTCACCAGGCAATTTGGCAGGGTGAGATCGAGCTTGGCGAAGTCATGTGCCGACACACCCGACATGAGCACCGAGGCCAGATCATGGCTGGACAGCTCCGCAGCTCGCTGCCGCAGGTAGCGACGCAGGGTGTCGCCGTAGCGCAGATCTCCGAAGGTGTCGTCGACGGCCCTGGTCCGAGCCTCGGGAAGTTCCAGGGTCTGTTCGAGAAGTTCGTGGAGCAGCAGCACCTCGACGCCACGATCACGCAGCATCTGTGCGAAGAGGTCATGGTCCCGTTGAGCCTGGTCCACCCAGGGCAATCCGTCGAAGAGGAGGCTGTCGGAATTGCGCGGGGTGAGCCGGCGCAGTTCGTCACCCGGTCGGTGCAGTAGTACTGTCCGCAGCCGGCCGACTTCGGAGCGAACCTCATGCCTGTGGTCTGTCATGACGCCATCCTTGCCGAGATGAATGTGATGTCACTGTATTGGTTTTCGGTGCGCTCCGAGCTCATCCGGCAGTTTTCCACAAGCTTTCCCTGATCCTGTTGCCCTGTTGAAAACTCTGGTCCGGCCACCTGAGTCACCTATCGTGGCCCCATGACACAGCAACGCAGATCAGTCCTCGTCACCGGTGGCTCCCGCGGGATCGGCCACGCCGTTGCCAAGGAACTCAGCAAGGACCATCACGTCCTCGTCGGAGGGACGCACCCCGACACCGTCAACGCGGTCGTGGGGCAGCTGGACGACGCCGAACCCTTCATAGCCGACCTCACCGACGCACAGGCGGTCGCCGAGGCGGTGGCCGCCGTGGACCGACTCGACGCCGTGGTCCACAGCGCCGGGACGTACGGCTCGGGAAACACCCTCGCCCAGACCCCACGTTCCGAGTGGCGTGCGTGCTGGAACTCAACGTCGTGGCAGTGGCAGACCTCACGGCCCAACTGCTGCCCCTGCTGCGCGACAGCCACGGTCAGATCGTCATGATCAACTCTGGTTCCGGACTGCACCGTCCGGGGCCACGGACCGGGGTCTACGCAGCGTCGAAGTACGCACTGCGCGCCCTCACCGACGCTCTGCGTGAGGAGGAACGCGGGGCAGTTCGGGTCACCACCGTCTACCCGGGGCGTGTCAACACCGAAATGCAGGTGAACCGGCAGCATCAAATGGGCCGTGAGTACGACCCGGACGAGCACCTGCGCCCGGAATCGATCGCCGCAGCGGTGCGAATGGCCCTGGAGGCCAGCTCCGAAGCCATGGTGGAGGACGTCTCAGTACGGCCGGTCGTCAAGTAGACCCGAGCTCAACAGGTCTGAAGACTCAACGAGTGTGCCGATGGGACGCTCAACGCACGTCGAACGCCCCACACAGCCACCACGACCTCTGGATCGTCGTTACCCGATACAACTGAACAGCGGAATTGACGCCACGTGACGGCTCAGCCGGTGTAGCAGCCCTGGTAGGCGTAGTCGAAGGGAGCCTTGCCATGCATCCGGTTCTCGATCGCCGAGACGACGACCTGCTTTGCGGTACGACATGCCTGCAGTGGCTCGGCCCCCTTGGCCAGCTCTGCAGTGATGGCGGCGGCCAGAGTGCAGCCGGCCCCGGAGACCCGTTCACTGCCGACCGCGGGAACCTCGAGCACCTCCATCGTCTGACCGTCGTAGAAGACGTCCAGGGCAGTACCGGTTCCCAGCAACGTACCGGCCTTGGCCAGGACCGCCGGAACCCCGTGGTCATGGATACGGCGAGCCGCGTCCTTGAGCTGGTCAACCGTGGTGATCTCGTCCACCCCGGCGAGCACCTGGGTCTCGAAGAGGTTGGGGGTGACGAGGTCGGCTAGTGGCAGCACCTGTTCGCGCAGGGCGTTGTCGGTGTCGAGGGCCGCTCCGGGCTCCTGACCCTTGCAGATGAGCACCGGGTCGAGGACCACCTGGGGGAACTGATAGGTCTTGAGCGCATCGGCGACGGCACCAATGGTGGTCGGGGTGCCCAGCATGCCGATCTTCACGGCGTCGATCTGGGAGTGCACCCCCACCGAGGCCTCGATCTGGTCGTGAATCACCTGCGGGTCGATCTGCACGAAACGGTGCCCGAAGTCATTGGCCGGGTCGAACGAGACGATGCACGTCAACGCGGTGCACCCGTATACGCCCAGCTGGTGGAAGGTCTTGATGTCGGTCTGGGCACCGGCGCCACCGGTGGCCTCCGACCCTGCAATGGCAAGCGCAATTTTCGTCACCCACCCATTGTGGCCCCAATTCGCACGGATGTCAGTCAGGTCAGCACAACCTCCGGCTTGGCGAAGTCCTGGATTTCGTCTGGGGTTCCAATTCGCACGGATGCCAGCGGGTCAGCGCAACAGCCCAAGGACGGTGCCCCGGGGCGGGGCCAACGCCAGTTCGACAGCTGCTCGATGTCGCACACTGAGCGCTGGAAGCTCGTCGATGCCGAACCAGCGCACCTGGCTCGACTCGTCGTCCCCCACCCGTGCCTGCCCGTCGACCCAGCGACAGGAGAACACATGGTTGAGGAACTGACACTGGTCCCCGTTGGGATAGGTGAGGGGATCGTCAACGTCCACGGCCAGGTACCGATCGACGACGACGTGCACCTGGGCCTCCTCCAAGGCTTCCCGCACGATGGTGTGATCCGGCCGCTCCCCCGGCTCGACGATGCCGCACACCGGCGTCCATGCCCCCGAATCGGCCCGCTGCACCAGCAGGATCTGCAGCGACGTACTCCCCCGCTCCTCATGCCCGGCCCGTACAACTCCTGGCTGCGCGGCTTGGCTCGGGTCATTCGGCACTGCGCGGTCTGGCTCATCCGATGTGACGCATCCCGAAACCCCCGAACTGCTGCCTCCGTCATCCGATGAGACGCGATCCAGAGCGTTTCCCCCAATGTGGGCCGGGCCGCTCCCCTCGTACGACTCGTCCTGCACGTCGCGCCAGATCACCCCGGTCGCACCGATCAGCCACAGCGGGCGATGTCCGATCTGCTGGCGAAGGTCAAGGATGAACTGCGGCGTGGGCACGGTCTCACTTTAGGACAGCTCGTCGCCCCCGCCTGGATATTGCCAATACACTGGGGGCACAACCTCACTGCTCAAGGAATGGGAGGATCTGGTGACGAAAGTCATTCGACGCGTCCTCATCGCGAACCGTGGCGAGATCGCCGTGCGAATCATCCGCGCCGCACGTGACGCCGGGAAGACCAGCATCGCCGTCTACGCCGACTCCGATGCCGACAATCTCTTCGTGAAGCTGGCCGACGAGGCCTACGCCCTCAACGGCACCACTCCGGCCCAGACGTACCTTGACGTCGACAAGATACTCACCGTGGCCAAGCAGGCCGAGGTGGACGCCATCCATCCCGGCTACGGATTCCTCTCCGAGAACGCCGACTTCGCACAGGCCGTCATCGATGCGGGTCTCATCTGGATCGGGCCGCCACCCGAGGCGATCCGCAAACTCGGTGACAAGGTCCAAGCCCGACACATCGCCCAGAAGGTCGGGGCACCACTGGTCCCCGGCACCGCCGACCCGGTGGACAGCGCCGACGAGGTCGTCGAGTTCGCTCGCACCCACGGCCTGCCCATCGCCATCAAGGCAGCCTTCGGCGGCGGCGGACGTGGCCTCAAGGTGGCCCGCGAGATGGACGAGGTGGCCGATCTCTACGAGTCGGCGGTGCGCGAGGCCGTGACCGCGTTCGGACGCGGCGAATGCTTCGTGGAGCGCTACCTGGATCGTCCTCGTCACGTGGAGACCCAGTGCCTCGCCGACCAGTACGGCACCGTGCAGATCATCTCGACCCGAGACTGCTCCCTGCAGCGTCGCCACCAGAAACTCGTCGAGGAGGCACCGGCACCGTTCCTCAGCCAGGAGCAGCAGGAACGTCTCTACCAGTCCTCCAAGGACATCCTCAAGGAGGCCGGATACGTCGGGGCCGGCACCTGCGAGTTCCTCGTCGGCCAGGACGGCGTCATCAGTTTCCTGGAGGTCAACACCCGTCTGCAGGTGGAGCACCCGGTCTCCGAGGAGGTCTCCGGGGTGGACCTTGTCCAGGAGATGTTCCGGGTCGCCGAGGGCGAGCGCCTGAAAGATCACGACCCAGCGCTTCGTGGGCACTCCTTCGAGTTTCGCGTCAACGCCGAGGATCCCGGACGCGGCTTCATGCCCGGCCCCGGCACCCTCACCGTGTGGCGTCCACCGACCGGCCCCGGAGTGCGTGTCGACGAGGGGTACCACTCCGGCATGACGGTTCCGGGGGCCTTCGACTCGCTCATCGGCAAGCTCATCATCACCGGTGCCACCCGCAAGCAGGCCCTGCAGCGGGCCCGGCGTGCCCTGGACGAGATGGAGATCGAGGGGATGCCCAGCGTCATCCCATTCGCTCGCGTGGTCGTGCGCGATCCCGCCTTCACCGCCGAGGACGGCCATTTCGGCGTCTTCACCGACTGGATCGAGTCGGAGTTCTCCGGTGAGATCGAGCCCTACGTGGGTGAGCTCGGCAATCCCGAGGAGACCGATCCGCCGCGCGACGTCGTCGTCGAGGTCAACGGCAAGCGCGTCGAGGTGCGGATTCCTGCCTCCCTGCAGGCTCCCCGGCCCGGGGCGACAAGTCGCTCCAAGCGGCCCACCCGCCGTTCGCGTGGCGGCCACCGGCCGGCGCCTCCCTCGGGCAACACCCTAGCCAGCCCCATGCAGGGCACCATCGTCAAGGTGGGTGTCGTGGAGGGCGAGCAGGTGAACGAGGGTGACCAGGTTGCCGTGCTGGAGGCCATGAAGATGGAGCAGCCGCTGGTGGCACATCGCTCTGGTGTGGTGCGCAACCTCATTGCCGAGCCCGGCGCCACGGTCGCTTCGGGTGAGGTCATCTGCGAAATCGTCGACGCCGACTGATCCTTGTCACCCGCGATGCTCACAGGCATATTGGACGTCATGATCATCTCGCTCGGCCCGGCGTTGCTCCTCGTCCTCTTCGTGGTCGGGATGGTGACGACCTTCGCCGCCCTGGCACGCTCCCAGCGTCAGGCTCGCGAGATCGAACGGCAGAACGTCAGGCAGCGTGAGCTGCAGATCGGTCGAATCCGTCGCGCCACCGAGGACGACGTCACCGAGTTCGGGGAGGAACTGCGCCGCCTGGACGCCGATCTGCCGGTTGATGACCTCAGCTCCGAGGCCACATCGGACTGGTCACATGCCCTGGACTGCTACGACCGGGCCAAGGATCTCCTGTCGCAGGATCATTCCACCCAGGTCGTTCCACTGGTCACCGAGGCCCTGCAGGAGGGCCGGCACGCCGTCATGTGTGTACGTGCCCGTGCTGCCGGCGACCCGGTACCACAACTTCGGCCACCGTGCTTCTTCGATCCCTCCCACGGCCCATCGGTACGTGACGTGATGTGGGCCCCGGACGGTGGAGCAGCCCGGGCAGTTCCAGCCTGCGCTGCCGATGCCAGCCGGATCGAGCAAGGGCAGGCCCCGTGGATCCGCACCGTAGCGCTCAATGGCAACCAGGTACCCTACTGGCAGGACGAGGACTACAGCATGTGGGCCCAGGGCTATTTCCACCGGTTCCGCGACAGCACTGCCGGAGGAATTGCCATGGGAGCGCTGGGCCTGGGGATCCTGGGAGCGATCTTCAACTCCTTCGATGACTGAGCACCACCTCGACCATAGATAACCCACCCCACCCATGACCACCAGCACCCAATGGAGTTCCCCATGCATCACGACTTCTCCGACCCGACGGCGACGGCCGAGCTGGCCGCACGGACCATTCGGGAACGTCTCGGTATCGACAGGGCAGACATCGGTCTGGTCCTGGGGTCTGGCTGGTCCGCCGGCGCCGACCACCTCGGTGAGATCATCGGCTCGCTGCCGCTGGCCGAGATTCCCGGGTTCAGCGCTCCGGTCGTCACCGGTCATGGCGGTGATCTGCTGGCCATCCGGGTGTCGACCGGAAGGATCGCCGTCGTCCTCACTGGCCGCACCCACCTCTACGAGGGGCGTGGGGTGGAGCCAGTCGTGCACGGGGTGCGCACCGTCGCTGCGCTGGGCGCGGGAACCATGGTGCTCACCAACGGCTGTGGTGGGCTCAACCCGAGTTGGGAGCCCGGAACCGTCGTCGCCATCCGCGACCACATCAACCTCACCGGCACCACGCCCCTGCGCGGTGCCACCTTCATCGACATGACGACGACGTGGACCCCCGAACTCGTGCAGAAGGTGCAGCAGATCGACACGTCGATCCCCACCGGCGTCTACGCCCAGTTCCACGGCCCCAACTACGAGACTCCCGCCGAGGTGCGGATGGCAGGGATCATCGGAGCCGATCTCGTCGGTATGTCCACGGCCCTGGAGGCCATTGCTGCTCGTGAGGCCGGTCTGGACCTGCTGGGACTGTCCCTGGTGACGAACCTGGCTGCCGGGGTGAGCCCAGAGCCACTGGATCACGCCGAGGTCGTCGCCGCCGGACGAGCCGCTGCCCCACGGCTGGCCACGCTGCTGTCGCGCATCGTGGTCGAACTGTGACCCGCCCCACCTCATGAACTTCGCGAAAGGTACTGCCATGACGTCTCTGACTCCGCAGCGCATCGACGAGGTCACCGCCTGGATCGACCAGGATCCCGACGAGACCACCCGCGCTGAGCTCTCCGCCCAACTCTGCGCCGCCAAGGATGGCGATCCGGACGCCATCGACCGAATCGAGGCGCAGTTCTCTGGACCACTCACCTTTGGCACGGCTGGGCTGCGTGCTGCCCTGGGGCCGGGGCCCGCCCGGATGAATCGTGTCGTCGTGCAGCGCGCCGCGGCCGGTTTCGCCGCCTGGCTGCACGCCAACGGCCACACCAGCGGTTCAGTCGTGGTTGGCTTCGACGCCCGGCACAACTCCGACGTCTTCGCCCGCGACACCGCCGAGATCATGGCTGGTGCCGGGTTCCACGTCCTGCTGGCCGACTCGCCCGTGCCCACCCCGGTGACGGCCTTCGGCATCGGCCACTACGGAGCGGTTGCCGGAGTCATGGTGACGGCCTCGCACAATCCACCTGCCGACAACGGTTACAAGGTGTACCTGGGTGACGGATCACAGATCGTCCCACCCACCGACTCCCAGATTGCCGAGCAGATCGAGGCAGTCTCCACCCGTCCGGTCGGCGACATCGCCCGCGGTGACGACATCGAGCTCGTGGGCGACGATCTCATCGACGCCTACGTCTCACGGGCCACCGAGCTGGCCGGACCCGTGCCGGACGACGTCACCTGGGTCTACACCGCCATGCACGGAGTGGGCACCCGCGTGGTGCGTCGTCTGGTCGAACAGGCGGGGCTTCCCGAGTTCGTCGGGGTGAGCGAGCAGCTGGAGCCCGACCCGGACTTCCCGACCGTCTCCTTCCCCAACCCGGAGGAGCCCGGAGCCCTGGACCTGGCCCTGGACCGTGCCCGCTGCCAGGATGCCGACGTGGTCATCGCCTCCGACCCGGACGCCGACCGCTGCGCGGTTGCTGCCGTCATCGACGGGCAGTGGCGCATGCTCACCGGCGACGAGCTGGGCACCCTGCTGGGCGACGACGCCCTGCGTCGCGGGGTGGACGGCGTCTACGCCAACTCCATCGTCTCCTCCACCGCCCTGGCCACCCTGGCATCTGCCGCTGGCAAGCAGCACCGCACGACGCTCACCGGCTTCAAGTGGATCGGTCGGGTACCGGGTCTCGCCTTCGGCTACGAGGAGGCCATCGGTTACTGCTGTGACCCGGCCAGGGTGCCCGACAAGGACGGCATCACTGCCCTGGCGAGGATTCTGCGGCTCGTCGGTGAGCTCAAGGCCAACGGGCAGACGATCAACGACCGGCTCGACGAGATCTGGCGTCGGATCGGACTGTTCCGCACCTCCCAGCTCGCAGTGCGCGTCACCGACATGTCGATCATTTCCGATGCGATGGACACGCTGCGCGCCACCCCACCGGCCACCCTGCTCGACGAGCCGGTGAGCGTGCGCGACCTCCTCGACCCGAACAACGACTCCGGGCTGCCGAGGCAGAACGCCATCGAGCTCTCCGGGGAGCAGGTGCACGTCGTGGCTCGTCCTTCGGGAACCGAGCCGAAGCTCAAGGTGTATCTGGAGGTGCGCAGCAGCGACACCGACGATCTCGCCGCCGCCAAAACCAGGGTGGACGAGCAGATGGTGCGCCTGCGTGCCGAGATGTCGGCAGCCCTGGGGCTGCAGTCCTGATCGACGGTATCGACGACGCCGGGGTCCCCAGTTCTCTCGCCCTGGGGACCCAAGGACCTGTGGCCGGATTCCGTCACCGTAAATCCGCATGTCGTGGATGGCCACCGACCCCGATCCTCGACCGTGCCCACGGGGCAGCGGTGACGATGAGAACACGCCCTGCCAGAACCCGATAGGATCCACCTCGTGGCGCGCACCATCATTCTCCTGGCTGGCCCCTCGGGGTCGGGCAAGTCCCGACTCGCCCGTGTCTCCGATCTTCCGCAGCTACGGCTCGACGACTTCTATCGCGACGTCGACTCCCCCGGCCTGCCGCGACGGCACGGCATGATCGACTGGGACGACGTCTCCTCGTGGAATGTGGATGCTGCCGTCACGGTTCTGCACAGCCTGGCCACCACTGGGCGAGCACGGGTTCCGAGGTACAACCTGTCCACCTCGCAGGCGGAGGGTACACACGTCGTCGACGTCACCGGCCACCGGGCGATCGTCGCCGAGGGCATCTTCGCCACCCATCTGCTGCAGCCCTGCCGAGGAGCCGGGCCCACCGTGGTGCCGATCTGGCTGGACCGGCCACGCAACCTCAACTTCGCACGTCGCCTGCTGCGTGACCTCGAGGAGCACCGCAAACCACCCAAGGTGCTTCTCAGGCGGGGTTGGGCACTGCGCGCAGCCGAGCCGGAGATCCGTGCCCATGCCATCGCTGCAGGTTTTCGGCCCATGAGCATGGCTGGAGCCGCCCGGCTCGTCGGTCGGATCATCACCGACGATGACCGCCCCTGAGACACGACGGCCAGCCCTGAGCCACCTTGTGACCGCACCTCAATGGCACCGGTCCATCAAATGGCACCGGCCCCGTCCACGATTGCAGGCACGACCGACACACCACCGACAGCGGGGACTGGCATGCGACGACAGCAAGGACTGACACTGCCTGCAGAAGGCTCCTGCCAGCCCTGGCGTGCCGCCGTCGTTCCACCTATTTCGTCGTGGCGAGCAGCCCGCTGAGCATCTGGACGACTCGGGAGTCATCGGCCAGGGCCGCCTGTCCCTGGGGGACCAGTCCGAGCAGCGGCACCCCACAGACCTCCTCGAACTCCTCGACGTTGAGTCGGGTGGCAAGGTCGGGATCGTCCGGGTAGATGCCGCCGATGAGCCCCAACACCGTGATGCCACGGTGCTGGGCAGCCTCGACGGTGAGCTCGGCACAGTTGAGCGATCCCAGTCCGGTGGAGGTGACGACGAGGATCGGTGCGCAGAGTTTTGCTGCGAGGTCGGCGATGGTCCACTCCTCGGCGATACGCACCAGCAGTCCGCCGGCTCCCTCGACGAGCACGAGCTCGCCGGGAGCGTCGAGCTCACGAATCTTCCGAGCCGTCTCGTCAAGGTTGAGTTGGGCCATCCCGGCGCGGCGGGCCGAGATGTTGGGTGCCAACGGTTCGGGGTAGCGAGCGAACTCGACGTAGTCGTGCACGGCGTCAGCGCCAAGCAGCTTCTGGACGGTCGAGAGGTCGCCACTGCCGGCCGGTTCTCCGGTCTGAGCGGGCTTGCACACGGTGACGCGCACCCCCTGCTCAATGACGGACCGCGCGACGGATGCCGTCGTGTACGTCTTGCCGACGTCGGTGTTGGTTCCTGTGATGACGACGATGGCCATGAGGTGTCCTTCCTGGGATCCAAGTGTTGTGAGGAGTCGGTTCCGAGGGGCCGTTCCGAACGGAACCCTGATGCGCGTCAACGATGTTCGTGGACGAACGATGCTCAGCGCTGGCTCTCAGTCATGACCGCCCGCAGCTCGTGCCGCGGCAGTCATGGCCCCGGTGATGGTGGCGATCTGCTCACTGGTACAGATGTAGGGCGGCATGGCGTAGATGAGCCGCCCGAACGGTCGCAGCCAGACGCCGTGATCGATGGCGGCCTGGGTGGTGGCCTCCATGTCGACGTCGTGGTCCATCTCGATGACTCCGATGGCTCCACGTACCCGCACGTCGGCCACATGGGAAACGTCCTTCGCCCCGGCGAGGCCTGCCATGAGCTCGGTCTCGATGCGCGGCACACTCGTGCGCCAGTCACCGTCCTGGATGAGCCCCACCGAGGCGTTGGCGACGGCACATGCCAGTGGGTTGCCCATGAAGGTCGGTCCGTGCATGAGCGCCCCTCCCCCGTCGGGGCTGGAGATGGCAGCGGCCACCTCGTCGGTGGTGAGCACGGCGGAGAGGGTCATGAATCCACCAGTGAGCGCCTTGCCGACACACATGATGTCGGGGGTGACGCCAGCCGCCTGGGTGGCGAAAAGGGTGCCGGTGCGTCCAAATCCGGTGGCGATCTCGTCGGCCAGCAGCACAACACCGTGTCGATCGCAGATCTCCCGCAGTCCCGTGACGAGGTGCGGGTCGTGGACACGCATGCCCCCGGCGCCCTGGACGACCGGCTCGATGACGATGGCGGCGATGGACTCGTCAATGAGACTCTCGAGATGCTCGAGGTAGCGTGAGCACTCGTCGGCAGAGGTCCCGATCACCGGGGGTGCCGGGGCGAAGACCTGTTCGGTGAGCACTCCGGTCCACAGCGAATGCATGCCTCCCTGGGGGTCGCACACACTCATCGCCTGGAAGGTGTCACCGTGGTAACCCGAGCGCCAGGTGAGCAGTCGACGTCGTTCCGGGTGCCCGATGCCACGCTGGTACTGCAGGGCCATCTTGATGGCCACCTCGACGGCGACCGATCCCGAGTCGGCGAAGAACACCTTGGTGAGGGGGTCGTCGGTGATCTCGACCAGTCGGCTGGCCAGCTCGATGGCCGGACGGTGGGTGAGACCGCCGAACATGACGTGCGGCATCCGATCGATCTGACGGTGCGCGGCAGCAACGAGGGCGGGGTGCCGATGCCCGTGGCAGGCTGCCCACCACGAACTCATGGCGTCAATGAGCTGGGTCGGCTCGGCGGCCGGGTCGTCATGCATCGTGAGATACACGCCCTCGGCGTCATCGACGAGTCGGTGTCGCATGGCGGCCGGCATGGGCCCGTAGGGATGCCAGACGTGATCCTGGTCATACCCGACGAAGTCTTTAACAGTGTTCAATTCACCCACGGAGAAACATGGTAGTACCTTGTCGCTGGCATGGCGACGAGAGGGGTCGAGCTCCGCTGACTGGACGACACGAGTTGATCTGTCCTCACGTCAGGGATGCAGGAAGTCGAGCCCCCACGGACCAGACGACACGGGTCTGCCTATCCCTACGTCAGGAGTACAGGAGGTCGAGCCCGCTGACAGGATGGCGCCGGAAGATCGCCTCTCCGCAGGCGACCCGGGAAACCATCAGTACCTGCCACTGCTCCGGCTGGTCGGGACTCTGATCGCGGGTGCCCCCCAGACAGCCCAGGGAGTCATCAGTGACCCGCAGCACCTCGCCCGGACCTTGACCGGGTCAGGCCAAGGCCCGCTCAGCCCAGTGCCCCCTCACTCCAGCCATGATCCTCCGTCTTGATCTTCTTCAGTGAGGGGGTGGAGGTGACCCGCAGCACCGAGGGCACACCGATGAGTTTGCTGGTGAGGAAGTCCTCGTAGTCGGCCGGGTCACGCACGAGCACTCGCATGAAGAAATCGGGCCGCCCGAAAACCCGATGGCACTCGACGACCTCCTCCATCTGGCTCACCCGGTCCTCGAAGGCGAGCATTGCCTCCCGATTGCTCGCGTCGAGGTCCACCCAGACGAACACCTCCAGGGAATGACCGAATGCCGCCGGGTCGATGACGGCACGATACCCCCGAATCACCCCGGAGTCCTCGAGATGCTTGACCCGTCGCAGGCACGCCGGTGCGCTCAGGCTGACGTGCCTGGCGAGGTCGGCATTCGACATTCGGCCATCCTTACGTAATTGCAACACTATTTCGCGATCAATCTCGTCCAGTTGCAATTTCTTGCCCATGACGGCATCACACCTTCCGACAACCACGCTGTGTCGTTCCCACAAGAAATTATCGCACCGTGGCGGCACAGGATCGTCCTTGACCAGCCATTTCGGCGGCGATGTACTTGGCTCACTGGCCCCCTCGGCCACCCCACCGTACGCAATGAAAGGCAGAGTTCACCGATGAGCAGCCTTGAGACAATGCACAGTGCCCGCAAGGGCGACTGGGTACAGATCCACGACATCGTGCTCACCCCCGAGCAACGCACCGCCCATCTTCCGCAGGACACACAGAAGGTCCCGTTCGAGTCGTGGGTGAAGGGATTCCTCGTCGAGGAATCCGCCCACATCGGCGACCGGGTCACTATCACCACGACCTGCGAGCGCACCATCAGCGGAACATTGTTGGCCGTCAACCCTGGTTACGACTACGGATTCGGTGACGCCGCCGTCCCCGAACTACTCGGTATCGGTCCGCAGGCCAGGCACATCATCAAGGAGAACGACAATGCGTGACATGAGTTACGACGCCGTCATGGCTCGCAACGGCGAAATCATGAAGAAGGCACTCGGCGTTGACTACTCGACGTATGAGTCGGGAAACATCGCCTTCGACTACGAGTGTCTCATGGCGGACACCGGCCTCACCCTGGACGACGTGCGCGCTGCGCAACGCCGGGTGGGAGTGGGCGACACCCCACTGCTCGAGCTGCGCAACCTCACCGCCCTTGCCCGCGCGGTCTCAGGGCCGGGACTTGGTGCCCGCATCCTCGTCAAGGATGAGCAGTGCAATCCGTCTGGCTCGTTCAAGGATCGTCGGGCGTCGATGTCGGTGCTCCAGGCCAAGCAGCTTGGTTTCCCCGGCGTCATGTCAGCAACCTCCGGCAACTACGGGGCTGCCGTCGCAAGCCAGGCTGCGATGGCGAATCTGCCATGCATCATCGTGCAGGAATGCTACGACTCCCACAAGGTGGGGCAGCCCGAAATCCTCGAGAAGCAGCGCAAGTGTGAGTCCCTGGGCGCCGAGGTGTTGCAGCTCTCGGTCGGCCCGGAGCTGTTCTACAGCTATCTCAAGGTTCTCGAGGAGACTGGATTCTTCAATGCCTCGCTGTACTCGGCCTTTGGCATCGCCGGTGTGGAGACCCTGGGTCTGGAGATCGTGGAACAGTGCCAGTCCCTCATCGGACGCGCTCCCGACGTCGTGATCGCAACGAACGCAGGCGGAGGAAATCTCACCGGCACCGCACGCGGACTGCGCAAGGCAGGGGCATCAGACACCAAGGTGTATGGCGCATCGGTCGACCTCTCGGGGCTGCACATGGCCTCCGACCACGACTTCAACCTCAAGTCGTTCACCACCGGGCACACCGGGTTCGGTGTGCCCTACGCCACGAATCCCGATCACTCCGACGTACCACGCTCGGCAGCCCGCCCGCTGCGTTACATGGACGGCTACCTGTACGTCAAGCAGGGCGAGGTGTTCTACATGACCGAGCTGCTGGCCCAGCTCGAGGGCATGGAACGCGGACCAGCTGGCAACACCTCCTTGGCTGCGGCGTTCGCTCTGGCCCAGACGCTCCCCTCTGACCAGGCCATCGTCGTCCAGGAGACGGAGTACACCGGCGCTGGCAAGCATCCGCTCGCTCAGCTGTCGTTCGCCAAGCACAACGGCATCGAGGTCTCACTCGGCGACCCGGAGACCGAGGTGCCCGGACGGACAATCGTCATGCCGGACCACCCGTCCCGCCTCGTCACTCGATGGGCCGACCTGGATCGGCTGCGCCGAAGCTACGTCAAGCAGATGGTGCGACACGTCAAGGCGACCAGCGCCACCGAGGAGGACATCCAGTTCCTCATCGACGAGACCCAGAGCGATCGGAACTTGGTACTGGCCGCCCTGCGCGACAACGGGGTTGAGGTGTGACATGTCCACCGCCCATGCCTCACGCCCAGCGCGGGGTGAGACAGCAGTAAATGCGACTCTCAAGCGCCAGATTGGCCTGTTCCAAGCCACGGTCCTCGTGGTCGGATTGGTGATTGGTTCAGGCGTGTTCTTCAAACCTCGCGCAGTTTTTGCTGCCGCACAGACATGAAACCGTCAGCTTCGCATCTGATGACCACACAGTTCAATGCCGTGTGCAGGGTACGCCCCTACTCACGGCAACTGCGCCGCCTCAATCCCTGCTGATCGGCGCCCATTCCGGGCCCGTCTCGGCGAGTTTGGCGTCCAACTTGCGGAAGATCGGAGTGGGCTTGGCCAAGGGGCGTCCCACCTCGATCTCGTCGCGCCCCCAGTGGGCCTGCTCGCTGGCGTAGTCACCGCGCAGCACTGGATGGGTGTCGCCACCGTCGTCCACCTCGACCAGCTCGGGCTGGGCAGCCCATACCCCGTCCCCACCCAGGGCTTCGAAGACCTTCTGGGCGGAGTGTGGCAGGAACGGCGTGAACATCGTGTTGCAGTCGTTGACCACCTGCAGGGCCACGTGCAGCACGGTGCTGCGACGCTGTGGGTCGTCCTTGAGTTTCCACGGCTCCTGATCGCTGATGTAGGCGTTCGCCAGGCTGACGACACGCATGACCTCGGTGATGGCTGCCTTGAACTTGGCATGCTCCAGCAGGTCGCCCACCGTCTCGAAGGCCTTGAGGGACTCGTCAAGCAGGGCACGGTCGGCGTCGGTGAGTTTCCCGGCAGGCGGGATGGATCCCACGTTCTTGTGGGCCATGGAGATCGAGCGGTTGACGAGGTTGCCCCACTCGTTGGCCAGCTCGAAGTTCACCCGGCGGATGAACTCCTCCCAGGTGAAGTCGGTGTCCTGGTTCTCAGGGCCCGCCACAGCAATGAAGTAGCGCAGCGCGTCTGGGCCGAAATCACGCAGGAAGTCTCCGACGAAGATCGTCGCACCGCGCGAGTTGGACACCTTGGAACCACTCATGGTGAGGAACTCGCTGGAAACCACTTCGGTGGGCAGGTTGAGGGTGCCGATCTCGGGCGATGGGGCACCGCCCCTGTCACCCTCGCCATTGATGCCCAGCAGAATGCCGGGCCAGATCACCGAGTGGAAAACGATGTTGTCCTTGCCCATGAAGTAGTACGACAAGGCCTCCGGGTCCTGCCAGAAGTCCTTCCACGCCTGCGGGTCGCCGGAGAGCCGGGCCCATTCGATGGAGGCTGACAGGTAGCCGATGACGGCGTCGAACCACACATAGATGGACTTCATGGGGTTGTCCTGCCAGCCCTCGACCGGCACGCGCACCCCCCAGTCGAGGTCGCGGGTGATGGCGCGTGGACGCAGTTCCTCGAGCAGGTTGTGGGAGAACTTGAGGACATTGGGGCGCCAGTCGGTGCGAGTGTTGATCCACCGGGTGAGCTCCTCGGCCAGGGCAGGAAGATCGAGGAAGAAATGCTCGGTCTCACGGAACTCGGGGGCCGCACCGGTGGTTTTGGAGCGCGGTTCGACGAGATCTGCCGGGTCCAGCTGACGTCCACAGTTGTCACACTGGTCGCCACGGGCGTCGTCATAACCGCAGATCGGGCAGGTGCCTTCGATGTAACGATCCGGCAGGGTACGTCCGGTGGATGGCTCGAAGGCCCCCATCTCCGACTTCTTGACGAGATAGCCGTTCTTGTAAAGAGTCGTGAAGATTTCCTGGGTGACGTGGGCGTGATTGAGCGTCATCGTCGAGGTGTAGAGATCATACGACAGGCCCAGACCCTGCAGATCCTCAGCGATGATGTGGTGGAACTTCTCGGCGCACTGCTGGGCCGTGAGTCCCATCTGATCGGCCTTGACCGAAATCGCGGTGCCGTGGCAGTCCGAGCCGGAGACCATGAGGACACGGTGACCCGACATTCGCATGAACCTCGCGAAGACGTCAGAGGGAACACCGAATCCTGAAACATGACCGATGTGGCGAGGCCCATTCGCGTAGGGCCAGGCAACGGCGGCAAGAACATTGGCACACATGGGGCCAACTCTATCGGCAATGATGCTGCCGCCACGACATGGCTCACCACCTTGCGTGACAAATATGGTCACTGCTGTCTCTGCCGCCCCATCATGAACCGGGGCCCTGTGGCAGAAGTGTTTGCACCGCCCCGAACTGCCACGCCACGTGGCACAAACCCGTTCCGCAGCCATGATTGCCACACCGGCGCGGGCAGCCAACAGATCTGTCACCGCTGAGCCATGACACGGAACCGTCCAGGCCCACCTCGAGACCGGGTAAACCACGGGATTGGGCGGCCTCCTGGCCGCCAGGGCTCTCGCCTCTGCGTGTCTGTGTGGCAAATGTGGCTACGGCAACCCGTTTCCCACCATGAACCGGGGTCGTGTGACGGGGCCCGGTGGCAGATGTGTTTGCACCACCCCGAGCTGCTACGCCACGTGGCACAAACCCGTTCCGCAACCATGATTGCCACAGCCGCGGGGAGCCACGGTCTTGAGGACCGTCAGTCCCCTTGCCGAGGCAGCAGTCACTTCGCGGTTCGGCAACGTCGACTGCCGCAGATCGTGCGAAGTCGACAGGCAGGCACCGATGGTGGGCCACCTCGAGTGACTGCGCAACGACCACGGGATGATGCCGATTGCATCGTCCCGTGGTCGAGGTCAGATCGCCGTCGCCTGACTGAAGACGATCTGCCACTGACCGTCCCCATGCTGCCCGCTGAGACGCCACAAGCTGGCATGAAGTTCTGCACGTGCCCCGGTTCGCGACCTCCATCGCACCAGAGCCACCCCGTCAGCTGGTTCGGTGATGCCCAGGATGTCGATCTGGGTGGTGGTACGAGACTTGATGGAGCGATCCATGGCAATCAGACGCGCCTTGCTGCGAACCTTGCCGTCTGCAGCATGTCCGATGAAGTCATCGGACAACAGCTCGACCATGGCCTGTTGACGGCAAGCTGGGTTGGAGTCGACGAGACGGCTCTGCAGATCTGCCAAGGTACTGACGAGGGCACTGGGGGCATCCAACTCAAAAAGGCCGTCCTGGAAGGGCTCGATGGACGGGATATCACCGGCGAGAACCGAGGTGACGTCACGCGATGACGTGGCTTCGAGCTGAGTCGCCGTGGGGGCAGCTGCCCGGCATGGGGCCTCCTGGTCATCCTCCCCACACACATTGCCGGCAGAGTGGCGTTGTGGGGCGCAGAAAACATCCTGTGTGTCGTCTGCGCCGCCTGCGGCGGTCTCCGCGGCAGGGGCGTGCCCGAATCCAGGGCCATGATCCACCGAGGTTCCGTCGCGATAGGCCGTTGCAGCAGCGCGGGCACGGGAATCGGCGGCTTCGTTCATGGCATGACCAGCGTGCCCCTTGACCCACTGGAAATGCACCTGCCGGCCTGCGAGCTCGGTATCGAGCTCCTGCAGAATCTCCTTGTTGAGCACGGGTTTGCCGTCAGCCTTGCGCCATCCCTTACGTTTCCATCCCGCCATCCACTTGGTGCAGCAGTTGATGGCGTACTGCGAGTCACACAGAACCGTGAGCTCCTCACCAGCGTCGCGAGTGGCGCGCAACAGATCCAGCACCGCGGTGAGCTCCCCCATGTTGTTGGTGCCCTTCGGCCAGCCACCGGCAGCCCAGGTGGCGTCGTCGATGTACCACGCCCACCCAGCAGGGCCAGGATTGTGCAGGCTCGACCCGTCAGCTGCTGCAGTGATCAACGACGAACTCCTTCGTATGCCCGCTGCCAGCGGGGTTCTCTGTGATGTGGCACCGACCAGTGCCTGAACATGGTGTCACGAATTGGCTCAGACGGCACGCGGCAGCCCAGCCCCGAAAACTCCTACCAGCCATCCGGGAAAGACGCTCACTGCTCAGACGGCCGTGATCCACGGTCTCGTGCCCGCAGAGTCGATCGAGACGATGCACGTCGTGTGGTGTGGGACGCGACCCAGCAGAGTCCTGCCCGGTGCGGCCGATTCATGCGTGGAATCGTCAGTTTTCTCCGACCTGCAGCACGTCTCCGTCCTCGAAAAACACAAGCGAACAACTCGAGCCAAGCGATCCTGCGGATGCATCACGACCCTCCATCGCCGCAGCCTCAGTGGGATCGCAGAAGGCGCAGCAGGAATGACATATGGGGTGGCATCAGAGGTTGGCGACGGAGCGATCACCCCGCCGCCAACTCATCAGACCAAACGCTGATTCACACTGCTTCTGGCCTCGTCTGACTGGCTCGGGCCGAACTCAGTTCTCGTGATTCTTGCGCTGCGACTTTCTCTTGGAGCTCTTGCGCCCGCCCGAGGTACGACGGCCTCGTGCGGAGCGTTCACCACCGTCTGCCGGGGCCTGGGAGTTCACGGGCTTGTCGTGTCGAACGTATCCACGACCGCCACAGGAGGAGCACTCCTCGGTGAAGGCCTCGGCCAAGCCGGTCCCGATCTTCTTGCGCGTCATCTGCACCAGGCCCAGGGATGTCACCTCGGACACCTGATGGCGGGTGCGATCGCGCCCCAGGCACTCGATGAGACGGCGCACCAACAGCTCACGGTTGGCGGGCAGCACCATGTCGATGAAGTCGATGACGATGATTCCGCCGATGTCGCGTAGCCGCAGCTGACGCACGATCTCCTCGGCTGCCTCCAGGTTGTTCGCCGTCACGGTGGCCTCCAGGTTGCCCGCCGATCCGGTGAACTTGCCAGTGTTGACGTCGATGACGGTCATGGCCTCGGTGCGGTCGATGACCAGCGAACCACCGGATGGCAGGAAGACCTTCCGCTCCAGGCCCTTGGCCACCTGCTCATCGATCCGGTACTTCTGGAACAGGTCCCCCTGGGACTGGGTATCCCACCTGGTCAGACGCTTCTCAAGGGATGGGGCCACGTGGTCCACGTACGCCTTGATCGTCTCGTAGGCATCGTCGGAACCGCCATTTCCGGCAACGATGAGTTCGGAGAAATCCTCGTTGAACAGGTCGCGGATGATGCGCACCGTGAGATCCGGCTCACTGTAGAGCATCTGCGGTGCGTGACTGGTGCCCGCCTTGCGCTCGATGACCTCCCACTGGGCCTTGAGCCGGTTGATGTCGCGGGTGAGGTCTTCCTCGCTGACACCTTCAGCGGCAGTACGCACGATCACCGATGCCTCGGAGGGCATCGTCGCATCAACGATCTTGCGCAGTCTCTTTCGTTCGGAGTCGAACAGCTTTCGGCTGATGCCCGAGAGCTTGCCGTCCGGAGAGTAGACGACGTAACGACCCGGCAACGAGATGTGACTGGTCAGCCGAGCTCCCTTGGCCCCGACCGGGTCCTTGGTCACCTGCACCAAGATCGGGTCGCCCGTCTTGAGCACCTGTTCGATGCGGTGTTCCTTGCCCACCTCGCCGTATTTCTCCCACTCGATCTCACCGGCGTAGATGACGGCATTGCGGCGCCGTCCAATGTCGACGAAGGCAGCCTCCATCGACGGCAGGACACTTTGCACCTTGCCGAGGTAGACGTTGCCGATGGCCGAGGTGGCCGAGGCCCGATCGACGTAGTGCTCCACGAGCACCCCGTCCTCGAGCACGGCAAGCTGGGAGTACTCCTCGGACTGACGGATGACCATCTTGCGATCCACGGATTCCCGACGAGCGAGGAACTCGGCCTCGGTGAGCACGACATTGCGACGCCGTCCGGCGGCACGTCCCTCCCGGCGACGCTGTTTCTTGGCCTCCACCCGAGTGGATCCTTCGATGCCGGAGACCTCGTCGGAGACAGATCGACGCGAACGAGGCTCGCGCACCTTGATGACGACATTGTTCGGATCGTCGTCGGAGCCACTGGTGTCCTCACCACGACGACGGCGACGACGACGCCTGCGAGTCGAGCCGCCCTCGTGATCGGAACGATCCGCGTCGTTGGACTTGGTTGGTTCGCTGCTGGACTTCTCAGATCCATCGTCAGACGAGCGGTTCTCCTCATTGCCCTTGTCCGACGAGGAGTTGTCAGCGCCGCTCTCCGCCTCGGTGGGATGCCGACGACGTCCGCCGCGGCGCCGGCGACGGCGTGTCGTCCCCTCACCAGACTCAGTGGTCTGGCTGGAATCCTCTGTGGAGGACGTCATCTTTCCAGTGCTCTGATGTTCCGCGGCAGCAGAATCCTCATGATCCTCAGCGTCATGGGCGTCCGACCGGCGATCGGCCTTGCGAACACGTTCAGTACCACGGGAGGAATCAGTACCGCGCGACGAGGAGGACGGGCGGGCAGCTCGGCGACGAGTGGTCCGGCGAGCCGATCCGTCTTCGCCCTCGCCGCCGATCTCGGCAGCCAGGTTGTCGAGGATGTCGCTGGTGGAGCGCTGCTCCGCGTCTACTCCCTGCTCAGCCGTCTTGCGGGACTGGGCCTGCTCCTCGGCCTTGGCCAGGGCAGCGTCAATGTCGGCGAAATCCGATTCTGCCTTCGGCTCAGAGACGCGTCGGTTCGCGGAACGACGGCGACGGGTACGGCGAGCTGGCGTGGACTCCTCGGACGTGGTTTGCCGGGAATCGGTGGAGCTCGAGGTGTCGGGGCTGGACTCGGGCGCACCGGAATCAGTCTCCTCGACGGCAGTGTCCTTGTTTCGCGCTCGCGTACTGGTCTTCTCGTGCGCAGCCGAGGCGGAACGCGAAGCGCGGCGTCCAGCAGGCGGACGCAGCAAGTCGTCTGCCTCGGTGGCCGGGGTGGTCTCACTGCCCGTCCCGGTGGTGACGTGTTCCTCAGCGTCGGCTGATCCGGTCTGTTCGGGAGTAGCGACGTCATCCTGGGGGCTGGCCGTCGTCATGGCGCGGGAACCAGTACCACGGCTCCTCGACCTCGATGTGGAGTGGCGTCGAGCACGACGGGTCGGGGCAGATTTTTCGGTCTCGCTGGTGCTGGACTCGTCGGAGGTGGCACTGGTGGATTCGGATTGCTCGCCACCAAACTCACCATCAGGGAGGTCATCAGCAGTGGAGTCACCCGAACCTGACTCATGGTCGCTCACAGGCTGGACAGGGAGCTGCTCCTGAGCCTCGGCAGGCGCTGAAACTGCAGGCTGGAAGTCTTTCACCGTGGCATTCGCATCCTCTTTCGAGGCCTGCTCAGCGGCTGCAGCCGACCGGGTGGAACGACGTCGTCCGGCCGGGGGACGAGGAAGATCAACGGTCTCGGCGGCCGACGTCACCACGGCACCGCCGGAACCAGCGGCAGTCGTGACTGGCACCGAGGCGCTCGACTCTCCAGCACTCGACTCCGCAGGGGCGCCCGCTGCTCGGGTGGCAGCACGGTGACGGCGAGTCGCTGACTTCTCGGGAACCGTGCCTGTGTTGTGCAATTCAGTCGTCGATTCCGACTGTGCAGACCCGGAAGCGGTCATGGAATTTTCGTCATTGAGCATGCGTGCTCTCCTCTGCCTTTCGGCATGATCGTGTGCACCACGCCCATAACGTCGCGTCAATGACAGTGCGGATGGGCGGAGATGCAAAAGCTGTCGGTGGATCCGGACGACCGCTATCTCCCGCGGTCGCAGCACGCGTCGCGGTAAAGACCACGGTCCCGGATGGGGCGGTGCCCCGTCACCTGCGGCCAAGTATGCCACAGAGAACCACTGACGGCCATGCCACGCATCACTTCAGCAGTTGTTCGGGTGGCAAGAAGAACCCACCTTGTGGCAAATGTGCAACGTCAGCCTCCCCGTGCAACAGAGCTGGTGCAGAACATCGTGTGCAACACGATTACCACGGGTTCTGGATCGTTGTCGCCCAGAATCGAAGACATGGCATTCTTGTCGGTAGAAACCACCGCCCTTGTTGGTAGGCGTCATAGCCCAAGACGACAGCGAAGGTCGAAACATTCAGCTCACAATGACAACTCGCACCGGCACCGCCTGGGCGCGGGATCTGGCTGGATCCACGAGGCATGGCGCGGTTCACCGATAGCCGCATGATTGCCACACCTTGAGCGGGATTCCCCATGAAACATGGGCTATTGCCGGGCCATCGGCAACCACTACCCCACTCCATGGGATTCCCCTGAGTGACGGGCCACTGAAAACCACACCGATTCCACCGGCCCCACCCACTCAAGCCAGTACTGCCCTTACCGCGTGACTCGAACGTGGCTGGTGCGGACTTGGCCATGGCGATCGTGGCTGCGGACACTCTCCGTGCCATGAGATGTGGCACCAGTCCATCTTCGGCACACAATTACCACACGTCGGGTCAGACTGGCTTCGACATCGGTCAACGACTCTCAGCCCCGGCGCCCTCCAGCTGACGAACAGCTTGGGACGCTTTGTGCAAGGTGAGACAGCCCATCGCCAAACCATGTCGCACACGACTTCCCCAAAACCACACTGCACACACGCCTCGGCCAAACCGCACCGGGTACGAAGTGCCAGAAATCGCCGTGGCAATCATGGTTGAGAATATCCGTTGTGCCACGACACGTTGCACGAATGAGTCCCTGCAACCCATTCACCACACTCGCGAGTGGTATCAAATCCGGGTACCGCGAGCCTGAGCATCTAGCCGTGATGGGTATGGCTTCAGGCGTGGCAACTCTGGGCAGGCGAGTCCTGGCTGGTGGTGTGCGGCGACTGCTGTGGGCGGTGAGTGTGCAGCGACTGTGGTAGGCGGTGATGACTTCAGCCGTGGCAACCTCGGTCGGGCAAATCAGTCATGCCACCTTCTGTGGCACTGCCCGGCCTTTGACGCACGATCACCACAGCTGCGCTCCCCCTATGTTTCCCGATTCACCCGTCATGTTTCCCGACGCCTCCGCCACCCCGAGCTGGCCTCGAATCGAATCCTGGCCCCGACCCAGATCTCTGTGATCACCACACTTGAACGGCTCGCCCATCGAAGGCGTCAATCAGCGCAGTCTTCAACCCTCGTTCGTCCGCCGTGCCGTCCTCGAGCAGCCCGACGCGTCCCTGATACAACCGTGTGAACAGACACTCCTGACGATCAAAACCGTCGATCTGCGATTCCAGCGCTCCCATGACGTCATCGGGGCGCACCAACGGAGTTTGGTGACGGATCATCATCCGCACCAGATCGCCATCAGCGCCCAGCCCGATGAGTGCGCCACGCACATCGAAATCGCGCAACCCAGACTTCGTCATACGTTGCACTACCCAGGTGGGGGAGGCCAGCAATGCGTCCACAGCAGACGACACAGCAGCGGGATCGGTGCTGTGTGGCACATGCACAGTCCACGCAGAGGCGGTAAGCACCTCGGTCCATGCCACTCGATCCGACTCGACGACTTCCAGCACCTCCATGCCCGTGGGCATCTCGGCATTGAGAGCGTCCTTCACCTTTTCCGGGTCACACACCTCCCACAGCGCAATCTCCAGGTACTCCGCCTCGCTGGCTGCTCCGGTCGGGGACGCATTGGCATAGGAAATACGTGGGTGCGGATTGAATCCGGATGACAGCGCCATGGGAATACGAGCTCGTAGCAGCACTCGCTCGAAGGACCGGGCAAAATCCCGATGACTCGTGAACCGTGCCACGGATCGCTTGGCATACCGCAATCGCATCCGCTGAACCGGTGGGGCGAGCTGCTCGGGTTGACGTTGATTCCTGTGAGCCATGATGGGGCCTTTCAAAACGGATCGGTAAAAATGCGGGTGGAGGAAACTCTGCAGGGCTGCGAAGCCCAAGGCTCTCATGCTCTCGCAGAAGGCACCGTGACAGAGCAAGGGGACGCCGGGCAGACAAACGCTGGACTGGCGCTGTGTGAAAGCTGATCAGGGCCGCCCGTGGGATTTCCCAGCAAAAACCCCGTCGACCGAGTCTCGCCACGAGAAGATCCCTAGGACCGGCGCGGTGTCGGTGCCGCACAGCAGCTTTGCACAACGCGCTGCACCACTGACTCGGTATTCGCTGCCCAGCGGTCAGGTGCCACCATTCCGCCCGAATCGCCAGCTGGTCTCGTCCTGTATTGCCGAATCCGCCCTCGGCACGAGGAATCACCAAGACACGCCGTGCAGACTCGGGCCTGTGGGGTGGCCCGCATCACGACAGACGAGCCCAACCCGGACCCACACCTGCGGCAAGTCACCCTGGGAAACGTCACGACACTGATCGACTCGCGACTCTGTGACGAGGACCCTCGCGCCAAGGCTGTGGAGGTGGTGCCGGTGGTTTTGACCCGCACCACGACAGATGAGCTCGACCCGACCCCGCCACACACCCCGAGAGAAACCACAACAACGAACCCGACCCGGACACGCCACACCTGCGGCAAGCCGCCCCAAGGGACATCATGACGTTGATGGGCCACAGTCCTGTGACAGAAACTCTCGCACCAGCCACCCGGACCCGACCGGCAGAGATTGACCGGTTTCGCGAGCAGACTCGCCTCAGCCGTCACGCCAGGTTCGTCGGCGCCACCGACAATGGCAGGAGGGAACGTCCGGACGGACCGATCTGGATCTCGGTGTCCATCTGTGGGCAGACTCCGCAGTCGTAGCACGGTGACCACCGGCAGTCATCCACACCGACCTCGTCAAGAGCATCCTGCCAGTCGTCCCACAACCAGTCCCGATCCAGCCCGGCGTCGAGGTGATCCCAGGGAAGCACCTCCTCGTAGTCACGTTCCCGGGTGGTGTACCAGTCCAGCGACACCCCCAGGGGTTCCAGTTCGCGTTGACAACACTCCACCCACCGCTCGTAGGAGAAGTGCTCGTTCCACCCGTCGAAGATGCCACCGTCTCGCCACACCGCTTCGATGACGCGTCCCACCCGGCGGTCCCCGCGTGAGAGCAGTCCCTCGATCATCCCCGGACGTCCGTCGTGGTATCGCATGCCGATGGAGCGACCAAAGCGTCGGTCGGAGCGAATGGTCTCCTTGAGCAGTGCCAGACGTTCGTCGATGACCTCGGCAGGGGCCTGGGTCGCCCACTGGAACGGGGTGTGCGGTTTGGGGATGAACCCGCCGATGCTGATCGTGCACCGGATGTCCTTGCGTCCCGAGGCCTTGCGACCGGCCTCGATGACGTGCACGGCCATGTCCTTGATCCCCAGGACGTCCTCGTCGGTCTCGGTGGGCAGCCCACACATGAAGTACAGCTTCACCTGACGCCATCCGTGGCCGAAGGCCGTGGCCACGGTGTCGATGAGGTCCTGCTCGGTGACCTGCTTGTTGATGACCCTGCGCATCCGTTCCGAGCCGCCCTCGGGAGCGAAGGTGAGCCCGGATCGGCGTCCGTTGCGCGAGAGTTCGTTGGCCAGGTCGATGTTGAAGGCGTCGACGCGGGTGCTCGGCAGTGACAGCGAGATGTTCGTGCCCTCGTAACGGTCGGCGAGCTGTTCGGTGATCTCGGTGATCTCGGAGTGGTCCGCGCTGGACAGGCTGAGCAGGCCGACCTCGTCGAATCCGGTCTCGGCCAGTCCACAGGCCACCATGGAGCCGATCGTGTCGATCGAGCGTTCCCGTACCGGACGTGTGATCATGCCTGCCTGGCAGAATCGGCATCCCCGACTGCATCCCCGAAAGATCTCAGCGGAGTACCGTTCGTGGACGGTCTCGGCGGTGGGGACGATGGGGTGTTTGGGGTACGGCCACTCGTCGAGGTCCATCACCGTGTGCTTGCTCACCATGAACGGCGCCTCGGGGCGATTGGGGGTGACGCGGCGAATCGGGCCGTCCGGCAGGTACTCGACGTCGTAGAACGACGGCACGTACACCCCGGCGTCAGCGGCCAACCGGGCAAGGATCTCGTCCCGGCCGCCAGGACAGCCCTCGTCCTTCCAGTCACGGATGACTTTGCTGATGGTGACGAGGGCCTCCTCGCCATCGCCCAGAATCGCGCCGTCGATGAAGTCGGCCAGGGGCTCGGGGTTGAACGAGGCATGACCCCCGATGAGGACGAGCGGGTCGGCCATGGTGCGATCCGCCTGGTGCACCGGGATCTGGGCCAGGTCCAGGGCGTTGAGCACGTTGGTGTAGCACAGCTCCGTCGACAGTGACATTCCCACGACGTCGAAGGCTCGTAGTGGCCGGTGACCGTCCAGGGTGAACGCCGGGACGTCGCTGGCGCGCATGAGGTCGGCGAGATCCGGCCAGACGGAGAAGGCGCGTTCGGCCAGGATCCAGTCGTGCTCGTTGAGCACCTCGTAGAGGATCGCCAGACCCTGGTTGGGCTGGCCCACCTCGTAGGCGTCGGGGTACATGAGGGTCCACCGCACCTGGGCAGACTCCCACGGCTTGACGATGCTGTTCTTCTCCCCGCCCACGTACTGGATGGGCTTGCTGACGCGTGTCAGCAACTGCTCGAGCGTGGGCAGTAGATCAGGGGCGGAGTCGATGTTCACCCGCACATGGTAGGCGGGTGCGCTGTTCCCGATCACATGCCCACGTGTGACTTGGCCGAGCGCGAAATCCATGCCGGCCGCGCCGGAATCCGGGAGCAGAACCAGGACGAGCTCCACCCGAGTTGGTCACACCAGGAATGGTGGAGCCGAGCGATGTCCTCACAGACTCATCGGCGTCGTGCGCGTGCCGTGAGGCCAGCAACCACGGCGTGGCCCCGAGAAGGCCGAGGGCTCAAGACCAGGAGCCTCGCCAACAGCTGCACCAGCACTGAGACAGCCCTCACCGGCAGTCCTCGTCCATGACGGCTCAGGGCAGCCACGCAAGGGCGTCGTGCGTCGATCACGTGCCGGAAAGGCGGGGCTGGGTGGCAGGCACCGTTCCCAGCCCCAGGCATGAACCGGAACGGGTCGGACGTGGCCCGACGGCCCTACGTCCTCGTAGCGCCGGGCACGGTCCGATGAGCTGGCTCAGGCGTGAACCGACACCTCGGGAAACCACAGACTGATCTCGCGAGCAGCGGATTTCTCGCTGTCCGACGCGTGCACCAGATTCCACCGAGTCGACAGTCCGAAGTCACCACGAACCGTCCCAGGAGCAGCCTGGGCTCCGTCGGTTTTGCCGTGCATGGCACGCACTGCGGAAACCGCCTCGCGCCCCTCAAGCACCAAGGACACCAACGGGCCCGAGGAGAGGAAGTCGACGAGCTCGTCGAAGTACGACTTGCGTTCGTGCTCGGCATAGTGCTTGCGTGCCAGGTCCTTGCTGACGGCACGCTGCTCCATCGCGACGATGGTCAATCCCTTGCGCTCGTAACGTCCGATGATCTCGCCGATGAGATGACGCTGCACTGCGTCGGGCTTGATGAGCACCAAAGTTCTCTGAATCTCGCTCATGGCCTCGACTCTATAGCAAATCCATGCTGAAGACCGATCCTCCATCGTCGGGCAACACCGCGCTGCAGTCACGATGCAGAACCAGGGGTGCACTCGACCGATCCCCGTATCCCCCGCTGTCGGCTCCACTCGACCGGCCCCGTGTCCCCCGACCGGCCCACAAACCCCCGCCGTCGGGCGCACCGGTTGATCGCCTGGCGACAGGTGATCGTCTGGGGGGCACCGGTCGATCGTCCCAGCATCCCGGAGCACGAATCATCGGGATGAGGGTTCAGAGTCGCAGGGACACGCGCTTAAGACGGGCCGCGCCCGGACCGACGTGAGACCCCCAACCCTGCGAAAAACTCCGTCAGGATCGATGACCAGGGCATCGGGGAGCCGGCGGGGATTGCCTGAGGACCATGCGCGCACCTTCGACGGAGCCTGGACCCGTCCGGCAACGCCGTCAGTAGCCCCGGCCTTCTTGCCAACAGAACCCGGCCTTCCCGCCAGCAGAGCTCAGTGTCCCCTGGCCTGCCCTGCCAGCAGAACTCAGTAGCCCCTGCCAGCAGAACTCATTCGCCGTCCAGACCGATGTCGTCCCACTGGTTGTCCCCCACCTCGTCGGGAACGTCGAGGGGTTCACCCTCCATCTGCTCGATCTGCACGTCGGAGAGCTCCGGGGATTCCACCACTGCCGTGGGAGCGGTCGAGACGTGGTTGACGCCATCGGGCAACAGGATGTGACGGGCCTCCCCCGCGAGCACCACGGAACCGGCCACCAGGATGCCTGCCGAGGGTCCGGCAGCATCCGCCACGTGGATCGCCTGCTCCAACGCCTCGGCAGTGTTCTCGGTGAGCGTCACCTCGTCGGCTGCCCAGTGCTCGGACGCCAGGTCCGCCAGCTCGGCGGCGCGGTAGGCACGATCTCCGGGAAGACCGGTGAGCACGACGTGGTTGACGTCCTGCGCCATCCGCTCGAGAACTCCTGCGACATCCTTGTCACGCATCGCTGCGAACACGGCGATGAGGGGATGGAAGTCGAAGGACTGGGTGAGACCGGCAAGGGCCGAATCGGCACCATGCGGGTTGTGGAAGGTGTCCAGAACGATGGCTGGGGCTCGTCGCACCAGTTCCAGACGGGCCGGGGCACTCACCTGTGCCAGACCCTGCTCGATGATGTCGGGCTTGAGCGGCCCGGTGAGCGCCTCGGCAGCGGTAACGGCAACGGCAGCGTTGCGTGCCATGTGTTCCCCGAACAGGGGCAGGTACAACTCCCCCAGCGGTCCGGAAGCTGTCTGCAGACGCAGCACCTGACCGCCGACTGCCCCACGACGCTCCAGCAGACCGAAGTCCGGCCCCTCGAGCACCGGTCGGGCACCCACCTGCTGGCACTGCGCCAACAGGACGGGGGCCGCCTCCGGTTTCTGACCAGCAATGACCGGCACCGACCCAGACTTGATGATTCCCGCCTTCTCCGAGGCGATCTTCTCCAGGCTGTCACCCAGGATGTGCATGTGATCCATCGCCACCGGGCAGATGACGCAGACGTCGCCGTCGGCCACATTCGTCGCATCCCAGCGGCCACCCAGACCGACCTCGACGACCATGACGTCCACCGGGGCATCGGCGAAGGCGGCGAAGGCCATCGCCGTGATGACCTCGAAGAATGTCATCTGTATGCCGTCGACCTGCTGTTCGTCGACCATCTGGACCATCGGCTCGATCTGTTCCCAGGTCTGGTCGAACACCTCGTCGCTGATGGGCGCTCCGTCGATGCAGATCCGCTCATTGACGTCCACCAGGTGTGGAGACGCGTAACGTCCCACCCGCAAACCGGCAGCACGCAGCAGGGACTCAACCATGAGCGCAGTCGAACCCTTGCCATTGGTGCCGGCGATGTGGATCACCGGACAGGAACGCTGGGGATTGCCCAACAGGTCGAGGAGGGCCTCCTCACGGCCGAGCCCCGGACCGATCCGGTTCTCCGGCCATCGCGCCTCGAGCTGTGCCACCAGATCCGCGTGGTCCATCAATAGATCACCTCACCATTGGCGCGGCGCTCGCGCAGATTTGTCAAGGCCTCCGAGAGGATCGTGGCGGCCTCGTCATCACTGCGACGTTCCTTGACGTAGGCCAGATGTGTCTTGTAGGGGATGGTGCGCGGACGTGCAGGCGGGTTCTCGGCATTCCGGTTGGCGGGCAGTCCGCACCGCGGGCAGTCCCACTCGTCAGGGATCTCGGCATCGACGGAGAAGGCCGGACGGATGACGTGATGGTTGGCGCAGTAGTACGAGACGTATTCCCGAGCGGCAGCCTCGCCTCTCTCGGCCTCACCCACCGGCCCGGCTCCGACTCTGCTACCACGAATGGCGTTTCCACCAGACATTCAGATTCTCCTCAACAACGATGAAGACATGACGAAAACCGCCCCTCGAGGACGGAAAAAACAGTTCACAAGGCCAACCGGCAGGCTGTGGGCATGGCCAGGACACGATCGAGTGATCCTGACCATCTGGGAAGTATCATGCGCAGAAACTGATGATCGACTCATGGCAGGATCCACGCTGGTGCCAGGCTTCGCGTGACAGCGACCCCTCGACCCATGACAGGACAGGGGAATCGCCGTGCCACCACCTCAGCTGTAGCGGTACAGGAACAGCAGCCCGATGATGCAGGCCACCCAGATCAGACCAACGATGATGGTGATGCGGTCCAGGTTTCGCTCGGCGACCGAGGTACCACCCATGGACGTGGACACACCGCCACCGAAGAGGTCGGACAGGCCACCGCCTCGACTCTTGTGGAGCAGCACGGACAGGGTGAGGATGATGCTGAGAATGCACAGGATGATCGACAGCGTCATGATCGGCCAGGTAACAAGTGGGACGGACATCACGGGGTCAAGGGTAACCCACTGAGCGCCAATACTCACACCCAGCACATCATGGCCGCCGAACAACCGTCCCCCAGCGACTGACGAGGCCGCTGGAACTTGAGTTCACGTCGGTGCAGGGCACTCGTCGCAGCTGCGGAGAGCTGGTCACCGCGGCACACCACGTGGGAAAACCTGCGATGGGGATCCTCGGGAGCAGGTGAACGTGGTTGGACGCAGTTGCGGCGCCTCCCCCAGTCGAGGGAGGCGCCGCAATCAGGCCATTGTGCCTTGTCAGGCAGCGTAGAACGTCACGATCTTGGCGAAATCGGCAGCCTTGAGGGAGGCGCCGCCCACGAGGGCACCGTCCACGTCGGGCTTGCTCATGATCTCCACGACATTGCCCGGCTTCACGGAGCCGCCGTACTGGATGCGCACGGACTCGGCGGTGGCCTCGTCGTACATCTCGGCGACGGCCTTGCGGATGGCTCCGCAGACCTCCTGTGCATCGTCGGCGGTGGCGGTCTCGCCGGTGCCGATGGCCCAGATGGGCTCGTAGGCAATGACGAGCTTGGCGACGTCAGCCGCGCTGATGCCGTCGAGATCGGCCTTGATCTGGCCGACGGTGTGCTCGACGTGCTTGCCCGCCTTGCGGACGTCCAGGGGCTCACCACAGCAGATGATCGGCGTCATGCCGGCCTCGATGATCTTCTTGGCCTTGGCGTTGACGAGCTCGTCGGACTCCTCGTGGTACTCACGACGCTCGGAGTGGCCGACGACAACGTAGCTGCAGCCGAGCTTGGAGAGCATGGTGCCAGACACCTCACCGGTGTAGGCACCGTCGTCGTGGGCGGAGATGTCTTGGGCACCGTAGGTGATCGGCAACTTGTCGCCGTCGATGAGCACCTGCACCGAGCGGATGTCGGTGAACGGCGGGATGACGACGGCCTCGGCCTTGGACTTGTCGTAGCCGGCCTCGGCGAGAGCCTGACCCAGATCCTGGACGAGGGTCACCGCGTCCAGGTGGTTCACGTTCATCTTCCAGTTGCCAGCGAGAATCGGGGTGCGAGTCATCAGTTGTTCTCCTTCAGGACAGCGATTCCGGGAAGTTCCTTGCCCTCCATGAGCTCGAGGGAGGCACCGCCACCGGTCGAGATGTGACCGAACTGGTCATCGTCGAAGCCGAGGGCGCGCACGGCGGAGGCGGAGTCGCCACCACCGACCACCGACAGGCCGTCAACCTTGGTGAGGGCCTCGGCAACGGTCTTGGTGCCCTGCTCCAGGCCCTTGATCTCGAAGACGCCCATCGGGCCGTTCCAGAAGACGCTGGTGGCCTGCTCGATGGCAGCGGCGTAGGCCTTCTCGGTCTCGGGGCCGATGTCCAGGCCCATCTTGTCGGCCGGGATGGCGTCGACGGGGACGACGTCGACCTGACCCACGGTGTGGGCGTCGAAGTCCACGTCGGAGGCGACGCGCACGTCGGTGGGCAGCAGGATCTGCTTGCTGGTGGCCTCGGCCTGCTCGAGGTACTTCTTGCAGGTCTCGATGGAGGCGTCGTCGACCAGCGACTTGCCAACCTCGTACCCCTGGGCCTTGAGGAAGGTGAAGAGCATGCCGCCGCCGATGACGAGGGTGTCGGCAACCTTGAGCAGATTGTCGATGACGGCGAGCTTGTCGGCGACCTTGGCGCCACCGAGGACGACGACGAACGGACGCTTGGGCTCGGCCGTGAGACCCTCGAGGACCTCAACCTCCTTGGCCACCAGGGAACCAGCGGCGTTGGGCAGCAGCTTGGCCAGGTCGTAGACCGAGGCCTGCTTGCGGTGCACGACGCCGAAACCGTTGGAGACGTAGTATTCGCCGAACTCGGCGTACTTCTTGGCGAGGTCAAGACGCTCGGCGGCGTCCTTGCTGGTCTCACCGGGCTCGAAGCGGACGTTCTCGACCAGGCAGACGTCTCCGTCGGAGAGCGAGGCGGACAGCTCCTGGGCAGAGGGGCCCACGACGTCCTCGGCAAGCTTGACGTCGAGGTTCATGAGCTCGCCCAGACGCTTGGCGACCGGGGCCAGGGAGAACTTGGGGTTGACCTCGCCCTTGGGGCGTCCCAGGTGAGCCAGCACGGTGACGCGGGCGCCAGCCTCGTGAAGCTGGGTCAGGGTGGGCAGAGCGGCCTTGATGCGGCCGTCGTCAGTGATCTTGTCGCCGTCGAGCGGCACGTTGAAATCGCAACGGATGACGACGCGCTTGCCGCGCAGGTCACCCAGATCGTCAACAGACTTCATGACAGTCCTTTCAGATCGGATTGGTGGAAGGTGGTGTGCGGTGGCCCGGCCGGACCACACCGTTTAACGTGATGCGTGGCCTCACGGATCACGAGGCGCCAATGATCCTCAGGTGCGAGTTGGCACATGGGCGGGACGTGCGGGGCAACAGTTCGGTTCCCCTGGTGTCGGAAGCCATGCGCCGCAACGGATCGTGCCGTGTCGGCCGGGAGATGACGACGGCCCCGCGCCCACGTGGGGCACGGGGCCGTCTTGAGATCACATCCGCAGTGTTGTCGGGATGTCTCAGGCCAGCTTGGAGGCGACGAGCTCGGTCAGGTCGACCAGGCGGTTGGAGTAGCCCCACTCGTTGTCGTACCAGGAGAGCACCTTGACGAGGTTGCCGATGACCTTGGTCTCGGTGGCGTCGAAGATGCTGGAGTGCGAGTCACCCATGATGTCGGTGGAGACGATCGGGTCCTCGGTGTAGGCCAGAATGCCCTTGAGCGGGCCCTCGGCGGCCTTCTTCACGGCGGCCTGGACGGCCTCGACGGAGACCTCCTTGGAGGCCTGGAAGGTGAGGTCGGTCAGGGAGCCGGTCGGGGTGGGGACGCGGACGGCGAGACCGTCGAACTTGCCCTTGAGCTCCGGCAGGACCAGCGACACGGCCTGGGCGGCACCGGTCTTGGTGGGGATCATGTTGAGGGCGGCGGCACGGGCGCGACGCAGATCCTTGTGGGGGGCGTCCTGCAGACGCTGGTCACCGGTGTAGGCGTGAACGGTGGTCATGATGCCGTGCTCGATGCCGAACTCGTCGTTCAGGACCTTGGCCAGCGGAGCCAGGCAGTTGGTGGTGCAGGAAGCGTTGGAGATGATGTTGTGCTTCGCATTGTCATAGTCGCCGTCGTTGACGCCCATGACGAAAGTGCCGTCAACGTTCTTGCCGGGAGCGGAGATGACGACCTTCTTGGCGCCGGCCTCGATGTGGGCCTGAGCCTTGGTGCCATCGGTGAACAGACCGGTGGACTCGACGGCGATGTCAACGCCGAGATCCTTCCAAGGGAGGTTCTTCGGGTCACGCTCGCCGAGGACCTTGATCTGCTTGCCGTCGACGGTGATGGAGTCCTCGTCGTAGCTGACCTCTCCGGGGAAACGGCCCAGGATGGAGTCGTACTTCAGGAGGTGGGCCAGGGTCTTGGTGTCGGTGAGGTCGTTGACGGCGACGACCTCGAGGTCAGCGCCCTGATCCTTGAGAGCGCGGAAGAAGTTGCGGCCAATGCGGCCGAATCCATTGATACCAACCTTGACGGTCATTAAGTGATCTCCTCCGGATGAGGTGTGTGCTTTGACTGCACTTGGACATGTCCAACAATAGCCGCTGTTCAAAATCTGTGGGCGCATGGCCCTCATGGTGAACACACGTGCTGATCGGCACCAGCACCGCCGGAACCTCTGCCATCGGGGAATGCCTCATCTCACAACCGGGCGGCACGGGTCAGTGGCCGCGTCCACGCTCTGCCGATGCGACATCGGCGGTGGTGGGCAGATTGCGCGACCTGGCCTCCTTGTCGGCCATTGCCAGCAGGCGACGGATTCGTCCCGCGATGGCGTCCTTCGTCAGGGGTGGCACGTGGAACTGCCCCAGTTCCTCCAGGCTGGCGTCCTTGTGCTCCAGACGGAGCTCTCCTGCCTTGAGCAAATGCTCCGGGACGTCGTCACCCAGTATTTCCAGGGCACGACGAACGCGCAGTGAGGCCGTCTGGGCCGCCTGTGCGGATCGGCGGGAATTGGCGTCATCGAAGTTCGCCAGTCGGTTCACACCAACGTGGGATTCCTGCGCAGCCAGGCTCTCGCGCCAGGCACGGACCCCCTCGACGGCCCCCATGACGGTGAACAGCGTCGAGATGGCATCGGCGTCTCGGACGACGGCTCGATCCACGTGACGCGTGCGACGAGTCTTTGCTGGCACGTTCAGTCTGCGAGCCGAGCCAACCAGGGCCAAGGCCGCCTCCGGGCTGGGTGAGAGCACTTCGAGGCAGATGGACTGACTGGAATGCGTCAATGCCCCATTGCCCAGGAAGGCGCCACGCCAGATGGCGGCCTGACAGCATTTCCCGGACCCAACGACCGACGCCGGCAAGCCTCGCACCGGCCTACCCGCCCGATCCACGAGTCCGGTCAGTCGAGCAAGCTCGGCTCCACCTCGCACCATCCGCAGAAGATACCGAGTATTTCTCGTCGACCCCGAGGACCCGATGACGATCATCTCGCACTGGAGGTTGAAGGCGTCCCGAATGGCTTCCGCAAAGCGGTCAGCAACCTGGCGAGTGTCGAACTCGGCCTCGACGACGACGTGCCCACGCACCACCTGTACCCGTCCTGCGAAACGCAGCATCGCGGTGATCTCAGCGCACCGGCAGCATGCCTTCGCCGTCTCGACACGAGCCAGTTCCACCTTGATGTCCGTGGTGAGAGCCATGATGGCGCCTTTCCTTGTCCGGATCCACGACCAGGATCCTCGTCCAGATGCCAGCCGGGGCTGGCACGGTGATTCGAGGCTCCCCGAGCCTCACGACGTCAGCGAATGCGCCGAAAGCGTGTCACCGGATGTGCACCCCCATGACCTCGGCGTAGGCCGAGGCCAGCCGCAACGGGTCGTGACGTGCCGAGCTGTCGTGCATGGCCAGATCGGCCTCGACGATTCGTGCCCCCAGGTTGCGCGCGAACGTCCCCAGATGTGGATCGCTCCGTGCGAAGGAGCGGTCGGCGAGGACGACATCGAACCTAATACGCGGCTCGTGCTCGGCCAACACCTCCAGGTGCCGAGCAGGGCTGAAGCCGTTGGTCTCGTCGGCCCCGGCAACATTGAGGGTGAGGATCTTGAGGGCGTCGGAATCCATGATGGCCTCGACGATCTGTGGCACGAGCAGGTGTGGCATCACCGAGGTGAACCACGATCCGGGGCCCAGTACGAGCACGTCGGAGGTCTCGATGGCCTCCAGCACCGACGGGCTGGCCGGCGGGTCGGGCGGGTCGAGGTGCACCTCGATCACCTCGGCGCTCGTCTTGGCGATGGTCGACTGGCCGGTGAGACTGTACATCTCGTCGGGACGGTTCGGGTCCAGGCCGACGACCTCGGCAGTGATGTCCAGGGGCATGAGCGACATCGGCAGCACACGACCCCGGGTGCCGAGCAGCTGACCCACCATGTCCAGGCCCGCCACCGGATCATCCAGCTCCTGCCACAGCCCGGCAATGAGCAGATTGCCGATGGCATGCCCCGCCAGCGGTCCATCGCCACGGAACCGAGACTGCATCACCTGGGCCCAGGTACGCCCCACGAAGTCATCGGCACACAACGCGGCCAGCGCCTGACGTAGGTCACCAGGCGGTAGACAGTCGAACTCCTCACGCAGGCGTCCGGACGATCCGCCGTTGTCGGCCACCGTCACGACGGCGGTGATGCGGTCGGTGATGCGGCGCATGGCGCGCAGCGAGGCCGCCAGGCCGTGCCCGCCACCGAAGGCGGTGACGGCTGGCCGATACATCGGGGTCGCGGCACCGATCGGCCCGTAGTCATTGCCTTCATATCCGTTGCCCCCGTAGGCGGCGTTGTCGTCGTACTCGGGGTAAAATTGCGACGTCATCGTCATTCCCTCCCCAGATCTCGATGCAGGACGGCGGTGCGTCGTCCTCGAGACCGTAGTCTGGCCGCCAGTTCCTCGGTGATCGCGGTACTGCGGTGTTTGCCACCGGTGCAGCCGATGGCCACCGTCACCTGTTTCTTCCCCTCCCGAAGATAGCCGTCCTCCATACCGGTGAGCAGCTGGTCCACTCCGGCAACGAAGTCCACGGCTCCCGGTTGCGCCAGGACGTAGGAGGACACGTCCGGAGACAGGCCGGTCTTGGGGCGCAGCTCCGGCACCCAGAACGGGTTGGGCAGGAAGCGCACGTCGAAGACGAGATCGGCGTCCACCGGGACCCCACGTTTGAAGCCGAAGGACATCACCTGGTAGGCCAGCCCGGTCGTCTCGTCGACGGCGAAGGCGTGGTCGATGCGCTGGGCCAGCTGGCGGGTGGTGATTCCCGAGGTGTCGATGACGAGGTCGGCGTCGGCGCGCAAGGTGGAGAGCATTCGCCGTTCCAGGGCGATGGCCTCCAGCAGGTGCCCGCCACGCTGCAGTGGCAGGGGGCGACGGCTGGACTCCTGACGTTTGACGATCGTCTCGTCGGTGGCCTCCAGAAAGAGAATCTCTGGATCGATGCCCCGGTCACGCAGTTGTGAGAGGGCATCTCCCAGGGAGTCGAAGAGACTGCGGGTACGCACGTCGGCCACCACGGCCAGAAGTCGAATGCCGTGGCTGTCGACCTCGTCACACAGGGCAGTCAGCATCGTCGGCGGCAGGTTGTCGACGACGTACCAGCCCAGGTCCTCCATGGCGTGGGCCGCAGTGCGTCTGCCCGCCCCGGACATGCCGGTGATGACGGCGACACGTTGGGGTGGCCGGGAGCCGTCGGGATTCGTCGTAGTGGTCACGGTGTCCATCGTAGGCAGTCCGAGAGGATCATGTGCTGCCATGTCCATGGGATCATGCCCGTCACGGATCTTCCCGGTCTGCGCAGAACCCATCATGATGAGCGAGCAGTGAACGGTGGGATGTCGTTCACTCCTCGATCACCTCGCCGGTGGCAGTGTTGACGCCAGTCGGCATCTGCTCACCCTGCAGGGCCGTGACGACCTGGGTGGCAAGTTTGGGGCCGAACCCGGGTAGCTCGGCAATCTCCTCGGCACTGGCGCGACGCAGCGCCCGCACCGAGGAGAATTTCTTGAGCAGGGCCTTGCGACGCACCTCCCCCAGCCCAGGCACGTCGTCCAGGACGGACTCGACCATCGCCTTGGACCGTTTGGACCGGTGAAAGGTGATGGCGAACCGGTGGGCCTCGTCACGCAACCGTTGCAGCAGGTAGAGCCCCTCCGAGGTACGCGGCAGGATGACCGGCCACTCCTCGTCGGGCAGCCACACCTCCTCGAGACGTTTGGCGAGGCCACACAGGGCGATCTCGTCGTCCAGCCCGAATTCCTCGAGCACCTGCTGGGCGGCGTGCACCTGAGGGGCACCCCCGTCGACGACGATGAGGTGCGGGGCGTAGGCGAACTTGCGCGGGGCACCGGTCGTGGGGTCGACGAGAGTACCGGTGACCTCACCGTCGGGTTCGGCGGCAGCAGCCATCTGTTCCCGATCCTCCTGCAGGCGGCGAAGGCGTCGTGAAAGCACCTCGTGCATGGCGGCGAAGTCGTCGGAGCCGTCGAAACTCTTGATGACGAACCGGCGATATTCCGACTTGCGCGGCATGCCGTCCTCGAAGACGACCATGGAGCCCACGACGTTCGTGCCCTGGATGTGGGAGATGTCGTAGGACTCCATGCGCAGCGGGGCACGGTCCAACCCGAGCGCCTCCTGGATCTCCTCCAGGGCACGGGTGCGGGTGGCGAGGTCGGAGGAGCGTTTGAGCTTGTGCTGTTCGAGCACCTCCTGGGCATTGCGGGTGACGGTGTCCATGAGGGTGCGTTTGTCGCCACGCATCGGCACGCGCAGGTTCACCCTGGAGCCGCGCAGGTTCGTGAGCAGTTCGCCCAGGCCCTCCAGGGAGCTCGGTTCGACCGAGACGAGGACCTCCTTGGGGATCGCCGGACCCTGCCCGTCGTCACGGATCTGACCGGAGGTGCCGTCGGGGTCCAGTCCGTAGAGCTGCAGCAGGAACTCCTCCATGAGCTCGGCAGGCTCGGCGTTGTCGGCACGATCGGCCACCCAGCCGCGTTCGCCACGAACTCGCCCGTTGCGCACGTGGAAGATCTTCACCCCCACCTCCAAGGGATCCACCGCCAGGGCGATGACGTCGGCGTCGGTGCCGTCGGTGAGCACGATGGCGTTGCGCTCCATGGCCTTGGTGAGCGAGTCCAACGAGTCACGCAGCACGGCGGCCCGCTCGAACTCAAGGTTCTCGGCGGCCTCGTCCATCTCGGTACGGATGCGCCGCAGGATCGGCGCGGTGCGCCCGGCCATGAAGGAGCAGAAGTCCGCGACGATGGCGCGATGCTCGTCGGGGCCGATCCGGTCCACACAGGGAGCCGAGCACTTGCCGATGTAGCCCAGCAGGCAGGGGCGTCCCTGGGAGCGGGCCCGGTTGAACACGCCGGTGGAGCACGAACGCATCGGGAAGACGCGCAGCAGGGTCTCCATGGTGTCGCGAATGGCCCACGCCTGACCGAACGGGCCGAAGTAGCGCCACCCCTTGCGGCGTTTGCCGCGGCCGACGAACACGCGTGGGAACTCATCGCTCCACGTGATGCACAGCCACGGGTACGACTTGTCGTCGCGGTACATGACGTTGAACCGCGGGTCGAACTCCTTGATCCACGTGTACTCGAGCTGCAGGGACTCCAACTCGTTCTGCACGACGGTCCACTGCACGTGGGCAGCGGTGGTGACCATCCGCTGGGTGCGCGGGTGCAGGGCCGAGATGTCCTGGAAGTACGAGTTGAGACGGTTGCGCAGGTTCTTCGCCTTGCCGACGTAGATGACCTGACCGTGCTCGTCGCTGAATCGGTAGACGCCGGGCTGGGTGGGAATGGTTCCGGGGGCGGGCCGGTAGGTGGACGGGTCAGCCACGGGTCGGCCCTGCCGAGGTGGGGACCATCACGTTCAGAGGTGCTGGCCCCCACCACACTGGACTCGGTACAGCCGGTCCCGGGATCGCTGGGAGCTGCTCCGCAGGATCGGACTCCACCGGGCCCAGACACATTGGACGCGATCCACGCGACCCAGTTGCGAGGCAAACCGGGGTGGGCGCGCTGGCATCACGCATGTTCACGCCTCCCCCACGGTCACGACATCAGCGAGCAGAGGTCTACGGTACCTGCTCCCCCAGCTGGAGCAAGCGTGATGGTGACAGTGAAAAAGTACCACCAACGAATAGGTCAGGATTCATCTTCTTCATAGCCAACATCACAAAAGCTGACAGGACCTGCTGGGCCGTCCGAGACGTAGATGGTCGTGACATGGCGATCTTCGTAGTCCAACCAGAAGGCCATAGAGTGTCCACCACTGCTGATGGCCAAACCATCCTCGGGTGATTGTGCACCAACTGTGACTGGTTTCAGAGCTGAGCCATAGATCTTGCGCAGTTGCTTCTCGGACATACCGACGTGAGCACCGGATCGTGTGTGGAACCTCGGATCCCTGGTGCCGACATGTTTGATGACGGTGCCACTGTCATCGGGAACGATGTCCACATTGCGTGGCCTGCCCGGAACCCTGACGATACCGCACGAGTCATCATACCGTGCCCCCGGCATGTTTTTGATCCGAGAGCCAACTTTGGCTGGGCCATAACCTTGCATGGTGAAGTTGGCACTCTTCCACGGACCGGGATCCATGTCGAAGATCAATTGGCTGCCTTTCACCTTGGCAATACCTGACATGGGAACACCAGTGATGTCTGCGGTAAATCTGATGTCGTGACCATCGGCAGTCACCGTTTTTCCATTGAATCCATGTACAGCCGCAGTATTCAAGGATTCCAGCCCTTTGGAAGCGATGAGACGTCCACCGCGACCCACGACAACGAGAAAATCTGGCAAAGGCGCATTTCCTCCCGTGTAGCAGTTCAGGAAGGAAACCTGTTCCTTGATCCGATCCCCATCAATATCCACGGAAGCCGGCTTGCCGACAAGCCTCACATCAATATGATTTTTCTTGTCATGGAACTCGCCGTTGGACAGTCGCGCATCTGCAGAGACAGTGCAATCACTCGGAATCTCCATCGATTCCAGATCAGCCTTCGTCGCATCCGGCTTGTGCGGAGTCGGGGTCGGAGTGGGAGTAGGCGTAGGCGTTGGAGTGGCAGAAGTCGTCACCGAGGCAGACGCCCCCACAGAAGAAGAGGATGCCAGCGCAGACGCCGGCACCGTGGAGGCAGATGACGTCATCTGCGTAGATGAATCCTTCGACGAACCACACGCCGTCAACACGAGAGCCGCAGCAGCACCAACGGCAACAACCTTGCAACGCTTCATGGCAAAACACTAACCGTCAACACGTGATGCCAGTGCACGGGGTTGAAATGTGGGCCGGTCGGCGTTGCCAATGTCATCAGCGCGCGATATCAGTCTACGCTGAAATTGCTCCCACCCGCTGATGATGACCGTGGGCGCAGCTCACCAGTAGGCTGATGCCGTGCATCTTCTCCTCATCCGCCACGGACAGTCCACCAACAACGCACTCGCCAACCAAGGAGGAAACGCCTACACCACCGGTCGTCTGCCCGACCCGGAACTCACCGAACTCGGGCACCGTCAGGCGCACGCGCTCGCCGACTGGATTCCCGGCGTCGACCCGCGCCCGACGCACATCTACTGCTCCCCCATGAGCCGCACCCTGCAGACCGCCGCACCGATGGCCGACATCCTCGATCTTCCGATCGGCGTCAAGAGCATGCTGCACGAGCGCCCCGGTCCGGTGCAGGTCACCTCGGACGGTCCCCGGGCACATCCTGGCTCGTCGCGCTCCGTACTTGCGGCGCACAGCCCGCGTGCCGTCCTCGATCCCGACATCACCGGGGACGGCTGGTACCACGACGACATCGAGACCCCGGCCCATGCCGTCGAGCGAGCCAACCGGATCGCGTCATGGCTCATCAGTGCCCACGCCGATGACGACGTCGTCGCCTGGGTGGGGCACGGCGCCATCGGGGCACTCACCCTGGAGACGATCATCGCTCCACAGCGCGCCGCCCAGCTGGCCGACTACCCCACCGGCACCGAACCGTGGTGGTTCAACCTGGCCAACACGTCCACCTCGATGATCGAGATCCATCCCAACTCCTGTGAAGTGCACTGGATCAACCGAGTCGATCACCTCGTCGTTGCCGGCATGGTGCATGGCGCACGAGCCAGCGCCACCGGAAATCCCGGCACCCGCTGAGAGCAGCGCCCACCTGCCACCCTCAGGCCCTGAAGCTCTCTCCAGAACCAAGGGAGCTGAAGGCCTTGGCCCCAGCCCTGTCACGAACAGGAAGGTTGAGACCTTGGGGCGTGACCGACGCCGCCCTGCCCCGGGCGGTCCCGCACGCAACGGCTCCACTCCCCCTGGAAGGGTAGGAGCGACTCATCCACCACGACAGCACCACCGGTTCCCCGGCTCCACTCCCCCAGAGGGGTGGGCGGTGAGGATCACCATCCACTGCGTGCCTGGGCCCCATCCACTGCCCACCCCGCGCGCCTGCAGCAGGGTGTGATGCACCGGGGATCGGGCTGGACGTTGCCGTTATGGGCTACCCCACGCATCTGGAGCAGAGTGCAAGGACTTTGTGGTTCTTGCGTCTGGGGGTAGCGTCCACCCCACGCACCTGGGGTGGCCCACCCCTCAGAGAATCTCCGCCAGGAACTGCCCGGTGAACGAGTCGGGACAGGCCGCAACCTCCTCCGGGCTGCCCTGCGCCACGACGGTGCCACCGCCGTCGCCCCCGCCGGGACCCATGTCGATGATCCAGTCAGCCGTCTTGATGACGTCCAGATTGTGCTCGATGACGATCACCGAGTTGCCCTGCTCGACGAGCCTGCCGAGCACCTTGAGCAGCTTGTTGATGTCCTCGAAGTGCAGCCCGGTGGTGGGCTCGTCGAGGACGTAGAGGGTACGCCCCGTCGAGCGTCGCTGCAGTTCGGAGGCCAGCTTGACGCGCTGTGCCTCACCGCCGGACAGGGTGGTCGCAGGCTGCCCCAGCCGCACGTACCCCAACCCCACCTCGACAAGGGTCTTGAGGTGCCGATGGATGGACTTGATCGGTTCGAAGAACTCCGCCGCCTCCTCGATCGGCATGTCGAGCACGTCGGCGATCGTCTTGCCCTTGTAGTGCACCTCCAGCGTCTCGCGGTTGTAGCGCGCGCCGTGACACACCTCGCAGGGGACGTAGACGTCGGGCAGGAAGTTCATCTCGATCTTGATGGTGCCTTCACCCTGGCAGTTCTCACACCGCCCACCCTTGATGTTGAACGAGAACCGCCCCTGCTGGTAGCCGCGTATCTTCGCCTCGGGAGTCTGGGCGAACAGTGCGCGAATCTTGTCGAACACCCCGGTGTAGGTGGCCGGGTTGGAGCGCGGTGTGCGCCCGATCGGCGACTGGTCGACGTGGATCACCTTGTCGATCTCGTCAATGCCGGTCACGGTGTCGTGCCTGCCCGGAACCGTGCGCGACCCGTGCAGACGACTGGCCAACGAGGTGTAGAGGATCTGGTTGACGAGCGTCGACTTGCCCGAGCCACTCACGCCGGTGACGACGACGAACTGTCCCAGCGGGAAGGTGACGTCAATGTTCTTGAGGTTGTTCTGACGTGCCCCCTTGACGACGAGATCACGGCCGGTGCGGGGACGACGCTCCTGCGGCACCGGGATCGACCGTCTACCTGCCAGGTAGGCCCCGGTGAGGGATTCCTTGCTGGCGAGCAGCTGCTTGACCGGACCATTCACGACGACCTTGCCGCCGTGCTCACCGGCGCCCGGGCCGACGTCGACCACCCAGTCGGCCTCGCGGATCGTCTCCTCGTCATGTTCGACGACGATGAGCGTGTTGCCCATGTCTCGCAGCCGCACGAGGGTCTCGATGAGACGACGGTTGTCGCGCTGGTGCAGCCCGATGGACGGCTCGTCAAGCACGTAGAGCACACCCACCAGGCCCGAGCCGATCTGCGTGGCGAGCCGGATCCGCTGGGCCTCACCGCCCGACAGCGATCCCGCAGAGCGCGACAGGGTGAGGTAGTCCAGGCCGACGTCGACGAGGAAACGCAGCCTGGCTCGTACCTCCTTGACCACTCGCGCCGAGATCATGGCGTCGCGCTCGCTGAGGGTGAGGGCGTCGAAGAATTCCGATGCCTTGCCCACCGACATGTCGGCGACATCGGCGATGGAGTGCCCGTCCACCGTCACCGCCAGACTGGACGGTTTGAGACGCTTGCCGTCGCAGGCCGGGCAGGGATGTTCGCGCAGGTACTGCCCCCACCGCGACCGGGCCGAGTCCGTCTCGGCCTCGTCGTAACGACGACGCACGTAGTGCAGCACGCCCTCGTAGTTCTGCGAGAAGGAACGCACCCGTCCGAACCGGTTGCGGTAGGTCACCATGACCGGATCGCCGTCACCCTCCAGGACGAGCTTCCTCACCTTTTTCGGAAGCTCGGCCCACGGCAGGGTCGGGTCGAAGTCGTGATCGGCACCCAACCCCTCGAAGACGTGTCTGAAGTGTCTGGCCACCTGGGGGGTCGCCCACGGCGCTACGGCCCCGTCCACCAGACTCACCTGGGAATCGGGGACGACGAGCTCCGGGTCGACGTCCTGGGTCGTTCCCAGCCCGGAGCACACCGAGCAGGCACCCCACGGGCCGTTGAACGAGAATTGCCTCGGCTCCAGCTCATCCATCTCGACGTCGTGGCCATTGGGGCAGGCCAGATTCTCCGAGAACCGCCGTTCCCGGTCCGGGGCGTCCTCGGGACGATCGACGAAATCGACGGCGACAACGCCACTCGCCAACCGCATGGCGGTCTCCACCGACTCGGTGAGCCGCTGCTTGATCGAGGGCTTGACGACGAGCCGGTCGACGACCACGTCGATGTCGTGCTTGCGTTTCTTGTCCAGGGCCGGCACCTCGCCCAGCCGGTACACCGTGCCGTCCACCCGCACACGAGTGAAACCGTCGGTGGTGAGCTGGCGGAACAGTTCGACGTACTCCCCCTTGCGGCCACGTACCACTGGGGCGAGCACCTGGAACTTGGTGCGTTCGTCGATGGTGAGCAACCGGTCGACGACCTGCTGTGGCGTCTGCTTGGCGATGGGTTCACCACAGATCGGACAGTGCGGCACACCGATGCGCGCCCACAACAGACGCAGGTAGTCGTGGATCTCGGTGATGGTGCCCACCGTGGAACGCGGGTTGCGCGAGGTCGACTTCTGGTCGATGGACACCGCCGGGGACAGCCCCTCGATGAAGTCGACGTCGGGCTTGTCCATCTGACCGAGGAACTGACGTGCGTAGGCCGACAGGGACTCGACGTAGCGGCGTTGCCCCTCGGCAAAGATCGTGTCGAAGGCCAGGGATGACTTTCCCGAACCGCTGAGGCCGGTGAAGACGATGAGCTGGTCCCGAGGAAGCTCCACGTTGACATTGCGCAGATTGTGTTCCCGGGCTCCCCGCACGACTATTCGATCACCACTCACGTCCAGCCATGTTACGGGAGGGGGCGGAGCAATCCTCACAGATCAGCCAGGCGCGCAGAGAGACGTGCTCTCATGGCGTCGAGTCCTCAAGAGTCAGGCCTGCCCAGGACCGATCGTCTCAACCACTCCCGGATCCACAAGGGTGATGTCTGAGCAGGCCTGGATGTGCTGCTCCGAACGGTATGCCGCTCCCCGACTCCGCCTCCGCGGTCGTCTTGGCAGGTTCCGAGCTGATCTTGTGCGATGTGACCTCTCCCCGAATCCACAGCCGCCTCGGCAAGACCCAAACCGACCTCGAACGGTGTGCCGCTCCACGCCCCCCACAAACCACCCCGGCGGGCCCGAGCCGATCCTGAACAACATGCCCGCTTCCGTGGAAAACCTGTTTCCCCGGAGCTCCGCCGCCACCTCGGCGGGCCCAAGTCGACCTCGTACGATAAGCGCGCCTCCGGCTCCATGGCCGCTTCGGCGGGTCCGAACCGTCCTCGAACGATGCGACCTCTCCCCGACTCCACAGCCGCCTCGGTAAGACTCAAACCGACCCCGAGCAATAAGCCCGCTTCCGTGGAAAACCTGTTTCCTCTGAGCTCAGCTACCACCCATGTGGCACCAACCGCAATCTGCAACAGGAAAACCACAGCAACTTCACCGTGGCGTCCCCACACTCCCCCAACACCATGGCACCAGGGCGGCACCATGACATCAGGCGCGACCTCCCCCCATCTCAGGTGCGGCCCTCCTCCCCATTGCAGATTCCAGATCCGCACGGATCCCAGCTGGTAGGACGGGCGTGCGTCGACCAGGTTGTCGCAGATTTCAGTCCCACACGGATCCAGACCCGCAAGCCTGCGTGGTCGACCGTGACCAATCCCCTCCGTGGAAATCTCGTTCCCGCCGACCACATCTGCTGCCCCACGTGGCAGCACCTTCACTTCGCAACGGATTTACCACAGCTCACAGCTTTCACACCTCCGTTTTCACGTCCCGGTGCTACTCGTTTCTCACCCCATGACAGACACGCCAAGCCATGTCTTCGATCAGACTGGGCACGAAGGGAGGCAGACCCGAATAGGCCGCCGGGTCTACTGCCGATGCGTCCAATCCGTACATGGCCCAAACCGTGCATGGGGAACAGGCTTCGTGGAAATCCTGTTCACAACGCAACCATCTACCATCTCTCGTGGCAGTATCCACGGCGCGTAACAGAAAAGCCACAGCTCGCCGGAAGATGCCGAGGCCATGAAGGCTGCACGCCACAAGGACGTCACGAGGCCCCCGCGGCAGCTCCCCCGGAGTCAGTGCATCTCCCAATTTGCCCATGGACCCTTGTTGGGACACCTTGAGCGCATCGATCTGAAATTGAGGCCAAGCAGCTGCTGCCGCTACGGACGACGGGTCTCAGAGCGTCCCACCTGCCACCCCATATGGCAGCAGACGCACTCGCCCACCACAATTCCACGCCCAGCCACGACCCGCATGAGTGGATAGTGTCGCTCCAACCCTGCTGAACCGAGGGAGGATCGTTTCAGCAGATCAGACAATATATGGTCGAGTCATGACCACCTCGCAGACGCACTCATCGGGGTTACGCATTGATGCACCCATGTCCGAGGTCCGCCAAGCGAAAAGGGATGCCACCCAGCGACTGCTCGGTGCCACCATGGACATTTCCGATGAGCAATGGCAATCCCCCAGTCTGCTACCGGGGTGGACACGCGCGCATGTCGCAACGCATTTGGCACGAGGTGCCCAAGCCCTGGGTCGAGTGGCCTCAGCACTCGTCAACGGTGATCAACCCGGTCCCCTGTACGAATCACGTGAAAATCGCATCTCCGAGATCGAGCGCGGGTCGGAACGTCCGGGAGTCGAGCTGCAGATCGACATGGACACAGCAGCAGGCGAACTCCACGAGATCTTTGACGCACTTGATCCTGTGGACCCCGCCACACCAGTGATCCTCGGCCCGGGGATACTCGTCCATGCCCACGAACTTCCTTCCGTCCGCCTGGCGGAGGTCGTGCTGCACCACGTCGATTTGGACATCGACTTTGATCTGCGCAGTCTTGACGACCTCAGCGCTCGCATACTGCTGCAATGGGTGTGTTTCCGACTCCACAACCGTGCAGACGTTCCGGCGCTGTGCATCGTGTCAGACTCCGGTTACACCGACCGCATTGGTTCAAGCGGTTTTGCCACAACAGTGCATGGCTCAGACGCCGAACTCGCCGGGTGGTTGTCCGGACGTGGCACTTCGAATTCTCTCACCGGGGCCGAGCACCTGGTGATCCCGCTGCTGAGCTGAGGAAAAACACTCCTACCGAGTATTGGGCACATGGGTCCATGGGCACAGCTCAAGATGGCTGTACAAACAGTAATCAGTCTGACTGAGTGCGCGTCTCCGCCCGCAATCCGTGTGAGGAATCTTCAAGCCACCTGCCCCCTGACCTCAGCTCAGTCGCGCCCACTCGCTCCCGGGTGCAGGCGCGAGTACGTCAGAGACACCACTGTCGTGACGATGAGGGTGCCGATGATGACGCCCAGTGAGACGCCTTCCGACACCTCTGCGGAGAACCCCAACCATTTCTCATCGAGTCCGTAATGGTTCATGGCATGCCCAACAAGTTTGAGAGAAATGAACCCCAGGATGACTGCCAGACCCAGCTGCAGGAAAACCAGTCTGTTGAGCAGATTCCCCAACAGGAAATACAGTTGACGAAGCCCCATGAGAGCAAAGACGTTTGCCGTAAAAATGAGGTAGGGCTCATTCGTCAATCCATAGCTTGCCGGGATGGAGTCCAGGGCGAAGAGCAAGTCCGTGCTACCCAGAGCGACGGCGACGGTGAGCATTGAGGTTGCGAGCCGTTTTCCTCCCTCCCGGACGAAAAATGCCGTGCCTCGATAATCGCCAGTTGTCGGGACGCGTCGTTTCACCCATCTCATGAGGGCGTTGTCGGGAGCGTCCTCCTCATTGCCTTCCTTGGAGAAGTACTCCCTGACCAGGCTGATCGCCGAGTACAGCAGGAACAGTCCGAAGACGAAGAACACCCAGGCCCAAGCGTCGAGTACGGCCTTGCCAAGGGCAATGAACACGCCGCGGAAAACCAAGGCAAGAATGATCCCACACAACAATGCGAATTGCTGCAACTTCTCCGGGACCTTCAACTTATTCATGAGAATGATGAAGATGAACAAATTGTCCAGAGACAGACTGTATTCAGTTATCCACACCGCATAGAACTGACGTCCCCACGACCTACCAGTGAGCATCCAGACACCCATCCCGAAGAGCAACGCAAGTCCGATGTAAACACTGACCCAGATGCTGCATTCCTTGGCAGATGGTTTGTGTGGGTGCCGTTTCATGAGGAGCACATCAAGGATGAGCAGACCGAGCATGACGACGATGGTGATGATCCAGGTGTACGAGTGGACAGGCATCGGCCCTCCTGACGTGCGTGGGAAGGTCCGAAGGTCTCGTCCACTCCAAGTCACACTCGGAGTCGGGTGGCCGGATCGCGATGGCGCGACCGTGGTGACGACCACAGCATTCGCAGACTACTCCCCCTCAGGGGTTACCAGTGTGACATCCCGTAACCCGCTCTGTCACCTTGTTTTTCTGTTGCAGAAAAGCCCTGCGCGACATGTACGGCCGATTCCCCCACCCCGACGATCCCTGAGGTCGCCGGATCCTTTCGCCCTGGATCCCGTGAGGCATCTCCTGCGTAGCACAAGCCATCCCCAGCAACTGGTACGTGGTCGCTGGACGGAGCGTGGAAAATCCGTTCCCACATCACGTTCATGCCACGAGGCGTGGCAGCACACGCCATCCGTAACAGAAATACCACGCGCCGAGTCCGAGTCATGGCATCGCATAGGTTCAGAACCGAGGCTTCAACGCCTCATGCAGCGGTCGGTAGAAAGTATTGGGCCACCCAAGGGTCTCCCACCGACCGATGCTCTCAACTCAGCGGTTGGCCTCCACCATCTGGCGCAAATCCTTCTTGAGGTCAGCGATCTCGTCACGCAGACGTGCCGCCACCTCGAACTTGAGCTCGCCAGCAGCGTCACGCATCTGCGCGGTGAGCTCCACGATGAGGTCGCCAAGCTCCTGCTCGCTCATCTTCCCGCTGTCCAACTGCCGATGTGCCCGTTGCTCATCGGTGATCATCGAGTCGTAGCCACGATGCCCCTTTCCGTAGTCGAACCGGGCCACGAGTTCGTCGGTGTCGGCCTCCTCACGTGCCAACATCTCGGTAATGTCACCGATCTTCTTGCGCAGCGGCGTCGGATCGATGCCGTGTTCCTTGTTGTAGGCCAGCTGGATTTCGCGACGACGATTCGTCTCGTCAATGGCAAACCCCATCGACTCAGTGATCGTGTCAGCGTACATGACGACCTGGCCATTGACGTTTCGGGCTGCGCGACCGATGGTCTGGATGAGCGACCGATCCGAACGCAGAAACCCCTCCTTGTCGGCGTCCAGAATGGCAACGAGTGACACCTCGGGAAGGTCGAGTCCCTCACGCAACAGGTTGATACCCACCAGCACGTCGTACTCACCCATACGCAGTTGCTTGAGCAACTCGATGCGTTTCAAGGTCTCGATCTCGGAATGAAGGTATCTAGTACGTACCCCATGCTCCATGAGATAGTCGGTGAGATCCTCCGCCATCTTCTTCGTCAATGTCGTCACGAGGACTCGCTCGTCACGCTCGGCACGTTCCTTGATCAAGCCCATGAGGTCGTCGATCTGACCATTGGTCGGCTTGACGATGATCTCCGGATCCACCAAGCCAGTGGGGCGAATGATCTGTTCCACCTGGCCATTGGCACGCTCCGTCTCGTAGCTACCCGGAGTTGCCGAGAGATACACCGTCTGACCAATACGCTGGACGAACTCGTCAAATTTGAGCGGACGATTGTCCATGGCGCTGGGCAGGCGAAAACCGTGCTCGACAAGGGTGCGTTTGCGGCTCATGTCACCCTCGTACATACCGCCGATCTGAGGAATCGTCACATGCGATTCATCAACGACAAGAAGGAAATCCTCCGGGAAATAGTCGAGCAGACAGTTCGGGGCGGTACCGGGACCGCGCCCGTCAATGTGCCGCGAATAGTTCTCGATTCCGGAGCACGAACCAATCTGGTGCATCATCTCAAGGTCATAGGTGGTACGCATCTTGAGGCGTTGCGCCTCCAGGAGCTTGCCATCACGCTCTAGGATCGTCAGACGCTCAGACAACTCGGCCTCGATCGATTTCATCGCTCGCTCCATGCGTTCCGGACCAGCAGCATAGTGGCTCGCGGGGAAGACGTAGACGATGTCGTCCTCGTGCAGCACCTCGCCGGTGATGGGATGCATCGTGGTGAGCGCTTCGATCTCATCGCCAAAGAATTCGATACGTACTGCGTTCTCCTCATACACCGGGAAGATCTCGATGGTGTCACCTTGGACTCGGAACGTGCCGCGTTCGGAAGAGATGTCGTTGCGAACGTACTGGTTGGTGATGAGCTCGGACAACAACTCACGTCGGTCCCACTCCTGACCAACCTCCAAGGTGATCATCCGCTCCACGTACTCCGACGGGGTGCCCAAACCATAGATGGCCGACACCGTGGAGACGACGATGACGTCGCGACGGGTGAGCAGCGACGTGGTCGCAGAGTGTCGCAGTCGCTCCACCTCATCGTTGATGTTGGAGTCCTTCTCGATGTAGGTGTCGGTCTGCGGGACATACGCCTCTGGTTGGTAGTAGTCGTAGTACGACACGAAGTACTCGACGGCGTTGTCCGGGAAGAATCCGCGCAGCTCCTGGGCGAACTGCGCTGCCAAGGTCTTGTTGGGCTGCATGACGAGCATCGGGCGCTGCACCCGCTCCGCGAGCCATGCGACGGTGGCCGTCTTGCCAGTACCGGTGGCACCCAGCAGCACGACGTCCTGTTCCCCCTCCTTGAGACGCCGCTCCAGCTCGTTGATGGCCTTGGGCTGGTCACCGGAAGGCTGGAATTCGCTCACAACGTGCATTGGGGCGATTCGGCGAGTGATCTCGTTGACAGGACGCATGATCCAAGGCTATGCCGCGGCCAAGCCATTTCCCATGCCAGCCGACGTCACGTCACCAACTCAGCCCACAGCCGATCAACCTTGGCGTCCAGTTCCTCCACCGCCCCCGAGGTGTCGATGACATGGTCAGCCACCGCGAGACGCTCAGCCCGGCTCGCCTGGGCAGCCATTCGCCTGGATACCTGCTGTGCGGATGAGCCGTCCCGGAGCTGGGCACGTTTCACCTGCTCATGAGGGTCAAGATCAGTGACGATGATGACGTCAAACCTGTCAGCAAGCCCTGCTTCGACCAGCAGCGGAACGTCGTGGATGACGAGTTGGTCTGCTGGGGCCTGTGCCTCAAGTTCATCTGCCCGGGCTGTGACGAGTGGATGCAGAATGGCTTCCAGCCGTTGCCGTCCTTGTGCATCGGAAAAGACCACCTCGGCCAGGGCCGCCCGATTCAAGCTACCGTCCTCGTTGAGGATCTCAGGGCCGAACTCGGCAGCCACTCGGGACAGTCCTGTGCCACCGGGTGCGACAACGTCGCGGGAGAGCTGGTCGTAGTCGAGGACAAGAGCCCCATGCTTGGCGAGGAGCTGGGCCACCGTGGTTTTGCCAGACGCAATGCCCCCGGTGAGCGCGATACGACGGCGACGTGGTGCAGAGGCTGGTGCGAAGCTCACCACCCCATTGTGTCATGAACGTGGTCGACCATGGGCGCGTCATCGTGGGCATCTGCATCGGGCAGGCCGTTGACTCTCTCCCTCTGCTGACGCGGCACGGAAAGCTGAGATCTCAGGCAACCAGAATCTCGCAAGTCATGATCCTGACGAAGGCCACTGAAATATCTCGCTGCATTCGTCAGGGGTGTGCACATCCTGTTCGCATCCCCATGTTCTGCCACGCGCAGTGGCATCTTCATCGTTCTCGACCACGATTACCACACAGAGATTCGCCCCACGGCAGGGGAAGCCCTGTGAGCAGGAGGAAGCTCGCAGAGCCAGCTCAGCTGCCGCCGACCGAAACCGGACTCAGCGCCAGCTCAGCACAGAGCGGACTCAGCACCAACTTGACTGTCAGACGCGGAACGGAAGCTCTACGAACAGCACGGGAAATTCGCCGAGCAGTTTTCCCGGGGATCCCGTCACCCATCCGCCACAGCTGGTCTTTTTGGCTCGTCGTTGGTCAAGGCGCTCGGTACGCCAACACTCCGTGAAGGGGCAACCCCTCATACCGGGCCTTGCGAGTTTTCCGAACGATTCGTGCTAACAGCGATTCGCATCAACACTCCGCGAATGAGTCAACCTTTCATGGTGGCCAGATCATGCACCACGTCGAGACACGTGTCCTCTGCGTGGGGAACGCATTTGCGGTCTCGGCTTCATGCTGCCCGTACTGTCCACGTGCCTTCTGCGCAAGGAGTGCACTGTGAAAACTGCGCGACAAACAACGCGTCCCCTTCACCACGGCGGGTGAGGGGACGCGTCAGCAGTAGTGCTCAGGAAAAACTCAGCCGTTGGTGAGCTTGTCACGCAGGGCCTGCAGAGCCTCGTCAGAGGCAAGCGAACCCTCGGTCGGAGCCTGCGAAGTGTAGGACGTGGCGGAGGCAGGCTGCTCCACGGCAGCCTCACGCTCAGCCTCCTCGGCAGCGATGACCTGCTTCTTGTGGGCCTCCCAGCGAGCCTGGGCCTCGGCGTACTGCTGCTCCCAGGCGATGCGCTGCTCGTCGTAACCGGGCTTCCACTCGTTGGTCTCCGGATCGAAGCCCTCGGGGTAGATGTAGTTGCCGTTCTCGTCGTAGGAGGCAGTCATGCCGTACAGCGAGGGGTCGAACTCGTCGGAGGTGGTGTCCATACCCTCGTTGGCCTGCTTGAGCGACAGCGAGATGCGGCGACGGTCCAGATCGATGTCGATGATCTTGACCATGACGTCGTCGTTGACCGAGACAACCTGCTCGGGGATCTCCACGTGACGCTCGGCGAGCTCGGAGACGTGGACCAAGCCCTCGATGCCGTCCTCGACACGGACGAAGGCACCGAACGGGACGAGCTTGGTGACCTTGCCGGGAACGATCTGGCCGATCTGGTGCAGCCGGGCGAAGGCCTGCCACGGATCTTCCTGGGTGGCCTTGAGCGACAGGGAGACGCGCTCGCGATCCATGTCGACGTCCAGCACCTCAACGGTGACCGGCTGACCGACCTCGACGACCTCACCCGGGTGGTCGATGTGCTTCCAGGACAGCTCGGAGACGTGGACCAAGCCGTCAACCCCACCGAGGTCGACGAAGGCACCGAAGTTGACGATGGAGGAGACGACGCCCTTGCGGATCTGCCCCTTCTGCAGCTGCTGCAGGAAGTTGTGGCGAACCTCGGACTGGGTCTGCTCGAGCCAAGCGCGACGCGACAGAACCACGTTGTTGCGGTTCTTGTCGAGCTCGATGATCTTGGCCTCGATCTCCTCGCCGACGTAGGGCTGGAGGTCACGAACACGACGCATCTCGACCAAGGAGGCCGGCAGGAAGCCACGCAGACCGATGTCGACGATCAGGCCGCCCTTGACGACCTCGATGACGGTACCGGAGACGACACCCTCCTCGTCCTTGATCTTCTCAATGCTGCCCCAGGCACGCTCGTACTGAGCACGCTTCTTGGAGAGGATGAGGCGGCCTTCCTTGTCCTCTTTCTGCTGGACCAAGGCCTCGATCTCGTCACCGACCTTGACGACATCGAATGGATCGACGTCATGCTTGATCGACAGCTCCTTGGAGGGGATGACGCCCTCGGTCTTGTAACCGATGTCGAGGAGGACCTCGTCACGGTCGACCTTGACGACGGTTCCGGTGACGATGTCACCGTCGTTGAAGTACTTGATGGTGGCGTCGACCGCAGCCATGAAGGCTTCGGTGCTGCCCAGGTCGTCAACGGTGACCGAGTTGTTCTCGGTGGCGGTGGCGGCAGTCTGCTGGTCGTTGTCGACCGAATTCGAGGTGGAGGCCTCAGTGGAGGAGGTCATGTAGTAGGACTCCGGTTGGTTGCGTGGATGTGTGGTGCCACCCCTTGGGCCATGCTCGAAAACATGAAGCCCTCGGCGCTCCCCTCTGTCCGAGAGCGCACAGCGATGACATTTGGGCATTTTACAGCCCTCCGCGGGAGAGGGTCAACCTGGTCCGTAACGGCTCCACCTCAGCGCGCGCCCCGCTCGTACCGGCGATTTTCGCCCCTGTCCAAGGACTCTCTCATCCGGAGCATCCGGCCAGGAACCGCAACCCATTCCACGCCATGAGTGGGTCCCCATCCGGCGGGTGCAGATGCTCGTTGAAACAGCAGTTGAGATCGAGCGGCACCAAAGGTGGACCCGCAACCCACTCATGACAAGACCGACGACACGGTGATCGGGTCACCCCACGGTGGCTCCACGGCAGATGGGATGTGAGCGGCGGGGGCGTAAATCCTCAACTCGGGCGGGCCCAGCGCCGACTCACACCATATGAGGATGCACCGTAGTGCACCCGCACGGGACGGATCCAGTCACATTCCCACCCCGCTCATGTCTCTTCATGGACTCGGGACCCATGGATCGCCGGTGCTCCACATCGCGCCCATGTACCGTCTGCAACCAGCCACCGAGACAAGCTTCCCCTACTAAGGTGCTGGTATGAAACGTACTCAGCAGTCCATTCTGCCCGATGGGCTCATCCGCCAGCTGCAGGACTCAATCGGATCCAAGCAGGTCAGTGCAGACCTGCTCGACCTCTCCGCCGTCGCGGCTGACGCCTCCCACTACCTGCTCACGCCCGGAGCGCTGGTGCGTGCCACCACCGCCGACGACGTTGCCTGCGCCATGACTGCCGCACGTCGTCACAAGGTCAGCCTCACATTCCGCTCCGGTGGGACGAGCCTGTCTGGCCAAGGACTCACCGACGGAATCATGGTCGACACCCGTCGCGCCTTCCGCGGGATCGAGGTCTTTGACGAGGGCCGACGGGTGAGGGTTCAACCCGGAGCAACGATACGTGCCGTCAACACCGTTCTGGCACGGTATCAACGCAAGCTTGGCCCCGACCCGGCCTCGTCCGTGGCCTGCACCGTGGGCGGAGTCCTCGCCGACAATTCCTCGGGCATGAGCTGCGGCACGATCGCCAACTCGTACCAGACGTTGGAATCCATGGTGATCGTCCTGGCCAGTGGCACGGTCCTCGACACCGCCGATCCCGACGCCGACGACAAACTCTGCAGTACCGAACCCGAGCTCGTCGAAACCCTGCTACGACTGCGCGAGACGTGTCGCCGCCCAGAACATGCAGAACGGATCCGCCACCTGTTCTCGATGAAGAACACCATGGGCTACGGTCTCAACTCCTTCCTCGACCATGACTCACCGTCCCAGATCCTCTCCCACCTCATGATCGGATCGGAAGGCACCCTGGGATTCATCGCATCGGCAGTCATGCGGACGCTGCCGGTCATGCCTCAGATCTCCACCGCCCTGTTGCACTTCCCCACTCTGGAAAGCGCCACCACGGCCCTACCCGCTCTGCTGGAGTCCGGGGTCACCGTCACCGAACTGATGGACTCCGCCTCCCTCGAACTGTGCAGGCGTGATCCACGTGACGGCCACATCGTGCCACCGTCACCGGGTGGTGACGACGCGGCTCTGCTCGTCGAGTACCACTGCGCCGACGACCAGTCGCGTCGTGAGGCGGAGGAGCGTGGCAACGCCGTCATCGACACCCTCGATCTAGTCAACGAGCCGGAATTCACCGGCGACCCTGCCACCCGCGGACCGATCTGGAACCTGCGCAACGGGCTCTACACCAAGATCGCGGGCACCCGAAAATCCGGTCAGACGCCGCTCCTGGAGGACATCGCCGTTCCGGTGGAAAGCCTCGCCGGGGTGTGTGGAGACCTCCAGCACCTGTTCGGCAAGCACGGCTACCCCGGCTCAATCATCTTCGGCCACGCCAAGGACGGCAACATCCACTTCCTCGTCGTCGAGGACTTCCGCGACAGGAAGGGCCTGGATCGTTACGAACGATTCACCGAGGACATGGTCGATCTGGTCCTGGCCGCCGACGGGACGCTCAAGGCCGAGCATGGTACCGGACGCATCATGGCGCCCTTCGTCGAGCGGCAGTACGGACCCGAGCTCTACAACGTCATGGTCAAACTCAAGAACGCCGCCGACCCAGATCGGATGCTCAACCCGGGAACGATCATCACCGATGATCCGCAGCTGCACCTCAAGGACATCAAGCTCAGCCCGACCGTCCAGGAAGAGGTGGACCGGTGCGTCGAATGCGGGTACTGCGAACCCGTCTGCCCGTCACGTGACCTCACCCTCACACCTCGTCAACGCATCGTCGTGCAGCGGGCGATCGCCCAGGCACACGCCGATGGTGACGAGGAACTCGCCGCGCAGCTGAGCGCCGACGAACAATACCCGGTGATCCAGACGTGCGCCGTGGACGGGATGTGCCAGACAAACTGTCCGTTGCACATCAACACCGGCGACCTGGTACGCCGACTGCGCGCTGAAGGCAATTCGCCGGCCTGGCAGGGCGTCTGGGACATCGCAGCCAAGGGATGGGGGCCATTCGTCAGTGCTGCCAGCCTGGGAATGGATGCAGTACACCCCATTCCGACCCGAGCAACCAACACCGTACTCGGTGCGGCGCGATCGATCGTGGGGGCCGACCGGGTACCGCTCCTGTCGAAGGAGTTGCCCGCGGGCGGTCGGCGGCGATCATCAGGCCACCGTCGCGGGCCTGTTGGACGCCCCGAGGTCGTCTACCTACCTGCATGCGTCAACACGATGTTCGGATCCGCAGTATCCCGGGAGGAGACCCTCGAGTTCTCCGTGTTGTCGTTGCTCGCTGCAGCAGGGGTCGGCGTCACCGTGCCCCAGGGCATCGAAGCGGTCTGTTGTGGCACACCGTGGAAGTCAAAGGGCATGACAACCGGCTACGCGACCATGCGTCGCAGGGTCGTCGACATCATGCAGGAGGCCACCCATGGCGGCGAACTCACCGTCATCTCGGATGCGGTGAGTTGCTCCGAGGGATTCGTCCACGAGCTCGAGTACGAGGGAGTCACCGGAATCCGGATCGTCGACGCCGTGCAGTACATCGCCGACGAGCTGCTTCCCGTGCTTCCCGACCTGCCGAAACTGCGCTCGGCTGCGCTGCACCCCACCTGCTCGTCCACGCGCATGTCTTGGAATGACGCGCTGTACCGCTGCGCACAGGCCATCGCTGATGACGTGGTAGTCGCCGATGACTGGGGATGCTGCGGATTCGCAGGTGATCGTGGAATGCTGCACCCCGAACTCACCGAGTCGGCCACCGCCCGAGAAACAGCGCAGCTGCGCGCCCGCGAGTTCGACGTGTATCTCTCGGCCAACCGCACCTGCGAGATCGGTATGCAGCGGGCAACCGGTAAATCGTGGCGTCACGTGCTCTCGGTGCTGGCGGAGCGGATGGTGGAATTCGCCCCAGCCTGACCGGCGTCCATGCGGTGGCTCCCGACCGGGTGGGTCGGGAGCCACCTTCTGGGTTCTCATTTCCTGCTCCGTTTTTCCTTGTCACCTCCTCGCATCCATCTCTTCTCATCCTTCGTGGCATGACCGACATCCGCACGAGCACACCTGCACCATTTCCTTGGTCTGCCCGCGCGACTGATCGACTCCACTCGCCGCTGCATCTCTGCCTCTGGCCCCATCACTCTCCACGGCTCCGCTCCCCTCCAGGACCATCACGCCATCCCAGAGTCCCGCTCAGTACCCCGAGGACTACTCCAGATTCATCCTCATCGTCCTGCATTGACTACAAGAGTCCCGGTACTGCCCAAACCATTCCGGTCAACATCCCCTCCCCAAACCTTTCCGGTCAGTGCCCCTTGTCCAAGCGGCTTCAGAGCCATCAATTCCGGCTCACACCTGTCACGGTCAGCTCCGACTCCACGGGCCTCCTCACCACCCACCACCGGCCCATCGCCGGTTCCCACGCTCTTGTGTCTCGCACTTCTCCGCCAGCTGCTGTGGTGATCGTGGTGGCAACCGCAGGACCTACCACTGCGAACGGCATCCCCGGTCGTGCCGAACAAAATATCCACAGCAACTCAGTCTTCTCGCCCGATCACTGTCCACAAGGAATGGCAAACACGCCGGAAATCAACTCCGGCCACAACAACCACAGACGTGACAACCTTGTACGACCACCTCAATCACACCGGCGTGGCCCGTGTCCGCCGCAATTCACCATACCGAGGCCAAGCCGACCGAACCGTCGCTCGCGGAGACGCAGTACGTGTGCTACCAGGTGTGATAGCCGCCGCAGCACTGGCCCACGACCCCACCACCCTCATCCGAGCTCTCTGGCTCTGGGACCCCAACACCATCCTCACCGGAAAAGCTGCCCTCATCATGCACGGCATGACAGCGCCCAACACCCACCACGTGCTCGACTTCACCGGCATCACCAGCATCGAGGCATATTCACTCACCCGGCATCTGAGCCGACCAGGAATCACCGTGCACCGCTGGCACATCCCCGATCGATTCATCACCTATCGCGAACACATCCGCCTCACCACACCAGAAGTCTGCGTCCTCATCCTCGCCATCCATGGGAACTGGGACTGGGTCTGTGAAGCGCTCCGGCAGCGCCTCGTCTCACCTGGTTCCTGCCGTGCAGCCCGAAAAAGCCTCACCGGCCGATACCCCAAAACCCAGGTCGACCAGGCCTTGGCCGATATCGCCCTCAACGCCTGGTCCATCCCCGAACTTCACATGGCACGACTACTCAGGGCCACCGGCATCACCGGCCACAAACCCAACCACGAAATCCACGCCGGGAACCGCATCTATTACCTTGACCAAGCCTTCAACGCTGAGAAACTCGCCATAGAGATTGACGGTCGCACCATCCACGGCACCATCGATGGCTACGAACACACCATGATGCGCACTGCTCACCTCGAGCGACACGGCTGGAAGATCCTCCACATCACACCCACCATGCTGCGTCACCACCCGCACTTCGTCCTCGAGTGGATCACCACCCACCTCCACACTCGTCACAAGCCCACGCGCCACTACACCGAACCGCAGCTGCGCCACATCATGGATGGTCTCGACTCAATCTAAGATCACTTGTCAAAGAGCGATCTGCGAAATGATTCGGGATGGTCGCCCCGAATCGAGAAACTGACCGAGACACACCGCGCCCCTGTTCCCACGACCACCCGTGGTAATCCTGTTGCCAACCGCCTCATCTGACACTCCACATGGCAACCACCCCATCGACGCACAGGAACACCACAGCAGCGGCAAAAGATGCACCGTGCAGGAGCGCACACCCCCACGGTGGTATCTGCTCGACGCGAAGGCCTTGCGTGGCAGCACGGAAAGAGCATGCGCGCCAGACCGCCAGGAGTCCCAGCCCCGGACACCACGTCCAGCACTCACATGCCCATGCAAAGCACCACGGGAGCCGAGTATCGAAAAAGATGCCATGGGCACCCACGCGGAGATTCCCCAGACAACTCAGGGGATCATCTGGATCAGGGGGAACATCTGGAATGTCCGTGGCACGCTCAACGATGTCATCTCATTCAGTGCGCCGCGTCGAACCAGGACCGCCCAACACCAATCGCGACAGTCAATGGCACCGCCAGATCCATGGCGCCACCCATCGCATCGGTGACGACCTCACGCACCCGTTGCTCCTCCCCAGCAGCGACCTCGAGGACGAGCTCGTCGTGGATCTGCAGCAGCACACGGGAACGAAGCCCGTGCTCAGCAAGTCCTTGATCGGTGGCGAGCATGGCCAACTTCATGAGATCGGCAGCTGTGCCCTGGATCGGCGCGTTGAGGGCAGCACGTTCCGCCATCTCGCGACGCTGCCGATTCGACGAGTTGAGATCGGGTAGATAGCGCCGGCGGCCCAACAGAGTCGAGGTCCACCCATCCCTACGAGCCTGGTCAACGACCTGGTTGAGGTACTGCTGCACCTTGCCGAACCGGCTGAAGTAGTCGTCCATGAGTTCACGAGCCTCCGCCACCGGAACGTCGAGTCGCTGCGAGAGGCCATAGTCGCTCAACCCATACGCCAAGCCATAGTTCATGGCCTTGACCTTGGAACGCTGGGCCGCGGTGACGTCCTCGATCGGCACCCGAAAGACGTGCGAAGCCGTCACCGTGTGAAAGTCCAGACCAGAGGCGAATGCCTCGATGAGCGACTCGTCCCCGCAGGCATGGGCCATGATGCGCATCTCGATCTGGGAGTAGTCGGCACTCATGAGCGATGCGTATCCCTCACCCACGACGAATCCTTCCCGGATACGTCGACCTTCCTCGGTGCGCATGGGAATGTTCTGAAGGTTGGGATCGGTACTCGACAGTCGACCGGTGGCAGCAACCGTCTGCTGATAGGTGGTGTGGATTCGTCCGTCGTCGGCAATGGACTTGAGCAGCCCGTCAATGGTCTGCCGCATGCGGATCGCCTCACGGTGGGCCAACAGATGTGCAAGGAAGGGGTGTTGGGTCTTCTTGAACAACCCCTCCAGGGCAGCGGCGTCAGTGGTGTAACCGGACTTGGTCCTGCGCGTCTTGGGCATGTCGAGACGGTCGAAGAGGACGGCCTGCAGCTGCTTCGGCGAGCCGAGATTCACCTGCTCCCCCGCTGCCTGCCAGGCCAGCTCCTCGGCCTTGCGAACCCGGGAATCGAAGTCAGCACGCAACCCGTCCAGCACGTCGGTGTCGACGGCAACACCAGCTTGTTCCATGGCGACCAAACTGCGCTGAACAGGCAACTCAAGATCGTGGAGCAGGCCGAGCTCGCTACGATTGTCGAGTTCCCGCTCGAGGACGTCGGCCAACCGAGCGATGAGTACCGCTCGACGCGCAGACAGTTCAACCGTGGCATCGTCGTCACCGAAGTCGAGTGTGCCCTGACTGGGTTGATCGTGGGTCGGGACAAGTTCAAGATCGAGATACTCAAGAACCAGATCGTCAAGTTGATACTTGCGCCGATCCGGGTGCAGCAGGTAGGCAGCCAACTCGGTGTCACAGCTGAGACCGTCAACAGCCATCCCACGTGCTGCGAAGGCTTCGATCTGGCTCTTGGCGGCATGCATGACCTTGGGGCAGTGGGGGTTAGCGAGCCAATCGGCGAAGGCCTTCTCATCTGCCGGGCAGAGATCAGTGAGGTCCAGCCTGACGGCTTCCTGCTGCGGTGACCCTATGACGACACCAGTGACGTCGCCGGCTCCACAGACCCACGTCCCGGTGGCGTCCACGCCGAGTCGAACATCTCGATGGGCTTGCAACCACGAGTCGAGCTCGCCTTCTCCTGGCACCTGGACGGTGACATCCACAGTTCGCGCACTGTCCTGCGCCCCGTCGGTGCCTTCCATGGCCTTGACGCGATCCCACAGTGAGCGGAACTCCAAGGAGTCGAAGAGCTGGCGTGTGGCCTGCTGATCCCAACTACGTCGGGCCAGATCGTCAAGGCCAACCTCCAGCTCCAGATCCCGCACCAGAGCATTGAGACGACGGTTGCGCCTGACGTCGTCGAGATGGTCACGGAACGAGGCACCAGCCTTGCCCTTGACCGAATCTGCGTCCGCCAGGAGGTTGTCGAGACCGTCGTACGCCGCGAGCCACTTCGCAGCAGTTTTGGGACCGACCCCGGGGACGCCGGGCAGATTGTCGGCATGTTCACCCACCAGAGCAGCCAGTTCCGGATACCGTTCCGGGGAGACGAGGTACTTCTCCTCGACAGCCTGCGGGGTCATACGCTCCAACTTGGAGACACCCTGCTTGGGGTAGAGAACCGTGACCTGGTCGGTGACAAGCTGCATGGCGTCCCGATCTCCAGAGACGACGAGGGCGTCCATGTCTGCCACGCTGGCCGAGGTGGCCAGAGTCGCAAGAATGTCGTCGGCCTCATAACCGGGCGCCGAGAGATGGGTGATGTTGAGCGCGTCGAGAACCTCCTTGATGAGCTCGACCTGCCCGGGAAATTCCGGCGGAGTGGCTGCCCGACCGCCCTTGTAGTCCTGGTACTGCTCGGTGCGGAAGGTACCGCCGGGGAGGTCGAAGGCCACCGCTATGTGGCTCGGATCCTCATCCTTGATGAGCCGAGTGAGCATGGAGACGAAGCCGTGCACCGCGTTGGTGTGCTGGCCGGTGCGCGTGGTGAAGTTCTCCACCGGCAGGGCGAAGAACGCGCGAAATGCCATCGAGTGGCCGTCGACAATCAACAGGGTGGGGCGTTGGCTCATGTGTACGACTCTAGGCGATGAAAGACGCGGTTTTCTCCCAGCACTGATGTGTGCGCCCGTCGTCATCGCTGCTGGCGCTGGAGAACGGGCTGGTTTGTCCTGAGGAGCCGCGTCCTCCATTGGCCAACCCCGACCGAAAATCACCGGTGACACGAACCCGCGTGGCAAATTGGTTGTGAAAACCTTGAGCTGCCACAACTGGTGGCAAGCCTCGGCTGCAGCAACCAATTTGCCACGCGGGTCGGGAACGACGGGCAGCAATGGTGTCACAGCAGGGCAGGTTCACTCCGCCACACAACCTGACTGAGAGGGCCTACTCTGATCGCGAGGCCTCGATCAGGGCTCTGCTGCACACCCACGCATGGGAGCGTGACGAGCCAGGTTGCTGACCGGTTGCACACTGTGAACCGCTCCGGGCGGGGAGGCAGGGTGCTCGTTGAATGGACTGGCCCCGCAGATGCGGAAGCCCGGTATGCCTCATCACGCCGGGCAGACGTGCCCGAGCTGGCTCGACAGGCAGCTGGCCCACGGGCATGGGAGTGACCGCTCGGAGAAGATCTGCTGGTGCACCTTGTCGGACGGGCCCCCGGTCATGGAGCGTGACCACCTGCTGGAGAGCAGTCCTACATCTCCGCTATCTTCACGAGTCTTGGAGGCGGTTCCCGACCTCACACGAGTTCCGTGGAAACCGTGACAGGGGATGTCCACGGCCCCTCACAGCTCCCACGACACTGGCGAACCACACGATCTCCCGGCAACGACGGCCCACGCAGTCCCACGGCGCCCTGGTGGAGCCTTCACAGACACGTAGGTCCTTTAAACACCAGGCATGAAACGTGCACTCCGTGAGCCGTGTCGGCGACGACGGCGTGGTATTTCTGTTCCGGAGTCGCCCCATTGCAGAACAGAGTGGCATCCACGGTCATCCGCAACCATTTCTCCACAGATCGCCCCGAGGGTGTCACTCACTCGATACTGGCAACGACTACCGCTCCCCCGACCACGGAAAAAAGAGATGACCGTGTGCCCAGCAGGAAATGAGCTCGCGACCACAAGGAAATATGGTGAGGGGTGACTATACAAGGGGGAGCACACGCGTGTCACCAGAAAAGGTGGGGCAGCCGAACCAAACCCTGACCGCCGCGTCGAGTCGAGAGCGAATGACACAGCGGGGCAGGAGGGGGTGCTACTTCGCCCGCCAACGTGGCAAGCTACGTCACATGAGTTACGCATCCAAGGAATCCGGACTCCCCACATGGCTCACCGACCTGGTGAGCCCGCTCGACGACAAACTCGGCGTCGAGGTGATTGAGCTCTCACCAGAGCGTTGCGTCATCAAGGCACCCTTGGCCGGCAACACCCAGCCACTCGGACTGTGGCACGGCGGTGGGTCAGGAGTGCTGGTGGAAACGGCCGGCTCCTTGGCCGCCATGTTCTTTGCACATCAAAGCGGCAAAGGTGCAGTGGGAACCGAGCTCAATGTCTCCCACATGCGCGCCCCCAAGGGAGAGCACATGACAGCGACCGCCACGGCCATGCACCTGGGACGGCGTACCACGACTCACGCGGTGGAGATTGTCGATGATCTGGGACGGATCTGCGCGGTGGGACGGGTGAGCTGCCAAATCATCGACCTCGACTGAACACGAACACCGCCGTCACTTGCGCCCGTGGTCGATGACCCCTTGGGCAACCTCACGCATGGACTTACGCAGGTCCATGGCAGTCTTCTGGATCCAACGGAAGGCTTCCGGCTCAGTGAGGCCCAAGCTGGACTGGAGCATCCCCTTGGCCTGGTCGACGAGCTTGCGGGACTCAAGACGCTCCTCAAGGTCGGCGATCTCGTCTTCAACAGCACGGATCTCCTGGAATCGAGCAAGAGCGATCTCGATCGCGGGCACGACGTCTGACACATCGAAGGGCTTGACGACGTAGGCCATTGCCCCGGCTTCCTTGGCGCGTTCGATGAGATCGCGCTGGGAGAAGGCGGTGAGCATGACGACGGCGCAGATACGTTCCTCGGCAATCTTGTCTGCTGCGGTGATTCCGTCCATCTTGGGCATTTTGACGTCCATGACGACGAGATCGGGCTCCAGCTCACGCGCCAGTGAGACGGCCTCCTCACCATCACTGGCCTGGGCCACCACCTCGTAACCCTGATCCTCGAGCAGCTCCACCAGATCCAGGCGAATGAGGGCCTCATCCTCCGCCACGATGACTCGGGGACGAGCACTCTCCGCATTGATGTCAGATACCCGCTTGTCGGAGCTTGTTGAGTTACCCACGTTGATTTCCTTGCATGTCTGACGTTGACAACGCCTGCTATCCTAGCGCGACGCCATGGCCAGGATGCCGGCCAGACCCACCAGGCCGAGCAGGTATCCTGCCACTGACATGATGGCACAGATGGTCGTGGCATTGCCCTGACTTCGTCACACAATGCCCCTCAACCGACGTTTTCCCGCCGCCGAGGCCCACATCTGAGTCCGGAGTGGCCCACAAGGAGCCAACCACCCTCTCATGTGAGACCGCGTGGGAGCACTACATGAGCATGATGTGCTCCGAGGCGAGTTTTGTGCCACAATGAGCGAGCTGGCCCGGGTGGCGGAATGGTAGACGCGGCGCACTCAAAATGCGCTGTCCGTGAGGGCGTAGGGGTTCGACTCCCCTCCCGGGCACCAGATGACGAAGCTTGTCGGGGCCGCTCGATCCCTCAGGATGCACCACCTTTCTCAGGCTGTATTGACCACCGGTGTACCCACCGAGCTCAGTGCCACCAGTACTTCTGGCTGCGCTCCAGTGACGCCCACGAAAACCCTGACTCACCCCAGCGACAGCCACCACTACGAAACGGTGAATTCTCCTCTCCGACAACGGCCACGCGGGACAGTACGCCATGCCGCAGGGCATTGACCCGCATTGCTGAATGAGGGGACGGTGTGCCAGATCAAGATGAGAAGCGCAAGCAAGACTCCCCATCCACCGGCACAGATCCTGTGACCTGCAAACCCTGAACCCACACACAATCGGGCCCTCGGTGGTCATGGGACGCTCCCCACCACGAGCACCTCACCACGAAACACCACCAGAAACATGTGAGGCCCCGAACCCAAAAACATGCGAGGGTGCCGAATCAAAAATCAGGTGGACCCCGAATCCAGAAACATGTGGGGTCCCGAATCATATGATTCGGGACCCCACAGTCGTTAACGCTCATGCCCTTTCGGACGACGGGCTATGCGAACCCACCGTCACGCAGAACTCAATGGTTCGAGACAGCGAAAACGTCGTCGAGGACCGGTCATCACGCATCAAGGACGCGCCCCGATGCCTGATGACCAGAGCAAAGGGCTCAGGCGTCCTCGCGGATACGCAGCACGCGGATGGTGTTGGTCTTGCCGGGAACGCGCATCGGCGAACCGGCGACGACGACCACACGCTCGCCCACCGGGACGAGACCGTGCTCGCGCAGGTAGGTGTTGACCCAGCCGAACAGCTCCTCGGGGTTGTCGAAACTCGGAGCCATGATCGCGTTGGAGCCCCAGCTCCAAGCCAGGTGCTTGGGGGTCTTCTCGTCATTGGTGAAGACGATCATCGGGGTGCGCGAACGCAGCCGCGAAATACGACGAGCGGTGTCACCGGACTTGGTGAAGGCCACGATGTAGCGAGCCTGCATACGCTCGGCGATCTCCACGGCAGCCTTGGAGATGATGCCACCAGTGGTGTGCGGGTCCCAGTCGATGTCGGCGATCTTCTCGATGCCGTTGGACTCGGTGGACTCCACGATCTTGGCCATGGTCCGCACGGTCTCGCCGGGGAAGTCACCAACAGAGGTCTCAGCAGAGGTCATGACTCCGTCGGCACCGTCCAGGATGGCGTTGGCGACGTCGGCAGCCTCGGCGCGGGTCGGGCGCGGGGCGTGGATCATCGACTCGAGCATCTGGGTGGCAACGATGACCGGCTTGGCCTGCAGACGGGCCTTCTCGATGATGCGCTTCTGAACCAGCGGCACCTCCTCGAGCGGGCACTCGACGGCGAGGTCGCCACGGGCAACCATGACGGCGTCGAAGGCGTCGATGATCGCGTCGAGGTTCTCGATGGCCTGCGGCTTCTCGAGCTTGGCGACGACCGGGGTGTGACGTCCCTCCTCGTCCATGATCTCGTGGACACGGTCGATGTCGGAGCCGTGACGCACGAAGGACAGGGCAACCAGGTCGATGCCGGCCTTGAGGGCCCAACGCAGATCGGCCTCGTCCTTCTCGGTGAGGGCGGGAATGGAGACGGCAACGCCAGGCAGGTTGATGCCCTTGTGGTCGCCGACCGGGCCGGCGACGGTGCAGTGGCAGTTGACGTCGTTGCCCTCGACGGAGTCGACCTGCAGGACGGTCTTGCCGTCGTCGATGAGGATGACATCGCCGGGGTGGCAGTCACCGGGCAGTCCCTTGAAGGTGGTGGAGACGCGCTCCTGGTTGCCCACGATGTCATCGGTGGTGATGGTGAACTTGTCACCAACCTCCAGGTCGATCTTTCCGTTCGAGGCGCCTTCAGCCTTCTCGAAAACACCGGTACGAATCTTGGGGCCCTGGAGGTCGGCAAGGGCAGCAACGTTGAGATCCAGCTCGTCGGCGACGGAGCGGACGAGATCCAGGCGATCCTGGTGCTCCTCGTGGGTGCCATGGCTCATGTTGAGACGGGCGACGTTCATGCCCGCTTCCATGAGCTCCTTCATGCCGTCGTGAGAGTGAACAGCTGGTCCGAGGGTATTTACAATCTTGGCTCTACGCACGCCTCAACTTTATAGGTCCTGTCCAATAGGTCACATCTCGGGGCACTGCGGGCATCAACCGTGCATCCAATCATCAATTTCGTTGAACGGATGGGCAGCTCCTCTGGGCACCAGAAGCCCACTCAAGGAGCACCGGCGCGCGGATCAAAGGACTCGGCAAGCCTAGTAGGCCCCAGATGCCCCACTCAAGGGCACCAGCACACGACCCAGGGAGCACCGGCGCCGCGGATCGAAGGCCCTGGCGGCTCCCCTGACCAGACATCCACATGACCTGACGTACGGCACAGCGGGGATCACGGACGCCAGGGTTCAGGATTCCGCACGGACGACGTCCAGGGCGTGCTGTAGGTCATCGGGAAGCTCGGAGCGGAACGTCACCCAGTCCCCCGTGCCTGGATGGGTGAACGACAGTTGCGCGGCATGCAGCCACTGACGATCCAACCCGAGTCGGCGTGCGAGCACCGGATCGGCACCGTAGAGCGGATCACCGCAGCACGGATGGTGCACCGCTGCCATGTGCACCCGGATCTGATGGGTGCGTCCCGTCTCAAGATGAATTCGTTGCAGGCTGGCGTGCCGGAAGGCCTCAACGGTATCGTAATGGGTGACGCTGTGCCGACCACCCTCGACAACGGCCATCTTCCAGTCGTGGCCGCGATGTCGTCCAATGGGAGCGTCGATGGTGCCGACAACAGGGTCGGGCAGCCCCTGGACGAGAGCGAGGTAGATCTTTTCCGGGGTACGGTCCCGGAAGGCCTGTTTGAGCGCGGTGTAGGCGTGCTCACTCTTGGCCACCACCATGAGACCGGAGGTTCCCACGTCGAGACGCTGCACGATCCCCTGACGTTCCGGGGCGCCGCTGGTGGATATCCCGAATCCGGCGGCGGCAAGGTGCTCGACGACGCTCGGCCCGTCCCATCCCAACGAGGGGTGCGCCGCCACGCCAGCAGGTTTGTCCACCACGACGACGTCGGCATCGTCGTGAACGATCCTCATGTCCGCGACGAACGCTGGGACGACGGTGGCTCTCGGAGCGGGATCGGAGAGATCGATGTCGAGCATCTGACCGGATCGAACTCGGGTTGACGCCTTGGTGACGGCGACCCCGTCGAGCAGCACCTTGGACTCGGCAATGAGATCGACCACCCGACTGCGCGAGGCTCCGGTCATCCGGGCAGCAGCGGCGTCGATTCGATCCCCGTCAACGCCTTCGGGAACGAGCAGGATGCTCATGACGTTGCCTCCTCACCGTCTCGATCGGAGGTTCTGGCGTCGGCAACCCCAGAACCAGAAGTGTCATCGTGCCCAAAGATGCTCATGCCGACGGCGAGCACCGCGGTCACGGTGATGAAGACGTCTGCCACATTGAAGATTGCGAAGTGCGGCAGCGAGATGAAATCGACGACATGACCACGCAGCGGCCCGGGGGGCCGCCAGATCCGATCGACGAGGTTGCCGCTGATACCGGCCAGCACCATTCCGCATGAGATGAGTGACCACCGGTGCCGTGCCCGTGGCATCACCCACACCAGGACGGCTGTCAGGGCGATGACCGCGAAGATCGAGATGGCCGTCGTCGCCCCAGACCCCATGGAGAACGCAGCACCGGAGTTGTGGATGAGCTGCAGCTTGAGGAAACCGCCGAGACAGCTCGGCGGGTTGAGAGGATCCAGGTGGCGCTCCGCAAGTGCCTTGGTGATCTGGTCAAGGGCCAGGCCACCCATAGCGATTGCGGCCGCCGTGACCCGCCACACCGACAGGCAATGACCACTGAGCTCGTGACTCAATGTCGCTCTTCGCGTTGCTTGCACCGCACACACATCGTGGCGCGTGGGAAGGCGGACAACCTGGCCTTTCCTATCGGGTTGCCGCAGCTCTCGCAGGTGCCGTAGGTGCCCTCCTCCAGAGCATTGATGGCCGTTCGGGACTGCTCGAAGACGGTACGTGCATTCTGGTTCAGCGACATTTCCTGGTCCCGCTCGAACTGCGAGGAGCCAACATCGATGGTGTCCTTGCCAGCCCCATCACTACCTTCCTGCATGAGACTGGCCAGGTCCTCATCGGACTTGGCCAGCGAACGAGCCATTCTCTCAACATCGTGTTCGAGAGTGTCGATGATCTCGCTGACCTCTCCCACGGTCCACGGCTCATCCCCGTCTCGCACGGGCAAGGACTTGGCAATTGCCGCCACATCATGCTCAGACATGGTGACCTCCATTGATCGACATCAGGGGTCCTGGGGAACCCAGGACTTCGCGAAGCGGTCAACACTGCTCCACGACTGATGGCAAATAGTACTCGGCCATGATGGCAATCCCGAACATGGACCCTCATGTCACAGGATGTTCATGTGGGATTCGCCCACACGGCACCAAGGGGTTCCCCAACCAGTTGGGGAACCCCGAAGCGGATCAGTGCATCACCACTTATCGACAGTTATGCATTGTCCTCAGCTGTTGGAATCATCACGCTGGCCGCGCCCGATGAGCGCATCCAGACGCGGGGTCGCCGAGGCGCCGCGCTCGACACGGTGGTCGGGCTCGAGCAGGTGTGGGGTCTCGGACGGCTCGAAAGCGGCCTGGTCCATACGATCAGCCTGGGTACGCAGCTGGGAGACGAAAGCCTGACGGTAGTTGGACTCGAACTCACGCAGCCGGTCGACCCGGGCCAGCAGGACGTCACGCTCGGACTCGAGCTGACGGAACAGGTCGTCGCGACGGTTCGCGGCATCGATGTTCACCTGATCGGCATTGGCCTTGGCATCGGACTCAAGCTTCTCGGAGTTGACACGAGCAGCCGACTCGATGCGCTCGGCGCGAGTCTGGGCATCGACGGTGAGCTCGTGAACCTTGCGCTCGGCGACGGCGATCTTGCGATTCGCCTCGTCCTGAGCCTCGGAAACCACTCGCTCGGCGGAAGCAGTGGACAGCTCGATCATTCGCGCAACGGCAGGTGAGGCCTGGGCAGAGGTGGTGACCTCGATCCGCTCAACCTTGCCATCACCCATGAGCTGCGACGTAGCAGGAGCCTCGGTGGCCGAACGTGCCGTGGCAAGCTCACGGCGAGCATCGGACAGCTGCGAGTTCAGGCGTGCATTCTCGTTGCGCAGCTGGGTGAGCTCGGACTCGTACCGCTTGACGGTGCGAGCCTCGTCCCCCTGGCTTCGTTGCGCGGCACGAGCCTCCTCGAGCTGAGCCTTGAGACGCTCATTCTCCTCAGCAAGCTCGGAATCGGCCTCGTCGTATTGGCTGCGGTCATCACTGGACTTGAGGGCCTCGAGCTGAGCCTTGAGACGCTCGCTCTCGTCCGTCATCGCAGCGAAGGTTGCGTCAACGCGATCGACAAAGTCATCAACTTCGGCGGCTCGGTAGCCATCGCCTGGACGACGGGCCATCGGGAATCGGATCCTGCGCACCTCGTCGAGGGTCAGCGTCATTGTGCACTCCAAGAACTCGGGAACGGACGTGGCCGTGACGGATTTGCTCCACCACGAAGCTGTGTCAAGGCTACCCCCCTGAAGTTCACAGCGTCACATGAACCTGATGACGAGAGACTGCGCAATCGACACCAGAATGAAGACGATGATGAAACCCAGACTGATACCAACTGCACCAATACGCAGTACTGGGATTCGTTTGTCAAAGAATCTGATGGGTGGATCGGTGACGGTGTAGACCGCTTCGAAGAGCACTGCGATCCAGCCACGGGGCTGAAAATCCCGGGAGGCCAGAGGTACCCACGACATGATCATTCGTCCGATGAGAAGTACCAGGTAAATCTGGAGAATGATGTAGAGAATTTTTCCAACGACCGTCATCGACGTCTCACAAAACTGCTCAATGCCTCGACTCAAACCCTGAACGTCGAGTTCAGCCTTCAGGACTGGTTGAAGAACCCTTCGCCCGCAATCCGAGCCTTGTCCTCCGGTGCGACATTGACATTGTGCGGGCACAGCAGGAAGACCTTGCTGGTGACTCGCTCGATCGTTCCACGCAGACCGAAGATGAGACCAGCCGCGAAGTCGACCAACCGTTTGGCGTCGGAATCATCCATCTCGGTGAGGTTCATGATGACCGGAACACCGTCCCGGTACTGCTCACCGATGAGGCGGGCCTCGTTGTAGTTTCGCGGATGAACCGTGAGGATCCGATTGATGTCTGCGATGGAAGGTTCATCGACGACCATGGGACGCTCCTGTTCACGATGCGGAGAGGCAGACATGGGTTCTTGAGGATCGCCGGACGGCATCGAGGTCAGCTGGGAAGGCTCGTACCCATCATCGGAGTAGACCTCTTCGGTCAACTCCTCGTCACGAAGATCATCATCGTATCGCGCGTCGTCCACCAGACCGACGTATGAGGCAAGCTTCCTGCCGAACCCAGCCATGAGCTCTCCTTCACAACACCACGAATCGAGAATACGTCACTCATCAGGGTGCCACGGTCGAGGCGAACCCGATGACAGTGACACGCAAACACTATCCCACGGGAAACAGCGGGGGCAGTTTTCACCATCATAGTGCCGTCCTTGACACACCGATCGCCCCACCGGGTCACATCACTCCACGGAGCCACACTGGCCGCTCCATCTGCCCATTCCCAGCAGTTGTCCCACGACACCGGCAGGACGGAACGCCAGGCACGCGGACCACGTCCACGATGCCTGACGTTCTGAGATGACCACATGGGGCTGGTGCGCAACCGACGGTCACGGCACGAATAACCCTCCGAGAATATGCAACCCTCAGAGGATCCGAGTCACTTCATGAAGTCTGGAATGTCCAGATCGTCCTCGGCGACGGGAGGAGTGGACCGCTGTGTGTTCGAGCCCTCCTGGGCACTGTGGGAATCCTGCTCCTCGGCGTGCTGCGGGACCGGACGGGCGATTGCCGTGGTGCCGGATCCGGACGATGGCCGCGACTGCTGACCGGTGGACCTGTTCTTGAGCCCCGGACGAGCACTGATACCGGGTTGCTTGCGCGGCGGCTGACCGGAATCAAAACCAGCCGCAATGACGGTGATGCGAATCTCGTCACCCAAGGTGTCGTCGATGATGGTGCCGAAGATGATGTTGGCCTCGTCGTCAACAGCCTCCTCGATGAGACTGGCTGCCGAAGCCACCTCGAACAGCCCCAGATCGGAGCCACCGGCGATCGACATGAGCACCCCATGTGCTCCATCGACGGAGACCTCGAGCAGCGGGGAGGAGATGGCCATCTCGGCTGCCATCCGGGCACGATCCTCGCCCGAGGCGTGCCCAATACCCATGAGGGCCGAACCGGCATTCGACATGACGGCCTTGACGTCGGCGAAGTCGAGGTTGATCTGACCCGGCGTCGTGATGAGGTCGGTGATGCCCGAGACGCCCTGCATGAGCACCTGGTCGGCGACCCGGAAGGCGTCGGTGATGGTGACCTTCTGATCGGCCATCGACAGCAGACGGTCATTGGGGATGACGATGAGGGTGTCGACCTCCTCCGACAGACGGTTGACGCCCTCGTCGGCCTGGGTCGAACGTCGGTGACCCTCGAAGCTGAACGGGCGGGTGACCACACCGATGGTGAGAGCTCCCAGCGAACGGGCGATCTTGGCGACGACCGGGGCAGCTCCAGTACCCGTGCCACCGCCTTCACCTGCCGTCACGAAGACCATGTCGGCGCCCTTGAGACACTCCTCGATCTCCTCGGAGTGGTCCTCGGCGGCCTGTCGGCCCTTGTCAGGATCGGCTCCGGCACCCAGACCCCGAGTGAGTTCTCGCCCGATGTCAAGTTTGACGTCAGCATCGCTGCTGTTGAGAAGAGCCTGCGCATCCGTGTTGACGGCGATGAACTCGACGCCCTTGAGACCAGCTTCAATCATGCGATTGACGGCATTGCAGCCGCCGCCGCCCACGCCAACGACTCTGATGACCGCGGTGGTTTGACTTGCCACTGGAACCTCAATTCGTAGAGAGCCGATCTTCTTGAAAGGTTATTGACCACCACCGGCTGGTGTCCAACAAAAATGGGGAGTCTCAACCACGGGTTGAGACCTGGCCGGGAGCGCCCATACCCTCCTGCCGCACCCATTGAACCATCAGGGCAATCACTCAGATCCGATGTCACGGACGCATGACGTGCCCGCCGCGAGAGGAGCTTGAGCGCCAATGACGCCGAGCAATCCTTCTCCGGAGAGCAGAACACGTGCACACCCGAGCCACCCGCCACTGGGGCGGTCTGGAAGGCAGGATCTACCTCGACGTGGGCCGTTGCGGGCTCGAGACGTCGTACTCCTTGGCCTTGACGTTGAGCATTGCCGTCGCCACCTTGGACTTCAGCGCAGACTCATCCGCCGATCCCCAGACGATGGTACCTCCCTTGGCAAGGTGAATCTGGATGGAATCGGTACCTCGGACCTCGATGTGATCGGTCTGGGCACGAATCTCCTTGCTCAATGACGAGGCAACGGTGGCGGCATCGGTACGCATTCGCGGCTTGGACGCATCCAACCTCACGACGAGCAGCTGGGAACTCCTGGTGGCGGACTGATGAAACATCTGCCCATGCTCGTCCACCCAGGTGAAACCGCCATGACCGCTCACCTGGTACACGGGACGTCGCTCGGTGACGGCGATCTGCACCGTGCGCGGCCAGTGCCTGCTCACCGTCACGTCGGCAACGTCTGGCATCGCCGCCACGGACGAAGCCGCGTGATCCACGTCAACCCTGGCCAGCGGAGTTCCGGGGGAAATCCTGGCAGCGTCGCGTACTTGATCGGCCTTGAGCATCCTGACGCCGGTGACGTCGACGTGCTCGACCGCGAACACCGTGCTGTGACGCACCACGACCACTGCCACGGCCACGAGAACGACAACCGCCACGGCAGTCACAACGACAATCCTCCGACGCCGCTGTCGGCGGTGTCGTTTGACGTCGATCGCCCCGGTGATGTCGGTGATCGAGCGGCTCATGCGTCAGCGTCCTGCAGCAACGGGAGCAGCAGCGACCCGATGAGACTGATGTCACCAGCTCCCAGCGTGATGACGAGGTCGCCGGGGCGCACCTGGCCGGCCAACACCTCGGGCAGCATTGCCTTGTCCGCGACATAGCAGCTCGAACCGCCATGGGAGAGCACGGCATCGTGGACGAGTCGGCCGCTCACCCCGGCAAGGGGTTCCTCCCTGGCCGGGTAGACGTCGGTGACGAAGACCTCGTCGGCCAAGGTGAGGGCGGCACCGAACTCATCGGCGAAATCCCTGGTCCGGGTGAACAGGTGTGGCTGAAAACACGCGACGACCCGGCCCTGCTCGGCGACCCGGCGAGCAGCCCCCAGAGTGGCACGGATCTCGGTGGGATGGTGGGCGTAGTCGTCGAAGACCGACACCCCGCCCCTGCGTCCCAGCAGCTGGAACCGACGCAACGTCCCGGTGAAATTCCTGGTTCCGGCCATGACATCTGCCTCTGGGACACCCAACAGGCTGACTGCGCAGTACGCTGCAGCAGCATTGGACAGGTTGTACTGGCCGGGAACATTGAGTTCCAGACGACTCGTGGTGCGGCCGTGTGAGATCGTCGCACAACTCGTCGTGCCGTCCAGTACGACATCGGTGAGACGTACTTCGGCGTCCTCGGACTCACCGTAGGTGACGATCTGTACCGTCCCGGTCTCCTCCAGCCGACGAGCCAGCTCGGCGGATCCCGGATCGTCGACACAGACGATGACGTACCTCACCTGCGGGCGGGTGGCCATCGTGACGAATCCGTCGAAGTAACGCTGTGGGGTGCCCCAGTTGTCGAGGTGGTCGGCCTCCACATTGGTGACGATGACGATCTGGCTGGGGTACTGCAGGAAGGACCCGTCGGACTCGTCGGCCTCGACGACGAAGGCATCCCCTCGTCCCAGATGTGCCGAGCGTCCACTGGTGGCCAACGGGGAGCCGATGACGTAGGACGGATCCATGCCGGCATCGGTGAGAATGCTGGCGATGATGGCGCTGGTCGTCGTCTTGCCGTGGGTACCGGCCACCGACACCCCCTGGCGTCCGAGCATGAGTGCTGCCAGGGCGGCACTGCGATGCCAGATCCGCAGACCGAGCCGGCGAGCCTCGACCAGTTCCGGATTGTCGTCGTGAATGGCCGAGGACACCACAACCGTGCGTGCCCCGTGGACGTGGGAGGGATCGTGCCCCACCCAGGTGCGCACACCCATGGCAGAGAGCGACTCCAGACGGGTCGAGTTCACCTGGTCGGACCCCGACACCTCCGCCCCCAGCTCAGCGTAGGCTCGCGCCACACCACTCATGCCGGCCCCACCAATGGCGATGAAGTGCACCGGGCCGATGGTGCGCGGATCCTCCAGGTGGACGGGCTCGCGAAGGGTCACTTCTTCCTCCTCCTCGTCGCTGCCGAGACAACCGCCTGGGCAAGGTTCTGTGCTGCCTGGGTGGACATGAGGTCGCGTCCGGCCATGGACATCCGGGCCAGTTCGTCAGGGTGGTGGATCCGTGCCACCTCCCGCATGAGACGAGTGACATTCAGCTCATCGTCCCTGATGAGCACTCCCCCACCGGCGGCCACGACCGAGGAGGCATTGCGAGCCTGCTCACCATTGCCGTGTGGCAGGGGGACGTAGATCGTGGGAAGGCCACACACCGCCGTCTCGACGACCGTGCCAGCACCCGAGCGAGCGACCATGAGATCGGCTGCTGCGTAGGCTCGGGCCATGTCGTCGACGTAGGCCACCGGCACCCATCGGGCACCGGTACTGTCATCGGTGTGGGTGAGGGCGCCCGCCATGTTCCTGGGACCCAGCACGTGCAGCACCTGTACGCCGTCGGCGAGCAGCTGACCACGAGCATGGACGACCGCGGTGTTCACCGAGACCGCACCCTGGGAACCTCCGGAGACCAGCAGAGTCGGGCGGTCCTCGTCCAGCCCGAACTCCTTGCGGGTGCGGCGTCGACGTTCGGCTCGATCCTGTTCATCCAGATTCGCAAGCTCAGCGACATTGGCCCGCAACGGCATACCAATGAACTCAGCACCCGGCAGTGGGGTGTCGGGGAACGCCGTGTACACCCCGGCTGCGAAGCGAGCGGCGACCTTGTTGGCAAGCCCCGGTACCGCATTCTGCTCATGAACGACGACCGGGATGTGTCGCGACCGGGCAGCCAGGTAGGCGGGCATGGAGACGTACCCCCCGAAGCCGACGACGACGTCGGCCCCGCGTGCCTCCAGCACCTCACCAGCACGTCGCACGGCCCCAACCAAGCGCGCGGGCACCTTGACCAGATCGACGGAAAACTTGCGCGGCAGCGGCACGGGGGGAATCATGTCGATCTGCAATCCGGCATCGGGAATGACTCGCCCCTCCAAGCCCTTGGGGGTCCCGATGCACGACACCTGTTCGACCTGGGCCATCCCCACCAGTTGCTGTGCGGTCGCGATGAGCGGTGAGGTGTGTCCAGCAGTGCCACCACCTGCCAGTACCACGTTGACCATGTGTCAGTCCTTCCCCTTCCTGCCCATCGCAGGTTCAGTTGCTGCCGGAATCGTCGACCACCGATGTCACCCTCGGTGGTTTTCTGCGGCGGGTGGCATCCAGGTACCGCTGAGCCGCTGGTTCCCGGCGTGCGCACGAGAGCAGAACGCCCATTGCCGCCAGGTTCGACACCAATGCTGACCCTCCGACCGAGATGAATGGTAGGGGCACGCCGATGACCGGTGCCAATGTCAGGGAAACAGCCATGTTGATGAGCGCCTGGACGCCGATCCACGCCGTGATCGTCGCGGCGGCAATGCGCAGGAACTGCGACTGGGAACGCACCGCAACCCGAATCCCCGCCCAGCAGAGCAGGGCGAAGAGGAGGATGACCGTCACGGTGCCCACCAGTCCGAGCTCCTCACCGAGCACGGCGAAGACGAAGTCGTTCTGGGCACCGTCGTAGAGCCCGCCCCACTTCTGTTTGGACGCCCCGATGCCAACCCCGCCCAGACCACCGGTGGCCAAGGCATAGGTTGCCGCCAACGGCTGATCCGAGGTGGTGCTGTCGCTGGAGGGGTCCAGGAAGGTCATGATGCGCTGCATCCGGTACGGGGCCTGAACGATCATCGCCACGACCCCCACGGCGCCTACGGCCAGCAGGGTGAGGATGTGACGCACCGGCATCCCGCAGACCCACATCTGCACGAGGACGATCGCCGCGAGGATGAGCGCCGTACCAAGGTCTCCCTGGACGAGCACCATGAGGATGACACTTCCCTGGATGGCGAGGAACCAGAAGAAATCCTTGACCTCGCCAATCGTCTCCCGGTGCCGGGCAAGATAGGCCGCGCCGATGAGCACCAGGGAGAACTTGGCGAACTCCGAGGGCTGCACCCCCACCGGCCCCACCGACAACCAGGAGCGGTTTCCCTTCCCGGCATCGTCGCCCATGAACAGGGTCGCGACCAGCATGAGACCGACCACCACCCAGACGATCCCGGCCGTCCTGCGCAGGAACTCCTCGCTGAACCTGCCAAAGACCAACCCGGCAATGATGCCGATGGCCAGGAAACCGAGTTGTCGTTTGGCGAAGTAGTAAGGACTGTTGCCAAGCATCTGTGCGTACACCGATGACGAGGACAGACTCATGAGGGTGCCAATGCCCAACAGCAGCAGGGTGACGACGAGCAGCACGAGATAGTCGAGCATGGGCTGGGCGAGCAAAGGTTTCCTGCCATCTGAGCGCGCAGATCCGTTGTCCAGCCTCATCCATCGGTACCATCGCGCGATGGTGTTGGAATGGCGCCGGTTGCCAGTCATGTTCCCCATCACCGCACCGTCCGTCGTGTGACCCATCGTCACCGACTCTCCGGCTCGTCGTCCGCACGCGCCGGGCCGAGGGCACAGGCAGCACGGGCGAAGTCGTCCCCACGTACGTCGTAGCCGGTCCAGATGTCCCGACTGGCGCACCCGGGAGCCAGCAGCACGGTGTCGCCGGGGCGGGCCATGCGCGCCGCCTGGGTGACGGCCTCGTCCATGACGGTGCGATCCATGGTGTCCAGGACGACGACCGGCACATCGGGGGCGTGTTCGGCGAGACTCTCGGCAATGCGCTGCCGGTCCACCCCCAGCACGACGACTCCACGCAGTCGACTGGCGTGGGTCTGGACGAGGGTGTCGAAGGAGGTGTCCTTGGCCTGGCCGCCGGCGATCCACACGATCGACTCGAAAGCTCGCATGGAGGAGTTCGCGGCGTGTGGATTGGTGGCCTTGGAGTCGTCGACCCAGGTGATGTCATCGCCCTGGTGGACGGTCTCGATGCGGTGTCCGCCCAGGTGCAGGTTCTGCAATCCCTGGGCCACTGCCTGCGCGCTCACCCCGAAGGACCGGGTGAGCGCAGCAGCGGCCAGGGCATTCTCCACATTGTGCGGGGCAGCCGGCTGGACGTCGGCCACCTTGGCCAGTGGCAGGGCGGAGCTGTGCCTCTCGGCGATGAAGGCTCGGTCGACGATCATGTCGTCCACCACGCCGATCATCGAGAGGCCGGGGATCCCGTTGCGAAAGCCGATGGCTCGGGCACCCTCGACGACGTCGGCCTCCTCCACCATCTTCTCGGTGGCCGGGTCGTCATAGTTGTAGACGCAGGAGTGCGTCACCTGGTGGAAGATGCGCGCCTTGTCGGCACCGTAGGCTGCGTAGGGGTCGTCGGCATGGGCGTACCACTCCAGATGGTCCTCGTGCAGGTTGAGCACGGCTGCTGAATGCAGCGCCAGCGACGGCGACCAGTGCAGCTGGAAGCTCGAGAGCTCCACGGCGAAGACGTCGTAGTCCACCTCGTCGGCCATGGCCTCGAGGATCGGTCGTCCGATGTTGCCCACTGCAGCAGCCTTGAACCCACCAGCGATGAGCATCGACTCGGTCATCTGGGTGGTCGTCGTCTTGCCATTGGTACCGGTGATGCCCAGCCAGGGCACGACGCGGTCGGGATGCATGAGACGCCAGGCGAGCTCCGGTTCACCCCACACCGGCACATCGGCGGCCAGGGCCTGGGCGATGAGCGGTTGGGTCGGACGCCATCCCGGCGAGACGATGACGAGATCGGTTCCGGGCGGCAGCTGCGCCGTCGATCCGGCCCCCAGCCGCACCGAGGCGCCCAGGACCTCCAGCAGATTGGCCTTGTCCCGGTGGTCGTCGTCATCGCGATCGTCCAGGACGAGCACCGAGGCGTCCAGGTCGAGCAGCGCATCGGCAGCTGCGAAACCAGACATTCCCAGACCAGCAATGACCACCTGCACACTCGACCAGTCGAAGAGCCGGTCGGCTCGGTCAAGATTCACTCCACTCACTGTCCTGCCACCCATTCGCCGTAGAAGATTCCCATGCCTGCCGCCACGAAGAGACCACAGATGATCCAGAACCGGATCACGACGGTGACCTCCTCCCATCCCTTCATCTCGAAGTGGTGGTGCAGTGGCGCCATCTTGAAGATTCGTCTGCCCTGTCCGGTACGTTTCGCGGTGATCTTGAAGACCCCCACCTGCAGCATCACCGAGAGGGTCTCCACGACGAACAGCCCCCCGATGATGACGAGCAACAACTCGGTGCGCGACACGACGGCGAGTCCAGCCACCGCACCGCCCAGGGCCAATGAGCCGGTGTCGCCGAGGAAGATCTTCGCCGGTTTGGCGTTCCACCACAGAAACCCGAAACACGCCCCTGCCAGGGCCAGGGCCACCACCGCAATGTCATAGGGATCGCGCACCTCGTAGCACCGCGACAGACCTGCGGGGGAATGCGAGCACCACTGGTTGAACTGCCAGACACTCAACAAGGTGTAGGCACCGAAGACCATGGTTGCCGATCCGGTCGCCAATCCGTCCAGGCCGTCGGTGAGGTTGACGCCGTTGGACGTACCCGCGATGAGGATGATGATCCAGATGACGGCGAGCCAGACCGGCAGCTGGGCCCACGGCAGGTCACGCAGGAACGAGATCGCCGGTGACCCCGGGGTGACACCGTTCTTGTCGGGGAAAAACAGCACACCGACGCCGAAGACGATCGCCACGATCGCCTGCCCGATGAGTTTTCCACGAGGTTTGAGACCCAGGGATCTCTGTTTGGAGATCTTGGTCCAGTCGTCAAGGAAACCGATGAACCCCATCCCGGCGAACAGCCACAGCACCAGCAGGGCCGAGATGCTCGGGGCGGTCATCGTCACCAGATGCGCAATGGTGTACGACAGCAGCACCGAGACGATGATGACGGCACCGCCCATGGTGGGGGTGCCCTTCTTGGTGCGGTGAGTGGTGGGGCCATCGTCACGGATGTACTGCCCGTAGCCGTGGGCGGCCAAGAACTTCACGAACCACCGGGTGCCAACCAGGGGGCCGAGCATGGCCACGGCACCGGCCAGGAGGATCGTCTTCACTGCTGGGCCCCCTGCTCGTGCACGTCGTCGGCAAGAATTCTCTCAGACACCCGCTCCAGCTCCAAGCCGCGTGACGCCTTGACCAGGACGACGTCATGACCGCTCCACCCCACGGCGTCGGCAGCCTCGTCGGCGGTGACGACGCGGGCCCGACCGCCAGCAGAGGTGGCTCCGGCGGCAAGGTCCTCGGCGTACTGTCCGATGCACAGGATCTCGTCGAATCCTCGGCCCACCGCGAGTCCACCGACGTCGCGGTGGCGCTGTGCCGACTGCTCGCCAAGTTCGAGCATGTCGCCCAGCACCGCCACTCCACGGGTGTGCGGATCACTGTCGGCACGTCTGGTGAGGATGTCACCGACGGTACGCAGTGCGGCTGCCATCGAGTCGGGATTGGCGTTGTAGCAGTCGTTGACGAGCACCAGACCGTCGGAGCGCTCCTCGATCTGCATGCGCAGTGGCGAGCGAGTCGTCGCCTGGTTCAGCGAGCGCGCAATACGCTCTGGATCGGCCTTGCGGTTGGAGGCCCGGGTGAGCGCGCAGGAGGCCGCCGCGGCCGCCGCCACGGCATTGGACACCTGATGCTCCCCCATGGTGCGCAGATTCACCCGATGAGCACTGTGCCGTCCCTCGATGCGCAGGTGGATCTTGAAGGTGTAGCGGTCGAGGTCATCGGCAGCCAGGTCGGTGGCCCACACCTCGATCTCGGCCTCGGTGTGACGATGCTCCTCGCCCACACCGAACCAGGCCACGTTGGCTCCGGTGCGCTCGGTCATCGCCGCCACCCGGGGATCGGCTGCGTTGAGCACGGCCCAACAGTCCGGCCGCAGTGCCTCGAGGATCTCGCCCTTGGCCCGGGCGATGGCGTCCCGACTGCCGAACTCACCCAGATGGGCGGTGCCCACGTTGAGCACCATGGCGACGTCCGGGGGAACGATGTTGGTGAGCCGGCTGATGTGGCCACTACCACGTGCCCCCATCTCGGAGACGAGGAATGCGGTGTCCTTCTCCACGGCACAGGCCGTGAGGGGCACCCCGATCTCGTTGTTGAACGAGCCGATCGGTGACACCGTGGGGCCCTCGTCCTCCAGCACCTGGGCCAGGAGGTCCTTGGTGCTCGTCTTGCCCGAGGACCCGGTGAGGTCGATGGCTATCATGCCTCGGGACCGCTCCTGGGAGACGACGGAGGCTGCGAGTCTGGCCAACCCCTGCTGGGGATCGGGGACGATGATGTGCGGCAGGTCGGCATCCGTGACATGTTCGGCGAGGACGGCCGCTGCACCTGAGCGCGCAGCGGCATCGGCGAAATCGTGCCCGTCGACCCGCTGGCCCCGAAAGGCGACGAAGAGGCTTCCCGGGCATGCCTTCCGACTGTCGATGACGACGTCGGGACCCACCTCCCGCCTGGGATCGCCCACCAGCTGCCCGCCGATGTCCCGTGCGACCTGTTCGACTGTGGTTGTCCTCATGCGACATCTCCAGAATGTTCGTCGGAGCTCAGGTGGGCCCACTGTTCTGCGGCAACGGTTCGATCGTCGAAAGGTAGGATTTCCTCACCGACCTGCTGACCCGTCTCATGGCCCTTGCCGAGCAGGCAGACGAGATCACGCGGGGTGGCGAGCTCCAGGGCACGCCGGATGGCCTCACGACGCGATCCACCGTTGATGACCTCGGCAGAACCCACCTGCTGGGCACCGGCCACCACCGCCGCACGAATGCTGGCTGGGTCCTCGGTGCGTGGATTGTCGTCGGTGACGACGACGACGTCGGCCTCCTCGGCAGCTGCCTGCCCCATCGGGGCTCGTTTGGCTGCGTCTCGGTCGCCACCGGCACCCACGACACAGATGACGCGTCCCGCACTGCCGTTGTGCTGGATCCCCTCGCGCGCACCGGCCAGGGCCGAGGAGATCGCCTGGGGGGTGTGGGCGAAGTCGACGAGCACCCCCGGGGCACCCTCGCCCAGGGGGACTCGTTCCATCCGTCCGGGAACCTGGGCATCCTGCAGACCATCGACGACCTCGTCGAAACTCAGTCCGCTGGCCTCAAGCATGGCCAGGGCCATGACGGCGTTGCGTACGTTGTACTCACCCGGGATGCCAAGCCGCATGGTCCGCATTCCCGAGGGGGTGCGAACCTCCACCCGGGAGCCGAGCTGCGCGTCCGGGGTCCACGAGACCACCTGGTAGTCGGATTGCGTCGTCACCGATGTGCTGACGACCCGCACCCCGTTCTCCGCGCACCGACGAGCCAGCTCCTGGCCACGGGGGTCGTCGACGTTGATGACGGCGGTACGGGCCAGCTGCGGGGTGAAGAGTCGGGCCTTGGCCTCGAAGTAGTTGTCGAGGGTCTTGTGGAAGTCGAGGTGGTCGCGCCCCAGATTCGTGAAGGCGGCGACGTCGAAGACCGTCGCGTCCACCCGGTGCAGGGCCAGGGCGTGCGAGGAGACCTCCATGACGACGTCGGTGGCACCCCGGTCGGCCATGACACGCAGCAGGGCCTGCAGGTCGGGCGACTCGGGCGTGGTGACGGTGGTGCGACCGCTGGGCAGCTCGGCCCCGTCGATCCGGTACCCGATGGTGCCGATCGTGCCGGGATGACGCCGTGCCGCGCGCAACCCGGCCTCCACGAGGAAGGCCGTCGTCGTCTTGCCATTGGTGCCAGTGATCCCGAACATCGTCATGGATCGGGAGGGATCACCGAAGACACGAGCGGCTGCTGCCGCCATCGCCGAGCGAGGATCGTCGACGACGATCACGGCGAGATCACCACCGCTGGCACCGGGAGTGCCTGCACGGTTGGTGCCCTGGTCATCGCTGTCTGCCACCTGACCCGCCATGAGGCTGACTCCCTGGGCATCGGTGAGGATGGCAACCGCCCCGGCCCGTCGTGCCTGGTCGGCGAATCGAGCTCCGTGTGACCTGGTTCCGGGCAGTGCGACGTAGAGGTCGCCGGGATGCACCTGGCGAGAATCCAAGGTGATCCCGCAGACCTCATCGGGGTGTGGTCCCATGACGCGGTGCGGGCCCACTGCCGCCAGCAGGTCTGACCATGCCAGCTGGATGGGCTCCTCGGGACGCAGAAGGACTGAATCGTTCACGGCGTGTACTCCAAAGGTTTCTTGGGTGCCTTGGTCCTGGACGGAGGCACCCCGAACTGAGGCAGGGCCACCGACATGATCTGACGGCCCACGGGCAGGGCGATGCCGGATCCCTGGTGGCTCCCCTTGCTGGGATTGTTGATGACGACGTAGGTGAGAATACGGGGGTCCTCGACCGGCCCCACGGTGACGTAGGAGGCAGTGTATCCCCGGTAGCAGTGACACGACGGGTCGATGCGTTCGGCGGTACCCGTCTTGCCTGCCGTCCGGTAGCCGGGCACCTGTCGGTCCGGTGCCAGGGTGACAACCGACTCCATCATGTCCATGACGGTGGAGGAGGCTCGCCGGGAGATCACTCGATGAGCCTTCCCGGTGGGAATCTCGATGGGGTCGCCGTTGCCGTCCACCCCAGACTTGAGGATTCGCGGCTGATGGTAGACCCCGCCATTGACGACGGCGGCCACGGCGGCAGCCTCCTGTATCGAGGTGACCGACATGCCCTGACCGAAGGACACCTGGTCACGGGTGTAATCGGCCATCGAGGCGGGAGGAATCGAGCCGGTGGCCTCCCCCGGCAACTCGATTCCGGTGGGCTTGCCCAGGTTGAAGGCCTGGAGGTACTTCGTGAGGGTGGACTTGTCGGTCTGCCGGGTGAGCAGGGTGGTGCCGATGTTGGACGACTTCGCGATGACCCCGCGGGCAGTGAGGTGCAGCGTGTCGTGGTCGAAGGCGTCCTTGATGTGCGAACCACCTGAGGGGAGCGTCCTGGGCACGACGACATGGGTGTCGGCATTGACGATTCCCTGGTCGGCCAGGGCTGCCATGGTGATGACCTTCTGCACCGATCCGGGCTCGTAGTTGTCGGCAATGGCATGGTTGCGCAACTGGTTGGCCTTGGCCCTGCCGTAATCCTTGGGGTCGAATCCGGGGGCCGATGCCATGGCCAGCACCTCACCGGTCTTGACGTCCATGACGATGGCCTGCCCCGATTCTGCCTTGCTGGCATGCATCTGCGCCTCCAGGGCGTTCTGCACCGACAGCTGCAGCTGGGCGTCGAGGGTGAGGGTGTAGGAATTGCCATTTGTGGCCGGGATGAGCGTCTCGTGGCCCAGCGGGATGCGTCCGTAGGTGGAGGCCTCGTAGGACTCCTTGCCCTTGGTTCCGGTGAGCTTCTTGTCAAGGGAGTACTCCAGGCCTGCAGACCCACGCCCTTCCGTGTTGACGAATCCGATGAGGCTGGCGGCCAAGGTTCCCGAGGGGTAGCTGCGTACCGGGTCGTTGGAGGAGAAGACGCCGTACCAGCCGCCGTCCTTCATCTCGGCCTTGATCTGGTCGAAGGTGTAGCTGGGCACTTGGTGCTTGACGATGGAGTATCGGCTGAGTCTGCCTGACTTGTCTTTCTCGGTGAGTGCCTCCCGATAGTCCTCCGGGTACCCACCCAGGTGCTTGGCGAGGATCTTGGCGACGGCCTTGGGGGCGGCAGCTGCCTTGGCCTGTTGGGAGCGACTCATCTCGGCCCGCTCGTCCACACCGTTCCTGCTGATCATCTGCGGATCGACGAAGACGAGCACGGCCGACTCCGACCTGGCCAGGGCAGAACCATTGCGGTCGGTGATGGCACCCCGGTCGGGCAGCAGGTCGTGGGTGTAGCGCATGCGGTCGGCAGCACGCTGAGCCATCCTGGGGGCCTGGATCGCCTGCAGGTACACCGCACGTCCGATGAAGATCGCAAAGCTCAGCAGGAGGATGGCCAGGGTGATGACCAGACGACCTCGTTGGCCGCCTGGTCTGCCCTCGTGGAAGAACCGATGGATGACTCCCGGCTCAGAGGTGGAGTCACGAGACGTGGAACGCGGATTCACCCGACGTGACGTGGGTCTCGCCGGTTCGCGGCGAGGTCCACGCCCGTGGTGTCCGGCAGTGCCTGGTCGCTGGTTCACCGCTGAGCAGCTCCCGAACCCGGCTTGGCATCAGGGACGACGAGTTTGGCCTGTTTGGACGACCCAGTGACGCCTGGCACCTCGTCACCCACGACTGGGGTGGCCTTCCCCACGATCTTTCCGCTACGCAGATCCACGAAGACAGGATACGGGTTCGGGACCATGCCCAGCTCTTGTGCTGCAACCTGCAAGTGGGCCGGGGAGCGCAGTCGATCCACCTGTGCCGACAGTGCCGACTCCTGGTGGGACAGTTCGGCGATCCGGGTGTTCTGCTGGCTGATACGCACCGACTGGTCCTGGATCTGGGTGTTGAGCACCAGGGCAGCAACGATTCCCACGGCCAGGATGACGGCCATGGCGACGATGAACGGCAGGGTGGAGGTGCGAGCAGCTGTCTGCGGCAGTCCACGCAGGATTCGAACCGGCCTGGAGTGCTGCCGGGACGGCGTGGGGGCGTACTCGGCGCTCATGCTGGCTTGATCCTTTCGATGACGCGCAGGCGTGCGGAGGCAGATCGGGGGTTGCAGGCAAGCTCGTCCTCGTCGGGGCGTTCGGCGCCGCGGGTGACGAGAGTGAATCTGGGTTGCATGGATTCCGGGACGATGGGCAGACCTGGCGGGGCGGAGTCGCTGGCTGCCGAGCGGAAGGCGTCCTTGACCGGGCGATCCTCCAGGGAGTGGTACGCGAGCACGGCGAAACGTCCCCCCACCGCAAGTCGCTCCAGGGCCTCGGGAATGACTCGGTCCAAGGTGGCCATCTCGTGATTGACGGCGATGCGCAGGGCCTGAAAGGTCCGTTTGGCTGGGTGCCCACCCTGATGACGAGCAGCCACGGGAATGGCCTCGGTGATGATCCTCACGAGCTGACCGGATGTGGTGATGGGCTCTGCGGCACGGGCAGCGACGATGGCCCGGACGATCCGATCGGTGAACTTCTCCTGACCCCACCCACGCAGGATCCGGGTGAGCTCGTCCGCATCCGCGGTGTTGAGGAGCTCGGCTGCTGTCGGCCCGTCACTCTGGTCCATGCGCATGTCGAGTGGCGCGTCGACCGAGTAGGCGAATCCGCGCTCGGCCCGGTCGATCTGCAGGCTGGACAGCCCGAGATCGAGCAGGATCGAGTCGGCGTTGGGGTGGCCGAGGTCGTCGAGCACCTCGGCAAGCTCGTCGTGGACGGCATGGATGAGTGTGACACGCTCACCGAAGCGTTCCAGTCGGCGTCGTGCCAGGTTCAGGGCCTGGGTGTCGCGGTCAATGCCGACCAGGACGGTGTGCGAACAGCTGGCCAGGATGGCCTCGGCATGACCGCCCATGCCCAGGGTCCCGTCAACATGTACCGGGCGGCTCCGGTCTCCGGCCAGATAACCCTGCTCGGCACGGTGGAGGGAGGTGGAGAGCAGCTCGACGATGCGATCCCTCATGACGGGGACGTGCAGTTGCGCTGGATCGATGTCGTTGCCGACGTCTTCGGTGGCCGCGTGGTCCACGCCGGCACCTGGATCTGGGCTGGAGGGCGTGACGCATGCCTCGGGGGCTTCCGAACGTACGGCAGCGCGTGTGTCGGAGCCGGTGATGACGTCGGGGCTGGTACTGCTGTCGAGACTGGGGTCTGCTTGACCACTCATCGTCGTCCTCCCTGTCACTCGGTCCGGCCCGTCAACACGATCCTTCAGCCCGTCACACTCGATCCACCCCTGTCGTCGCGCCGTGGTGGACGATGCCAGCACGGCCATGCGAGTCGTGAACGGAGGTTCCGGCCTGCAGTGACTCTGACGCAGGGGAAGATGCGTCAGAACCAGTCCGTCAGCCCGGAGCCACTGCCCGCGACTCGAACACCGCACCGTCGGTTCGACTCCACCGCGATGGTGAGGGCTCACTCGTCGGCAAAGACCTCCTCGTTCATCTGAGCGAAATCAGCCTCCTGAGCAGTGGAGTACTCCTCCCACCTGGCGGCGTCCCAGATCTCGATTCGGGTGATCGCACCGACGATGACGATCTCCTTTCCCAGCCCGGCGTAGCGCCGAAGCATGGGTGGAACCATCACTCGTCCCTGCTTGTCGGCAGCAGTGTCGCTGGCCCCGGCCGCCAGCATGCGCTGGTAGTCACGAACCTTCTTCACGCTGACCGACCCCTTGGCGATCTCTCGGGTCATCTCCACGAAGGTGGACATGGGGTACACCGCGAGGCAGTGCTCCTGGCCACGGGTGATGACCAGCCCCTCATCCAGCTCTTCCCGGAACTTCGCCGGCAGGAAGAACCGACCCTTCTCGTCGAGCTTGGGAGTGTACGTACCCAGGAACACCGGGCACCTCCTTGCTCACGATCGCGCCAGTTCGCTCCACTTGCCTCCACCATACTCCACTACGCACCACTTTCACCTATCCCCCGTCCAGATGGGAGAAGAAATCAGACACAGGTGGACGCATCCCGGAGCGCGGGTAGGATCTGGTGGTCGGACGTGCCGGAAGAGGAGAAGGACAGTGACCGAGTCGGTGCAGGACCTCGTGACCGTGATGGATGACGTCACGGCCGCAATTTCCAGCGTCATTGATGGAAAGACCGAACAGATCGAGACCGCTCTGGTGACCCTGCTGGCCGGCGGCCACCTGCTGCTGGAGGATGTCCCCGGAGTGGGCAAGACGATGCTGGCTCGCGCCCTGGGACGCTCGATCGACTGCACCGTGCACCGGATGCAGTTCACTCCCGACCTGCTGCCCGCCGACATCACCGGCGTGTCCGTGTTCAACCAGCAGACCCGCGAGTTCGAGTTCAAGCCCGGGGGGATCTTCGCCAACGTCGTCGTGGCCGACGAGATCAACCGTGCCTCCCCTAAGACCCAGTCCGCCCTGCTGGAGGCCATGGCCGAGCGGCAGGTGTCCGCCGATGGCGTCACCCACGAGCTGAGGCGTCCCTTCATGGTTGTCGCCACCCAGAACCCCATCGAGATGGAGGGCACCTATCCGCTCCCCGAGGCGCAGCGCGACCGCTTCATGACGCGCATCACCATGGGCTACCCGTCGCGTGACTCCGAGTTGGAGATGTTGGAGCGCCACGGTGCACACAATCCGCTGGACGAGCTGTACCCGGTGACCCACGGTGAGAGGATCACCGAGCTCATCGATGTCGTGGGCTCCGTCTACGTGGCCGATGTCGTCAAGGACTACCTCGTCAACATCGTGGCGGCGACCCGCTCCCACGATGCCGTACGACTGGGGGCCTCCCCTCGTGCCAGCCTGCACCTCATCCGCACGGCGCAGGCCAAGGCAGCTCTGGCCGGGCGCGACTACGTCATCCCCGACGACGTGCAGGCCATGGCCATCCCGGTGCTGGCACACCGTCTGCTGCCGTCCACCCGAGCCCAGCTGGACGGGATCAGCCCGGTGGACATCGTCTCGCAGATCCTCACCTCCACCCCCGTCCCAGAACAGGCCTGACGTCGTGGGACGGATCCCATCACGCACACCCTCCGACCCATCGGGCATCCCCTTCAGCGTCACGACGCGAGGCTGGGTCTTCCTCGTCAGCGGCGTCGTCATCACCATCGCATCGTTGGGGATGGGACAGCCGGACCTGGCATGGGTCGGGATGTTGTTGGTGCTCCTGCCCGTGCTTGGAATAGTGCTGGTCGCCGCCACCCAGCTGCACATGAGCTGTCAGCGTCGCATCGAACCGGCAACGATCGCCATCGACGAACGCGCCGAGGTGACAACGACCTTGGTGCGCAGGGCTGGGCTGCCAGTGGGGATCCTGCGATTCGAGGAAACCACTCCGCGCGCCCTGGGTGACGCACCCCGATTTGCCATCCACACCCTGTCGGCAAGCTGGCGGCGTACCGTCCAGTACTGGCTGGAGGGGCAGGCTCGCGGCTACTACGGCGTGGGGCCTCTGCTGGTGCGCACCTGCGACCCGTTCCGGACGGCCTACGCCGACCATTCCTTCCGCACCGTCAACCACCTCATGGTCACCCCCAAGGTGCATCCCCTCGCCCCGCTCAACTCACTGGCCGGAGCCGGCAGGTCGGGTTCCTCCACCCCCCGCAAGGTCGGTGCCCAGGGCCAGGATGACATCCTGGTGCGTGAGTACCGCCAGGGGGACGACCTGCGTCGAGTGCACTGGCGCTCCAGTGCCCGCCATGACAATCTCATGGTGCGTCGCGAGGAACAGGCCTGGGACCCCTCCATCGCCCTGTTGCTAGACTCCCGTGCCGCACGCCATACCGGCAGCGGTCCGAAGGCCTCCTTCGAGTGGATGGTGTCGGCCGGGGCCTCCATCGCCGATCACATGATCTCTGCGGGGTATCGAGTACGGCTGTGTGATGCCGACCAGCCACTGCTGACCACCACGGGAGGATCGGTCGTCACGGCACGCCAGAACTCACTGACTGCCCTCACCATGGTGCAGGTCTCGGGCTCGAGCACCCTGGACGGTGGCATCACCAGCATCAGTGGCGGAGACTCCAGCGAGACGATCATCGCGATCCTGGCGCGCCTCACCTTGGACGACGTGGAGCGGCTCACCCGGGTGCGGGTGGGCCGTCCGCTGGCCCTGGCCATCGTCATGGACACCGACTCCTTCACCGCCCGCCGATTCCGGTGCACGGCCGAGGAGGCCGATGAGCACGAGAAGGCCGTGACCCAGTTGGAGGCTCACGGGTGGCGAGTGGTTCGTGCCACCAAGCGCAGCAGCATTCCCCAGACCTGGTCGACCTTCGACCCCCAGGAGGACGCCCGATGACGGATCGCTCCACCCCATCCAATTCCGCGACGCGGGCACGCGTCGTCGTCATGCCCATCGTCATCTGTGTGGCGATCATGCTCGGCTCCCTGTGCTTCCTCCCCATCATCGACGACGCACTCCTGTGGGTCGTCATGGCAGCAGTCACGATCATCGTGGAAGCCATCTCCGCCGTGTCCCGCCGATTCAACATCCCTGCCGGTGTCATCCACCTGTGGCAACTGCTGGGTGTGCTGGCGATGAGCTACGGGGCCGGGTTGTCGGCAACACGATCCCTGGGCATCGCAGGAGCCTGGCTGCCAGCGCTCAAGGAACTGTTCATCCACACCAGCACGGTGCTGCGCGTCTCGCCTGCTCCCCTGCCTCCCGATCCGGGGGTGCGCTGGATCCTCACCGTCGTCATCGGGTTGGTGAGCGTGCTGGCCGATCTGCTCGTCATCAGCCTCGCGAACGCCGCATGGTCGCTCGCCGCCTTGCTGTCGATGTACCTCATTCCGGCGATCACGGACACCCGGGACGCGCCGTGGTGGGCCTTCGTGGCCATGGCCAGCGCCTACCTGCTCATTCTCCTTGCCGATCAACTGATCGACAGCAGACAGTGGACCCGCAATGTCACCCACGACTCCGCTCCCACGACTCGACTGCGCGGGGCCTCGGGAGCACTCGCCGGCATGGGAACGGTCTTTGCCATTCCGGCACTGGCCCTGTCCCTGGTCATCGGTTCGGCGCTACCCACCTTCGGTCATGTCGAGATCGTTACGCCCCGCCCGCACGGCGAGGGGCCGATCCAGTTGACGGACCCCACCCTGGACCTGCAGAAGAACCTCAACGATCCCTCGTCCGCACCGGTGCTGAGCTACACCTCCCAGGCCAAGGACGGGGAATACCTGCGCATCGCCTCGCTGACGAAGCTTGATGCCAGCGGATGGCATCTCAACCCCACCGACCTCACCAAGGAACAGCCCCAGTCGGTTCCAGGACTCACTGGCCCGAGCAGCACCCACAAGATCGACGTCACCATCCGTCACCTCGACTCGGAGTACCTCCCAGCGCCATATGCCCCCCTGTCCAGCAGCGTCGGCACGGGCACGTGGTCGTGGGATCCACAGACCTTGGCGATCGTCTCCACGGCAACCAACCGGGCAGAGGCCACCCGAGGACTCAACTACTCGGTGCAGGCCACCGAACCCGAACCGGACGTGTTCACCTTCGAGAAGACGGCAGCCGGCACACCCGATGATCCCGATCTGTACGCACTGCCCGACGACGTGCCCGAACAGATCATCTCACTCACCCACTCGATCACTGGGTCCAGGAAGAACGCGGTTGCCCAGGCCACGGCGATCCAGGCCTGGCTGCGGGACACCCGGCGATTCCACTACTCCACGACGGCACCACCGGGCACCGGCTACAACGTGCTCACGAATTTCCTCACCGACACCCACTCGGGATACTGCATCCACTTCGCCTCCGCCATGGCCCTCATGGCACGCATCGAGGGGATTCCCTCTCGAGTGTCGGTGGGGTTCCTACCCGGCTCACAGAACGGGGCACAGCGGCTGGTCAAGGCATCACAGATGCACGCCTGGCCAGAGCTGTACTTCCAGAACTATGGGTGGGTGCGCTTCGAACCCACTGCTGCAGTGGCCCAACCTCCCGCCTGGACGGTGGAGAATCCCAGACGTGCCGCCCCCTCGACCGCTCCGCAGAGCCCCGAGGCGAACGGGTCGAGCTCGCCCTCGACCTCGGCCTCGTCCCAGGCCTCCCCTGCCCCTTCCCCGGACGCCACGAGCCACGACCGCGATCACGGCAGTGGCGTGCCATGGACCGTGATCGTCTGGATCCTGGTCGTCATGGTGCTGCTGTGCGTGCCGATGCTCACGCGCATGGTGGTGCGTCGATGGCGTCTGCATCGCGACGACCCCGACGCGTTCGCTCGCGGCGCCTGGCAGGAGGTGCAGGCATGCTGGATCGACCACGGCCTGCCGTTGGCCCACGCCACGAGTCGTCAGCAGTGCCTAGAGATGACCGGTGAACTGCCCGAGCAGGCTCGTGGCGCACTGGAACGGCTGTGTCTGCTGGACGAGCGGGCCCGGTACGCCCCGTCGATCGACCTCGATGAACGGGACCGGGACAAGGTCGTCGACGACGTCGAGACCGTACGCGACGCCCTGGCCCAGCAGCCGAGTCGCCGACCACACTGGCTGGCGGTGTGGATGCCAGCCTCCCTCATCCGAGGTCGCCACAGGTAGGTTCCGGAACTCAAGCCATTGCTCACAGCTCACCGCGAGAACGGCGTTGCCAGCGGTCCTCCATGCGCTGTGTGAAGGATGTTCTGGATCCCTTGACCGACTTGCCGGGTTGTGCCCGCCCACTTCTGCCCTGACCAGCCGAGCCGTTCCTGCTCCGAGATCGGGAGGTCTCGGCGCCGACATGTCCAGAACCTCTGTCCACGTCCAGACCAGAGCCCCACAGGACGCACACGAACATGACGACGAACCCGGCAACACTCACCACCGGGCCAATGATCTTCGAATCGAACGGCACGGCGACCCCGATGACGAGCAGGATCAGACCGACGAGCACACCGCCCACACGAACTGCCGGGTGTGCGCCGCGGCGTCGCGACCTGCTGCGCGATGACCTGCACTGGGTGCGAGATTCACTCTGAAAGTGCTGGGTGAACGTCGGATCGTCCTGGGCCAGTGACTTCTCGAGCTCGGCGAGACGCCTGCGTTCCTCTGCTGACAGTGCCACGTCGAACCTCCTGGGGGACGGCCTTGACCCATTGATGCCAATTCCTGCGCTCACCCGGTGAGGGGCGAGCCCTGGCTCAGTGCTCCAAGTGTAGTTCCGTCTTTCACGTGATGGAACCACCGGTGCCTCGCCGGGACTCTCTCGCCACATGTGCCCATGCACAAGGACTGTCATGGCATACTCATGCCCGGACGAACTCCATGGCGGAGAGACCCGACACAGCATCCCATCGTCCCTTGCCAAGGACGAGCGACACCATGAGGAGGATCCATGGCTGCAGAACAGTTGCTGTGCACCCCGTTGGAGGGGCTGCACGAGAAGCTCGGTGCCAGCTTCACCAATTTCGCTGGCTGGCGAATGCCAGTGCGCTACACATCAGACCTCGCCGAGCACCGAGCAGTGCGCACCAGCGCGGGACTCTTCGACCTGTCGCACATGGGAGAGGTCCGGGTTGCCGGTCCGCAGGCTGGTGAGGCCTTGGACCACGCCTTGGCCGGCAAGCTCTCCAGCGTGAGCGTGGGGCGCGCCAAGTACTCCCTGCTCCTCACCGAACGGGGCACCGTCGCAGACGACCTCGTCACCTATCACGTTGCCGACGACGAGTACGTCGTCATCCCCAATGCCGCCAATGTCACCACTGACCTGGCTGCCATCACCGAACGCTGCAGCGGATTCGACGTCACCGTCACCGACGAGTCGACCAGCACCGCCCTCATCGCCCTGCAGGGGCCGGCATCGGCCGAGATCCTGCTCCGGACGCTGGGCCGGGCAGACACCAGCCTCGCCCCGGACGAGGTCCGTGACCTCAGGTACTACCGGGTGCTCACCGGCACGTGGCAGGGTGCCGCGATCATGGTGGCCCGTACCGGCTACACCGGGGAGGACGGATTCGAGCTCTACGTGCCAAATGCACAGGCCGAAGCCCTGTGGACCAGCCTGCAGAACGCTGGCGGCGAGGGTGTCGTGCCGTGTGGTCTGGCCTGCCGCGACACCCTGCGCCTGGAGGCCGGGATGCCACTGTACGGCCATGAGCTCACCACGCAGACCTTCCCCTCCCAGGCAGGGCTCGGCAGGGTCGTGAGCTTCAAGAAGGAGAGCGACTTCGTCGGACGTTCCGCCCTGGAGAACCGAGACGAGTCCGGTGACCGCGTGCTTGTCGGTCTGGCAGGTGAGGGGCGCCGTGCTGCTCGTGCGGGATACGCCGTCAAGGACGCCGCAGGCACCGAGGTGGGCATCGTCACCTCCGGGATCCTCTCCCCCACTCTTGGCCACCCCATCGCCCTGGCCTACGTCGAGGCGAGTCAGGCAGAGGTTGACACCGAGCTCAATGCAGACGTGCGGGGCAAGCTGCTGCCCATGACGGTCGTCGATCTTCCGTTCTACACACGATCCTGACGAGGTCCCAGCCCCGATGGGGGCTCACACCTGACAGGATCTCAGGAGCTGATGAGACGTCAACCTGATCGAGTAGCAGGGATTGACCCAGCAGTCTCAGATCTGGTCCGGTACCTTCAGGGGTGGTGAGCATCCCACCGGACCACACCTTTCTCGAACCACACCTTTCCCAACCAGAGGAGAACATCATGGAACTGACCGATCTTCGCTACTCCAAGGACCACGAGTGGGTCGCCGTGGACGGTGACATCGCCACCGTCGGCATCACCACCTATGCCGCACAAGCCCTGGGCGACGTCGTCTACGTCGACCTGCCCGAGGTGGGCACCGAGGTCGAGGCGAACGGCGTCGTCGGCGAGGTGGAGTCCACCAAGTCGGTCTCCGACCTGTTCTGCCCGGTCCCCGGTTCGGTCACCGAGACCAACGAGGAGATCGTCGACTCCCCCGAACTCGTCAACTCCGATCCGTTCGGCGCAGCCTGGCTGTTCAAGGTCAAGGTCACCGAGATTCCGGACGACCTGCTCGACAAGGCCGCCTACGACGAGCTCACCAAGGAAGCCTGAGTTCACGCACATCCTTGGGGCTGCACGCTGAAGTGAGGAAAAACATGTCTGACTCCGAATCGTCCCGCCCGACACACGACTTCGTCTCACGACACCTCGGTGTCGTCGGCCGGGACCAGACGGCCATGCTCGAGGCCGTCGGTGCCGACAACCTTGACGACCTGATCGCCCGGGCGGCACCGAGCACCATCCTGGTACCGGTGGAGACCCCGTCGATCCCGCCAGCTGCCGACGAGCAGTCCGTGGCTGCCGAACTACGTCGGATGGCCTCGCGCAACCACCTCACCAAGGCTCTCATCGGGCGCGGCTATCACGGCACGATCACCCCTGCGGTGATCCGTCGCAACATCCTGGAGAACCCAACCTGGTACACCTCGTACACCCCCTACCAGGCCGAGATCTCCCAGGGACGCCTGGAGGCGCTCATCGTCTTCCAGCAGATGATCGCGGACCTCACCGCCCTTCCGGTGGCGAACTCCTCCCTGCTCGACGAGGCCACTGCCGCCGCCGAGGCAATGCTGTTGGCCCGTCGAGCCAGCCGGAACAAGACGAATCGTTTCCTGGTCCACAGCGAGATCTTCGATCAGGTGCGTGAGGTCATGGCTGGCCGCGCCACCAGCCTGGGCATCGACATCGTCGCCGTCGACCTGCGTGACCGTTCCCAGTGGCAGCCAGCCGTCGAGGCCGGCTGCTTCGGGGTGCTCGCTGCCTACCCCGATGCCACCGGCGAGTTGTGGGATCCCTCGGAGGTCTTCACCGCCGTCAGGCAGGCCAAGGGCATTGCCGTGGCCGAGTGTGACCTGTTGAGCCTGGCCGTGGTAAGTGCTCCGGGTGATCTGGGAGCTGATGTCGCCATCGGTTCCTCGCAACGGTTCGGTGTACCGATGGGGTTCGGTGGTCCGAGCGCCGGTTTCATGGCCGTACGCAAAGGCCTGGAACGTCAGATTCCCGGTCGTCTGGTGGGCACCTCGGTCGATGCGGACGGCAACCCGGCCTATCGGCTGGCCCTGCAGACCCGCGAGCAGCACATCCGACGCGACCGTGCCACCTCCAACATCTGCACCGCCCAGGTGCTGCTTGCCGTCATGGCCGGCATGTACGCCGTCTGGCATGGTCCAGCTGGGCTGCGTCGGATCGCCACCGAGGTGCACGGGCGCACGGTCCGCCTGGCCGACGCCCTGCGAGCAGGCGGGCTCACCGTCACCACGGCAGCCTTCTTCGACACCATCCGGGTCAATGTGCCGACACGAGCCGGTGAGCTGTGGAGCCGTTGTCGCGAAGCGGGGTTCACCCTGGACCTCGTTGACGACGACACATTGGGCATCTCGCTGGACGAGACCGTGACCGACGACGACATCGCCGCCCTGGCCAGTCTGCTGAGTGGTACTGGCCTGCCCAGTGGATCTGACTGCGCTCCAGCCACCGGCAACGACTCCACCACCTCCTCTGGTGACAGCGCCAGCTCGGGGTGGCCGCGGTCCTTGGTGCGCACCACCGAGTACCTCACCCACCCGGTGTTCACGAGCTTCGGCTCCGAGACGGCCATGATGCGTTACCTCAAGCGGCTCGCCGACCGCGACTTCGCCCTGGACCGTGGCATGATCCCGCTGGGTTCGTGCACCCTCAAGCTCAACGCCGCCATAGAGATGGAAGCCATCTCCTGGCCACAGTTCGCCGGTCTGCACCCGCTCGTGCCTGCCGAGGACGCCGAGGGGACGCTGCAGATGATCGACCAGTTGGAGACCTGGCTGGCCCAGCTCACCGGGTACGACACGGTGAGTCTGCAGCCCAATGCCGGTTCCCAGGGAGAGTACGCCGGTCTGCAGGCCATTCGTGGCTACCACCGTTCCCGCGGCGACGGCCAGCGCAACGTCTGCCTGGTGCCCTCCTCGGCACACGGCACCAATGCCGCCTCGGCGGCCCTGGCCGGGATGAAGGTCGTCGTCGTAGCCTCCGACGACGGCGGGAACGTCGATCTGGACGACCTCGCCGCCAAGATCGACGAGCACCGTGACCAGCTCGCCGCGATCATGATCACCTACCCCTCCACGCACGGCGTCTACGAGCCGGGAGTGCGCCAGATCTGCGAGATGGTGCACGAGGCCGGCGGCCAAGTCTACATCGACGGGGCCAACCTCAACGCCCTGCTCGGGGTGGCACGCCCCGGCGAGATCGGCGGTGACGTCTCGCACCTCAACCTGCACAAGACCTTTGCCATTCCACACGGTGGCGGCGGGCCGGGCGTCGGCCCGGTCGCTGCCAAGGCCCACCTGGCAGCCTTCCTGCCCGGTCACCAGCAGATGACCCGCACCCAGCACCCCACTGCCGACGGTGGGACGATCACCCACGACGGGCTGGCCGTCTCGGCATCCCCCTACGGTTCGGCATCGGTACTGCCCATCTCATGGGCCTACATCCGCCTCATGGGACTGGAGGGACTGCGCGAGGCCACCGGACAGGCCGTGCTCAACGCCAACTACATCGCCCATCGGCTGCGCGACGCGGTGCCGATCCTCTACACCGGCAGCAACGACCTCGTCGCCCACGAGTGCATCCTGGACCTGCGCCCACTCACCCACGAGACGGGAATCACGGTGGACGACGTCGCCAAACGTCTCATCGACTACGGCTTCCACGCCCCGACCATGAGCTTCCCGGTGGCAGGCACCCTCATGGTCGAGCCGACCGAATCGGAGGACCTGGCCGAGGTGGATCGCTTCTGTGACGCCATGCTCGCCATCGTCGCCGAGGCCCGCAAGGTGCAGGCCGGGGTGTGGCCCGCCGACGACAACCCGCTGGTCAACGCACCGCACCCGGCATGTCGACTGGTCGATGCATGGGACCACCCGTACTCGCGTCGACTCGCGGTGTACCCCGGGGTGATCGCCACCCGGGAACGTGGCACGACGACCGGGATGCACATGGGCCAGATCACCCGTATCCAGGCCAAGTACTGGCCGCCAGTGGGGCGGGTCGACAATGCCTACGGAGACCGCCACCTGGTGTGCACCTGTCCACCACCGGAGGCTTTCGAGTCGGCTGCCGCCGAGTAGCGATGAGGGTTGCCGCTCAGGTCGGGTTGTCGCTGAGCCGGTCGGAATCGGCTGACGAATCGACGACGAACAGGTGAGCTGGACCGGACACGGCTGGCCGAGTCCCGACTGGACCGAACCGCTCGAGCCGAGAGGACATGACACCGGGCAGGACATGATTCGGGGCAGGACATGATTCGGGGCCCCGACCCAACAGGTTGGGGGCCCCGAATCTCTCTGGGACAGAACTCTCCTGCCCTCGGACGATCCTGCCCTCGATGGCTCAGTCACCACGAGGGCAGGATCGTCCTCCTACTTCATCATGCGATCTCGTTGGTACCACTGGTGCCGTGCTGCACCTGGATCTTGCGTGGCTTGGCAGCCTCGGCGACCGGGATCGTCAGGCTGAGGACGCCGTCGGAGTAGTCGGCGCTGATGCGGTCGGTGGCCAGTCCACTGCCCAGGTTGAGACGACGGGCAAAGGTGCCGACGGCGCGCTCACGGGACAGCCACTGGGCATCCTCGCCGGCATGGGAGCGACGCTCGGCACGAATGGTGAGGGTGCCCTCCTCAACGTCGATGTCGATGCTTGCCGGATCGACACCGGGCAGGTCGATGGCGGCAACGTACTTGTCCCCGTCCCGGTAGAGATCCATCGGCATGGCCACCGAAGCCGGCGTCCGAGCAGCCTCGGCGAAGAGACGGTCGATGTCGTGGAACGGGTCAAAGGTGCGGTTCATGATGTTTCCTCCATGTGGAACTGTTGGTTCGCGGCCCTCTTGAGCCTTACGCACTCAACTTTAGACACCGTTCCAGAAAACACAAGTGAAAGTTGAGTCAGATCGACTCAATCTCTTGGCGCTGGTGTGTCATCGGTCGGGATCTTCCTTCACAGACATGCCCCCTGAGAAGGACTCCCAGGCCCTTCCCGGCACAGGGCAGTGCAGCAACCCGCTGAAGACAGCTGGCATCGTGCGTGACCCAGACCCTTCCCGGCACGGAGCTGCGGCTCCGGCTGGCAGAGCACCTGACGGCGACATAAAATGTGTCCTCACCCAGAAAGACTCTCGAGCCCGCGTACTCGAGAGACCCGCTGCTCGAGGATCGATCTTGCACGCTGACCCATCCCAGAAGATGTCGAACGCCCCTGCCGGACACACCCCCACTCCCCCCGACCTCCCCACCGAGGACGTCGTGAAGCGGGAGATGGCGATCGAGCAGGAGCACGTCGATCGCGTCCACGCCCAACTCGAGGTGGACGAGGCCAAGGCCCGCAGGATGGCCCGGGCCAGCAACGACATCTATCGCTCCGACCGCACCACCTGGGTGCGCGAGGAGGACGGCACGGCGATGTTCGAGCGCGACGCCTTCGCCTTCAACGCCGCACGTCGACTGTCCATCCTCAACTCCGAGCACGAAGGACTGGTCTTCGGCCGCCTGGACCTTGCCGACGACGCCGAGGTACGCCACATCGGTCGCATCGGGGTACGCGACGCCGACTACGAACCCTTGGTCATCGACTGGCGGGCTCGCGCCGCCGAGCCGTTCTACCGCGCCACCTCGTCGGATCCCATGGGGGTCGTTCGACGCCGAGTGCTGCGATGTCGTGACGAGAAGGTGCTCGGCATCGAGGACGACCTCATCGACACCGAGAACCCGTCCCACCTGCCGATCATTGGTGAGGGCGCCCTCATGGCGGCGCTCAGTCGGGCCCGTGACACGAAGATGCACTCCATCGTCGCCACGATCCAGGCCGAACAGGACGAGGCCATTCGAGCCCCCTACCAGGGGGTGACGATGATCACCGGCGGCCCCGGCACCGGGAAAACCGTCGTCGCCCTGCACCGCGCCGCCTATCTGCTGTACTCCCACCGCACCCGACTGGAGAACGGCGGCGTGCTCGTCGTCGGCCCCAGCTCGGTGTTCATGAACTACATCGAGCGGGTGCTGCCCAGCCTGGGGGAGGACTCGGTGACCCTGCACTCCATGGGGCAGGTGGCCTCCGACGTCCTGGGGTTCAGCTCCGATCGCCTCGACGAGTCCCGGGCAGCCACCATCAAGGGCAGTCTGCGCATGGTCGACGTCCTCGAACGACTGGTGAGTCTGCCGATGACCGCCGATCCACGGGAACAGCGACTGCGCGTCACCGTCAAGGCCGAGGTACTGACGATTCCAGCGCAACGGTTGCACACCACTCGCTCGCACATCCTGGGACGTCAGCCCTACAACCTGGCCCGTCACTCGGTCGAGCAGTCCCTGCTCGACCAGCTGTGGAACCTCATGCCCGCCGACACGATCGCCAGGTACGACCTGTCGCGGGAGGACTTCGACGAGCTCGTCACCTCGCAGGCCTCCTACCGCATGTTCCTCAATGCGTGGTGGCCACCACTGTCCGCCCCCCAGGTACTGGCCCGGTTGGAGCACGACGAGGTCACTACCGAGGTGACCCCGGACTGGTCACCGGAGGATCGGAGGGTTCTCACCGCATCCATCCCACCTGCCGATGACGAGGGGCGACGCACGTGGAGTATTGCCGACATCGCCCTGCTGGATCATCTCGCAGCGATCATGGGCCCGGCCCCGGTCGACCCGGACATCTCCGAACCGATCTTCCTCAGTGGTGCGCAGTCGGTCAACGAACTGGTGACGATCTCCGACGTCCTCACCGACCGTCGTGAGACCGACGAGACCGAACTTCATGACACCTTTGCCCACGTCCTCGTCGACGAGGCCCAGGACATCACACCGATGCAGTGGCTCATGCTGCGCAGACGTGGCCCACAGTCCTCGTGGACGATCGTCGGCGACCCAGCACAATCGGCCTATCCGTTCCCCGAGGAGACCCAGGCCGCCATCGACGCCTTGGTGGGCAGTGCCCCGTTGCGCACCTTCCGACTGTCGAAGAACTACCGGTCCCCCGCCGAGGTCTTCGACCTCGCCGCCCGAGTGATCGTCACCGCCCAGCCGGATGCCGATCTGCCCGAGGCGGTGCGCTCCACCGGCGTCGACCCGGTGCGCACCACCACGTCCCGGGCCCAGCTGCACGAGGAGCTGCTGGAGCAGACGAGGATCCTGCTGAGTCAGGTGGACGGCACGGTGGGCATCGTCGTGCCGCCGGCGCTGGCCGACCATGTCGAGGAGACACTGCATCAGTTGCCCGAGACGGACGCCGTGCACACTGCCCGGCAGGACGATCGGTTGCTCGTCGTGACGACCATGCAGGCCAAGGGGTTGGAGTACGACGCGGCTCTCGTCGTCGATCCCGAGCAGATCGTCGCCCAGTCTCCCGGAGGGGTGCGCGTGCTCTACGTGGCCCTCACCAGAGCGACCCAACGACTCGTCGTCCTGGGGGTGGCGGACTCGAACCGCCAGTCGGTGGACACCGAACCCTGGCAGCAGGCCCTGTGGCAGGGATGAGCAGGCACAGAGACCCCATGCACGTGCCCCCACGCATCGGAGCCTCGTGCCACATCGGTCGATGACGTACTGGTGATGGGTGGCACCACACGCCCACCCCAACCGTCCGAATCCCGTGGCCGCACGACCTGTTGTGGGACCCGAGCCCGGCCGTCACCGCTCACACCAACCGTGGTCCAAGCCCCCGTGGCCGCCGCCTCGGGGGCAACCACGGTCTTCCGGAACCGACCGACGGGAGCCGATGCCGTACTGGACCAACGAGTGCGCTGGGGCCGATAGGGTGAAGTCATGACTTTCGACCCGTCCGACCCGGCCGGAGCCGACCTGCGTCACGCCGTCTCCTGCGCACTCACGTCCTTTCTCGACGGTCAGGAATCCGTCCTGGCGTCGATCGGCACCGAACTGACCCCGGTACTGCAGGCGGCCCGCGACTACACGGCTGGCGGAAAACGTCTGCGCCCGGCCTTCTGCTATTGGGGGTACGTGGCTGCCGCAGGTCAACCACGCGATCCACAGGCCCTCATGCAGGCTGCGGCCAGTTTGGAGTTGTTGCACGTCTCGGCCTTGGTGCACGACGACATCATGGACCACTCGGACACCCGACGGGGCCTGCCCTCGGCCCATCGCCGATTCGAGGCTGCGCACCGCCAGAACCACGGAATGGGGGCGCCGAAGGAGTACGGACGAGACGTCGCCCTGCTGCTGGGCGATCTGCTCACGGTGTGGAGTGCCGAGATGTTCACCACCGCTGCGCTTCCCACCAGTGCGATGACCGCAGCCGCACCGATCCTGGCCGCGGTGCGTACCGAGGTGAACTGTGGGCAGGTGCTCGACGTCACCGCCCAGGCCGGTATGGCCGGCACCACCAGTGAATCCATGCTCGATCTCGTCGGCCGGGTGGTCGAGTACAAGTCGGCCTCCTACACCGTCGTGCGACCGGCGCAGCTCGGCATCGCCCTGAGCACCACGAAGGAATCCCCCACTGTGTTGCTGACGGCGTTGCAGCAGTTCGGCTCGCCTCTGGGACGAGCATTTCAGTACCGCGACGACCTGCTCGGGGTCTTCGGTGACGAGCAGGTCACCGGCAAGCCCGCAGGAGATGATCTTCGCGAGGGCAAGCGCACGGTCCTGGTGGCCCATGCCCTGTCCCAGGCCACTCCGGACGATGCCGCCACCCTGACGGCCATGCTGGGCCGTGCCGATCTGGACGACGACGACGTGCACACCGCGCGAAGGATCATTGAGCAGTGCGGGGCCCGAGCTGCCGTGGAGGAGACGATCCACACCGGCCTGACGCGAGCCCTGGCCGTGTTGGATGCCACCGACATGACGGACGAGGGCAGGGCTGGCCTGCGCGCCCTGGCCAGGGCGGCCGTTGACCGGGCAGCCTGAGATTGCTTCAGCGCAGGCATTCACCGGCTGCCCGTGACTGAAATACTCCTCACACCCCGAGGAGCCACCCCGGCGCTGGGCCCCGGACAACCGGGCCCCAACCAGAATGGCTGGTCGGGGAGACCACCCCGGCATGGATCCCGGGATTGAGGAATTCGCCCCTGATGGCGCCCAGCCCCCCGGGCCTCGGGCCCGGAAGACCACCAACGCTGGGCCTCGGGCCCGGAAGACCGACCAATCCTGATCCCCGGATCCGGGAGGATGACCGACCCCGGAGGGTGCTGGCCATCCCGACCCCCATCATCGACCTGCCGTGCCCCCACGGGGGACGAGGCGGAGTACAGTGGTTGCCCTTGTGTGCTGGCTGACTGACCCGTACCGACGGACCGTCCGGGGAGTCGGTTTTCCGGGCGAGTTCGACGGATCTCCGCGTCGCCCCGATTGCCCGTCACCCAACCGACGTACACTCGACCACAGGCTGGCACGGCCTTCTTCCCCGACCGTGTGTGAGGCGCATCGTGAGCATGACCATGAGTACCGACCCCTACGTGGGTCGTGTTCTTGAGAGCCGCTACGAGATCATGTCCAAAATCGCACGAGGCGGCATGGCCACCGTCTACCGTGCCCAGGACCGTCGGCTACGTCGCGTGGTCGCCATCAAGCTCATGCACGAGAACCATGACGAGGAGCTGATCCGACGCTTCGACACCGAGGCGCAGTCCGCCGCCCGACTGGTGAGCCCCCACATCGTCAGTGTGTTCGACCAGGGTGTCGAGGACGACCGCCCCTTCATCGTCATGGAGTACGTGCCGGGCTGCACCCTGCGCCATGTCATCACCAGACAGGCCCCGCTGCCTGCTCACCTCGCCCTGGAATACCTCGAGTCGATCTCGTGCGCTCTGGCCAGCGCACACACCGACGGGCTGTTGCATCGCGACGTCAAGCCCGAGAACGTACTCATCTCGGACCGCGGGCGGATCAAGGTGGCCGATTTCGGGTTGTCTCGTGCCATCGGCGCCCAGACGATGTCCATCGACAATGGTCAGCTCATGGGCACCCCCAGCTACATCCCGCCCGAGCTCGTGGAGGGGATTCCCGCCGATGAGCGTTCCGACGTCTACTCCACCGGCATCGTGTTGTTCGAGATGCTCACCGGCGACAAGCCCCTGGTGGGTGACTCCCCGTTCAGCACTGCCCTGGCGCATGTGAGACAGGACGTCCCAACCCCCTCGTCCTACCTGTCGGAGCACTCGAGAAACGAGAATCGTCAGCCCGTCCCGGAGCTCGTCGATGCCCTCGTACTGGCCTGCACCTGCAGGGACCCACGGGGCCGGCCGGAGAACGGCCGCCATCTGCTGGATCTGGTACGCCGCGCCCGACACAGCATCCGTACCGGCACCACGGATCACAGTCTGCAGGCCTTGATGACACACACCTCACATGCCCGATGTACCCCAGGTGCCACACCGCGCTCCTCCCGAACGACGACCGGACCGGGCAGGGATCCATCGACCGTGGCACCCGGCCGGAGCATCTCCCCGGCATCGATAGGGCAGCCTCGACGACCCAACAGCTCCGTCCAGACGCCGCACGCCGAGTATCGGACGAGTCACGGAACCCACGAGGGCAGTCATGGCGATGTCGATCTGCGCAGTGGCACCAGGTCACCAGGCGAGCAGACGGCGGCAACTCGGCGTGGCAGTGATCGCAGACGCCCCCGCAGCACCGCGCGTGGCGCCAGGGACGCATCGGCACGTGGCCCACATCCGGGTACAGCGCCGCACCACGATTACGCTCCGTCGACGGACCCCACCCGGGTGCACCGCCACGGCCACCCGGCCCGACCTTCCGGTCAGAGGATGGGGTCGAACCAGAACCATGGGCGTCCCACCGCTGGTGTCACCACCGCCAAGGCCCCTTGGTACCAGGGTGCGCAGCCGGGGACGAGGACAAGCTGGCAGCAGACGCGCCATGGCGCCCGTACCGCGACCATGACGGGTGGCACACCTACCGTCTCGAGCAACGTCACGGGACGCCCCCTGAGCCGGGCTTCCTCATCCTCCGTCATGCCGGTGGATCAGCGCTCCGGCTCGCGGACGGTGTCAGCCTCCTCGGCATCGGGCAGAAACATCAAGCAGACGAGCACCGCTGGTCAGCCATCGCGGCACCATCATCCCGTGACCACGGTGACCATCGTGGTGCTCGTCCTGTTCGCACTCCTGATGTTGCACTGACCGCACACCCACCCCACGGGTCCACACGTCATCTCCAGGGTCACACGGCGAGTCTGCCACGTACACACGTCGAGGGTCCCCCGACAAGGCAACTCACGCATGTTTCCCGCAGCGCAATGGGTGAGACTCATCGGAACACGTTCCCAGCAGACTGCTGAGGAACCACACCAGAAACCGCGTGACGTCCAAAGGATTTTCGGTTTTATCGAATCTTCAGTGTCATTTGTTCGATTGAATCGCTTCATGACGCAATAAACCAAGGAACATCGGTTTGTTCTCCAAAGATCCTTTTGTTACCATGTGGACATGGTCGGATTCCGTTCATCGCGTCTGGCATACGCGGCTCTCCTGCTCATGGCGATGCTGTGGGGTTCCACCCTCATCGTCATGAAGAACGCCTATGCCCACATGGACCCGGCTTCGTTGCTGTCGAGCCGTTTCATCATGGCCGCGCTGGCCTTCGGCATCGTCTTTCCCAAGGCGTGGAAGGCCTCATGGAAGACGATTCGCAGCGGAGTCGTCCTCGGCTTCCTCTTCGGCGCTGGCCAGATTCTGCAGGCCCTCGGACTGACGGGTACGACGGCATCGGTCAATGGGTTCATCACGGGCCTGTACGTCGTCATCACTCCGCTGCTGGCTGCCCTGTTCCTGGGCAGAAAGGTCACCAAACCGATCTGGGTGGCCGTGGGGTTCGCCACCGTGGGGCTTGGTTCGCTGGCGATCGATCCTTCTGCCTTGAGTACCGGTCTGGGTACCGGTGAACTGCTCACCTTCCTCGGGGCCGTCGCCTACGCCAGCCACATCGTGGCCACTGGTAAATTCGCAACACCCAACAACGTCGCATCGCTGGGGCTGTACCAAACCCTCACCATTGCCGTCATGGCAACGCTGTTCGCAGCCCCCGGCGGAATCATCCTGCCCTCGGGGATCAGCGACTGGATCGCCATCGCCTACCTCGGCATCATCTGCGGCACGGTGACGGTCTTCCTGCAGAGCTGGGCCCAGACCCGCGTCGACGCCACCCGGTCAGCAGTCATCATGTGCACCGAGCCCATGTGGAGTGCCGTCTTCGCGGTGGGGATCGCCGGAGAGGTCTTCACCGGTCAGATGATTCTCGGTGCGATCGCCATCATGGCTGCCATGTTCCTGGTCGTGCGGCCTGCCGGGCGTAGACGTGGCACCTTCGCCCCGACCACATCCACCATCCCGTCCCCGGCCCAGCCCGACATCAGGGCACCACGTCCATCCTTGGACCGCCTGATCTGACACGACTTGGGCTCTGGCCCACCGGTCGCACGCACCCTTACAACACGGATGAGGCCCGAGAACGCATCCTCGGGCCTCCCGACATCCCAGACGACGGCAACCACGTCTCGCCCACGGGGTCGTGACGTCCACGTTCAGTCCTGGGGCACCTCCCACGGCTGTCCACCACGCAGGTCGTGGAACTGCGTGTCGGTGAGTTGGGAATGCATGCCGTACATGAGATTCCAGCCACGCTCGCTGAGCAGGGCGTCGTGGATCATGAAGGCATGCCGGGCACCGACACCTCGGGTGAAGTCGATCGTCTCCTTCATGGCTGCCCACGGTGCCTGGATCGGCACGGCCAACACATCCACCCCACGTGGCATCTCGTCGAGCTCGTCACCGGGGTGGTAGAGGATCGTCCCCAACCCTTCGCCGATGAGGTAGCCGACATTGCCGATCGGCTCCAGGTCACGGTGGATCGTGGCGTGCCGCCCACCAACCGCCTCGATGCGCACGTCACCGAGTTCGAGCACGTCACCGGGCGCGATCGGGTCGGCATCCAGCTCTGGCACGGTGGTGCACGCCCCGGCCTCGGCACGGCAGATCGCCGAGGAATTGGCATTGACCAAGTCCTTGATGTGAGCCGGGTCCACATGGTCGGGGTGACGGTGGGTCACCAGGATGACATCCAGATCAGTCAGGTCGTGCCATGCCTGCGATCCGTCACCGGGATCGATGAGGATCCGGGCTCCAGCGGCTTCGACGAGAACACATGAGTGACCGAGGTGGGAAATCTTCATGCCCCCAGTGTGTCATCGTCGGCCTGACCACACCCCGGGTTTCGGTCAAGATCCGCCGAATCCGCATCGAGTGACGCTCCCACCAGAGACCGTCCTGGCGGCCCACCCCGCAGATGGGCACCTGTGGCATTGGTCATCCCTGCGCGTGCGAGCCGTGACTGCGCGTCAATCGGTCGGCGACCAGCTGGGCAAGCTCCATCGACTGGTTGCGGTTGAGGCGCGGGTCACAGACCGTCTCGTACCGATTCCCCAGATCCGACTCGGCCAAGGCGTCGGTACCGCCCAGACATTCCGTGACATCGTCGCCGGTGAGCTCGACGTGCACCCCACCAGGTCTGGTGCCCAGTTCCTCGTGGACGTCGAAGAAACCGTTGACCTCGGCACAGATGTCGTGGAACGACCTCGTCTTGTAGCCATTGGCGGTCTCGAAGGTGTTGCCGTGCATGGGATCACAGCACCACACCACCGACCGACCGGTGGCCTCGACAGCCTTGATGATCGGGGGAAGCAGCCGACGTACCCGCCCGGCCCCCATCCGGGTGATGACGGTGAGCCGACCGGGTGTGCGCCGCGGGTCGAGTGCCTCGGCCAGGGCGACGGCCTGCTGAGCAGTGGCGGAGGGTCCCAGCTTCACCCCCAGCGGATTGTGCACCGAACGGAGGAAGGCGACGTGGGCCCCGTCCAGTCGACGGGTTCGCTCCCCCAGCCACACCAGGTGACCAGACAGGTCGTAGGGCAGCTGGGAGCGCTCGTCGACACGCGTCAGGGAATGTTCGTAGTCCAGCAGGAGGGCCTCGTGACTCGCCCAGACACGCCGGTGACGCCCAGTGCCCGCCACGAGCTCGAGGGTTGCTGCGGCGGCACGATACATCCGTTCCAGACGCTCGGGGTCATGTTGGCGGGCTCGGGCAGTGAACTCGAACCCGTTGACGGCGTCTCCCCGGTAGCTCGGCAGCTCGACGCCGTCCCGAGTCTCGGTACGCCGCGAGCGCGGTTTGGCGTACTGGCCCGCGATCCGTCCCACGGCAACCACGGGAACGTCGGCAGCATCGGCCATCACCGAGGCCATCGACGACAGCACCCGTACCTTGTTGCCGATGTTGTCGGCACGCACCCCTGCGAAGGTCTCCGCGCAGTCACCTCCCTGCAGCAGGAAGGCACGTCCTCCGGCGACGTCGGCCAGACGGGAACGCAGCTCGTCACACTGCCGGGCACGAACCAGTGGCGCAAGGACACGCAGGCGCTGCACGACCCGACGGCGTTGCTGGGGGTCCGAGTACCTGGGTTGCTGCTCCACCGGCATGGCGCGCAGACTCTCAAGGGTCGGAACAGGTGTGGGCACGACGGGAGTGTAGTCACTTGACGGGTCGCACGACGAGTCCACGAGCAGCGGTTCAGCTGGCAGCGCGGTCGTTTCGGCTGACGGGCTCATCGGCCAGACCAGCGAGAGGGCAGACGGTGGCACCGGGGTGCCGAGGTCCGTTGCGGTGAGTCAAACACGATCGGTGTCTCGGGCGCGGTCACCGACACGTCTGCGGGGTACGGCGCGCAGGTCTTCGGAACGAACGGGTCACTCGTCCTCACCACGAATCTCTCGGCCCGCCTCCTGAGCCGCGCGGTCGGCCATCGCCGCCTCCAACGCGTGCAGACGGGCGGCTCGCCTGGCATCCATGGTCGCTGCCGCCAGTTCGCGTTCCTCCGCCAGGGCCTCCTCCCGTTCCCGCTCGGCGCGCAGTCGACGTTCCCGCTCACGTGCCGCAGCTCGATCGGCACGATCCGCTGCTCGTTGGGCTCGTACCGACGAAGCTGGTAGATCGCGGTAGGGAAGGCCGCTCAGCTCGGCGATAGCGATCATGATCTCGTCGGCCATGGCCCGCACGATGGGCCTGCTCCCCCGAGTGTCCCAGTGCCGACGAAAGTCCAGGGCCTCGCCCACCACCAGACATGATCCCTCGTGGTCGAGGTATCCGGGGACCACCGGGACCTTGGCGTGCAGGGCCAGATCGGCGACCCCGATGTCGGCCTTGTACACCGCCTTGCCAGGGGCCGTCGCCACCTCGGGGAAAGCGACGACTGCTCGCCCGGCCTGCAACATGGAGAATGCCTTTGCCCGCACCCGGGTGCTCCACGGGTACGGATGCGCACGAGTCACCAAGCCCAACCAGGACCGGGTGCTGGTGTGGGCGCGCAGTGCAGAGGAAACCGCGACGACGTCCATCCTGCGTGAATGGTGGACAGCCAGGATGAAGGGGCCGTCTGGCAGGTCCGCGCCTTGGAGCCTGACGGATGTTCCACCACTGAGCCAGCGTCGAAGGGGATTCATCGGCGGTCTCTTCAGTGCAGATCCGTCAGGACGGATGGCGGCTGGGATGCCGTGGAAGAGGTGCCGTCGGTGCCGGGCTGGGCCTTGGCTCCAGCCGCGCTGGTGGCGCGCTGTCGATCCTTCCTGGGGGCGGGTGGTGCCACATGGCCCGGACGATCACGTACCCACAGCGTGAGGTCCTTGCCCCGGAGGTTTCCGTATTTGACGCGCGTCGCGAAGACGTCGACATATTCCTGACCGGTGAGCTCGGCCACGGCGTCCATGATCTCGTTGGTCACCCAGCGCAGCACCGCCGTCTCACCAACCCGGTCGGAGTAGTCGGAGAAGTCCAGCGGCTTGCCGAAGATGAGCCCCGGGCGCGAGCACAGGGGAATGCCGCACACCGTTCTGCTCGTCTGTGACCCGGCGACCCCCACTGGTATCACCGGGACCTTGGCGGTCAGGGCAAGGCGGGCGACACCCGTCTTCGCCTTGAACATACGGTCATCTGCTGAGCGGGTACCTTCCGGGAAGATGCCCACCAGGCCACCTTCCTGCAGCCTCTCCAGCACCGGATCCATGGCGGTGAGGGAGCCACGGCCCCCGGAACGATCCAGTGGCACCTGATCGACGGCATGCATGAACCATGCGACGATCCGCTTGCCCGGGCCACCGGAGGGATCGAAGAGTTCCTTCTTGGCAGGATAAGTGATCGGGCGGTCAATCATCGAGGCCACGATCAACGGATCGAGCACCCCCAGGTGGTTGCTCGCCAGGATGGCACCGCCATCAGTCGGTATGTTCTCCTCACCGACGACCCACGGACGACAGACCAGCCGCGTGCCCGGAGCGAACAGTGTGTACTTGAAGAACTGATACCACATGTGGCCTCCTCTCACCGCTTCATCACACACGATAGCGACTTCGCCCCACGGGCATGGTCGCAACAGGCCCCCGATCATCCGATCGGACGAGTGCCTCGATGTCCTCGCTGCCGGTCGCCCCGCATCTCAGCGACGTGCGGAGAACATACGGCGTCGGTGACGGGAGCGTCGCTGTGGCCAGAATCCTCGTGCAGCACCGGGCGGATCGGTGATGGAGTGTCGGGCCAGGTCGGCAGCTCCGATGAGACCGGCGTCGTTGCCGAACCGAGCCCGCTCCACCCCGGCGACCGGACGATACCCACGGCCGGTGAGGGCACGTCCGAAGGCAGTCCGCGCTGGGTCGAGGAGCAGATCCCCGGCAGCGCTGACTCCCCCACCGATGACGAAAAGGTCTGGGTCCAGCGCAGCTGCCAGACTCGCCATGCCTCGCCCGAGCCAGGTCCCCACGTCGGCGATGAGCTCGATGGCCACCTGGTTGCCGTCCACCGCCGCGCGACTCACATCCGGTCCGACGAGATGTGCCGGATCCTTGTCGGGCACGTAGTGCAGCAGGCTCGACGCCTCTGGGGAGCCCTCGGCCAGCAGAGCCTTGGCATCACGCACCAGGGAGTTTCCCGAGGCGTACTGTTCCCAGCACCCACGGTTCCCGCACGGACACCAGTGCCCATCGGGCACCACCGTCATGTGACCGAACTCGCCGGCCATGCCGTAGCGGCCCCGAAACACCCGACCATTGATGACCAGCGCCCCGCCGATACCGGTTCCCAGGGTGATGCACGTCATGACCCGGGAGTCCCGCCCCGCCCCGAACTCGTACTCCGCCCAAGCGGCCGCATTGGCGTCGTTGTCGACGATGACCGGTAGGTCGATCCGCTCGGAGAGGCGATCTCGCAACGGTTCGTTGCGCCATGCCAGATGTGGGGAGAACCGCACCAGGGCCTGCTCGGTGTCTACCCAGCCAGCAGCACCGATGCCCGCCGATTTCACGGGCAGCCCGTCAGACAGGGAGTCCACGACCTCGACGATGGCGTTCTCGACGGCTTCCGGACTGCGCGACGGCGTCGGGCGCACCAGATGGCGCAGGATCTCACCGTCCTCGTCCACGACGCCGGCGGCAACCTTCGTTCCCCCGATGTCGACTCCGATACTGAGCACTGTTTCCCCACTTTCCTGTGTGTGGTGCACAGCTTAATCGCTCGTCCCGAACCGCTTGGGCGTCGATTCCGATGACTTGTACCATTCACCCGAAAACTCGTGCGACTCGCAGGCCAGACCTCGAAACGATCGAACGCATATTCTACACTTGATCTGAGGCCGTATCCCATACGTCGCCGCACCGAATCCATGACCCCGACACACCGCCCTCGTCACCATGCCAGATTCCTCATCAGCACACCTGCAACCCTCGTTCGACGACCTCGGCACGCCGCTGTCCGAGGTGACGTTCTGCGTCGTCGACCTGGAGACGACGGGACTGTCCACCGACGACGCGATCACGGAGATCGGCGCTGTGAAGGTGCGTGGTGGTGTGGTGCAGGGCGAGTTCCAGACCTTCGTCAACCCGGGTGAGCACATTCCAGCCTCGGTGCAGGTGCTCACCGGTATCACCGACGCCATGGTGAGCACCGCCCCACGAATCGGCGCAGTGCTGCCCAGCTGGATCGAGTTCAGCCGCTCAACGGTGCTCGTCGCGCACAACGCCCGTTTCGACGTCGGTTTCCTCCGACGCGCCTACCAGGCCCATGATCATCCCTGGCCGGGTCACCAGGTGGTGGACACCCTCACCTTGGCGCGTATGACACTGCACCGCGATGAAGTACGCAGCTACAAGTTGGGCTCGCTGGCCACCCTCTTCCATGCCCAGACCTCACCGGACCACCGTGCCTTGGACGATGCCCGTGCCACCGTCGACGTGCTGCACGGGCTGCTGGAGCGGATCGGGAACCTTGGGGTGACGACCCTGGAGGACGTCCTCGAGTTCACCCATCACGTGAGCAGGCAGCGTCGGGCCAAGCGGGTGTGGGCAAAGAACCTGCCCGAGGAGCCCGGGGTGTACTGGTTCCACCGTGAGGAGCCCGGGCACCCCGACGAAGTGCTCTACGTGGGAAAATCGGTGAATCTGCGCCGCAGGGTGTCAACCTATTTCACGGCCTCGGAGCATCGTTCCCGCATGGACGAGATGGTCCGGCTGTCCACCGCGGTGGGTCACCAGACCTGTACCACGCCACTGGAGGCTGGGGTGGTGGAACTGCGCCTCATCGATGCCCACAGCCCTCGGTACAACCGTCGTTCCCGACGCCAGAACAAGGTGTCCTGGGTGACGCTCACCGACGAGGCCTTCCCGAGACTGTCGATCGTGCGATCCACCACCCAGCCCGGTCGGGTGTACTGGGGACCGTTCACCCGGCGTGACGACGCCGTCGACGCCTGTCGAGCGTTGCGAGAGATCGCCCCGCTGCGCGAGTGCACCGGGGCGTTGAGTTCGCATCCGCACGGCTGTCCCCTGGCCGAGATGGGCAGGTGCCCGGCTCCGTGTCTGCACCCGGATCGTGTCGGCTACCAGGAGATCGTCGAGCTCGCCACCCGGATCATGACCCGCGACGTCACGGCAGCTGCCACTGGACACGCAGCGCGCATAGCCGAACTCGCCGATGCCGATCGTTTCGAGGAGGCCGGAGCGCGCACCGATCGTGCACTGACCCTGTTACGGGTGGGACGACGCGGGGCGCGACTGGCATCGCTGGCACGGTGCCCCCAGATCGTCGCTGCCCAGCGGGTCGACGACTCCTGGCACGTCCATGTCGTGCGATACGGCCGACTGGCCGGTGCCGGACGGGTCCGGGTGGGCGGCAACCCCATGCCCGCCATCGATGCGATCGTCACCGCTGCCCAGACCGTCCTGCCGCCACCGGTGAGCGGTCTGCCAGCCTGCACTGTCGAGGAGGCCGAGCTCATCGCCTCGTGGTTCGAGGAGGGGGGAGTGCGTCTGGTCGACATCGACGGTGACTGGTCCTGGCCGGCGCACATCTACGTCGACGCCCAGGCGCTGGCCGCCCAGGTGCGCAGCCTTCGTACCGAGACGCACGGCGTCCCAGCCGCCAGCCGACAGATCGTGGCGTGACGCCAACCGACAAGATCATGACGTGTGCCAACTGACGGATCGTGGCACGCGCCACGGGGCTGACAGGGGCTGGAGCCACAAGGGCTGACAGGGGCTGGGACGTGTGGGGCAGGAGTCAGGCGATCTCGACGGACTCGATGACGACCGGGTCGACCGGGCGATCCATCCGACCGGTGCGCACGGCGGCGATCTCGTCGACGACCTTGCGGGACTCCTCGTCGGCGACCTCACCGAAGATGGTGTGCCGACGGTTGAGGTGTGGGGTCGGGGCGACGGTGATGAAGAACTGGGAGCCATTGGTGCCCGGACCGGCATTGGCCATGGCCAGCAGGTAGGGCTTGCCGAAGTTGAGATCGGGATGGAACTCGTCGGCGAACTGGTAACCGGGGCCACCAGTTCCGGTACCCAGCGGGCAGCCGCCCTGGATCATGAATCCATCGATGACGCGGTGGAAGACCAGCCCGTCATAGAACTTTCCGGTGGTGGGTTGGCCGGTGCGTGGGTCAAGGTACTCCTTGGTGCCATTGGCGAGCCCGACGAAATTGGCCACCGTCTTGGGGGCCTGGTCTTCGAAGAGATTGAGGGTGATGTCACCGTGATTGGTGTGCAGAGTCGCAGTGGAAGCCACCGTGCTGCCTTTCGTGGAAGATGAATCTTTCCTCTTCACCCTACCCATCGACGTGGGCAGTCGGGAATTTTCGGCCAAACGCTACAGATGCCTGGAACGCGGGATACCGTGGATTGTGCTCGATCACGAGCTTGACCCCTATTGATGGAGGAAACGTGTCCCGCAACAAGAAGGCGAAGGCCGCCGCCGACAAGGCCGCCGCCAGCAACCTCTCCTCGTCGTTCAAGGAGCAGAGGGCCCAGGCGTTGGAGGCAGCTGCCGCATATCTGACCGCCGCCCAGGAGAAAGCCGGCCCACTGGCATCTCAGGCTTCGGAGAAGATCGCACCATGGGCGAAAGCTGCTGGTGAGAAACTCGCGCCGCTGACCGAACAGGCCAAGGAGCTGGGTGGCAAGGCTCTCTCCGAGGCCCAGAAGAACATGGGTCCCACCTTGGAGAATGCCAAGGAGGTGGCGTCAGAGAAATTTCACCAGGCCTACGACTCCTTTCAGGAGGACATCCTCCCCGGACTCGAGGAAAAAGCCTCCCAGGTCTCCGAACACCCCATGACCCAGGAGGCCAGGCAGCGCCGAAAGGCAGCCGTGGCAGCCATTCGTGGCGAGTCCCCCGAGCCTGAGAAGAGCGAGAAGAAGCATGGCGGGTTCAAGAAGTTCCTGTGCTGGGGCTCCGTCGTGTCCGCGGTGGGGGTCGGAATCTATGCCGCCCGCAAGTTCCTCACCAGTTCCGACGACGGCTGGACTGCCCATGAACCCACTGAGACCTACTCGTGGACCCCGAAGGCACCGACGGCATTCTCCAAGGATGACGCCGCCTCGTGCTGCTCCGACGCCAAGGGATCCTCCTGCGACTGCAAGGATGATGCCTCGACGTCGCGGAAGGATGACGCTCCAGCCACTGCCCCAGACACCGTCACCGAGGGCAACTCCGCCACCGAGATGACGGCTGAGGGTGCACCGGCCCAGGGTCACAAGTCGAACCACGGCACCAGCAAGCCAGTGACCAAGCCCGAGAAGCCGGCAGCTGGTTCCAAGCCCGCGGCGAAGTCCGTTGCCGACACCTCGCCAGAGCCCGTGGCCACACCGGTTGCCGAGGATCCCAAGGCCGAGTCCACGCAGGACACGTCCGTTGACTCCTATGTGGGCGACAACCCGCCGGAAGGCTTCATCATCAAGGGCAACGAGCGCTCCAAGAAGTACCACGTGCCCGGCTCCGGTGGTTACGACCGCACCATTGCCGACGTCTGGTTCACCACCGAAGAGGCTGCCAAGAAGGCCGGGTTCACTCGGGCCCAGCGGTGAGTCGACCGATCCGACCAGCACGTCGTGACTGATCGAGTCGAGTCACCGACCTGACGTCTGCCGGGCAATCGCATCCCGTGGGCCGTGTCTGCTGACACGGCCCACGGGATTTTTGCGCTCACAGCTGACTAGGGATGTTTCCTCAGCGGTGCAGAACCGTCATCCAAGCTTCATCGAGAGATCACCGATACGCCTGTGCCTCACCTGCCCAGACACACAGGATGAAGGCATTCACCCCTCTGCCAAGCGCGTCGATCGGAGACTGTCGTGCCGTCATCATCCCTCACTCCCCCACCATGTCGCCCCACCACTGCCGCCACCATCCGTCTGACATCGGACATGAACTCCTGGGTGCCGGCACAAGTCTTCGCTGCCCACGTCCGATGGCTCGTGGCGCAGACTGCCGTCCCCTGGCGAGTGATCGCCGTGCTCTCCGGCGTCTCGAGCCGCACCATCGCCCGCCTCGTGGGAGTGGGTGCCCCGATCAGACGAATTCGTTCGATCGATGCCACTCGACTCATCGGCATCCGCCCCGAACACATCTTTGCGACCACCACCACGCTCGTCGATGCGACGAGCACCCGTCGCCGAATACACATGCTGTGCACCAGCGGCTGGTCGATGGATCACGTCGCCGGCTTCCTGGGAGCGCATCATCGCACCGTCCAGGAGCTTGCCCGTGGCAACTCCACCACCTGCACGCTCATGGTGAGGTTGCGTGCCATGGCGGCATGCGAGCGTCTCCAGATCCCCGCCAGGATCAATGCCCCGGCGACGGGTTCACCTCATGTCGTCGTGCTCCCCGCCGCAGCCTGACGCATGGCCAGCCTCATCAGTTCAGTCATCTGCACACTCCTGGCGCTGGTGCACGCCGTCCTCGTCGTCCCGCGCCTGCCCGAGCCCAGCGAGACTGAGGTCGGAGCCGAGGTCCTCGCCGTCAAACCGAGGTACTGCGATCTGCGGACCCCCGGATTCGTCGGGGCGACGTGCCTGGTTGCCGGGGTGGCAGGTGTCGCCTGCACAGCAGCCCCACGGTGGTGTCTTCCGCTGTGGTGGGTGTGGGGCGGGTCCGTCACGACCCTGGTCGGCGTCGACGTTCGCACCACTTTTCTGCCCAGACGGCTCTGGTTCGGTTGTGTAGGGCAGGCAGTGCTCGGCACCCTGGTGGTGGCTGGGATCGTTGCCCCAGGGGTGCACGACCTTCTCCTCATGCTTCTCTTCATGGCTCTGGGAGCCGTCGGAGCAGCTCTGCCCTTCTGGTTGCTGTGGCGTTTCGGCGGCTCACTGGGGTACGGGGACGTACGTCTTGCCGCCGGGATGGGCGCCGCGGCGGCAAGTCTGGGGGTAGATGCAGTCATGACGAGTCTGCTGGGTGCCACCCTGGTCGGCGCGGTGATGTCCGTGGGCGTCACATGGTGGCGGCGCCGTCACCCCTCGGTGTGGGGAGCCGCCATCGCCTACGGGCCAGCGCTGTGGATCGGTCCATGGATCGGGTTGCTCACCACTCGGGTCTGACTCGGAACCGCTCAGGCCCACCACTGTCCCACACTGGCATGCCCTCACACTGTCATGCTCCTGCCACCAGCCTCTGATCCATCTGGTCATCGCGCGTGTCGCCGCACCTCGATGATGCGCGACGAACCAGATTGGCACGAAAATCAGCCCGGAACCCACTCGGCAGCACGAACACGTGACTCGGTGGCGGGCACTGCCAACCGGGCCGGTACTGTACATGGCAACAAGGTACGTGGCAGCGAGGGATCAAACCGTGATGGCGATCAACCAGCCACGAGACGGTCAGCCCCGCTGTCTCTCCGCTCAGGCTGCCCGCACCACGGTGGCGACGGTCTGTGGCAGGCCGATGGGGTCGACGGGGTGGGTGGAGATCGCATCGGCGCGTGACCAACTCGCGAGCCAGGCATCGGCCTCCCGAGCCACGAGTAGCACGACGGGCGGGCAGTCGTCCACCTCGTCCTTCATCTGATGGGTCACTCCCATGCCACCGGAGGGAACTGCCTCCCCATCGGCAATGACGACGTCGTACTGCCCGGTGTCGACAGCGGCCATGACAGCCTTCTGGGTGGCGGTCTCCGTCATCTCGACCGGGGGCAGATCAGCGGCGATGGACGTGCCCAACGCGAGCCGAATCTCCTGGCGCACGTTGCGGTCGTCGGAGTACACGAGTACCCGGAGAGTGTCTGCTGCGGTCTTCTTTTCGCTCATCCCTCGTCCTCGTCGGGTTGCGGCCAACATGGTGCTGTGCCCATCTGCTCAGCACGTATCAGGCTCATGATATCGCTTCACTCGGCAGAAACACGGCAATCAGCCACGGTTGCAGCTGCGCACATGCCGTGCCACCACCTCGATCTGGGCATCGGTCATGACGGCTGGCAGGCAGAGCAGGTCGGTGGGCCATCGCGTGTCTGCGGGCAGATGCTCTGGACGGTCCCAGTGCAACGGGCCGACGATGCCATGATCGTGCAGGTCATCGGCAAGGGCATCAGCCCGCCGAGTTCGCACGATGAGCGGGCAAGTGGCGACAGGGTTGACGACCTCCACTGCCGGCAGGGCGTCCAGAACGCGTTGTCGGGTTCGACGAATCCGACGGGCATACCCTGCCAGGTCGAAGGTGGCGAGTGCCCTCGACGCACGTCGAGCTGGACGAACGGGTTGCCAGGCCTCGTCGGCAAGGTCCTCGGCGCACTCGAAGGTGTCCACACCGGGGTCGGTGAGGAAACGCTGCCGAGCGGCTGTGAGGTCCTCATCCAGCTGGGTCCGTGGTCCGATGCCGTCGAGATGTGTTCCGGTGTGATCCGGGCCCAGGCCCACACCCGCCACCCAGGCGAACTCGGTCACCGGCAGCAGCTTGCGAGTACTCGCCACCTCAAGACACCTCAGCGAGCCAGTAGACGCCTCCGGCTGAGGGCCGCCGTGGCCCAGGGGCGCCGGATTCCGATCAGGCGTGACGCCGCCATGCTCTCCTGCCCGACCCGCACGGTTCTCATCACACGGACCCGTCACCCCAGACTCCCCCGGCCCGCCGAGGTGGCACGCAGCACGCTGCACGGCACGCAGCCGATCGGGAGGGTCGTCCAGAAAGCTGTGTGTGGTGTCGATGACGAGATCTGCGCCGTCCTGGCCGGCCTCGGTCAGCACCTTGTGCAGCTGTGGGGACTCGACGTTTCCGTAGGTGCGGCAGTGCACGATGACCGGGCGGCGGGCATCGGAATGCAGCCGCTCCACTGTCTCGGCAAGGTGTTGGGCGTCCATGAGCAGGTCGGCACCACAGCGCACCCGGCTCACTGCCATGCCCTCCAGCTGCCACGGGGTGACCATCGTCTGGCAGCAGTACTCGGGCAGGATGGCATGGCTGGCTCCGGCGTCACGACAGTGCCGGGCGACGAGAGAGAATGCCTGACGACCCAGGGCGACCGGTTGCACTGATCCAGCTCGCATTCGGTCAGGATATCCGGAAAACCAAATCTTCAGACTTTCTTCACCTCTCGTTCACTTTTGCGAAACTGGCATTGCCCTCGGTGTCGATAGAACAAAGTCATGCGCACGACACATCATCGCATCACCGCTGCCGGGGCGGCCGTGACTGCGGGTCTCATGGCCTTCGGTCTCGTCACCCCTGCCAGCGCGGCCCAGACACCATCACCCACCAAGCCTGCTCCCGCAGCAACGTCTGCTGCGGCCTCCACCACCGGCCACAAGCGCATCACGACGACCGGGCTCAAGCCCGGTGACGTCAAGCACGTGTGGTTGATCATCCTGGAGAACAAGTCCTACGACGCCACCTTCACCGGACTCAACCAGAACTCCTACCTGTGGAAGACGCTGCCCTCCCAGGGTGCCCTGCTCACCCACTACTACGGCACCGGCCACTACTCCCAGGACAACTACACCTCCCTGGTCTCCGGCCAGGCCACGTCCTTCGACCTGCAGGCCGACTGTGACATCTCCAACACCGATCTGGGCTCCAACGAGTCGATCATCACCAAGCACAAGGGCAAGCCCTTCGGCCCCGACGACAACTACGGTCAGGTCATGTCGCTGGCCGGCCCCAACGCCCCGGACGGCGAGAACGGCTGCACCTACCCCCGAAAGACTCCCACCCTCTTCAACCAGTTCGACGCCGCCGGCGTGACCTGGAAGGGATACGCCCAGGACCTGCATGCCCAGGCTGGTCGAGAGGACGCCTTGGGTGGCGCTCCCGGCTCCCGCGAGAACGACCCCTCGCACAACCCGAAGTCGATGAAGCCTTCCGACGACGACAAGGCCAAGGGCATCTCCTCGTTCACCGGTGCCCAGGAGAACGACCAGTACGTCGCCAAGCACTTCCCCTTCCCGTGGTTCCACTCGATCGTCGGCAACGACAACAGCGGCAAGGACGCTCTCACCAGTCCGGTGGACGGCGGAACCATGACCGACGAGAACCACATCCAGTCCGTCGAGGACCCGGACAAGGGGCTGCTGGCCGATCTGGCCAAGCCGGCCGATCAGGTTCCAGCGTTCAACTGGATCACCCCGAACAACTGCTCCGACGCCCACGACGCCACCTGCAAGGGCAACAACCTCTCCGGTCTGTTCGACGAGAACGGCGAGCCGGACTACTCCAAGCCGCTGAGCACCCCGCCGAAGAACCACATCGGTGGCCTCTACGCCGCCGATCTGTGGCTGAAGTACTACATCCCGCTCATCGAGAAGTCCGAGGCCTTCAAGGACGGCGGCCTCATCGACGTCACCTTCGACGAGGCGAACCCACCGTTCACGAACATGAGCTTCAACAACGCCACCGACGACTCCAAGGTCGCCAAGGACGCCTCGGGCAACATGCTCTACAAGTACTCCAGCCCGTCGATGACCGAGCTCTCCGAGGGCTACAGGAAGTACGCCCCCAACACCTTCCCCAACCCGTCCGGGATGGGAAAGAACTTCGTGGCTGCCGACGCCGCCGGACAGAACATCAACGGTGTGGACGTCGACTGGGAGCCGACCGGCCCCAACACCCCGATGGAGACCGACGAGCACGGCAACCAGAAGTTCCCGGGACCCGGCGACAACGGTTACATCACTCGTCCGCCGTCCTGTGAGCAGGACAAGGACCTCGTCAACGCCGATGCCTCCAACTGTGTCAAGGGTGCCAAGAACACCGGTGCCAGCTACGGCAAGGCCAAGACCGTCGAGGCCAAGGCCGAGGCCGGCGTGAGCTCGGTCTACGCCCCGGTCACGGTCAAGGATCTGGGCCGCAAGGTCACCGGTACGGGCATCCCCGAGGGGGCCTACGTCGGAGCCGTGAAGAACGAGGGTCCCCAGCAGGTCGAGAAGTCCTCCGACCCCGTCACCGAAAGCTCCTTCATCCTCGTCGACAAGAACGACAAGCCGCTCCAGACAACCGGTGAGGTGAGCGAGATCACCATGTCGGCCACCGGCATCCCCGGCCACCTCAACGAGGGCGAGTCCCCGCTGGCCACCTTCAACGCCCAGGACGCCACCCCCGGCGGTGGCATCACCGGTTCGGTGCTCATCTCCCCGCTCATCAAGCCCGGAACCGTCTCCCACACGCACTACAACCACTACTCATGGCTGCGGACGATGGAGGACATCTTCCAGGTGTCGCAGGGCACCAACAACGACAAGCTCCCGGCTGGCACCGTCTCTGGTGGCCTGGACGGCATGGGACACCTTGGTTACGCCGCCCAGGCTGGCCTCATGCCATTCGGCTCGGAGATCTTCAACAACGTCTCCGAGGAGCCCAGCCCCAGCGCCAGCACTGAGCCGAGCCCGTCGCAGAGCACTGCTCCGACTCCGACCGCCACGCCCAGTAGCTCGGCCACACCGACCACCAAGCCCACCCGCTCGTCGGCCACACCGCACGGCCCTGCCGGCAAGCCCGGCACGTCCGTGGTGCAGCATGATGTCCCTGCCGTGGCCGGCAAGCCTGCGCTGCCTCGTACCGGCCGGTGACACATCACCCATCGCCTGACCCCAGTCGTCTGTGACATCATCCGAGTCAGGCGGCCGTCAGTGACGGCATCACGCAACCGGTGTCCTCCCCGACCACGCGGGGAGGACACCGGTGCCACGTAAGGAAGGACCCATGACCCGCACTCGCCTCATCGTCCCGGTGGTCATCGTCGCAACTGCGACGTTCGGACTGACAGCCTGCTCCCAGCACGAGAACGAGGGGGCCCAGCCGAACTCGTCCAGCGCCGCCGAGCAGCTCTCCTCTCGGACAATGCCCAGTTTCCTGCCCAGTCACACGCCCCAGGGCATTCCCACCGGTAGCGCCAAGGAACCGGCCATGTCGTACCAGGGCATGCCTCTGGTGGCCCAGCTGGATCCCGGGGTCTCGGCCAAGGTGGTCGTCCTGGGCCCAGAGCCCCCCAGTGGGGACACCAAGGCTGGGGAGGAATCCGCCGACCTCACCTGGCAGATCACCTTCAGCGAGGTGACGAAGGACATCCCGCTGTCACCCGCCCAGTTCAACATCCAGGACGGCACCGGGGCCTTCCACACCATGAGCCCGAAGGGCGATCCCCTGCCCAAGACCATCAAGGCCGGTAGGACGACCTCGGTGAAGATGCATGCCGTCGTACCGTCTGGGGACGGCATGGTGCGGTGGGCTCCCGACGGCAAGCACGTCGTGGCCCTGTGGGACTACATCGCCGAGCTGGACTGACGGCTCCGGGCAGCAGTCCCCCACCATCAACAACACCTGTGGGCCCCAGTCGGGGCCCACAGTCATGTTCGCACTGCCATGTGGCGTCGGCTGCCGATCAGTGGAAGAAGTGGCGGGTTCCGGTGAAGTACAGCGGCACCCCAGCCTTCTGGCATGCCTCGATGGTCTGGTCGTCGCGAATGGATCCACCGGGCTCGACGATGGCACGAACACCGCCATCGATGAGCACCTGGGGTCCATCGGCGAACGGGAAGAAGGCGTCGGAGGCGGCCACCGATCCAGCGGCACGCTCCCCTGCCCGGTCCACGGCAAGCTTGCAGGAATCCACCCGGTTCACCTGTCCCATGCCCACACCCACCGAGGCGCCGTCGTGGGCCAGCAGGATGGCATTGGACTTCACCGAGCGGCAGGCCCGCCAGGCGAAGGCGAGGTCGGCCAGGGTCTGCTCGTCGACGGCCTCCCCGGCTGCGAGTTTCCAGTTGGCCGGGTCGTCGCCGTCGGACTGGAAGACGTCGGTCTCCATCATGAGCAGGCCACCGTCGATCTCACGCAGCTCGTGACCACCGATTCGCGGTGCAGGGCACTGCAGCAGACGAATGTTCTTCTTTCCCGAGAGGATCTCGAGCGCACCGTCCTCGTATCCGGGGGCAATGACGACCTCGGTGAAGATCTCCTTGACCTGGTTGGCCATCTCGACGCTCACCGGGCGGTTGGTGGCGATGACACCACCGAAGGCCGACAGCGGATCGCAGGCATGTGCCTTGCGATGCGCCTCGGCAATGTCGACACCGGTGGCGATACCGCACGGGTTGGAGTGCTTGATGACGGCCACGCAGGGCTCCTCGAAGTCGTGCGCGGCACGACGGGCGGAGTTGGTGTCGACGTAGTTGTTGTAGCTCATGGCCTTGCCGTGCAGCTGTTTGGCACCAGCCAGACCAGGTTCGCCGTCACCAAGATAGACGGCGGCGCTCTGGTGGGAGTTCTCGCCGTAGCGCAGTTTCTCCTTGAGCTCGCCGGTGGTCCCCACGAAGGTGGGCACCCCGTCGGTGGCCACCCCGTCCTGGCGAGCGAACCAGGAGGCGACGGCGACGTCATAGGAGGCGGTGTGGGCGAAGGCCTTGGCGGCCAGCACGCGACGTTCGTCTGCAGTGAAGCCCCCCTCGTCAAGGGCGTGCTGCAGGTCCTCGTACTGTGCCGCGGAGGTGAGGACGGCCACGCAGGCATGGTTCTTGGCGGCAGCCCGCACCATGGACGGCCCGCCGATGTCGATCTTCTCGATGCAGTCGTCGAAACCGGCTCCCGAGGCAACGGTCTGGGAGAAGGGGTACAGGTTGCACACGACGAGGTCGAAGGGCTCCACACCGAGCTCGGCGAGCTGGTCGCGGTGGGAGTGCAGTCTGCGATCGGCAAGGATCCCGGCGTGGATGCGCGGGTGGAGCGTCTTGACCCGTCCATCCAGACATTCAGGGAATCCGGTGACGGTGCTCACCTCGGTGACCTTGAGACCGGCGTCGGTGAGGGCCTTGGCCGTCGACCCGGTCGAGACGACGTCCACACCTGCCTTGTCGAGCATGGTGGCAAGCTGTTCGATGCCAGTTTTGTCGAAGACGGACACCAAGGCACGGCGGATGGGTTGACGATCCACGAATCTTCCTTTCGATGTGAAAAATGACAGCCCGGCGTGTGGCCGGGCTGGTGAGGTCATTGGTGGTGGGCAAGGTCTTGCACGACGTCGACGAGAAGTTCGCGCTCCTGGACCTTGATGCGTTCGTGCAGGGTCTCCACGGTGTCGTCGTCCAGCACCGGGACGGCACGCTGGGCGAGGATCCTTCCGGTGTCGACGCCGGCGTCGACCATGAAGATCGTCGTCCCGGTGATCTTGACGCCGTAGTTCAGGGCGTCTCGGGGGCCGTGGATTCCGGGGAACGACGGCAGCAGGGCCGGGTGGGAGTTGATCGTGCGACCTCCGAAGGCATCCAGGAAGGTCGGTCCGAGCAGTTTCATGAACCCGGCACACACGACGAGATCGGGCTCGTAGCGTGCGACGTCGTCGGTGAGACGCCGATCCCAGGCGGCACGGTCATCACCCTTGGCCAGCGGCTCGACGAACACGTCGACACCAGCCTCGCGGGCTCGCTGCAGGCCGTACGCATCGGGCATCTCGGAGCCCACCGCGACGATCTCGACATCGCGGTGATGGCAGGAGTCGATGAGGGCCTGCAGAAGCGTGCCACTTCCGGAAATGAGGACGACAACGCGCAATGTCACTCCCACATCCTATCGAATGACGTCGGATCAGTGCCTGCCCGTCCAGCGTCGGTACCGAATCGTCACCGTCCCGAGGGCCAGCGAGTCCGAGAGGCTCAGACCGTGGGGCAGGACGCCGGATCCCCGGAAAACGCAGACCAGGACGTGGTCTGTTCTGCATTCTGGGCTCATCCCCTCCTGGCCCCGGGAGCGCGGGCCAGGGCTCGGGCCAAACTGCCGCCTCCCGTCGACCCGTGGCAACCACCACTTATCAGATCGCTCAGCAGCCGATGGACCGAATCGCCTGGTGGGTGGCAATCGCAGCCTGCGCTGCCTCGAACCCCTTGTCCTCCCGCGACTCCGGGAGACCAGCTCGGTCGAAGGCCTGCTGCTCGTCATCACAGGTGAGCACCCCGAACCCGATCGGCACACCTGTGTTGACGCACACCTGGGTGATGCCGCTCGTCGCCGCCTGGCAGACGTAGTCGAAGTGTGGGGTTCCGCCGCGGATGACGACCCCCAGGGCGACCAGGGCGTCGAACATCATGGAGGAGGCAAGCCGGGAGCACACCACGGGCAGCTCGAAGGTGCCCGGCACCCGAACGACCCGCGGCTCGTCGATCCCAACCTCAGCCAGACCGCGGGTAGCCCCGTCGACGAGGGCATCCATGATCTCCTGATGCCACTGGGCGGCGACGATGGCCACCTTGAGCCCATCACCGCGCAGTCCGGTGAGGTCTGGGGCGGCAGGGCCGGAGAAACTGGTTCGGGTGCTCATGAGATCTCCTTGTCGGTGGGGCCGTCTGGCACATCGGTGTCGTGCGGATCGGCTGTGGCAGTGAGGGCATTGTCGGGCTCGGCAGGCAGGGTGAGCAGATGGCCCATCCGGTCACGTTTGGTACGCAGATAGTCGATGTCGTGGGTGTGTGGGTCGATCTGCAGTCCCATCTGCTCGACGGTGATGCCGCCGGCACGCAGACCCGTCACCTTGTCGGGATTGTTCGTGAGCAGCCGCACCGCGTCAACACCTTGGTCGCGCAGGATGGCCACTGCAGCGCCGTACTCCCGGGCGTCGACCGGCAGCCCCAGGGTGGTCTGGGCATCGACCGTGTCGAGCCCGCTGTCCTGGACGTGGTAGGCGGCGATCTTGCTCAACAGCCCAACCCCGCGGCCTTCCTGGCCACGTAGCAGGATGACGGCACCACCATGATCGGAGACCGTCTGCATCGCAGTCTGCAGCTGCTCCCCGCAGTCGCAGCGCAGGGAGCCGAAGGCGTCGCCGGTGAGGCACTCCGAGTGCACCCGCACCAGTGGCTGACGCTCGTCCCCCAGACCGCGCTGGGCCACGAGCAGGACGTGTTCGGCGCCGGTGAGCTGGTCGTGGTAGCCGGTCATGGTGAACATGCCATGACGGGTGGGCAACTGGGCACTCACCGTGGGGCTCACCCGGGTCGTGCTGCTGCCGGACGTCGTGGTGGGTGGCTGTTCCTCATGGGATCGACGCCAGTTCGCCAGTGCCTCGATGGTGATGACATCGAGGCCCTCGGCCTGTCCCAGGGCCAGGACGTCTGGGGTGCGGGCGCAGGTGCCGTCGTCGTGGACGATCTCGCCGATGAGTCCCACGGCTTGCAAGCCTGCCAGTCGGGTGAGATCGACGGCAGCCTCGGTGTGGCCCCGGCGGGTGAGCACACCCCCGTCCCGCGCACGCAGCGGCAGGACGTGGCCGGGGCGGATGAGATCGGCGGAGGTGGTACGTGGGTCGGCCAGAGCGCGAGTCGTGGCGGCGCGTTCCACCGAGCTGATCCCGGTGGTCGAGGTCGCGGCATCCACCGACACGGTGTAGCGGGTGCGCAGTGGATCGGTGTTCGCCGGCCACATGAGTGGCAGGCCGAGTCGGTCGGCGCGGGTGTCCTCCATCGGGGCGCACAGGTACCCAGAGGTGTGCCGCACCATCCATCCCACCCATTGCGGGCTGGCGAGCTCGGCGGCAAGGATGGCGTCCCCCTCGTTCTCCCGATCCTCGTCGTCCAGGACGAGCACCGGACGCCCGGACCGCAGCTGCTCCAGTGCATGCTCAATCGTCGCAAACGTCATCAGTGATCTCCTCGTGTCCGGTACTGCGCGAAATCAGCGAGATTCTGGGCGTACCGGGCCAGGACGTCGGTCTCGATGTTGACGACGTCTCCGGTGGTCAACCTGCCCAGGACGGTGTTGGCCAGGGTGGTCGGGATGAGGCTCACCTCGAACCAGGGGTCGGCAACGGGGCCGCTCACCGCACTCACCGTCAACGACACCCCGTGGACGGCGACTGCTCCCTTCATGGCGACGTACTGGGCGAGTTCTGGAGCCAGGGCGAAGCGCAGCACCCGCCAGTGTTCGGCATCGGCACGTTTGACGAGTTGTGCCGTGCCGTCCACATGGCCCTGCACGACGTGACCGCCGAATCGTGCGTCGGCACGCATCGCCGCCTCGAGATTGACCTCGTCATCAGCAGTGAGTTGACCCAGACAGGTCCATTCGAGGGTCTCGGCCATGACGTCGAAACTCATCTGCTCGTCGGTGTGGCCGGCGACGGTGAGACACACTCCGTTGACGCACACCGAATCCCCCGCCCGCACTCCAACGGCGGTGTGGGGGCCGGCAACCGTGAGGACGGCGCTGTCCCCCCTGGCTTCCAGACGGGCCACCCGGCCCACTTCCTCAACAATTCCTGTGAACACCTGTTCCTCTTCTCCTCGTGTTCCCGAGATCGTGCGTGTTCCCGTGATCCTGGCCACTGGTACGTGTCGCCCAGTCTCGATCCTCGACCCGTCGAGCGGCGGTCATCCACGGCTCGACACGTCGCGTGGCGATGATCTGCACGTCGGAGCCGACGTCGCTTGACCTCAGACGGTGGAATCGACGAGCCTGCGCCAGGGTCATGGCCCCGAACGGCCCCACGGCTGGTTTCCCGGCGCCCAGAAGCACCGGGGCCACGTAGGCGTCGACCTCATCGACGAGGTCGACTGCCAGGAATGCTGCGGCGAGGGTCGGACCACCTTCCAACAACACCCGATGGATGCCCCGGTCGTGCAGCACCGCGAGCACCGCAGCGGGGTCATGGGTCGGCATGACGAGGGTGGGGGCGATGTCGTCGAAAACCTTGAGTTCGGACGGCAGCTCCCGGGTCCCCACCACGACGCGCAGGGGACCGTCGTACTCCTGGCCGGCCCCGGGAGCACGGCCGATGAGATGCGGGTCATCCGCCAGAACCGTGCCGGTACCCACGACGATGGCACCATAATCGGTACGCATCGCATGGGTCTGCTGCCTGGTCTGCTCGGAGGTGATCCACTTGCTCGTCCCGTCGGCGGCCGCGACGTACCCGTCCAGGGTCGACGCGATCTTCCACACCACCCAGGGCCGACCATGCTCCATGTCGAAGGTGTAGTCGGTGTTGAGCAGCAAGGCGTCATCGCTTCGGACCCCGGCTACGACCTCGACCCCCGCATCCTGCAGTCGCTGCACTCCCCCGCTCGCCTGCGGGTTGGGATCCCGCTGGGCGATGACGACGCGCTTCACACCTGCCGCGATGAGCGCCTCGGTGCATGGACCGGTACGTCCGGTATGGTTGCACGGTTCCAGGGTGACGACGGCAGTTGCACCACGCGCGGCATCCCTGGCGTCGCGCAGCGCCTCGACCTCGGCATGGGCAGTGCCCGCCCCGTGGTGATACCCCTCCCCGACGACCGTGTCGTCACTGACGATGACGCAGCCCACTCGGGGATTGGGGTTGCACCTACCGCTCCCGGGTCCTCGAGCGGCAAGCTCAAGTGCTCGATCCATGGGCCTCGTCCAGTCGGTGCCATCGGTGTCCGCACGGTCCTCTTGGCATAGCTGACGTCGTTTCGCATCGGGCTCGTCCCAGCGTTCACCGTCGTCATCGACGTGGTCACTGTCGAAGTGCGCCATGAGTCCCCCCTACGACACCGTGGTTGTCGGCGTTCCGGGGTGTGGCGAGACCCGCCACCAGACGCGCCACAGGTGCGGGCGAATCGTGCCATCACTCGCTGATGGCACGGCATCCGCTGCCAGTGCGGCGTCTCGTGCTTCCTCCCATCCGGACTGTCACCGTCGGTATCGGAGTTTCACCGATTCAACCGCAAGGACGAACCTCGCGGGTCGCGGACTGTCACCGCCGGTTCGGATTTTCACCGACCCCGGAGCACGTGTGCTTGGCAACAAGTATGCCCCTGCGCGGCATGGACGTCCACCACGGGAGAAGAACATGGCTCAGCCCACGCGGCGATTCCACGTGGCGATCTCGGTGGGGCACCCGATCCGGACACACCCATCATGGCAGTTCTGGCACAGAGCAACAGATTTACCACGGGCTGCACAGCGACGGCCTCCTCAGCCCTCGCACATGGCACTGGATGAGAGGTCAGGAGCTGGAGGAAGGAAGTGGGAAGGACCGGGGGCTGACAGGACGAGACAGGAGGGACCAGAGACCAGCAGGATCAGCGGCGTGGCGACCGATCCACCTGGATGGTCGGTTCGTCCTCCTCGCCCCCGGCGGTGTCCTCGGATACCTCCGTGTCCTCTGGGCTCACCGGGGCGTCGGTCGCCCCCGGACGCGGGATGGAGTGCGAGCTGGTCGCCGTGGCATGGCTGGCCCCCGTGGTATGGGCAGGGGCATTCTCGCCAGCGCACTCGGAGCCATCACTCGCTTGGTGAACCCGACGTGTCTCATCATCGCAGGCCGCGTGATCGCGGTGTGCGGAGGATCGGTCCATCTGGACTGTTTCCTGATACTCCTCGGCCACCTGGTCATCCGATCCGTCCCGTGTGCCCGAATGCGTCTCCTGCCTTCGCAGCCACGAGGGTAGGTGGTGGAACCATCCACGCCAGGAACCGATGGCATGGACACGCTCAGTTGGTTCCAGGGTCTCGGGCTCGTGATCGCTCCGGTTCGGATTCTCGGGGCCCTGACCCTCCTCACCGCGTTCCGGCCCGTCGGTCTCCTCCTGCCGGTTCAGATCATGATTCGTGGACTCCATCGTGTCCTGGCCAGCCTCGTCCAGCTCCGCAGGTTCGATCCATGCAGCCTGGGCATCGCTGATCCGATGGTTGCTCGGATCGTGGTGCCACCGCCATGACCCGATGGCGAACCCCGTGATGGCACCACTCGCCCCCAGGAGACCGACGCAGTGGGCCAGGAACTGCATCAGGTTCGGGCCCAGTCGAACGAGATTCCCGGTACCCAACGATCCGGTCGAGAGCACGGCAAGCACGCAGAGCACCAGCCCAGCTCCAACTCCCGTCGCCAAGCCGTGCCGAGTGGTCGTCCCGTACGCCTCGTCGCGTCCCCGGAGGACGAACACCGCTCCCACCACGGCTGAGAGGATCGGGGCAAGCATCCACAGCGTCCACCAGGTCATCGCCTGGTTCGACTGGGGGGTTGCCGCCAGGATCGGGATGGCAGGCACCACCGTCACATGTGTGACGAGCGCCGAGGTCACGGTTCCCGATCCCAGGAACACCCCCACCCCCAGCGACCACGCCAGTGCCCAGACGACGATGACGGGCAACCAGGCGACATGTATGAGAATCATGCCGACACCATCTGCGCCGCGGGCCCCCAGCGCCGATTCCATGTCCAGGAAAGTCTGGGCATGAACCACGAGGGCAACCCCCAGCAGCAGGGCGGCGAGGGCAAGGCATGCGATCACGGTGACGCCGATTCCGAGAACCACGTCACGGACGCGGGGGGCCACGCGATCCAAGGGGTTGCGTCGAGCGCCCCAGCACGCTCCGAGAAGTCCGCAGAACGTCCCGACGAGCAATGCAGCGATGATGAGCCGCAACCAGGACCCGGGACCGACCCAGGCGCCGACACCGGTGGCCACCGCCACATGCACCGTTGCCGCCAGGGCAGCGAGTTCACCGACATTGCGCCGGACGACTCGCTGGTGCCGGGCCCGCAGGCTTGCTGACATCGAGCGCGCCGCGCGACGTACCACGGCGGTCTCGGAGACGATCATGACGAGGGTGAGCCCCAGCGGGATCACGGCCACATGGATGCCCACCAGGTCGTGCGGAACGCCTTGGGCAGTGAGCCAGAGCTTCCCAGCTCCCACGAGCACCTCGGTGAACCCGCTTCGACCCGTCCTCATCCATGCCGGGGTGATGAGACCGGCCAGCACCGCCCACTGTCCGACGAGCACCAACAGCACTCCGACAATCGTCGTCACCGGCCAGGGCCACCGCACCGAGTCAGGCTCCTTGGCCGACGTCGTCGATGACGACACCGCAAGGTCCACCCGGGGCTCCCGGCGGGGATCCGAGCCAGAGCGATGACCTGTCGTCGCAGACTTTCGTGAACCATCTGCCGATGCGGACTCACGTGACCTGGGCATTGTGGACTTCCTTCCTGGTCTGGTCCGACGACGACATGTTCAGCACTCCATACAAACATGTAAACTCACCGGGTACACGTTGCTGCAACCATCGATTTCGGAGGCGTACAGGAGTGAGCGACGAAGTGAACAACCGGCCACGCCGCGCCCTTTCCTCCGAGGATTTTCCTGCCGGTAGCACACGCCGGTTCGCTGACAGTGACGATAGCCTAGCCGAGTCTGGCAAGGCAGACTCCGCACCACGTGGGCGCGGCGCTCGTCGAGCCCGACGAGGCTTCTTCACAGACGACGCCACCGCGAAATCCGAATCCGCTGAGACGTCTGGGAGCATCGACCGCCACGCTGCATTCCGTCAACACGGCGATCCCCAGACCGGCATCATCCCCCGTGTGACGTTCAATGACCCCGAGTCGGCCTCGGAGATCACCGACACCCGCTCCCTCACGACGACGGCGCTGGAGGCCGCAGCAGCGGCACACCGCACCAGCTCCCGACACGACACCTCGAGCAGACGTGCCAGCACGGACCCGCTGCGCACCGATTCGGATCAGCAGAAGCGTTCCGAGCCCAACCGCGCCTCGAAAGGCCCCCGTCACAGCGACGACAACGATCATCACACCGACCGCAGTGCAGCCAAGGTCTCTGACGGCACGAGCCATGAGGACGACGAGCTGATCGTCGGCGGGCACAAGATCAACTGGTGGCTCTGGGCGCTGGTGGGGCTGCTCGTCCTGGCCATCGTCTTCACGGGGATCGCCCTGGTGCACCACAAGAACAGGGATCAGCAACCAGCACCCGGTGTGACAGGCACATCCACGTCCAGCCAGTCGTCACGTACGGTGACGCGTCTGTCCGACAAGGGGCTTCTCACCGCCGAGGACGCCAAGAACATCACCGATGACACATGGACGGTGGCATCGACGACGGACAAGGTCTCCGCCAGCGACTCCAACGCCATCTCGTGTGTGGTGCGAGACACCAATCATCCTCGCTCGGTGAGCACCTGGCAACGAGCCCTGTCCACGAATTCGAAAACGGCCACTGCCGCACTGCACCGCATCGACTCCTATGCCAACGACGCTGCCGCCCAGGCTGCCTATCAGGCCGAGCTGGCCTCACTGGCCTCGTGTTCCTCGGTGCCAGCACACATCGTTTCCGCGGCCACCTTCCAGCACCTGGGGGATCAGTCGCAGTCGGTGACGATCGCCTACCAAGGCGTGAAGTCGCAGTACCGCACCGTCGTGCTCATGAGGATGGGTACGGTCATCGAGGCTCTGGACGTGGCAAACGTCGACTCGGCGGTCCCGGCGGCGAAGGTCGGCAAGGCGTTGGCCGCAGCAGCGACCAAGTCCTGCAGCCTCAGCGGTGGCACCTGTCCGACAGATGCGGTGGAAACGGCCGATGCCGTACCTCCAGTCGCCGGTGACGCTGGCTGGCTCATCACCTCGGACCTGCCTCGCATCACCCCGGACGCCGGGGAGTGGTCGACCACTCCCATCGGGTCGGTGACGACGAAGGGAACCCAGTGCGAAGGCGTCACCCTGGCGACGTTCTCCGGTCCGACGGCAAGGAATCAGCGCACCTACCTGCTCTACCAGGACTCCGCTGCCCCACAGGGCTTCGGTGTGGACGAGGTGAATCTCACCTTCAAGGACTCCTCGGCAGCCAGCGCCTCCGCCAAGAAGATTGCCGACTCCATCTCCCGGTGCTCCAAGAACCTGAGCACTGCCAAGGTCTCCGACGCCAAGGAGGTCAAGGGTCCGGGAGCCAATGGCAAGGCAGTGTCCGGTCGCACCTTCACCATCACCGCTGACGCGGGATCAGGCAAGGAGATTCGTTACCAGGTGGCCATTGCCTCGGTGAACAACAAGGTGACCTACCTGCTGGCCAACACCACCAAGGCATTCGGATTCCCCGCCGACGAGTGGGCCAAGCTCGGTCTGCGTGCTGCCCAGCGAGCCAGTCAGGTGCGTTGAGCGGACCCTGAACGGGTGGGCCCGGGCGATAAAGCCGAACGGCGGGCGGACCTGGGCGAGCACTGACGCACGACCCTGCGCAGCAAGTGCTGAACGATCCCCCGCGCGGCAAGCGCTTGGACAGCCCCGCGCGGCAAGCGCTTGGACAGCCCCGCGCGGCAAGAGCCGAACGGGCGGTCTGGGTGCACGCTGCCGGACGATTCCCGCAGCTAGATCGAACGAACGGCCCCACACGGCGAGTGCTGACAGACGACTTCGCACAGACAAGCAAGTGCTGAACGGCCTTGCGCATCTGGCACCCAACCCATGCCCGTTTGCACGGCTCCTCGCCGCCCAGGGTCCGGGAAACTCGCCAAGCACCCGGCACGAGACACTCGCGTCCCCGGCTGTTCCACAGCCGGGGACACCATGTGAGGTGTCCCCGAATCAGGTGGCCCGGAACCAGCCACCCAGCCAACATGCTCACCGAGAGTTCTCGGAGAGGATCCAGGGGGACCCATTGCCTCGAACACGAGGAAGGGGCAGGACACAGATGTTCATCCGTGCCCCGCCCCCTGGCGGATCAGTCGACGAGTTGTCTCACTTCTTGAGCGACGCCATCGCCTCGTGAGCCAGCTTGGCGGTCTCGGTCGGCGTCTTGCCGACGCGCACGCCAGCAGCCTCCAAGGCCTCCTTCTTGGCAGCAGCGGTGCCCGAGGAGCCCGAGACGATGGCGCCGGCGTGACCCATCGTCTTGCCCTTCGGGGCGGTGAAGCCGGCGATGTAGCCGACGACCGGCTTGGTGACGTGCTCACTGATGTACTTGGCGGCACGCTCCTCGGCGTCGCCACCGATCTCGCCGATCATGACGATGACGTCGGTCTCGGGATCCTCCTCGAAGTACTTCAGCGCGTCGATGTGCGTGGTGCCGATGACCGGGTCGCCACCGATGCCGATGGCCGTGGAGATGCCGAGGTCACGCACCTCGTACATGAGCTGGTAGGTGAGGGTTCCGGACTTGGAGACCAGACCCACCCGTCCCGGTCCGGTGATGTCGGCGGGGACGATGCCGGCATTGGACTTGCCGGGACTGATGATGCCCGGGCAGTTCGGTCCGATGATGCGAGTCTTGCCGGACCGCTGGGCAGCCGTGAAGAACTCTGCCGTGTCCTTGACGGGCACCCCCTCGGTGATGCACACCACCAACGGAATCTCGGCCTCGATGGACTCCATGACGGCACTCTTGGTGAACTTGGCCGGCACGAAGATCACCGACACATTGGCGCCGGTGGCGACCATGGCCTCCTTGACGGTGCCGAACACCGGCACGCTGACGCCGTCACGGAACTCGACCTTCTGGCCCGCCTTGCGAGGGTTGGTGCCACCCACGATCTGCGATCCGGAGTCGATCATGCGTTGGGTGTGCTTCATGCCCTCAGAGCCGGTCATGCCCTGAACGATGATCTTGGCGTTCTCATCCAGAATGATGGCCACGATCAGGCCTCCTTCGATGCGAGCTCGGCGGCCTTGCGGGCGGCCTCGTCCATGGTCTCGACCATGGTCACGAGCGGGTGGTTGTATTCGGACAGGATGGCGCGGCCCTCCTCGACGGCATTGCCGTCCAGACGTACGACGAGCGGCTTGGACGCCTGGTCACCGAGCTTCTCCAAGGCACCCTTGACGCCCTTGGCCACCTGGTCGCAGGCGGTGATGCCACCGAAGATGTTGACGAAGACGCTGCGCACCTGCGGGTCGGAGAGGATGACGTCCAGGCCATTGGCCATGACCTCGGCAGAGGCACCACCGCCGATGTCGAGGAAGTTGGCTGGCTTGGGCGAGCCGGGGAACTCCTCACCGGCGTAGGCGGTGACGTCCAGGGTGCTCATGACCAGACCGGCACCGTTCCCGATGACACCGACGTTGCCGTCGAGCTTGACGTAGTTGAGCCCAAGCTCCTTGGCACGCAGCTCCAACGGGTCGGTGGTGGCTCGGTCGACGAGAGCGGCGTGGTCCGGCTGGCGGAACGAGGCGTTGTCGTCGACGGTCATCTTGGCGTCGATGGCCAGGACCTTGCCGTCCTTGGTCTTGATGAGCGGGTTGACCTCGACGAGAGTGGCGTCCTCGTCGCGGTAGGTCTCCCACAACTTGACGATGGCCGGGACGATGGCTGCATGCTCCTCGGCCGGGAACCCGGCCTCGGTGAGGATCGTGCCGGCCACGGCCTCATCGATCCCATCGATCGGGTCGACGGGCACCTTGGCCAGGGCCTCGGGGCGCTCCTTGGCCAGGGTCTCGATGTCCATACCACCCTCACGGGAGCACATGACAAGGTAACGACGCTCGCTGCGATCCAGCAGGATCGAGAAGTAGTACTCCTCGGCGATGTCGGCACCCTCGGCGATCATCACCTTGTGCACGGTGTGACCCTTGATGTCCATGCCAAGGATCTTCTCGGCGTGCTGGGCGGCCTCCTCGGGCGACTTGGCGATCTTCACACCGCCAGCCTTGCCACGGCCACCGATCTTCACCTGGGCCTTGACAGCGACAACGGAAGTACCGAGTTCAGCTGCGGCCTGGGATGCTTGCTCCGGATTCTCTGCCACGATCCCGCGAAGCACCGGAACTCCGTGCTTCTCGAACAAGTCGCGGGCTTGGTATTCATACAGGTCCACAATCTCTCCACTCTGCGAGGTGGCCCACCGCTCTCCGGTAGGTCTTTGCCGGACAACAGGAACCGTACAGCAGGTCGTCGTCCGACGTCTGGCAGTAGCCTATCGTCATCGAGAACAAACGTGCATTCTTGTTCCTGAATTTCCTGACGTACGTGTAGCGCATCGGCAGTCGTTGCCCCCTGCCGTGAACCCGTACGTGGATCCGTGCGGTGACCACCTGATCCACCTGACACCCTGCGAGCCCCCGGAGGGAACCTTGCGGCCCTCAATCAAGGAATGTCCAGCCAGGCACGTCCCACCAGTCGGGAGAAGTGACCGCTCTCATTGTGGGCTTTCCTGAGAGATGATAAGTTTTCTCAGAAATGAAAGAAGCCATCTCCGGCGAGTCCGGCTAGACTTTGGCAACGACAGGTTCATGGCACAGCGGCGGCCGGGCGTCCACGACGCACGCCTCCCAGGAGCAGAGGGAGTCCAGTGAAGATCGCACCAACACATTGGCGTGAGAAGTCACAGCAGAACACCCACCTGCCAAGCACTCCCAGGGGCGGGGATGCCGCACAGAGTCACACCCCGTTCACCGATCAACACGGCGACCACCCGCATGCCCGTCGTGGGATCGCCGCCGTGGCCGTCGCAGCACTGGGGCTCATCTCCGTCGGGGGAATCTGGATCAACAGCTCGGCACACTCCTCGGTGACCAATGCCAACTCCATGATGGTGGACACCACTCGACCCGACGACTCCAAGGCCATCCCGGAACCACAGGCAGCTGGTGCCCGCCCAGGCAGCGTCTCCGACGACAAGTCCCTCACCAACCCCACGGCACACACCAAGGACGGCGGACTGGCCGCCCTCGACGGACATGGTTCAACCGTCTCCCGCAGCGCAGTGCGCACTGAGCTGGATCGTGCGATGAACCGTTCCATGTCCGCTCAACGCCATGAATCGATGACACATTCCACCAAGGACGTCATGGGCAGTGCCACCGAGGTCTCCGAGAAGGTGCGCGCCGACGAGTTGGACGCCGCCATCAAGGACGTCCGAGCCAATGCCGCCAAGATCGCTGCCGAGAAGAAGGCCGCCGAGAAGCGGATGCGTGAGGAAGCCGCACGACAGAAACAGCAACAGGCCGCCGACAAGTCCGAGACTTCGGCCACGGATGGCAAGAAGGCCGATGACGACGCCGCCACCTCTGTCGCCACCAGTGGCGGTGCCACCACCCCCATCCCCGCCGGCATGTACCACATCGGTGCCCGGTTCGGCGAGGTCGGGTCATGGGCCCGCTACCACACCGGCACGGATTTCGTCGCTTCTTGCGGCACGCCCGTTGTTGCCGCAACCTCCGGGATCGTCGGTCAACCAACCGGCGGCAGCTGGGCCGGGAACAACATCGTCATCCACCACGCCAACGGTGGGTCCACCCTGCATGCCCACCTGTCATCGGTGGACGTGCATCCCGGCCAGGCCGTCAAGGCAGGCCAGCACATCGGGGCCGTCGGGGAGACCGGGCGCGCCTTCGGATGTCATCTGCACTACGAGTACTATCCCGCTGGCACCACCCCCGGAGACGTCTACTCCGCCAAGGACGCCTTGGGATTCCTGCGGGGCCTGGGCGCCAAGCTGTGACGGTCCACCTGTGACGATCCGTGGATCGCACCCCCTGAACCGAAACTCCTCGCTACCGAATTGGCACGAGGGCTTCTTTCTGCCCTCGCAGCTCCTCGAGCCTCGTGACGTGGATTCAGAGCTTCTCGATCGGGGCGAACTTCAGGGCCAGGCGTTTGACGCCCACGGAACCGAAATCGACGTCGGCCTTGGCATTCGCGCCGTGCCCTGAGGTCGCTGTGACGGTTCCCAGACCCCACTTGGTGTGCAACACCTTGTCACCGACCTGCAGTGACAGTTCCGGCCTGCCCAGACCATGCGCAGCCCCCTTGCCGGAGCCAATCGACCAGCCCCCATCATCACGCACTCCCCCACGATTGGAGCGATGAGCGGCACCGGCACCGAATCCCCCGTCGGAGAGCCGGTCTCGGGACCTCCGGGTGGTCTCACCAGCCTGGGTCTGCCAACCCGCGGCATCCACCACACGCTCCCAGGTGAAGAGTCGCTCCGGAATCTCATCGACGAATCGACTTTCCGGGTTGTATCGGGGCGATCCCCACATGGTACGCACCACGGCACGGGAGATGAACAGTTGCTTGCGGGCTCTGGTGATTCCCACGTAGGCCAGTCGTCGTTCCTCCTGCAGCTGTGTGGGATCGGCAAGGGACTGCTCGTGCGGGAACAGGCCGTCCTCGAAACCGGTGAGGAACACGGTGTCGAATTCCAACCCCTTGGCCGTGTGCAGGGTCATGAGGGTGACGACGCCATCCCCTTCGGCCGGGATCTGATCGGCATCGGCGACCAGGCTGATCTGCTCCAGGAAGGCCGGCAGGGAATCGTCACCGTCAAGGACGAGATCATCCACATCACCAGCAGCGGCGTCCTCATCGGGCACGTCGGCAGTGTGGGCCCGCGCAACGAATTCCTCGGCCACCGAGACCAGCTCGACGAGGTTCTCCAGACGAGTCTCGTCCTGGGGATCCTTGGAGTTCTCCAACTCGACGGTGTAGCCGGACTCCTTGAGGATCGAGGCAGTGATCTCGTCTGCTCGTGCTCCTTGATCCATCATCGCCCGATGTCGGGCCATGAGCTCTGCGAACGCTCGGACCTGGTTTGCGGAACGGGTGGCCAGGCCGTCGATCTCGTCCACCCTCTCGATGGCCTCACTGAACGAGATGCGACGGGCAGTGGCGAAGAGTTCCAGAGCAGCTTCGGCACGAGCTCCGATACCTCGTCTGGGAACGTTGAGGATGCGACGTACCGAGACGTCGTCGGCCTTGTTGGCAATGGCCCGCAGGTACGAGACGGCGTCTCGCACCTCCTTGCGTTCGTAGAACCGCACTCCGCCAACCACGCGGTAGGGCAGACCGGTGCGGATGAACACGTCCTCCAAGGCGCGGGACTGGGCGTTGGTGCGGTAGAACACCGCGACCTCACCATAGCTGGTACGTCCCTGGTCAACGAGATCGTCGATGCGTCCGGCGATCCAGGAAGCCTCGTCATGCTCGGTGTCGGCAACGTACCCAGTGATCGCCGCACCGTCACCCTGGTCGGTCCACAGGTTCTTCGCCGGACGTCCGGTGTTCTTCTGGATGAGGGAGTTCGCAGCCGCGAGAATGTTCTGGGTGGAGCGATAGTTCTGCTCCAGGAGAATCGTTCGGGCCCCTGGAAAATCCTTCTCGAAATCAAGAATGTTACGAATCGTGGCACCGCGAAATGCATAGATCGACTGGTCCGAGTCGCCCACCACCATGAGTTCGGGGGGAGCCACGTGACGCCTCGCATCCTCCTCAGACCCACTGGCGTGCTCCGGTTCATCGGCACACAGGGCACGAATCATCTGGTACTGGGCGGTGTTGGTGTCCTGGTACTCGTCGACGAGGACATGCCGGAAGCGGCGTCGGTAATGTTCCCGCACCTCGGGGAACTGACGCAGCAGGATGACCGTCTTCATGATGAGATCGTCGAAGTCGAGTGCATTGGCATCGTGGAGACGACGCTGATACTCCATATAGAATGACGCGTAGAGTTCATCGTTCCCGGTCTGCGCCGCTTCCGCCGCCTCAGATGGGGTCGTGAGTTCGTTCTTCTGGTTCGAGATCCAGTTGAGGATGGTACGCGGCTTGAATTTCTTTGGATCGACATTGGAATCTCGCGCAACCAGGGAAATGAGTCGTTTGGCGTCGGTGTCGTCATAGATGGAGAAATTCCGCGACAGTCCCAACTTGTCGGCGTCCGAACGCAGGATACGCACCGCGCTGGAGTGGAAGGTGGACACCCACATGGCTCGAGCACGGTTCCCGACGAGGTCCACCACCCGCCCCTTCATCTCGGCAGCGGCCTTGTTGGTGAAGGTGATGGCAAGGATCGACCCCGGGTGCACCCCACGCTGAGTGACCAGGTGGGCGATCCGACGAGTGAGCACCCGCGTCTTGCCGGAACCAGCACCAGCGACGACGAGCACCGGCGAACCCGAGTGCAACACGGCTTCCCGCTGGGGTGGGTTGAGGTCGTCCAGGAGTTCATGGGCATCCACTGCTCGACCCATGCCAGTACGTGCCACGTCGGAGGGCAGCATCCCCGGATCGACAGGACGATCAGCATCGACAGGGCGATCGGCCCCATATCGATTAGCTCTGTACCGATCCAGCCCATCCCGCCCCGGACCTGACTGGTCGCCCCCGGGATGGGCCGACTCCGCAGAGGGCCGGGGGGCGAAGAAGGCAGACAGATCAGGCTCACTCATGGTCAGTAACTCTATGCGCAAGGGTGAGACAATTCAGTACCGCGGAATGCGCCCTCCAGACGGACACACCCGCCAGGCCCAGCTGTCCTCCCGCACGGATGTGACCGCAGAAATCAGGGCGTGGACATCATCACCGACCACATTCCGCAGAGCCTCGGACGAGGTGAGAGTTCTCACCATGGCATGAGGACCGCACATCGACGCAGGACGCAGCGTGGCATCTCGTTCATGCCATCATGCCGACTCGAGCGGGTTGACATCGTCGACACTGCCCCATAATCTGCCATCAAGGTCTTGAGATCCGGCGACAAGCCACGGCTTGCCGGACGGCAACCCCTCGCGAGAGCAGGGTGCCCCGTGTGACGACCTGGTTGTGTCAGGAAGGCATGACAAGCGCGACAGTGCTCAAGAAGCACCTCATACACAGGAGCAGGAACCATGGCAGCGATCCTTCGCCACCTCGCAGACGCCCACCAGTGCGCCGTCGAGATGTCCGCCATGATGATGCGCCCGTCACGAATGACCGGCACCCGCTGAACGGATACATCGTCGTCCACTCCAGCGGGACCACGGAGCCAGCGGCCAGATCGTCACTTTGACGCCCCCGTCGAGATGTCCTCGATGGCCCGGTGCGTCGATCATGGCCTGAGTTCATGAGGACGATACCGAGTCGGAGCATCCGACCCACGCACAATCCTCGTCTCACTTCACGCCTCATTCGTCGTCATTGTCCGGATCGATCCGGGACGCACCAGGCACATCATTTCAGGAGCATCACCATGACCACCGCCCAGCCACTCCCCGACAAGCCCAACAATCGCCCGTCCAAGGGCGTCGTCATTGGCGTCATCATCGTCGCCATCGCGCTCATCGCCGGCATCATCACCTGGACGACGAAGGGCAGGTCCAATGCCGACGGGTCCGCCAACCCCACAGTGAGGATCGGTACCACCGAGGCAGGCGCCTCATTCTGGCCCGTCTACAAGAAGAAGGCCGCCGAGCAGGGCATCAACATCGAACCCATCACCTTCAACGACTACAATCAGCCCAACCGAGCACTGGCGCAGAAACAGCTGGATCTCAACTACTTCCAGCACATCTTCTTCCTCACCAACTACAACGTCGAGAACAACGACAGCCTCATCCCGCTGGAGGCCACCTACATCGTCCCGCTCGGGCTGCACTCCAAGACCCACGACAAGCTCTCCCAGATCCCTTCGGGCGGCAACATCGCGATCCCCAATGACGCCACCAACCAAGGACGCGCCCTGCTGCTACTGCAGTCGGCAGGTCTCATCAAGCTCAACGATGGTGGCTCCCCCCTGTCGACTCCCGCCGACATCGATGCCTCGGCCTCCAAGGTCAAGGTGACCCCGGTGGATGCCGCACAGACCGTCACCTCGCTGCCCTCGGTGGACGGCGCCGTCATCAACAACAACTTCGCCAACGACGCCGGCATCGACCCCAAGGCTGCACTGTTCGCCGACTCTGCCAAGTCGGACAACGCTGCTCCCTACATCAACGTCTTCGCCGCCCGCCCCGAGGACAAGAACAACGAGACACTGCTCAAGGCCATCAAGATCTGGCACGACCCCGAGGTTGCCAAGGCCGTCCTCAAGGACTCCAACAACTCCGCGGTGCTCGTGAAAGATCGCAGCCAGGCCGAACTGCAGCACATCACGGACGGCCTGCAGGCCGACATCAAGAAAGCCAGGAAGTGACTCCTTGACGGCACCGATCCACCATCGGTGCCGTCACCACGTCTGCCCACCCACCTTGGCGCGTCCGGGCAACCACGAGCAGGAACTGCCCCCCCCGGACTCGCCCCAGTTGGAGAAGAATCCATGACTGCCGCACACGACGTACACATCAGATTTGACCACGTGTCGAAGATCTTCCAGACCCGTTCGGGCACTGTTCAGGCTCTTGAGGACATCAGCCTGGACATCGGTCGCGCAACGATCTCGGCAGTCATCGGCCACTCCGGAGCCGGCAAGTCCACCCTGGTGCGACTCATCAATGGCCTGGAGCACCCTTCCTCCGGTTCGGTGATCGTCGACGGAACCGACATCTCCGGCCTGACGGAGAAGAAACTACGCCCCCTGCGTGCCGACATAGGGATGGTGTTCCAGCAGTTCAACCTCTTCAACTCCCGCACCATCTACGACAACGTCGCCTACCCCCTCAAGCTCGCTGGCTGGAAGAAGGCCGACGAGAAGGCCAGGGTCACCGAGCTGCTCAACTTCGTCGGGCTCATCGACAAGGCCTGGGTACATCCTGACCAGCTCTCCGGTGGTCAGAAGCAACGGGTGGGCATTGCACGCGCCCTGGCCACTCGCCCATCCATCCTGTTGGCAGACGAGTCCACCTCTGCCTTGGACCCCGAGACGACTGCCGACGTGCTGCAGCTGCTGCAGGAGGTCAACGAGCGAATGGGGGTGACGATCGTCGTCATCACCCATGAGATGGAGGTCGTGCGCAGCATCGCCCAGAACGTGGCGGTACTCGATCACGGCCACCTGGTGGAGACCGGAACCACTGGTGAGATCTTCGCCCACCCACAGTCCGAGACCACCCGCCGATTCGTCTCGACGATCGTGGGACAACATCCCACCGAGCAGCAGGCCGCGAGACTGCGCGAGGAGAATCCCGGCGCGAGGCTGGTCGACGTCACCTCCGTGGATGGCGCAGTGTTCGGCACAACCCTGGCCAAACTGGCCGACAGCGTGAGCTTCAAGATCGTCCACGGTGGCGTCATCGAGACTCGCGACGGCGCCCTGGGCAATTACACCGTTGCCCTCACCGGCCCCGACGACGATGTTGCCAGGGCCACCGACGAACTCTCGGCGATCAGCCACACAGCACGCTCCAACCCCGCACAGGAGGCTGACATCCATGACTGACTGGACCTACCTCAAACCGATCTACCTCGAGTCCATCGGTCAGACCCTCTTCATGGCCCTGGTGACCCTGCTCATCGGCGGACTCCTCGGTCTGGTGCTGGGCATCTTTCTTTACGCGACGCGTCGCAACGGTGTGCTGGCCAACCGCCCGGTGAACCTCGTGCTCAACGTCATCGTCAACATCATCCGTCCGATCCCGTTCATTATCTTCATGACGGCGATCGCCCCGCTCACCCTCAAGGTCATCGGCACCACGATCGGTGTGCAGGCGGCCACCTTCCCGCTGTGCATCGCCGCCACCTTCGCCATGAGCCGTATCGTCGAGCAGAATCTCGTGACGGTGGACCCCGGGGTCGTCGAGGCAGCTCGTTCCATGGGAACCGGACCGTGGCGCATCCTCTTCGACGTCGTCGTACGAGAGGCGTTGGGGCCGCTCATCCTGGGCTACACCTACGTGCTCATCGCCATTGTCGACATGACGGCAATTGCCGGTGCCATTGGTGGTGGCGGTCTGGGTCAGTTCGCCATCACCTACGGCTACCAGAAGTTCGACTGGTCGGTGACCCTGGTTGCCGTCGTCACGATCATCATCCTCGTGCAGTTCGCACAATTCCTGGGCAACTGGTTGGCTCGCCGAGCCCTGCGTCGGTGAGAACCCAAGCGGGTTGGTGTCGGTGACGGCTGGTCACCGACACCAACCACCGGCGCCACTGCCACTGTGGCAATACTTCGACAGGACGCAGTCCTCACCCACCGATCCACATCCTGATGCCCCTTTTTTCAGCGCGGGGCAGGATATTCCCGTTCGCTCATTGTTGGTGCAATTTTGCGCCACCGAAGAAATACCTCTCCTGACAGTGGCAACAAAGCTGCTGCCTTGATCTGAGCCAAGTATGGTAATACGCATGGGAATCATTGCATGGATCGTCCTCGGACTCATTGCCGGAGCCATCGCCAAAGCCATCATGCCCGGAGAGCAGGGAGGCGGATGGTTCGCCACCCTCATCCTCGGTGTTGTCGGCGCCATGCTCGGCGGCTTCATCGGCAAGGCCATCTTCCACGTTCAGCTCGACAGGTTCTGGAGCCTCAAGACGTGGCTGCTGTCCATCGTCGGCTCGCTCATCGTGCTGTGGATCTACGGGGCCATCACCAAGAAGAAGGCTTCCTGACACAGCTCTGATCCTTGACCGCAGAACCGGTGACCAGACCTTTCTGGTCACCGGTTCTCATGCTGTCCGACTGTCCGACCGGAATCACCTGGGCACCTCCTGTTGCCGCAATGCGCAGCAGATGTCCCCCTCGACACACGGGTATCATGAATGCTGATACTGCAGCCGCATTGGAAGGAATGCACGCCCATGGGCAAACTTGTCAGGAGCACCAGTAACAAGATGGTCGGCGGGGTGTGCGCCGGGATCGCCGACACCTACGGCTATGACGTCACCCTAGTGCGGATCATCACTGCTGCTCTGGTGCTGTTCGCCGGTGCCGGACCAATTCTCTACCTCATCGCCTGGATGATCATGCCGTCCGACGAGAACGTGTCCCCACGAAACCAGTGGAACAACCAGCAGTGGAGCAACGGGACCGCCAACCCCAACGTCTTCGATCCCTATCAGGATCATCGCTGATCCACACCCACGAATACGCCGACATGGTTGGGCCCCTGCCACACGGCAGGGGCCCAACCTTCATCACTGGCCCAAGTGGTTTCTGTCGTCACCGATTCGGGCGGTGACAGGGGTCGGGTAGAAACAGGGGGGCTACTCCACCGACCGGTCACTCCCACTCGATCGTCGCCGGCGGCTTGCTGGTCACGTCGAGGACGACGCGGTTGATCTGCGGGCAGGCGTTGGTGATACGTGTGGAGATGCGCTCCAGGACGTCGTAAGGCACCCGCGCCCAGTCGGCGGTCATGGCGTCCTCACTGGTGATCGGACGCAGGACGATCGGTGAACCGTAGGTACGACCGTCACCCTGCACCCCGACGGAGTGGACGTCGGCCAGCAGGACCACGGGACACTGCCAGATGTCACGGTCCAGGCCAGCAGCCGTGAGTTCCTCACGGGCAATGGCGTCGGCGGTGCGCAACAGTTCCAGCCGATCCTTGGTCACCCCACCGATGATGCGAATGGCCAGCCCCGGCCCGGGGAACGGCTGCCGCCAGACGATCTGTTCGGGCAGACCGAGCTCCAGGCCCACGGCGCGCACCTCGTCCTTGAACAGGGTGCGCAATGGCTCCACCAACGAGAACTGCAGGTCCTCGGGAAGCCCACCGACATTGTGATGGCTCTTGATGTTGGCAGCACCTTCACCACCGCCGGACTCGACGACGTCGGGGTACAGGGTGCCCTGGACGAGGAAGTCGATCGGTTCGTCGTCGTTGAGACGACGGGCGACGTCCTCAAAGGTACGAATGAACTCGCGCCCGATGATCTTGCGTTTGCGCTCGGGCTCACTCACCCCGTCCAGAGCGGTGAGGAACCTCTCCTCCTCGTCGGCGACGACGAGCTCGGCACCGGTGGAGGCGACGAACTCGTTCTTCACCTGGTCGGCCTCCCCCTGGCGCAGCAGTCCATGGTCGACGAAGACGCAGGTGAGCTGGTCACCGACGGCTCGCTGCACCAACGCGGCGGCCACGGCGGAGTCGACGCCGCCGGAAAGTGCGCAGATGACCCGTCGATCCCCCACCTGTTCCCGGATCCTGGCCACCTGCTCGTCGACGATGTTGGCGGCCGTCCAGTCGGCACGGCACCCTGCGACGTCGCGGAGGAAGTGCTCCAGGACGTCCTGGCCGGACTCGCTGTGGTGCACCTCGGGGTGCCACTGCACACCAACGAGTTTGCGGTCAAGGTTCTCGAAGGCAGCCACCGGGGCCCCAGCGGTGCTGGCCAGCACCCGGAAGCCCTCGGGGGCGCGGGTCACCGAGTCGCCGTGACTCATCCACACATTGATGCTGTGCGGAATCTGGGCGAGCAGACATCCGGAGTCGTCGATGGTCAGACTGGTGCGTCCGTACTCGGAGGTTCCGGTGTGGGCCACCTCGCCGCCGAGCCCCTGGGCCATGAGCTGGAAACCGTAGCAGATGCCCATCACCGGCACCCCGGCCGTGAAGAGGGCAGCATCCACGCTCGGGGCGTTGTCGGCGTACACCGAGGAAGGTCCGCCGGAGAGGATCACCGCCGTGGGGTTCTTGGCGAGCATGTCGTCCACCGGCATGGTGTGCGGGACGATCTCGGAATACACCGACGCCTCACGAACGCGTCGGGCGATGAGCTGGGAGTACTGGGCGCCGTAGTCGACGACGAGCACGAGGTCGTGGGGTTGTTCCATATCGCGAATTGTATGGGGTGACGGCCGTTTGCTCACATTCCCCCTCGCCATGGGCACACGCTCGAGGGGGACACACTCGTGGCGACGCAGGCTCGCGGGACGGACGTAATGTTCCTTCTCGATGAATGCCGTATAAGGTTCGTGTGGGCGAAGGCCTGCCCATGACCTGCCAATTCGTCAGCCGACCTCGTCATCCCATTGCAGCGATGCCCGGAAGGACCCAGGTGATCTTGTGACCAACCGACTCGAGCCCATCAGACGCGTTCTCAGTCGTCTGTCCGAAGACCTCGACGCAGCCATGCGCGAGGATCCGGCAGCCACCTCCAAGGTTCTGGTGGCACTGAGCTACCAAGGTGTCCATGCCATCTGGGCACATCGCGTGGCCCATGCCATCTGGGTGCGATACCCCCTGCTGCGTCCCCTGGCCCGGATCATGTCGCAGGTGAGCCGGGGCATCACCGGAATCGAGATCCATCCCGGGGCGACGATCGGTCGGCGCTTCTTCATCGATCACGGCATGGGAGTCGTCATCGGCGAGACGGCGGTCGTGGGCGACGACGTGCTCATGTACCACCAGGTGACCCTGGGGGGACGCTCCCGTGGCCAGGTCAAGCGCCACCCGACGATCGGCGACCGGGTGCTGTTGGGTGCCGGAGCCAAGATCATCGGCAACATCACGGTGGGCGACGACGCCAGGATCGGGGCCAACGCCCTGGTCGTCAAGGACGTGCCTCCGGGCACCGTCGTCGTGGGGTCACCTGCGGTGCACAAGGGTGACGTCGTCGCCTGAGGGGCACTTTCAGCGCACGACCAGCTCGATGCGCTGGAACTCCTTGACGTCGGAGTAGCCGGTGGTCGCCATGGCCTGACGCAGACCACCGACAAGGTTCATCGTCCCGTCGGGAATGTGCGAGGGGCCCGTGACGACCTCCTCCAGGGTTCCGACGGTGTCGAAGTGCACCCGCTCACCACGCGGCAGGGAGCCGTGCCAGGCCTCGGCACCCCAGTGCCAGCCCTTGCCGGGGGCCTCGGTGGCGCGGGCCAGCGGGGAACCGACCATGACGGCGTCGGCACCGCAGGCAATGGCCTTGGCAATGTCGCCGGAACGTCCGACCGAACCGTCGGCGATGAGGTGGACGTAGCGACCGCCCGACTCGTCCATGTAGTCACGACGCGCCTCCGCCACGTCGGCGATGGCCGAGGCCATCGGCACCTCGACGCCCAGCACCTGACGGGTGGTGTGTGCTGCGCCGCCACCGAAGCCGACCAGCACCCCAGCTGCACCGGTACGCATGAGGTGCAGGGCCGTCTGGTAGGAGGCACAGCCACCGACGATGACCGGCACGTCCAGCTCGTAGATGAACTTTCGCAGGTCGAGCACGTCGGGGCTGTCGGAGACGTGCTCGGCGGAGACCGTCGTGCCGCGGATGACGAAGAAGTCCACCCCCGACGCGACGACGGTGTCGGCGAACCGAGCCGTGTTCTTGGGTGAGAGGGCGGCGGCGACCGGGACGTCCGCCGCGCGGATCTCACCGATGCGGGCCTTGATGAGTTCGGGTTTGATGGGTTCGGAGTAGATCTCCTGCATGCGGCAGGTGGTGCGTACGTCGTCCCCCATCTCGGCAAGCTCGTCGAACAGCGGCTGCGGGTCCTCGTAGCGGGTCCACAGGCCTTCGAGGTTGAGCACCCCCAGTCCGCCCAGTTTCCCGAACTCGATGACGGTGCTCGGACTCATCACCGAGTCCATCGGGGCGGCCATGATCGGGAAGTCGAAGGTGAGGGCGTCGATCTTCCAGTCCAGGTTCACCCGGTCCGTGTCGCGAGTGCGGCGGGATGGCACGATCGCGATGTCGTCGAGTCCGTATGCGTGCGTGGCGCGTTTGCTTCGTTCGAAGTCGTACATGATTCCTCTGCTTGCCGGGCCCCTCGGTGGAGGCCATGTTGCTGATCGTTCTCGGTCAGGTCTTGTGGGGCGTCACCGTCTGGCGTGCGCACCTCACCGTCCGGAGTAGTTGGGGGCCTCTGCGGTCATCTGGATGTCGTGCGGATGAGACTCACGCAGCCCCGCCGAGGTGATGCGCACGAAGTGCCCGTTGCGGTGCAGGTCGTCGACCGTCTCCGATCCGGTGTAGAACATCGCCTGGCGCAGACCGCCGACCAGCTGGTAGACGACCGAACCCAGCGGACCACGGTAGGCCACCTGGCCCTCGATGCCCTCCGGGACGATCTTGTCGTTGCTGGTGACGTCTCCCTGGAAGTAGCGATCCTTGGAGTACGACAGCTTCTCACCGCGCGCCGACATGGCTCCCAACGAGCCCATGCCCCGATAGCTCTTGTACTGCTTGCCATTGATGAAGACGAGTTCCCCGGGGGACTCCTCGCACCCGGCGAGCAGCGAGCCGAGCATCACCGAGTCGGCACCGGCCACCAGGGCCTTGGCAATGTCACCGGAGTACTGCAGGCCACCGTCGCCGATGACCGGCACGCCGAACTCACGTGCGGCACGTGCTGCCTGGGCGATGGCCGTCACCTGGGGCACACCCACTCCGGCGACCACGCGAGTGGTGCAGATGGAGCCCGGCCCGATGCCGACCTTGATGCCGTCGGCGCCGGCCTCGCACAGGGCCTTGGTTCCTGCGTAGGTGGCGACGTTGCCACCGATGATGTCCACCCCCTTGGCGGCCGGGTCACTCTTGAGACGGTGGATCATGTCGAGTTCCCCCTGGGTGTGGCCGTGGGCGGTGTCGACGACGATGAGGTCGATGCCCTCCTCGATGAGGGCCATGGCCCGCTCGAAGGAGGTACCGAAGAAGCCGATGGCGGCACCCACCCGCAACCTCCCCTGGGAGTCACGAGTGGCCTTGGGGTACTGGTCGGACTTGACGAAGTCCTTGAGGGTGAACAGGCCCTTGAGACGTCCATCGGCGTCCACCAGGGGAAGTTTCTCGATCTTGTGGGCGGCCAGCAGCTTGAGAGCATCCGAGGGGGCGGTGCCGACCGGTGCGGTGACGAGTGGAGCATGGGTCATGACCTCACTCACCGGTTTGGACATGTCATCCTCGAAACGCATGTCGCGGTTGGTGATGATGCCGACGAGCCGCGTGCGGTCGTCCACCACGGGTACCCCGGAGATCCGGTACTTGTGGCACAGCTCCTCGGCATCGGCCATGGTGGCCTCCGGTGAGATGGTGATCGGCTCGTCAACCATGCCGGCCTCCGAGCGCTTCACCTGATCGACCATCTGGGCCTGCTCCTCGATGGACATGTTGCGGTGCAGGATTCCCAAGCCACCCTCACGAGCCATGGCGATGGCCATCCGGGTCTCGGTGACGGTGTCCATCGCTGCACTGACCAGCGGGATGGCAAGACTGATGTTGCGCGACAGTCGAGTCCCGGTGTCGGCATGGGACGGCACGACGTTGCTCTCCTCGGGCTGGAGGAGGACATCGTCGAAGGTGAGTGCCAGAGGTGCAAGTTCGTCGGATGAGACGCGATCACTCATGAACAACAGCAGCCTTTCATGTGGACGTGGTGCACACAGCGCACGGTGCGAGGACGGCGGAGAACGTCTCAATCCTAGTCCCCCACGCGCGCACCCACCTTCCAGACGAGGAACGCGCCGAGGACGGCGATCGGCAGGGCGAGGAACGGGGAGCAGAACCACTGCAGGAAGCTCAGTGCCGTGGCGGTGAGGATGACGGTCACTGTCATCTCCCAACGGCGGCTCGACAGCTCCATCAGCGCGACGATGGCCACCAGAGCCACGAGATACCACGGCTGCAGGGCGACGGAGCAGACCAGGTAGACAGCCAGTATCGCGGCCTGGAATCGCAGTGGATCCCCGGCACGCGAATCGGTGGGCCCCCATTGGACCCAGCACCACATGATCCCGATACCGGTGAGGCTCAGACTCACCGCCGTGGCGACTGGAGTCATCTGCTGCACCGACACCCCGGCCCAGCCCAGCATCTGGACGACGAGGGCGATGGGGGCGTCACTCGTCACACTCACCGGATTTCCCCCGGAGGGGTTGAGCCACCCCAGCCCCAGACCGGCGATGCCGGACACTGCCGCGAAGACGCCGACACCGCACATGGCTGCCACCGCCAGGAAAGCAACGAGTCGTGCCCAGCTGGCCGGTCGCGCAGCATGACCGCCCGCTGCACCAGGTGACGTGCTGGCGTGAGCCGAGGACTTCCGGGCCGAAGCCGCGGACCGGGCAGCCCCAGGTCGGGCAGCGCGTGATCGCGATGTGGCCGCTCGCGGCGCACCTCTGCGGGATCTGCCATCCCCTGGTCGGCCCCTGCGCTGCCGTGCCTCCTCGCCCTGCGATCCGTCCCCAGGAGCGAGGGCATTGCACAGTTGGGCCCAGATGACGGCCACGACGCCGAGGCCGAAGAGCACACCGGGCTGCTTGACGGTACCGGCCAGGCCGACAAGGGCCCCGCCACCGATGGCAGCCCACCAGTACTGACCACGCCGCGCCAACGTCCAGGCCACCACCAGGGCCCACACCCCGATCGCCGCCTGCATCCCGTCGTTGTGCACCCCGCCGACGACCTGCAGGACTGTCAACGGGTTGACGACCGCCACCCAGAAGGCACGGTGCTCGTCCACCCCAGCGAGCCGGGCCACTCGTGTGACGGCCATGCCCAGAAGGATCAGCGCTGCCACCGCCACCATGCGCAGCGTGATGATCGTGGCAAGGGGACGTCCGCCAGACAATGCCACTGCCCCGGCCTGGCCCCACAACGATCCGGGTGGGTAGACGGCGGTGCTGCCCCTCCAGTGCGAGTCGACCAGGGCGCCGAGGTCGCCAGCCCTGCCCTGCGGCACCTCATAGGGATTGAACCCATTGGCCAGCAGGTATCCCTGGGCGGCGTAGGCCCAACCATCACTGCTCATGACCGGCGGGCAGACCATCAGGGGCAGGGCCCACACAGCAAGCACCCGCCACAGTTGAGGGGTCCGCCAACCTCGGGTCGCCAGCCATGACCCGCTCAGGACGACGACCCCCAACGCTCCGACCAGTCGGGCCAGCACCTGGTTCATGCTCACCGTGCCGCTCGTCGGGGTGGTGTCGGTCCAGGCCCATTCAGCAATCATGAGAGCACCGGCGAACCCGAAAAGGGCCACCTTGAGTGCCGTGCGATCCCGGTGGGAGGCAGCAGCGGGGGTTCCCGCAGCATTCTGCACACCGTCCGGAACCGCCTCATCACGTCTCTGGCTCATCCACGTCCTTTCGGTCACCGGCAACACTACCGGCTCGTGACGCCATGACCCCCAGCACGCACGACGGCCCCGGAAGTCACCTCCCGGGGCCGCTCGCGGACCTCTCAGCCGAGTGTCTCGAGACTCGACCTCACCTGTCGTCGTCCTCGTCGTCAGGCTTGTCCACCACCAAGGTCTCGGTGGTGAGCAGCAACGAGGCGATGGAAGCGGCATTGGCCAGAGCCGAACGAGTCACCTTGACCGGGTCGATGACACCATCGGCAATAAGATCGACGTACTCACCAGTCTTGCCGTTGTAGCCATGCCCAGGCTCCAACTCGGCAACCTTGGAGACAATGACGTAGCCAGGCTCGCCACCATTCTCGGCGATCCAACGCAGCGGCTCACGCACGGCCTTCTCGACGATCTGGGCACCGACCAGCTCGTCGCCGGCGAGGTCGAGGGCGTCGATCCCTTCATCGCTGGCCAGACGGCGTGCCACGGTGAGATCCACGGTGCCACCATAGAGGTACTTTCGAACCGTTTGGGTACAAACTTCGGTCGAGACATCGCTTTGCACCGTTTTTCCGTACGAGGAGCGATCAGTACCGTCGTGGCCGTCACCACCTACGAGAATCGATCAAGATTTACCCAGCGCCTGCAGTCCCGGGGGGTCAAAGAACACGACTTCCGGGGGAGATCCGTCGCGCCGTTCAGCAGGGTGGTACATCCACCATTTCATCGGTTCGGCATTCCAGTTGGGCGCCATGGCGACGACCTATTACGCGTCACGCACCGAGCCTCTCAACTGGGACGCCCACACGAACATCAGCTGGGCGCTGCTCTTTATTGCGATCATCGTGATTCCCGGCTTGTTGACCTTTGTGGAATCCTTCGTTGAACCGGACGGTTCTGGGCAGGACGTCGTCGCTGGGGTCACCATCATGCTGGCTCTCGGCGGGATTATCACGATGGGGGTCCTCGCGGATACCCCAATCGTGACAACACCGGTACCGTTCTCGATCCTGTTGCCGGTAAGCCTCGCGCTCACAGCCATTGCCCCATGCAGCCTGCCAGGGAGCAACCCTCGAGCAGACAGTATGTTTACGGAAACTCACTACGGAGCGTGGAGTTCTCGCTGGGTGGCTCCGGTGGTTTGCCTCATTCTGTGGATCGTCAGGCTAGCCAGCTGACCAAGATAACGCCCGCAATTGACGGATTACGCGGTTACCACTGGACGAACGACGGGGATGCCGTCGTCGCTGAGCACCCGGGCACGGAACCCATAGACGCGCTCCAACACGTCCGGGGTGAGGACTTCCGGAGGTGATCCTTCGGCATGCACCCCGCCCTCGTGTAACAACACCAGGCGGTCACAATAACAGGCAGCCAGATTCAGGTCGTGGAGGGCGACGATTGCCATCCTGTGCCCGCTGTCAACGGCTCTGCGCACTAGGCGCAACACCTCGATCTGATTGTGCAGATCTAATGCAGAGGTGGGCTCGTCGAGCAGCAAGACCTGAGGATCTCGAACTACCATCTGCGCCAACGCCACCAATTGCCGTTGTCCGCCAGACAGCTGGGAAATGAAGCGGTGGGCGATATGGGCAATACCGACGCGCTCCAAGACATGAGCAGCACGTTCCACCGTCGCTTTGCTCCTGCTGCGAGCCGAGGTCAGGACCGACTCAAGGACGGTCAGGGATGCGGTGGCAAGCACGTCCTGGGGTAGGTAACCCACGACGTCGCGCAGTTGGGCTCCGCTGACATGGCCATCGTCATCGCTGATGATCACCTCTCCCGAGGTAGGGGTCTTCAGCCCGGCGATCGCCTTGATGAGCGTGGATTTTCCCGCTCCGTTGGGTCCGAGCAGCCCAGTGACCGTCCCCCGCTCCAGCGGACCGAGGCTCACCCCGTCGAGTACGTGACGCTGCCCGTAAGACAAGTGCAGGTTAGACAGGCGGATGTTCACGATGCCCCTCCGAAGACACGATGCCGAGTGAGGATGAGGGAAACGAATACTGGCACCCCCACTAGCGCGGTGATGATCCCAATAGGTATCGCCACCCCAGGGATGATGGTGATCGACAGGGCATGGGCGGTGGCTAGTAGGAAGGCCCCAGTAGCTGCGGAGGCAGGCGCGAAGTATCGCTGCTCCTCGCCAACCAGGATGCGGGCGACATGGGGACCGACCAGACCGACGAATCCGATGACCCCAGCAAAGGCGACGGTAACTGCTGCCAGCAGTGACGCCAGAATAAGGATTCGCGACCTCAGCCGGGGCACATTCACCCCCATGGCGGCAGCACGTTCATCTCCGAGTCTCAACGCGGTCAGCTGCCCCGAATGCCTGATCGTGATGGGAATAGCGATAGCCAGGACGGCGGCGATGATGGCATTCGAAGTCCACGTAGCCCGTTGAAGGGAGCCCATCGTCCAGAAGACGATCTGTTGGAGGGCCTCCGGGGTGGCTCGGTACTGCAAGAGCGCCAGGAGCGCATGGAATCCGAATACCAGGGCGATACCAAGCAGGATCATGGACTCCCGGCCATCTTCACGGCGGCGTGAGACAGCGGCAACAATGGCAACCGCAACAAGGGATGCCACTGCTGCGCAGACCGCCACGTTGAATTGGGAATTGGGAATGATCGTCCACCCCAAGACGATAGAGGCGGCCGCCCCAAAAGCCGCTGCTGCAGAGATCCCTAACGTGAAAGGTTCTGCCAGCGGGTTGTCCATGATGGTCTGCATGTGCGCGCCTGCGAGCGAAAGGCACACCCCAATGAGTACCGCCATCACCGACGACGGAATGCGCAATTGCCACAGCACCATTCTGGTCTGAGCATCCACCGTGGAGGGATTGACCAGTGCTCTCAGCAGCTGGGGAAGAGTGATGTCCACGGGGCCAGCCACGATGGTGACTAGGAAAGCAGCCACCGCAATGACCGAAAGCAGGACAATGGCCCAGCGCTTCCAACGGGCACGCCGGTAGTATCCCCTCACCACAGCCACCATTCCGGTGGCAGGATCCTCCCGGGCAAGGAACATGTCAGTGTTACTCACGTCGGACTCACTTCTTCAGCGTGACGAAAAACACGCCGCGGTAGTCAAAAGGCAAGTAATCCTCATGGAATTTAGCGAAATCCTTCGTTAGGTCGACACCCTTGAATTGTTTCGGATGTTGCCATGCCGCGAACTGCTCAAGTGCGAAAACATTAAAGGGAGAGTCGTAGAACTGATGATAGACGGCATGCAACTTTCCGTCCTTCGGGGCCTTGAGTAAGGAAAATCCCGGGGTCTTGAGCAGGCCAGCCAAGGTCCTCTGTGCATCGTCATCAGTGACGTTATATCCAAGTTCGACGTGAGGAACCGACTCCGGTTTCTTCGGATCCTTAGCCCACGAACCACCGGTGGCGATGATGTGTTCGGGTTGGGTTGCCACAATCTTCTCTGGGGTGACGTCACCTGCAGATGTCCGGAGGAGGTCCACCCCAATGTTGTGGCCTCCGGCAGCGGTGATGACGTCGCCCAGATTGAGATTCGCATAGGTGGAGCAACAGTCCTTAAGCCCGGCAGTACGCCACAGAAATGTGCGAGGTTTGTCACTTTCCCGGGAGACTCTTCGCGACACGTCATCAACCTTTGATTGATAGAATTTATTGAATTCCTTAGCTCGGGAAATAGCCTTTCCACCAAAGATTTTACCGAGTGTCGCCACCGATTTCGTGGTGTTTTCTAGAGGCTTCCTGCGGAAGTCGATGAAAACATAGGGAAGCTTAGCTTGGTCCATTTTCTGAAGAAATCCAGCCTTCTCCGCAGCCTCTTTCTGGTCCAGAGTCATGACCACCGCATCGGGCTTGAACGACAGCATATTCTCCACAGTGACGTCCCCCTTCGCGATACTGCCAATCATCGGAAGTTTGCTCACCTGTGGGCGGGCCTGACGCAATGCAGATTCGAAGCTGGGCGCCGCCTTGTGTAAATCAGCGCCGATGGCTACCACATCCTTAGCCGGATTCTCCTTGTTCAGGACACTGGTGGCCATCAGCGCGCGCCCCTCAGCCAAAAGAATGCGCTTAGGTTGGGCGTCAAAGGAAACCGTGCGCCCTGCAACATCGGTGACACTCAGAGCGGGAGTATGGCCACTCGACGCCTTCTCCTGGGCACCACCGGCGCAGGCACCAAGACCTAACGTAAGAGCAATCGTGGTAATGGCTCCGAGAGTTCTTGTGACATTCATGATGGTGGCGGGCCTTCCTGTGGGGGCGTACAGCGTCAATACAAAGTGAGCTTAAGGTTAGCCTTACCTAAGCCTTGGTGCAAGCATGACGCCGCGCATCCACGAAGCCCCCAGCGTCAAAGGTTTACACCGAGTATGACCACCCGGTCGGTCGACCATCGTGATAGGGCAGACAGCCGTGGAACTGCGGAACATCAGGATCAAAAACCAGCGGCAGAAAGTAGCGGTCCCCCTCCCACATCGGTAACTCGTCGAGCGAATCGACGCGCTCCCAGGTCAGTGGCCCCTCTTCATTGGCGTCAGGGATGGCGTCGGCAATGGGATGCCACGAGTCGACGAGGAAGATAAATCCGAAATGGTCCTCTCCGTGCCGCCCGAACCCCGGCCACGAGACGGTGCCACGTAGGCGCATGGCGTCAACCTCGATCGCAGCCTCCTCGCGCAATTCGCGCTTCATGCCAGCGACGACATCCTTCCCCGGTTCCACCTTGCCTCCCAGCCCGTTGTACTTGCCGAGCTGCTCATCGCCAAGTCGTGCGATGCGATGCACCATGAGGACGCACTCTCCGTCAGGGTGCATGACGAAACCAAGGGTGGTGAGGATCGGGGTCATCATGGGCTAATCCTCCCACCCGACAGCAAGATCAGATCATGTTCCACTTTCGACGACATGCGGCACGATCTCGTAGGCGAACTCCAGCGGGTCGCGCGTTCACATTCCTGCCCCGGCTCAGACGAGCACCGTCTCTATGGGCAGCCTAGAATCAGCTGAAATGTCCATCGACGACGGCGGCAGGCCAGCCTTGACGACCTGCACACCGAGAGCAGCGATCATCGCCCCATTGTCGGTGCACAGTCCCGGACGTGGGCGTCGCAGCTCGACCCCAGCTGCCTCCATCCGCTCGGCGAGCAGGGTGCGCAGCCGCGAGTTGGCCGCCACTCCCCCACCGATGAGGAAGTGCTTGAGGTCGTACTCCTGGCACATGTCGACGGCCTTGGCGGTCAGCACGTCGGCAACGGCTTCCTGGAAGCTGGCGGCGACGTCCTCCACGCGGAACTCGACGTCGTCACGCTGCTGGGTCTCGACCCACCGACTCACCGCCGTCTTGAGACCGGAGAAGGAGTAGTCGAAGCGGTGCTTGACCATGTCGTGACGGGCCGTCAGCCCACGCGGGAAGCGGATGGCGTTGGGGTCGCCCCCGGCGGCGGCCTTGTCAATGACGGGGCCTCCCGGGTAGGGCAGGCCGAGCACTCGCGCGACCTTGTCGTAGGCCTCGCCAGCGGCGTCGTCAATCGTCGACCCCACCTCGACGATGTCGGTCGCAATGCCATTGACCCGCAGCAAACTGGTGTGACCTCCCGAGACCAACAGGGCACCACAGGGCATCGGCAGTTCCCCGTGCTCCAGCAGGTCGACGGCGACGTGCCCGGCCAGATGGTTGACGCCATAGAGCGGTGTGTTGAGCCAGCTCGCCAGCGCCTTGGCAGCCGACAGACCGACGCTGACGGCCGTCGAGGTGTCGATTCCCAGAACGATCGTATTCATCAGATGTTGTCTCCGGTCTCGTCAGGTGTGGTACCAAGGGGAAATTCGGACAGTGGCGACAGGTCGACGTCCTGCCAGCGGGGGCCGAAACCTTCCAAGTAGACCACGCGGGTCTCGTCGGCGGGATCCCCGCTGCGACGAATGTCGATGTCGAGGTGAGAGCCGCCGAGGTCCTCGGCGATACCGGCTCCCCACTCGATCAAGGTGACGGCCCGGTCCATGGTCTCGTCGAGGTCCAGGTCGACCAGTTCTGCGGCTGACCCGAAACGGTAGGCGTCAACGTGGACGAGTCCCGGGCGCCCGTCAACTCCGGCGTGACGTCGGGCCAGCACGAAGGTTGGGGAAATGACCGGCCCCTCGACCCCCAGACCCAGACCGATCCCCTGGGCCAAGGTCGCCAGCCCTACCCTGCGGCACCTCATAGGGATTGAACCCATTGGCCAACAGGTATCCCTGGGCAGCGTAGGCCCAACCATCACTGCTCATGACCGGCGGGCAGACCATCAGGGGCAGGGCCCACACAGCAAGCACCCGCCACAGTTGAGGGGTCCGCCAACCTCGGGTCGCCAGCCATGACCCGCTCAGGACGACGACCCCCAACGCTCCGACCAGTCGGGCCAGCACCTGGTTCATGCTCACCGTGCCGCTCGTCGGGGTGGTGTCGGTCCAGGCCCATTCAGCAATCATGAGAGCACCGGCGAACCCGAAAAGGGCCACCTTGAGTGCCGTGCGATCCCGGTGGGAGGCAGCAGCGGGGGTTCCCGCAGCATTCTGCACACCGTCCGGAACCGCCTCATCACGTCTCTGGCTCATCCACGTCCTTTCGGTCACCGGCAACACTACCGGCTCGTGACGCCATGACCCCCAGCACGCACGACGGCCCCGGAAGTCACCTCCCGGGGCCGCTCGCGGACCTCTCAGCCGAGTGTCTCGAGACTCGACCTCACCTGTCGTCGTCCTCGTCGTCAGGCTTGTCCACCACCAAGGTCTCGGTGGTGAGCAGCAACGAGGCGATGGAAGCGGCATTGGCCAGAGCCGAACGAGTCACCTTGACCGGGTCGATGACACCATCGGCAATAAGATCGACGTACTCACCAGTCTTGCCGTTGTAGCCATGCCCAGGCTCCAACTCGGCAACCTTGGAGACAATGACGTAGCCAGGCTCGCCACCATTCTCGGCGATCCAACGCAGCGGCTCACGCACGGCCTTCTCGACGATCTGGGCACCGACCAGCTCGTCGCCGGCGAGCCCGAGCTTGTCGGCGAGGTTGGCGGAGGCGTGGATGAGGGCCGAGCCGCCACCGGCGACGATGCCCTCCTCGATCGCAGCACGAGTGGCCGAGACGGCGTCCTCGATGCGGTGCTTCTTCTCGTTGAGCTCCACCTCGGTGGCAGCACCCACGCGAATGACGCACACGCCACCGGCGAGCTTGGCGATCCGCTCCTGGAGCTTCTCGCGGTCCCACTCGGAGTCGGAGTGGTCGTACTCGGCGCGCAGCTGGGCGACGCGTCCGTCGACGTCGGCCTTGGCCCCGGCACCGTCGACGATGGTCGTGTTGTCCTTGCTGACGACGACCTTCTTGGCGCGTCCCAAGACGTCCAGATCCACCTGGTCGAGCTTGAGGCCGACCTCGGGTGCGATGACCTGGCCACCGGTGAGGGTGGCAATGTCCTGCAGCATGGCCTTGCGACGGTCACCGAAGGCCGGTGCCTTGACGGCCACCGAGTTGAAGGTGCCGCGGATCTTGTTGACGACGAGGGTGCTCAGGGCCTCCCCCTCAACGTCCTCGGCGACGATGAACAGGGTGCCGTGGGCGGCGATGACCTTCTCCAGCACGGGGAGTAGGTCGTTCATCGAGGAGATCTTGCCGGAGTGGATGAGGATGTAGGGATCCTCGATCACGGCCTCCATACGATCCTGGTCGGTGACCATGTAGGGCGACAGATAGCCCTTGTCGAACTGCATGCCCTCGGTGAACTCCAGCTCGGTGCCGAAGGTCTGGGACTCGTCGACGGTGATGACGCCGTCCTTGCCGACCTTGTCGAAGGCGTCGGCGATGAGCTTGCCGATCTTCTCGTCGCGGCTGGAGATGGTGGCGACGTTGGCCATGTCGGCAGTGGTCTCGACGGCGCGCGACAGGGATCGCAGGTTCGCCACGAGCTGGGTCACGGCCTTGTCGATGCCGCGCTTGAGGCCAACCGGGTTGGTGCCCGAGGCGACGGCGCGCAGGCCCTCGTGAACCATGGCCTGGGCAAGCACCGTGGCGGTGGTGGTTCCGTCACCGGCGACGTCGTTGGTCTTGGTGGCGACCTCCTTGGCCAGCTGGGCGCCGAGGTTCTCGTAGTGATCGGTGAGGTCGACCTCCTTGGCGACGGTGACACCGTCGTTGGTGATGGTCGGTGCGCCCCACTTCTTGTCAATGACGACGTAACGGCCCTTGGGACCCAGCGTCACCTTGACGGTGTCGGCGAGGGTGTCGACACCGCGCTCGAGTGAGGTGCGGGCGTCCTCGTCAAACTGAAGCTGCTTTGCTGCCATGTGTCAGCGCCTCACTTCTCGACGATGGCGAGGATGTCGCGCGCGTTGAGCAGCAGGTACTCCTGACCGTCGTACTTGACCTCGGTGCCGCCGTACTTGGAGAAGATGACGACGTCACCCTCCTTGACGTCCATGGGGACGCGGGTGCCCTTGTCGTCGACGCGGCCGGGACCAGCGGAGATGACCTTGCCCTCCTGCGGCTTCTCCTTGGCGGTGTCGGGAATGACGAGACCGGATGCGGTGGTCTGCTCGGCCTCGAGAGGCTGGACGAGGACGCGGTCCTCGAGCGGCTTGATCGTGGTTGCCACGATGAACCCCTTTCGTGAAAGGACGGATGTTCAAAAGTCTCCTGCCAGGGGTTGCGAGCCCCGAGCGTTCGAGCCTTCGGCGTCGCGGGTGCGTCCAGCTCGTTGGCACACTCACCATGAGAGTGCCAATCAGAAAAGTACACCGGCATTAGCACTCAGGCAAGATGAGTGCCAGAGATTGTTGAGTCGGTGAGGCTCAGGCTCCCGGTGTTCCGGAATCCGACGGTCCAGAATCTGACGAGCCGGAGCCCGACGATGGGTGTGGATCGACGTCCGAACCGGCGCCACGACGAGGTGCAGGACTGGCGTCCGCATCGGCCGCGACATCCGCGTCGGGCTCGACTCCCCTGGCCAGATGGTGTGGCTGACCGGCACCATCGGATGCCTCCCACGGCTGGACGTTTCTCGGCTGAGGCTCCTGGCCCTCCAGAGTCTGACCATGATCCCCGTGAGCAGGGGTCGAGGAGTGCGGCATGGAATCGCCGTGCTGAGGCTGACCGTCTGCGCGACGCGGCTGGTCGGAACCAGACTGTCCAGAATCAAGCTGCTCGAAACCAGGCTGTTCTGAACCAGACCGTTCCGAGCCCTCCTGGGCGGGCCTCCCACCATCAGGCTGCCCGGGATCGAGTGGCACCGATTCGGCCTGCGATGACCCGTCGGCCCGGGAACCCTTCGCCCGGTGACGCACGATGACTGCAATGACGGCACCGATGACGGCCAGGGCAAGCACCCCGATGATGAGCCACATCCACCACGCCAGGGCACTGGAGGAACGTTCGCTGGTGGCAGTGATCCCACTCGACATGAGCTCCTTGGCACTGGTCCAGGTGACGGTGTTGCCGTCCACCGTGCTCGACCCGGAGTGCTGGGTCACTGTGCCGGGGAAGGTCACCGACACCTTGAAGTCGCTGAGCATCTCGGGGGTGATCTCCTGACCCGAGGTCTCGGGTGAGAAGATCTCCTGACCCATGCGGAACCTCACCTCGTCGTCGGTGAACGTGATGGCGACCCCGGAGTCACGAGTACCAATGTTCTTGGCGTTGTCCTCACCGACGATGGTGCAGCCGATGTGCTCATCGTCCTCGTACTTCTTCGCCGTCGCCTTGTCGGTGATGCCGGAGGCGGACATCAACTGCTCACACTCCTTGAGCTCCCCACCGGTGTTCTGACCGGACATCTCGGCCATGGACTTGGAGACGGCAATGGTGAGGTTGGCGTTGACGTGTTCCTCGTCCTTGATGTCGTAGGAGGCATTGAACTTCATGCATCCGGACAGCAGCAGGAGAGGAGCCAACAGGAGGACGCCCCAACGCCGGGGGCGGCAAGAATTGCTCAGCATGTGATCATGCAACCACACATCCCATCTGCAAAGCGAGATGGCAGGGTCAATCTCTGGTGACCATTCGCCGCCGACACACCACGGCCCGGGCTCCAGCCGTCGTCGGGGTGCACACCAGAGTTGCGCTGTTCGGCCCGGAGGGTTTGAGCTTGCGCCGCCATGTCACGGGGTCGACGTCCACCCCGCGTTTCTTGATCTCCACCGTGCCAACGCGGTGCCCACGTACCCAGCCGCGCAGGACGCGCACGTCGAGGGGCAGCACCTCCTCGACGGCGAACCAGGTGAGCCACGGGGTCTCGACGGGCTCGTCGGCGGTGAGGTAGGCAATGCCCGGAGCCACCGACCGCAGCCCCGGGGCGATGGCGGACAGGCTCGCCGCACGGATGGCCGCAGGATGCGGCTCGGCCAGAAAGGCCCCCAGGTCACCGGGTTCGGGGGCAGGGAGCGCCGCGGGGAGTTCGACCGGGCCTCGATCGTCGCTCCGGTCGACGAGGACGGCCCGGTCCCCCGGCCACAGATCACCAAACCCTGACCACAGGGTGGCCTCGACGAGATCACCGCGATGCCCCACATGGGTGACGGGCTGGTTCGGCAACTGGCCACGATCGACCCCGGGGCCGAGCTTGACGACGCACGGCGCCAGCTGCAGGACGTGCTCGACGAAGGACCACGGCGGCTGGACGTCCGCCAGACGCCAGGTGCGCCCCCGTCCGGTCCGGCGAGCCGGATCGAGCATGACGACGGCCCCACCTGGCCGGACGCCTCGCGACGCGAGGCCTTCCGGTACGCGGTCGTGGGGCTGAGGCACGGCGGCGAGCAGCTCGTCCAGCACCGCCGTGGCATCGGCGCACAGTACCTGTGCCCCGGGCAGGTTGTGGCGGGCGAGCTCGGCGGTGGCCGGATCGATCTCCACGGCACTCACCTGCAGCCCGGCATCCAGGCAGGCTCGGGAATCGGCTCCGCAGGAACAGCCCAGGTCGATGACGTGCCGAATCCCGGCGGCCTTGAGACGCTCCGCCCGCCAGCGAGAGACGTCGCCCCGGGTGGCCTGCTCCAGTCCGTCGCGCGTCCACAGCATGGTGGCTGCCACGTCACCGATCTTGCGTACCGCGCTCTGGCGCATTGCGGCCTGGTCCAGGGCGGCAGCAGCCAGATCGGCGGGAAACTCGCGGCGCAACGCCGTCGCAGCCGCCAGCGAGTTGGGGTCGGACTGGTCCAGGGCAGCAGCCAGGGCGTGCGCGCCGGGGGTGCTGGTCAACTGCTGGGCCACCTGCACATCCACGCAGGTCACCCTACGTCATGGCCAGCCAACTCCACGGCGTCACGCCTCAGGACTGCCCGTCACACCTCAGGCCGGCCCGTTGCACCTCAGGCCAGCACCGAGTACGTCCATCCGGTCGGCCGCCCGTCCTGGTAGGGGATGCAGCCGTGGAACTGCGGGATCGTCTCGTCGAAGACCAGCGGCAGGAAGTACCGATCACCTTCCCACATGGGCAGTGCGTCGAGCTCGTCGATCCGCTGCCAGCTCAGCGGACCCTCCTCGTTGACCTCGGGGATGTCGCCGTGCCACCGGTCGATGACGAAGATGAGCCCGAAGTGGTCCTCGCCGTGTCTGCCGAAACCCGGCCACGAGACCGTGCCACGCAACCGCATGGCATCGACCTGCAGACGGGCCTCCTCCCACAACTCGCGCTGCATGCCGGCAGCGGCGTCCTCACCGGGTTCGACCTTGCCACCCAGCCCGTTGTACTTGCCGAGCTGGTCGTCGTCGTTGCGGGCGATGCGGTGCACCATGAGCACCCGTTCGCCGTCGGGATGCCGGACGAATCCCAGGGTCGTGAGCACCGGCGTCATCATGCGACTACCCTCACAGCACGTCCCAGTACGGCATGACGGTGAGTTCGCCGTCAAGGGCGTCGCGCTGGGCCTGGCTGAGCCTCGAGCGTGGTACGACGACCTCGAAGACGTACTCGTCGAACCAGTTGTCGTTCATGGTGAAGAATCCCTTGGTGCCGACCTCCTCACCCCAGGAGTTCTCGACGCGCCAACGCACCGGTGCACCGTCGACCAGATCGACGCCGACCAGGGTCATGGCGTGGGTGGGAGAGGTTTCGTGCAGTCGCATCCGGTCGGCCTTGGACCGGTTGAGTTCCACCCCGTAGAGCCCCTCGTAGTCGTGCAGGTTGGCGTCCCAGATGCCGAGCTCGCGATCGAACTGGGCATTGACGTCGCAGGAGAACCACACCGGCTCCCCGGCACGGATCGACTCGATGGCCAAGGCCTTGATGTCGTCCATCCCGGCACTGACGTAGGAGTATCCGGGACGCCCCACCATGTACGGGGTGTGTTCTCGCACATAGCCCTGACCCACGGGGTTCTCGGTGCGTGGGTCGTGTTGAACGGTGGCGTACTCGCCAAGGTCACCGGGGATGATGTGGCGGGCGAACTGTGTCGGGGTGAACGTGCCTTCGCGATGGAAGTTCTTGTCCTTGTCACGGTACTGCCAGGTGAACGAGGTGGGCGGGGTGCCCAGGTGGATGGCCAGCACCCGCCAGGCGTCCTTGAGTCCCTGCTCCCGAGCCGCAGCAATCCTGGTGTCCCGGTCGTCGGCGTCCCGGGCAGCACGGATCTGACCGACGACGCGGCGCACGACCTTCTCCAGGGCCCGATTCATGCGGTCGGTGTTGCCCGAGGACTCGGTGTCGGGCATGGCCCACTGTGGCACGAGGCCGTACTTGCCGACGATGTCGACGAACTGCGGCCAGTAGCCACCATCGCTCAGTTCACCGAGCAGCTCACGCACCTGCTCGTCGCCGTCTGGCAGGTCGATGGTCTCCACGGCTCGGGCAAAGGCGAAGTTGACCTTCTCGATCTTGTCGAAGAAGGCGATGTGGTTCTGTGAGAACTCGAGATTGTCGATGTTGAGATTCCTCATCACCTGTGCCCGGATGACGTTGAGGCCGGCGAACTCCCAGCACCGCCCGGAATGTCTCTGATTGGTGACGCTCCAGCTGTCCAACCGCTCCGACGTCGTCGGATCGATGCCGTTGAAGACGTCACGATCCAGGCTCACGGTGTCGACGCTGGTGGTGGTCACGGCGTTCTGCACGATCCGGCCCAATCGATCCCTACGAAACTCCTTGGTCTGCTGCGCACTGAAATCAGTCCTCAGAAATAAGCTGCCGCTCATGTGCACCTCCGTAGCCGAACCACATAGTCGATACTCAATGTTCACTAAATATTCATCATTTTTTACTGACACCCATCGCGCCAGATGAGTACCTTGTACACAGGTTGCGAATCGCGATCACAACCGTACAACATGTACTCATGCTCTGGAGGATCCATGAAACACTCACAGCACCTCCAGCACCTCGCGGCAGCAGTCGTCATCACTCTGTTTGTCGCCAGCGCCGCATTCTCCGCTCCACAGGCACAAGCCGTACCTTCCAAGTGCGGTTGGAAACTGAGCAACCGGGACGTCATCACGACTTGCGCCGGAGGAAGCGGACAGTTCCGAGTACATCTCGACTGTCGAAAAGCACCTGACCGCTACTCTATTTGGGCTCGACCCGGCCAAACGGTAACCGCTAAATGCATCGCTGGCCGCCCCTACAACGTGATCTGGGAAACTGTCGACTGATCACCCCGACCCGAAACGCAAATACCAACTACTATGAAATTGACAATCGACGACGTCACCGTCACCTACCATCACACCGTGGCCGTTGACCACGTAGGTTGGCAGCTGAGCGAGGGATTCCATGCCCTGCTGGGCCCCAACGGTGCAGGCAAGAGTTCACTCATGCGCACCCTCGTCACCTTGCAGAAACCATCCTCAGGCACCGTTTCCCTTGACGGACTCTCCGGCAACCAAATGCGCCCCCGTTTGGGTTACTGTCCCCAAGAGAATCTCGGCAGATCCCGACTCACCGTGCACCAACATCTGGCATACATGTGCTGGCTGCACAAGATCAGCAAGGCTGCCACCGCCAGTGAAGCGGACCGTGTTCTCGACGTCATCGACCTCACTGACCGCGCCGATGACCGTATCTCCTCCTTGTCAGGAGGGATGCGGCGTCGCGTGGCCATCGGTTCGGCTCTCATCGGCTCCCCCGATCTCGTCGTGCTTGACGAGCCTTCCGCCGGGCTGGACGTCGCCCAGCGCGAGGGACTCACCCGTATCCTTGGACGAGTGGCCGGTCAGGCCATCACCATCGTCTCCACGCACATCATCGAGGACGTTCTCGAGCATGCCGACACCGTCACTGTCATGGATCACGGCCGTTTCAAGTTCCAAGGGCCCTTCGACAGGTTCACCGACCAACGAGACCTCGCCGCAGTACGTGCACGCTACATGAACATCGTGGAATCATGAGCAGCGGCTTCATCTCGTGGCTTCGACACCACCATGTCCCCGCAGCCGTGGGGTCCAGCATTCTCACCGCAGTCATCCTGCGTTTCCTCGTCTTCCTCATCGACCTGCAGGCGGGAGGCACCACCGACATCGCACCCATGTGGGTTGCGATGGGCACGAGCATTCCCCTGCTGTTCATCGCCACATCCCAGACCGACATTGACGCCATCGCGCCGCGTTCCCTGACTACACGCCGAACGATCCTCATCGGTGGTTCGATCGTTTTCACCGGCCTGCTCTCGCTCACCCTGTTCCCCGGCCATCCCGACGACGCAGCCATGGCATGGCGAGACAGCTTGGGACTGTATGGCTTGGGTCTGCTCAGTCTCACCTTCCTGCCCATCCGGGTCATTTGGGTACTACCGACGGTGGCTGGGTTCGCGTCATGGATGTTCGGTTGGCCCCTGTACCCCACCGTCGGACACGGCCTCTGGGGAGCACTACGAGCCCCCGCGACGCTGCACTTCAACGGCGGCGCCCCCAACCTCAGCATCCTCATCTGTGGAATCCTGCTCATTGCCGGAGTCGTCACCTACTGCTGTGACGTCGGGCTCCATCCGGGTGCACATAGTCAGGTGGCGCGCGCACATCGAAGAGGAAGCGGAATCATGAGCGCCAGCCTCGTCTGGCCGACGATGCTCATCCTCGCCATTCCGATGGTATTGAGCTTGGGGTCAGCGTGGTCGACCTGGGCAGGGGCTCCGAGGATCTTGTTGAGCTCGCAGATACCTGCGGTTCGTCACTTCTGGCTACCCTGTGCCGGGGCAGCCGGGGTCATCGCAGGCCAGACGCGGTGGCGCACTGGGGTGGCGGTGTGGGAGGACCTTGGTGTGCGCAGTGTCTCGGCTCGGCTCGTGCGTCCCAGCCTGCACGCCATTCTCATGGCCGTTGCGCCTGCACTTGTCATCGTTCTCGTTGCTCTGACAGCCAGTGCCGCGGCGATGGGCCACCAGAGGATCGCAGGCCATGTCGTCGCAACCGAGATCGTCGATGGGATGGGTCCGTCTCTCACACTCCTGTTGGCCATGGCCGTCGTCGCCGTCATCTCCGCGATCGTCGGCAGTGTCGTGAGATATGTGTGGATGGTGCCGTTCGTCGCGATACTATCTGCCTTCCTCGCCCTGCCTCTGAACGTCTTGGGCGGCTCTGATATCGAGGCAATCGACGAACAAATGGCCCAGAAATACCCGACTTTGATCTGCCAGCACAGCACCGACAAAGGCATCGAGGTATGCACCCGTGAACCCAACCGGGCCTACCTACCCGCAGCCGTGCTCACCCTCGAACAGGCGCGCACCGGCTCGGCCCATCCTGACGCTTGGCCACAGCGGTTCGTCCTTGACAATGCAGGAACTCTCGGAGGGATGGCCCCAGGGTCTGCTGCTCCTCACACGGCACTGCCTGATCTCTCCCTCAAAGACAGCCGCGGGTACGCTCCGCCACAGAGTCTGCACAACGACTACCTTGAGTCCGTAGCCTATTCGACGGCTGCGTGGTGCCCGAAGGCCAGCCAAGAGGACGTCCTCACCATCATGGGGGTGGCCGGTTCAGGCCCCTCGGCGGAAAGCCCCACCATGGACACCAGTCTCACCGCGCTCAGGGCCTGTCGAGCTCGAGGGTGAATATGGACGCGGCAGGCTTGGTCCTCCGATGGTGAGGTCTCAAGCCTGCCTCCTGCGCTGCCAATATCCATGTCGACCGTCGCGGTGGTCTGATGACGTCCTCACAGCACCATCGCGGCGATCCAGCCAGCGACGAGCAGTGGCAGGTTGAAGTGCAGGAAGGTCGGGATCACCGAGTCGCGGATGTGGTCGTGCTGGCCGTCGGCACCCAGCCCCGCCGTCGGTCCGAGGGTGGAGTCCGATGCGGGCGATCCGGCGTCGCCCAGGGCACCGGAACTCCCGACGATCGCGACCGTCGCCAACGGTGAGAACCCCAGCGACATGCACAGCGGCACGTAGATCGTCGCAATGATCGGCAGGGTGGAGAACGACGAGCCGATCCCCATCGTCACAACGAGCCCCACCAGCAGCATGACGGCCGCGGCAAGGGCCTTGTTGGTGCCGAACAGGGCCGTGGCGTCGGTCACCAGCAGGGTGACGTGACCGGTGTCCTGCATCACCTGGGCGAATCCCTGGGCCGCGATCATGACGAATCCGATGACAGCCATCATCTTCATGCCTTCGGTGAAGACCTCGTTGCTCTCCCGGAATGGCACGGCGCGGGCCATGAGGATGATGCCGAGTCCTGCTATGGCACCGACCAGCAGGGAGTTCGACTTGGCACCGGCAAGCTGCATCGCCACCTGGACGACGAAGGTGACGATGATGGCGATGATGGCCACCGTGGCTCGGTAACGGTTGATCGGCTCGGCCGTGCCGGCCGCTCCAGTGACCTGTGGGTCCGACGAGTCATCGCCCTCCGAACTGGTGATCGAACCAGTCCCAGCCACGGCTGGCTGTTTCGCCAGCGACCGATCCTCGTAGTCACGTGGCTTGCGATAGCTCACGAACAGCGCGATGAGCAGGCCAGACATCATTCCCAACGCCGGGATGCCCATGGCATGCATGATCTTGATGCCGTCGGTGCTCATCCCCGCCTTGCGGATGTTGCCCAGCAGGATGTCGTTGAGGAAGATGTTGCCGAATCCCACCGGAATGAACATGTACGTCGTCACCAACCCGAACGTCAGCGTGGTACTGATGGCACGCCGGTCCAGGTGCAGCCGGTTGAAGACGGTGAGCAGCGGTGGGATGAGCAGCGGGATGAAGGCGATGTGCACCGGGATGAGGTTCTGCGACATGATCGACATGAGGAGGATGGCGCCGATGAGCGCCCATTTCGTCACCCGATGGGTCCGGCTGGACGAGTCGGGGGACGTCGCGTCAAGACGTGCGATCATCCACCTGGCCAGGGCATCCGGCAGACCGGTGTGGGCCACGGCCATGGCGAATGCACCGAGCAGGGCGTAGCTGAGAGCGATCTGCGCCCCACCGGTGAGCCCCTCCTGGAACGACAGCATCGTGCCGTCCAGGCCGAGGCCGCCGACGAGACCACCCACCAGAGCGCCGATGAACAGTGCGATGACCACATGCACCCGGCACACGGCGAGGACGAGCATGAGGATCACGGCGAGCAGCACGGCATTCATGTCCGAGATCCTACATACGCGCTGCACACATTCAGGTCGTCATCATGTGGTGGAACGTTGCGGTTTGTGTTCCAGATCTGTACTCAGTCGAACTGGCCCTGGAGCACCGACGCCACGTCGGTCGCCGTGACGTGGGCCGAGGGATGGCGGTGCATCGATCCGGCCATGAGGGTGTGATCACAGGTGTGACGAATACCCAGCAGGTGGCCGAATTCGTGCGCAATGGTCGCACGGATGGCGTCGGGATACAGGTACGACGTGACATGCACGGAGAGATACCGGTGGGATGGGGACGCTTGAGCCAACACGTACGAGTCGGGAACCGGGTCGTAGCGCACACTGATGGTCTGGTCGGTGGCAGTGGTGGTCTCGGCGAGAACGACCTTGCCCTTGAGGGCCTCGTTCCACTCGGCGACGGCAGCGTCGAGTTCCTTGCGATACGGGAAGTCCTTCTGCACGACGAAGTCGAGCCTGCCGTCCTTGAGGTAGGCAGGAATGGAGTCGGAGTCATGGAGGATCGACGGATCGGGAACCGGTTCCCCGGCGTTCGCGGCGCTCACGATGGCACGGCAGGTGGCTGCAGGGATGGGCGGTTTGCCATCCCCACCGATGGCATTGGCGAACGGTGCGGTGACGACGGCACTGGCGGCGGCGAGGGTCGTGAGAATTCCACCGGTGAGGATCTTCGAGATTTTCATGAGGATGATTGTCTCCGTCGGGGCATGGGCAATGAAACCTGATTCATGGTTACCCCGTATGGTAACTGTCACATCGCCCGTCTCGCCAAATCCCCATCCACTACGGATGAGGCACGATCACACCAGGATCGTCTCCACCGGCAGGCCGGAATTGGCCGAGATGTCCAATGACGACGGTTCGAGACCGGCCTTGACCACCTGCACACCCAGTGCCGCGATCATCGCACCGTTGTCGGTGCACAGCCCGGGGCGCGGGCGGCGCAGCTCGACCCCGGCGGCTGCCATGCGCTCGGCGAGCAGGGCACGCAGCCGCGAATTGGCCGCCACACCGCCGCCAATGAGGAAGTGTTCCAACTCGTACGTCTGGCACAGGTCGACGGCCTTGGCGGTGAGGACGTCGGCCACTGCCTCCTGGAAGGATGCCGCCACGTCGTTGACGGGTACCTCCTTGCCGTCACGCTGCTGGGTCTCGACCCAGCGGGACACGGCAGTCTTGAGCCCGGAGAAGGAGTAGTCGAAGCGGTGCCGGATCATGTCGTGCCGGGCAGTGAGTCCACGGGGGAAGCGGATGGCCTGCGGGTCGCCCTCGGCGGCAGCCCGGTCGATGACGGGCCCGCCGGGGTACGGCAGCCCGAGCAGCCGGGCCACCTTGTCGTACGCCTCGCCCGCAGCGTCGTCGATGGTGGCGCCGACCTCGACGATGTCGGTGGCGATGGAACTCACCTTGAGCAGCGAGGTGTGGCCACCGGAGACCAGCAGTGCGCCGCACGGCATGGGCAGCTCACCGTGCTCCAACAGGTCGACGGCGACGTGGCCCGCCAGGTGGTTGACGCCATAGAGCGGCTTGCCGAGGTAGGAGGCGAGGGCCTTGGCCGCCGACAATCCGATGACGAGAGCCCCCATGAGTCCCGGTCCGGCGGTGACGGCGATGCCGTCCAGCTCGGCAAGATCGATGCCGGCCGTGGCGCATGCGGCCTGCAGCACGGGCACCATCGACTCCAGGTGGGCACGCGATGCCACCTCTGGCACCACTCCGCCGAACCTCACATGCTGCTCCATGGAGGAGGCGACCTCGTTGGCCAACAGCTCGGTGCCGCGCACGATGCCGACTCCGGTCTCGTCGCACGACGACTCGATTCCCAGGATGAGCGGTTCAGACATGATTCTCCTCATGTGCGTTCGTGCCGGTCTGCCCGGCCTGATGTGATGTCTCGGAGCACCCGGGCTGTCGACGTGCATCGTTCACCTGCTGTCGGGGCCTGCCGTCCTGCTGTGACCCTCGAGCAGACTTGGTGGTGCGCGAGCAGTGCTGTCCGGGAGACGTGAGCAAGGGGGATGTGAGTGGGGCTGCCATGATCAGGGCGTCGGCAGCAGGTTCACCAGCCGTGCTCCGGTAGTAGTGGGGGCGGCGCGAGAGGACGTCGAAGCCGCGTGAGCGGTAGAGCTGCTGGGCGGTGGTGTTGTCGTCGCGCACCTCCAACAGGATGCGGGTGCACCCCTGGGACCGTGCCCAGCCCAGCCCGTCGTCGAGCAGGGCACCGGCGAGTCCACGTCTGCGCTGCTGCGGCGTCACCATGATCCGATCCAGGTCGCAGGTGTCGGCCACGGCATGAAAGGTGGCCACGGCGACGAGGCAGTTGCCTGCCCCATCGTGAGCGCTGGCCTCGTCCGTGGCCCCTGCACCGTGTCGGTCGACATCCACGACGATGACGTGCCGGTCCGGTGCGTCCAGATCGGTCTGCCACGATGCGCATGACCACTGCTCCAGAGGAGGGAAACTCGCCTGCTCGACGTCCATGATCGCAGCAAGATCACCGTGCTTCGCCACTCGAATCGGCACGGTCAGCCCACCTGACGTGGCAGACGGATCCGTGCCGTGGTGAGGGTCGCCTTGCGAGTGGTGGGTACGGTGGCGTCCGGGTCACGCAGGTAGAGCGGCTCCAGACCGACGTCGGGCAGGCTCGTCCAGTGTGCTGCGAGGACGCCGGCATCCAGCTGCTCGGGCGCTCCCGGAGCAGACGTGAGTCCGCGGGCCGCACAGCCCGGCCCGCCGACGGGGAGGTCCTGCGGCAGGGTGTCGGGGGCACTTACGTGGGGGCCGTCGAGACGTTTCCCGGCGGCGTCGTAGCGCGCCCAGTACAGTTCGTGACGGCGGGCGTCGGTACACACGATGAATTGCCCGCCCGGTGCGTCTGCACCGATGGCCCACTGGGTGGCGAGCACGTCCAGGGAACAGACCGGGCGCGGTTCCAGACCGGCCAGGTGGGCCAGGACTCGTCCGGTGACCACTCCGACGCGTAGGCCGGTGTAGGGGCCGGGGCCCACTCCCACGGCGACCTCGTTCAGCTCGGAAAGGGTGATCCCCTGCTGCCGACAGAGGTCCTCGATGAGCGGCATGAGCTGCTCGGCATGGGCCCGGGGATCATCGACGCGCAGGGTGGCGAGCACCTCGCCGCCGCGGGCCAGACCGACGCACACCGCGGTCGAGGTGTCGACGCCCAGGGTGAGGCCGGATGGGGCCAGTGTGGATCGAGGAGTGGAAGTGGTCGTCATTGCAGCTCCTTGCTCATGTCTGCGTCCTCGCTCGTGTCCGCGGCGTCGTCAGGGGTGAGCACGCTGAGGAATCCCAGATCGACGCCTTGCCAACGTGGTCCCACCGGGGTGAGGTAGACGATTCGGGTGTCATCCTCGGGATCGGCAGTACGGTCGATCTGGACGCCCAAGTATGAACTCGCCAGTTCCTCGGCGATACCGGCACCCCATTCCACCACGGTGACCGAGGAGTCCATCGTCTCGTCGAGATCGAGGTCGACGAGCTCGGCAAGGGATCCCAGACGGTAGGCATCGACGTGGATGAGCCCGGGGCGCCCACCGACCCCGTCATGTCGACGTACCAGCACGAAGGTGGGCGAGATGACGGGCTCGCTCACGTGAAGCCCCTGACCGATCCCCTGGGTGAAGGTGGTCTTCCCAGCACCAAGTTCCCCGGAGGCGACGATGACGTCACCGCCGGTGAGTTCGGATGCCAGGACCTCGCCCAAGGTGTGCATGGCCTCGGTGGTGGGCACCACCACTCGCACCGGCAGGGTGCACACCAGATCGGGGCCATCGGCGTGGTAGCCGTGCTGACTGAGCGCAGCACGCATCATCGATCTGGTCGACGGGTGGCTCGCCCAGCCACGCACCCGCAGTTGTGCAGAACCGAGATCGGTGGCCAGCTGCTCAGCCCCGGCGAGCATTGCCAGCGCGATCGGTTCATGATCGTTGCCGGGAGCGACGATCACCGAGCGCACCTCTGCTCCCGCATGGCTGGAGTGAGGACGGTCGTCGTCCCAGCATTCGAGGGCACCGTCCGGGGTCGTGTGTTGGCCGTCCTGCGGGGTTTTCTCGGACTCAGCGTCCTCCTGCGACCCCGCGCTGCGGTTCGCACCATGCTGCGGCGCCAGGGCCTCATCAGACGATGGAGTGGGCACAGCCCCGGAATTGACCAGCTGCAGCACGCCGACGACACGGTGCCCCCGGCCTGCAGCGGTCGGGGCATCCGTCTCGGCGACGAGACACAGGTCGCGCTCGATCCACTCGGAGAAGGCGGAGAACATCCGCTCACCCGAGCGTTGTGCGGTGCGTGTCTGGCGCAGCTGCCCGCTCAACGCATCCGACAGTGACTGAGCCTCACCCGGTTGCGCCAGACGCACGCTGATGTCTGCCAGGTCGAGGGTTCGCGAATCTGTACTGTCCACGAGAGGCCATCCTAGAACGTTGTGTTCACCGAGATGTGAGACGGTGCACGGACTCACCAGGTGTCGTTGCCGGCTCGGCCATACCTGGCCTCATGGTCCCGGCGGGCCTGCTCCCGGTCCTTGCGCGGCCTGCGCTGAACGTGACTGTCGTCACGGCCACCACGTCGATCGGATCCGTGCCAGTCGGAATGGTGCCGGTTGCCGCCGCGACGATCGTTGTGGTGATGCCTCCCATGACCGTTGCGTCGACCACCACCCCTGCCCTTGCGCCGCTGCGGTTTGGGAGCGACGATCGCGTCGTACTCCTCCTGGGCGATCGGGGCGTCCAGAGCCGGAGTGCAGTGGGCGACCTGTGCAACGTGTTCGTCGCCCAGGCGCACCTGGGCCTCCTCGGGATGCACTCCGGCAGACCGGTAGATACGTGCCATGGTGCGCCGCTGGTGCGGCAGGATGAGGCTGATGACGGCGCCGTCCTGACCAGCGCGAGCGGTACGGCCGGCCCGGTGCAGGTAGTCCTTGGAGTTCATCGGTGGATCGACCTGCAGCACGAGGGTGACGTCATCGACGTCAATACCGCGCGCGGCCACGTCGGTGGCGACGAGCACCGGCAGGGAGCCTTCCTTGAAGGCGGCGAGCACTCGGGCCCGAGCCCCTTGGGTGAGTCCACCGTGCAGGGCACCAGCCATGACGCCAGCCTCACGCAGCTGTTCGGCCATTCGGGAGGCACCACGTTGGGTGCGTGCGAAAACGATGGTGTGGCCGGCGCGATGTGAGATCTCGGCCATGAGTGAGACCTTCTCGTGCGGTTTGACCTGGAAGGCATGGTGGGTCATGGTCGCCACCGAGCCTCGTTCGGGGTCGATCTCGTGGGTGACGGGATCGTTCATGTAGGTGCGCACCAGTTTGTTGACGGCGCCGTCCAGGGTTGCCGAGAAGAGCAGCTTCTGCCCCTGCCCCACGGCGTCGAGAATGGCTCCGACAGCCTGCATGAAGCCCAGGTCGGCCATGTGATCGGCCTCGTCGAGGACGGTCATCTGCACCCCGGACAGATCGGCGTCACCGGTCTCCAGCAGGTCGACGAGGCGCCCCGGGGTGGCCACGACGATGTCCACGCCCTTCTTGAACGCCTTGGTCTGCGGGCCATAGCCCATGCCACCAGCGACGAGGATCGTCGACAGGTGCATGGCCGAGGCCAACGGAGAGATGACGTCGGCGATCTGCATGGCGAGCTCGCGGGTGGGCGAGAGGACGAGGGCACGCGGTCGACGGTCCGCACGCTGCTCGGCGGACAGCCGGGTGAGCACCGGAACGCTGAAGGCCAGCGTCTTGCCCGAACCGGTGGAGGCGCGCCCCAGCACGTCCTTGCCGCTGATGGCATCGGGGATGGCAGCGATCTGGATGCGGAACGGCTCGTCGATGCCGGTGGCCGCCAGGGCTGCGACGATGGGGTCGGGCACACCGAGGGTGGAGAATCCCCCCTCGTGGTTCACCGTCGAGGTGTCGAGCTCACCAAGATCGGTGGCCTTCCACTCCATGGTGTCGGCGTCGGAGCCATCGGCATGCCAGTCGTCCCGGTCACGCCGTCCTGACCTGGAGTCGTGGGAGCCCTGACCACCGCCGTTGTGACGATCCCAGCGATCACGGTTGCGATCATGCCCCCGACGCTCATGGCCGCGACGCTCGTTGCGAGGCTCGACATCGTCCCGGTGCCAGTCGCCACGCTCGTCCCAATCATGCCGAGCGTTGTTCCGCTCGTTGCCGTGGTCGTCGCGCCAGTCGTCCCGGCGGCTGGACCCGCTCCGATCACGACGCCAGTCCCCGTCGTACCGGCCACGACCACGGGCATCCCAGTCACGAGGCCCTGCCTCGAAGTCGTGCGATGCACGATCGCGTGCACCGCGCTGGTCGTTCCAGTCACGCCGATCCGTCCGGTCGCGACGGTCCTCCCGGCGGTAGGTGTGTCGAGTGTTGCCGCGGTACCCACCGGAGCCGTGACCGTACCCGCCCCGGCTGCCGCCATGACGGTTGTCGCCACGTGACCGGCCTCCTCGGGAACGCTCGTCCCGGTGCCAGTCGTCTCGATACTGCTTGGCCTGGCGTTGGTCGTCGTGGCGTCGACCACCATCGACCTCGGCAGCCGGGTCCCAGGCCTGGAATGACCGGCCCTTGGGATCGGTGTGGGCTGCGCGTCCAGAGTTGTGGTGGGTGCCATGTCGTGCTGCGCCGCCTCGGTTGCGTGGCTTGTGTCCTCGAGCAGCACGCTCGGCGGCCGTCCACCTCCTCTTGGGGGTGCCGTCCGCCTTGTACGACTTGGCCTTACGGTGTGGCTTGTTGTTGGGCATGGGAATCCTCTGGTGACGAACGACTGCGCACAGCTGCGGCCGCGCGAGGGCGCGGGAAGGGTACGTGAATCGTCCTGGATGAATGCGGTCTCGATGGCGGGCGTGTAGCTGCAAGGGTCTGACACCGTCAGACGCGCATGTCACCGCATGGGAGCAGCGACACGATCGGAACCGGCCGGGCAGACTCGTGTTCGAGTCGGAATCACCTGGACGGATGGGCGCATCGAGCAACTCAACGCATCATGGGCCCACATGGGCCGAACCAACACGCCAACGATACCTGTTTGGCCCAACAACAACCAAACGACACCATCGGTGGCTGGTCACCGTCAGAAAATGTCACCGTTTGGACAACTGCACAATGCGGAATCGTCACCGCGAGCAGTTACCATCGAGGGTGTGCGAGTTGCGATTGTTGCGGAGTCGTTCCTGCCACAGGTGAACGGCGTCACGAACTCGGTCCTGCGTATCCTGGAGCATCTGCGCGCCCATGGACATGAGGCCCTGGTCATCGCCCCGGGCGACTCCGAGACCCCCCACGAGTACCAGGGACATCGGGTGGTCTCGCTGGCCTCCCTGGCCTTCCCCGGCTACTCCGACGTACGTGTCTCGGCCTCCCCGCAGTGGTCCATCGAGCGCACCCTTGCCGAGTTCGACCCCGATGTCGTCCATCTGGCTGCGCCGTTCGTCATCGGCTACAAGGGTGCTCTGGCTGCTGCCTCACTCGGCATACCGTCCGTCGCCATCTACCAGACGGACGTCCCCTCTTACGCCGGGCGGTACGGCCTGGGCAAGTTGGAACCCTACGGCTGGTACCGGGTACGTCAGATCCACTCCCTGTCAGTGGCCACCTACGCCCCCTCCACCTATTCACGCGACCAGCTCGTCTCGCACGGAGTGCCGCGGGTGGGCATCTGGGGCCGTGGCGTCGACAAGCAACGATTCCATCCGTCGAAGCGTTCGGAGGAGCTGCGTGCCCAGTGGGCCCCGAACGGCGAGGTGGTCGTCGGGTACATGGGGCGCCTGGCCGCCGAGAAGCGGGTGCAGGACATGGCCGTGCTGGCCGACATCCCCGGGGTGAAGCTCGTCATCGTCGGGCACGGCCCCGATCGTGACCAGCTCGAGAAACAGATTCCGGGTGCCATCTTCACCGGGGGCCTGGGCGGTGAGGACCTGCCGCGCGCGGTGGCATCGATGGACGTCTTCTGCTCCACCGGCGAGCTGGAGACCTTCTGCCAGGCGGTCCAGGAGGCCAAGGCCTGTGGAGTTCCGGTCATCAGTCCACGCCGCGGCGGCCCGATCGACCTCATCGACCCCTCACGCACCGGCTGGCTCTACGAGCCGGGCAACATGGACGAGTTCCGCAGCTACGTCGTCGACCTCGTCGGTGACGGTTACAAGCGCAGGGCCATGGGAACGGCGGCCCGCGCCTCCATCGAGGACCGCACCTGGGGACACCTGTGTGCCGAGCTCGTCGGGCACTACGAGGAGGCCATCCGGATCGGATCGGTCGCAGCTCCAGCCCGCCATCGCCTGTTGTCTGCGGCAACTCACCATTCCCGTCGGAACGGTCACTCCATCAGTCTGCTGCACCGCTGAGCCAGCGATTCCGCCACGTCAGCTGGCCGAGGCGCCAAGCCCCTGCCCATTCACGAAAAAGCTGGGCCCCGTTGATCTCCGGTGACGCTCACGGCCCGGTGCCCCACCCCACTCACGGACTCACGGAAAGCTGGGCCGCCGGAATGCCCCGATGATCTCGGGAAAGAACCCGGCGAGTTGATCTGGCGACCACGGCCCGGGATGGCGGCATGCGGTGAGCGCCTGCAGACTTGCCCCCAACAGGCCAGCCCAGCCAGCCGACACGCCAGCGGCGAGCAGTGTTCCACACACACCAGCCAGCACATCGCCCGAGCCGGCCTGCCCGGTCCACGCCGGCCCCGGCAGCGCTGCGGCACAACCGGCCTGCCCGGCAGGCATCTGGCCCGCCCCCAGGTGATCGGCCACGTCGAGAATCTCGGACGGCGTGGACTCCACCACATGCCCGTTCGGATCGGCCACCCACTGAATCGCCCCCTTGAGCAGGACGGTGGCGCCGAATCGTCGCGCCGCCTGCATGGCCGACTCGCGCGGGTTCTCACGCACCTCGTCACGGTCGACACCGAGCATGCGCGCCAGCTCACCGGCATGTGGGGTGAGCAGGCAGCCGTCCGGGAGCTCAGCGGGCAGCAGGGACAGGGCGTCGGCGTCGATGACCATCGGTACGCCGTCAGCACAGCGGTGATGGAGACGTCGTTCATTTGCAGCTGGATCGTCCTGCCCCCAGCCGGAGCCGACCACCCAGGCCTGCACCCGGCCGTCGGCAAGAACGACCGACGGCATGGCAGCGAGCACCAGATCTGATGGACGTCGTGGCCCGACGTAGCGAACCATGCCGGCCCCCGTGCGCAGCGCCCCCAGCGTACCCAGCACCGCTGCTCCCGGGTACTGGGAGGATCCAGTGTCCATCCCGACGACACCGCGGGAGTACTTGTCGTCTCCCGGGCCCGGGACCGGCCAGAGTCGGGCGAGGTCGTCCTCGTCGACCACACTCGTCCAGCCCTCAGCACGCTCCGGGACGCCATCGCTGCCACCGGGTTCGACGCCGATATCGACCACGCCGATCCGCCCGCACCGCTCAGCGGCAGGTGGGGCGACGTGGCACCATTTGCGTGTCGCGAAGGTCACGGTGACGTCAGCTCGTAGCGAGGTCGTGACGGTCCCGGAATTGGCGTCCAAGCCAGAGGGCAGATCGACAGCGAGCCAGCTCGCAGCGGAAAGCTGCTCCCCCAGCCTCGCAAGATCGTCCGGGATGCCAGGGCGTCCGCCAATCCCCAGGACGGCGTCGATGACGAGGTCTGGTACCACCTGGCCAGCCTGCTCCATCGTCACCACCTCACACCCCGCTCGTAGGGCGACCTGCCAACCAGCGGCATGTGGTGTGCCCAGCACCGGACAGACCCGTACATGGCATCCCTCGTCGGCGAGCTCGGCCGCGGCCAGCAGACCGTCTCCCCCGTTGTTGCCGCCTCCCACGAGCACCAGCACTGAACCGCCTCGCACCCCGCACCCCAGATCGGCGAGCATGCCCCGTGCCTGCGCGGCGACCTGCCCTGCAGCCACAGCCATGAGATCGGTACCGGGATGCGCATCGAAAAGCTTCTGTTCGGCAGCGCGCATCGCGGCCGCCGTGCACACGTACTGAGTCATTGCACCTCACAGATGACGAATGCCACGGCGAGTGCCCCGTCGTGGCTGAGGGACAGGTGAATGTCGGTGACACCGCGCTCCTGCACCGTCCTGGCAGATCCTCCGGTGAGATGCAGACGCGGCTTGCCGGACTGCTCGGTGACAACCTCCACCTCGCGCCAACGCAACCCGTCCGGCCCACCAAGCGCTTTGGCAAAGGCTTCCTTGGCGGCGAACCTGGCCGCCTGGGAGCGCTTCGGCAGACTGCCCTCGGCAGGGGTGAGCACCTTCTGCACCAACCCCGGGTGGCGGGCAAGCGCGTCCTCCCACCGTTGCAGGTCGCAGACGTCCACGCCGATGCCGACAATCATGTGGTCAGCCTAGCCGCCCGAGACCAGGCTGCTTCGGCGGGCTCGTGCTGACGTCATGACGAGTCTCGCCCCGCCCCCACTGGCATGCAGCCTCAGCTTCCGTTTCGAGGCAAGGAAGGCACTGAGGAGACCCGAGAGCTGTTCAGCCATGCGTGGAATTCCGCCCACGATCTCGTTATGCTGAGCCCAAAACCATACGGGAACTCCGGTGCGAGTCCGGGGCTGTTCCCGCAACTGTGACCAGCGAGCCACTTCTCCTCGTCGCCCGACGAAACACGTCACGGCCTTTTCCGGGGCTGGAAGGCAGAGAACGCGCAACGACCTGGGAGCCAGGACACCGTGTGGCTACCCTCCGGTCACCAGGTGCGAGGAGACACCACATGCACATCACTCGTGATGCCCATTTCCGTCATGGGCACAGCACACCATTGCTTGCGACGACCGCCGTCGGACTCGTCGGTGCCATGCTGCTCACCGGCTGCGGTTCCCACGGCGAGGACTCATCCGGGGCCGGCAGCCCGTCAGCCACGGCATCCGCCTCGGCATTCTCCTCACCGGTGAAGGTGAAAAGCTGTGACGAGACCCTCACCTTCGACACGCCGCCCAAGCGGGTCATCCTCATGGGGGACACCGACGCATCGATCCTGGTGAAGCTGGGCGTCATGGACTCGATCACCGGTCGGGCCGGGGAGGTCATGGCCGACGGCTACGACGCCGACACCCTGAAGAAGATCACGGACGTGCCCACGATCACCTCCTCCGAGCTGGACACCGGTGGCGCCAAGCTCGCCACCGAGACGATCCTCGACCAGCATGCCGACCTCGTCATCGGCTATGACGAAGGTCTGGACCGTGCCGCTCTGCGCAAGGCCGGGGTCAAGGTGTACGCCCCCGACACGTTCTGCCCGCACGGCACCGGGACCGATCACGCGAGTTTCGACCTCGTCACCAAGGAGGTCAGCAAGGTCGGTGACATCTTCGGCGTCCCCGACAAGGCCAGGACCCTCAACGACGAACTCACCGGGCAGGTGAAGGACCTCACCTCCCAGGCCAGCAAGGACTCACAGCACAGCGCCGCCGCTCTGTGGGTGGAGCCCGGCAACAGCGGGTTCTACACCTACGGCACCTCGAGCATGGTGCAGCCGATCCTCGAGGCCAACGGCCTGCGCAACGTCTACGACGGCGAGAGGAAACGCGTCTTCGACGCGACGATGGAGGACGTCCTCAACCGGGATCCAGAATGGATCGTCCTGCTCGCCCAGGAGGGCGACATCGCCAAGACCAAACCAGCATTCCTCAAGTACAAGGGCGCTTCGCAGCTGCAAGCCGTGAGGAAGAACCAGGTCGTCGTCATCCCATTCTCGCTGACGGATCCGCCCACCCCACAGTCCATCAAGGGAGCCGTGGAACTGAACAAGCTCCTCAAGAAGTGATCATGCGGCACGCACGCATCAGGACCATCCTGCTGGTCGTGCTGCTCGTCCTCACCCCGGTGGGAAGCATCGCCTTCGGCGCGGCCTCGGTGCCCTGGGACCAAGTCATCGGCGTGCTGGCCGACCATCTGGGGTTGCACCCGCAGGTGACCTGGGACGGCATCACCGACGCCATCGTCTGGCAGAACCGTATGCCTCGCATCATCGCCGGGATCGGCGTGGGGGCTGCACTCGGAGTGGCCGGGGTCGCCCTGCAGGCGATCGTACGCAACCCCTTGGCCGAACCCTACGTACTGGGAGTGAGCTCGGGGGCGTCGACGGGCGCTGCGGCGGCGATGGTCCTCATCGGCATGTCGAGCCCACTGGGGGTGGCCAGCCTGGCCTTCGTCGGTGCCTTGGTGGCCACCGCACTGGTGCTGGGGGTGGGTGGCCGACGCGGCAGCTCTGCCCTCACCCTGGTGCTGGCCGGGATCGCGGTCGGGTTCATCTTCCAGGCCGTGACGAATCTCATCATCTTCTCTGCGGACTCCCCGGAGACGGCACGTTCGGTGATGTTCTGGATGCTGGGGTCCCTGGCCAAGGTGAGCTGGACCCAGAGCATCTGGCTGGTGGGTATTGCTGCGGTGCTCATGGCACTGCTGTGGCTGTGCGCCCCCTGGCTCGACGCCCTGGCCAGCGGCGATCAGACCTCGATGGCAGTGGGGATCAACCCCCAGGTGATTCGGCTCGTCATCCTCGTTCCGGTCTCGGCAGCCGTGGGGGCGGTGGTGTCGATGGCTGGTGGGATTGGCTTCGTCGGCCTCATCATCCCGCACCTCATGCGCTCCTTCACCGGGTACGGGCACCGAACCCTCGTCATCTCGTCGGGGCTGGCCGGCGCCATCTTCCTGGTGTGGGCCGACACGATGTCCCGGACGATGTTCGCCCCCTCCGAACTACCCATCGGCATCATCACCGGACTGCTGGGAGCGCCGTTCCTCCTGGTGCTCGTCAACCGGATGAATCCGGCGCGGTGAGGAGGAGTCCATGATTGACGTACATTCCCTGGTGATCCGCCGTGGCAACCGGGTGGTGGTCGACGAGGTGGATCTGTCCGCCGGAGACGGCAGCACCATCGGTGTCGTCGGACCCAATGGGGCCGGCAAGTCCACCCTCGTCCAGGCCATGTATCGCGCCCTGCCAGCTGCCAGCGGCGAGGTGCTCATCGACAGTTCGGACGTCACCAGCCTCTCCAGGCGGGCCATTGCCCGAGCAGTGGCCGTCGTCTCCCAGGAACGTGACGAGGGTCTGCCGCTCACGGTACGCGACGCCGTGGGGTTGGGACGGCTCTCGCACCGCTCCCTGGCCGGTTATGGGGACGCCGAGGATCGCAGCATGGTGGACGCAGCGCTGGCTCGCGTCGACATAACGTATCTGGCCGATCGGCTCATCACCCAGTTGTCCGGCGGTGAACGGCAGCGTGCGCTCATCGCTCGGGCCATCGCCCAGGACGCCGACCATCTGCTGCTCGACGAGCCCACCAACCACCTCGACATCCGGCACCAGTTCGAGCTGCTCGCCCTGGTGGCGACCATTCCGGCGACGACGGTCATCGTCCTGCACGATCTCAACCTGGCCGCCCGATGCTGCGACAAGCTCATCCTGCTCGATCACGGTCGTCTGGTGGCCTCCGGCCCCACCCAACAGGTGCTCGACCCCGAGCTCATCTCACAGGTCTACGGGGTGCAGGTGCACCGCATCGAGCATGCCGGGCAGCCCCGGCTCCTCTTCGATCCCCTTGACAGCACAGCTGCTGACCATTCGAGACGCTGACGTCGAGCGGCCAAACAGCTGCGCTCCTCCCAGAGCTCTCTCAACAATCCACACATTCGTTCACTCCCACCCGCCAGTGGGGACAGCGCCTGGTGTCCTCACACGAAAAAGGAGACACCATGAAAGCCCACCCACTCATTGCCGGCCTCACCCTCGCCTTGGCGAGCGCTCTGTGCCTCACCGGCTGCGGCACGTCACACCAGGAGAAGTCCGGGGCAGGCCCGTCATCCGCGGCGGCATCCGCGAGCTCCGGTTACCCAGCAACGGTGATGAGCTGTGCAGAGAAGCTCACCTTCACAGAGCCACCGAAGAAGGTCCTCCTCCTCGAAGACACCGATGCTCCCACCTTGTCAATGCTCGACCTGCTGGACAAGGTCTCGGCACGGGCCGGAAAGATCGACACCTCCGGCTACGACGTCAACACCGCCACCAAGCTCAAGGCCATACCCCAGATGAAGGGCACCAGCCTTGCCACCGGAGGTGTGAGCGTCTCCACCGAGAGCATCCTGGACGCCCACATGGACCTCGTCATCGGCTACGACCTCGGAGTCGACCGCAAGGCCTTGGCCAAGGCCGGGGTGAAGCTCTACTCCCCCGACGCCAACTGCGATGACCAGACTCCGGTGAACCATGCCGATTTTGGCCTGGTGACCAAGGAGGTGACGAAGGTTGGCACCATCTTCGGAGTACCAGAGCGAGCCGCCACCTTGAACAAGGCTCTGAAGGAGCAGACGGCAGACCTGCCAAAGCATGCCGCCGGCAAGGGTGCCAGCGCCGCCGCCCTGTGGCTGTCCGATGACGGCTCCAGTATGTACGCCTACGGACGCTCGAGCATGTCCCAAGCCGCCTTCGACGTCAACGGCCTGAAGAACGCCTACCAAGACAATCGCACCCGAGTGTTCGATGTGAGCATGGAGGACCTCCTCAAACGCAACCCGGACTGGATCCTGCTACTGAGCGGATCCAGCAATGCCGACACGATCAAGACGACATTCGAACATGCCAAGGGCGCCTCGCAACTCAAGGCAGTGCAGAACGACCACGTCATCACCATGCCCTACTCCCTCACCGATCCAGCGTCTCCGCTGTCGATCGAGGGAGCCACGGAACTGGCCAAGCTCATCGCGTCATGACGCAGCCACACCTCTCACGACCCGCAGACCCCGTGACCGCACGGAAATTTTGACAGGACACAGGACAGGAGTGCCCATGGTGAGCACCGACCGTATTGCCGACATGTGGACCGATGCATCCGACGACTACGACCGCATCGTCTCTCGCGAGCTACGCAACCCCAGAGACGTTTACTACTGGCGTCACGAGCTCGACACGCGTCTGGGGGACGAGCCACGCGACGTCCTCGACGTCGGCTGCGGACCCGGATTCTTCTCGATCATGCTCAGTCGGCTGGGCCATCGCGTCACCTCCCTGGACGCATCGGAGGGGATGCTGCGGGCCGCACGACGCAATCTCACCTGGTACGGGATCGAGCCCCACGTGCGGCATGGCGACGTCGTCACCTTGGACGGCGTGGCGGATTCCTCGGTGGACGCCGTGGTCTCCCGTGACGTCGTGTGGACTCTCCATGATCCGGCGGCCGCGTATCGACGTTGGTTCCAGGTGCTGCGCCCCGGCGGTCTGGTCCTCGTCTACGACGGCAACTACCGTACGGATCGTACCGGGGTGAGGCATTCGATCTGGAAGGCGCTGTCCAACGGTCTCATCATGCTCACCGAGGGGCGACGCAGTGGTCACGCCCGTGACGACGGCTCCGACCCGACCGCAAACCTGCCCTCGAGACACCGGGAGCGCCCAGCCACCGACGTCCCCCTGCTGAGAAAGGCAGGTTTCGTCGACATCACCACCGAACCGGATCGGTACCGCATGAGTCGGCGTCACCTCGGGTACTGGAAGTATGCCCATCAGGGAGAGAAATTCATCATCGAGGCGCACAAACCATCACAGTGACGCTGCCTCCTGCCCGGTACGGGCCGGAGGCAGGGCTCCTTCTGCACCCATGGGGACATCGGGGCCTCCTGCACCCAGACATGGGACGGGCATCCTCCGTCCGGTACGGACCGAGGCACCCGTCCGGATGAGGCCCGACCGCGGATAGGACCCAGCAGGGTTCGAGGACAGTGTCGACCGGCCAAAAGGCAGGTCTCGTGCGTTCGAATCGTCGGGTGTCCCACCCTGCCCCACTCAAGCAGCTGAGCCTCGACTCATGCGCGCCATGAGCCGAGGCCCGGTGAGTGGAAAGTCTTCGGAGACTCATTCCACCGTGACCGACTTGGCCAGGTTGCGAGGCTGGTCGACGTCGTGCCCCAGAGCGGTGGCGAGCTCGCAGGCGAAGGCCTGCAGCGGGACGGTGGCCACCAGTGGCTGCAGCAGGGTGGAGCAGCGCGGCAGTGCAACGAGGGTGTCGGCAAAGGACCGCACCGTCTCATCCCCCTGTTCGGCCAGGACGATGGTGCGTGCGCCACGGGCTCGAATCTCCTGGATGTTGGAGACGACCTTGTCGTGCAGTTGGTCGCGTCCCGCCGGAGGCACGATGACGAAGACCGGGGTGTCCTGTTCGATGACGGCAATCGGGCCGTGCTTGAGCTCGCCGGCGGCGAATCCCTCGGCGTGCATGTAGGCGATCTCCTTGAGCTTGAGAGCACCCTCCAACGCCACCGGGTAGCCGACGTGGCGCCCCAGGAAGAACACGGCCCCGTCCTTGCGGGCCATCTGACGTGCCAGCTCGTGCACCGGCTCGATACCGTCGAGGACCTGCTGGATCTTCTCGGGCATGGACTCCAGCTCGGTCATGATGGCACGCACCTCGTCGCCGTACTTCATGCCACGCACCTGGGCAAGGTAGAGGCCGAGCAGGTAGCAGGCGACGACCTGGGTGAGGAATCCCTTGGTCGAGGCCACACCGATCTCCGGACCGGCGTGGGTGTAGATGACGGCATCGGACTCGCGCGGGATGGTCGCACCGTTGGTGTTGCAGATGGCGATGACCTTGGCCCCCTGCTCGCGGGCGTGCCGGATGGCCATGAGGGTGTCGGCGGTCTCACCGGACTGGGAGATCGTCACGACGAGGGTCATGGGGTCGATGATCGGGTCACGGTAGCGGAACTCACTGGCCAGCTCCACCTCACAGGCCACCCGCGTCCAGTGCTCAATGGCGTACTTGGCAACCATGCCGGCGTAGAACGACGATCCGCAGGCCACGATGACGATCTTGTTGATCCGGCGCAGTTCCTCCGGAGAGATGCGCACCTCGTCCAGGATGAGCTCTCCACGGTCCGACCAGCGGCCCAGCAGGGTGTCAGCGACGGCACGCGGCTGCTCGAAGATCTCCTTGCGCATGAACCAGTCGTGGCCCTGCTTCTCGGCAGCTGAGAGATCCCAGTCGACATGGAAGGGGCGTGCCTCTGAAGGGTTGCCGGCAAAGTCGGTGATCTCGACCGAGTCGGAATGGATGGTCACCACCTGGTCCTGGCCGAGTTCCAGAGCGTCACGGGTGTGTTCGATGAAGGCGGCGACGTCGGAGGCGAGGAAGTTCTCTCCTTGCCCCAACCCGACGACGAGCGGTGAGTTGCGGCGAGCGGCCACGACGGTGTCCGGCTCGGTGGAGCTCACCGCGACGAGGGTGAAGGCGCCTTCCAGACGCGCCGCGACTGCACCGACGGCCTGGCTCAGGCCAGCTCCAGTGGCAGTCTCACGGGCGATGAGGTGAGCTGCCACCTCGGTGTCGGTGTCGGAGGCGAAGGAAACTCCCTCGGCCTGGAGTTCGGCGCGCAGGGCTGCGAAGTTCTCGATGATGCCGTTGTGGACGACGGCAACCGTGCCGTCGGCCGAGACGTGCGGATGGGCATTGGTGTCGGTGGGAGCACCGTGAGTGGCCCAGCGGGTGTGTCCGATCCCCTGGCCGGACTCGGGCAGCGGTGATGTGGAGAGTTCAGCCTCCAGGTTCGTCAACTTGCCGGACTTCTTGGCCCAGTGCAGTGCTCCGTCGGAGACCACGGCCAACCCGGCCGAGTCGTAGCCGCGGTACTCGAGACGGCGCAGCCCGTCAATGATGACGTCCTTGGCAGGTCGACTGCCCACATAACCCACAATTCCACACATGGCAAGAAACGTACAGGGTTGTTGTTCGTCCAAGCAATAAAACTGCTCGTTTTGAACAAACCTCAGCTCGCATGTCATGCACACCTGTGCGCAATCAAAGTATATCTCATGCACGTATGCTGCATCTTGTGATTGATCACTAGTGTATCGCCGAGAGCAGATAGCATCTTTTCCGTTCTCACTGTCGAGACGGAAAGAGACCCATGAAACTCACACAAGCTCTTCGCACCATCACCATAGCTGCTTCCGCTGCAGCCATCGGCCTGGTTCCCCTGGCTGGGGCTCAGGCTCACGCTGCACCGACAGCTGACGCCACGACTCACGCCACATCAACAAACACCGGCTACTCCGGCTACACACCCGAGGAGGCCGCATTCCTCAAGACCGTCGAGGTCAAGGGCAGCCCGGGTGGCGTGCCCTCCGGCAGTGACGGGCCCATCCAGCGCCTCACCTACACCGCCTCGATGTACTCCACGGCCCATCCGGGCACCAACCCGCCGGGCGCCAATGACTTCTCCTGCAAGCCCAAGAAGGGCCAGAACCCGGTCGTGCTGCTGCCCGGCACAAACTCCGATGCCTACGCCTCATGGTCGATGTACACCCCGCAGCTGCGCGCCCGTGGCTTCTGCGCATTCACCGCGAACTTCAACGGTCTGCCCTGGCTGTCGAGTTTCTCCTACACCGGTGACATCCGCACCTCTGCGAAGGCCACCTCGATCTTCATCGATCGCGTGCTGCGCGAGACCGGTGCCCAGAAGGTCGACATCATCGGATGGTCCCAGGGCGGCGGAGCCCAGCCGAACTACTACATCCAGAAGCTCGGCGGCGACAAGAAGGTCGGCAAGATGATCGGCATCGCCCCTGCCAACCATGGCGTTGGCGGCCCAGCCGTCTCCAAGTGGATCAACGAGGCCCTGCCCGATGAGGCCCACGCCTCGATCGAGGACATCGCCGGCTCGGTCCACGTGGCTTCCTATCCCCAGCAGCTGGCCTCCTCGCAGCTCATGAAGGAGCTGTACAACAACGGCAAGGTTACCCGTCCAGGCGTGCAGTACATCAACATCGAGGGCAAGTACGACTACGTCGTGGCCCCTTACACCAACGCGTTCATCCGTGAACCCGGTGTGAAGAACATCACCGTCCAGGACACCTGCCCGCAGGACCACGCAACCCACGTGAACTTCCCCTACGACACCAACGTGTCCCAGATGGTGTTCAACGCACTCGACCCCGACAACGCCAAGCCCGTCAAGTGCAAGCCACAGCCCTTCATCGGCTGAGCTCCTGACACACTCAACTCTCCCTTGACTCCCCGGGTGGGGCGCTCTGGTGAGCTCCCCACCCGGGGAGTCGACAATGCGAGGGAGCAAAATCCCTGGGCCTCACACCACCAACCAGCGCCTCCACTGCCTGTGAGGCGGTCAATGGTCGCACCCCATCTCCCATGCGCTCGTGACGACCGATAGTTGCCTACATCCGCCCCAAGTAACATATCAAACCCAAAGATCGCATCACATTCAACCGGCAAGTGAAATTCAGGAAAAAGAAATGTGACACCCATTGCATCACAACTTGTGTCTCTCTATTGTCGTTGACATCGGGCTGCCGCCAAGTGGCTTGATATTTCTTCGTCGAACCCTTCCCTACCCTTAAGGAGTTTCTTGTGAAGAAAGTAAACTTGGCCATTGCTGCTGTCACTGCCTCCACTCTGTTCGGGTCGATCGCGGTCATGGTGCCTCAGGCATCTGCCGTCCAGCCCAACCGCGAGGTTGTTCCTGCAGCCAGCTCTGCTCTTCCGAAGCCCAACCTGAGCCCCGACTGCATCCAGACGCTCAAGGACGAGGGCAAGCTCTCCACCGAGATCAAGAAGCAGCTGCTCATTGCCGGACTGTCCGCCAAGGATGCTGCCCGCTTGGCCCCGAAGATTGCCCAGGAGATCCTCACTGAGAACGGCATCGTCATCAAGCAGGCCGCTCTGTCCGCGATCATCGCCAAGGATCTTGGCAAGCAGGGGATCGCTCTCAGCGACGCAGCCATTCACAAGACTGCTGCCGGTATCGAGGCAAGCGTCAATGCCACTCTCATCCCCGCGATCATCGCCAAGTCGGGCGTCAAAGCACCTGCTCTTGCAGCTGCGATCGTCAAGAACTTCGGTCTCAGCGCAGCTGACAGCGCTCTCATCTTGGGGCAGGTTGAGGATCTCGTGCGTCACTCCGCAGTGCACGCCACACATCCTCTGGCGGCACATGATCTCATTCAGATCGGCCTGATTCTCAAGGTCAAGGGTGCTCACGTGACCACTGCAGGTGTCGAGGCTGCCGTGCTCACGACCATCCCGGCCCAGGTCATCCACGATGTCGTGCTGCACCACATCAACCACAAGCTCATCGTGAAGAACCTTGTCAGGTCTGGTGTTGACAAGGCAACGGCGGCTGCTCTCGCGCCGAAGATCGCCGAGGAGGTTGCCACCAAGATCGCCAAGAAGCCGGCCCTTCTCCTCAACAGCCACAAGCTCATTGAGAATGCCGAGCGTCAGGTTCTTGACGGTGCCAACATCAAGGACAGCGCCACCAAGATCGTCGACATCCTCACCAACCAGAAGCCGGCCTTGGACAAGATCGTCCAGCAGACCTGCTTCCCCGCCGATGATCCGACAGAGGAGCCGACCGCCGAACCCACTCAGGACCCCACCGACGAGGACGACCCCTGCGACTGAGTTTGTTCCTTCACTGAACGCTCAATGACTGTCGGGGCCAGCAGTAGCGCTGACCCCGACAGTCATGTCACGGGAAATAACCACTCTGTCTTTCCTTTTCTGATGTTTGTCTGGACAAACTCCAGCTGTCCACCAAAGCCGAGTAAAGATCTGACGTATCTTCATTGAAGGTATCCCTCTATAGAGGTGCCCTCAAAATCAATTCATCTGTCCTCCTTCGGGGTGTCTGTCCGCGCGATCACAGCTACTACCCGTGAATATCAGTATCACTACCCTGTGCCATTCCAAGGTGTCGCCAGCACTCAAACCACAGCGGTCCGATATTCTGCCGACGGTTCATCCCCGATGAGAATGCTCAATAGCTGAATCACACGCAGTGGTGGTCTGCTCTGACGAGTGGTCACCGTGACATCGAGGGCTTGGCGCGCCCACATGAAAAATTCCCCGGCTGTTGCTGCCCATCCTCAGGCTGACGATCCTGCTGGTGCTCACACCTGGGCGCAGTTGGAGAATTCGGCAGATACATGCTATGGATATCTCAAATTGACTCTGAGGAGATCCATGATGAACAAGCTCCGCGCAGCCCTCCTTGCCGCGATGACCTCCGTCACGCTCATGGGAACCGCCAGCATGGCCTTCTCCGCCCCGCCGTCAGACATCACCCCTGACCATCCCGGCGGTGTTGCTGCACCCCACAGCCCCGACGGTGTCCCCTCGAACGCCGAGGGACCGAACATGTCCAGCTGGAGTTCAGCAATCGAATTCGCAAAAAGAAATCCTGGCACCAAGGTTCCCGGCACCAACGACTTCACCTGCACACCGCGCAAGGGCACCCGACCCGTCATGCTGATTCCCGGAACCTCGGAAGACGCCTTCATCACGTGGTCGTACTACGGGCCGCGTCTCAAGAAAGCCGGGTTCTGCGTCTACACCTTCAACTACAATCCTGAGACTCACCCGCTCGTAGAGGCTGCCGCGACCAGCGGGAACATCTACTCCACCGCAGCCTTCATGGCCCACTTCGTCGACAAGGTACTCAAGTCCACCGGAGCCGACAAGGTCGATCTCGTCGGCCACTCCCAAGGCGGCGGCCCACTGCCACGCGCCTACATCAAGTACTACGGCGGCGACAAGAAGGTCAACCACCTCATCGGCATCGTCCCGTCCAACAAGGGCACGAGCATCCTTGGAATGGAGAGATTCCTCAACGAGCCCGGGACCCCGGCCAACACCATCATGAGCGCCGGAGCGAGGTATCGAAATCTGGAATCTGCACCCCAGCAATTGCAGGGATCCACATTCCTCAAGGACCTCAACGCTGGAGGAATGACCGCCCCAGGCGTCAAATACACCGTCATCGCCACCCGCTTCGACAACCGAGTGTTCCCCTGGACCAACGCACTCATCCCAGAACCAGGAGCCAAGAACATCGTCATCCAGGACGTCTGCCCATTGGACCACAGCGCCCACACGAACATCACCTACGACCCGATGACATACCAGGTCGTCGCGAACGCCCTCGAACCGCAACGAGCCACTCCGGTCAGATGCTCCGTTCGACCATTCTTTCCCCGGTGATGACATCCAGTGATCGTCGGATCATGCTGCAGATGGTGACCTGCCAGATGAGTGATTACTGCGGCCCCCGGCACCCATGACAGCGGCCGGTACGTCCCTCGCGTGGAAGGAGCGCACCGGCCATTACCATCCTCGGAGTGACATCCCGTTCTGCCATCCACAGTTGTGCACAAAGCTACTGGAAGATTTCATAAATATATGATATGTATATTTAAAACTACCTCTGAGGAGATCCATGATGAACAGGCTCCGCGCAGCCCTCCTTGCAGTGACGACCTCCGTCACGCTCATGGGAACCGCCAGCATGGCCTTCGCCACACCACCGTCAGACATCACCCCCGACCATCCCGGCGGTGTTGCTGCACCACACAGCCCAGACGGGGTCCCCTCGAACGCCGAGGGACCGAACATGTCCAGGTTGGGCCCAGCGATCAGGTACGCAAAGAGGAATCCCGGCACCAAGGTCTCGGGTACCAATGACTTCACCTGCACACCGCGCAAGGGCACCCACCCTGTCGTCCTCATCCCAGGCACCACCGAGGACGCCTTCATCACCTGGTCCTACTACGGACCCCGCCTGAAGGCAGCCGGGTTCTGCGTCTACACCTTCAACTACAACCCGATGACCCATCCGCTCGCGGAGTCTGCGGCCACCACCGGGAACATCTACTCCACGGCAGCCTTCATGGCCCACTTCGTCGACAAGGTGCTCAGGTCCACCGGAGCCGACAAGGTCGATCTCGTCGGCCACTCCCAGGGTGGCGGTCCGCTGCCGCGCGCCTACATCAAGTACTACGGCGGCAAGAGGAAGGTCAACCACCTCATCGGCATCGTTCCGTCCAACAAGGGCACGAGCATCCTTGGAGTGGAGAGATTCCTCAACGAATCCGGACGCCCGGCCAACACCATCGTGGGCACCGTGGCGAAGTTCCTCAACATGGAGTCCGTACCCCAGCAGTTGCAGGGATCCACATTCCTCAAGGACCTCAATGCTGGCGGGATGACCGCCCCGGGCGTCAAGTACACCGTCGTCGCCTCCCGCTTCGACAACCGAGTGTTTCCCTGGACCAACGCGCTCATCCCGGAACCGGGAGCCAAGAACATCGTCATCCAGGACGTCTGCCCGTTGGACCACAGCTCTCACACGAGCATCACCTACGACCCGATGACATACCAGGTCGTCGCAAATGCCCTCGATCCGCAGCGAGCGACTCGGGTCAGGTGCACCATACGGCCCTTCTCCTCCATGTGACGGTTCTCAACTGCCGACTGTCACAGCCGGAGTGCTCACGCCCAACGCTCCTCATGGCCGGTGCCTCCTGTGCGGGGAACACCGGCCATGAGGCTTCACGTACCGATGCCACCCGAGTCCATCCAGAACGCGCATCGGACCCCAGATCACCGCACGGCGCCAGACATTCGTCACTGCAGTGAAGTAGAGTCACTGGGACAGACCGTTCACCTGAGGTGCCCGATGAACTTGACTCCCACCACGCCCGTCGATGACGACAACACCGAACCGGGGCCCTACATTGAGTTGTCCCGGCACGCATGGGCAGATCTCGCCGGCAACACCGAGATCGACATCGACGACGAGACCTTGGAACGCATTCGGGGGCTGGGTGACCCGACCGACCAGACCGACGTGGCCGAGGTCTACCGGCCACTGACGCAGCTCATCCATCTGTACTGCATGCACACGGGAAGTCTCTTCGAGGCCTCCAACACATATCTGCAGCTCCAGGACCATCAGATGCGGCGCACCCCGTTCGTCATCGGAGTGGCAGGGTCGGTGGCGGTCGGAAAATCAACGACAGCCCGTCTGCTCCAGGAATTGCTGGGGCGCTCACCGAGGCGTCCCAAGGTGGACCTGGTGCCCACTGACGGTTTCCTGTATCCCAATGCCGTGCTCGAGGAACACGGCATCCTGGACCGCAAGGGCTTCCCGGAGTCCTATGACCGCAAGGCCCTGCTGAAATTCGTCGTGGACGTGAAGTCCGGGGCACCGGAGGTCGTGGCACCGGTCTACTCCCACGTGGAGTACGACATTGTCGCTGGCCAGCAACGAGTGGTGCGTCAACCCGACATCCTCATCATCGAGGGTCTCAACGTCCTGCAGCCGCCCAGGTTGCGCAGCAATGGGACGATGGGGCTGACGCTGAGCGATTTCTTCGACTTCTCCGTCTACATCGACGCCGATGAGCAGGACATCATGAACTGGTACATCAACCGCTTCCTCACCCTGCGTCAGACGGCATTCACGGACCCGCACTCATTCTTCAGTGAGTACGCGAAACTGCCCGACGAGGAGGCGATCGGCATCGCCAGATCCATCTGGCGACGTATCAACCTACCCAATCTCACCCAGAACATCCGGCCCACCCGCGGCCGGGCCACCGCGATTCTCCACAAGGGCCCGGACCACGAGGTGAAGAACGTGTGGATCCGAAAGATCTGACGGTCGACGCTGGCCACCCCGCCAGCTGCCTCGCCCCGCCAGTCGACACTACCTGCCAGCCGACACTGTCCGGCGTCACCAAGTACCGCCGCTGATTCCATCTGCGAAGAGCCTGGTGACGGACACAGCACCAGCCAAGCTGACCGGGTCCCAAGGGCTGCACGACGCATCATGCAACCCTTCGTCCGGCGTGGTTCCAATCGGGTCTAGCTCAGATGGCCAGTTTCTCCTTGACGATTCCAGCGAGCTGCTCACAGATCTGGTCAGCCTCACTCTGGGTGCCAGCCTCCACCATGACACGCACCACCGGCTCGGTGCCGGAGGGGCGCAGCACGACGCGACCGGTGTCGCCCAGCTGGTGGTTGACGTCGGAGACAGCCTTGTTGACGTCGGGATCGATGCCGGCACGCAACTTGTCGACACCACGAACATTGATGAGCGACTGGGGCAAGCGCGTCATCACCGAGCCGAGTTCCTTGAGCGTCTTGCCGGTGCGGGCCACTCGAGCAGCCACGTGCAGGCCGGTGAGGACGCCGTCGCCGGTGGTGGCGAACTCACTCATGATGACGTGGCCGGACTGCTCCCCACCGAGTGAGAATCCGTTGGCGTTCATGGACTCCAGCACGTAGCGGTCGCCCACCTTCGTCTGGTCGACGGAGATGTCGTGCTCACGCATGGCCAGGGTGAGGCCGAGGTTGCTCATGATTGTGGCAACCACGGTGTTGGACGCCAGACGATGGTCCTCCTGGAGGGCCAGGGCGAGGATGGCGAGGATCTGGTCGCCGTCGACGAGGTGGCCCTCATGATCGACTGCCAGACACCGATCGGCGTCACCGTCGAAGGCCAGCCCGAGGTCGGCGCCCTCCTCGACCACCTTGGCCTGCAGGATCTCGGGGTGGGTCGATCCGCAGGAGGCGTTGATGTTGATGCCGTCTGGGCTGTTGTGGATGGCGACGACGTCGGCACCCTGGGCGCGAAAAGCTGCCGGGCCGGTCATGGACGAGGCGCCGTTGGCACAGTCCAGGACGATCTTGAGCCCTTTGAGGGCGTCCTCCTGACGCAGGGAACGCACCAGATGGTTGACGTAGGTGTCCACCGCGCTCGAGGAGGCATGGATACGTCCCACCTCGGCACCGATCGGACGCTGCCACGGCTCACCCATCCGCTCCTCGATGGCGTCCTCAAGATCGTCGACGAGCTTGATCCCGCCACGCTGGAAGAACTTGATGCCATTGTCGGGCATGGGGTTGTGCGAGGCCGAGAGCATGACGCCGAGATCCGTTCCCAACTCACCCACCAGATAAGCGGCTGCCGGGGTGGGGATGACTCCCACCCGCACCACATCGACCCCGGCCGATGCCAGGCCAGCACACACCGCAGCTTCGAGGAACTCACCCGAGGCTCGTGGATCGCGGGCCACCAGCGCGGTCGGCTGGCGGTGTCCGAATGCTCCTGCTTCGCCCAGGACGTGGGCCGCTGCAACCGAGAGGTCGAGGGCCAGTTCAGCGGTGAGGTCCTGGTTGGCCACACCGCGTACTCCATCAGTTCCGAATAGTCGTGCCACGAGTATCCATGATACCTGTTCCAGGCATCAGTCCAATGGAGAAATGCGGTGCCGCCGTGGTCACATGCCCGATGCGGCTCCGGTGCACTGCTTGCTCGTGAAGCCATGTCATGCCAAGGACCATGGCACAGGTGGTCATTGGCCGCACAAATACCACGCTCCCCCGATGACATATCGAGAATGTCTCGCCCGACGCAGGTTTTCCCGGGGTGGGAGTCGGCATGGAAAAGTGCACGGCCAGGAACGCACGGGGCTCACGGGGCGCACTGGGCACGCTGGGAGCGCTGGGTTTACTGAGCACACTGGGCTCACGGGGCGTACTGGACGCTCGCTGAGCGCACTGGGCTTACTGAGCGCGAGCGCACTGGGAGCGTCGAGACAATCCCGGCAAAACCAGCAAAAAAGGGGGGACGGCTGTGCCGTCCCCCCTGGACCTGATGGACCCATGCGGATCCGACAGGTTCACTGCTCGAGTTGATCCCAGATCAACGCTTCGAGTACTGCGGAGCCTTGCGGGCCTTCTTGAGACCAGCCTTCTTGCGTTCCTTGACGCGGGCGTCGCGGGTGAGCATGCCGGCCTTCTTCAGTGCCGGGCGAGATGCCTCGGCGTCAATGGCGTTGAGGGCACGAGCCACCCCCAGGCGCAGGGCGCCGGCCTGACCCGTCACGCCGCCCCCGGCGATACGGGCGACGACGTCGTAGTTGCCCTCCATGCCAGTGGTGGCGAAGGGCTCGGAGACGATCTGCTGGTGCACCTTGTTGGGGAAGTACTCATCAAGGGTGCGGCCGTTGATCTTCCACTCGCCGGTGCCGGGGATCAGGCGGACGCGGGCGATGGCCTGCTTGCGACGGCCCGTGCCATGACCTGGAGCCACGACGGCTGGCCGAGTGGCGTCCCCGGAGGCCACCGACGGGTTGGAGTCGGTGCGGTATGCGATTTCATGATCGCCCTCGGTGAAGGGCTTCACCTCGGTCTCGAGGTTCTCATTGGCGTTCTCAGTCACTGTTCCCAATCCTTCTGCGATCACTGAGCGATCTGGGTGATCGCGTAGGGCTGCGGCTTCTGGGCGGTGTGCGGGTGCTCAGGTCCGCTGTACACCTTGAGCTTGCCCATCTGCTGACGGGACAGCTTGTTCTTGGGCATCATGCCCCACACGGCGCGCTCGACGGCACGACGCGGATTCTTCTCGAGGAGCTCGCCGATCGTCGTGGTGCGCAGGCCGCCGGGACGACCGGAGTGGTCGTGGCGCAGCGACTTGTTGGCCTTGTCGCCGGTGACGGCGATCTTGGAGGCATTGACGACGATGACGAAGTCACCGGTGTCGACATGGGGGGCGTACTGCGGCTTGTGCTTGCCGCGCAGGAGATTCGCGGCATTGACGGCCACCTTGCCCAGGACGATGTCTTGAGCGTCGATGACCCACCAGTTCCGCGTCACCTCTCCGGCCTTGGGGCTGTAGGTGGTCACAGGTACCTTCTTGAAATCTCGCACCCCCGTACGGGGGTCTTTGACTTCCACACCTCCAGATGGGGATGTGGTCGCCCAAGCCAGGTGGCCGGGCACTGCAATTGGTTCTCCTAGCAGTCTGACCTGCGACGGCGTCGTGCGCTGACGCCGGAGATCGGCTACCGCATCACGACATCGACGTGTCGGACAGACGGAGCGGCCGCGGTGGCCAACTCCCGTTTGCTCAAGAGCAACAGGGTTACACTACACCATTGCGTGCGAACAAGACAAGACCCCCGAATCTGGACTGCCCGTACTGGACTGCCCGGGGCGCGCGACGGCCCGGCACCGAAGCCCCGCGTGACGCCAAGGGCTGCGGCATCCAAAGGCAGTGGGATCGGGGCCACCGGCGTCGGAGGACTGGTCCAAAGCCCAGCGTGCTGCCAGGGGCAGTGTCCTGCGCGGGGATCAACGACCCCCTACGCCCCTTTGCACCGGTGCGGTTGGTCCCCGCAGGGACCCATCGAAACGTCTCGAATCCGGGAGCGGCAGAACACCAGGCCTCAGGGCTGCTTGACGATCTCCTTGCCGAACGGGAAGCACGTCACCGGGATCATCTTGATCGCGACGACGGCGTTCATGAGTCCGACGATGGTGAGCGCCTGTGCCAGGGCCACGATGACGTGCCCGACGGCCAGCCACAGCCCAGCGACGATGAACCACACGACGTTCATGGCCGTGCTGCCGCCACCCACCCCCGGCTTGGCGACGACGTCTCGCCCGAACGGCCAGAAAGCGTAACGGGACATCCGAAAACACGCGATCCCAGCTGGAATCGTCACGATGAAGATGCAGGAGAACAGGCCGATGAGCAGATACTCGAGGGCCAGCAGCCAACCGCCGAGCACCACCCACAGAATGTTGAGGAAGGTACGCACGGTGCCAGTCTCCCATGACCACCAAGCGGTGCCACAGTCACGGTTGCGGCCACAACCAGATGCATGCCCGCACGAGCAGCTATCATGGCCCCCTGTGGCACCATCTGACGATCCCCAGGCAGACGAGCCCCAGGACACCGCGGACGAGCACACCGTGACACCGGGCAAACACACTGCCCCACCCCACGTTCGCCCCGCCGAGCCAACCTCTGCCCCCTGCTCCGAGGCCGGACGTCGGAACGATTCGACCGAGACCTCGTCCGGCCCCAGCCAGCAATCCCCCGGCTCTCCGACACACCATCCTGGATTGGGGGTGCAGGTCTCGGCTGGTGCACATCGTGGCGGCACCCCATTTCGCCGCGGAGTCGTGTCGTTCGTACGCCGTTCCCCACGTATGAACGTCTCCCAGCAGAAGGCCCTGGACAGACTTTCGGATCGATATCTCGTCGACGTCCCCCGTGACACAACGAGCACCTCGGTGGCCGCCGGATCCACTCTGGACGTCGCAGAGATCTTCGGCAGGACAGCTCCGCTCACCGTCGAGATCGGATCCGGGTCCGGGGACACGTTGGCCGCCGTGGCGGCCGCCCACCCGGACCGGGACTTCATCGGGTTCGAGGTCTATTTGCCCTCCATCGCCACCACATTGAACAAGCTGGCGGACAAGGACGTCTCCAATGCGCGCGTCATCATGGCCGATGCCACCGCCGGACTGGAGCATCTGTTCGTTGCAGGGCAGCTGGATGAGGTGTGGACCTTCTTCCCCGATCCGTGGCGCAAGAAACGTCACCACAAGCGCCGGATCGTCAACCCGGACACCATTGACCTGGTCACCTCACGAGTCCACCCCGGTGGATTGTGGCGGTTGGCCACCGACTGGCAGGACTACGCCGACTGGATGCTCGATCTGCTGGGTCACGATGACAGACTGGAGCCGGTCGGTGCACAACCCGGGCCGCGCTGGACGGAGCGCCCCCTCACTCGCTACGAGAACAAGGGGGTCACCTCCGGACGGGTGGTGCACGACTTCACCTGGCGGGTGCGCACCGTGGAGTCGACCTCATGACTCGCTGGCGCCTGGACATCTCCTACGACGGAGCGAACTTCTCGGGCTGGGCACGCCAGCCACACCTGCGCACCGTGCAAGGCGAGTTGGAGACCTGGATCCCCCGCGTCCTGCGTCTCGACCACCCCACCCCGTTGACGGTGGCGGGGCGCACGGACTCCGGGGTGCACGCTCGCGGCCAGGTGGCCCACGTCGACCTGCCGGACGGCCTCGACCCGCGTGCCGATCTGCACCGACGTCTGCCCCGAGTGCTGGATCCAGACCTCGTGGTGCGAGAGATCACCGAGGTGCCACCAACATTTGACGCCCGATTCTCCGCCCTGTGGCGTCGCTACGTGTACCGGGTCTGGGATGCCGACTCGGTTCCCGACCCGTTGCTGCGCAGCCACGTCGTCACCGTGCGGGAGCGACTCGATCTCGACGCCCTCAACAGTGCCGGGCAGTCGTTGCTGGGCCTGCGTGATTTCGCGGCATTCTGCAAGCACCGCGAGGGCGCCACGACGATACGCACCCTCATGGACTGCCATGCCGTGCGCCGGGGATCCACGCCCGATCCTGCTCCTACCAACCACGATGGCCCGCTGCCCGACCAGCACGCCGGTCCGACCCACGGGGGCGAGACGACACAGGGCTGCATGACACGGGACGAGGCAGAATCACAACCCATCAATGTCACGCGGAGCACTGGAGCCGACGAAGCCGCAGGGACGATCGAGATCACCGTCCTGGCCGACGCATTCTGCCATTCCATGGTGCGCTCCCTGGTCGGAGCGCTGACGGCGGTGGCTTCCGGCAAACGTGACCAGGCCTGGTTGGATGAGGTCATGGCCTCATCACGACGGCACTCCTCGGTACTGGTGATGCCAGCTGCCGGACTCACCCTGGAGGAGGTGGGTTACCCCGACGAGGATGGTTTGGCAGCTCGGGCCGCGCAGGCCAGGGCCCGACGCAGCCAGGAAGATCTCGACGCGGCACGCAGGGGCACGGCGGGCTCCCTACCCGGTGCGCCACCGGTTCCCGGCACCTCTCATGGCACGACGGGGCCAGCCGTCACCGAGTCCGCAGCGCGTGAGGAGACCTGCTGGTGAGTCACTACTTCCAGACCCCCACCGAGCCGGCCCGGGAGCACACCATCGACGTCACCATTTGGGGGCACCGCTACTCGCTGATGACCTCGGACGGCGTCTTCTCGATGTCACGTCTGGACAAGGGGACCGCCGTGCTGCTCAACGAGCTCGACCCGCCCAACGGACTCACCGAGCCAGCCGTATCCGAGGAAGCCGTGGCGGCCGAACCGCCCACCACGTGCCGCGAGCCACGTACCTTCCTCGACCTGGGGTGTGGTTACGGCCCTATCTGCTGTGCCCTGGCCGATCAGGTGCCCCAGGCCCGGGTCATCGGGGTGGACGTCAACGATCAGGCCATACGCCTGGCCAACCTCAATGCGCGGCGTCTCGGACTCACCGACCGCCTGATGGCCATGCGACCTGAGGAGGTCGACCCCGCGCAGCGTTTCGACGAGATCTGGTCGAACCCGCCGATCCGTATCGGGAAGGCAGCCCTGCACGAAATGCTGCTCACCTGGTTCGACCATCTCACCGACGCAGGCGTCGCACACCTGGTCGTGGGCAAGAACCTGGGGGCCGACTCCCTGGCCCGCTGGCTCAACGAGCAGGGGTGGCCCACCCAGCGAGTGGCCAGTTCCAAGGGATTCCGTGTCCTCGACGTGCGTCGAGACTGAGGTGCCCCGTCCCCGGTGGGAACGAGCCGGTACGGCAGCCCTGAACCGTATTGCACGTAGCATCCTGTTCATCAGGACAGGCACGACAGAGGCCAAATCTGGTATGTCGTCGCCCGCATTGAGGGGCACACAGCCACGGGGCTACGATATGAGCATCCTCGTGGGCGGAGAACCCGGTGTGAATCCGGGACTGGCCCGCAACCGTGATGTTGCCTCGTGCAGGTGTTGACAGTGCAACTGAGTCGGATCGCCGTCCGCCAGGAGACCAGCACAATTCGTCGATGGCACGAAGAGGTCCACTGCCGCTGGGCGGGCCCCATCTCGTGATGTCGTCAAGCATCCCAAGAGGTGTTCATGAACAGATCTGCGTCCCTCGCCGCTGTCGATCCGGTTCGCCGCACGGTCAATGACACCGAAGTGAACTCATGACGAGCAGTGCTCCCCGGCGAATCGCATCATTCATCGGTGCAATGATCCTCACCCTCACAACTGGCACATTCGGGTGGGCCAGCACGACAGGTGTATGCCCGAATACGAGTGCCGTGACCGACAGTCACACTGGCTCAGCAGCACACAGCCAGCTCAGCGCGACAGACCCGTCGCCGATCGTCGAGAGGTCCGGGGGCGACTGGACCACCTGTCTGGGATCCGGGGGTGTGTGGGTCTACGTCGTCTACCAGGACGGGCCCGTGCTGGCGAACACCTGCGTGTCGGATTTCTCCACCGGACGTCAAGCACTGCTCTCAGCCGGGCTTGAGTTGGAGGATCGTTCCGACAGTCCGGGCTTCATCTGCACGATGAATGGTCACCCGGACCACTGTGTCAAGGGCCGAGAGTTCAACGGTCAGTACTGGGCCTACTGGCACTCCACGAACGGCAGGGACTGGACGTACTCCAAACGCGGAGCCGACTCCTACAGACCACAACCCGGCTCGATCGAGGGGTGGTGCTACAACAAGCCCGGCGAGTACCGCTGTGACATGCCGGACATGGCGACTTCGGAAATCGCCTCGGGAACTGGGACGGCCGCTGCAAGCGGACGGGCGGGCAACGCCGGCTCCCCCGAGGCGAACGTCACTTCAGCGGGGAACGGGAACGACACGTCCGAATCCCCCGCAGCGGCCGTCAACGACCACGGACACGACACCAGGCACGGGAACACCCCGTGGGGAGTTGTCATCGTTCTCGGCATCCTCGTCATTGTTGGAGTGGGCTACGGCAGATGGTCGGCCCACAGGGGGCGTCGCTGAATCGTGTCCCGTCTCGTCGCACGTCCGGCACAGACCGTCATACCGGAGCAGTCAGTCATGGGAGAGCGGACCGGCATCAGGAGTTCGGGTTCGTCATGTCGACACGCCCACCCCATCAAACGGTCCGAGCCGACCAGACACCCCCACCGCGTCAGGAACTCCGGGGTGACCGTCAACCACGAGACCCTCACCACCCATCCGTGGGCCTGGTGGGCATGGGCCATGGGTGCAGCGGCAGCCGTGAGCCTGACGAACAATCCGCTGCTCATCGCGCTGATCGCTGGTGCCGTCATCCTCGTCGTTGTCAACCGGCGCACCGACGATCCGTGGGCACGATCGGCCGGCACGTACCTCAAACTCGCTGGGATCATCATCGTCATACGGATGGTCTTCATCATCTTCTTCGGTGCCAACCGCACGGGAACCGTCCTGTTCACCCTTCCCAGCCTCACCCTCCCCGACTGGGCAGCAGGGATCGCCTTGGGCGGGCCGGTGGCCCTTGAAGCGATCGTGGGCACCGGTTACGAGGCGCTGCGGCTGGCGACGATGCTGGCCTGCTTCGGGGCGGCGAACTCACTGGCGAACCCCCGTCGTGCCCTCAAGTCGGTACCGGCAGCCTTGCATGACATCTCGACCGCCGTCGTCGTCGCCCTGTCGGTCTTTCCCCAGATCATCGTGTCGGTGGGGCGAGTTCGACGAGCCAGACGCCTGCGTGGTGGACGAGTCACAGGCTACCGGGCCGTCAACTCCATCGTCATCCCCGTATTGGAGGACGCCGTGGAGTCGTCGATGTTCCTGGCTCGCGGAATGGAATCGCGTGGCTATGGTCGCACCCGTGACAACCGCCGGGTGCGACCGGGCACCGGTGCCCTGCTCGTCGTCTCCCTCATGCTACTGACGATCGCCATCTACTTCATTCTGGCCAACCCCAGCGGCTACCTTGCCCCCGACCCAGCCACCTGTGGCCCCGGCACCCTGTGTGCAGCCTTGTTCGGGAACCGATTCGGCCAACGCATCGGCATCCTCGCTGCCCTCGTCTCCCTGATAGGTGTGACAATCGGACTGCGTTCCTCGGGACGCCGGCTGGGGGTGAGCAGGTACCGCCCTGACCCGTGGACGACCCGGTCTATCCTCGCGGCACTGTGCGGGCTGTTCGCTCTGGCAGTGACGGTCGGACTGCCGCGGTACGCCCCCACCGTATTGACCATCGGCACGGTGCCCCTCACCTGGCCGGTCCTGCACCCGGTCATGTTGATCATCGCGGCGATCGTCGCAGCCCCCGGTTTCTTCACCCAACGTCCGCTGAGAAACCCGCACACCGTCGATGATGCCCGTGAGCTCCGGAAGGATACCGAATGAGCCACACCAGTCCCGCCATCATCCTCGACGATGTTTCCATCAGCCACGCCGGAACCGATGAACCAACGCTGAGCCATGCCAATGCCATGATCGAGGAAGGAGATCTGGCCCTGGTCGTCGGGCGCACCGGCACCGGGAAATCCACCTTGCTCTCGGTGCTCAATGGGCTGATGCCGCACTTCTCCGGTGGAACGGTGAGCGGTGAGGTCATCGTCGCCGGCCGACGTACCAGCACCTGCCGCCCCCGCGATCTGGCCGACGTCGTCGGGGTCGTTGGACAAAACCCGTTGGCTGGATTCGTCACCGACACCGTGGAGGACGAGATCGCCTACGGCATGGAACAGCTGGGGATCTCGCCGTCAATCATGCGCAAGCGCGTCGAGGAGACCTTGGACCTCATGGGCATCGCCGAGTTGCGTAGCCGTCCGTTGCTCGACCTGTCCGGTGGTCAGCAGCAGCGGGTGGCCATCGCCGCCGTGTTGGCCGCACAGCCACGCATCCTCGTTCTCGACGAGCCGACGAGCGCGCTGGACCCCACAGCTGCCCAGGACGTCCTGGCCTCAATCACCACCTTGGTCAACGAGGTGGGTCTCACCGTGGTGTTGGCAGAGCACCGTCTGGAACGCGTCATGCACGCCGCCGACACCATTCTGTGGTTGCCCGGTGATGGAAGACTCGTGCAGGCCGATCCCAGCTCGGTGCTGGCCCAGGCTGACGTCGTGCCTCCGCTGAGTGCCCTGGCTCGTGAACTCGCCCTGCCCCGGGTGCCGTTGTCGGTACGGCAGGCACGCCGCACCATCGGTCCGCAGCCAGGCCTGTCAGCGACCTCCACTCCCACCGAGGCGATGACATGGGCCAGTGACGGCAGCCACGACGTGCTGCGCACGACGAAATTGACCGTCCGCTACGGTGACCTCACTGCCGTTGATCACCTTGACGTCGTCTTCCAGTCCGGCACAGTCAGTGCCCTCATGGGGCGCAATGGAGCCGGCAAGTCATCACTCATGTGGGCCCTGCAGGGAGCAACACCGTCATCGGGAACCGTGTCGGTACTCGATCAGGAAGCTTCCCCGGACGATCGAAGGCCGCCCCGATCTGCATCGTGGGTCGATCCACGTACCGTCGACGCCAAGGTGGCGCGACGTCTGGTGACGCTGGTGCCCCAGTCGGCAGCCGACCTGCTCTACCTGCCGACCGTGGCCGCCGAGTGTCATCAGGCCGACATGGAGTCCGAGGTGCCGCCGGGCACGACGACGCAGATCCTGACGTCGCTGGGGGCGCATCTTCCCGGTGGGCGCAACCCACGTGATCTCTCGGAGGGCCAACGCCTGGCACTGGTGTTGGCCATCCAGCTGTCCGCACGTCCCGACGTCGTTCTGCTCGACGAACCGACCCGTGGTCTGGACTACACCATGAAGGCTCAATTGGGCCGAATCGTGCGTCAGATTGCCGAGGGAGAGGGAACGTGTCACCGGGCAGCAGTCATCATCTCCACCCACGACGTCGAGTTTGCTGCTGCCACCACTGATCGCACTCTCGTTATGGCTGACGGGCAGGTCGTTGCCGACGGGACGACCCGTGCGGTGTGCACCTCCTCTCCCGCGTTCTCGCCACAGGTGGCCAAGGTCTTCCACCCCGCAGATCTGCTCACGGTGAACGACGTGCGTGCCGCACGCAGCCTCATCACCGTCCAGGGCTTGACGAGCACCGATGTCCCTCCCGATGGGGAGTCCCCATCGGTCTGGAAGGCACTACGATGAACCGCGATCGTCCTGGAACGGTCATGGGGACGTCGTGGAGCGCAAGAATCCTGCTCGTCATCACCGCGGTGTTGAGTCTCCTGGCTTTCTGCTGGCCGTTGTTCCTCAATCCCGGCTCGATCGCCGACTACCACACTCGTGCTCCCCTGCTGTTCGCTGTGATCCTCCCGGTGGCACTGGTGGTCGTCGTCTCGCAGATGTCAGCCGATGGCATTGACGTCAAGGCTCTGGCCATGCTTGGCGTACTCACCGCGTGTGGGGCTGGCCTGCGCCCACTGGGGGCAGGCACCGCCGGGATCGAGATGGTCTTCTTCACCATCATGCTGGGCGGTCGGGTCTTCGGACCGGCTTTCGGGTTCGTCCTGGGCACGACGACCCTGTTCACCTCGGCAATCATCACTGCCGGGTTCGGACCGTGGCTGCCCTACCAAATGTTGGCTGCAGCCTTCGTCGGGATGGGGGCCGGTCTGCTGCCCCGCAGGCTGCGCGGCTGGTCAGAGACACTGGTGCTGGCCGTCTACGGGGCCCTTGCGTCATTTCTCTACGGCTGGCTCATGGATTTCGCGTTCTGGCCGTTCAATCTGGGCATGGATTCCCAGTTGTCCTTCAACCCGGCGGCCTCCATCGGCACGAACCTGTGGCACTTCGTCCTGTTCAATGCTGCGACGTCGATGGGTTGGAACCTGGGGCGGGCCGTGACCAACGTCATCCTCGTCGTCCTTGCTGGCCAAGCAGTCATGCAGGTACTGCGGCGAGCCGCACGCAAGGCGAACTGGCACAGTTCAGACGATGCATGGGGGTCTGGGAGCGTCCCTTACGAAGCTGTCTGCCCCGGGGAGGAAGAAATTTTTCTCCTGAATCAGGAATAGCCCCGCACGACTGTGCGCTGTACTGGATGACGCCAACGGCTAATCGGAATCTCCGATTGCAGCCAACGACTTCGTCAGGAGGACACATGGCTACTTACACCCTTCCCGAACTGCCGTACGACTACAGCGCCCTGGCTCCACACATCGCTCCCGAGATCATGGAGCTGCACCACGACAAGCACCATGCCACCTACGTCAAGGGCGCCAACACGGCCCTGGAGAAGCTGGCCGAGGCCCGCGACAAGGGCGACTTCGGTGCCATCAACCAGCTCGAGAAGGACTATGCCTTCAACCTGGGCGGCCACATCAACCACTCCGTCTTCTGGAAGAACATGTCCCCCAACGGTGGTGGACGTCCGGAGGGCAACGAGCTGGCCGCCGCCATCGACGAGTACTTCGGCTCCTTCGACAACTTCAAGGCCCAGTTCGAGGCCACTGCCAAGGGCGTTCAGGGCTCGGGGTGGGGCATGCTCGTGTGGGACACCCTGGGTCAGCGTCTCAACGTCATGCAGCTGTTCGACCACCAGGGCAACCTGCCGTCCAGCCAGATCCCGGTCGTGCAGCTCGACATGTGGGAGCACGCCTACTACCTGCAGTACAAGAACGTCAAGGCCGACTACGTCACCGCATGGTGGAACGTCGTCAACTGGCAGGACGCCGAGGAGCGCTTCACCAAGGCTCGCAAGATCAACGATCTGTTCTAAGGACTCTGCTGACTGAGTTCGGCCCCAGAGAGGGTTGATCGCAGCCGATGGACTTCATTACTCATCCCAGGATCCTGGCCCCGCCCCACAGCGGGGCCAGATCTTTGTCCATCAGCTCAGACCGGCTCACCGAAATCCCGATAGACCCAGCGCGACACGGGTCTGCGGGTGAGCCAGGAGCGCCAAATGCTGCCAGCGACGATGGGGGCCAGGGCGAGTCTGCCGTCGATCATGGTGATGCGCCGCACCGGACGCACCGGCGTCACCGGAACGAAACTCACGGCGCCAGCACGATTGGTCCGTCGCGAGGCACACACGTCCAGGGTCCGGCCCTCGAAGGTCACCTGCACCCAGGTGTGGCCGACGTGGTACCAGGGATGATTGTCCAGCCGCACCCGGGCGGCGTGCACCAGCTCCACGTCGAATCCCAGTGCGCGCAGGGCCTTCGCCAGTGCCGCGTTGTACTGCGCCGAGGTGCCCTGCCCCGCGCGTAGCGCCTCCTCCGGCGACAACCCCAGGTGCCAGCAGGAGTAGTGGGTCATCATGTCGTGCACCATCGACGTGACCTCGTCGACGAGGTCCCAGCCGGTGAGCCCACTGGCACGTCCCGCGGCGATGACGTCGTGAATCGTCGACAATCGCCTGGTGACGCCGTCGGCCCCACGCACGGTGGGGCGAGCTGGGTCGGGAGCGGGGCGGGCGAGGAGGGGAACGGCATAGGTGACGGTGGCGCTGGCCAGTGCCACGGCAATGGCTCGAGACTTCTTCATCGCTCCTCCTGGGACTGCTGCGTGGTGGTGTCGGTGGGAGACAACAGGTCCTTGACGCCGTGCTTCTCCCGGTGGGTCAAGCGTGCGTCGACCAGATTGTCCTTCCAGTAGGGCCGCCGCGCAATCCGTTCCGTGAGACCGGCATGGATCTGAAGCATCTTGTGCGCCGACTCCTGCCAGGTGAATTGTTCGGCACGGGCCCTGGCACTGGCACGCAACCCAGGCCCGAGACGGTTGATGAGGGCAGTGGTGGCATCGGCGATGCCACTGGGATTGGGGAATCCGCTTGCACCACTACTGGCATCGACGAGTTCGTACGCTCCACCACGATTCGAGGTGACCACCGGGGTGCCGCAGGCCAAGGCCTCGAGCACCGCAAGTCCGAAGGTCTCGGTAGGGCACACCGACATGGAGATGTCGGAGCAGGCATAGGCCCTGGCCACCTCGGTACGTGACTCGACGAACCCGTGGAAGGTCACCGGACAGCCACGCGACTCATCCTGCATGGCCTGCAAGTCGGGGCCGACGCCATACATGTCCATCTGGACGGGCAGGCCCCGTCGATGCAGCTCCATGGCGGCGCGCATCGCGAGCTCGGGATTCTTCTCATGACTCATGCGCCCCACGTAGCACAGCCGGATGACTCCGTCATCCTGCGGTGTGGGCAGGCCTTGCGGCCGCATCGAGGGGTGAAATGTCTCCAGATCCACCCCCAGCGGCACCTTGTGCAGTTCAGCACCGAGCCCGGCGAACTCCCCCGAGGAGTAGTCGGAGGTGACGACGATGACGTCGAACTGCTTGACGAGTCGCCGGTTGAGCGCACCCACGGCAGCTTCCACACCGAATTGACGACGCAGCCACCCGGCAAGCATGTCGTCAAGCCGTTCGTGACTGAACAGCACCGAGCCGATCCCCCGGCGACGTGCCCACCTGGCCGCCTGGGTGAGGGTCCACTTGTCGGACACCTCGATGGATGTCGGACGGAACCGGTCCAGGACACTGAGTGCACGCCACGGCGTCGCGATCATGCGGTACTGCTTGGAGATCTTCGGGGCAGCGACCTGAACGACGATGCCATTCTCGGTCTCCTCGACGTGGTCGTGCTGACCGGGGACGACGAGGATGCGGTCGCACCCGGCTTGAACGTACTGCTTGCCCAACTGGTCGATGGCAACTTTCATGCCGC